>Ga0335081_10000070_pt1 | contig 195793 bp, 177 predicted proteins | sample Lox_Sample_35_FD_206713 | JGI IMG/M metagenome (GOLD analysis project Ga0335081, IMG submission 206713) | Soil microbial communities from Loxahatchee National Wildlife Refuge, Florida, United States - Lox_Sample_3.5 | ecosystem: Environmental > Terrestrial > Soil > Wetlands | place: USA...
ACAGCAGTTGTCGCTTAGAGTCTCCAACAATACCTACTTGCAAGAAAAAGCCGCCTCGACGAGGAAGCGGCTTTTGCATTCGGCATTGCTGCTACGGCTTGACGATGAACTTCTTGTTGCTGGTCAACGTGCCCGTGGGTGTCGTGACTTGCACCGAGCCGGAAGTCGCGCCGGTCGGAACCACGGTAGTAATTTCCGTAGCCGAGACTATCGTGAATGCCGCTGCGGTGCCGTTGAAGGTGACGGCGGTTGTGCCGGTAAGGTTTGTTCCCAGGATGACGACGTTCGTTCCCACATTGCCCCTTGGGGGCAGTGTCTCTACGAAGGGCGCAAGGCCTACAGACAAGCTGAAGACCGTGCCATAGTGATTAGCCCCTCCCTGCTCGGTTGTTCCATAGAAGTTCCCGTCGGTGGCTTGCATCAGCACCCCCGCGGGCGAAGACCCGTCGGAGCACCCAACCATCCCGCAAAAGGTGTAAAGCGTCGTCAATGTCCCTGCTGGGGTGATATCAAAGACTGTGCCCCCCGACAGGGCTCCGCCTAGGGACGTTGTGCCGTAAAGATTTCCGTCGGTGCCCTGTACGAGCCCCGCCGTTGGGTCCGCACCGTCCGTGTAGTAAACGAAATTGTGCAGCGTGGTCAGGTTGCCATCGGCGGTGATTTCAAAGACCGTGCCGTTGCCATTGTTCCCTCCCATTACGGTTGTCCCGTAGAAGTTCCCATCGGCGGCCTGAACCAGACCCGCGCCAGGATATTCGCCATCCGCACATAAGTTTTCGGGGCAGAAACTGTATAGCGTGGTCAACGTGCCTCGCGGGGTGATTTCGAAGACCGTACCCCAGCCATTCTGCCCTCCCTCTTCGGTTGTCCCGTAGAAATTCCCGCTGGTGGCTTGGACGAGCCCCGGGTTCGGGTCGGCTCCATCAGCTTCATCGAAGCTATGCAGGCCTGTTACTTTGCCACCGGGGGTGATTTTGAAAACCGACCCGTGATTGCCTTGGACCCATCCTCCGCTGGTTGTTCCGTAAAGGTTACCGTCGGTCGCCAGAACCACCCCTTGAGGGGAGAAACCACCCTTGCACTTGCGAGGGGAGGACGGGCCGCAGAAATTATGGAGTGTGGTCAGGGTGCCGTCAGGCGTCATCTCGAAAACCGTGCCCTCGCCGAAGGCGCCCCCGCCGCTGGTTGTTCCGTAGAAATTGCCGTTGGCGTCCTGCGCAAGGCCCACGGTAGGATTGCTGCCATCGGGACACCCGGCTTGCGTGCAGAAGCTATAGAGCGTGGTCAGGATGCCACCGGAGGTGATGTTGAATACCGTGCCTGCGTTGGCGGACCCCCCGGAGTAGGTCGTACCGTAGAAGTTCCCATCGAAGCCCTGAACGAGGGACATATACCCTGGGCTCGCTCCGTTCGTGCCGTCGAAGCTAACCAACTGCGTGTACGTTTGCGCGGATAGGCCAATTGTGGTCGCGGCCCATAGGAAAACCACAGCATACGCCACCTTGCTCCAATTAAGTGTGCTCATATATTCCTCCTCCGCCACTTTGCGTGGCGGATATGAATTTGTTTGCATGGCTTCTCTGCAATCCGGTGGATCACTGCTGACGCGGAAGTCGGGATTTTGGATTTCAGGTCGCAAGGAAACCGCCTCGGTTCCGGATGGTTCTGGGTGAATCTTTGCGGGGCCGGCCGCCTTCTGGGGATAAAGTGCACCGGAATCTACAACGCCCAGATTATCGGGGTGGGGTACGCCGGTCAGCGACTGGCATCACGGCTCAGTGTGATGGAGGGGCACGGGCAGAGGCACGCCGCCTCGAGTCTTTTCGTGCCACTCGGTCAATTGGTGACAAATCTCTATAGCACTCATTGAGGGGTTGTGAGCATTAACGCTGTTAGAAACAGTTATAACTTCCGGATTGCCCGTCAACTACCAGGAATGGACATTTGGTCGGAGAATCAGCCGAACGAGACCACGTGCATGGCGGGCGCCCAAGCCAGCCCTGAGACCAAGGCATGCCGTGGACTAGCATCGACGCAGTAGCCGCTTCGGTATGGACCGCGCTCCGGTAGTCAGTAGGCGGTAGCGGTAGGGTGGCACTCCTGTAAGCCGGCGAAACGCGGTTGTGAAATGGCTCTGGTCCCAGAATCCGCAAGCCAGGGCGATTTCTGATATCTCGAGGTTGGTGCGCGACAACAGCGATTGCGCTCGAGCAATGCGGGCGCATCGCATATATTCGCTGATCGTGCATGCGAAATGGTGATGGAACTGGCGGCTGATCTGGACTGGATGCCGCCCGACACAACGCGAGAGTTCTGCAAGGGTAAGGCCCGGGTGTTTCTCTTCGCGCAGCATTTCTCGAATGCGCAGCAACCAGAAAGGGGCAACGCCGCGGCGTGGCGTCCCCTCCTGCCCGCGGGTCAACAGAAGCTCCAACGTCACTGCCTCGATGTCCAATAAAGAAACGTCGTCTCTGCGGCAGAACTCGCGGTAAAGTCGCGCGCCCAAAGCCGACGCAGATGGGTGGGCTAGTTCGCCCGACGAGCAAATCGTTTGGCCATGCTCGGCGGCAAGTTCCAGGATCGGCTGACGCAGCACGATCTCAATGCTCCGGCAGCTAACCGGAAAGTAATTTTCGTGAGGTTCTCCGGCGGGAAGGAAGCGCACCGTCCCGGGTGCGCAGATCTCGCCCCCGCGGCTGTACCCCGACCAATGCGGGCCCGCGACGGTGTAAATGAGATTGGCGGTGCTATGGGAGTGGCGCGGGATACACAACCCAGGCCTGTACAACTCCTCTTCGATCTTCAGCGCCTGCGTTTCGAGTTTACCGAGAACATCCCGAGACTTACCGGCATCCAGCGAGAGTTGAGCTGACATGCTTGCCAATGGCTTCATGCAGTTACTCCTGCGCAGGCGAATCTGCGGCGGCCTGCGGCCTTCATAGTTAGACGCGGCGGTTCGCCATTCGGTTTATGGCGTGGCCGGGTCGCTATGACGGCCCTGGGAAGAGACGCTAATTCCTTACAAGACGCCCCGCCCTCGATGGTTTTACATAGCATCAGTCCGATCGACTCAAGGAGGCTCCATGGTTTCGCAATCAGTGTGCTGCCTGTTTGCTGGACTGGTCGTTTCACTCATTGTCATTCTGATGGGCTTCCCGACGCTGCAGTGCGCCGCAGCCGATGACCGCGGCAGCGTAGGACTCTATTTGCGCCAGCTCTATGATGATCGCCAGCCGAGCCACCGTGGCCCTCTATCCGTGATGCACGTAGTTGAGGATTCGCCCGCCGCCAAAGCCGGCATCCATTGCAGCGACTTCATCGTCGCCGTGAACGGAGTGCCCGTACCGGGTCGGGAATTCTCCGACATCCTAAACAATGACCTTCACGGACCTATTGGCGGTACGGTCCGTCTGACCGTTGCAAGATTCGACGGCAGCCAATCGGAGATTACTCTCGTCCGTGCTCCCTATCCGACGCATTTGAGTCAGGTATCGGATCCATTCGTGTATGAGGTTCCCGGAAGTTGGGCAACTGACCCACGGTATGTCTTTCCCCTGCCTTGGTGGCCGACAATTCCCTACCACGGCATCGAAGACGTCTTCTTTTCGCCGAACTTCGACCAGGCTGACTCTCCCGAATATCACTCTTTTCTGTTCTTCTGGTGGCTGGACGGTACGCACATACTGACCGCGCAACAGCTGCAATCCGACATGGTGGCCTACTTTCGGGGGATTGCGGAGGAACGAGGCCGAAATTACGGGTTCACCCCCGATCTTTCCAAAGTCTCGGCAACCTACAAGGAGGACGGAGGCACATCTCGTACGTTCGGAGGCTCGGCCGCTCGGGCCTTCAGCGGGACCCTAAGCATTTGGGACACCCACGGCAAAATCATCACCTTGAACTCCGAGGTCCTGATCTCGGATTGCGGAACGTCAAGCCACACAGCCTTCCTCTTCGCGCAGTCGCTGGAACCACGCGATGGAGAAATGTGGAAGCAACTGGAAGCGATTCGCGACACGTTCCGGTGTCGCCGTTAGCAGGTCGTTACGAATCGAATCTTCCAGAAAAGACCCCGTGAGAGAAATGGAGACGAATGATGGCCGAGTGTAATCTGGCTTCCCGCCCCGGAGTCATTACTGGCTTGACAACGCTTCTCGTGGCGGTGATTCTTCTGATGTTTTGGTACTGATGTCGTTTGATCGAAACGACATCAGTACCGATGTTTTCAAACGGTCGATTCCCCATCGCAGTGTCCGCTTGGCTCGGACCTCTGTTCATGCTTCATTTCACCCGGGGTGGAAAAGGGATTGTCCGGATTCCACTGGCTTACCTCGGGTTGAGCTTCGCTTTCGGCTATCAGTTTTATGGGATGACGCCCTTCAGGGGCTTCGACTACTGGATATTTTCTGGTGCTTTCGGAGTTTCCCTGATGCTGCCGTACCTAGCTGACCGCTATCTGGGACTTCGTCTCCAAGGATTGAGCCGAAGCCTGGTGTTTCCCCTGGCGCTGGTCGCATCCGAGTACCTGGTTTCGATCAGCAGTCCCTTCGGAACCTGGGGTTCAATCGCTTATTCACAATACGAAAACCTGACGTTACTGCAACTGCTGAGTATCACCGGCCTGCTTGGCGTTAGTTTCCTGATCGGCTGGTTTGCGTCCGTGGCTGCCGCGCTGTGGGACGCCGGGTTTGCGCTTCCCAAAGCGTGGCGAGAGTGCGCCGCTTTCGTGCTTTGTCTGACCGCGGTGTTGCTCTACGGAGGCGGCCGACTGGCCGCGTTCCCGCCATCCTCACCAACCATTCGTGTGGCTTCGATCACCCGTCCCGGTGTCGGCCTTTTTTCGGCAAGTGAAAGCGAGGAACAGAGCCGCTTCTTTTCCGGTGAACCGGTTAGCGTTGGGGAAATCGCGAAGGTTCGACAACGATCGAACTCGATTGCCGATTTCCTGTTGGAACGCGCCGATGTAGAGGCGCAAGCCGGAGCCAGGCTAATCGCCTTCGGAGAAATTAACCTGCCTGTTCTAAAGGAAGACGAGCCGGTGCTGATTCAAAAAGCGCGGGACTTAGCGGAGAGGCGTCGCGTATATATGGGTTTGCCATTGGGCGCTTTGAATCCGGGCCATAAGCCCCTCGGGGAGGACAAGCTTGTCATGATTGATCCGTCCGGTCAGATCGCCTGGCAATACCGCAAGACTAGGATCCCTCCCGGGGAAGGGACACTAATGCCACCCAGTTCTGGACGCCTACCGGTTATGGAAACGCGCTTCGGGCGGTTGGGTGGGGCTATCGCCTTCGACATGGATTTTCCTGGCCTTCTGCTGCAGGCTGGCCGCCAGCACACTGATCTGATGGTTGTGCCGGAGAATGAGTACCCTCAAATCGACCCCATACACTCGCGCATGGCCCTTTACCGGGCGGTTGAAAACGGTTTCAGTTTGCTGTTGCATGCCAGCAACAGTCTATCAATGGCTTGCGACTACCAGGGCCGCGTCTACGGCCTGATGGACCACTATCACGCCACAGACCGCGTCTTAGTTGCTCAATTGCCCACCAAAGGAGTTCGTACGATTTATTCTCGGGGCGGCTACCTGTTCCCCTGGGTCTCCATTCTAGGACTTTGTTTTCTTTCGTTGATAACATTTCTCCCCACTCGTATCCGCCGGTTCTAACACGCTCGTGCTTGCGACTGAACGATTCTCTGTGGTGCTCTGGTTGCATCGAATGCAGTTAGCGGGAGCGGGCTCAGCCTTCACGAATGGAAATTCGCGTAAACGGGCTCGCGGGGACTCTGGGCGGATCGTCGACAATCGGGAAGTCAACTTCTGGTTTGCCCGTGATCCAAGAGGCGATCATCCCTTGTGTTGGCCATTGGTGGCGTGTTCACCCCAAGGAAGAAGGAACAAAAGGGTGAATCATTTGAAAGTGCCGGCGTCCTTAGCTAGCTGGCTCTCTCCGAGATCCCAGCTGGCGTCTTGGCTCTCCTTCCCCGAGAACGCCGCGCTTGCGGCACCCTGCCTATCCGAGGATCCCTTGCGATTACAAGCTCGCAGGCGCGCAACACCGCCTTTTCGAAGTCCGTCGCTTCCACCGGAAGGACTTGCCAGCCTGTCATCTTCTTCCCCAATATCCAAATCGATCTCATATGCGGAAACTCTCGGCGCATGCTCGCGTGGTGTTCTCGACTAATGGCAAGCCACACCCCATTGTTGGCACTTTTGTCATGCTTGTCGCGCAATATAAAGACAATCTTGTCATCAACGTACACTGCGAGGCAGCCAAACATGGGGTGGGTCTCGGGCGACAGCTCCGCGATCGCATCAAGCACAAACTCATGCGGGACAACCTTGCGCCGCGTGCCGCGAAAAAAGGGTTGTCGGTGCGAGACTTGGCGTACTGCAATTGGGTTTCGACATCGGACTTCTCATAAGAGTACCGCGATTCTATTTCTTACCGTCCGATCACAGAAGCGGAAGATCCGCCCACGAAGCACGAACGATTCTGGGGCAGTTGGTCGCGCAGCCGCCAGAAGAAACTCTGGCTACCGCGCTGCTGCGAATGCGCCGGGATCGAAGACGGTCTGGATCGAACTTATCTTTCCGTCCTTGACCTGATACCACGAGCAGAAAAAAGTCGTCACCTTTGGCGTGACAAAGTCGTAGAGCAGGCAAACGTCGCTGCCGTCCACAAAAACCCTCTTGATGTCGTATTTTCCACGTTGCTGCTCCATCATTTTGAGAAACTCATCGGGACTGCGAAAGGCTTCGCCAGAAGGCCCTTTCACGCGCACGTTGTCGCCCAAGTATTTTTGAGCAGCAGCATAGTCCCTTTCGTCCATCGCTTTGATGTAGGACATTACGGCTTCTCTCGCGCCTTCAATCATGCAAATCACCTCACTCTAAGTTATCGAACAGATGCAGACCATAAGAATGTGTTTCGCTCTCATTCTGTTGAATCGGTGTGCCAGCCGGGATTGGTCCAACGCCCATGCTGCCAGACAAAGATCTCCGTCACGCGCCCAGAATCTGGCGACCGTTTGCCGTCAAGTTCCGTTTCCAATACATAACTGCTCCAAACAATAGCTACATCGCCAAAGTGCTGAACCTCCGTGCGGGGGAATTCCAGACGAACGAGCTTTCCGCCTTTGGCATGGAATTCAGTTGCAGTCCGAAGCACATCGGCCTGATGCTTCCACTGTTTCTCGCCGCCGCTCATAACGATTGTTTCTGGTGGTACCAGCTCTTCGAGACTCTTGGTATCTCCCGCAAACCACGCGCGCCAGACCGTTTCGCGCACCTCCAATAGATGCACATCATTCTGCTTCTGAGCAAACAGATTCATTGTGCCCAGCATTGCCAAGCCAATGATCGAAACGACGACCCTGCTCTTCGTTGCTATCATCTGGACTCCTCTCCCGACCCACACTTAAGAAATTGTCCTTCCTTCTGCCCGAGGGCATTAAGCGCCAGCAGGACAGCCGCACCGGAAGCGGAGAAAACGGAATAGTCCATCGGAGACTTGAGCCCGAAGGAAATCGCCATTGCCGTTCCGAACATGGCGAGCAGAACCGCGCTCGCGAGTGAAACCCAGCGCGGCCACAATCCCAAGATCAGCAGGATTCCGAGCGTCGTCTCACAAACCGTCGCTAACGCCGCCACGTAGGGAATGACTGCTCTGGGCAAGAAAGAATTCACCTCAGCCGTGTATTCGATGAAGCTGGCAAAATGCTTGAGGTCAAGAGTCCTGTCCCATAGACCGAAGCGCGAGGCTACCGCGGAGAGGAAGGCGGCGCCAAGCGCAAATCGCGCGTAGAAGATTCCCGCCCGCTCCCAATCCGTCGCGCGCATCTTTTCGCCCATACGGTTCATCTGCATGTTTGCGACAATCGTTGAGTACTGATTCATCTTGACCTTCCTTGCGAATGGATACTTTCCGGCACATCAACGCTGAGTGGAGTATCCCGATCACAAATCAAGTACGCGACAAACTTCGCCGGTTCGGTGGAACTGGCATTGGCTGAGACAAGATGAACACCGTTGGGCGCCTCGTAAAAAGTCTCACCGGCCTTGTAAATCATCTCCGGCTCGCCCTGTACTTGAGTTCGGAGTGAGCCCTCGACGACATAACCCATGACGGCGCAAGGATGGCTGTGCGGTGAAGAAGCCTCGCCTGGGCCATAGCGAACCTCCAGCAATACTGCCTTCAGATGGTCGCCGTTCAGCTTGGGCAGAGGCTTTGAGAGCACCGTTCGCGCTCGATCCTTTGTCGGACCGCGAGACGTGGACGCGTCTGCCTGACTCCAAGCGTCGTGTCCTGCGACTAGCCCACAATAGACAGTTACAACTGCGATGCCGACCCACCTTCTAATAGAGCTCATCAATGCCTCCACAAAAAACGAGGCTAAATCCATAGTGGATTACTCACAAGTGCCATTTTGCGATATATTGTATGTACCACTTCTATGGCGAAAGAGACGGCTACGTTCGGACTAGCTCTCCCACCCCGTAGCCCAAGTGTGCCCGCCTATCGCTGGCTGTATTCGTCCTTGCGCGCCGAGATTTTGGAGGGACGCTTGCACCCCGGAACGCGGCTCCCTTCCACGCGCGACTTGGCAAGCCAGTACAGTCTGGCGCGCGGAACGATCGTCAACGCGTTTGAACAGCTCAAGTCCGAGGGCTATATCGACGGCAGTGTGGGGTCAGGAACTTACATTAGCAAAGTACTGCCGGAAAAATTGTTTCATGTTGCGTCCGAACTTCCAACGAAACGCGTAGGGCGAGGAAATCGGCGTCGATTTATTTCAGATTATGGCCGAGCAACAAGACTATTCCGGGGTTATGAGACCCGGCCCATTCGCGCCTTCCGCGCCAACCTGCCGGCCTTAGATCTGTTCCCCACGAATGTGTGGACAAAAATCACGGTCCACTGCTTGCGCCGAATTTCAATCCGTCAGTTGATGGGATGCGATCCCCTCGGATACATGCCACTCCGTCGCGCGGTAACGGAGTACCTGACTAGGGCGAGGGGTGTTCGGTGCGTCCCCGAGCAAGTCGCAATCGTCTCTGGAGTGCAGGAAGCGCTCGACCTAACGGGCCGCCTCCTCCTGAAGCCGGGAGATCGGGTCTGCGTGGAGAACCCCGGATATCCTGGTGCCGCCCTGGCGTTTCGGGCATTCGGGGCGAGGATCTTTGCGGCCGGAGTTGATAACGAAGGGGCAAAGGTCGATCAGCTTCCCGTGCAGGCCGTTCGGCTGATCTACACCACACCCGGGCATCAGTTTCCTTTGGGAACCACCATGAGCCTCGCTCGGCGACTCAGGCTGCTGGAGTGGGCACGAAAATCCGGTGCAGTCATCTTCGAAGACGACTATGACAGTGAGTATCGCTACTCGGGGAGACCGATTCCGGCTCTGCAGGGGCTCGACGAAAACGGCGTAGTTGTCTATGCAGGCAGCTTCAGCAAGGTGCTGTTTCCGGCCCTGCGCTTGGGATACATGGTGGTCCCCACGGGCTTGATGGACTACTTCGAAGCGATGCTCTCACTCACAATCCGGCACGCCCCGTTGTTGGAGCAACTTGTGCTCACTGATTTCATGACTGAAGGACATTTCGGGCGCCACTTGCGGCGCATGCGCGAGGTCTATGCGGAGCGCCTTTCCGTCCTTTTGGAAGAGGCACGCCTGAAACTTGCCGGCCTACTGGAGATCTCAAACGTCGAAGCGGGGTTGCAAACTGCCGCATGGCTATGTGGCGGCATCAATGCCGAATCTGCTGCCGCCGCTGCGGCCAAGCGCAACGTGGATGTGACTCCGATGGGCTCCTACAGCCGCGGCAGAATCGTCCCAGAAGGACTGCAGCTGGGTTTTGCCGCGATCGAAACGAAAGAGATTCGTCGCGGAGTTCGAGAGCTTGCAATCGCGCTTGAGGATGAGCCGAGTTCCAGCAGGTCTTAGGGACGTTGTCGCGGGACTTATTCAATCCATTGCTGGCGAACCGCTCGAACGCCGAGTCAGTGTCACTGCTCGTATCGTCGGCAAATCGGAAGTTGGGGCGAAATCTGTGCTAGCTTCCGGATTGCCCGTGATCCGGCAGCTGCCGAATCATCGCTCCCTCCACTACGCCGAGATCGGTGATTACCGATCCAAGTATTCGTTTTAGGCACATGATCTCGGCAGCAGCTGATGAGTCGCCTCCGCAGATCACGAATTGTGTTGCGTCAACCAATTGCTAATCTCCCGTAGAACGTTTAGGCGTTGCTGCCAGAGAACAGGAAAATGAGGCGAACCGGGATACGTCACCATCCGCACAACTTTGCCCCGGGCCGCCATAGTCTGAAAGAGTTCCAGTCCCTGATACATCGGAATGCGTTCATCGCGAGTTCCATGGAGAATCAACAATGGTGTGGTGATGTCTTTCGCATACATCACAGGAGAAAAACGCCGGAAGGCCTCTGGATCCTCGTCGGGCCAACGCTCGTCGTAATCGGTCTGAACCGTATCGCTGGTCCAAATAAAACTGCTCCAATCGGTGACACCTGCGCCGTCAATGGCAGCCCGATAGCGGTGAGTTTGGGTCACGGTCCATGCCGCAATGAAGCCGCCTGCGCTCCATCCAAAGATGCAGAGGTGCCTGGGATCGGCCCATCCCTGCGCAATCGCAAAATCGCTGGCGCTGTCCACGTCCTGAAATGTACGATCTCCGCGATGCTGGTAGATTGCTTCCATGAATGCAGAGCCGTAGCCAGTCGATCCGAGGTACTCGGGTTGCAGGATGATGTAGCCATTCGCCGCGAACACTTGTGCCAGCGGATTCAGCGTGAGCGTGTCGTTGCTCTCCGGACCACTGTGTGGAAACACTATCAATGGATAATGCCGGGCGGGGTCGAATCCTGCCGGAAAAGTCGCGATACCTTCCAGCGCGATACCGTGCTTACTCGTCCACGTGACGGGTCGTACGTCAGCCAGTATTGTGGCAGCGAGATCGTCCTGGTCTTCCTCCGTAATTTTTTTGAGCGTGCCAGAGTCCACCGTCGCCAAATTGGGAGCGTGCATTGGATCGTCGACGGTGAAGACCAGGCTGGCGGCTCGGGTGGCATATGGGGCAAAGATCGGGAGCGCGACGTTTCCAGCCGCCCACTTGTAAGCAGGCGTAAGAACGCCATCCGCAAAGGAGTCGATTTCCTGCTGAACGCCGCCTTGGACAGACACCCAGACTCGTCCCTGAGGATCGGACGTTAATTGCATGGCGGAGCCTACGAGTGCGGGTGTACGGTCGACGGGCTCGCCTCCCGCAGCAGACACGGTCCACACGTGATCGGGCGTCAGCATGTGGGTTGATGTGCTGAGGAAGGCCAGGTCTTTCCCATCGTCAAGCCAAGCGATGGAGCCCACTGCCGTAGGTCTCTCTGCTACCCGGCGGGACCCTTCGCAATCGCAGATATCGACAAAGGAAGTGATGGTGTGGAAGCTAATCTTCGGTGTGCTGGAGAGCACCGCAAGCGAGCGATCGTCGGATGACCAGGCGACTTCAGAAACGCGGTTGATGTGCTCACACCATCGCGCCCCCCTGGATCCGTCGGCGCTGACAACATAGATTGCGGCTTGTTCCGGTTCCTCCACGGTGCGCACGTCACCGAGTGGATCGGGCGGCCGGGGATCAAACGTGAGCGCGAACTCAGAGCCATCTGGTGACGGCGTGACGGTTCTCACGCCGCGTGGAAGCGAGACGGTGATCGATGGGACTGATTGCTCCGTAATACCGCGTAAACCAAAGATGGCGAACTGAGATTTTCCGCCCGTGCGCCATGTGCCGTAGAGCGAATCGCCTTGAAAAGTAAATCCTGCGGGTGAGAAGTCCCGTGGCAGATCCACTCGGTGACGACCAGTACCATCCGACTGAATCATCCACCATTCGGTCTGTTCCGGACCCTGGTCTGCTCCGTGGTTTACTTCGTAGAGGATCCAGTTTCCGTCCGACGCGACTGCAACCGCATGTGCGACTTGTAGCGCGGCCCAATCCTCCGGCCCGAAAGGATGCTTTGCGCCAGTCTGACCGAAGCCCTCAATCGCGCCCAAAAGCAGAATGATAGGCGCCACTTGCGGCATGGTATTTCGCAGCTTGAAAGCCATACTAGGGAGAGGATAGACGCAAAATGCGCTTCTCGTCACTCTAGTCCCTGGTTCGTCGGCAATCGGGAAGTCAACTTCTGGATTGCCCGTTATCCATCCACCAAGGCCGCTGCCAACTTTGGACTACATCCCCGCGGGATGATGCGCTTCGGGCTGCTTGCAGCCGTCACCGCTGCAGGTTTGCGCTTGAGTGACTTGACTGCACCTGTTCTTTAGGTTGAGAAACGAATTTTGCTTGGTCAACCAGCCGGGCTGCACGTTACCAGCCGAATAACTCAACATGCAGCCGCCGAATTTCTGGGTCGGAGCGATAGGCCTCCAGATACTTTCCACAAATGACGCGCACCGGGACAGGAGAGGTTGCAGCCGAGATCACTTCCTCCAGCGAGGTGCGAATCCCCACGAGGTCGCCCGTGCCAACACAGATCGCCACCTTCGAGAAGCTCGGGATGTACTCCCCGCGGCTACCGCGGTCTTCGATTTCCCGCAGCAATCGTGTTGCATCTTCCAGACGCCCAGCACGCGCATACACCAACCCCAGGATGCCGGTGAAGATCGGAGCGCGCGAAAGCATGATGGCGCGCTCCATGGAGGAAATGGCTTCCTCATGTCTGCCGAGCCCGCTGAGCGCCAGGCTTCTAACCCATAAAGCAAAGAGGTAGTCGGGCTGCATCTCGAGCGCATAGCTTGCCCTTCGCTCCGCTTCTTCGTAACGCCCCGTATTTAAGAAGACTGGTGTCGATACGCAATGAATTACTGGTGACAGCGGATCGAGTTCGCAGGCCTTAACACCGTATGGGACCGACTCCTCGCTTCGGCCGGAGGTCAGCAGAAAAAGTCCGTAATACGCATGCGCCAATGATGATCGGGGATTAATCGCCAGCGCTTTTTGGAAATGGGGACCTGACTGGTGCCAGGTGCGTTCGAAATAAATCGAGTAGAAGCCGCGCGAGAAATGGACTTCCCACAGTTCCGGTGCCAGCCTGACAGCCTGCATCATCGCATCACGCGCGGGCTCTCGGCCTTCCTCGGGCGGCATCCACCCGTAGAACTGGAGAATGCCGTAAGAGTCGGCAAGCCCAGAGTAGGCCAAGGCGTACTCGGGATCCAGCTGAATCGCCTGCTCGAAGCTCTTGATAGCAGCTCGCAACGTCGCCGGCGAGCGCTGGTGCCACAAGTGCCGCCCTTTCAGATAAAGCTCATAAGCCTCGACGTTCGTCGTCGAGCGCCGTGCACTGCTTCCTAAGGTTACCTTGAAACGTTCCGCGATCCCACGTGATATCTCGTCCTGGATTGCGAAAATGTCCTCCATCTGCCGATCATACCGTTCCGACCAAAGCTGGAAGCCATTTCTCAAGTCAACGAGCTGCACCGTAACCCGCACGCGGTTGCCGGAGCGGCGAACACTCCCCTGCAGTACGTTGGCCACGCGCAAACGGCTCGCGATCTCGCTCATGTCCATAGATTTACCTTTGAAGTAGAAGGAGGAGGCGCGAGCCGCTACGGTCAATCCTTCTACTTGGCTCAGTGCGTTAAGGATTTCTTCTGCCAGTCCGTCGCTGAAATATTCGCCTTCTGGATCCGGACTGAGATTCTGAAATGGCATGACGGCAACCGTAAATGAACTTCTGGATTCATACATTGCGCAAATTGAAAACCCAGCCACTCAAAAACGCTACCGACTATCACGCGGGGTCTTGTCGCCGCACTGCGGAACATCCCGTATTACGGATATTGATGCGTTCACCTTCGACCGCTTCAAAGAATTTAGAATAAATAACGGTGTTAGCCCAGCGGGCGTAAACCGGGATATAGCCGTATACCGGGCCGCCTTCAATTTCGCCGTGGAACGTAGGCTGCTGCTTCACAGTCCGCTTGATGGCGTGAAGCGATTCAATGAAGCCAAGTACCGAAAGCCTCCCCGAGTAGTCTCCTTCGCTGAGGAGGAACGAATCCTAATGTGCTGCGATGCAAGACTGCGCACGATTGTCGTTATGCTTCTCGAGACAGGAATGCGAGTGGGGATCGAAGCCCTCAGACTGAGATGGCCGGATGTCAATTTTGAGGAGTCAATAATCACGGTAGTCCAATCGAAAACGACGGCTGGCCTGCGGACCTTGCCGATGACATCATTTGTGAAATCTGAGCTCCTAAAATGGTATGCCGCCACAAATGGGGATATCAGAGTATGTCTTTTTCAATCCCCAACACCCAACCATACACATCCGTAGTGTGAAAACTGCCTGGCACAATGCTCTTAAGTTGGCAGGACTTCCTCGATTCCCCATATACCAGTGTCGAGCGACCCATGCGACGAGGCTGGCAGCGGCAGGGGTTTCGGACACAGTTATTGACCAACTGCTCGGACATTCGCGTCGAGATGTGCTCAGGTTCTACACGGCCCGAGTCCTAGAATATCTCCGAGACGCGATCATGCGCCTGGAGCAATTGCGAGCCGCTAAAGCAGAGCCGGCTCACGTGCAGAAGATCTCGGCCACTGCGGAGCCGCTCGGGAAGAGCTCTACTCTGGTGAACTAGAGTGGATTTTGCAGTCGGAAAAGGCTCTCGACGGGTTCTCACAATTACAATTTCATTACAATTTCATTACAGTCACCCGAATTTGGCCTTCGGCACTCTGGTGCAACCACTCCTAAATCATTGACAAATAAGAGGTCGAACTGGTGGCGGCGGTTGGACTCGAACCAACGACCTACGGATTATGAGACCGTCGCTCTAGCCACCTGAGCTACACCGCCACGAGAAGCAATCTCATGATAGCAAGAAAATCATGGCATACAGCGGTCTAGCCCGTGCCTTGGCTGAGGTAGATCTGTCGGGCGCGTTCCAAGGTGTCGGCTTCTTCCGGAGGCTTGTCGGGACGCAAGCGCACGATTCGGGGAAAGCGCAAAGCATAGCCGCTGTCATGCCGGCCGGTGCGCATCATGTTGTTGAAGGCGACTTCGAGCACGATTTTGGGCTCGACAATCAGGCGGAAACCCTGGTCTTCAATGGTGTGATCGAGAAACCACTTCGTCATTTCAGCGATATCGGCGTCGGTTAACCCGGAGTATGCTTTGCCGATGTTGACCAGCTTTTCTCCGTCGCGCACGGCGAAGGTGTAGTCGCTCAAAACTCCGATGCGCTTGCCGTGGCCGTATTCGACCGCGGTTACAACAACGTCGAGAGTTGCCAGTTCGCGTTTGAGTTTGATCCATGACTTGCCGCGGCGGCCCGGAGTGTAGGGTGACTCCGGATCTTTGATCATCAAGCCTTCGTTACCGCGGGCCTGCGCTGCCCTAAAGAGTTCATCGAGTGCGCTCGCAGTGACGGCGCGAAAGACGGGGGCGCGAATCACAAGGCCGCTTACAGATTCTTCGGGAAGGCCGAGCGAAAGCCTGCCTTGAATCTCGCGGGAAACCTCGTTCACGGGGAGGCGGGGTGCGGCAAGTAATGCATCCAGCGCCGCGCCCCGCTCCCGCAACGGGCGGTCAATCAGCAACTCGCTCCCGGCGTACAAAATGTCGAAAACAAGATAGGCTACAGGGACATCGCGCACCATTCTTTCGCTGACTTTCTTGCGTCCCAGGCGCTGTTGCAAGGCGCTGAAGGGCTGAGCGCGGTCTGAGCCGCTTGTGCCTTCGAGGCGACTCCAGGCCACGATTTCTCCATCAAGAATAGCGTCTTGCGGAAGCCCGGCCAGCGCACCCGGCAACTCGGGAAATGATTCAGTAATGTCGTCGCGGGTGCGGGAGAAGATCCGCACTTCTCCGCCGGAGCAGTGGGCTTGGGCGCGGATGCCGTCGTACTTATCTTCAACCAGGGCATTCTCGAAGTAATCAAGCGCTTCTTCTGCCGATGCTGCGGGACTGGCCAGCATGAATCCGAGTGGGTGAAAGAGGCGCATGCGGGCTTCGGCGAGCCGGCTGCCGGCGGCGAGCTTGAGGGTCTCGCCGATGTCGCCAAGTAGCATATTGGCACGCTGCACTTCGGGCAGTGTGCCTCCATAAGCTTTGGCGATGGCCTCTTCGACCAGGCTTTCTTTCAGTCCGATACGCAGATCGCCAGTCATGATCTTGATGAGGTACTTGGCTTCCAGCGGAGTGACGCGAGACATCAATTCACGGACTTCAGCCGCTTTGGCAGAAGGGCCACGCGCGGCGGCGATCCGGCGAAAGGATGTTTGCGCTGCAGAGGGGGGAATCCCGTCAGCTGGTTTTGGCTGAGGAAGTACTACTGCGGCAACCGCGCCCAGGTCGCCGAGTTTTCGATATGCGGCGGTCAGTTCTGCATCGGATTCTCCGGAGAGTTCCTCCACAATCTGCCAGAGCGTTCTGCCTCCGACTTGCAGCGTGGTTTCCTCCCACACGGGAAAGGGCCTGCCGGAGAGAAAAATTGCTGATACAGCCGCTTCTGCGCCAGTGCAAGACCCGAAATAATGCGCGACGATCCCGATTTTCTCGAGCTTTTTACTCGTGCCGGCGATGCGCTCGCAGGCTTCCGCCAGTTTACGCACTTTGCAGCCCTTCGAAAGGGTCGAGTTGCTGCAACGAATCAATTATCTGATCCATGACGGCTGGATTGTAGCGTTCGGGCATTGCGGAGATTGCTGGAAGATCCTGTGGCCGGAAATTCCCGGTTAATTCGAGCACAGTTCCCGGAAGAATTGCCTTTCGGGCGGCGAACCAGGACCGCATCCACGGGACACATCCCAGGTTCATTTCATGCCGCTTGTGGCGGCGGGTAAGGTCGGCTAGGGCGCGCCGCCTTAGTTCTGAGGGCGGCACATGGAGCCAGCAAACGAGGTCCGCGAAGCCGAGACGCGCGTCGGCGATTGCCTGGCGGTAGAGCTTCGACTCGATCTTGAAGAGCGCACCGTTAAGCGCTCCGGACTTCCACAAGGCCCAGGAGTAATACAAGTGGAAAGGATCCCCGTCACAGAATGCAACGCCCAGCTGGTTTTCGACGTGGAGAGCGGCTTGCCAAAGCTGAGTGGCGAAATTGACCCAGAAGTTTGCTACCTCATGCGGATCGGCGAAAAGGTCCGGGGCCGCGACATCCTGCGGCGCCGCTTCAACAAGGCCATCCGGGCAATGGGACCGGCACCAGGTTGTCTTTCCCGCCGCGCTGGCACCCTCAATTGCGATAATCACTTAGCCACTCTGCCTGTGGTATCTTAAATGCTGCTACCTGCTTGGGCTCTATTTCATCAAATAGATATGCGATTCTTGCGGATATTATGGCGTTTTCTGGTCGCGGTTCAACTATTGCCGGCGCTCGAAGGCGGCGAGGAAACCCTGGTCGGCGGCCAGGCTGTGCTCGAAGGGGTTATGATGCGTTCGCCCCATGCCTGGGCGATCGCCTGCCGCAAACCGTCGGGTGAAGTCTCCACACACAGCGAACCGCTGGAACGCCTTTCCGAGAAGCATAAATGGATGGCCTGGCCCGTTGTGCGTGGTGTGATCACCCTGGGCCATGCCATGGCGCTGGGGTTCCGGGCGCTGAAATTTTCCGCCAATGTGGCGCTGGATGAGATGCAGGCCTCGCTTCCAAAGGAGGAGAAACCGGAGAAGAAGCTTGAAATCAGCGGCTGGATCGCGGCCGTCAACATCATCATTTCGGTCGGTTTCTTCATCTTCATGTACAAATTTCTGCCCCTGGTCGCGACCACCGAATTGAAACGGGTGAATCCGGTATTCAGCGGACAGATTATGTTCAATCTTGTGGATGGATTCATCCGGTTGGCGTTGTTTCTGCTGTTTATTTGGGGCACTTCGTTGCTGCGCGATATCCGCAGGGTTTATGAGTACCACGGGGCGGAGCACAAGACGGTTTATGCTTTCGAGAACGGCGATCCTCTCGAGACCGCGGCGGTGCAGAAGTATTCGACGTATCATCCCCGTTGCGGCACCAGCTTCCTGATGACCGTGATGATTATCTCCATCCTCTTTTATATGCTCATCCCGGTCACCACGTTCTGGGCGCGCTTGCTGGTACGCATCGCGCTGTTGCCGGTGATCGCGGGATTGTCATATGAAATTATTCGCTTCAGCGCCAAACACCGGGGATCATTGTTTGCCATCATGACCGCGCCGGGACTCTGGCTGCAGCGGATTACCACGCAGCCTCCGGCAGACGATCAGGCGCAGTGTGCCATTATCGCGCTTGACCACGCCATGGCCCTTGAGAAAGAACAGGGCGGGGAATTGGTGATTGCGTAGCGGCGCCCGCCGCTAAGAAACCGACCTTTACGATTTCCAGAGAATTGAAACTAGAGTCCCCGTAGAATCCGTCTGAGGAAGTACCATGTTTGAACGACTTGACCAAATCGAAGCCCGCTACGAAGAGCTGACGCAGGCGCTTGCCTCGCCCGAGATCATCGGAGATTCGGCGAAATACCAGAAGACCGCCAAGGCGCACAGCGAGATTACGCCGGTGGTCGAGAAGTACCGTGAGTACAAGGACCTGACGCGCGGCATCGCGGAGAGCCGCGCCATGCTGGCGGAGGAAAAAGATCCGGAGATGAAGGCCTACGCTCAGGAAGAGCTCGACAAGCTGCAAGCGCGGCTCGGCGGAGTGGAAGAAGAGTTGAAAGTTCTGCTGCTGCCAAAAGATCCGAACGATGAGAAAGATGTAGTGCTCGAAATTCGTGCGGGAACTGGCGGAGATGAAGCCACGCTTTTTGCGGCAGAAATGTTCCGCATGTACACGCGGTACGCCGAGACGCAAGGATGGAAGGTCGAGGTGCTTTCAACTTCCGAATCGTCGGTCGGCGGGTTGAAAGAAGTCATCGCGTTGATCGAGGGCAGCCGGGTTTATTCGCGCTTGAAATATGAGAGCGGAGTCCATCGCGTGCAGCGCGTTCCGGCGACCGAACAGCAAGGACGGGTGCATACCTCGGCAGTCACGGTTGCCGTTCTGCCCGAAGCGGAAGATGTGGACATCAAGATTGATCCCAAGGATTTGCGCATTGACACCTTCTGCTCTTCCGGCCCCGGCGGCCAATCGGTCAACACGACTTACTCAGCAGTCCGCGTTACCCACATCCCAACCAATACGGTCGTGAACTGCCAGGACGAAAAGTCGCAAATCAAGAACCGCGACAAGGCCATGCGCGTGCTGCGCTCGCGTTTGTATGAAATGGAAATGCAAAAGCAGCAGGAGGCGCTGGCGAAAGAACGCAAGGCTATGGTCGGCACCGGCGATCGAAGCGAAAAGATACGAACCTACAATTTCCCGCAAAACCGGGTGACCGATCACCGCATCGGACTCACTATCCATCAGCTTCAGGAAGTTATAGACGGCAAGCTGCAGCCCGTCGTCGAAGCGCTGGGAGCCCACTATCAAGCGGAAAAGCTGAAAGGCGAAGTCGGGAGCGTGATGTGATCGCGGCGCGGATCACGTCGGAAATCAAAACGACCGTTTACGCCTGCAGTTTGACCAGCCAGTTGGCGGGCTCGGGGAGAATCGCGAACTTCGGCAGCTCGCCACGAACCATCGCAACCTCGTCGCAATTGTGGAACCTCGGGCAGACGTGACAATCCTTGTAGATTTTGTCCGGCAGGTCTTCCCGCACCGCCAACTGGAAGCCCATACGGGCAAAGAACCGAGGGTTGCGGGTGAACAGGCAGGTGCAAGTGACCTGCTGCCGGGCGGCTTCGGCGAGTAAGGCTCTCACCAGGCAGGTTCCGCCCCCTCGGCCCTGCTGCTGAGGGTCAACGGTGATGGAGCGGATTTCCGCGAGGTGGGTCCCGTACAGGTGCAAGGCGCCGCAGCCAATGATGTTCCCGCCATCCTCCAAAACGACAAAGTCGCGCACGTTTTCGCAGATCTCGGCGAAGGAACGAGGCAGAAGCGTGCCGTCTCCGGAGTAGGCGGTGATGAGCTGGTGAATCTGCCTGGCGTCCGGCAGAATGGCCTTACGCGTGCGCATGAGCTTCCTCGCGAAGCGATTCGACTTGCTGACGGGCGTGAGCCAGTGCCTGGCGCACCCGGGCCGGAGTCGTGCCGCCTGAAACATCATGCAGTGAAAGAACTGAGTCGAGCTTCAGGCAATCGTAGAAGTCAGGTCCGAATGCCGCATTCAACTTACGCAATGTTTCCAACGGCAAGTCCTCCAATTCGCAATTAGTTTCCAGACAAATCTGTACCGCATTGCCGACCCGCTCGTGCGCGAGCCGAAACGGGACGCCGCGGCGGACAAGGTAAATCGCTGCCGCCCACGCATTCATGAAGCCAGACTGCGCAGCGTGCTGCATGCGTTCGTAATCAAACTCGACCGCGCTCATCCAGCCGGTCAGGAGCGGCAGCAGCGAGATCAAAGTGCCGGCAGCATCGAACAGAGGCTGCTGGGTTTCCTGCAGGTCTTTGTTGTAGGCGAGCGGCAAGCCTTTCATGGTGACAAGAAGGGCGGTGGCATCGCCGAGCACGCGACCTGCCTTGCCGCGCGCCAATTCCAGCAGATCGGGGTTCAGTTTCTGCGGCAGCGCGCTGCTTCCAGTCGAATAGGCCTCGGGCAAATGCATGAATCCATAGTTCCGCGAAGAAAAGAGGATCATTTCCTCGGCCCAGCGGCTGATGTGAACAGCGAGAATGGACAGCGAGTTCACAAATTCCAACACGAAGTCGCGATCGCTGGTGGCATCCATGCTATTCGCAGTCGGGCCCTCAAAATCCAAATCGCGGGCAATGCCATTACGGTCCAGGGGAATGGCGGCTCCTGCCACGGCCCCCGAGCCAAGCGGACAGACATTGAGCCGTTCGCGGCAATCGGCAAGCCGCCCGGCATCGCGCAAGAACATCTCAACATAGGCAAGCAGCCAGTGGGCCACCAGCACGGGTTCGGCCGGCTGCAAATGGGTGAAGGCGGGCATGGCCCGGTTACCGGCATGTTCGGCGCGATCAAGCAGAGTGCCCAGCCATGCGGCCAGATCGGACCGCAGTTGATCAATCGCAGCGCGCGCGTATAAACGGAGATCGGTGGCAATCTGCTCGTTCCGGCTGCGTCCGCTATGCAATTTGTAGCCCGTCTCGCCGATCAGGGCGACTAATTGTTTTTCGACGAAATGATGAACATCCTCCGCTTCATCGTCCTCAAGCCGTGATGTGGCCGTTTTGCCAATTTGTTCCAACCCCTGCAAAATCGCGATCAGTTCATCAGCCGAGATTACTCCGGCATTTCTAAGGGCCCGAGCGTGCGCAGCGCTGGCGACAATTTCATATTTCATTAGCCGCCGGTCGAAGTCGAAGGACCGCTGCCAGCGTTCGAATTGAGGATCAATCTGCTGTCGGAACCGCCCCGACCACATTTTCACCTTGCGACCTCCATGTGCGCCCTGGCCCGGGAACGGGAAGGCAGGCCCAAAATCCGGATGAAGCCGGCAGCGTCCTTCTGATCGTATTCGTCGCCCATGGTGAAGGAAGAGAGATCGGTGCGGTAGAGCGAGTTGTCGGACTTGCGGCTTACGACGCTGATATTCCCTTTGTACAGAGACAGGGTGATGGCGCCAGTAACCTGGCCCTGAGTGGTTTTGATGAATGCATCAAGGGCCTCACGCAGAGGAGTGAACCAAAAACCGAAGTACACCAGCTCGGCATACTTGAGGCTGATGTGTTGTTTGAAATGGGCGACGTCGCGGTCGAGGCAGAGGGCTTCCAGTTCGCGGTGCGCCGCGACGAGCAAGGTTCCGCCGGGAGTTTCGTAACAGCCGCGCGACTTGATCCCTACAAAACGGTTTTCTACGAGATCCACGCGGCCAATGGCGTTGCGCGCGCCGATCTCATTGAGCAGTTCGACCAGAGAGACGGGATCGAAATCCTGCCCGTTCACGGAAACCGGGACGCCTTGCTCAAAGCCAATGGCGACAAATTCTTGCTTATCTGGCGCCTCCTGCGGCGACAAGGTCATCTGCCAGGTGCCGGGCAGCGGAGCGTTGGCGGCATCTTCCAACTCTCCGCCTTCATGGCTCATGTGCCAGAGATTGTGATCGCGGCTGTGAATCTTCTCGCGGCTGGCCGGGACGGGAATGCCGTGCGCGTCAGCATACTCAAGGCAATCCTCGCGTGATTTCAAGGACCACACGCGCCACGGCACAACTACCTTGAGTTCGGGAGCCAACGTTTGGTAGGCCATTTCGAACCGCACCTGATCGTTGCCTTTGCCGGTGCATCCGTGGGCCACAGCCGAAGCCCCCTCGCGCAGGGCCACGCTTACCTGATGTTTTGCAATCACCGGCCGGGCCAGCGAAGTGCCGAGCAGATATTTGTGCTCGTAGACGGCGCCGGCCTGCAAGGCGGGAAAGACATACTCGGTCAGGAATTCCTCGCGCAAGTCTTCCACCACAACTTTCGAAGCGCCGGTGACGTAGGCTTTTTCGACGACCGCCTCGAGGTCATCGCCCTGGCCTACATCGCCCACCATGGCGAGGACGTCGTAATGGTAATTTTCTTTCAGCCAGGGAATGATGATGGAGGTGTCAAGGCCCCCGGAATAGGCGAGCACAACTTTCTCACGCATGAGCACTCCTTGCGGGCAACGGATTCCCGCCCACTAGTAAGTAAAGGACAGCTTTTTGCACGTGCAGGCGGTTCTCTGCCTGATCGAACACCACCGACCGCCCGGAATCCATTACAGCGTCGGTGATTTCTTCTCCCCGATGCGCGGGAAGGCAATGCATGAATACCGCATGCGGCGCGGCATAGCGCGCGAGGTCCTGGTTCAGCTGATAAGGAGGAAAGATGCGCGCGCGAGTCTCGGCTTCTTGCTCCTGACCCATGCTGGTCCAGGCGTCGGTATAGATGGCATCGACGCCAGAAACCGCCCGGCGGGGATCGTTCATCAGTTCAACAGTGGCTCCGGTCTGCGATGCGATTTGGCAGGCATCAGCCGTGATTTCCGGGTCGGGGCCGTAGCCCTTGGGGGTGGCGATACGAATGTGCGATCCGAGACATGCCGCAGTCAGCAGCAGAGAGTGAGCTACATTGTTGCCGTCGCCGACGTAAGCCAGACAGACCTTTCGTAAGTCAGCGAAGCGTTCCTGCAGGGTGAGGTAGTCCGCCAAAGCCTGGCAAGGATGCTCGAGGTCGCTGAGCGCATTAATCACAGGAACGGAGGCGTGTTCTGCCATTCCGGCAATCGTTTCCTGGGAGAAAGTGCGGAGGACGATGACATCCATCCAGCGCTCCAGGTTGTGGGCGATGTCGCTGAGTTTTTCGCGCGCATCGAGACGGCAGTCTCGCTGGTCCACAAAAAAACTCTGCCCGCCCAGGCTGGCCATGCCGCATTCGAAGGTCAAACGGGTACGAAGAGACGGCTTTTCAAAGAACATCACCATTTGTTTGCCACTGAGCGCCCGGCGAAATGCTTCCGGACGCGACTTCATGATCTCCGCCAAATGCAGGACGGACTCAGTCCCCCTGGGGCCAAAGTCCCGGGTGGAAACCAGGTCGGAACACCAAAATTTGGTGGCCGGCGAGACTGGAACCGGCCGCGCTGCTGAAAGTATCTGGCTGTTCAACGCAAACTCCTTTTCGTAAGTTTCGACGGGTAACGCTTTGCCGTTTCTGATCGGTAGGCCGACAGGACGAGATCGAGCGCCGCTATCATTTCATCCACGTGCTTTTTCTGAATGATGTACGGCGGCAAGAAGCGCAGGACGGTTTCGTTCGTGCGATTGATGACGATCCCACGCTGCAACATTTCGGCGACGGCTGCTTTGGCGCGTTCGGCTGAATCCAATTCCACGCCCAGCATCAATCCGATACCTCGAACCTCGCGAACACATCTGTGTCTTGCGCCCAGCCATTCAAGCTGCGCACGGAAATAGTTCCCCAGCCGGTGAACCTGTTCGATCTGCCGCTCAAGGACCTTGAGAAATGCAATGGCGACGGCGCAGGTCAAAGGACCTCCGCCAAAAGTCGAACCATGCATGCCAGGATGGATGGCCCGGGCGACTCGGTCTGTGGTGAGAATCGCGCCCAGCGGCAAGCCGCCGGCGAGGGGCTTGGCTACAGCTACGACGTCGGGCTCAATTCGGTAATGCTGATAGGCAAAATACTTTCCCGTCCGGCCCAGGCCGCACTGGATCTCGTCAAGAACCAGCAGCGCGCCGGTTTTGGCGGTCAATTCTCGCGCGGCATGGAGGAACTCCGGGCTGACTGGACGGATTCCGCCTTCACCCTGGATGGTCTCCAGGCAGACGGCGCAGACAGTGCCGTCACATTTTCTCTGCAGGTCTTTGACATCATTGAACCGGACGAAGGTGACTCCGGGAAGCAGGGGAGCGAATGGCTCACGGTACTTGGCCTGCCCGGTCGTGGCGAGGGAACCGAAGGTGCGGCCATGGAACGAGTTTTCCAGAGCCAGAAAGCGCCATTTTGGCTTGTGGCCGCTGGAGCTCTGCGTACGCGCGAAAGCGCGGGCGAGCTTGAGAGAGCCTTCCCAGGCTTCGGTTCCGCTATTGCAGAAAAAGACCCGGTCCAGACCTGAAGCCTTCGCCAGCCGGTCAGCTAATTCCGCCTGGTAGGGGTGGAAAAAAAGATTGGAAACGTGAATCAGGCGGCCGGCCTGCCGCTTCAACACAGCTTGAATGGCGGGATGCGCGTGTCCCAGGGCATTGACGCCGATTCCGCTCAGGAAATCGAAATAGCGCTTCCCGTCCGCGTCCCACAGATGGACTCCTCGTCCCTTTACGAACAGGACCTTATAACGGTCATATGTGGGAACCAGAACCTTTTCCTCGGCACGGATGGCAGCAGCGAGATTCATGCGCTCACCACCTCGGTTCCGCATGGAAGGTCTGCGAAATCGGCCCGGGAGAGACAGCCGGCCTGGGCGGCAGGCATGATCTGTACACGGCCGACTCCTGCCTTCAAGGCTTGCCGGCAAGCTCCCAGCTTGGGGAGCATGCCTCCCGTGATGACAGAGCCTGTGGCCAGGGCTTCGGCGTCTTTCACACTGAGCCAGCGGATGATGGTCCCGTCGGCATCCTTTACTCCGGGCACATCGGTCAGAAATATCAGCTCATCGGCTGAGCAGGCGATGGCGCAAGCTGCCGCCATCTCGTCAGCGTTGACGTTGTAGTATGCCCCGTCAAGGCCGAGCGCCATCGGAGCCAGAACCGGAATGCCATCCTGGTTCCAGATGGCATGCAGCCACCGCGGCTCGACGGCGCAGATCTCGCCGACGAATCCCAAATCGAGTCCGGCCGCCCGTTTCTTGCTGGCGCGGAAGGTCATTCCATCCCCGCCACACAGCCCGATGGCCGCGAAACCGGCAGCCGCCAGGGCTGCAACCAAGGTCTTGTTCACTTTCCCGGCGAGCACCATCAACGCGATGTCGCGCGTCTCAGCGTCCGTGATGCGGAGTTCATTCACAAATTCGCTCGGTTTACCCAGCAATTTCAAAGTGCGCGTGAGCATGCTTCCGCCGCCGTGCACAACGGCCACCTGATGCCCGTTCCGGACCAACTCTGCGATGGCGGCAACGCAATCCTGGAGGCGGGCCTTATCGTCGAGCGCCGCACCGCCGACTTTGACCACTACTCTCACTGCAGGCCCTCCACTTCGTCCCATCCGTACATCAGGTTCATGTTCTGGATTGCCTGCCCGGCTGCTCCTTTAAGCAGGTTGTCTACGCAGGAAACCAGCACCAGCCGCCGGCCGTCGTCGGCCAGGCAGAAACCGAGATCGCAGAAGTTGGTGTGCAGCGAGAACTGGATCTGCGGCAATTGCGGCGTGGCAAAGACACGCACCCAGGGCTTGCCAGCGTAGAACTCGCGCAGGCAGGATTCGATTTCGCGCCCCAGCATGGCGCGATTCAAATGGACGTAGATGGTGGACAGAATGCCGCGCGGAATCGGGAGCAGGTGAGGCGTGAAAATCAGTTCGTCAGGGTTGAGGCGCAACTGCTCCAGAATTTCTCCGGTGTGCCGGTGCCCGAACACAGCGTACGCCGAGAGGTTGTCTGCGACGGAAACGAAGTGGGTGCGTGCCGTCGGCTCCTTGCCGGCGCCCGAGACGCCGGATTTGGCATCGGCGATGATTCCGCGTCCGCGATCTACAACACCCGCCCTCAGGAGAGGAGCGAGGGCAAGAATTACAGAGGTAGCGTAGCATCCCGGGTTGGCAACGAGGGTGGCGGAAGGAATGTCATCGCCGTTCAGTTCCGGCAGGCCATAAACGGATTTTGCGGAGAGTTCGGCGGCGGTTGATGGGTCGTTGTTTTGAAACCCGTAGACGGCCTGGTTTTGCGTTTCTTTCAATCGCCATGCGCCGCTGAGGTCAATCACGCGGAACCCCGTCGCCAGGGCTTCCGGAACCAGCGAGCGCGAAACCTCATGCGGAACAGCGAGGAAGAGCAGGCCAACGCCCTGGTGTTGCAAACTCGTCCACGACAGCGCTTGCAGAGGAAAGCCGCCGTTGCCGGAGAGCACCGGGAAGATTTCCGCGAGATCTCGGGACTGGCCGGCTTCGCCGGAACGGCTGAGCAGAACCGGCTTTTCCAATCTGGGATGCTTCAGAAGAAGCCGCGTGAGCTCCAATCCGGAATAGCCGGTCGCGCCCAGCACCGCGGTTTTGAGCCCGGAAGCCATTAGTTGGCCATCGCTTCGATCCGTTCGCCGAGTTTCTGGGCGCTTTTGCAGTCGGGGCAGACGATCAAAATGGTGTCATCGCCGGCCACAGTGCCGATAGCTTCAGGCCAGCCTTGGCCGTCCAGGGCGGCAGCCACGGGTTGTGCGCTGCCGACCACGGTTTTGACCACAAGAAGGTTCTGCGCCGGCTGCACGGACATGACGAATTCGCGCACCAGGCGCGAGATAGGCGGGAGCACTGCACCGACTTCGCCCTCCGCTTGCGGAGGAGCGTAGCCCTGTGACGTTTTGACCAGGCGCAATTCGTGAATGTCGCGCGAGAGAGTGGCTTGCTCCACCTTGAATCCGCGGCTGCGCAGCGCTCGCCGCAGTTCCTTCTGGCTGGCCACGGGGCCATGTTGCACCAGTTTCAGAATTGCCTGCTGCCTCCAGCTTTTATTCATAATGAATAGTTATTCATTTATATGCATAAATAGTTATTTCTTATAGAGGCGCAGGAGCGGAGTGTCAAGAGAAAATACAACGAGGTAATCGGGCGGATAAACCAGCGGCCAACGCTGCTGCCAAGGTTCGGAGCGCGTGTCCGCCGCGGTCAGCCTTGAGGGATGTCCGGGTGGCTTATGCGAATTGTTTTGGATTGTTTCAGGAGCACATATACGACCGGGCCGATCGCAATTGCGACCGGACCCCAGACCAGCGCGAAACGATCCGTGCCGACCAAAGCGACGGCGCTCATCGCAACCGGAGCGGCAACCGCATAAAAAAGGCCTTTGCTGCCGCCTGGAATCAAAAAGGGGCGCTGCATCCCTGGCTGGGTGCGGCGCAATTGCCATGCCGCGAGCACAGTGAGCAGCGTAGTCGCAATGCGCAGCCAGTTGTAGACGCTGATCAGCTGCAGCAGGCTCTGGCGGGCCAGCGCTCCATACACGATCGCGGAGATGATAATGGCGATCCAGGGCGTGCCATATCGCGGATGAATCCGGGTGAACCGGTGGGAGAGGTAACCATCTTCGGCCATGGCGAAAGGCATTCTGGTGGAACTCAGAACCGTGGCGTTAAGCAGGGCCACATTCGTGACCATGGCGGCGAGGGTCATCCAGGCACCCAGAGCCGGCCCGCCAATCAGTTGGGCCGCGTCAGAGAAGTAGCGCGTGTGCCAGTTCTGCCAGTCGCCAAGCGCGGCAAGGGAGGCCAGAGTTGGAAGAAAGTAAACTGCGATAGAAAGAGGCACGACGATGGCCAGCGCCACGGGATAACTGCGCTGCGGATTTTCCACTTCCTCGGCGACGGTGGAAAGCTGCTCGTAGCCGCTATAAAGCCACAAGCCGAGGGCCAGGCCGCTGCCGAATATCTGGAACACAGGTTGATGGGGAGGAATGAGCGGCACGAAGGGGTTGTGACGCCAGTGGGCCAGTCCCTCGACGCACAATACAAGCACGGGGAGCAAAACGAACATCTCAAGCGCGGTTGCAAGTTTGCCTACCGCCTGAATGCCGCGCACATTAATGTAGGCAATAGCCGCGATTAAGCCGAGCGAGACCAGGTAATGCTTCCAGCCAACCAGTTGGGGGAAGTAGAAGCCGAGATAATCCGTGAACAGGACCGCATAAGCGCCGCCGAGGACGAAGGCGGCGCACCAGTTCCACCAGCCGGCGAGAAAACCCCAGAAATCGCCGAAGGCAGAGCGAGTCCAGCGATAAAAGCCGCCCTCGACCGGCATGGCGGTGGTCAGTTCGGCGCTCACTAATGAGACCGGGATGCACCAGAAGAAAGGCAGCACCAGCATGTAGATCAGAGCCATCCCCGGCCCGGCCGTCGTCACCATGTCTTCGAGGCCGAAAGGACCTCCGGTGCAGTAGGAGAACATTACCCAGACGAAGTAAAACAGACCTGCCTTGCGGGCGACAGATTTGATTGCGCTGTGAGGCGTGGAGGCCAAGGGTTCTGATTATAAGGACGAGAGGCGCGGCTGGTTGAGAAATATCAAGGATAAGATCGGGACGATAGCGGGATCCGTAGCTAAGTTCGGAGTTTGCAGACGACGAAATGACCCTGTCCAAAGGCAGCTTGGGCTGGGTCACTGCAAACGCAGCCGCCCCTTCGGCCTTCTACAATTAGCGCCACGCCGCCAAGCTGTAGGCACCTTGGGCCAAGCGTCCGAGGCTGGCTGGTTCGAGCGTTGCAGCAGGAACCGTGGGTGCCATGCCGACGTCAGGGCCGGACCGCTGACCGGTGAGGATGGGCGTATCGGCCAGGGTTTCGTAGGCATAGCCGGTCAATATCCCATGGAATTGAAGTTGGGCGCCCTGTCCAACGCTGAGCCGCGCCCAGCCATAGTGAGTTTCGCCATTGATAGAAAACTTCAACCCAAGAAACTGGCCCTTGAGGTCGAACCAATAACCCTCCCATCGGTTGTCGCCGTCAGTGCCCTGGTAAAAGGTCCCCATTATGGCAGTGCCGGATACGAATGCGGCTGATGAGCCAACTTTGGCATTCGTCGGCAACGCCCGTGCCCAGGGAAAGGCACCCCTTTGGTGAACGCCGATTAACTGATTCTCCGGTTTGGCGCCTTTCACCTCCAAATCGCCCCAGTAAACCCGAGGACAACTTGATGGTGCACAGGTTGCTCTCGCTACGCCGTGACCGCCGCTGTCTTTGAAGAAGAAATCGGTTATACCATCGCCGTTCAGATCCAGCCACAGGCCATGGCCGGAGGAAATGGTCTGGTGTGTGGGAGTAAACACGACCTCTGCCCTTGATGGCTCAGCCAGCGTCAGCACCCCTACTCCGACCGCCCCGGCTGCCGCCGCGTAGGCCAACAAATTCCGGTCCAGCTTTGAGTTGAGCTTGGCGGGGATGCGTCTGGTGGCTTGAGCTCCCTTTGCTCGATGTGAGTAAGACATGCTGCCTCTCCCGGGAGGCTTAACCCCTCCCATAATCCCGAGGACCGAGATTTTAGAGATAGAGACGAAGGATGTCAGTGATTACGGTCACGACTTCAGTGACGCGACGTATGCGGTCTCGCTATTAGAAGGACGAGTCTCCGAATTTAGTATTTCTCATACGGTGGTCGCAGAGGATTAAATGACCCCGTCCAAAGGCAGCTTGGGCGGGGTCACTGCAAACGTCGGCCTCTTCGGCCTTCTACTTTTGGCGCCACTCTGCCAAGCCGTCGGCACCTTGGGCCAAGCGTCCGAGGCTTGCACCAGGCACTGCGGAATCTGAGTGGGCGTCGGTGCCGGACCGTTGGCCGGTGAGGATCGGAGTATTGGGCGAAGTTTCGTAGGCGTAGCCGGTCAATATCCCATAAAATTGGAACTTGGCGCCTACTTTAACACTGAACCGGGCCCAGCCATAATGAGTTTCGCCATTGATCGAAAACTTCAGACCAAGAAACTGATTCTGGACGTTGTGCCAGTAACCAGCCGAATTGGTGTTGTCAACGCCGACGGAAAGGGTCCCCATTATGACGCCCTCCGAAGCATTGGACACAAATGCGGCTGAGGAGCCAACCTTGGAATTGATCGGCAACACTCGTGCCAAACCGCGGTAATACCGGTCGCGGACGCCCACTACCTCATTCGCCGGCTTGGCGCCTTTCACCATCAGTTCGCCGTAGCCGGCGGGACCACAGGTTGATGTTGGCCCGCAAGTTTCTCCTCTGGGGCCGGGGAAGTGCCAGCCGCTGTCCTTAAAGAAGAAATCAGTTGTCCCATCGCCATTCAGATCGAGCCAGAGCCCATGACCGGAGGAAATGGTCTGGTGTGTGGGAGTAAATACGACCTCTGCCGGCGATGGCTCAGCCAGCGCCAGTACCCCGACTCCGACCGCGCCGGCTGCCGCGGCGTAAGCCAGCAAATTCCGATCCAGCTTTGAGCTGAGTGTGGTTGGGATTCTTGTGATGGTTTCGCTTCGCCCTGCTGAGTGTGAGTAAGACATGCCTGCCCTCCGGAGGGGATTTAGCCCCTCCCGTTTCTCGCGAACAAAATTCTAGAGAAAGAGCCGGGCTGCGTCGGTGACAGCTATCACTGGTTTAGGTGACAGTCGCTAAGCCAGCCGGAAGGAGCGCGGAGATCGGTAGCGATCTTTAATGTGGGAGGAACAATGAGTCCGGCGAGAACAGAAAAAAGCCTTCCGCATGCGCGGAAGGCTTTTGGGGGAGGGCTCCGGGCACAAGGCCCTTCGTCCTAACTTGTCCTATTTCGGCTGTTCTGAGCCGGTGTTAGCGCTCAACTGCTCCAGGTCGTTCTTGAGCAAGCTGATTTCAACGCGTCCGCCGCTCATGCGCTTGCCCTTGCTGCCCTCTTCTGTGGCAGTCTCAACCGGGGCATTGCCCATGCCGACCACATAAATCCGGTAGACGGGGATCTCGTGATTAAGGACGAGATATCGTACCACGGAATCAGCCATCTTCTGTGACGTCGTGATGGCCGCCTGGCCCCTGCCGGCAGAGAAACCCTGGACCTCGATAATGTAACCGCGCTGATCTTTCAGCGGAGTTGCCATATCGTCGAGGGCGGACTTGGCGTTCTGGCTCAGGACAGTCTGGCCGGGACGGAAGCGAATCTCGGTCTGGGCCGATGCTTTGTATTGGTCAATGTTGCTTACTACCTGCTCAATGGTGGTGACGTGGGCATTGGCCTGAGTGGCGGTTTGCTGTGCCATCTGGGCTTTGTTGCCTGCGTCCATGGCATGCTGGTCGGCTTCGTTGGCCTTGGCCGAGGCCAGCTGAATGCCCTGCTGGGCGAGGGCGTCCACATCCTTGATCATCTTGCTGTTGGCCGCCGTAAGCTCGTCGAGTTCATTGAGCCGGTCGCGGATGGGCTGAGTCTGCCGTTGCACATATTTCTTGCGGGCAAACGGGTTCACCCGGCCCCAGAAGCCTTCGCGGGCCGGTGGCTGAAGCGGCTTCCCGGTGGCGCTGGTTTGGGACTGATCTGTGCTCTGAGCGGCTGTGGTCTGCGCGGGTTGACTGGCAGCAGCCTGTCCTGAGTTGGCCGAATTCGTGTCCTGAGCGAGCACGGGCAGAGCGAGCACGAACACAACGAGCAACGCTACAAGCGCGCGTTTCTTCATAGTTTCTACTTTCCTCCGAGTGGGGGAGCCGATACGGCTCTCGAGTTCATCACGCCAACTGGCGTGTTGGGTTGCCCTGACTGCATAACTTTGAATTAATAAAGGGAACCTGGTCATATTGGTACCGTACTTGACTTAATCAAGTTAGATGCCAAACGAAAAACGCACTAAGTACTGTGTTTACAATAGCATTGTAAACCCACGGGGGACGCGCTCCAAGTAATTTTGGGAAAACTGGTATAAAAACTTCTGGCAAGCTGACAGTCAAGGCGACGGGCGCAAAACCATTTCCGGTTTCTTTCCCCCGTGTTTCTCATATTGCTCAAAGATGTAATTGTCGGTCATGCCGGCGATGTAGTCGCAAACTACCCTTGCAATCGGCTCTTGCTTCGCTTTCTGCTGATAGCTGGTAGGAAGATTCGTGGGATCGTCAACGTACAGCGAAAACAGGTCGCCTATGATCTGCTCCGCATCGCTTTTCTCCGAGGCCAACGCCGCGCTGTAGTAGAGATTCTGGTAAAGAAATTCCTTGGCCTTCCGGCGATCATCTTCGACGGATGCACCAAGCGAGACCAGGCGGTGATCACAAGCACGCACGCCGGACAGCGAGCTAATCCGCGCCACACTGATTTGCGTCTGGGTGTTGCCAATCAAGTCTCCTGCCCAGCTGTCGAGCACGCGTTTGAGGGCTTCGTTAAACAGCAGTTTCTCAATCGCGGCCGGGTAAGATTTCTCGGCTTCGCGATAGAGGTCGTCGAACCCGGGCACGCCCGAGCGGATTTGTTCCAAGGTGAGCAAGCGGGCTTCGTAGCCGTCATCGAGATCAGCGGTGGTATAGGCCAGTTCATCGGCCAGATCAATGAGTTGAGCTTCAAGAGGAGGCTGCGAGTCAAGCATGTACTCGACCAACTCTGGATAATCGTTGCTGCTGTAGTCTCGAGAATGTTTAATAATGCCCTCGCGCACTTCAAAGGTGAGGTTCAGGCCGCGGAAGGCAGCGTAGCGCAGCTCAAAATCCTCGACAATGCGCAGAGCGTGCAGATTGTGATCGAAGCAGAATCCGTATTCGCGCACTGCGGCATTCAGGGCTTTTTCGCCGGCATGGCCAAACGGAGGGTGACCGACATCATGCACCAGGGCCAGAGCTTCTACCAAGTCAACGTTCAAGCCGAGCTGGCCAGCGAGGGTGCGGGCAATCTGTGCCACCTCAATGGTGTGGGTAAGGCGGTTGCGGAAGTGGTCAGAATAACGGCGGGTAAAAACCTGGGTTTTGGCCTCCAGGCGGCGAAAGGCACGGGAGTGAATTACCCGGTCGCGGTCGCGCTGAAAGTCGTTACGGTAGGCATGCGGCCGCTCGGGATGGCGGCGTCCGCGGGATTGTTCCACGCGGACCGCATAATCAGCGAGCATGACAAAAGTTTAGCACTGCGCTGCTCCGTGACGTCTCCAGTGAGGAAGGGCGTATCACTACAGGCTACACAAAGTTCGAACCTGGAGGTCGTTAAACCGCAAAAGGCGTAACGGTCCGCGAAGAAAAACAAGTCCAGTCCGGGATGCTATCCCGGTTTCTATTTGCGCTCTGATTCTTCCTTGGCGAGCTTCACCTTAGCTGCATCGAGTTTCTTGGATACCTTGGCCAGGTCGTCGCTGTCCTGCTCGGCCGGCACGGTCTTGTTCCACTCGGCAACGGCACGCTCCCAGTGCGCGGCGGCAAGTTTAAGCCGTCCGGTTTTCTGGTAAAGATCGCCGAGGTGCTCCTGCACCGTGGGATCGGTGCCGATGTGCTGCGACGCTTTGGTGAGATTATCTTCTGCCAGTTCAAACTTACCCAGCTTGAAGTACGCCCAACCCAGAGAGTCGAGATAAGCGCCGTTGGCCGGCTCAAGCTCAACCGCTTTCTTGATCATGATCAGGGCTTCGTCCAGCTTCAAGCCTCGATCGGCCAACATGTAGCCAAGATAGTTCAGAACCGTGGCGTTTTGCGGATCCGCGGCGAGTACCTTGCGGAACACCTCTTCCGCCTGATCGTACATTTTCTGCCGCTCATAGAACGAGCCGCGCAGGAACTCCAGATATTGTTTCTCCTCGTCTTTGGTGGAGAGCTGCTCAGCTTTGTTCAACGCCTCTTCCGCCTCCGGCCAGCGCTTGAGACGGCTGTACATCTGAGCCAGACGGAGGTACACTTCGCGGTCCTCCGCTGTGCCTTTGAGCATGGCGCGCACCTGCTCGAGGGCAGGCTCGGGCTGGCCCATATCGGCCAGCTGGGAGGCATAAACCATCTTCAGATCGCGGTCGTTGGGCAGCTTCTGGGTGGCTTCCTTCGCGGCGTCCGTGGCCTGCTGCCACTGCTTGTTTTCCCGGTAGGTATCAATGATTTCCTGATATCCGCGCTCGGAATTCTCGTCGCCCAGGGCCAGCATCTTGCGGAAAGTCGCGACGGCGTCGTCAGAGTTGCCGGTCTCGCGGTAAACCGTTCCCAGATGCTCGAGGAAGATGGAGCGATTGGTTTTTTCGTCCTTGCTGTAATTGTTGTCGGGCTTGTCGGTTTTCTTGACCAGATCGGCGAACAGCTTTATGGCTTCGTCGTATCGGCCCTGGGCTTCGTAAATCACCGCGATGTTGAAATTCACTTCCATGGAATCCTGCACCATGGAGCCGGCCTTGGTCAGATTTTCCAGCGCGGCGTCAAAGTTGCCCTGTTTACGGTAAATTTCGGCCATGCGCAGATAAGTCTGCGCATCTTCGGGGTTGGCGTCCGCGATTACTTTGTATTGCTCGAGCGCAGCCTCTGTCTGCCCGTCATTCAGCAGGTTCTGGGCGAGGCCGCGGATGGCGTCGAGGTTGTCATGGTCAAGATCAATGGCCTTGCGGTACGCGTCAATGGCCTTCTTGTAGTCCTTCTGCTGTTCGAAGGTGAAGCCGAGGGCAGAATAGAGCTTGGCCGAGCGCGCTTCGTCCGGGACGGAGCTCAGGGCCTTGATCGCACTGGCATTGTCCCCCTCCTCGGTATAGAGGTAGGCAAGTGTGGTTACGGCTTCTTCGGAATCGGGCTGCAGTTTCACGGCCAGCTTGAATTCGGCCTCAGCTTTTTGCAGCTCGTGGTCGGTCATGTAGAGGCGGCCAAGCAGAAGATGGTCATCCACGCTGTCAGGCTGAATCTTAAGGATTGCTTCTTCCTGCTCGATAGCCAGCTTGAGCACACTTTCTGAGCCGGAGGTGTCGGGTCCCTCGCCCAGCGAGCGCAGATAGATGCGGCCAAGAAGTTTGTGGGCCTCAAGATTGTTGGGATCACGCTTCAGAATGTCTTGGGCTTCCAGCACTGCGTCCCGGATGCGACCGGTCTTGGCGTAGAGTTCAGCCAGACCGGCGGTCAGATACTCGGAACCGGGATCGGCTTCGATGGCGAGACGGTACTCGTCGATGGCCTTGTTCACCAGGTCGCTGCGGCCATAGACTGCTATTTGCTCTTCGTACATGTGAGCCAAGGTGTAGTGATAGTAGGCAGCAGCTTTATCGGGCTTGTGGGGCGAAGCAGGAGGGGCTGGCTTGGCTGCGGCGGCGTCCGGAGGCTGCTGCGCGAGCAGGCCCATTGCCGGAAAGACAAAGGCAAAGAAAAAAGCGAGAAAACTTCTCTTCATTGAAGACCTTCGGGTTCCCAAAACCATAGCGGTTTGGATGCCCGGCCGCTGCGGGTGGGTGCTCAAAACATTGTAAACCTTTGTGCGGTTCCTCAGGCAATCTCGGCAGCGAGGTTCGAGCTTCGGAAAGACCCAGAAGTACAGGGACGGATGGCAGGCCATCCGTCCTTTTTTGATTGCAACTTGCTCAGTACGCCCAGAAGGGCCCGGTGCCCACGTTCGGAACGGTCTGCCCGTCAATTGCGGTCACCACGTTCCTTCCGAAGAAGAATGGCAGACCCCAATCGAAGCTATCCGCAGAGTTCGTTCCCCCCAGAGTGCTAAACACAGCGTCAGTGCCGTTATCGCTGGCGAAAAGGTTGTCCGCGTTATCTATGCTGAAGCTCACTGTATTCGTAAACATTGTGTTGGGATCTTCGTTGAGCGCGGAAAGAGCCGTGAGCGATGTGGGACAGAAAAAAGCTGTGTTGTCCGCGCAGTTGGGTATGTTGCTGTCAGGGAAAAAGTATCCGTTCGACCCGCTGTCAATGTAGCTTGCGTCGCACACGCCGAAGACGTTGAGGCTGCTCGTGCAGGTAGAGAAGTTGACCGTGAAGTTGTCAAACTGGTCGAGCGAAAACAGATTCGATGCGGTGAGCTGATTGTTGGATTGGGTGTTGATGCCAAAAACCAGCGATCCGGTCAACCTGGCCTCGGCTTCGCTGGTGGTTGCGGGCAGCTCGATGATCACTCCATCATTGTCCGCGAAATAGATGACTGGATTGGTGACCTGATTCATCTGAGAAACCAGCGTCGCCGAACAGCTTGCGGAAGAGGTGGACGAAGTGCAGACGTAGTAAGGATCGCCGGTTGGAGGGGTGGTGACAAAGTTGGGGTCGCAGGCCGGGCCGCAGTCATCGGGCTCAGGACCTACGCCGAGTATGCCATTCGCGCCGAGAGTGGCCTGGGTGTCTTCGTCGCCCGTGGTGTTGCCGCTGGAGCAACTAGTGGGCACATTCGTGTCGGAACTGATCAGCTGTATAGGCGTGGAGCTTGCCACCTCCTGAGTCCCCAACTTGACGTCCACGAGGGCCACGGGACCCCAGAGGTAGGACAAATCCACAAACGAAACGCAGTTCATCAGCGTGCCCGAGCCGGAGGTAAGCGAAGAAAGCGACAGCGTGATTTGGGAAGCTAGCAGACGCAAACCGTAGGACCCGGTATCTACCAACACATTAGGAATCTTCTGGCAGTTGGCGGTACCAGGTTCGCAGATGGTTACGGTGGTGAAGGCGGCGTCGGCGTAAGGCGCTTCATTCAGAGATGGTGTCAGTCCGCCGTTGACTGAAATGGATTGGACGTTAGCCGCGGTCCCGCCACCGCCCGAACCAGCCCCGCTGGTTACACCTACGGGCGTGCCGCCGTTACCGCCACAGCCGACAGTGAACACCGCTGCAGCCAGTAATGCGATAACGAAAAAGCTACGGATGCCTCTGATTTTCATTGAATCACCTCAGCGCGTACGCCCTGCGGAATCATCTCGGGCACATAAGCCCGGCCGGAATAGGAGCGCATGTGGCCGGCAGTTTGTACCACCAAGCCAGGCTCCTGAATATTGAGCGGTCTGCGGCCCGGGCCAGTTCTTTCTTCACCTTGAACGGCCTGCGAAAACTGGGTGAAATAGGTTCCCAGCAATTGCTGCAGGTCAGGCGTGAAATGGGCTTTCCAGGAAACCGCGAAGACTTTGCCCTCGGGCGAGACAAACTCCTTGACTATCGATCCCTCGGGCGAGGTGATTTCATGGATGGTATAAGCCTGGGCTTCGGTGACCTTCAATGTCCCTTTCATGCGCGCCTGATCGTTCTGCACGGTCGTGACGTCTCCGCCGAGCTCGGCAAAGACTGGGATGGAAAGAGCCAGTAAAGGAAGCGCGAGGCCAAAAAGCCAGCGCTTTGACCGGAGTGCGGAGTTTCGCAATGGGATTTTCATGTAGTTCGCCTTCCAGCTGACGTTTGCCGGACGCGCGTTTGCGCGTTCGGGCCGGATACTCCCTATGGGAAGATTTCTGGCTACGCTTTGATCCGATTCTAACCCGGACGGCAATAATTAGTTGCGGTTATGAACTATTGGATATGCGGTCCCGCAGTTCCGGTTGCTCCGGAGCGCTCCTAATGGCGAAAGTGCCTGACGTCAGTGAAGATCATGGCCAGCCCGAGGCGGTCGGCGGTGGCAATGACTTCCTGATCACGAACGGAGCCCCCGGGCTGGATAATAGCCGTGGCGCCGGTTTTGGCGATCTCCTCAACCCCATCGGGAAAAGGGAAAAAAGCATCGGAGGCCGCGACGGATCCTTTGAGGGGCAGTACCGCCTTCATGGCCCCGACCTTGCAGGAATCTACGCGGCTCATCTGTCCCGCGCCAACGCCCAGGGTTTGACCATCGCGGGCGTAAACGATGGCATTCGATTTCACATGTTTACATACCTTCCAGGCGAACAATAGAGCGCGTTTTTCCTCTGCGGTCGGCGGGCGCTTGCCCACAATCTTGAGGTCGGATTCGGCCAGCGGCCGATGATCGGAGTCTTGCAGCAACAAGCCTCCGGAGACATTCTTCAATACCCATTTCTGAGAGACAGGAGCGACTTCAAGCAAACGCAGGTTCTTTTTGGCGGCAAACGCGCCCTGGGCGGCGCTGTCAAACGACGGAGCTGCGATGACTTCAAGGAACAGCTTAGCCATTTCCGCGGCCGCGGCGGCGTCCAAATGGCGATTGACGCCAACCACGCCGCCAAAGGCGGAAACCGGATCGCACTCCAGGGCTTTCTTGTAGGCCTCGAGCAGGGTTTCCCCGGTCGCCGCCCCTGCGGGGTTGGTGTGCTTGATGATGGCGCAAGCGGGCTGGTCAAATTCCTGGGCCAGGTCCCAGGCCGCCTGCACGTCAACAATATTGTTGTAGGAAAGCTCCTTGCCCTGCAGTTGCCTTGCGTTGGCCACCCCGAGGCTTGAGCCGTCGGAATAGATGGCCGCTCGCTGGTGGGGATTCTCGCCGTAACGAAGATCGGCGGACTTGTTGAACGAAAGACGCAAGGTCTGGGGGAAGGATGTTTCCTGAGGCAGAGCGAAATGCCCGTTGGCGCTGACACGCTCCAACGTGGATGCGATGGCAGAATCGTACGCGGCGGTAGTGGCAAAGGCCTTTTGCGCCAGCCGCCATTTCGTGGCCGCGGAAAGCCTGCCGCCGGAGCGGGACATTTCTTCGGCGATCGAGTCGTAATCGGCGGGCGAGGTCACGACCGCAACATCCTGGAAGTTTTTGGCTGCAGAGCGGATCATCGAAGGGCCGCCGATGTCTATGTTCTCGATCAGTTCGTCAAATTGCACGCCGGGCTTGGCTGCGGTTTTTTCGAACGCGTAGAGATTGACCACGACCATGTCAATGGGCTGAATGCCGTGCTCGGCGACAGCGCTGCGATGGGCGGCGTTCTCGCGGCGATGCAGAATGCCGCCGTGAACTTTGGGGTGCAGGGTCTTGACCCGACCGTCGAGCATTTCGGGAAAGCCGGTCAACTCTGAAATATCCTTCACCGTGATGCCGCAATCGCGCAGAAGTTTCGCGGTGCCGCCGGTGGAGATGAGTTCCACGCCCATCGTGGAAAGCTTGCGCGCGAATTCTGCGAGGCCGGTTTTGTTTGTGACACTGAGAATGGCGTTCTGGATTTTCGATGGAACGTGGTGCATCAGAACCTCGATCGATTGTGCCCGGAGGTGCCATGATTTTAGCAGGCGCTGGGCGATGCCGGCAGCTTCTCTGAGTCGCGAGATTTTGACCGCAAAAGGCGCGCCCAGGGCAAAGGCAATAATTCGGTTGCTACCAGGCGTGTGGGATAAGGCGGTACCGCACTTTCTGGCGGTAGGTCTGGTAGCCTTCCAGATCGCGCACCAACAGCTTCTCCTCGCCAAAGATGCGCACAACGAGCAACGCGACATTGGTCAGGGCTACAAGAAGGCCACAAAGGGAGCCGAGCAGCAACGCGCCGCCGATGAACCATCCAGTTGCCCCAAGATACATGGGGTGACGAACAAAGCTATAGACGCCGGTGTCGATGACATGCTGGCCGCGCTCGCTTTGAATGCGCACCAGTTGGGAGGCAAAGGTATTATCGGTGATCGCGCGGAACGTGAAGAAACCTCCCGCGAAGAGCAGGACGCCTCCGCAGACCTCGCACCAATGCGGCAGCCGCGGGAGCCACCCGAAACGCACGTCCAACGGGGACAGGATGAGCCAGGCGAGGAAGCTCACTTTTATCGCGATAAGGATAGCCATGTCGGCGCGCGATTCACCGCCTCTGCCGGGCATGCGCATGCGCTCGGCCAGCAGCGCGGGATCCCTGTAGCGAAGCCAAAAAAACATGCCCGCAAGGAAAGACACCCACCAGACATCGAAGATCCAGCCCTCCACCCAGCGCCAATCGCCCGACAACCATAGCAGCAGGGCGGCTAACCCAAGAATGTAAACGGAGGCAGCCACAATCACGAGCCCCGTAATGATTGGCGTGCGGCGCACGAGTTTCGCCCTTCCGGTACCAGGCTCTTGAGGAAACGACATGTATCTATGTAGCTGATGCTTGGGCCGAATTCAATGATCCCAGTCACAGCGGCAAGATCCACGTCGCTTTTGCCAAGGCAGGCCGAGTGTAAGTAATCGGGGCCGGATGGCCGTGAGTGGCGCCTGCGCAAACCAGGCCTTGCCAGTATCCAGAATCTGTACCATAATCACCTCCCGAGTTTTGGAAGGAGCCCGAGATGCGAACCGGCGAGAAACTGGAAAATCTGCTGTGGGTGGTGTCGGTCTTCTGTTTGGCACTGCTTACGTCTCAACCTGCGGCGGCACAAACCACGATTTTTGGAGTTGTCTCTGCTGGAGGCAATGTCGTTTCGGGCAGCGGTTTCACGGTACAGTTTATCCCCGCCGGTTCGGGAACAACGCTTTTGGCCAATGTGCGGGTCGAGAACGGTTCGTCCTATGTATCGTGTCCGAATTATGCTTGCAGCCAGCTCAAAGTAAAGCAGTGGCTGGAGATCGATAACGGTTTCTACCAGGTCGCAGAGGTCATCAACCACGGTGGCGATGTTGAACTCACGACCAATTATGCAGGCCAGGGAGGTAACAGCATTCCTGCATATATAAACATGAACATCTGGAATGCATATGCCGTGACGTTTACCACGCCATTTCAAAGCACGCCCGCCGTGACATTCGGCATCGAGGGTATCGGCTCGAATGGCTCGACGCCGCTGGCAGGCAGCACCTACCCGCCCGTGGCGGTGTTTGATGGGTCGGCAGCAGGCCAGGGTCTATCCAACACCGGCTTTCAGATTTACCAGGAACCGACCGAAGGGCCGCCGTCGTTTCCGGGCGCGACTGCCACTTGGACGTTTACGGCTGTCGGGAACTGAACTGGTCAGGGAAGCAAGCGAACAGCGCTACGCTTTTGCTCTGGCTTTGAGGCGGACCTGGCCTTCCTGCATTTCGACCGAATATTCGACGGCCTGGCAGCCGTGCTGCTTGCGGATTTGATCAGTTTTCTTCTGGACGAATGAAGTGAAGCTATCCAGGTTGCCGGATACGGACTCGCCGGCTTTTTTCTTGGCTTCGACCAGGGCTTTGTAGAGCGTTTCCACTTTTTCGCGTTCAGACCGGGCGTCGCTGCACTGGACGGTAAGGGGCCCTTCGGGGACTGCGGCCGTGACCGCAGCCGCAGGCGCAGCTGCGGCCCCTGCGGCAGCGGCTTGATGGGACAGCCCATACACCTGATGATGTTGCGACGGGTGCTCCTCAGGGCGGACACCCTGAACCGAGAGCAGCGCATCCTGCGGGCGGCGGTAGCCTTCTTCGCGGATCCGGCCTTTCTTGCGCCAGAGGTCGCTGTAGACGGCGTAGCGCTGCGCCATTTCGTTGTAGCGGAAGCGCTGCGAGAAGCTCATGCGGCCGCCATCGCTGAATTTGCGCAGCAGGGAGAGCACCTTCCACTCGATATCGGTGGGCGGCTTCTTGGTTGGGTTGTTGAAATAAACTTCGTACTCGATCTTGAGCCGCCGCAGTTGCGACTCGAGCAGAGTCAGTTCTTCATCGGTGGTCACCGGGCGTTCTCCAGCGATAAGTCTAAGGATCGCGGGAGGCGGAAACGAGGTACCTATTGGTCACCGGGGGGATGGAACGAAAGTCATAAGAGCAGGCTTCGGGCTTTAGGGTTTGGACGTGGGCATTGGCATAGAGCCCTATCTACTGGAGTTCGCGGCCATTTTCTTGACCATGGCCAGGACCAGCTTGCGGTCGCTGTCATTCAGGCTCACGGAGTAGCGGCGAATCTGGGTGAGGAAGCGGATCTCGTCATCGGAAAGCTGCGGCAGGCCCTTGGCCCCGTTGCCCGGAACCGCCTCGGTAAAGAACTGCGACAGGGGAAGCTCCATCGCGCCCGCAATTTTCGACAAGGTATCGAGCGAAGGCACAGTGTGGCCGTTTTCGACCCGGGAAAGATAACAGCGCAGCAGACCGGTGCGCTTTTCAATGTCCCCCTGGGACATTCCCTTTTGCAGCCGGTAGTTTCTGATTGTCTCGCCAATGTTCATAGAGAACGGTTTGAAGGGATGGCAGAAATAGTAACCAGAGTAGTACCGTCTGGCAAGAAAAAAACTGACCGCCTTAACCGCTGGGATTAGGACAAGTGCTAAGTCCATCTCTTGCAGCGGGGCAAAGTCTTTCCTGGAGACCTCGGCTTAAGTCATTCCTGTTTGAGGGTGCTGGAGAGGAACTTAACCGTGCGCTGCCAGGCATCGCTGGCATCCCGCGCGCGGTAGCCGTCTTTGTTGTTGGGATTCTCGAAGCCATGCCCCGCGTCATCGTAGATGACGATATCCACTTTCTTGCCATCCTGCTTTAGCGTTTCTTCGAATTTCTTCACGTCATCCACCGGAATGCCGTGGTCCTGCGCGCCAAAAAGCCCGAGGATGGACGCGTTAATCTTCTTGATGGCATCGAGATCGGTTGCCAGGTGACCGTAGTTGATGACGTCGGCGCGCAGGGTGGGCTCCTGGAGTGCGACGTCGAGCGAATATCCTCCGCCCATACACCAACCGATGGCGGCGATACGGTCCTTTTTCACGTTGGATTGTGAAGATAAGAACTCGAAAGCAGCATGCAGGTCGCGCTTCGCCCGGTCTTCCGGCACGCCGCGCATGATCTCGTGCGCCATGTCGGGAGTGGTCGCGACCTTACCGCGATAGAGGTCAATGGCGAGAGCGACATAGCCCTGATCGGCGAGCTTTGTGGCCTGCTCCTTGACCCAATCGTTCAGGCCCCACCATTCGTGGATGACGATGATTGCGGGGAACTGCGCTTTGCCTTCGGGCGTATAGAGGACGGCATTGACGGTTTCGTCGCCGCTTTTGTAGGAAACGTCTTTGAAACTAGCGGCGAACGCGCTTGCGGACAGCAGAAGCAGGAAAAACAGAAAACCCTTTTTCATGGCTGATCCTTGCCGAGCACTAAGTTTACATCTCAAGTTCCATATACAACGTACCCGCCTGTGGATTCACCCGATATGCGCCTATCTCGCGAAATCCAAGGCGCCGGTACATGGCCACGGCATCTTTCATGACTGGCTCGACTGTATCGAGCCGCATGCGCTTGTAGCCGATGGCGCGAGCATCGGAGATGACTCGCTCAGCCAGCACGCGACCCAGTCTTTTGCCGCGGAATCTGGCCCGCAGGTATAACCGCTTCATCTCGCAAATCTCCGCGCTTAACTTGTGCAGGGCGACGCATCCCGCCAATTCGCCCTCGACTTCGGTCAGGAGTAGTCGGCCGCCGGGCGGAGCATAATCACCCGGCAACGCGGCGAGTTCTTGGTCGAAATTCTGAAAGCAGAGGCTGAAGCCAAGCGACTGCGCATACTCAAGAAAAAGTTCGCGGGCCTGGGCGATCTGGGCACCGGATTCTGCCTGCAAGATCCTAAGTCCGTTCACCGCAACGGTCGCCGAGGAAATTGGATCATTCTTTTCTTCCATGTTTTTCCTCTGCGCCTCTGTGGTGAGGTGACCTATCCCATCAACATTCCGCCGTTCACGCTGAGCACGTGCCCAGTGATGTACGAGGCTTCGTCTGAAGCCAGGAACGCAACTGCATTGGCGATATCCTCCACCGTTCCGATTCGTCCAAGGGGCACCATCTTGAGGGCGTTCTGCTTGAACTCTTCGCCCATGCGGGAAGTCATGGCGGTTTCGATGAATCCGGGCGCGACCGCGTTGCAGGTAATATTGCGCGAGCCGACTTCGCGTGCAACCGCCATGGTCAACCCGATCAAGCCGGCCTTCGATGCGGCATAATTCGCCTGGCCTGCCTGCCCGGTCTGCCCGAAAATCGAGGTGGTATTAATGATGCGTCCCCAGCGCTGCTTGAGCATGGGACCAATGACCTGATGGATACAGAGATAGGCCGACGTCAGATTGGTCTTAAGAACATCGTCCCAATCGCTGCGCTTCATACGCATGACCAACTGATCGCGGGTGATGCCGGCGTTGTTGACCAGGATATCTATCTTGCTGAATCGCCCGATCGCAGCTTTGAATGCGCTCTTCACCTGTTCTTCATCGCCAACGTCGAGCACAAAAGCCGCCGCCTGGCCGCCGGCAGTCGTGACCTCGTGGACCAATTCGTCAAGCTTCTCCTGATTGCGCGCCGCCACGGCCACTGCAGCTCCGCTCCTGGCAAGTCTGAGTGCGCAAGCCCGGCCGATGCCTTGCGACGCGCCTGTGACGAAAGCTACGCGGGAGGAAAGAGACATAGGGCTCCCCATCGAGTGTCTAACATTAAAGCTCGAACGCCGAATTATAAACGCAGGAACGGCCGGAGATTACAATGCGAGTGTCGTTCGGGTGAACGCGCATCGAGGAGCGGCAAGAGTGAACCTGTTGAACCGAATTTTCACTAAGGAAACCGCCGGGCCGGATGTCCTGCGCCTCGCGGGGTGCAATTCTATTCACACATGGTGCGTACCGTTGGTACCACCGCGAAGCGCCGGTATTGGGCGAGATTCTGCGCGACGAGGGAGTTCCTGCGGGCCTGCTCACCGCGTATCTCATCTGCACTGCAGAGACGGGGGGCACGATTTTGCTGGTGCTGCGGATTATGGTTTGGCCGGTCACCCTGATTCTGTCACTGATTTATCTCACCGGAATTATGATGTTCAACCGACACAATGGATTTTTCGTAGTCGGAGCAGGCGAAGGCGGGTGGGAGTACAACGCCTTGCTCATTGTTTGTTTGTTGGTCGCGGCGTGGGAGAACCGTCGCAGAATGTTCTTTTGAGTGACTCGGCGGAGCCCCCGATTCTGCATTTTTTTCGCGTTGCTATTCCACTCGCCTGCCGGATAACATGCAGGCACTCCCATGTCACAACCTCTGACGAGCGATGTAACTGTTATGTCCGAGCCCTCTGACAACAAATCCGCCAACGTCGTTCCGATTGGCGCGGGCGAGGGCGCCCGCGCCACATTGACTGAGCCCGTAGTCGAAGTGTTCGCCGTTTATGGCGTGGAACCGGAAATTCAGGCCTATGCCATGGCGAAGTACTCGCGCTCGGCGCTCTCGATGCAAGAGTCGCTCAAAGAAATCAGCCAGCAGAAGGCCGAGAAATTTCTCAACACCTTTTATTTTCAGTATGGGCACCGTTCGATTGCCGACCTCGCGCACATCGCGCTGGCGATTGAGAAACTTTCTATCCTGGCTGCCATCGCCGTCGCCGACGAACAACGCTGGGATGGACAGGAGCGCTCGACGCGCTATCAGGATTTCAAGAAAAGCGGCTACTACACCCCCGATTTCTACGGCGACACCGACGCTCGCGATTTATACAGGCAAACCATCTCAAGTCTTTTCTGCGAATACGAGACGGTTTCAGAGAAAGTCTTTGTCTATCTCAAGGACATCACGCCCCGGCCCGAGGAAATGAAGCAGGAGGCCTACGAGCGCACCTTGCGGGCGCGGGCGTTCGATATTTCGCGCTATCTGTTGCCTTTGGCGACCAACACTTCGCTGGGAGAGATCGTCAATGCCCGCACGCTGGAAGGCCAGGTTTCGCATTTGCTCTCGCATACACATGCGGAAATTCGAAGCTTGGGTGAACTGCTGAAGAAAGCTGCAACTTCGCCCGCGTATAACCCGAATCTTGATTCCCTTCGTGAGCTGGTAGGACAAATTCGCTCCCTCTCGCCTGAGCTTGGCGATCGTGCCGAACAGGAGTTGCTGAAGGAAGTCCGCGTTACGCCCACGCTGGTGAAGTACGCCGACCCCAATTCATACGAGATCGAAACGCGGCTCGAATTAAAGCAAGCCGCAGCCGAGCTGATGGAAGGCTGGAAACTGGAGACTGCGCCGTTAGTAGATTTGCTCGACGAGGAGCCGCTGGAAATTGAACTGGCCACGACTCTGCTCTACGAGCATAGTCAGTATTCATACCGGCAAGTCCGGCAGGCCGTCGAAAGTCTGAGCGAATCCTGCCGCCGCGAACTGATTGACCTTGGGTTGCGCCATCGCGGCAGGCACGATGAAATGCTGCGCGCCTTTTCTGCCGGCCAGCAGTTCCGCTTCGACATTCTCATGGATATCGGCGGCTTCCGCGATATGCACCGGCACCGGAGATGCGTTCAGATCGGGCAGGAATTTACAACTTCTCACGGCTATGACAAGCCTGCCGAACTGCAGCCAGCGGGCGTGCTGGCGGGATACCAGACCGCCATGCACGGCGCTGCGCACGCGGTCGAGAAGCTTTCACGAAGCAGCCGGGCGGAGGCAAAAGAAAGTTCGCAATATGTCATCCCCCTGGGGTTCCGCAAGCGCACCCTCTTCAAAATGGATTTCGCTGAGGTGGTTTACATCTCCGAACTGCGCACCACTCCCGCCGGGCACAAGTCCTATCGCGACGTCTCTTACGCGATGTACGAGGCGGTTGCCATGAAATACCCGGCTCTGGCGCGCTATTTCCGGGTGCACGATGTCAGAGAGCCAGTGGATTTGCTGAAAAGATAAGCTGCCGCACTGGTTGCCATCTACAGCCTCGTCCGGTTCGTTCATTGGGCATGGTACAACTAGCAACACACTTTTATAGCCCAGTACCCCGCCGTGGTAGTGTCCTAACACTGCGTTGTTCTGGTGGCGGGCGCGGATAGCACACCCGCCAGATAGGTCATTTTGAGAACATGGGAGTCTGAACTGGTATCTGGGGTTTCTCCAAATGGCGCGATCCGCCGTACTGCACTATGGTTCCTAAGACCGCATCACCCAATTTATTCCTATCGGTTTCGTCTATACACCGGAGCGACCATTCGGCGCACATCCCCTGCCAGAGAACGTCGCCCGGAACAGATAAACGATCAGCCGCATACCGCACCCATTCGTGATGGTCGCCGATCAAAGTCGCCGCATTGCAGGCATCGCTCACATCGGACGGAGACCTACTGAGGCGGGATGCTACCCCTTCTAGACCCTTCTGCTGTAATCCTTCAAATACCACACGCTCAGGGGCATCTCCACCGGGTAACAAAAAACATCCATCGCTTGGAGTTTGGTCACCATCCAGAAATACGATGGACGGCCTTGGGAATCGTTTTTCCGTAGCCATCATTCCGAGCGCACGGCCAACACCTGCCGTACCATACGGTACAGATTGATAACGAAGAATTAAATCGCGTTGCGCGGAAACGGCAATTATTTCATTCAACATTGCTGCTGATCGTTCATCTTCCGTGTAAACATCTGCTTCGGGATAAACTTCGTCATCCATCTTCGTCATGGCAAATGCAGGGCTGACCCCTGAAATGATTTTTTTTTGCCCCTCCGATTCCATCAAATAGATACGCCCTTCGGGTGGAAGTTCATCGAGGATATATGGCGAATGCGTGGTAAGGATGCACTGTAATTCTAAGTTCCGACAAAGTGTCGCTAAGTCGCGGAGCAATCGCCTTTGCGTTCTAGGGTGGAGCGATGTTTCTACTTCGTCAATCAGCACCAGTGAATATTTTTGCACCGTGTGCTCAATAAGCTCGGCCATAGCGGTTTCACCTGCCCCACCGTGAAACCCCGAATACCACTTTCCATTTTTCGATAAGACGGGTACGGTCCTGACCTCATCGGCATCGGTGAGAGATAGCTTTGCAAAATCGTAGTCCCGTCCCATAACACTGGAAAGACGCTCCATCGTGTCTTTGTCAAAAGTGGTAAACCCTACTTCGCTCACTTCGCGTTTGGCCATCCTCGCGTAGCCAGTCCTTGCAGCAATCGGCTGGATTCGTCGCAAGTCGATGTATTCCACATTTCGTTCTTTGCGCTCATCGTTGCCGCGCCAACGTTCAGTTCGCTTCCGAACACTTGTAATAACCGATCCAGTGGTAGGCCCCTCTCTGACAGATGCCCGGATCACAGCCTGCTCGATTTGTTCCCAAGGCGTATCGGGGAAAAAATCGGACGCAAAGTTCGGGCGTTCTCCACGAAACGAAGCAGCAGCAGCTTGCAGGACGGTGCTTTTGCCAATACCGTTTTCACCGACCAAGGCCACGATGGGAAACTGAAAATCTACCCGTTCCCCAATCCATCCCCTAATTCCAAAAATCTCTATCCACTCCAACCGCTTTGGCCATCCTTGGCCGCTTTTCCAGCGGTTTTCGAGTAGCCTGACTTCCTTTGAAAGTGGCATATTCGGCTCCTATAGGCTCGATCTACCGGGTAATAGTGACTCGGACTTGCATCTAGAACCGGCTATTTGCAGTAATAAGTGTTGCATACTACATTATATTTGTCAATATAGCCGGTCTAATCAGCCAATAGAACCGTTTTTCCTTGACTCTATATCCCGATGGGAGTACAAAGGTGGAGAAGAAAAAAGCCCCACCTCGGCGCTAACCGAAATAGGGCTTGAAACCACCACAGCCGAAGCCGTAGTGAGTCTCGCAACTTCATTATCCGGCAAGTCGGCTGTGAACTCAAGGAGATTTCACAGTGACCTGCCACAACTGCCAGACAGCCTGCAAACGCTTCGGGAAGCACCGCAACGGCTTACAGCGTTACCGTTGCTCATCCTGCGGTAAAACCTTCACGGAAGATCACGCACAGCCGCTTGGCACAATGCGCCTGCCGATGGAGAAAGCGGCAGCCATCCTGAAATTGATGGTCGAAGGCATGAGCATCCGATCCATCGAACGCTTCACCGGGGTTCACCGCGATACGATCATGCGCCTCTTGCTGGAAGCCGGGGAAAAGTGCGATGCCCTCATGCGCCGCAAACTACAAAACATCGCCGCCATGAGGATTCAATGCGATGAGCTGCACTGCTACGTAGGCAAGCGGGAACGGCGCACCACGATTGAAGAAGGCCCGGAAGTCGGAGAGCAATACACGTTCATTGCGATGGATGCGGACACAAAGCTGGTTTTCTCTTGGCTCACCGGAAAGCGCAGTAACGTCAATACTCACCTGTTCATGCGCGACGTGTACGCCCGCACCGCCTGGGGCTTGTGCCCGCAGATCACCACGGACGGATGGGGACCGTATGCTCCGGCCATTGCCACGACGTTCAAAGATTCCGTGGATTTTGCCATGCTTGTAAAAATCTACGGCAGCCTTCCAGCAGTCCGAGAGGGTTACGCTCCATCGCGGTACGTGGAGAGCGTATCCAAGATCGTTACCGGAAACCCCGACCCCCAGTTTGTGTCAACGTCCTACATCGAACGGCAGAACCTAACCCTTCGGATGATGAGCCGGAGATTCACCCGGTTAACGAACGCCTTTAGTAAGAAGCTGAGTCATCTGAAAGCCGCAATCAGCCTGCATTTTGCCTACTATAACCTGTGTCGCATCCATGCTTCGCTGAGGGTTACGCCTGCCATGCAGGCGGGAATTGCGGACCATGTGTGGGAGATGGAAGAACTGGTAGGAGCCACCTAAAAGGAGTAGTATTGCCTACGAAAGTGGACGGTTGCCGCCATCTACTTTCGACTACTTGCTGAAAATCACACCGCAACTACCATTACGGTAGCAGGGTTGGTGTGCCTATGCAAGCAGTTCGCGATTTAATCCCCCGGTATCCAAGCTTGATCGTTCTACCGAAGCCTATGTCCGCTTCCAAAAAGCGTGAGATTCCGTGGAGTGCGCTTGCAATCGTAACAACAATCATTCTTAGCGCAATTGCCGCCACCCACGTAATTGATAACGAAATATCAGGTATCGGTACGCGAGTAACAGGTACCGAGCAGGCAATCCAAAATGCGCATTTGGGTGACATGGGGACACGCATCACGAAATTGGAGTCGGCGGTAAAGGCATTAGCTGACGAGCAATCTAAGAAAACTCAGCAATTGGTACACGATATACTCGCCGTTAACCAGGAACAGAATCGGCTCAAGGATCAGCTACGCAAAGATGAGGCGATTAGCGAAGTCAAGAAAGACCCAGAAACCACGCTAGAGGCCATGCGCAACGAAATCCAAGTGGCTCTCAGTACCGGGGAAGAGATTCCGGACACTAAACTAGCAAAATTCAAACTTGCCACGCTAGGTCTATCGCCGTCTGCTACGCACTATTGGAAAACAGCAGCGGCAATCATCAACTACGAATCTATCCAGCTTCAATTAAAAGGGCTTGCGCCCGCGCCAGCGGAGGTTTCAGGGCCATGCGCTTTACTAACAACAAATCCATTCGCTGCAAGTCACGATAATGCTTGGATGGGAATGACGATTCACAACTGTATCGCGGATATAGACACGCACACATTTATAGATGTCATTTTCAAGGATTCCGTCATCCGGTACAAAGGTGGATCGGTTAATCTCTCAAATGTACAATTTGTTAACTGCAAATTCGAGTTAAACATACCGCCCGACACTCCAACGTCTTTCCCTCTAGCAGCACCGGAAAGAAGGCTACTACTTGCCCTTCTTAATGCCCCTAAACTGAATGACGTTCGGGGAGTATCAACGCACTAATAGGACTCTGGGCGTAGATTTTGGCAGGGGATTGTTACTTCTGATGGCCCATGTGTTCAGACAGAAACCAGAGGAAAGCCGCGAACAGAAACGTAAGCAACATCACGAGCCACATCCGCGATGCGCCTTTCTCCCCCTCTGGCGTGGATTATACGCGCTGGGCAGACTAAGGACAGCAACGCACTAATAGGACACTACCCCCGCCGTACTTGTACTGGCTTCCCGCCCTGTTTTGTGGTACCTTCTCCACCCGGCAGCCATGCGCGCCCTGCTCAGTTCGCTCAAGTTCCGTTCTGTCGCTTTCACCCATCCGGTTGAAGCCGAAGTCCCGCAACTCAACGGCGTGGACCTCGCTGCAGTTTATTTCGGCGAGCGTATCGGAGGTGATCTATGCGACTTTATCCGCGTCAGCCCCAGCCGGGTCCTCTTCGGCCTGCTGGATGTGGCCGGGAGGGTCGAGGAAAATCACGCGATCGTCGCCGCCGCGAAAGCCACCTTTCGCAGCGTAGGGTCAGAACTGCTGGCAGCCGAGGACACCAATGAGACCGATGCCATGATTGAAATTTCGCTGCGGCTCAACCGGGCGATCCTGGCCGCTGCGGACGGGGTTCGCTCCTGCCCCGCTTTTGCCGGCTGCTACAACGAAGGCCTGGGCACCGTCTGCTATTTCAACGCCGGCCACACCGCCGGTCTGGCCATGGGCGGTACCGGCATTACTGAGCTGCGCGCCACTGGTTTGCCTCTGGGGCTTTTTTCGCATAGCCCCTCCGATGCCAGCATGGTGGCCCTCGAACGTGGCGCATCAATGTTGCTGGTTTCGCGGGGCGTGGTCGAAGCGAAGCGCAAATCTGATGAGTTCGGACTGGACGGAGTCAAGGGGAGCCTGGAACGCCGCCGTGGCGAAAGCACAAGAAACACCTGCCTTGCCGTCCTCGACGACGCCCGGGAATTTACCCGTGGCCGCGCGCAGAACGATATGACCGCGCTCGCCCTGGCAAGGCAAAGCTAGAAAGTGGTCGTCAGGCGCGTCATCACGCTTCGCGAAGGGCCGATCGCATTTCCCGAGAAGAGCCCGCCAAAATCGATCACATCCAGAACATTCGTGAGATTCTGCCCGTCGATTTGAAAACGAACAGTCATCCGGTCCGATTTGTATACATCCACGCCCGCCGAGGCATTCACCTGAAACGACGGATGGATTCGGCCGCGCGCAAAGTTGATTCGGTTCACTACCGCCTGCCCGTAAGTCTGAGCCGGCCCTCCGGGCCCATAAACACATTGCTGGAGCGTCAGAGTGGGGTCGCACTGAAATTCAAAAGGAAGCCCTGAATCATATTGGACTCCGCCTGCGATCCAGAAGCGAGGTTGGACCTGATAGCGCACCCGGCCTCGAACCGTATTTCTCTGGTCCTGAGAGTCCGGAAAGTGCCCGCTGGTGGGGATGCCCTGCGCATCGTCTCCCAGAAACAATCCGCCGGTGACCGGATACCAGACATTGCCGACCATGTACGAGTAACTCAAGAATCCCGAGAACCGATGCCAGTCGGGCACTTCAAGCTTTCCTTCCGCGCCATAGATGACGGCATTGCGCAATGCAATCGGGAAGCTGATGGTGGTGCTCTGGATTTGATCGTCGTCCGCATAATTAGCGACCAGCCGTCGATAGTAATTGGTGTCCAGCTTCACTCGGTTGAAGAAAACCTTGGTCAGGCCCGCTTCGTAATAATTCCCTTCGGACGGTTCGACCGGCAGCCGCAGAAAACTCGACGGATCAATCGACTGCACGGCCGCCGAGTTCGACAGCAGGATGTTCTCGAAAGATGGGGTTTGAAACACCCGGTCGTAAGAAAAATGCACAATGACATCTGCCGACGGGAAGTATCGGGAGATCGCAAAGCGGGGATCTACGGCTTGGCGGTTGAGTAACAGTTGATAGTGGTCCCATCGGATTCCGGCATTGATGGTCCAGTCCTTCAACCGAATTTGGTCCTGTATAAATGCCGACTGTTCGAGGTCGGGACGGCTGGAGATAAAGCTGAAGTCAATCGGCGTGTCGTCGTCAAATTGCGCCGGATCGGTGATGTGGTACCGGAACTCCTCGTTGAGAAATGTGTTGTCAGACTCGAAACCAATCTTCCACTCGTGGCGGCCGTGATTGATCGTCGTTGTTCCCCGGAAGTATGCTTCCCGGAAGAAATTAGCCTGGAAGGCTTCGATGGGATCTGACTGCGGGTTCGAGTTGAAATCGATGTTGTTGTCGCGCACCATCGTCCGGAAATCAGCGATTGCGTTGGAGGAAAACGTGTGCTGGTAGGAAGCGATTCCCATGGTTTCGATGTTGTCGGCCGTCTGCCGTTGGCCCGCAGCTTCCTGAATCTGCTCGTTCGGAATGTCGTAACGGGAGAGTTCATGGCGAACGATGAACCGCAGCCGGTCCTTCGGCGTAAGGTCGCGTTCATAGTTCAGCGAGAAGTCACCGAGGGTCCCTGTGTTCGTAAAATTTCCCGCAACCACGGGATTGAGATAGTGGTCGGTCCTGCTGCCCGTGGCGCTGGCCCCAAGCGTATTGCCGCCCCATGAGTACTGCCCCTGCGCGGCAGCATTCGCCGTGTCAAAACTTCCGCCCGAGAGCACCATCTGTCCATGAAATCCCGGCTGGGGATTCTGCACCGTGTTGACCTCCACGACTCCGCCCATTTTTCGCCCGTACTCCGCTGGTATGCCTGCCGTGTAGACACTCACCGATTGCACGTCGTCGGCATCAATCGCCGGTCCAAAGCTGGGAGAGCGGTTGTCGGTGAGAGGAATGCCGTCCACTACGAACTGCGTCTGATATTCGGAGCCTCGCGGATGGAGGACCGCGTTTCCTTCGTACAGCCACCCCGGCTGGGAATTCACCAGGTCCTGAATTGAGCGGCCCGGGATCGAACCCAGTCGATTCTCTATGAAATCGGAGCCGACCTGGTTAACGGCGCCTGCCTGGTCGGGGTCGATCATAGTGTCAGCGGCGCTCACAGTTACGGACTCGTTTTTTCCTGCCACTCTCAACTGGATCGAGTGCGCGACTGGGATCGACGAGTGAACATCGATCGATTGCGATACTTCCGCGAATCCCGCCTGGCTGACCTGAATCTGATACACGCCATAAGGCAGGTTCTGCACCGTCACGGTGCCCTGGCTGTCTGTTTCTAAGTTCCTCCGATATTGGTTCGCCTCGCTGACGATGCTTACCTGAGTTCTCACCGCCAGACCGGACGGGTCAGTGATTCTAAGCCGCAACTCTCCTCTGTTGCTTTGGGCAAAAAGAACTGCCGAACAGACCAACAGACCAGCGACAACCTTCCCCATGGAAATTCGGCTTCTGTTCGTCAATGTCGTGACCCCGATTCAGAGGGACGAGAGCGCCCCTTGATACGGATATTTCCTGTCCTCTTCCGTTCACAGTATTTCTTGGGGGAACCTGGAAGGGAATGCCCTTCAAAAACCCTGAACAGAAACGTATTCTAACGCCAGGTGCAATCCGTCCGGTCACGATGAGTGAAGTCTGCTCGGCGCAGAAAGAAGAAGTGATTGGGGATGTTTCAGTTTTCCTGCGGCAAGTACCTAGCCATTGCAACCATTGGCTTAGCGTCGGTTGGAAAGTTATAATTCAAATTATCCGTCGAAGTCCGATTTTCCCCTTCGGCGTCGTCTTTTCTATATGTGCAGAATTGTTCCGTACCTCTTCCTTTGCGCCATCGTCGCATCACCTGCCTTCAGCGCCGATAACAACAGCACTGTCGTCGAAGAGATCATTGTCCGCGTCAACAACCAGATCATTACTCTTTCAGAGTTCCAGCGCAGCGAAGAACAGATGCGCCAGGAAGCGGTGCAACAAGATCCGGGTAACGCAACGAAGCTGATTGCTTCCCGTGAGAAGGACGTGCTGCGCGACCTGATTGACCAGCAACTGCTGCTTGACAAGGGCAAGGAGCTGGGAATTACGGCGGATACTGAGCTGGTCAAGAAGCTCGACGACATGCGCAAAGATATGAAGCTCGACACCATGGAGGACCTGGAAAAGGCTGCCGAGGGGCAGGGAGTATCGTTCGAGGACTTCAAGCAAAACATGCGCAACCAGCTGATTACCCAGGCCGTAATCGCCAAGGAAGTGAGCAACCGGATCATTATCGGCAAAGAGGAAGAGCGCGCGTATTACGACAAGCACAAAGAAGAGATGGCGCAGCCGGAGGCGGTTAAACTCAGCGAAATTCTGGTTTCAACCGAGAAGAAAAATGCCCGGGATACCGGCGACGAAGCGCAGCGCCTGCAGGCCGCCGAGGCGAAGGCGCAGGACCTGCTGGCCCAGATCCGAAAGGGCGCAGGCTTTGAAGAAGTGGCAAAGAAAAATTCTGACGGCCCCAACGCGGAGCAAGGAGGCGATCTGGGATACTTCAAGCGCGGCACTCTGGCCAAAGAGCTTGAAGACAAGACTTTCTCTATGAAGCCCGGCGACGTCACGGATGTGATCCGCACCAAGCAAGGGTTTGTCATTATCAAGGTTACCGAGCACCATCAGGCCGGTATTCCGGCGCTGAACGAGATTGAAGGACATGTGCAGGACGTGGTTTACATGCAGAAACTGCAGCCGGCGCTCCGTGACTACCTGCAGAAGCTGCGCGAAGATGCGTCCATCTATATCAAGCCGGGGTATGTGGACACCGCAGCCACTGCTAATGAGACCAGCCCCGTCTTTGTGACCACGGCGCAAAGCGTCACCGCCAAACAATTAAAAAAGAAGAAAAAACTGGGTTTGTTTTAAGGTAAGCTGGGCGTGATCCGGGAGGCTTGCCTCGCGTGCGAGGCCGCTTGTTCTTTGATCGCCTCCCGCATCCATGGTTATGAAAGAATTTTTTCTTTGCGATTGCAGCCAGCACGAAAACAAAGTCATTACCTCGACCTTCGTGGTGGTTATTAAACAAGTTAAACCGAAGAAAAGTGGCGAGCCGTATCTGGCGTTGACGCTCGGAGACCGCACCGGCCAGATCGAAGCCAAAATGTGGGACAACGTGGATGAGGCGATCGACGCCTTTGAGCAGGAAGACTTCATCAAGATCAAGGGCCTGCTTAACAAGTATAAGAACCGGTTTCAGATCACCATTCACAAGCTGCGCAAGCTCAACGAACCGGAAATTGATTACGCCGACTACCTTCCCAAGACCAGCAAAGATATTGGCGAACTCTGGCAGACGCTGGCTTCGTTCGTTGGCACATTTCAGAATCCGCACCTCAAAGCTCTAGTCGAAGCTTTCATGGCTGACCCGGAGATTGCCGAGGCCTACCGCAATGCGCCCGCCGCGAAGAGCCTGCACCATGCTTACATCGGAGGTCTGCTCGATCACGTAGTCTCGCTCTTTCGCTCATGCGACCTGGTGTGCCGCAACTACCCGCAGGTGAACCGCGATCTGCTGCTGACCGGAGCGTTTTTACACGATATCGGCAAAATTCACGAGCTGACCTACAACCGTTCTTTCTCCTACACCACGCGCGGCCAGCTCCTCGGCCACATGATCATCGAATTGGAAATGTTGCAGGCGAAGCTGGCGCTGATGCCGGATTTTCCGCCCGCGCTGAAGACTTTGGTGGAGCACCTGATCATCAGCCATCACGGGCACTACGAGTTCGGCTCACCCAAGCTGCCCATGTTTCCCGAAGCTCTCATGCTGCACTATCTCGATGATCTCGACTCGAAAATGGAAAGCATGCGGGCGCACTTCGAGCGCGAGTTCGGGGCAGACGGCGCATGGGCGGGCTACAATCCATCACTGCAACGGCCGCTGCTGAACAGCGCAAAATTTCTGGAAAAGAAGCCCGCTGAAGGCGACGCGGGAAGAACGTCCGGGCCATCTCCGACTGGCCCAGCTACAGATGAGCAAGCCATGTCGGCGCCAGCAGCAAATGGCGGAGGGCAGAGCAAGAGCTAGTTGCTCACATGTCATCCTGAGCGAAATGAACATCGCGCGAATCGCGATGCTCCGCGTCGAAGGACCTCGTGCTCATCAGGGATCGCCAGTGGCCTGGAAGGGAATTCTCTCTGCGAGTTCGACGTCCGAGCTTCTGTAGCTCCCGGATGCAGGCGTATCATTCGGCTCACGCGCCCGGAGCGCGCGCGATCACATGCTCGACTTCTCTCGCTTCAAACTCCTCACCTTCGACTGCTACGGCACCATGATGGACTGGGAGAGCGGCATTTTCTCGGCCTTGCGCCCGATTTTTGCCGCCCACGGAAAAACCATCGCCGATGACCAGCTCCTCGAAATTTATGCCGAACTCGAGCAATCCGCTGAAGCCAGCTACAAACCTTATCGCGAAGTCTTACAGGAAGTCGTGCGCGGCTTCGGCGAACGCCTCGGATTCAAGGCCAGCCAAGAAGAAGCAGGTTCCTTGCCGGAATCCATCCGCAATTGGCAGCCATTTCCCGACACCGTAGACTCCCTTCGCGCCCTGAAGAAGCGTTACACGCTGGCGATTATCTCAAATATTGATGACGACCTCTTCGCTACTTCCGCTCCCAAGCTAGGTGTGAGCTTCGATTACGTCATCACAGCGCAGCAGGCGCAGTGTTATAAACCATGCGAGAGGATCTTCCATCTGGCGCAGGAAAAAACTCAGGCGTCCCGCGACGGATGGCTGCACGTTGGCCAAAGCATTTATCACGACGTGATTCCGGCGAAGGCGCTTGGCATTTCGACCATCCGGGTGAAGCGACCTTCGCCACGGGCGGGAGCAGGCGCAACCAAGGCGGCCTCGGGTAAGCCAGACCTCGAAATACCCGATCTGCAAACGCTGGCCGAACTCGCGTCCCGCGCCTGAGCATTGGCCGCACAACCCCTTGTTGGCACGCATCGGCCAACCAGCGGTTGTAAACTGGTTGCCTACACCTTGGAGCCAACATGCCTACTGCCACCCGCACCAATCCTCTTTCATATCTCACCACTCAACTCGATGAACTCAAGGCCAAGGGCACACACTTCCGCCTGCGCGTTCTCGACGACGAGCAGGCTCCGGTCTGCACCTTCGATGGCAAAAGAGTCATCAACCTGGCTTCCAACAATTATCTTGGGCTGACCACGCATCCCCTGCTGCGCGAAGCGGCGCTGGAAGCGACGCGCAAGTATGGCGTGGGCTCCGGCGCGGTGCGCACCATCGCCGGGACGATGAAGATTCACATGGAGCTGGAGGAAAAGATCGCCCGCTTCAAGAACGTCGAAGCCTGCGTAGTGTTTCAATCTGGATTCGCCGCCAACGCCGGGACCGTCTCAGCAGTTCTTGGCAAAGAAGATTTCATCATCTCCGACCAGCTAAACCATGCCTCGATCATTGACGGCGCGCGTCTCTCCCGCGCCAAGATTCTCGTATTCGAGCACAAAAACATTGCTCAAGCCGAAGAAAAACTCGCCAGCGTGAAGCATGAGCCTGGGAAAAAACTCCTGATCACCGACGGCGTCTTTTCCATGGATGGCGACATCGGCCCGCTGCCCGCGCTCTGCGATCTCGCAGAAAAATATGGCGCCATCATGATGGTGGATGACGCCCATGCATCCGGCGTGCTCGGCCGCAACGGCCGCGGAACGATTGACCACTTCAAGATGCACGGCCGCGTGGATATTCAGGTCGGAACACTATCGAAAGCCATTGGCGCGCTCGGCGGATACGTCTGCGGCACCCGCGACCTCATAGATTTTCTCTATCATCGCGCCCGGCCGTTTCTCTTTTCGACTTCGCACCCGCCTTCGGTGGCGGCGACATGTATTGCTGCCTTCGACGTTCTCGAAAACGAACCCGAGCGCATTGAAAAACTCTGGGAGAACACCCGTTTCTGGAAAAGAGAACTTGGCCTGCTCGGCTTCGATATCGGCGGCAAAACCACGCCTGCGAGCGAAACCCCGATCACCCCCATCATCATCGGTGACGGCAAATTGACCATGGATTTCTCTCGCGAGCTATTCAAAGAAGGCGTGCTTGGCACCGGCATCGCATTTCCGACCGTGCCCGAAGGCAAAGCCCGCATCCGCACCATCATGACGGCCACCCACACAAAAGACGAATTGCAACAGGCGTTGGACGTGCTGAAACGGGTCGGGAAGAGAATGGGGATTATCGGGTAATTCGAATGATGTAGGCGGGCCATCACGGATGCCGGGGAACCGCTTCAGATCAAGTGGTTCAGTAGCAGCTACATCGCCTTTCCGGTCGGAGAAAAAGCCGTAATTGAGGACTCCTCCAAATCCTTAGAAGGACGGTACGTGCCCTCCTGTATGTGCAAAACTCAAAGCTTGGCCTTGTGTGCAAGCTTGGATATTGACAGTGAGCCCGGGCAGGAAAGATCGACTAATCTATTGTATTGCAAACACTTACAGGTAAATCACGCACAGGAGAGCGATTCTATCGTGGATAGTAAGTGCCTGCAAAAAGCCGTACACCGCGCCTTCCACAAAGTTTTCCACAGGCAAACCGCTTAAACGAGTGATGTTAATCACTAAATTTTTTAGCAAAGTACCGGTTGTCGCCAAATCCGCGTCAGCCCATCTCCTCCCCGGCCACTCCGTCGTCCATCGTGGATTCGAAGCGGGTGGAGTTCTTCAGGAACGCCAGCTTCACCTTGCCGGTCGGCCCGTTGCGCTGCTTGGCGATAATAAGCTCCGCCCGCCCCTGAAGGTCCGGATCATCGGGTTTGTACACTTCTTCTCGAAAGATGAAGGCCACTACGTCGGCGTCCTGCTCAATCGAGCCTGACTCCCGCAGGTCGGCGAGTTGCGGGCGATGGTCGCCGCCGCGGCTTTCGGGTGCGCGGCTGAGCTGGGAAAGAGCAATCACTGGGACCTGCAGTTCCTTGGCAAGCGCCTTCAGGCCGCGCGAAATGGCGGAAACTTCCTGCGTGCGGTTTTCATAGCGGCGGCTGCCGCCCGACATCAGTTGCAGGTAATCCACGATCAGGAGATCCAATTTGCCCCGCGCCTGCACCAGCCTCCGCGCCTTCGCGCGCATTTCGCTGAGGGCGATGCCGGGTGTGTCGTCAATAAAGATGGGCGCCTGCGCCAACTGCTCCATGGCCTGCACGACTTTTTGCATGTCATCTTTCCAGAGCGAGCCGGTGCGCATCTTGTGCGAGTCAACGCGTGCGCGCGAGCAGAGGAGACGTAAGAGCAGCGCTTCGCGCGACATTTCGAGCGAAAAAACCCCCACGACTTTCTGGTCCTCGATCGAAGCGTTTTCCGCGATGTTCAGGGCGAAGGCAGTCTTTCCCATCGAAGGCCGGGCGGCGATGATGACCAGATCCGATTTCTGCAAGCCGCTGGTCATTTCGTCGAGGTCGGTGTAGTGCGTCGCCAGCCCGGTGATGCGCTGGCCGCGCTCGAGCAGGGCGTCCACCGAGCCAAACGAGTCTTTGACGATCTCCTGCACGCCCATGAAACCGCGACCGATGCGCTTTTCGGAGATCTGAAAGATCGCAGCTTCGGCATCGTTGAGAATTTCCTCCGCCGGTTCGCTCTGGTCGCTGGCGCGCGCGATGGCGGCGCTGGCGGCGTTGATCAGGCCGCGAAGCATCGCCTTGTCGCGCACGATTTTGATGTAATGCTCAATGCTCGGCCGGTCTGGGACGCCATCCATCAGGCTGGCCACGTACGCGGCGTCGCCGATTGCCTCGAGTTCCTTGTGCTGGTGCAGCACGTCGGTCAGGGTGACGATGTCGGCCGGCCGCGAGGACTCCATCAACTCCATGATTCGGGTGTAAATGCGGCGGTGGGAGTCGAGCGAGAAATCCTCCGGTTGCAGGTGCTCGGCGGCTTCGCTGTACGCGGCATTGTTCAGCAGGATCGCGCCGAGGATCGAGCGCTCAGCTTCAACGTTGGCGGGAAGAGTGTGCGCGAGAGTGTAGTCGGTGGTGGCCATCAGCGGTCGTTTCTGTGTTGAGCTTTGAGCATCCTATGCCGGGAATGCGTTGTGGAGGAATGAGGAGGCTTGGGGAAAAGAGGGTGTAAATTCAGGATCTATGTTCGGGCAGCAGTGCACGGTATTGGTGGCGAACATATAGCGAATTTAATTGATACGGATGTTCCGAGGCAAATCAGAGTGAGCCATGGGCAGTAAGTTCGTAAGGCACAGGCGAGCCGCATACCAACCACATGGAGATAGATACGGCCCGGGCCAGCCACCCGGGCCGTATTGCAGCCGGAAAGTCCCTTGCTGCCTCTGCCTCCGCTCAAGCGGAGGAGGTACGTTTCGAAACCGCGTTTCCCGAAGAAAACACTCATTTCTCAAACGTACTCTGGGGGAGGTGGACTACCCGCGATCAGAAATCGCACGTATCCTGCACCCGCAGTGATTGCGTCGTCCGGCGGCTCGGTCCCGCAAAGCAGGACTGATAGTGAGGCCGCAACGCTCGGGCGCCCAACGCGCTTGAACGCATTCTGGGAACCCCTCCAGCAGTTCACCCTCGAGAACCGCCAGCGAGCGCCAGTCTTCCGCAATCTTTGGCAGCGCCCAAGACATCCCGCGCATGCACTTGCGGTACTCTGCTTGAAGGTGTTGTGAACTGCAACAGAAAATTCGGCCCTGATTGTGCAGAACCTGTGGAGGACGAAAGTTCTCTGTGGAAGATGCAGGAAAAAGGGGATGAAAAGCAGAAGGGATATCCTTTGCTGAACCGCAAATCTCGTTCCTGGACTACCGGGCCTGGACTACCGGGTTTCCGGACGGACAGAAGTGTCGTCCCACAAGAATCCAATTAATCCCGAGCGGAGCGAGGGATCTCTAGTCTCGAACTCCGTCCATGAATGCTCGCAGCTTCCGCGAACGCGAGGGATGGCGAAGTTTGCGCAGGGCTTTGGCCTCGATCTGACGGATGCGCTCGCGAGTCACCGCGAACGACTGTCCCACCTCTTCCAGCGTGTGCTCGGAACCGTCTTCCAGACCGAAGCGCATCTTGATGACTTTTTCTTCGCGAGGAGTCAGCGTGCGCAAGACTTGTCCGGTCTGATCTTTCAAGTTCACATTTATGACGGCTTCCGCAGGCGAAACCACGCCACGGTCTTCGATAAAATCGCCCAAGTGCGAATCTTCTTCTTCTCCGATCGGCGTTTCTAGAGAAATCGGCTCCTGCGCGATCTTCAGCACTTTCCGCACTTTGGCGACAGGAATGTCCATACGCTTGGCAATTTCTTCCGACGTGGGCTCGCGGCCGAGTTCTTGCACCAATTGCCGTGAAGTGCGGATCAGTTTATTGATGGTCTCGATCATGTGCACGGGGATGCGAATCGTACGCGCCTGATCAGCAATTGCACGAGTAATCGCCTGCCGAATCCACCATGTGGCGTAAGTCGAGAATTTGTAGCCGCGCCGGTACTCGAACTTGTCCACCGCCTTCATCAGGCCGATGTTGCCCTCCTGAATCAGGTCGAGAAATTGCAGGCCGCGATTGGTGTACTTCTTGGCAATGGAGACGACGAGACGCAGGTTGGCCTCGATGAGCTCGCGCTTGGCCTGCTCGGCATCCATGTCCCCCTGAATGATTTCGCGCTGCGTGCGCTTGAGCTCGAGAAAGAGAACCCCGGTTTCGACTTCGAGTTTTTCGAGCTCCGCGCGAATGGCCCGCGATTGGCGGCGGTATTCCTTGCGCTGATCTTCGCTGCGAGTGGCCTCGGCCTTCTTTTCCAGATTGTTCGACTGGCGGTCGAGTGAGCGCATCATCTCGACCGTCTTGTTGACCCGGTCAATCAGGCGCTTGCGTTCCGGATGGGTGAAGCCCAGGCGGCGTACACAAAGCGACACGTTAACTACGGCGCGGGCCAGCGCCAGGCGATAGCGGCGGTAATGTTTGGGCTGTTTTTTCTGGCTGACAGCTAGAAACTTTTCCGTGAGCTGCCCTGCCTTCTTGTAGGCCTTAGCCAGATCATCAATTTTCCCGGTGAATTCCTTCAGGCGGTTCTGCAGAATTTCGTCGGTGATCTCTTCTTCATCGAAGGTCACTACTTCCTTGATGGATCGGACGCCCTTCTTCAGATCCTCTCCCATGGCGAGCAGTTCGCTGATGACGATCGGCGAACGGGAGAGGGCTTTTAAGACCCGCAATTGCCCGCGTTCGATGCGCTTGGCGATTTCGACTTCGCCCTCGCGGGTGAGCAGCGGAACGGTGCCCATTTCGCGCAGATACATGCGCACCGGATCGTTGGTCTTCTCCATCGCGCCGGGAGTGAGGTCGAGCTCAACGTCCTCGCCCAGTTCCTCTTCATCGAATTTCTTGTCGAGCGCGGCGGAAGGAAGCTTCGGCCCTTCAAGTACATCAATGCCCTGTGTGCCAATGGTGGTGAGCAGATCGTCCAGGTCCTCGGGAGAGTGCACATCGTGCGGGATCAAGTCATTGACCTGATCGTAGGTCAGATATCCCTTCTCTTTGCCTGTATCAATCAGCTTCTTAATGTCTTCGTACTTGTCGTCAAGAGCCAAGACGGATTGTCCTCAGCCGCCCCATGAGAACGGCGAAAATTTTCAGTTAAATTCGGTGGGAACGAGAAACCGCGGAATCGAGCGCCTACACAAACTTTCAGAGCTTAGCACAAACCATAACGAGCCGCTAGTATGTTCAAGACTTCGCCCGCCGTGAGTTCCCTTATCTTGCCCACCGTTAATCACTTAGATGGCGCTCGACCCCATTAAGTTTCAAGCCGTAACCGACGGACTCTCCGGCAATGCGGGGTCCATTAAAGCCCGTTTCAACCGCATTTTCTCTTCCAGCAACTGCTGTAGATGACCCGGTTCCCGGCCGTGCCTCCCCTGCAACTCCTGTTGCACCTGCTCCAGTCTTCGGCGAAGCTGGATTCGCCGTAGCGCCCGCACCGCCCCCTCGATGCCTTGCGCCGTCAGCGCGGCCTGATCTTTGAGCAGAATAGCCGCCAGCAGATTACGGTCGTCGTCGGAGACGGGCAAGGACATCAGATCGTCGGACGAAGCGTCGAGCAAGCCCTCGATCAGCGACTCAGTCGCCAAACCAACATGCAGGCGCTCGCTGCGGAGCGCGAATTGAGCCTGCCGCGCGGGATCAAATTCCTCTTCGGCTCCGTCGCGCGAGGAGAAATGCTGCTCCTCGGTTTGCATTTCCGATGCCGAAGCGAGCGCCAGGATGAGAATTTTCTCGGCGTCCGTGACCTGCGCTTCTGCTGAAGACTTTACTGCGCCGGTGGAGCGGCTGGCCGCCACGTGTTTCAGCTCCTGGCGCAGGACTGTCGAATCGATACCCAGCTTTTGCGCAATCTCCTGCGCCACTTCGTATCGTGCGATCCGGCTGGGCACGCGCTGAATGTGCGGCAGCAGGGAGTTGACCGCCTTGACCTTTCCTTCGGCGCTGCGCACGGGGAACTGACTGCGCGCCCGCTCAATCAGGTAATCAAAGTAACGTTGCGATTTCCTGAGCGCGTCAGCATAAGCGTCTTTACCTTTTCGACGGATGAATAAATCTGGATCGAAGCCGGATTCGAGCGTCAGCACCTTGATTTGAAACTCGTTTTCCACCAGCAGACCAAGGCTGCGCTCGGTAGCCTTGGCTCCGGCCGTATCAGGATCAAAGCTCACCACCGCGTTCTTGCTAAACCGGCCGAGCAGCTTGGCCTGTAGTTCGGTGAAGGCCGTTCCCGAGCTGGCGATCACATTGTGAAATCCGGCGGCGAAGACGGAAATGCAGTCCATCTGGCCTTCCACCAGAATGGCGTAATCGAGCTTGCGGATAGCCTCTTTCGCCAGATCGAGATTGAATAGCACCCGCGACTTGGAATAAATCGGTGTTTCAGGTGAATTAAAGTATTTTGGCCCGGCTTTTTCGTCCGTCGAAAGCGCCCGCCCCGTAAAAGCGATAACACGCCCGTTCTCGTTGGCAATCGGAAACATGACGCGGTGCCGGAATTTGGAGTAAATGGCTGCTGTCGTTGGTCGCTGGCTTTCCGTCGTCGGCCGTTGGTCGCCCGCCGCTGGCTCGCCAGCAATGGGTTCGTCTACCGCGTGGGAGGCCCGGGCCATTGGCGGTGCATCTTCTTTCCACGAAAACAATCCAGACAGGCGCAGAACGTCTTCATCGAAGTCGCGGCGCAAACGGTCGCGCAGGGCGAAGCCGGAATCGGGTGCGTAGCCGATGCGGAATCGGGCGATCATCTCCTCATTCAGGCCGCGTCCGGCCAGATATTGGCGGGCAAACGCTCCTTCGGAGTGCTTCAGGCGCTCCTGAAAAAAAACGCAGGCGCGGTCCTGGACATCGAGCAGGACGGCCCGCAGCCTGGCATCGCGGGCTTCGGCGGGACTGTCGAAAGTTGTGCGAGGAACATGAATGCCGAGTTTTTCCGCCACCAAGCGTACGGATTCGGGGAAGGTGAGGTTCTCGATTTTCTGAACAAACGAAAACACATCGCCCGAGACGCCGCAACCAAAGCAGTGAAAAAACTGCCGGGTGGTGTGCACGCTGAACGACGCTGTTTTCTCGCCATGAAACGGGCAAAGCCCGGTGAAGTTTTGCGCCCCCGTCTTTTTCAGTTTGACGTAGTCGCCAATGATACGGACGATATCCGCTTGCTGCTTGACTGTGTATGCGAAATCGCCGGGGCTGGCCATGAAGAGAGAACCGTCCGCGAGGATTGTGCGCTGGACCGCGGTTGAAATAAATATACCGGAATAAGTTTGCTGTGGAGAAGCTGTGGAAGGGCGAGTTATTGCGTTGAGGGGGCTGGAAAACGCGTCTTTTTTACGCGATTCTGCGCTCGTTTGCACCACGATGAGGGCGTTTCCTGAAGATAACCCGCAATCTCTTCCGCCATTGTTCGTCTATCGCGAGTAGCGTCCAGTCAATTTCGGGCGACACGTGGCGGAGCAGCGTATCGGTAGAGGGATGAATGTGCAGGGTAGGGGAGACCAGGAACAAAGCAGGCTTCGCCTCTGATAACTGTTTGCCGGAGAAGTATCCGAGCCGCTCGAACTCGCCGCGCTGGTGATGCCAGGCGACGCGCGCCCAATAATCGAGCCCTTGCAAAGGCAGGTTGATGTCTTCGTCGGCCTTGAGCTCTACAACCGCCAGCCGATTTTCGCGCGTGATGGTAAGAACGTCAATCATGCCGCGATCGGCGGCCGAGAACGCAGGAACTTGCGAATACACGCATGCCGGGTCGAGTAGTTCGTCGAGGGCGGCAATGTTTTTCTCAACCAGCGATTCCAGCCAGCGCTCGGGACGCATTCGCCATAACGGATGATCGCGTGGGCCTTCGGCATGGCGTACTTCGCCGATGCTTCGAACGAGCTCAGCAAATGCCGCGGCGCTGGAGTCATTCCATACCCGCTCGGCTGCGCCGATGCCAAACACGATTTCGGTTGCGCCGCGCAGCGAAGGCGTACCTTGGGTCAATCGAGCCCGGCCAAACTCCAGGCCCTTGCAACGAAACGCGATTTCGGCGGGAGACAGGACGGCAACCTCGACTTCGGGCATAAGCGCATGAACCTGGGCGACCGGCGCGGAGAAACGCTGCATGGCCGCCTGATGGTCGAGGCTGTGCAGCAGACGCGAAGCGATGTTGCCGCAATCGCGAAGGTCAATTTCGCGGCAAGATTCGTCGCGCTCTTCAACTTCGTACAGCTGCAATTTGGCGATGCTGTGGTCAAGGTACGCCATGCGTTCGCGGGCAAGGGTGGAAGATTCCGGGGGAAGAAATAATCCCAGGCCTTCAACGGCACATTTTCCCGCCTGCGTCTGGCGGCAGTAATCAAGCCAGAGAATGCCGAAAGTCAGGGCAGCGTCAATCGAGGCTTGAGTTTCCTGCGCGTTAACTCCGAGGACGGCAAACGCAGACTGGCCGCGTTTGATCAGGCCGCGAGCGTAGATGGGACCGAATGAGCACTGCAGATCCATAGAAGTGCTGAGGCGGGCAATGGTGTAGCCGGCAAAATGCCGCTGAAGGACTCGGTGCAATCCGCTCTGATATGCGAGCCGCGCCGCCCGTTTTGTCGTGGGAGTGCGGCGGTCGCGCTCACGGCAGATTTCGAGCTTAGTGGGCTTGGACTGCCCTATGCGCTGCACGGTGAGCCGCAGCGTCTCGTTTCTTGTTTCCGCGTCAAGTACGCGGCGGACGATGTTGCGCTCGCTTGACCACAAATGGAGCAGGCACTTGTTGTGCTCGCCCGAGATGGAGTATTTCGATTCGGCCAGATCGAACAGGGCGGCGCCATTTTCCACGATGACGGCGTCGCGGGCTGAAGCGAGGAAGTCTTCGATTTCGCGTGAGAGCGATTCCGGGGTCATGGCGGGATTGTCTTGAATGAGGAAGGGCGAGTCTGTGACGAGTGAACATCGCGCGGGCCCGCACCACATAGGTGTGGGATAATGAAGCTTCTGCATAGAGTCCTTGCTAATTGAGGGGCATCCAATAGGAGTGAACAAAAATCGGTTTTTCTTCGAGCACTACGGGCTTACCGAGCGCAATCTTGAGCAATATCTCGCAGCCGCGCTTTCGGCGGGCGGCGAGTACGCGGATCTTTATTTTGAATATCTCTCATCCACTTCGCTGATGGTGGATGAATCCATGGTGAAGTCCGCTTCGCAGGGCGTTTCTGCCGGTTGCGGCGTGCGCGTGGTGGCTGGCGAGCGCACCGGATACGCCTATACCGACGATCTTTCACCTGAGCGAATTCTTCACGCCGCCCGAACCGCAGCGTTGATCGCAAGCGGGCCGGCAAAAACCCCATCTGTCGGATTTCAACAGAAAGCCGCGCGCAGTTTGTATCCGGTGACACTGCCATCGGTTGATGCCGAGATTACAGCCAAAGTCGAGCTGGTAATGCGCGGTGATGCGGCAGCACGCGCCTATGATCCGCGGATCAAAGAAGTCCGTGCCAGCTATGCGGATGAACTGCGGAATATTCTCGTGGTCGGCTCCGACGGAACCTACGCGGAAGACTCTCAGCCTTTGGCGCGAATGAACGTCTCCTGTATCACGAAAGCCGATGGCAATTCGGCGCGCGGCAGCGCCGGTGGAGGGGGTCGCGTGGCGCTCGACTTTTTCTTCGGCGAAAAAACGCCGGAATACTTCGCGAAAGAAGCCGCGCGGCAGGCGATCCTTCAGCTTGATGCCCGCGAAGCTCCCGCCGGAGAAATGGAAGTTGTGCTCGGCCCGGGATGGCCGGGAGTGCTTCTGCATGAGGCGGTTGGACATGGGCTGGAAGCTGACTTCAATCGCAAGCAAACTTCGGCGTTTGCCGGCTTGATCGGTAAGAGAGTCGCCAGCGAGAAATGCACAGTGGTTGACAACGGAACCATGCCGTGGCGGCGAGGATCGTTGAACGTTGATGACGAAGGCAATTCCACGCAGGAAACCGTGCTGATCGAAAATGGAATTTTGAAAGGTTATTTGAGCGACAAGCTTTCTGCCCGCTTGATGGGCATGTCAAATACAGGCAATGGACGCCGCGAAAGCTACGAGCACATCCCGATGCCGCGCATGACGAACACGTATATGCTTGCGGGCGAAGACGATCCGCAGGACATTATTCGCTCGGTCAAGCGCGGCATCTACGCCGTGAACTTTGGCGGCGGCCAGGTGGATATCACGAATGGAAAGTTCGTTTTTTCGGCCTCGGAAGCGTACTTGATTGAAGACGGCCAGGTGACTGCCCCGATTAAAGGTGCAACTCTAATCGGCAACGGTCCGGATGTTTTAACGCGGGTTTCGATGGTAGGAAACGATCTGAAGCTCGATGAAGGCGTGGGCACTTGCGGAAAAGACGGACAAGCTGTGCCAGTCGGCGTGGGCATTCCGACCTTGAAAGTTGATCGCCTTACGGTAGGCGGCACGGGGAAGAAAGAGACCAGCGCGTACATGCAGTAGGGTTGGGATTTCATTGTGGGATAGTACGTCGGATCGTGGAGTCCACCACCTCGAACGTTTCTCCCGGACGTTCGCCATGCGGAAGTCTGGAAAAGATTTAAGACCCGAGCAGGTGTCTGGCCGGTCTCGTCGATAGCAACCTACATCTTGCGGTATCTTTTGATGCTTGTCGGTGTCTCTGGCGGGGTTTGGTACTCTGAGCGCCACGGTCTGATAAGAGGCTGGGGCTCCTTGCTTTGCCTCTCGATCGTCCTCCCGGTGATTTTTCTTTGGATGTTTTTCGAACGGGCGGTGTGGAACCACGACCTGCGAGAGGTCGGCATCAGTACTACACATGATGTGTGGGGGGTGAAGCAGTTTCCAGAGTGACTGTTCACTGGTGGCTCGATGCGGGACTGGGTAAAGGCTCTACAAACTCCGCGCCGCTACTCCCTGCGCTTTCAGCATCTCGACCGCGCTCTTGTCGAACGAAACGAAACTCTCCGCGCCGAGCCATCGCCCTTCATAGGCAATCACGCCGTCGGCGAAGTCTCCTCCCGCACCGAGCATGGCCAGGCCGGCCTCAACCGCCTGCTGGTTAGTTTCGATATTCTCTGCCACGAGCAAAATGCGAATCGCGCTTGCCATCTCGTCTGAGTTAAAGCGATAAACCCTGCGAAGCACCCAGACAAATTCGCACAGGCTTTGGACCGCGATGGCGACCATATCGGCCTCCCGCATCAGTTTGGTCGCGGTAAGCGCTTGCCTGGCGTCATCCTTGACAGCAGCACGCACGAGGATGTTGGTGTCCACCGCGATCTTCATTTTCTCTTTCTGCCCACTTAGACCTGCCCCGCCCACCCGCGTTCAATCGCCTCGTTGATTTCTTCGATCGTGGCAACCTTTTTGGTCTTGCCCGCAAGCACGCCAAAAAAGTCCTCGATCTTGCCCGTCCGCCGGGCCGCACGAATCACTCCACGTCCATCCGGCAGCAAATCCAGCTCAATCTGCCCACCCGGCTTTACACCCAGATGCCGCATGACTTCCTTCCGGAACGTCACCTGCCCCCGCGCGGTCACAGTTAACCGATTCATAAAGAAATCTCCGAATGCTGATCTACAGTGTAATGCATAGTTGCATTACAATCCAGGGTGCCACTCATTGCGCTTCTCGAAATTCCTCCTGCGATCTCGCGGTATCGTCGAAGCGGCAATACCAGCACCTGAAACCACCTCTCAGGACAAACCAACAAGATTGCTGGGATAATAAGGCTATGTCTTCTGTCCAACTCGAGAACCCCAAAGTGGCGACCGACCTTCGCGAACTCGCGCAGGACCTGGTTTCCCGTGCCACGCAGGGCGGTGCCTCCGCCGCAGAATGCGTTATCCGAGAGGGCGACGAGTTTTCTACCCTGGTGCGCCTCGGCCAGGTCGAGACGCTGAAAGAATCCGGATCGAAATCCATCGGCATCCGCGTGTTCTTCGGCCAGCGCGCCGCCAGCACCTATTCGAGCGACTTTTCTCGCACAGCGCTCGACCGCATGTTGAATTCGGCCCTGGAACTGGCAAAGATCACGTCGGAAGATCCTTATGCCGGAATTCCCGAGGCTTCCCAGTTGGGCTCGGTTGAAGGCGACCTCGACCTTTATTATTCCGACGTCTACTCGCTTTCCGGAGAAGAGCGAATCAGCTATGCCCGCCGCGCTGAGAAAGCCGCGCTCGATTACGATCCGCGCATCAAGAATTCAGAAGGCGGATCATTCGACGCCGCTACCGGGCGCAAGATCCTCGCCAACTCGCATGGGTTCGTCGGCGAATATCAAAGATCGTATTGCTCCATTGCAGCCGTGCCTATTGCGCAGACTGAGAACGGCGCCATGCAGCGCGATTACTGGTTTTCGGTCGCGCGAAGCCTCGGACGGCTTGAATCTCCGGAACACGTCGGTCAAGTTGCCGCGCAGCGCACGCTTCGCCGTCTGGGCGCGCGAAAAGTGAAGACAGCGCACGTTCCGGTGGTGTTCGACCCGATGGTTGCGGTTTCGATGCTTGAGCACATTTTTGAGGGAGTGAACGGTGACTCGGTTTATCGCGGAGCATCATTCCTGGCGGGCAAACTGGGAGAGAAAATTGCCGCCGATCACGTCAATGTGGTTGACGACGGGACCATTCCTGGTGGATTCGGCACCAGCCCGTTTGATGGCGAGGGCATTCCCACGCGGCGGACGGTTGTCATCAAAAATGGGGTGCTCAAGTCATACCTGATGAACACGTACACGGCGAAAAAGCTCGAACTGCAAACCACGGGCAATGCTTCGCGCGGATTGGCAGGCACGCCCGGCATCGGGCCGGGGAATTATTTCCTGCAGCCTGGCATGAAGACGCCCCAACAGATTATCGGAGAAATCAAAGACGGACTTTACGTGACCGAATTTCTCGGGCATGGGGCGAACCTCGTTACCGGCGATTACTCGCGTGGCGCATCGGGGCTTTGGATTTCCGGCGGAGAACTGGCGTATCCGGTCGAAGAAATCACGGTTGCCGGAAATTTGAAAGAGATTTTCTTCAACCTCTCTGAGATTGGGAATGACCTTGAATTCCGCGGTCCGGTTGCCAGCCCGACCATCCGCATTGATGGGCTCACTGTCGGCGGCGAGTAAAAGGGGCTACCGCGGATCGCTAATCCTCAAAACCAGGAGGAAGGCTGGGGCGTGTAAACTCTTGCCATGCGTTCTGCTTCGCACTTAAGGCCGCGTTCGGATGAGCGTTTCAGACCGCCCGTCCCATGCCATTACCTGGTTGCACACATTGATGGCGGCGCACGCGGGAATCCCGGGCCGGCAGGCTATGGGGTTTTCATTCAGGATGAAACCGGGAAGAAAGTTTCTGGGCTGAGCGAGTATCTCGGCCATCAGACCAATAATTTTGCCGAATATCAGGGCTTGATTGCGGCACTGGAATACGCCACGGCGAATGGGCACAAGGCGTTGAAGGTGGTCAGCGATTCGGAGCTGATGGTGCGGCAGATCAAAGGGATTTACAAAGTAAAGAATGCGACCCTGCGGGACCTGCATGCGAGAGCGAAGGAATTGATTGGGCAGCTGGAATGGTTTTCGATTGGGCATGTGCTGCGCGGAGACAATCGCGAAGCCGACCAGTTGGCGAACCAGGCGATGGATAGGGGGATGCGTCAGGGTCGGTAGTCTCAAATATCCAAGGCTGCCCCACCCGTCGTGGTTTTCGACGGGTGGGTGATTGGCCGTCGAGATCGGGTCGCATTGCGTTCCTTCGGTGACTTTCTCGCGATCTTACGATCAAAAGAGTTTCTAAGCGCAAAGCTCGCAAAGGATTTCGCAAAGACTCCCCTTCTCATAGGGGAGACTTTTGTCCGCCGAAACTTAGTGTGCGCCGGCAGCCCCTGGGTTTCTGCTCCTTAATTACTCGTCGGCAACCGGATTGGAAAGAGTTCCAACACCCTCCACAGTAACTTCAACTACATCTCCCGCATTCAGCGGTCCTACGCCCTGCGGAGTGCCGGTAGCGATCACGTCTCCGGGCGCGAGCGTCATGGCTGTGGCGATGTATCGGATGACGACATCCAGCGTAAAAATGAAATCGCGGGTATTGCCCTGCTGGCGGAGTGCGCCATTGACGCGGGTTTCAACCGCCACTCCGGCCCAGGGGTCAAGTTCATCAGTGACAAGCGGGCCTATAGGACAAAAAGTATCGAAGCCTTTGGCGCGCGTCCACTGGCCGTCTTTTTTTTGCAGATCGCGCGCGGTCACGTCGTTGAGGCAGGTGTAGCCCAGAATATATCGGCGAACGTCTTCATCGGCAGCGGGCCTGTAGCATGGCTTGCCGACGATGACGGCGAGTTCGCCTTCGAAATCCACGCGCTCGGAAAGTCGCGGGCGGCGGATCGTCTGGCCGGGAGCAAGCAGAGAAGAGGGCGGCTTGAAGAAAAGCAGTGGCTCAACAGGAACTTCATTGCCAAGTTCGGCGGCGTGCTCGCGGTAGTTGCGTCCGACGCAGATGATTTTTGAAGGCTCGACGGGCGGAACGAAACTGGCTGCGGAAAGCGGGACGTGCTCCATGCGCTGTGTCGGGAGATCGTCGAGGTTGCCTCCCTCGTGCGGAGGTTTCAGCAAGAGGCGCGTGATTTGGTCAACACCGGCGAGGGATTCGATCAGTCCGTAACGCGTATGAGAGTCGAGTCGAAAGCGGCAGTATTTCATGGGATGTTCCGCGGTTTGCGCAAGAGCAGATTCCTCGTCGCCAAAGCTCCTCGGAATGACACGACTCTTGGGTTGATAGCAGGCCCGAGGTTCTTCTATGGTACAGCCTCGCTGGCTTCGGAGGAGCGGGCGCTTTCGTTGCCGCGGATGTCGGCGGCAGACACCGAATAATAGTAAGTCTTGCCAGTTACAACGTTCGAATCGCGGAAGGCTGGCGTCTTGACGGGCTCAGAATTGATTTTTTGTGGCGGCGCGTTCTCTTCGTGACGGTAGATGTTGTAACCGGCAAGATCAGCTTCAGAATCGGGAGTCCAGACCAGATCCACAAAAGGTTGTTGTCCCACGCCCGAGAATACCGCTTGGAGATTCGATGGAACCGAAGGCGGAAAAACGTCGTGAGTGAAAACCTGGACGGCAGGAGAGTCGTCGCCTTCGATTTCAGTGGAGGATATTCCCGGCGAACTTGCGACCGTCACGACGTTAACGCGGTAGGAATAAACTTTTTTCCACTCGATCGTGTTGTCGAGAAGCCGAGGCGTGTTGAGCGGGGTTTCACCAACCGAAGTGTCGTGTGAATCTGAACCTTCGCGGCGATAGATGCGGTATTTGAAGCTCAAGCGCGGAACGTCTGGCGGAGTTGTCTCTACCCAGGTTAGAAAGATGCCATCGGCGGTAGTTCTGACTTTCAGCCCCGAGGGCGCGGCGAGCGTGGGAGCCGCGGAAACTTCGACCTGGTTGGACAGACCCGGGCTCCGGCCACGGCGGCTCAACGCTTCTACAGCATAAGTGAAATGGTCGCCGGGGCCTTGACTCGACACTGTATCTATGAATTCTGCAGTTCGGTTTGGCGGAACCGGGCGCTTATTCTTCGATCTTACGGGCAGCGCTTCTGTCGTGGGAACCTCGCCGACGGGCGTCGCACATTCGCTCAAGGCCGCGTTCAGGCTGCGGCATACGCGCGTGGGACCCAGGTGTTTGATGATGAGGTGGTCGGCGGTGCGAGAGGGGACGGTCCAGGAGAGATAAACTTTGTCGCTCTTGCGGATGGCGGTCAGGTCGGAGGGTGGCACGGGCAAATTCATGGACGGTTTGCGGGGAATGCCGGGATATCCGCAGGCAGTGAGGAGGGTGAGCGCGGCCAATGCGGTTGCCAGACTCGGGGTTGCTGAATTCATGGAAAAGTTAGGGTAACAGATGATTGCGAGTATTAAGGAAGCGAGCCAAACGCGCGGTTTTGTGTGTCGTGCGCAGCGCAACTCTTGGCGTGGCTCGCCCGGATCCTTCGCTTCGCAAAAGCAGCTTGCTCAGGATGACAATCCAATTATTAAAGGATGTAGCGCGAGAGGTCCTGGTCCTTGACGATGTCGGCGAGCATCTGGCGGACATAGTCGGCGTCCACTTTGATATGCTCGCCTTTCTTGTCGGGGGCGTCAAAGCTGATCTGGTCGAGAACGCGCTCCATGATGGTATGCAGGCGGCGCGCGCCGATGTTTTCCGTGCCCTCGTTCACGCGGAATGCGAAGCGGGCAACTTCTTCCAGGGCCTCGCGGGTGAATTCCAGTTCCACGCCTTCGGTTTCGAGCAGCGCGGTGTACTGCTTGACTAAAGACGATTTCGGCTCGGTCAAGATGCGGATAAAATCGTCCATGGTGAGCGATTGCAGCTCGACGCGGATGGGGAAGCGGCCCTGCAGCTCAGGAATCAGATCGCTCGGTTTGGAAACGTGAAACGCCCCGGCGGCAACGAAGAGGATATGGTCGGTGCGGACCATGCCGTAGCGGGTATTGACGGTGGTGCCTTCGACGATGGGGAGAATGTCGCGCTGCACGCCTTCACGCGAAACATCAGGCCCGTGGCCGCTTTCCCGCCCTGCGATCTTGTCAATTTCGTCGAGAAAAATGATGCCGGCGTCTTCCACGCGATTGATGGCGATACGCGTCACCTGGTCCATGTCAATCAGGCGCTGTTCTTCTTCCTGAATCAAGTACTCAAAAGCCTCGTTGACCTTCATCTTCCGCTTCTTGGTGCGCTGGCCGAAGATATTTGGCAGCATGTCTTTGATATTGACGTCCATCTCCTCAATGCCCTGGTTGGAGATGATTTCGAACGAAGGAAAATTGCGCTCGCGGACGTCAATTTCGACTATGCGCTCATCGAGCTTTCCCTCGCGCAGCTGCTGGCGGAGTTTTTCGCGGGTACGGGATTGCGAGTCGCCCGCGCTTGTGCCTTCAAGCAGCAGGCCGCCGGTGGATTCGCCGCTGCGCGCAGGAGCCGGAGGCGGAAGCAGAATGTCGAGCAGGCGCTCCTCGGCGTTGAGTTCGGCCTTGTCAGAGACGTCTTCGAGTTTTTCCTCGCGCACCATTTCGATGGCGATCTCGACCAGATCGCGAATCATGGATTCGACATCGCGGCCAACGTAGCCGACTTCGGTAAACTTGGAAGCTTCGACTTTCAGGAAAGGTGAATTGGCGAGCTTGGCGAGGCGGCGCGCGATTTCAGTTTTACCCACGCCCGTGGGGCCGATCATGATGATGTTTTTGGGAATGACTTCTTCGGCGAGCTCGGGCGTGAGCTTCTGCCGGCGCATACGGTTGCGCAAGGCGATGGCGACGGCACGCTTGGCGTCTTTTTGGCCGACGACGTGTTTATCGAGTTCCGCAACGATTTCGCGCGGCGTGAGTTCATCGAGTGTAATTTGTTCTTCTTCGACGGTTCCGGGAAGGTAGATGGCCATAAGTCAATCGTTGGTCGTTCGTGGCATGTCCTGTATCGTTCGCATGCGATAAGAACCCAAATTTCATTATAGCTTGCGGGAAGATGAGGGCGGTCAAGCGGCGAGATCGGCGAGCCGGGCGGCATCGGCGCAGGCGCGGACATCGTGAGTGCGAATGATGTGGGCACCCTTGAGAATGGCGGCGGTTTCCGCTGCAAGCGTTCCAAACAGACGATCCGCAACAGGCGCGTCGTTGCCATTGCGGGCGAGAGCGCGCCCGATGAAGCTTTTTCGCGAGAGGCCGGCGGCAAGGGGATAGCGGAGATCGTGGAGAGCCTCAAAGCCCTTTAGCAGCGGATAGTTTTCTCCGAAGCGTTTGCCAAAGCCGAAACCGGGATCGAGAGTAATGCACTCGCGTTTGAGCCCTGCCATGAGAGCGGCATCCACGCGTTCGCGAAGCTCACGTTTGACCAGCATGACGACATCGGAAACGGGCGGGAGGGAGGCCCATTCGTTGGGCCGTCCGCGCATATGCATGAGAATGGCGCCGCACTTGAGGCTGGCCAGGGTCTTGAGCATGTGTGGGTCCCAACGAAAGCCGCTCACGTCGTTGACGATTTCCGCGCCAGCTTCAACCGCGGCGCGGGCAACGTTGGCCTTGTAAGTGTCAATGGAAATGACCGCGTCACTGCGGGTCCGCTTAAGCGCGGAAATAACCGGAATGACACGCGCGAGTTCTTCCTTCTCGGAAACGGTTTTTTCAGCGGCTGGGGGAATCGGTTGCGGGAGATCGCTTACCCCTGCCGAAACGAACGCGCCGGGGCGAGTGGATTCTCCGCCGACATCAATGATGTCGGCGCCGTCGTCGAGCAGCCGCAATGCATGCGCTACCGCAGCGCCAGAGTCAATATGCAGTCCGCCATCCGAGAAGGAATCAGGAGTTACGTTCACAATTCCCATCAACAACGTCCGCTTGCCGAGCGGCAAGCCGCGCGATCCGAGATTCCAGTCGAAAACTGGGCGCATGGGGCGATTCTAAATCGCCGGCTTGAGTCTGCGGATGACGCGCTTTCACCCCGAGACCTGGAGTCACAGGCGCGAACGCTCGCAAGTTGCGCAATAGTAGCAATGTCTTGCAGCTTTGCAGAATAGAGGTGCAGAGTTAGCGGGTAAGTCTCTGCAAAACAGCGGATTTTGCTTGACTTTGGCCGGAGTCGCGATAGGATTCTGTCCCGCGGGCCGCATGCGAACCAGCCTGTTCTGTGGATCAATCTGGCCCTTCAGCTTTAAGAACTGCAACGCAAACCACCTAGGAGGAAATAGAGTGAAAAAGACGCTTTTGGTAATGGCGATCATCGCAGTATTCGCTTCCCTGGCCCTGGCCGCAAGCAATGTCCCGCATCCGACGGCAGCACTCCGGCCATCTGCGCACGCTAACACTGTCCCCTCGTATTGCAGCCCGTGTCTGTGGTACGGCGGCGACTGGGATCCGAGCGCCAACTGGGTTGCTCTGGGTAACGGCGACGAGTACGATGCCGGCACCGTGTACCAGTATACAAACTACGTCGCGTTCGTGGTTCCTTCGGGAGCGCAATGGACCGTGACCGGTTTGCTGACCAACAACCTCGTTTACAACTTCGACACTGGCGCCAACAGCTGCAAGCTTGACAAAGAAGAAAACTGGACCATCAACACGGGTGTAAAGAGTGGGACCGGCGGAACCGTTGTGGCTTCGGGAACCGGGACTGCGACCTGCACCTACACCAACCGCAACTATGAGGATGTTTACTACGAGTACACGGTGAACGTGCCGACTTCTTCGACCACGCTTTCAGCGGGGACGTACTTCCTCGGCGCAGTCCCATCGTGCACCGCTTCGAGCTGCGCGACGTTCTTCTACATGACCGACAGCTGGGCCACCAATAAGAGCGGCCCGTCTTCGCCAGCTTGCCTGGGCGTGCAGAATGGCCCCGAAGGCGGCATCAACTACGTGAATGATTGCAGCTACTACGTCTCCAACTACGGCTACTCAATGACCTCATTGACCCACTGGTCGGCCGGCGTGGAAGGCACGATCTCGAAGGGCGACTAATAGAGCTCTGCGAGTTGCATTCGTTACGATTCCAAACGGGAGAAGCTGGAGGAATCAACCCCTCCAGAATCTCCCCGTTTTTGTAAGCGCACAATACCGTAGGATCGGACTAGCGCTTCGCATCTCAGCCTGCCCCAACCGACCCTGGAATTTCCCCTGTGGTAGCATTTTTCTATCTTCAATACCTGTGTGGAGGATTCATAATGCGGCTCTCTTTGTGTGTTGTGGCTATGGCTCTTTTAATGGGGCAAGCCTTGCCTGCCGGCGCTCAGGCGATTTCAGCGCGAGGAAACAAGCCTGCGGAAAGTAAAGTGCCTGCCGATGGCGCGGTTATCACCATGAACGGTTTCTGCGATACCGCTATCCTGAAAAGCGTTGGGACAGGGCCTTTGCCGACCGCCGGCGCTAAGCACGAAACCCAGGCCACGGCAAAGAAAAGCGCCGGGGAAAAGCCCAGTGGAGAATGCAAGACTGAGATTACCCGGGCACAATTCGAGACTCTGAGCGATGCCACGCAACCGCTTCCCGGGCCGCAGGCGAGGATGTACCCCCAGCGCAATTTTCCCCTTGCCCACAAATATCCTGATGCCCTGATCATGGCCGCCAAGGCGCTCGAGCTAGGCCTCGACAAAGACCCGCTGTATCAGGAGCAGGCACGGTTTGCCCAACTGGATGTACTCGCCCAGACCATGATCAAGCATCTGCGAGAAGAGTCGGAGGACATCACCGATGCGCAGGTGGAGAAGGAGTATAAGGAGAAGCCGGAGCAATTCGAGGAGGCGGATTTGCAGCGGATCTTTATTCCACGGGAAATACACCGTGAACCAAATCCCGATTTTGATTCCCCTAAGCCAGATCCGGCGGCAGATGAAGCGAAGATGAAGGAAGTTGCCAACAATATTCAGAAGGAAGCGGCAGCGGGAGGCGATCTCGACAAACTCGCCGCCGACGCATATCACGCCGCCGGCATGCAGAACGCACCATCGGTCACTTTAGGAGTGACTATGCGTGACGAGTTGCCGGCTTATGTGGCTGACTCGGTTTTTGCCCTGAAAGACGGTCAGGTATCCGAGGTGATCCAGGGATCGGACGGCTGGTACGTTTTCAAGGTCCTATCCAAGAAGATGCTGCCTGTGGACCGGGCTCGGGCAATTATCGTCCGGGACCGGATGGAAAAATCTCTGGCTGCGTTGAGGACCCCGGTCAAGACCACCCTCAATATGGAGTATTTCGAGGATACGCACCACTAACACCGCCGCGGCGAACCGTAGATATTTCGCCTCTCACCGGTTGCGCGCCGCCCCTGCTGGGCCGAGAGATAGATCGCCGCGATGCTAAAATTGTTTTCAGAAAATGGCCTCGCGACGTGTGTCCATTGCTGGTGCCTGCCTGCTTTTGATCGTGGTCACCGCCGCGGTTTATGGCCGGGTTGGAAGTAATCCCTTCGTAAGGTTCGATGATCAGCAGTACGTCACTGAAAACCCACACATCCAGTCTGGGCTGAACTGGGAAAGCTTCGTGTGGGCCTGGACCAGCGTCTACGCGTCGAATTGGCATCCGCTTACCTGGATCTCGCATGAGCTTGATTGGCAACTTTACGGGATAAGTGCCCGCGGTCATCACATTACCAGTCTTGTCATTCATATTTTGAATGTTCTTCTGCTGTTCCTGCTGCTCGTATCGGCGACCGGCAAAACAGGCCGAAGCCTGCTGGTGGCGGCGCTGTTTGCTCTGCATCCGTTCAATGTGGAATCAGTCGCCTGGGTGGCGGAACGGAAAAACGTCCTCTGTACCCTGTTTTTTCTGCTGGCAATCGCCGCATACGGATGGTACGCGCTGAAGCCGGGAGTGAAACGCTACCTGCTCGTTGCCGCGCTTTTCGCGCTGGCTCTTGCCGCCAAGCCTATGGTGATCACGCTCCCTTTTGTGCTTCTGCTGCTGGATTTCTGGCCGCTGGAGCGAATTGAAGATTGGGGGCAGGTGCCGGTTGCAGCAAGACGCAAGGGCCGCAAGCCACCGGTCGAAGTCCTCAGGCAGGCTTCCCACCTGGGCGCCAGGCAGGCAAAATTCTCGCGCTTGGTGCTGGAGAAATTGCCGTTCCTGGCGCTCTGCGCGGGCAGCGCCGTGCTCACTATCGTCGCGCAACGCGCGGCTGGCTCCATCGAGACCTTTACACAGCAGCCTTTTGCTACAAGAGTAGAAAACGCTATCTACGCGTATGCCCGCTATCTATGGAAGGCGGCGTGGCCCCTGCACCTCGCCGTATTTTATCCACACCATGATCCGTCATTGCTGCGAATGGGGCTTGCGCTCCTTCTTCTGTTTGGCATAAGCGCGATCGTGTGGCAGCAGCGGTGGAAGAGGCGCTACTTGCTGGTGGGATGGCTCTGGTATCTGGGGACTCTGGTGCCTGTGATTGGGATTCTGCAAGTGGGAGACCAGGCCATGGCCGACCGCTTTGCCTACATTCCGCTGATCGGGATTTTTGTGATGGGGGGGTGGGCTGCGGCTGACTGGGTGGATGGCAAGCGAATTGGGATGCCGTGGCGTACTGGCGCGGCATTTCTCGTTCTGGCTGGGCTGTCGTTCCTCACCTGGCGGCAGATCGGATACTGGCGGAGCACTTATGAGCTGTGGGCGCACACGCTCAACGTGACCCGGGACAACCTTCTGGCGGAAGTGAACACGGGAGAAGCGCTCCGCGAACTTCGGCGCCCGGAAGAAGCGGTGCCGCATTTGCAGCGAGCGGTCGAACTTAATCCGCCTGACCCTATGCTGCATGTGGAGCTGGCCGCGGGACTGGCGCAATGCGGGCGCTTGCCGGAGGCGGCTGTGCAATATGAAAAAGCCGCCGAGCTGAGCCAGGATCCGCGAGTGGTCGGGCCGGCCTGTGAAAGCCTGGCTGCCCTCTACGCTAAGCTCGGAGACTACGTCAAGGTACAGCAGAGCTACCGCCGCGCGCTGCAGGTGAATCCGAGGATCGCGCCCTCTATGATTCAGCACCTCTCGCAAAGGGTCAGCCGGAATCCTACCGGCGGAGGATATTTGTCGCTGGGGTTGCTGCTTCAGGCCACGGGTAAGGCATCAGAGGCGCAAGCTGCATATGAGCAGGCGTTGAAACTGGATCCGGGCCTTAAAGAAACCGAAACGTCTCTCTTTGTACTGCGCGAGGAGAAGCCCTAACCGTCAGAATCCCGGGTTGCCAGGGTGTGAGAGAGCGTCTCATCCTGCTCCGGAAATACCGTCCTCAAATCGAGCAGCACTCGGCCCTCTTCGACTCGCGCGATGACCGGAGGATCGGAGGCGCGCAAGGCGGCGCAGAGCTCGTCGGCGCTGAGGGCACGGTGGGTGAGAGCGAGCAACCGTGTGGGCAGGAGGGCGGTCGGAGCCGCTCCGCCCCCGATGACGGATTCTCCGTCTAGCAATTCAACCGACAAATTTGATTTGTGGATCGCACGGGCGAGCGCCTCGGCGCGGCGCGTGATTTCGTCCTTCGACATGCGCATCATACGAAGCGCGGGAATGGCATTGTGGTCGCCTTTCACGTAGGCCAGCAGAGTGGCTTCGAGGGCGGCGTAAGTGAGCTTATCGGCGCGAAGGGCACGAAACAAGGAGTTCGATCTCATCCCGGCGACAAGATCGCTTCTGCCGCTCACAATGCCGGCCTGCGGACCCCCGAGCAGTTTGTCGCCGCTGTAGGTCACTACATCTACGCCGGAGTCGAGGCTGTCGAGAACGCCGGGCTCGCCCGTGATGCCGATGGAACGAAGATCGAAGAGCGCTCCGCTGCCAAGATCTTCCATGAGGGGCAGATGGTGGCGATGGGCGACGTCGGCGAGATGGCGGACGCCGGGCTGCTCGGTGAATCCGGTGATTTGGAAGTTGGAGCGGTGCACGCGAAGCAATAACCGGGTTTTATCAGTGATGGCGTTTTCGTAGTCGGTCAGGCGAGTGCGATTCGTAGTGCCGACTTCCCGCAGGATCGCGTTCGACTTGCGCATTACATCAGGGATGCGAAAGGAGCCACCGATTTCGACCAGCTCTCCGCGGGAGACGATGACTTCCCCATGCTCGGCCAGGGTATTAAGCGCAAGCAGAACAGCGGCGGCGTTGTTGTTGACAATGATGGTGGATGTTTTCTCAGAAAGCAATTTGCGGAACAGGCGGTCAACGTGAGCGTCGCGGCGGCCTCGTTCGCCGCGAGTGAGATCAAATTCCAGATTGGAATAGGACAATGCGGCTTCGCGGATGTGATCGAGGGCTCGTGATGAGAGCGGAGCGCGGCCAAGATTAGTGTGCAGGATGACTCCGGTGGCGTTGATTACCGCGCGCAACGACAGGCGCAGATTTTGACGGAGCTGGCGCACAATAGCCGCGGGCAAGCCGGAGATGGCAAGGCTGATGCCGGATTCATCCAAACTTTCTTCTGCAATGGCCGAGCGCAGGTTGGCAAGGACAGTGCGGGCGGCTTCTGTGACGGCGGCCTCACCCTCGCCAGCGGCAAGAGCGACGAGTGGGGTGGCATGCAGAAGATCGTCAACGGAAGGAAGCCGGCGATAGAGAGCGGATTTGTCCTGGGTCGTCAATGCAGCATGATTATGACATGCGGTGGAAGGAATTCTTACCAAAAGCCTAGAGGGCACCGCGACGAACCCTTTGCCACAGAAGCACAGAGTCACAGACGAAAAAGGGACCCCCAGGGATCCCTCTTTGGAACGATCATCGATGCACGATCAATGTCCCACGATCTGGCCCTTGAGCGGAGCGATCGCGCTCACCACTTCCTGCTGTAAGTCTGCTGGCACTTTGAATTTGTTGAGAGTATCGCCGAGGGCCTTGACGGAGATGTCCCAGTCCTCCTCGGTAATGCCGAGGCCGGTATGGGCCGTGACCATGTCGCGTCCGGTGTATTTGCAAGGGCCGCCGGTGGCAACGCAGAGAAAATCCACCACGTGCTGGCGAACGCGAACTTTGGAGTCTGTGCTGAGGCCGACGAAAAAGCGGCCAAGCTTTGGATCAGTGGCCAGGCGGCCAATGAAGTCGTCGGTGACCGCGGCGAGCGCATCGTAGCCACCGAGGCGTTTGTAGAGAGAATCCTGAGCGGCGGCGGGCGCCGGAGGAGCAGGTAATGGAACTGAAAAGCTGGTCATGGCTCCGGCCAGGACCAGGTCGAGCAGAATCACTGCAAAGAAAAAACGCCGAACCGTTCGTGACATATTGATATCGCCTCCTGAGAAGGTGGTTTACTGTCATTTGAACTACGGCGGAGAAGATAAATTGGATTGGAGGAACAGTGCAAGGGCTAAACGTTCCCGCTCACCCCGCAAGTGCCTGATCGTGTGGGAAAGCAGCTCCTTAACCGCGTCAGTCCTAGGCGGAAACTTGCCATGGCGAATCTGAAGTCCATCGAGAAAGTCCGGGCGCCTCTCCACAAGATCCGCTGCTCCGGTAGGCCACAGACTTATTACGCCACTTCGACCAAGCCGTAACTTTTCTGCCAGCGGGAGCGCATGTGGCGGAGGGCCTGGTCAATCTCGTTTTGCGAAATCTCTGAATTTGGCCCGGCGAGGACGGCTGCTGCTTCTTTTTTTGCCAGCTCCAGCAACCCGCGGTCGCGCATCAGGCTGGCGACCTGAAAGCTGGGAATTCCGGCCTGGCGCGTGCCGAAAAATTCACCGGGCCCGCGCAGTTCGAGATCGAGTTCGGCGATCTGAAAACCGTCAGTCGTGCGGACCATGGCGTCAAGGCGGCGTTCGCCGTCTTCGGAAACCTTGCCCCCGGTCATTAACGCGCAATACGATTTCGCCGCGCCGCGGCCGATGCGTCCGCGAAGCTGATGAAGCTGGGCGAGACCGAAGCGCTCGGCATGCTCCACCACCATAACCGTGGCGTTGGCAACGTCCACGCCGACTTCGATGACCGTGGTCGAGACGAGAAGTTGTACCTCGCCTTTCTGGAACATACGCATCACCTGGTCTTTCAGGTCCGGATCCATGCGGCCGTGGAGCAGGCCGACTTTTAGTTCCGGAAAGATGCGATCGCTCAGTTCCTTGTACATCTTGATCGCGGCCTTCAGTTCGGACTCTTCGTTTTCCTCAATGACGGGATAGACGACGTAAGCCTGATGCCCGGCAAGGACTTGCTTGCGGACGAAGTCCCAGACCTCGGGCGAGCGTTCGTCGGAAACGCGGCGGGTGAGAATGGGAGTGCGCCCGGGCGGCATTTCGTCGAGAATGCTGAGGTCGAGATCGCCGTACAGAGTGAGGGCGAGGGTGCGGGGGATGGGAGTGGCGGTCATGACCAGAACGTCGGGTTCGGGCGAGCTTGGAAAACCGGTTGCGGCTGTCCCCGGGTTGGCAGTGGCATCGCCCGACTTCTTCATCAGCCTGAAGCGCTGGAGGACGCCGAAGCGGTGCTGCTCGTCCACAATAATGAGGCCGATTTTAGAAAATTCGACGGCTTTTTCAATCAGCGCATGAGTGCCGATGATCAGTTGGGCATTGCCTTGGGCAATGTGGCGGCGGATGTCGCGTTTGCGGTCGTCTTCGAGCGAGCCAGTGAGGAGGACGACGCGATAACCAGCGGGTTCGAGGATTCTGCGCGCAGTGAAATAATGCTGCTGCGCCAGAATTTCTGTGGGCGCCATGAGTGCGGCCTGATATCCGTTTTCGATGGCGATGATGGCGGCTTCAAAGGCGACGATGGTTTTGCCCGAGCCCACATCCCCTTGCAGCAGGCGCCGCATGGGGGACGGCTTTTCCATGTCCGAGGCGATTTCTTTGAGCACGCGCTTCTGGGCCGCAGTCGGATGGAACGGAAGAATTCGCTTGAGAGCGCTGCGGACGCCGTCGTCAAGTTGAAAGGCGATTCCGGTCTGAGCTCTGAGCTGGCGGCGCTTGAGTTCGAGGCCGAGCTCCACGAAGAAGAGTTCTTCGAAGATCAAGCGGATGTGCGCCGGACTGCGAGCGGATTGGAGGTCCTGAAAGCATTCACCAGGATCCGGCCAGTGGGCTTTGGTGATAGCTTCGCGCGGATTGATGAGATTGAGACGGCGACGGACGGGCGCGGGAATGGGATCGGGCAACTCTGGAGCCAGGTTTTCGAGCGCCAAGTGAATGATCCGCCGAAACCAGCGCGCAGTCAGTCGGCCGTTTCCGGCAGATTCATAGATGGGCACGATCCGGCCGATTTCGAGAGAAGCAGCCGGCTTTCGGTCCGCGGGGCTTTTGTCGCCGTCAGTTGAGGTCTCTTCTGAGCCCTCGCCGAGGATTTCGAACTGCGGCTGCATGAGTTGCAGTTCTCCGGCACGGTGATCCTCTTCGACCTTTCCGTACAAGGCGACCATCTGGCCGGGCTTGAACTTGTCGCGCAGGTAAGACGCGTTAAACCAGATGCAACGCAGGTGGGAGCGGCCCTGGCCGGCGGTCATCTGAAAAATCGGCATGCGGCGAGTGCGGAAAAGGCCAGAAGTGCGGACTTCGCCGATGACAGTCGCCATTTCCCCGGCGCGCAGCTCGGGAATGCTACGGGGATTGAGACGGTCTTCGTAGCGGAAAGGCAAGTAGTGCAGCAGGTCGTCCACGGTGTGGATGTCTTTCGTGGCCAGTATTTCGGCCAGGCGCGGGCCGATGCCCTTGACATACTGAACGGGGGTGGAGGGTTCGAGCATCTGATGGGATGGTAGCAGGTTGCTTCGTGTCAAAAACCAGCGCAAATTTCGCTCACGCTTTGGCGGCGGTCGTGGCGGGAAACGTTGCGTATTATCTACTAGTGCGGTATTTTCCCACGCGGGCACAGCACGTGCCATTTCAGATGGATTGGGGAATGGTAGTGGATTTGTGGTTTTGCCTCGCGGCGTTCGGGATCATTAAAACCGTGGCATTCTGGGGCGCGCGGAAACGGCACTAAACGAACGTGAGTCAGGAGTGCCACCCATCGAACCACAATGGGTGGGGCAGCCGTTGTGGTAACGGCTACGAGGTCAGGGGCGAGCGGAAAGTCCCCACCCCAAGGCCGCATAGACGCTCCGTTAGGGATGGGACACCGGGCTTGGCTAGTCGCCTACGGCAGCACGCGAAATTTCACGTTGCTGGTCAATGTCCAGCTGGAGAACGTGGTCACCTGGACGTAGCCAGTGGTAGCGCCGCTTGGCACCGTCGCCACGATTTCCGTGCTGGAAACGACTGTGAGGGCAGCGGCTGCGCCATTGAAGGAGACACCGGTGCTTCCCGTCAGATCGTTGCCCAGAATGACAACCGGCGATCCCACTTTCCCCGCGCCCGGCCGGATTGCTACGAATGGACCAAGCCCCACAGAAAGGCTAAACACCGTCCCATTATTACCGCCGGTTCCACCTTCCGATGTCACCCCGTAGAAGCTCCCGTTGGTGGCTTGCAGCAGGCCTGCAGACGGGGCCTCGCCATCAGTGCAGTTGATTTGCGAGCAAAAGCTGTAGATCGTAGCCAGTTGGCCCTCCGGGGTAATCTCGAAAATCGAACCGCTGCCATTGGCGCTGCCGTAATATGTTGTTCCATAGAAGTCGCCGTTGGTTGCTTGCATCAGACCCGCGTACGGATATGCGCCGTCAATGTAGCCAAAACTGAAGAGAGTAGTCAGTCGGCCCGCCGGAGTGATCTCGAATACCGTGCCAAAGTCACTGCTGCCACCGTTAACTGTTGTTCCCAAGAAGTTGCCATTGCTGGCTTGCACCAGACCTGCCCAGGGAAAATCGCCGTCAGAACAGTTGGGCTGCGAGCAAAAGCTGTAGAGCGTGGTCAGTTCGCCTGCCGGAGTGATTTCGAAAACGGTGCCGCAGTTAGTGTCAGACGAACAACTGGCGCCTCCGTAAGATGTTGTCCCGTAAAAGCTTCCGCTGCGAGCCTGCACCAGACCTCCCGCCGGCTCCTTTCCGTCGGTGCAGTTGGGCTGCGAGCAAAAGCTGTAGAGCGTGGTCAGTGCGCCTGCAGGGGTGATTTCGAAAACTGTGCCACAGCCCCCGGTGGAAACGCAGTTGGCGCCACCGCCGTAAGTCGTGCCATAGAAGCTGCCGCTCAGGCCCTGTATCGGCGCTGCGGTCGGGCCAGTTCCGTCCGTGCAATTCGGTTGCGAGCAAAAGCTGTAGAGGGTGGTCAGCTGGCCCGCCGCGGTAATTTCGAAAAGCGTGCCACAGCCACCCGTGGAAACGCAGTGGGCGCCACCGCTGAATGTTGTCCCATAGAGGTTGCCGTCGGCGGTTTGCACCAGACTAGCTTCGGGTTTTTCTCCGTCGGTGCAGTTGGCTTGCGAACAAAAGTTGTAGAGTGTGGTTATCTTTCCTGTGGGAGTGATTTGGAAGACCGTCCCACCCCCGTTGGTCCCCCACTCTGAGTCGTCCCGTAGAAGTTCCCATTCAGTCCCTGAATGAGAGGTCCATTTGGGCCCGCGCCATTCGACCCTTGGAAGCTTTGGAGAGTGTGAAAGGACTCCTCCGGGGAGACAGCCAGAGCTACGACACATAAGATAGCGACGATGCCGGCCATCTTCAGTATGCCGGTTACTTTCATTGGAATCCTCCATCTGGTGACTTCCGGTAGAGCGCACTGGAGTCGTCCCGCTTCCGATGCTTCTTTTCGGCGTTGAAGTCATATTTTTCATCACATTTTTATCTTTGGCCGTTCCGGCGAACCCGGGGAAGGCTTGTCCGCTCATGCCGTTCGGCGGTTACCTTCGGAACCTACGGTAATGGGCTGGCTGCAATTTACAATTCGCCAAGCAAAAACCATGCAGAAAATTGCCATTCTTTACGACGCCGGACAGGCGGTGTTATCCACCTTTGATCCAGACGAGGTGTTGCAGCAAATCCTGACCATTGCGCGCGACTACTTCCATGTGGCGAACGTCGCCATCCTGTTGATGGACAAGGAGACGCAGGAATTGTATGTGCACCGGCAAGTGGGCTGGGACGAGAGCCTGGTGGATGTGCGGCTGCCCGCTGGAGTGGGATTGACGGGCGCGGCGGCGCAGCAGAAGCGTCCGGTTTATGCTCCCGATGTAACCAAGGACAACCGTTATGTGTTGTCCACCCGAAACACGCGGTCCGAAGTCGCCGTCCCGCTCATGGTGCGCGATGAAGTTGTGGGCGTGCTGGACTGCCAGAGCGAGAAGGCGAACCACTTCGATGCCGAGACCATTGATCTGCTGACCCTTTTTTCGACCCAGGCATCCATGGCATTGCAGAACGCCCGGCTCTACTCGCTGGAACGGCGGCGGGCCTCGCAGCTGCAGGCCATTAACGCCATCGCCAAAGAGACCACGGCAGTGCTGGAGTTAAAGGAGCTGCTGGCGAAAGTCTGCCTGCTGATCCAGCAGGCTTTCCATATGTGTCATGTGTCGGTGCTTCTGAAGGATGAGGATGACTTGATCGTGAGAGCGCATCATGGCAAGCTGACTCCGCGCATTCCTGAGGGCGGGCGGCTGCCGGCCGGCGCGGGACTGTTGGGGCGTGCGCTCACGGCGGGCAAAACACTGATCGAAAACAACGCGAGATCCTCCTCCGACTACGTGGAGCTTTACCTGGAAACCGGCTCGCGGATGTGCATTCCCCTGGTTTCGTTCGGGCAGACTCTGGGGGTCTTATTGCTGGACAGCAGCAAGCCCGGGACGTTCAAAGCGCATGATGTGCAACCGCTCGAGTCGGTAGCCGACATTTGCGCAACGGCGATCCAGAATGCGCATTACGTCGAGCGCGTCAAGCAACTGGCTTATCTTGACGGGCTGACAGGAATATTCAACCGCAGATTTTTTGAGCTGCGGATCGCCGAGGAGATTGAACGGGCCCGCCGCTTCGATTCGGGGATGGCGATCATCATGATGGACATCGACCAGTTCAAGCGCCTGAACGACGAATTCGGGCATTTGCTGGGTGACGAAGTGCTGCGGCAGGTCTCCTCCATCCTGCACCAGCAATTAAGAAAAACTGATGTGGTATGTCGCTACGGTGGAGAGGAATTTGCGGTGCTCTTGTCGCAGACCAATCCGCAGCACGCCCTGGGTGTGGCCGAGAAGTTACGCAAGATGGTGGAAACCTGGCAATTTCCGGGAGTGCCGCGACCGGTGACGATCAGCGCGGGAGCAGCCAGTTTTCCCGAACATGGCGGCGCCAGAGACGAACTGGTCAAGGCCGCCGACGCGGGTCTTTACGCGGCCAAACAGGGCGGGCGAAACCGGGTCTGCTTGGCGCCCGACCCACGCCGAAGCTGGGCCCAGGGAAGCGAGCAATAAAGCCAACGCTGCACCAACAAGTTCCGGTCAAGCTTCAAATCCAGGTACAGTGATTGTGGTATTCCTGCGTCAGCTCGCGCTGGTAGTCGCGCATTTGCCGTCGCATCTCGAGCATCTGCTTCTTGATTTGTTCTTCCTGCCCGCGGTATTCCTTCACCTGGCGCGCGATCTCAGGGGCGATGCGCCGGGCTTCCGCCGTCTGCACCCGCACCGCTGCAGCAATTTCGGGCTTGAGGCGCGCCAGTTCGGAATTCAGCTCGCTGAGATCGACGCTGAAGTCCCGCCAGTCGAGGCTTTCGTCAATGACCTGGGAGTGATTGCGGTCAGGCAGGGGCAGGGTGATGGTCTGCTCTTTCTTGTCGCGGACGATGCTGACGCTGGCAGTGTTGTCCTTCCGGCCGCGCAGCGCGTGGCCGAAGTCGCTGGAGTCGTTGATCGGCTCGCCGTTGACCCGCACGATGACATCGCCGGCGCGGAAGCCGGCCTTTTCAGCGCGGCTGCCTTTTTCGACCGAGCGCACGAGCACGCCCTGGCCGTTCTTGACTCCAAAGTAGTCTCCAAGCTGCGGCGTGAGGTTTTCGATCATCAGCCCGCTACGCGTCGAGACGTGGACCACAACCACGCTGGGATAATCAATATCAGGAGGAAGAGCCGGGATGGCTGGAATGGCCGGAATGGCCGGCATAGCGGGCATTTCAAAGTGAAAATCCTTGCCATCGGGCCCATAAGAATAAGCGTAGGCCTTCCTGCGGCTGGCCAGTTCCGCTTTGAGGGTGACCGGCTGACCGTCGCGGCTGATCTCGAGAGTTACAGTGCGGCCGGGCGGGATTTCGCGGATCAGGCGGCGCAGCTGTTCCACGCTTTCTACGGCGGTGCCATTCAAGGTCAGAATCACGTCGTGCTCTTTGATTCCGGCTTTCCCGGCCGGGGCATCCTGGTCCACCATGGTAACTTCGACACCGCGCTCGTCCTTAAGATGCAGCGCGCTCAGGCGGTCGGAGGTCACGTCGCGGGTATCCACGCCCAAGTAGGAGCCGGATGAGGATTCCTCGTTGTAGAAGCCGCCAGAATCGCTGTTGGGTGACGTGAAAGTCTGGACGCGCGCAGAGGCGGCGACTGCCAGCAAGATAGTGAAAACGGTTAATGTGAGTGATTTGCGCATATTGTCCTCCCCCGCACTCCTTTAATGGCTTAAACGGAACCTGATATCTCCAGTGCTGGTGCGAACTTTGAGCAGCGGCCCCCCTCCGTTCAGGTTCCCTTCCGCAGTCACGGTCTTAGGACCCCAGTCGCCGCCCTCGCTACGGACATGAATATCCGGGAAGTCGGAGTGAATGCTGTGGCCGTATGCGACCTCGATCGAGGCCCGCACAGAAATGTGCAGGTTCGAGGGCAGATAAACCGTGACGTCGCCCGCCCCGGTTTCCAGAATCGAATCGTTGCGCTCGGCCCCTGAGGTGATGAACTTGACTACGATTCCGCCGGCCCCGGTTTCGGCTTTGACGGAAGGAACGCCGTTCAACTCAATCGTGCCTCCGCCGGTCTCGGCGCGCACAAAACCCTTGGCTGAGCTAAGGCGGATGCTGCCCCCGCCGGTGTCCATGTCCACCGGGCCGTCAATGTCTCCCAGATCAATGCTGCCGCCTCCGGTGGAGACTTTTAGTTTGCCGGTGCATTTTTCCACTTCAATGCTGCCGCCGCCCGTCTCCAGCGATGCACCCTGCGTGCCCGACACCAGGGTTACGCTGCCTCCGCCGCTCTCCGCGATGACCTTGCCTTTGGCGGAATCAATCTTTATGCTGCCGCCCCCAGTGTGGAGGCTGAGATCACCGCTGGTGTTGCCTACGTCAATGCTGCCGCCGCCGGTTTCGGCGTTGATTGCGCCGCCGATGTCGTCCAGGCGAATACTGCCGCCCCCGCTTTCAGCTTCGATTCGGCCGGCAAGGCCATCGGCGGAAATGTTTCCGCCCTCCGTTTCCAGCTTTGCCTGTTCAATCGCGCGCGGCACACGGATCACAAAGTCCGCGGAAAACTTGCGCGGGCTGCCGCCTTCCCACTCGGCAATGACATAAGCGGTATCACCGCGCACATAAGTACTGACCTTGTAGGAGTCGAATTGGTGGTGGGCGGAACCCTCCGAGCTGGTATAGGCACGATTGCGGATAACATAATTAATGTCGGAAGCTCCGCCTTCGACTCGAACGTTGCCGACTTCAACCTTCACGTGCAGATTGCGGGCTGCGCCCAGCGATCCAGTGATCTCCCGCGCCCAGGCATCGCCTTCGCGATGGACGTGGGTATCCTGCGCGACGAGCAGCGGCGTGGCCAGGAGCAGCGCCGTCACGAGTTGGAAAACTTTTTTCAATTCATCTCCTCCATGATTGCTTCAGTCCTGCTAATCAATCTCCGGCAATTCCTGCAACACTCTGCGGGCTCGCGACTGGATGTAAGGATTGTGGTCGCTCTCGGCCAGTTTCTCGAGCACGTCAAGCACACTGCTGTCGGCGCGCACCGGCTCGAGCAACTTCAGACTCTCGGCGCGAACGCCAGGGTTGGAATCGTGAATCAGGGCTTCGAGCAGAACATCGCGCACCCGGACATCGGTCTTGACGAACGAAGCCAGTCCATCCAGCGCCTTCAACCGGACACCGGGGTTCGAGTCATAGCGCAGCGCATAAATAAGCGCTTCGCGCACGTGCTCGTCGTTGGGCTGCTGAGTGAGCAAGTCCACCGAATCCATGCGCACGCCCGAGTTGTAATTATTGCGGGCGGCAAAGAGCAGCAACTGCTGGATCCGCTGATCGTTCAGCGAACCTTGGGCTTCCTGCGTAGAAACCGTGTCGTATTTGATGCTGACCTGATTCGAGCTAGGCTCCTGAGAGATGGAACGGATGCCGCTGATAGAAGACTCCGTCGGACGAGCGCTCGAAATGGAGGCGGCGGATCCTGCCGGACTGCTGCCTGCGATCTTGTATGTTGCGCCAATGCCGCCGGCAAAACCCACAATGAAGATGATGGCGGCAAGAGCGGGAGCGAAACGAATCTGGTGCAACCATGCGGCCGGGTCAAAGGCCAGGCGGTGCCAGAAACTGCCTTGCGAAGTTGTTTCCAGAGCTTCCTGCAAGCGCATGCGCGAGGAAGCAATGAAATTGGGCGATGGCTCTTCGACGGGAAACTCGGAAAACGTGGTGTGGAACTTGCGGGCGGTTTGCAGCTCGGTTGTGCACTCGCCGCAGCGGTCGAGGTGCTGCTCGAGCTCATAACGGGCATCGTCGGGAAGCTCGTTATAGATGTAGAAAATAATATTGTTCTTGACCCATTCACATTTCATAGTTGCCCTCACCAGCCTACGTGGGCACAGCCGCCCTTGCCTGTGCACCAAACCAATTCTTACCTCATATCCGCCAGAGCTCCGCGCAACTTCTGCGTAGCGCGGAACAGCGTGTTCTTGGCGGTTTCTTCGGTTGTGTTCAGGACTTCTCCCACAGTTCGCAATTTCAGGCCGTGGTAATGCTTCAACTCAAAGACCATTCTTTCGCGGGGAGTCAGTTTCTCGAGCGCGTTGCCGATGCGCTTGCCCAGTTCGCGCCGCATCAGGTCGCGCTCGGGATTCGCTCCCGCCCGCGCGTCGGGAACCTGCTCCAGCACGTCGTACTGCTCGCCTTCGGCGTCGGTCGCCACCGGAGCATCTTCCTTGCGCACCTGTTTTTTTCGCAGGTGGTCCATGCACAGATTGCTCACAATGCGGTAAATCCAGGTATAGAAGGAACACTCGAAGCGGAAGCCGCCGAGGTTCTTGTAGGCCTTCAGGAACGCGTCCTGGTAAATATCCTGCGCCTCGTGCTCGGAGTGGGTCAGATGCATCGCCAGGCGAAGCACGGCCTGGTCGTACTGCCGCACCAGCTCCTCGAAGGCCGCGCGATTGCCGCGCTGCGCTTCGCGGACCAACGCCGTGTCGTCAATGCGCCTAAGACTTTGCCCAGCCATTGCGCCCCGCGTAATGGGGTCATCCTGGGTCCCGCTACCTGATTGCTCCCCTTCCCGTTTTTCGGGGCGGAAACGTTCGCCAACCGCGAAAGGTAAAGCCCACGCCTCGGCCGGCATGTGTAAGTGTCCTTTAACCTTACTCACCGGGCGCCTTTGCCGTACTTCCCGGTGGCATAGCTATGGACGTTTCAGGTTGAGAACCGTGAGCAGAGATTATAGGGGTTTGGAAGGGGAAGTGCTAAGGGTGAAGTGTTAGGGTGAAGTCGCAAGGAATTGAGACCAGCGAGGCCCGCTCCATAAATTCCTGGCGGACAAGAGTGTCCGCCTCACGCGACAAAATCTATTCTGCGGCTTCTTTTTCGATCACCACTTTCAAATGCGCCGTCACATCTTTATGCAGCTTGATGGGTACGGTGAACTCGCCGACGGTCTTCAGCGGATCGTGGAGCTGAATTTTGCGGCGGTCAATGTCGAAGCTCTTTTTGGCCAGAGCGTCGGCGATGTCACCCGAGGTGACTGATCCGAAGAGCTGGTCGTGCTCGCCCGCCTTGCGGGTGAACGAAACCGAAAGCCCGTCGAACTGCTTGGCGAGTTCTTCGGCCTGAGCTTTTTCTTTGGCCGAGCGGCGGAGGGCGGCAGCCTTCATCTGCTCGATGACGGCCTTGTTGCCCTTGGAGGCCTCGATGGCCAGTTTGCGCGGCAGCAGATAGTTGCGTCCGTAGCCTTCGGCGACTTTGACCACGTCGCCGCGGGAACCGAGTTTCACGACATCTTCTTTCAGAATGACTTCCATGGTGACTCCCGAAAATCTTTGTTCTCTGTGTGGGGCGGGCGCCTCGCCCGCCATGCAGTCAAAGCCGGCTATGCCGCCCGTCCGGCAAAAGGCAGCAGCGCGATGTTGCGCGCCAGTTTGATGGCCAGCGACAAGCGGCGCTGATGCGGGGTGCAAACGCCCGTCAGGCGGCGCGGCACGATCTTGCCGCTCTCGGCCACGAACTGGGCAAGCAGCCGGACATCTTTATAGTTGATGGCGTCAATTTTTTCGGTGCAGAACTTGCAGACTTTCTTGCGCCGGAAGAATTTTCTGCCACCAGGGCCGCCTTCGCGTCCGCCGGGGCCGCCGGCACGGGGCGGGCGGCGCTCGCCGCGATCGGGCCGCTCGCTTCCTGCGGTACGTTCGCCTGGACCTTCCGCTCGTGGGCTCTCTGATGCTTTAGTTTCGTCAGCCATAATGCTCCTTAAAACCGTCGTTCGTCGTTCACAAAGTGTGGTTCCGAGGCCGTTCGCAAAGATTACTACGCCGTCACGGCCGGGGCTTCGCCGGCGGTTTCTGCGGGAGGAGGCGCGGCGGCCGAAGCCTTGCGGCGCGCGTCGCGGATCGCCTTGATCTTGTCCAGCCGCTTCTGCTCTTCGTCAATGCGAACCGTGAGAAATTTGATCACCGGCTCGGTCACGCGCAGGCGGCGCTCAAGTTCGTGAATGAGTCCGCCGCCACCCTCGACCGTCAGCAGGATGTAAATGCCATCATGAAACCGGCGCACGGTGTAAGCGAGGCGGCGCTTGCCCCATTTTTCCGCCTTCACAAATTTGCCCCCGGAGGCCCCGACGGCCGTTTCCAAGGTCGAGATTAGCTTGTCCTGGTCTTCTTCGAGCATGTCGGGCCGGACGATAAACATCAGTTCATAAGTACGGTTCATTCTCTATATCCCATCTGCCGCGCCATGCGGCCAAATCTTTTTCCGGTCTTCCTAGGTTTCTTCCGAGTCCGGCTTGCGGTTAAAGCGGTTCATGGCTGCCGCCGGTCCCTCGGTCAGGATCACCTTCACCGCGTCAGCCGCGGTGTCGAGCATTCCGCTGACTAGTTCAAGCTGCGCTTTCCGCATGGGCGCAAGCAAATAGCCCTTGCCGTCCAGCACCTGATACTCCGGTGCAACCCCCATGCGGATGCGCAGGAAATCTTGCGTACCCAGCGCTCCGATTACCGACTCGATGCCATTATGCCCGGCCGAGCTGCGGTTGCGATGAATGCGCACCGTACCCAGGGAAAAATCCATTTCGTCCTGAAGCACGATCAGATCGCTTTCCGCCGTTGCTTCATGCTCGGCAAGCAACTCGCGAACCGCCAACCCGCTCAGGTTCATGAAGGTCTCCGGCTTGGCCAGAAGGACCGTCTCCGAACCCACGACCACCCGCGCCGTCAGCGCACGGCACTGACGGTTTCTTACCTCAACGCGAGCCTCCTCGGCCAGTCGATCAATGGCGAGAAAACCCAGGTTGTGCGGCGTGAACTGATACTCGATGCCCGGATTGCCGAGACCTACGATCAATTTCACGCATCAGCTCATTAGCTATTTAGCTGTCAGCTCTTAAGCTTTAGGCCGAATAGTCAATTGCCAAGAGCCAAGGACCCAACCGCGAATTGCCGACGACGAACGGCCACAGCCAACCGCCGCTCTGGTTACTTCTTTTCCTTCTTCTCCGGCTTCTCGGCCTTTTCGGCGGCAGGTTCTGCGCCTTCCTCGCCTTCGGCTTCCTGTTTGCCCTTCTTGATGACCTCGGGCTCGGTCGGAGCTGCGGCAGCTTCGGCGGCCGCTGCTTCCGGAGTCGGAGCGACTTCCTCCTTCACCGAAATAATGTGCGCCACCGGCTGGTTCGGATCGGTCAGGAACTTGAGCTTGTCGCTGTGCGGGAGATCGAAGACCCGCAAAACTTTGCCAAAAACGAGTTCCGTGACGTCCGCTTCGATGTGTGCCGGAATATCGCCCGGCAGGCATTCGATTTCAACTTCGCGCAGAATCTGCTCGAGAATTCCACCCTGCTGCTTGACTCCGGCAGCTTCGCCCTTCAGCATGATCGGGACCTCTACCGTCAGCGCCCTATCCATGGCGATGCGCTTCAGGTCGATGTGCAGCAGTGATCCCCTGATTGGCTCGTATTGCCAATCCACGATCATGGCCTTGGTCTGCTCGCCGTTGAGGCTGAGATCGAAGATTGTGTTGTGGCCGGATTGCGAGTGAAGAATACGCGTCACCTGGCGCGGATCGAGGGTTACGGGAACGGCGTCCTTACCGGCGCCATAGACCACGGCGGGGAGCTTGCCCTCGCGGCGCACGCGGCGGGCATCATTCTTGTTGCCCGGATCCCGTGGCTGGGCCTGCACGATATTGGTGTTCACGGTTTCAGTTGCGGTAGCCATAATGAGTCCTGTTTACAAAAACAATTTACTCACAGATGTTTCCTCATGGATTGACTGGATTGCGCGTCCGATCAATCCCGCGATGGATAAAACTTTAATCTTAGGTTCCTGCCGCGCCTCGGCGGTCAGTGGAATCGTATTGGTGACGATCACCTCCCGGATGTGCGAGCCGGAGATGTTCTCGATGGCAGGCCCGGAAAACACCGCATGGCTGGCGCAGGCATAAACCGCGCTGGCGCCGTTGTCCATCAGAGCGCTGGCGGTCTTGACCAGGGTTCCCGCGGTATCAATCAGATCGTCAATCAGCAGGCAGGTGCGGCCGTGGACATCACCGATGACGTTCATGACTTCGGCAACGTTCATCTCGACCCGGCGTTTATCCACGATGGCAAGCGGGGCGTCAATCTTCTTGGCGAAAAAGCGGGCGCGCTCCACGCCGCCGGCATCGGGCGAAACCACAGTCAGGTTCGGCAGGCTGAGCTTGCGAAAGTAGTCAACCAGAACCGGCGAAGCGAACAGATGGTCCACGGGGATGTTGAAGAATCCCTGCAACTGCGGGGTGTGTGGATCAATGACCAAAGCGCGATGCGCGCCGGCCGTGGTCAGAAGGTCGGCCACGAGCTTGGAAGAGATAGGGACGCGCGGTTTATCTTTCCGGTCCTGCCTGGCGTACCCATAATAAGGGATGACTGCGGTGATGCGGCGCGCCGAGGCGCGCTTGAGAGCGTCGAGCATGAGCAGCAGTTCCATCAGGTGCGAATCCACCGGGCGGCAGGTGGGCTGCATAATAAAGACATCCGCCCCGCGCACGTTCTCCTGGATCTGCACGTAGGCTTCGCCGTCGGCAAAACGCGTGACCAGGGCCTGGCCGCGCGTCATACCCAAAAAAGCGCAGACCTCGTCGGCAAGCGGCTCGTTGGCCGTTCCGCAGAAGATTTTGAACTTGTCGTCCACGCGGGCACGTTGCGGCTTGCGCTCCGGCTTCTCGTCAGGCGTCGTCATCTTCTTCTCGGTCGCGGTTGCGAGTGTGGCCATGGTGTTGACCCGGTTCTGGCTGGGCCGCTAGGATTCGAACCTAGACAAAGTGCTCCAAAGGCACTTGACCTACCATTAGTCGACGGCCCAGTATGTCCGATTGCGGGCCAGATCCCCTCCCAGAATAACGGAAACTATGAACCTGCAACCAGAAACTTTCTCCAATACTGCCGCCGGGGCAGACTGAACGTCGCCGTCGCCGGAATGCCCATTTTCACCAGCTTTGCTGCGGCTCTCCGCGCTTTTTCGGGGCTGCCAAATAATCCGTAAACCGCCGAGCCTGACCCGGAAAGCGAGGCATACGACGCGCCTGCCAAAGCGAGCACACGCTTGACCTCATGCAATTCGGGATACTGAGGAAAGACGACCTGTTCGAAGTCGTTTTCGATCCCGGTACGGACAAGGTCGAGAAGCGGGGTCCCGGCCCGGCCCCTGCGCTTGCCAGGGACACCGGATGAAGCCCTCCCAGAATTTGCCTGGGAACTCAGCCACGCGGACAGCTTACGGCTGAACGTTAATAGTCTATCGGAGGCAACCTTGGGCGTCAATTCAGGAGCGGAAAGCGGGGCTTGGCGGGCGGGGGCGCCCGCGCCACAATCCCAGTCCGCAAAGGCCTTGGGCGTCGAGACGCCGATGTCGGGCGTGGCAATGGCGCACGGAGTCACAGGCAAGTCAGGCAAAGGATAGACTTCCTGGCCGCAGTCCACGCCGAGAACGGTGCCGCCAATGAGAAACAAAGGAACATCGGAGCCGACCTCAGTGGCGATGCGGAGCTTCTCGGAGTCAGGGAGCCATTTCTTCAAGGCGCGTTCAAGAGCGACTAACGCGGCGACGGCATTGCCGGATGCCCCTCCCAGACCGCCCTGCACAGGCAATCGTTTTTCGATCTCGACGATGACGCGGCCACGGGCTTTGAGCGCAGCCAGCGCAAGGTCAAGAATCCGATGGCAGGTGTTGGAATCATCTTTTGGCACGCGAGAATCAGCACACCGAATTTCGATGCCGGAGCCGCGAGTGACGGAGACGCGAATGACGTCATTGAGCGCGACGGTCTGATAGACGGTTCTCAGCTCGTGAAAGCCATCGGCGCGTTTGGGGCCGATGGCAAGGCCGAGATTGATCTTGGCGAAAGATCGGGCCGTAATGGACATGGAAGGATGATTGTAATCACAGACGGCGACAGGATCACGAGAAGGTCGCAAACCCGGTCTGGCCCGGCACTGTTGACAAGCGAAAAACACCTCCGCACGCCTGCCCTTGAATCCGCTACGGACGGCAGAGCATCTGGTAACAGATGCCAAAAGTTCACATTCCAACTCCGCTTCGACAATACTCCGGCAACCAGGTTTCCCTCGAGGTTCAAGGCGCGACCGTAGCCAGCGTTTTGTCTAATCTGATCGCCCGACATCCTGAACTGAAACGCCATCTTTTTCTGGACGATGGAAAGCTGCGCTCGTTCGTCAATGTCTATGTAAATGATGAAGATATCCGTTATCTGCAAAAAGAGGCTACGGCTGTCGGGGATAGTGATACTATCTCGATTGTGCCTTCCATTGCAGGAGGGCGAGAAACTGCCCGAAAAACCATGATCTGTGCGATTACTCTTCCCCGCTATTACACCGATTGTTGTCGCTAGATCCCCGCGTCCGTCTGCATTACAAATCAATCCAATGAATAGATAAGAGAGTTCCCAATGGCCAGCTCGCTACATTCCGAATCCGATAGACCTACACCAGACAATTCGAAAGGTTCGCCCGGCAAGGGAGAGGAGACCGTCCCAAGCAATGGCAATGCGCTTGGCGTCGCGCTCTCCAACGACGAGATTCTGCGCTACTCTCGTCATCTCGTCATGCCCGAAGTCGGCATGGAAGGGCAGCAGAAGTTAAAGGCTGCCCGCGTACTTTGTATTGGCGCAGGCGGGCTGGGCTCGCCCCTGGCGCTTTATCTGGGCGCGGCCGGAGTCGGCACACTGGGTCTCGTGGATTTCGACGTGGTCGATTACACCAACCTCCACCGGCAGATTATTCACTCAACTGCAGATGTGGGACGCAAGAAACTCGACTCGGCGGTGGAAAGCCTGAAGGCGATCAACCCATTTCTCAACCTCCAGACCTTCGAGACTCGCCTTGCCAGCGATAATGCGCTCGAGATATTTCGCGACTTTGACATCGTTGCCGACGGCACCGATAACTTCCCCACGCGCTATCTGGTCAACGATGCCTGCGTGCTCACCGGCAAGCCGAACGTCTACGGCTCGATCTTCCGTTTCGAAGGTCAGGCGAGCGTGTTCGCCAGTGAGCAAGGGCCGTGCTACCGCTGCGTATATCCGGAACCGCCTCCGCCGGGACTGGTGCCGTCTTGCGCTGAAGGAGGCGTCCTGGGCATTCTTCCCGGCTTGGTCGGGGTCATTCAGGCGACGGAAGTCATCAAACTTATCCTGGGAGCTGGGCAGCCGCTCATCGGGCGGCTGCTTCTGGTAGATGCTCTGGGTATGAAGTTCCGCGAACTCAAGCTGCGCAAGAATCCCGATTGCCCGGCCTGCGGTCACCATCGGACCATAACAAAGCTGATAGACTACGAGCAGTTTTGCGGAATTCGGGGCGAGGAAAAACGGGAGGAAAAGGCAGTGGATGCAGCCATTCCAGAAATGCAAGTGGAAGAACTGAAGCGGCGGCTCGACGCGGGAGATGACTTGTTCATCCTTGACGTGCGCGAGCCCCACGAATATCAGATTTGCAATCTTGGTGGATATCTTATTCCACTCAAGGAGCTACCCAATCGGCTCAGCGAGCTCGATTCCAGCCGTGAGATCGTCGCCCACTGCAAGATGGGAGGACGCAGCGCCAAGGCCGTGCAGTTCCTGCGCCAGGCGGGATTCAGCAAAGTTCACAACCTTGCCGGAGGCATCACCGCCTGGGCTGATCGCGTGGACCGCAAAGTCCCGAAGTACTAGAAGAAGCGTTGTGCACGTGCGTCGGACACTCTCGTCCGACAAAGCAGTAGGCAGGGCGCCCGCCTGATTCCGAAACAGCCTGTAGGGGGGACAGCCGCCTTCGGCTGTCCGCCCGCCGCAAAACAAAGTGATTCAAATCACTTGCTTTTTCCTCTGATCTGTACATAATTACCCCTTCCCTTCCCCCAGGGAGGCTCCGTGCAACATCTAGGCACGCCATTTCGTCTCACGCTCGCCGTCTGCCTGTTTGCAGGGCTCTGTTCCGGTCAAGCTGTAAACACTCCCAATTCTGATCCCACTTACCAGCAGCTTCGCAACCTGGGCTTGGGCAGCCAGGTGGTTACCGTGAACAATCTCACCCTCCGTCGCGACGCCGCCACCTTCCACCTCCAGACCGGCAGGATATGCTTCGTCGCTCCGGTGCAGGGCAAAGTGACGGGCCTCATCTTCTCGGGCGAAGGCAATCTCATTCTCGACCCTCCCATTCCAATCGAGCGCGGCATGTTGAAGCTGCTCACCAAGGAAGACGAATTCGTCGAAAACTTCAACAGCCTGGTGCTGCGTTTCACCGACGCGACTTACGAGGAGATCAAGAAAGCCGGCAGCGCCGGCACTGGCAGCTGCGACTCCGGACCCCTGCGCGACAGCCAGAACGTCACCCGCAAGAAAGTCCATTACAACCTTGAAGCCCGCGTCTTGGAAGACATCCTCAGCCCCACCCCCGGCGGGCTGTTTGTGGCGTTCATTCATGGCAGGCGTTACAACGATAAAGAAATCCTGGCCATAGATCCCCATGGCGCGCCGCACTTGGTCCACCCGACCGTTGCCCCGGAGGAAGTGGAGCTGGTCACTTACGATGAAAACAAGATCGGCGTCTGGGCTGCGTTCCATTTCAGCGGCGAATACCGCGATGGCACCGCCACCGGCACGCAGAAAAACGCCACGGTTCAGCTCGACCACCATCAGCTCGATACCACCATCGAGAAAAATGCCGAGCTGCACGGCAAAGCCTCGACCGCATTTACCGCTCGCGCCGCCGGAGTGCGTGTCGTCGCTTTCAATCTATTTCCCAGTTTGCGCGTCGAAAGCGTCACCGCCGACGGCCAGCCGCTGCCATTCATTCAGGAAGACAAGAAGGAGGATCCAAATTTTTCCGTCATTTTGTCTCACGCGCTCGAGGCTGGCGAAAAGTTCACTGTCACAACCTCCTACAGCGGCAAAGAGGCGGTCAGCAATGAAAGCGATGGCAATTACTTCCCCGTCGCTCGCATGGATTGGTATCCCAACAATGCCCACTTCTCCCTTGGCGACTACAGCACTTACGACATGACCTTCCGCATTCCCAAGGGTATGAAGATAGCCGCAACCGGCCTTCTGGTCAGTGAAAGCAACGACAGCGGAGAAAACGTCACCGTCTGGAAATCTGCCGTTCCGCAGACCGTCGCTGGATTCAACTTCGGCAAGTTCAAGAGCCAGGAGGCAAAACTGGAGAAGCCCCCGTACCGGGTGCGGTCTTTCGCCAATGAAAATCCGCCGGCTTGGGTGGAGAACCTTCAAACGAGTGTGTCGGGGAACATGCCAATCCAGGGTCCCAAAGCTTCGCAAGTCGCTCTTGGCACCATGAGCACTGTCCCGCTGCTGAAAAAGGCCCTTGCCGAAGGGGAGCTCTCCATCCAGATCTACACCGACTACTTCGGTCCAATTCCATTCCAGGAACTCTCCATCAGCCAGCAGAGCGCGTGCAACTTCGGACAGGCTTGGCCCGGCCTGGTCTGGATTCCCATCTGCTACTTCTTCGATACCACCGTGCGTCATCAACTTGGCATGGACTGGGGCGACCGCGGCTATTGGAAGATCGTCACGCCGCACGAAGTCGCCCACCAGTGGTGGGGCCACGCCGTGGGCTTCAATTCCTATCGCGATCAGTGGATGAGCGAAGGTTTCGCCGATATGTCTGCCTCGCTCTATACGCAGATGATCGAACAAAATCCGCAGAAATTCATCGCCTTCTGGAACGATGAGCGCGAACTTCTGCTCGAGCGCGACCCCGAAGGTTACCGCGGCATCGACGCCGGCCCCGTCACGTTGGGCTACCGCCTCGCCAATTCACGAACGGGAGGTGCCGTCACGCGGCGCCTGATTTATCCCAAGGGCGCATACATCCTGCACATGGTCCGCATGTTGATGTGGAACCGCAAGACCGGCGACCAGAACTTCAAAGAGACGATGCAGGACTTCGTCAGGACTTATTCGGGGAGGGCCGCGTCCACCGAAGATTTCAAGGCCATGGTGGAAAAACACATGACCCCCGAGATGGACCTGGACGGCAACCACAGGATGGACTGGTTCTTCAACGAATACGTTTATGGCACTGCTCTGCCGAACTACAAACTCGACTACACCTTCACTAACAGTGCCGACGGTCGCATCGTCTTTGGCTTCAGACTCGCGCAATCAAACGTGAATGAGACCTTCCGTATGGCCGTGCCGATTTACGTCGAAACTGGCCGATGGCCGAATCGTCTTCCTGGGCCGCGGCAACCTGACCGGCAACAACTTTGTCGAGCAAAAGGTCCCGCTCAACGGCGTCAAAGAGAAGCCCCGCCGTGCGCTGATTAATTATTACGACGATGTGCTGTCAACTCAGAATTGAACCCTTTTGTCAGGTGGGGCCCGCTCGAAACAAGCGAAGTGTGCTTAAGAACGCCCTCGTCCTCGCACTTCAGGCCCAGGATTCCCGGATCGCACGAGAAAAGGGCCATACAATAAAAAGAGAAGAGGGAGAGCCTTTCGCTCCCCCTGTGTTCAGACTTACTTCCCGCTTGCGGTTACCGCCTCTTCACCGATCGCCAGAGCGAACTTCTTTCCGCTAAAGCGGACGGCGGTGAGAGACTTGCTTCCATCGGCATTGCTGCGCAGCACTGCTGAGTTATTGTCGGCCGGCTTGCTCAGGTCCACCACTCGCGCTGGCGTTGTGGCCACAACGTTCTTGCCTTGCAGAATGCTCACTTGCACGCTGTCGCCTGTGCCTTCCCACTTGATGGAATAGTCGCCCGCCGCGATCGGCTTTCCGCTGATCGTCACCGGGTCGGTCAACTGCAACGTTCCTTTGCTCGCGGCAAAAGCTCCTGTCGCCAGCAGCACCGCCAGTCCAAGTACCAGGCCCTTGAAGGTTTTCGTCATTTTCGTATTCTCCTTTTTCTTTCCCGAATACGTCGGGAAGCGGTTGTGCGGCCCGGACTTCGACTTCGCAAAAAAACTTGCGTTTTTCCACGAAAGTCCTACAATGCTGCCTCGGGGTTAAAAACGAAAAGCGCCCGGCCGCAAGACCGCGGAACTCTTCTCTGGGGATTGTGCTCACCTGGGCCGCCAAACCGAGTGTGAGCCAGTCCTTTAACCCCTGAATCTTTTTCCCGCCGCATCGAGTGAGCTGGTTTGAGCGCTCGACGATCCATCCTCAGTTCAGGTACGTTTCTCCAACAGTATTAGTTCCGCAAAGTAATTCAATCCAGAATTTTTCTAAGTACCCACTCTCTGGATCACAGCGTTGGACGTGTTGCCCTTATCCTCGTTAGCAGGTTGTAACGCGCGATGACAATGGCCGCGTCAACCTCTGTGGTTACGTACGCCGATTTTGGCGGCTACCTTCGCTGCCTGTGTCTTCTTTGAATTAAGACGGACGCGATAGCGGAAAATTGCGGAATTATTCTTGACATCACTCAACAAATGTCAACGGTTGAATCGCAGGGGGGAATGCAAGGTAGTTTCTGCAAGAGCGATGAACTCAAGAAGCCCAATCGGGGTCGTCCGATCAACGCCGCCCGGGCCGGGCCGGGACCTTGTAGTCTTTGGGATAGACCACCAGACATCGGCGACCGCCTTCACCCTGGCTTTGCGTGAGCAGATCGGACTCCTCGCGCAGCGCCAGATGGACGATGCGCCGCTCGCGCGATGACATGGGGGCAAACTCATACGGCGTACCCATCTTTCGAACCCGTTCTGCGGCTACTCCTGCCGCAACCCGCAACTCTTCCAAACGAAGCTTGCGCTGGTTCATGCAGTCAAAGCTGACTTTCTCGTGTTCGTTCCCTGGCAAGCGCAGAATCTCAATCGCCAACAGCTCGATCGCCCGCAGCAATTCGCCGCCACGTTCCAAAAGCAGGGCCGAGTCCGGCCCCGCCAGTTCGACCAATATCTCCGGGCGTTCCCAATCGCGCTCTTCGGGCAGCGGCGGGTCAACTGTGATCCGGTACTTCAAACGCAGCCCCGCGTGCGCCAGAACCAGGCGCAGAAATTCATCGATCTTCTTCGCCGCAGCGATCTTGTCAGGAATAGGCATAAATATGGACTCTCGGCGTTAAGTTATAAGTCCCGGAGCCTAACCTCCTGAGGCGGGAGCCTGAACCTCTATTTCTTTTCTTTCTTTCTCGCCCTTTTCTCCGCCATCTCGCGCATCTCGCGCCCTAGACTGGTCCGGTTCATCACGTACTGCTGCGCAATGGCAATCAGGTTACCCTCAGACCAATACAGACACAAGCCCGCCGCCAGGCTCCAGCTAATAATCCCCAGCATCAGGGGCATGACAAACGTCATCATTTTCTGTTGCGACGGGTCCATGCCCGCCTGCGGAGTCATGCGCTGGGTGAACAGCATGGTAATGATGATGCCAATCGGCAGAATATGCCACGGGTCCGCCGATGAAAGATCGTGGATCCACAGCCAGTGTGCGTGACGCAAATCCAGCGCCGATCGCAGCATGCTGTAGTAGGCGAACAGAAACGGCATCTGGATCAGCATGGGCAGACAGCCGCCCACCGGGCTTACGCCTTCCTGCTTCATCAACGCACCGATCTCTGTGTTCATGTCCTGCCGCCGCGGATCGCGCATCGAGTACTTCTTGTATTTGTCTTTAATTGCATTCATCTGCGGCTGGATTTTTTGCATCTTCAGAGCCGACTTCATGCTGGAAATGCGTAGCGGCAGCAGCGCAACGTTGATGATCAGCGTCTGCACGCAAATCGCCCAGCCCCAGTTGCCAATAAAGCTGTAGGTCCACCTCAGCCACAAAAAAAGCGGCCGCGCGATCAGTCCCCACCAGCCGAAGTTCACCAGCGCCCGCAGGTCCGGATCGGTCCCGGTGATGGTGGGAACTGAAATACTTTCGAGCGTGCGTAATTCCTTGGGGCCGGCATAAACGCGCTCGCTGGTCGGGCCCTTTGGATTGCCCACCGCTGCGCCCAGCACGTCGGTCGCAGTGAGTTCCTGCGACTTCAGGTCCTTGATTACGCTGATCGAGTTGCGCAGCGTCACCACCGCCGTATTTTGCGGATCGTCGGGAATGAACGCCGCCGCAAAGTAGCCGTCCGTGACTCCCGCCCAGTCGAACGGCACGTGGAGCGTGTTGCCGCCGCTGATCTTCTTGATGTCCACTCGTTCGGTGTTGCTGTTGTACTGGTATTCAAAATCGGAGGCGTGATAATCGGTCAGACTAACCTGGTCGCCCAGCCCCGCCGGCCACACCGGATACGCCGCGACGGCGCTGCCTTGCGAGACAACCGTAGAATCCACGCGCAGCACGTAAGACTTATCAAAGTGGAAGGTCTTGCGAACGGTCACCTGAGCATCGGAATATTCGAAAACCAGTTCTGCCGGCGCGTTGAGGGTTCCGGACGCGGAGGCCAGGTAAAGAGCCGAATTCACTTTGTTGCGCAAAGACTCGTCGTAAGTCCATAGAGCCAGAGGATAGCCATACGTGCCGGCGGCGTTGCGGTTGACCAGATCAAGAGGCTGGCCGTTGTTGTCATCGTACTTCTTCAGAATCCAGTTCTTCACCTGCGCTCCCCGGTTGGTAAAGACGATTTTGTAGAGCTCATTCTCCACCACGGTTTGGGATTCTGCCGTGGCTTGCCGGGTTTCTGCTTCCGCAGCCGGTGGCTTACTTCGCTGTTTTCTCGGCTCAGGCGTTGCTGCAGGTGGGGGAGGAGTTGGTTGCGCAGCCAAAGGGGCAGCCGGAGGGACTTGCTGGGTTTGCGCCGGAGGACTCGCCGGCTGCGGCATGTACTTTTTCAGAAGCGGCTGAAACAGAATAATGACGAAAAAGGTCAGCGCAAACACCAGGAGCAGCCTGCGCTCCATGCCGGGCTCTTGCTGAGGATTTTGAAAGTCTGGCAAATTACTTACTCAGTAAAGCTGACGATTGGCAATTGCAGTTCAATTCATGGACGGAGGTCGTAACCACCAAATCTACTCCGCCCCTGGCAAAAGGATGACAGCGCAGCAGCCGCCACGCGGCTTTCGCGCCGCCGCGCAAGACGCCGTAGCGCTCGACCGCCTCCATCGCGTATTCGGAACAAGTCGGCACATAGCGGCACGCCGGCAGAAACATGGGCGAAACCGCCCATTTATATGCGCGCAACAAACCGAGTACAACGTGCTTGAATGTTTCCTTCATGGATGATTTAGGAAACCTTACTCCCCTTCCCTTTGATCACCTCGAAGGCCCTCGCAATCTCTTTCTTCAGCTCCGCAAACTCCGCGGTCAACGCAGATTTTTTTGGATTAATGACGACATCCACCGCTCCAAGCCTTGTGGGTTGGCTCAATCGCACCGCCTCGCGCAGCCGTCTTCTTATGCGATTGCGCTCCACCGCCCCGCCCAGTGCTTTCGGCACCGTAAACCCTATTCGTGGGCCGCCGTCCGCCCGCGCCAGGTAAAACACCGTGGCGTCAGCGGCAAAATGCCTGCGACCCCGCTCGTACACCTGCGCAAAATCGGCGTGGCGCAGCAGATGCAGGCTACGCGGAAACTTCTCCCGCCCGCGCCCAGACACGTCCCCACTGCCACTCGCAGCGACGTCGCTCATCATGGAGGTTCCTAGCACAGGTTGCGGAACTCCCGCCGGTCGGGAAGGACAGACTCTACTCGCGAAAACCGGGCTTGACGGATACCCGCTTGCGGCCCTTGGAGCGCCGCCGCGCCAGCACCGCCCGACCGCCCTGAGTCTTCATGCGCGTCCGGAATCCGTGCGTTTTCGAGCGGTGACGCCGGTTAGGTTGGAAGGTGCGCTTGGGCATGAAAAATCGCTGCTCCTGATTCGATTAAGTGTAAGGGCAAAGCGAAAGTATAAATGAGCCGAGGGAAGCGGGCAAACCGCCCAGCCCCACGATTTTTGTCCCGGCGGGGAGGGCGAGTAGAATCATTCCATGATTCCCCAGGACTTGCTCGACATCCTGGTTTGTCCCGCGTGCAAAAAGCCGCTTGCGCTCGCTAATAATGGCGAGAGTCTCAAGTGTGGGGAGTGCCGCCGTGTATTTCCGATCCGGGATGACATTCCTATTTTGTTGCTGGATCAAGCTACCACCGAACCGGCCTGAGCCAAAATCAACCATCACCACTAAAGTGGGGTGCTATTGGGCTTTGCCCAATAACTCGCATTTGACGGGTACTTTTGGGCAGGAATCAGAGTTTTTGGGCAGAATGATTGAGGGTTGCCGTAATCCGACGCCAACCCTTAACGCGCCAATCACCACGACAACGGTTGCTAGCAGGTCTACCCCTGTACCTTACGGTGAGGACTTTTCCAGCGTTCACGGCAATAAACCGCCACCGCCAAGATGCATGCTCTCTAGAGTTAAGGTCACGCATGGCAAGACGGCAAATGTCCTATCGTTGTCAGGATGTATACGTCCCGTTCTCCGTCTGCACTGCTAGCGCCGGGACTAATCAAAAGTTTGGTCAAGAAAGACCTCCGTTTCAACCGTCCTTCAACGGCGAGGCCAGTATCTCACTCTTGACCAAAAATATATAAGTACGGAAGTCATTGCTAGTTGATAGTTGATTTAGTCCAGAACACTGGGTCGATTCCGAGTTCGTACATTTCGTGAATGAGAACGACAAGATTGTGGCAGAGAATCTTGCAAAGAACCTCGTTGACCATAGCGACATCGGTTTTAGAGCGAAGCGAATCTCCAAACTTTCTTTTCATCATTGAAAACGTGGATTCGATGTTGCTCCGTTTGTGGTAGTGCTGTAGGAATTCCTGCTTGCGGTACATGAAATAGTGATACATCTGCTCATAGCTTCCGCCGACGCCGCCAGTAGCGTTGCCCTTGAACGAGATGAAAGGCGTACCGCCGACCTTGTAAATAGCGTCAGTGCAAGAGCGGCTGCTGTAGCCTTTGTCTGCTGACACTTCGGAGATTGTGAAGTTTTTAGCAGTTGATTCGATGAGTGGCGGGAAGCATTTCACGTCACTGGCATTTCGACCCGCGATTTCAACGGCGGTAACGATGTTGGTTTTAACGCCGCACATTACGTGAACCTTGACCCAATCGTGTTCGAGACGCTCTTTACCGTACTTGATGTCAAACCAGCGGACGAATCTGGAACTCGCGAAGCCCGATGAATCAGCGGCGAATTCAGTTTCTACTGCGGTGAGCGGTAAGCTGCTCTGAGTAATGAGAGTCTTGAGAATTAGAGTCAGTTCTGGGCTTTCAAGGTAGTTGATAACGCTGTTGTAGTGTGGCGCTTTGGTAATGAATCCCTTGCTCTGGGCTTCGCGGAGATCGGTCGTAAAACGACGGGCGCTTACTGTCGAATAGACCTTGAACGTTGTGCTGAAAATCATGTCCGACAGCGGAAGAGTTGGCCGCCCATTCTTTCTTGTCTGTGGCCCAAGCGAAAGCCCGTTGCAGAGATCGGATAAAAGAGATTGAAAGTTCTCTTTCTCGTTCTTCTGGGCTTGGTTGTACGCTGACCAAACTTGCGGATAGCTTGGACGCTCGGTAGCGGCGATAGCGAACGCTGTTTCAGTCACGGTCGTACTCCCGTCTGGGTTCTCTTCCCGACGCATGACGTAGATCGCAGCGTAGATGTGCTTGCAGTTTTCGCGGCGGGTTTCGTAGTCGGGGCAAGAGCAATAGTTATCGGTATTCGTAATGTGTACCGAATACATTGCCGAACTGCTCTGCGAAGGGACAACCCAGCGTCCGCCGATCTTGCGAATGGTTTTGGTTGCTGCGAGTACGATACCGCGCTGCTCTCTGATGTCCATAGCGGTATATTATCACTAGGTATATATGATGTCAAGTAAAATCTTGCGAGTATTTTCCTTGACATATATTCCTTGTGGTATACCATCAGAGAATGGCGAAAATTACATTACAGGGGTTTCAATGCGAGAGATGCCAACATCAGTGGGTGCCACGGGAAACAACGGAAGAACCGAAGGTCTGCCCGAAATGCAAAAGCCCGTACTGGAACACTCCGCGTCAGAAGCCTGTGCAGAGAAAGAAATAGCACGGGATTCTGGCGTTGTCAAAATGGTTACTAAAGTACCCAAGCTTACCGTTGTGAGAACGTGGCGACACGGGGAATGCACTGGTGCTGAGTGGTCGGACGGGAGGGTGTTGTTCTATGTTCCAAAGGACGCCTCTAGGACGATAAAGCAAACTAGAACTGGTCTACAAAGTTCGGATCAGGCGGGTCGTCAATAATTCTGGCTTCCAGTTCATCTTTGCGGTACTCGTAAGAACCGCCGCAGTCCAGACAGGGAACGACTATTGGGTCAGGGTTCATGTCTAGTAGGAACGGCATGTGGGCGGGGTCGTGCGGGCCAATATATTTGAGGAGAAGTTGGGTGCCGCATTCTCCTTTGCAGTCAACAGCCCAGAAAAGATGCGCCATAGTGATCTACTTTCTCAGCCATTCCGGTCTGTTTTTCTCGCCGCTGTTATTCAGCCTAATTCGACCCCAGTCATTATGCCCAATTTCAACGGCGATAAACAGCGCGGATATGGCGAAAAACTCACAATGTGACGGAATTGGTGTCCGTGCAATCAGCAGGATGATATAGGCGATGTAAACCAGCTTTGCTGGCGAGAACAACGTGGCGGGTAGCTTGGCTAGTTCGTTCATGTAATCGTCCCCCGTAACGCCAACAGAATTGTCGCATTTCTGGGGGTTTTTGGGCAGACTCAGGACTTATTGGGCAAGAGTCAGTTATTGGGCAAAGCCGGTGCTATTGCGCACCTTCTCGTCCCATTAAGACACAAACTGTCAATGACGAGAACGCAGGGCGGAGGTTGAGCTCTGCACCTCAGTTTGACCTCTCCAGCGCAACTTACAGCGGCAAAAAGGGTTTGATGAAACTAGAGGGTTGGCTGATACGTACTACAGTGAAGTCCCGGCATGCGGCAATCAAATTGCATGCAACCCGATCAGTTGGCATGAGTCTAATTGATCAGGAAGTCAGGGTCGGGGGTGAGACGGCCATGAAAGAGAGATTTTCGAGTACCGAATTGACGGCGCTAAAAAACGACCTGTTGCAGGGCGGGCTGATTGATTCCCGCGAAGCGGCTGAACTGTTGCAGGTGTTTCTGATGGGGAGGGGCTACGGGGTTTCGCCGCAGGCAGCTCTAGATGCGGCCGGCAGGGTCGAGATGTCTGGTTGCTCTATCCCGGTATTGGAATCCGAACTGGAGAATCTAGCGCTTGTCATGTAAGCGGTGACGGCGGCGGCGAGCCAATTTGAGACTGGGAACGGGAATCCTGGAACACTGTGAACTAAGCGCCTTGAAACAAGATCTATGGGAGCCCTGAAACCGGGGATGTCCCAGAAGATGGTGAAAGAGACGAGCCGGGCCAACCAGCCCGGCTTTCCCGTCTCCATTGACTTCATCTTTCTGCGCGTGAGAACCTTAGCAACGCGCATCGAGCCTTGGCAAAGAACGCCGCGCCCCTGCCGTCACCCCCGAATGCCATTGGCCATCCAAGACCCAGGTCACAAGTCCGTCTCAATTTGGAGCATCGCCTCATCCCATGCTGCGATGGTCCTTGTGGCACTTGCTCTTCGTCTGGCTGTGGTGGGATTTCTTTACCCGGAGCGTCTTGATCCCGACCGTGACCACTGGCGCTTCGCCGGAGAAACCGGAAGAATCGCGCGCTCCATCGTTCGAGGCCGCGGCTTCTGCAGCCCGCTTCATGCCGATACCGGGCCGACCGCCTGGATGACTCCGATTTATCCCTACATTTTGGCCGGAGTATTCAAAGTTTTCGGTGTCTATACAAAGGCCTCAGCCGTTGCGATGCTGGCCTTGGATAGTTTTTTTTCTGCGCTGACCTGCATTCCGGTTTTCCTGATCGCGCGAAAGAGCTTTGGCGAGCCGGCCGCCATCTGGGCCGGATGGGCCTGGGCATTTTTCCCTTACGCGATTTATTTCTCAGCAGACTTTATTTGGGCGACCACCCTCACGACTCTGATATTGGCGCTTGTCTTCCTGATGGCTTTGCGTCTCGAGCGTTCTTCTGGTTTCGTAGTTTGGGCAGGGTTTGGGGCGCTGTGCGGCGTTGCGGCATTGACCGACCCCATCATTCTCTCTTTTGCTCCATTGCTCGCGCTGTGGATGTGCTGGCGCCGCTTCGCGCAGCGGCGTGCGTGGTTCGGTCCTGGCCTGGCGGCGGCGCTGGCATTTCTGGCAGTCGTGTCGCCATGGTTCGCGCGCAATTACCGCGTCTTCCACACCTTCATTCCTTTCCGCGACAACCTGGGACTGGAACTCTACGTCGGCAACAATGGCAACACCTGGCATTTTGCCCCGGGAGGGTTCCATCCTTCCGATACCGAAAGAGAATGGCGCGAGTATCAGCGGGTGGGCGAACTCGCCTATATGCGGCACAAGAAGGAGCAGGCGCTTGACTACATAAGCTCGCACCGCGGCGAATTTGTCGTGCTGTCGCTGCGGCGCGCGCTTTACATGTGGACGAATTTCTGGAGTTTCAGCCCGCGCTATCTGGAAGCTGAACCGCTCGACCCGCCGAATATATTTCTGTGCACGGCGCTGACGATTCTTGCGCTGGCGGGATTATGGCGGTCCTTCCGGCTCGGGTTTTCAATCGCGATGCCTTATGCGATCGCCCTGTTTCTGTTTCCCGTTGTTTATTACATCACTCATCCCGAAGACTACTACCGCAGACCGATTGACCCCATTTTCGTGGTGCTGGCTGCTTACTGGCTCGCAGGGCATGTCGGCAACAAGAAACCCGAGTCAATACCTGGCACGGTTTTGTGACCAGCCCGCTCACCGCAGCTGATTTCGAGGGTACTGGCTGCTGCCGGGTCGCCGCGGTCGAAATCCGCGCCCAGCAGCCATGAGAAAGGAGAACGGCAGGCGGGAATCTGTACCCGCCGCCGTTTCTCATCTTGCCTGGTGCTACTGCTGAATCCACGGCCTGACCCACGCCGAGATCGAGGTTTGAGGGGTAGCGTCCCATTGATAAACTCCATCAAGAGGTTCGCCACCTTCTGCATGCCGTTGTAGTTAGCATGCGTGTAGAAAGACCGCAGACATGTACGCTTGACCGGGCATCTTACCGGACCTTGGTAATTTGAACCATCCCGGGCCAGCGGGCAAGATCAGGGCATGCCTATCCCCCAATTATCTCGACGCTGGCAGCGTTTGCCCGTGGACCTTCCTGTCCAGGTTGTACTCTCCACAGGGCCAGCCATTGTAGTGCCCGGCCGCAGCACGGAATTAAGCGAGGGCGGCATGCTCCTCTACGCCGGCCTGCTGGCGAAGCCCGGAGATCTGCTCGAGGTTGAATTCGAAACGCCCCAGCGCTGCCGCAGCATGGCCATCGTCCGCTCCCGGAGCGGTTACAGTTTCGGCCTGGAATTTATCTCACCGCTGCCCGCGTGACGTGTCGTCTTCGCGGCGCTCCCCGGCCGCGCGCAGCACCGTCACATTCTCCATGAGCTTGTCGCACACGTGTATGCAGCTTTGCTGCATGGCTTCTCGCGCCTCGTTGTCGGCCGCGACAGTGAGCAGAGTGGCCGTCCCATGGCATAGCAGGAACAGTGCGTCGAACACGGGTGCGTATTGCTCCGGCTGACCGCCAAATCGATCCGCCAGCCGTGCCAATAGCCAGGCGCGGCCGGGCCGCGGATTGGTGGGAGAGAACCAGTGCTCCCAGGTCAGCCGCAGCAACTCATACTCGTGCGGGTGAGCCACGGCATAGCGCAGAAATCGGTGGTACGCATCCTCAATGCCCGATGAGGAGAATAACTCGGCATTCACCTCATCCCGGAACCGAAAAGCCAGGGCCACCAGCAACGCTTGTTTATTGCGGAATCGTTTATACAGAGTGGGAGTAGTGGTTCCGGCTGCGCGGGCGACGGCGCGCAAGGTCAGGCCTTTTTCTCCGCGTGCCCGCCACAAGCGCTGCGCCGCTTTCAGCAGGCGTTCTTCGAGGTGCTTGTCCACAACTGGAGGCATTGAGTCGAGTCTCGATAACTCAACAGATTCACATTGTATAACGTATACGATTCGACGATCAATCCCATAAAGTAAGAATGAATCCGACCATCCAGCAAAGAGTAATCGTTATATCGCATTGATAACAAATTATATAAGCCAGTATCAAAGAAATAGGAATAGCCTCGGCATTAGAAAAATATTGACGTCGTTATTTTAACAATGTTAAAGTAATAATTAAAGGCGTCCCAGTCTTAAGTGTGGGTGGGGTCTTCAATCTACGGAGCGCAGAATATGTCCTTATTGGATGAGCCTGGCGACAGCGTTGCCGTCCAGGAAATGAATACGGAATTACGACATGCGCAAAAGGAAGCATTGAGCGCTCAGCTGGCGGCCGACCGTCTCTGGCTCCGCTTTTCAGTTCAGGAGATTGCGCGTCATGCTCAGCGCGATATCCTCCGCAAAGCCGTCGCATCAGCCAACGCGCTCCACGACTACTACAACGAAATTATTCGCCAGATTCCGAATTTCGACACGCTTGCCAAATCTGACGCGCCGTTGATGGCCGAGGAAAAGATGTTGGAGGCGATCGCGCGGGTAGCCCGGTATCTGCACGAGCAGCGGGAACTCTTCCGGCCGATCGGCCTTCCCCTGCAAGAGGCCCATCGCATGGCGGTGGCCGGTTTTTTTTCTCATTCCCTGCTGCAACAAATCCGCACGGTTACCCTGCATGGGCGGCGGTTTCCAAACCCTCCCTTTTACGCCGATGCGAAGGCGCAGGGTCTGACCAATTTGCCCGAGCTGACGCACATGGCATCTTTGACCTTCGAAGACGTGGTGATCTTTCACGAGGAAATTACCAGCCGCGCGTTGTTTCATGCTCTGGTGCATGCCGTGCAGTTTCAGGTGCTGGGACTGGAACGCTACACGCAGCTTTTTGTCAGGGGCTTCCTGCGCACCGGTTCCCATGTGAGCGTGCCGCTTGAGGCGCATGTTTTCTCGCTGGATTCCAGGTTTGCGGAGGATCCGGGGAAGCCGTTTTCCGTCGAGGAGAAGGTCCGGCTTTGGGCCAATCAAGGCCGGTATTGAGCCCTCATGGAGAGCCCTGTGCGTTCATTCGTAGCGCAAACTCTCCACCGGATCGAGCTTGGCCGCGCGGCTGGCGGGGACGGTACCGAACAGAATTCCCACCAGCGAAGATACCACGATGGCCACAATTGCCGAGAGCCCCGAAACCGGTACGCGGTATTCGGTGAGATAGCGAATCGAGAAGGGCAATGCCAGGCCGATCACAACGCCAGCCAGCCCGCCGATCAGTGAGATCAGCACGGCTTCCGACAGAAATTGAAAGCGGATTTCGCGGTTGGTGGCGCCCATAGCCTTGCGGATCCCGATTTCGTGGATGCGCGAGCTTACCGTGGCCAGCATGATATTCATAATGCCGATGCCGCTGACCAACAGCGTGACCGCCGCGATCAGCAACAAAACCATGGTCAGCGCATCCGCCGTTTTGTTTGCGACCGCGACCAGCTCGGTAAGATTGTCCACCTTATAGACCGATTCGGCCCGATGCCGCGACTGAATGACGCTCTTGATCTGCTCCGTCGCCGGTCCCACCATGGAGGGGTCGGCCACAGAAAAGTACATCTGCTTGACCGTGGGCGTATCGGTGAAATAGCGGCTCACGCTGTACGGGATCGCCATGGTATTGTCGATGACTTCCGACTGGCCGAACGTGTCTACCCGTTCCTTGAAGGTGCCAATGATGGTAAACGGAAGCCCGCTTAATTTGATTACTTTGCCAACGGCGGCTTCGGTGGAACCGTAAAGTTTCTCGGCCAGCTTTTGCGTAATCACCCCGACTTTGTTGTGGGCCTGCGAATCCTGAGCGTCGAAAAACCTGCCGGAGAGCACCACCAGGTTGCGGACCATACGGTATTGCGGAAAAACTCCTAGCACCAGGATGTCTTGTTCTTTTCCGTTGCCGAGCGGAATGCGATCGGTAAGGTTTACGACGGGCGAAGCGGCAACCACGGCGGAGACCTCTTGCTGCGCCGCATTCAGGTCGTCAATGGTCAAGGGGTCTGGGGTGCTGCCGATGCGCTCCGCCCCGCTCTCGTACTCGGCGTAAATCATGTTGGCGCCGATGGATTGGATCTGATTCAGCACGTACTGCTTGCCGGTCAGGCCGATGGTGACTACTAAAATGAGAGAGGCGGTGCCAATGACCATGCCGAGCGCCGTGAGCGCGAAACGGACTTTGTTGGTGCAGAAAGTGTCATAGGCGAAGCTCAGGATTTCTCCCAGGACAAGCTTAGGAGGCTGCTTCTCGGTCGCAATCGCTGCGGTCGGCATAGCGCGGGCAATCAGAGATTTGCTATAACCCATTAGATGCTACGTGGTGCAGGCCGGGCAGCGCAATTCCTGGTTGGCGGCGAGCGCTGAGCGCCGGCTTATCCTTGGGCATGTATCGCTTTTCTGGCAGAACCACCGTGGACGCAGAGGGTACAGGGGATTGAAGCGCAATGAAGCCGTGTTTCTGCTGTTGTTAACGCTGGCGGCACTGTTCATTCACGGCTATCACCCCTGGGTGGAAGACGCTGAGATCTACCTTCCCGGCGTCGAAAAGATCCTTCATCCGCAATTATTTCCATTCAATACCGAATTCTTCCAGTCGCACGCCAATCTGACTCTGTTCCCCAATCTCGTCGCGGCATCGGTGCGGGTCACTCATCTGCCGCTCGATTATGCCATCTTCCTTTGGCAGCTGGCTTCAATCTTTCTATTCCTGCTGGCGTGTTTGAAATTGAGCGGAAAATGTTCGGCGGATCCGCTGGCCCAATGGTCGGGCGTCACACTGATTGCTGCCCTCTTGACCCTGCCTGTGGCCGGTACCGCGCTCTATCTCATGGACCAGTACATCAATCCACGAAATCTGGTGGCGTCCGTCGCGATTCTGAGCGTAATCAAAATGCTCGATAAGAAATATCTGCAGGCGGGCTTGTTACTCGCCGTTAGTGCCCTCATCCATCCGCTCATGTCGTCATTTGCGATCTCGTTTTGCGTCTTGTTGCAGGTGATGAAGACGGCACGGCTCCCTTCTGGTCTTGTGCTTCTATCATTGTTGCCATTTGGCATTTCGCTCGCGCCCGCCTCAGCCGCGTATCATCAGGCTGCCCTCTCGCACACCTATGAGTGTGTGACGCATTGGGCATGGTACGAGTGGTTAGGGGGCTTTGCCCCGCTGGTCTTTTTGTGGTTCTATACGCGGATCGCACGCGCGAAGGGGTCGGTGAACATGGAGTTGATGTGCCGCACCCTGATCGTCTATCAACTCCTGTTTATCGCCGCAGCCCTGGCGCTTGATATCCCCGCTCGCTTCGAAGCCCTGGCCCGCCTGCAGCCGATGCGTAGTTTGTATCTGCTCTATGTTCTGTTTCTGTTGCTCAGCGGCATATTGCTCGGCGAGTACGTTCTGAAGAAGCACATTTGGCGTTGGCTGCTGTTATTTATTCCCCTGTGCATAGGCATGTTCGCCGCCCAGTGCAGTTTGTTTCCCGCCAGCCCGCATATTGAGTGGCCGTGGGCCGCCTCAAAGAACGCCTGGGTGCAGGCATTCGAATGGGTGCGCGACAATACTCCGGCGAGCGCGGAGTTTGCTCTCGATCCCTTTTACCTGGCGCTTCCTGGTGAAGACGAAAACGGTTTTCGGGTCATCGCCGAGCGCGGCAGCATGGCCGACGCGGTAAAAGACAGCGGCGTGGTGACTATGTTTCCCGACCTCGCCGACGAGTGGTGGGAGCAGGTGCAAGCCACGGCCAACTGGCGAAACTTTCGCGCCCAGGATTTCGAGCGTCTGCGCGAACGCTACCATGTCACCTGGGTGGTGCTGCAGCAACCCGGAACCGCGGGACTGGAATGCCCTTACCGCAACGCAACTGTGGTGGTGTGCCGCCTTGAGTGACCTTGACGCCCGCTCCCGCCATCAAAGCCACGAGAATTGATAGTATATTGACTGGGGCCGGATCTGGCCGGCCCGATCAAGAAAAAGGACAGTCGTGGCCACCTTGCAGGCGATTCCGAAAAGTGATTTGTTGTTCCCCTATGGGCAATGGAATACAAAGGTGTCCGTGCTGGCGCGGCAATACCGGGACAACGCCCCTTATCCGCACGTTTTGCTCCCGCATTTTCTCAATGATGCCGTTGCGCTGGCAGCGGCGGAAGAATTCCCGGCTCCCACAACCGAGGCATGGACGCAGTACAAGCATCAGAACGAAAACAAGCTCGGTATGGCGAAACGTGCGATGTTTCCCCGCCTGCTTGGAGAAATTGCCGACGAGCTCAATTCGCCGGAGTTCATGAGTTGGCTGTCGCAGTTGACCGGCATTTCCGGGCTGGTTTCCGACGATCTGCTCGAGGGTGGCGGCCTGCATCAATCCGGCCGCGGCGGCTTCCTCAACGTTCACACCGATTTTTCACATCATCACTACCACAAGCACTGGCGGCGGCGGGTCAATCTCATTCTTTATCTCAATCCTGGATGGGATGAACGCTGGGGCGGGGCCATCGAGCTTTGGGATGACAAGATGCGGTACTGCATCGCCAGGCACCCGCCGGTGCTGAACCACGCGCTGATCTTCAACACCGACGAGCGGTCGTTCCATGGTTTTCCGGAGCCGCTGCAATGTCCGCAAGGCGTTTCGCGCAAGAGCCTGGCGCTCTATTACTACACGGTCGCGCAGAGTGAGAACACCAGCGGCCGTTCGACGAACTATCGGGCCAGGCCGCAGGATGGGCCGGCAAAATCGGCGCTGATCTGGCTCGATAAGCAGGCCGTCGATCTGTATTCGCGGGCCAAGGCGCGGTTCGGATTTTCCGATGAATTTGCCAGCAAAGTACTAGGAATGATTTCCAGGAAGAAAAAGTAGGATTTCCTCCGGCTAACCATCCGTTTCCGCCGTCGTCCAAATCGCTTATCCAATCGAGGAGGGCGGCCAATGAATTTGCTCAAATGCATCCTTGGCTATTTTGCGGTGTGCAGCGTGGCAATCATTCTGCAACCAGTCCGTGCATCTGCGCAGCAAAATTCGAATGAGGCCAACGCAAATACACAATCCGCAACGCACGACGGACAGCATGACTTCGATTTCGAAGAAGGGACGTGGAAGATCCACCTCAAGCGGCGTTTGCATCCATTAGCGGGATCGAACGAGTGGGTGGATTTTGAAGGCACCTCGGTCACCCGCAAGGTTTGGGACGGCCGCGCCTGGCTGGAACAGTTCGAGACCGATGGTTCAGCAGGTCACATCGAAGGCCTGACCCTGCGCTTGTACGATACGCAATCGCATCAGTGGCGGCTTTACTGGGCCAACAGCAAGAACGGTGTTCTGGAGCAGCCGATGACCGGCGAGTTCACAGACGGCCGCGGTGAGTTTTACGATCAGGAAGCATTTAACGGCAAGGAAATCCTCGTGCGATATATCTGGTCAGAGACGAACACCAATTCTCCGCACTTTGAGCAGTCGTTTTCTGAGGACGGCGGAAAGAGCTGGGAGGTAAATTGGATCACTGACCAGACGCGGGTGAACGAGGCAGGTGAGAAAGGGCGATGAGGGCTCTATGTTTGCGGCCCCACCGCGCCTCTTGCGTAGTACCCCGCCATGCCCGGCTCCAGACGCCGTCCTGTTTCGCTGAAAATTCTGAAGCGGGCAACCCCCATTCTTTGCATGCCGAATTGCAGGCTGGTGGCAACCACGCCGATTCCGTACTTCATACTGCGGCGAAAATTGATGGAGGAAGCCTCTTTGAAGTATTTCGTCGGGCATGAAACTTCACCGATGCGAAAGCCAAAGTGCACGCATTGCGCCAGCATCTGGTTGTCGAAAACGAAGTCGTCGGAGTTTTCGAGCAGCGGCAATTTCGCCAGCACGTCGCGGCTGAAGGCGCGGTATCCGGTGTGATATTCGGAGAGCTTCACGCGCAGAAAAAGATTTTCAAGCGCGGTAAGAAAGCGGTTTGCAACATACTTCCACAGCGGCATGCCGCCCCGCAAAGCATTAGCGTGCCCTCCAATGATGCGCGAGCCAAGCACAACGTCATAGACGCTATAAGCCACCATGCTGGCCATGGCGGTGACAAGCAGCGGCGTGTACTGGTAATCGGGATGCAGCATGATGACCACGTCGGCCCCAGCGGCCAGCGCTTCGCGATAACAGGTCTGCTGATTGCGCCCGTAGCCGTAGTTTTTGTCGTGAACGAAGAGCTGCAAGTCGGGCTGGCGTGACATCAGGCGGCGGGCAATTTCCACGGTGTGGTCGGAGCTGTGGTCGTCCACCAAAATGCGCAGATCCACCAGATCGGGCAGTTCGCGCAAAGTCGTCTCCAGCGTCTTCTCCGCGTTGTAGGCAGGCAGGACGACGGCGATGCGCTTGTTGTTGAGCATTCTGAAGCAGTCTAACGCCTGGTTCGCCACCTGGGAAAGCGAAACTCGATTTCCCTTTGACCGCGCTCGTTCTTCACGACGCCTTGACTTCCAGCTTGCCCATTTCTGCCCGTTCTACATGTCCCCAGGGCAGGCTGGGATCGTGAGTAAACATCGTCAACCACTTTTCAGGGAGCGCGCGGGCGTAGTACCGCTTGCGGCTTTCGATTGTTTCGAGCGGGTAAAGATCGAAGGCCATCACCCAATTTAGATCAAGATGCAACGAGCTCGGGATCAGGTCGGAAATGTAGCACGCGGTGTGTCCGCCGCTGCGCACGATGATGGCTTGCATATCGCGAGTATGGCCGGAAAAGACTTCGACAGAAATTCCCGGAACAATTTCCTGATCTCCGCGCAGTAGCGTCATTTGACCGCTTTCGACCAGAGGATCGTAATTTTCGGAAAGATAACTGATGGCGTCGCGCTCCTGGGAATGGGCGTGTCGCCATTCGCCCTGCTGAACGTAGTATCTTGCCTTCGGAAATGTCGCCACGATTTTCCCGCCGCGGCGAATGGTGTTCCAGCCGCAGTGGTCGAAGTGCAAATGGGAGTTGATGACGATGTCAATGTCCTCAGGTGCGATTTTGGCCGCTGCAAGATTATCGAGCAACTGCGCAGGCATGCCGTAAATGTTGGCCATTCTTTCCGGCAGCTTGTTGCCGATCCCGGTCTCAATCAGCACCGTATGATCGCCGGTGTTGACGATCACCGAATTCAGTCCCGCAGGCACACGGTTATGTTCGTCGGCCTTGACTTTGCGCTCCCACAGGACTTTAGGCACGACGCCGAAGAAAGCCCCGCCATCGAGATGATAGATGCCATCCGAGACGGCGATCAGTTCGAACTTGCCGAGGGTGAGGTGCGCGAGCGTGTGGCGCGGGCCCCCTTCGCCCGCGATGAGTGCGCAGCAGCTGTGCCACGCAATTTTGAAGCCAGCCAAACGCGCGATCATGGTGTCGCAACGAGCGCGATACTTCGCGCGGCCGCCCATGTCCTGCTCGCCCAGGTCCTTCGCTGCGCAAAAACGGCTTGCTCAGGATGACAACTACCTACTTCAACTCCTGGTCGAAGTGATCTTCCATCATGTGAAACAGGTGGTCGCGGTCGGCGGAACCCGCGATTCCGTGTGTCTTATTGGGATATAGCATCAGCCGAAATTGTTTGCCAGCCCTGATGAGTTCTTCGATCATCTGCACGGAGTTCTGGAAGTGCACGTTGTCATCGCTCGTACCGTGCACCAGCAGCAGCGACCCGTGGAGTTTTCCCGCTGCTTTCGGAAGGGAATCATCGTAGACGGTCGGATTGTCCTTGGGCAGGCCCAAATAGCGTTCGGTGTAGATCGTATCGTAGTTATGCCAGTCGGTGACCGGCGCAACCGAAACTCCGGTCTTGAATGCTTCCGAATGGGTCATCGAATAGAGAGTCATGGAACCGCCGTTGCTCCATCCCCAGATGGCCACGCGAGAGCGGTCGAGCTGCGGGACTTCGGCAAAAAGCTTGTCGAGCGCGGTGAGCTGGTCTTTAAGTTCGATCGCGCCGAATTCATGCCGAATGGCAGTCTGAAATTTGCGGTCGCGGCCGGGGGTGCCGCGGTTGTCCACGGAAAAAACGGCATAGCCTTTTTGCGCGAGGATTTGATGAAACAGCATGGTCGAGCCGCCCCAGGCGTTGCGGACGGTTTGACCGGCGGGGCCGCCGTAGATGTGGACGATGAGCGGGACTTGGGTGTTGCCTGAACCTGCAGCAGGAAGAAGTAATTCGCCGTAGAGCTTGGCGCCATCCTCGGCTTTGAATTCAAGAAATTTCGATGGCAGCAGGCCGAAGTTGTCCACCGCGCGCGCGTCCCAGACTTTATGGCACGATCCGCCCGGCGCGCAGACTGAAACACTCGGCGGAGTTAACGTGGCAGAGAAGGTATCCACATAGTGTTTCGCGTCATCCGAGAAGCTCGCGCTATGGCTTCCGTCGCTTTGCGTGACGCGTGTCATGGCGGAGCCATCAAGTTTGATGGAATAGACCTGCGTCTGGCGGGGATCATCTTTATTGCAGGTGAAATAAACCACGCTGGCGGCTTCATCCACGCCTTCTACTCCCAGCACCTCGAAATCACCTTGTGTTAACTGGCGCTCGAGCTTGGCGTCGGCAGCAATAGGATTTTGCTTGTCAAAGCTGTAAAGATAGAGCTGCGTGGTCCCGTCGCGCCAGCTGGACCAGATGAATCGCCCTCCCGATTTAAGAACGTGGAAGTCGTCATTCACGTTGACCCAAGCGTTCGGAGTGGTCTCGGTGAGGACTTTCCGCGTTTTGCCGGATTTTGCGTCCACAAAGTAAAGATCCATCTCATCCTGGTTGCGGTTGAGCAGCTCTGCCCACAGGACTCCTTTGCTCACCCAACCGAAGCGGGGAACATAAGTGTCGGGATTGTCGGTCAACGTAATCCACTTCGGCTTGCCGCCAGAAGCGCTGATCACGCCGAGGCGCACAACCGGATTGGGATCGCCGGCCTTGGGATATTTCTCCATGTCGACGCTCGGATGAGTCGGGAGCCAGTTAGTGATCGGATAAGTCGGCACCTGGGTTTCGTTCATCTGCAAAAAGACGATGTCCTTTCCATCTGGCGACCAGAAATAATTGCTGCGCACACTGAGCTCTTCGGCGTACACCCAGTCCACTTCGCCGTTCAGCAGGTTTTCGTCTTTGTCTTTGGTAAGCGCCTTTTCGCCGCCGTCCCAAACACCGCGCACATACAGATTGTGGTTACGCACGTAGGCAAGGCGGCCGCCATCGGGAGAAAACTTTGGGTCCTGGCTGGGCTCAGGCGCTGAAGTGATTTGCACCGCGGTTCCACTGTCGAGCGAATAAAGCCAGAGCTGGCCTTGCGAATCGAACAGCAAGTGCTTGGAGTCCGGCGCCCAGACGTACGCGGCGACGTGATAGCGGGTGACGCGCTCTTTTTCGCGCTCGTCCTTTATTTTGCTGGCAGGCGGTGCAAGGCCGGCCAGCTTGGCCTCGCTGACCAGAACTTTCTTCTCGCCGGTCACCACGTCGAGATACCACAATTCGCCGTGGTCGCCCGCATCGTCACGCTGCACGAAAGAGACTTTGGAATTGTCTGGACTCCATTGCACGGTTTCCGGGCCGCGTCCGGTGATGCCGCCTTCGGCAAAAATGTTCTCGATGGTGAGCGGTTTCTTGCCTGAGCTATCGGTCGCAGACTGGGAAAATGCTAGGGCAGACAATAGACAACAGGCAGCAAAAGCGCGATAAAGTCGCCTCACGAAATATCTCCAGGTAAGAAGTCTGGCCGCAAACAGGCAGGCTGAAAAGTGTACACCGGGAAGGGGGGGGTGTGCAGGGGAAGCTTAGCTTCTGGTCGGCCTGTTTGCGCATGCTAGAATCGCATCAGCGCCGTTTCCCGATGCTTCCTGACATTCAAAATCTGATTGAGCTGCAAGCGGCCGACCGTGAAATTAAGCGCCTGAGGGACGAGATCGCTTCGCTGCCCAAGCGGCAAGCTGAGATCGAGGCAAAACTGGCTGGCACGAAGGCTGCTCTTGAGAAGGCCAAGGCGGCAGTCAAAGGCGACGAAGCCGCTCGCCGCAAGTTTGAGAGCGCGATCGGCGACTTGCAACAGAAGATCTCCAAATACCGCGATCAGTCACTCGACGTTAAGACCAACGAACAATACAAGGCGCTGTTGCATGAAATCCAGTTTGCCGAGCAGGAGATCCGGGCAAACGAGGACAAGATCCTGGAACTGATGGTGAACGCCGAGACGCGGGAAAAAGAAGTCAAGGCTGCGGAAGCTGAATTGAAAGAAGAGACCGCAGAGATTGAAAAAGAAAAAATCGCCGCCCGGCAGCGTACCGTGGAAGATGAGAAGCAACTGGCCCAGTGGACCGGAACGCGGGAGAAAGCTCGAGCGGCGGTGAATCCGGACCTGCTGCGGCAATACGACCGCGTGGCCAAGTATCGCGGCAGCGGTTTGTCAGAGGTCCGCGACCACAAGTGCATGGCTTGCCAGGTGATGCTGCGGCCACAGACCTTCAATGAAGTCCGCAGCGGAAGCGAGCCTGTCTTTTGCGATTCCTGCCAGCGCATTCTCTACTATGATTCCACGCACGAGGCTCCTGTCGAACCTGCGGCCGTGAGCAAGAAGCGCCGCCATCATCCCAAGTTTGATGCTCCGCAAGCCTGGTATTACCGTGAAGAGTACGGTGATTCGGGCGAGGTCTTTCTGGCTTTCATCAACGATCACGGCAGGTCCACTCGGCGGCTGTACGATGCCGCGACTGGTCGCCAGCTTGGAGACATCTTTGAGCGCGAAGGCGAGTACCGCCTGGCCTTTCCGGAAGATATTTCCAATGATTCCAGCGCGATCCGGTTAAATGGAAGCTGGGAACTTGCCGAGATCGAAGAATGGGGATCAGAGCTTCCCATGAACATCCTCGACGTCCTGCAACGGGACCTGCATCTGGCTCGAGCCGAGGCGAAAACCTCGATGCCCCACGAAGCTCACGCCGTAGAACACCCCGCAGCTAGCTGAAACCACATGACGCCTCCAACCTTGGGGAACGGAAAGATCTGTTACCTCGAGATTCCCGCCGCGAATATCGAAATATCGGCCGCTTTTTACGGAAAAACTTTTGGCTGGACTTCGCGCAAACCTGGCGACGGCGCGACCGCTTTCGATGACGGTGTAGGCCAGGTAAGCGGCACCTGGGTGCTTGGCTGGAAGCCGATGACCGAAGTTGGATTGATGATCTACATCATGGTGGATGACGTTGCGGCGGCAGTCAAAGCAGTAGTTGCTAACGGCGGCAAGATCGTTCAACCGATTGGCATGGATGCGCCGGAAATCACTGCGCGATTCAGCGATCCCGCCGGAAATATCCTCGGGCTTTTCGAGCAACGATAAATTTACAACTCTTTGACAAGCAGCAGACAAAAGCCGGCATGTGCCGGAGTAGCTTGATCGGCATCGAGTCAGGCGGGCTGCGGCGGCGGGAAACATGGTGTGTCGCTCTTTCATTTCTCATCCTCCTTGACACGACCACCTGCCGCGCAGCCCAGGTCTTGCTGCACCTGACCCGCGCTGAGCGGCGCTTCACGCGGCAATCAGTGATAAACCTCGATCGTCTCGGAATTCTGGGTCGTTCTTCGATATCCTCACAGCTGAAACCAGGACCTGAAACCGGGAGGCCCGGATGAAGCAAGCGGGTGTTTTCGCAGCCGGCGAACTGGAAAAACTTCGCCATCGAAGCAACAGGCGCTATCTTGAATTCTTGCGGGTAGACTCGATGAGTGCGGGCATCTACTCTCTGCCTGCGGGAGCGAGGGACGGCCAATCGCCCCACAAAGAGGATGAGATCTACTATGTGTTGTGCGGACGCGCGCGAATGCAGGCTGGCCAGGAAGACTACCCTGTCGCGCCGGGGAGCATCATTTTCGTGGCTGCCGGGGTCGAGCACCGCTTTTACGAAATCGCCGAGGATTTATCCGTTCTCGTGATGTTTGCGCCCGCGGAGAGCGCTTAAATTATGACGCAGCTTTTTCCGCCGCCTGGGCTCGCCGGGTGGGGATCCAGTAAACCTCTTCTTTTAGTATTTCGCGGGTAAAGCCGATGCGGGTCAGCATGCCTTTGCTGCGCTCGATCATCTCCGGATGGCCGCACAGGTAGGCGATGCTGTTTCCTGCATCGAGGCCCCATACGTCAACGTATTTTCGCAGGATGTCATCCACTCGGCCGCGCTCGCCCCGCCACTCTTCGTCACTCCAGAAGCGGCTGATCGTCGGGACGTAGCTGAGCCACGGAACCGTCCGGGCGATCTCTTGCAGTTCTTCGCGGTAGCCAAACTCCCACGAACTGCTGGCGCCATTCAGAAGAAAAAGCTTGTGGTCGCCTGCGAATCGGCCTTCTGACCAATCTTTGGACAGCGTGCGGATGTAGCTTACGAATGGCGCAATGCCGGTGACCGTACAGACCAGTAAGTGATTGCTGCGCCCGGTCCTGGTTTCGAGGGTGAAGCGTCCCTTGGGAATTTTGCGCATCCCCAGTTCATCGCCAACCCGCATCCGGTGGATCGGCGGAGTAGTCTCCCCTTGGGGAACCAGTTCGAAGAAAAATTCGAGCTCGTCTTCGTAAGGAGATGACACAATCGAGTAAGGCCGCTCGGCACGCTTCAGCGGGCCGTCAATCGCCAGGGTCGCATACTGGCCAGGGATGAATTTGAACTCGCCATCGGGCCGAAGCCGGATGGTCCAGAGGTCCGGCGACAAATCTACTCGCCGGGTAATACGGGCATGAAGGAATTTGCTGTCATCACTCATGGCGGCTCCGGTCGCCGAAACGGATACAGCAGGCAGGTCAGGCTAGTTTACAGCAAGTGCGCGCTTGCGCAATAGCGGAATGGAGACGCAGCTCTAAGCGTAGTTTGGGTCGCCTCCCGCCCTAGAACCCTCGGCTTTACTTACCCAGCACCAGCACCACGAACGAATCCGGCAGGATCGTCCTCCGGGGGTGGGGCTGGTCCGCGGTTGGCGCGGGCGGCGGCCCGAAGTCGGCCGTTACGGTGTAGACCTGATGGGTCTTGGTATCGAGCGCCATGGTGCGGGCGCCCGCCTTCGTAACTACGTTCTCCGCGACACTGAACTTATCGGGCGAATCCTCGTGGACGACAGTGAGATGGCCGTCGCCGCAGGAAGCAAATGCCAGCGCGGTTCCGGGGTCGAAGGCGTTGGCATCGACGCCGTCTCCGATGGGCTGCGTAGAAACGACCTTGCCGCTGTCTGCGTCCACAATTGCCATCAACTTGTTGTCGCAGCCGGCAAACAGCCTGTGATTCTTGCGGTCCATGGCAAGCCCGCTGGGTTCCTCGCAGGGCGCCAGCGGCCACGTGGATTTGACCTGAAGTTTGCCGGCGTCAATGGCGGAAAGTTCGCTCTTGTCCTCGATATTTACAAACACCCCGCCTTTTTCATCGCTGACGGCGAATTCGGGCTTGCCATCGAGCTTGATAGTGCCAGCCACTGTTCCCATCGCCGCGTCAATCGCCGTGGCATCGTGGCTGCGTCCGTTGAAGGCGAACACACGCTTCGTGGCGGGGTCATAGAGAATGGCGTCCGGGTTCTCGCCGGCTTTGACCTTGCTGATCAACTTCAGGGTCTGCAAATCAAAAATCGTTACCGTGCCCTCGCGCCCGTTGCTGACGAAGCCGCGTCCCAGTTCCGGAGCCAGCGCAATACCGTGAACTCCGGGCGTGTCAGGAATATCGCCGACTACTTTGCCGGAATCGGCATCGAGCACCATGACGTGTGTGGCGCGGGAGAGGTACAGTCGCCGTGCCGCGCTGTCTACGTTTAAATAGTCCCAGCCGCCCTCGCCGCCGAGCTTATATGTCTGGATGATGTGATATCCGGAATCTGCTGCATAAGTCAGGCTGCAAAGGAAAAAGAAAGCCCCTGCCAGAAGCCGCAATCTATCGCCAGCTTTTGTCATGAAGTTGCCTCGCTTTCTCGAAAACGCGCATCAGAAATCAGTCACCATCCTCGTACCCGTTCGTAACTTTACCGCGCCTGTATGCCACTCTAGACTGCCATCGTGCAGACGCCTGAGGACAACACCATTGACGATGCCGTTTCTTCAGAGGCTACGTCGGAAAGTTCTGCCGCGCACTCCAACCAACCTCTGAATGCACCATCTACGAAGTGGCGGACTCTGGCTTTTGTCGCGATGGGAACTTTGTTCGGAATGCCTCACCTCGGCAGCCACACCCTGCACGGCGCCTGGGCCCAGATCACCGAGTTTATCAGGCAGACGCGGACTGGGAGCGTTTTTCTGCGAAGATAGGCCCGCTTGGTCCAGCCTCGCTTAGCTCGACCCAATCCCAGGATTCCTTCGCGCCCGTTCCGTTAAAATTGGTAGCATCCAAGTAGGAAACTGTTGTAATGGCCCTGAACACCGGTCTCGACCAATTCGTTGTTGAACTCTATGGGACAAGCCGGGGGCAGGAATTTGGCCTGAGCTGCCAGCAATTCGCCGGAATGCTCCAGGAAATCGCCGGCAAATACCTGCCTTCGCAAGCGGCCCCCCCTGAGATCCACGGGTTTTATGCCAATCTCCGCGTGCAGGAACTGGTTCTGGCCCGGGCCTGCGCTGCCGGTCATGAGAAAGCCTGGGAAATCTTCATGGGCAGATACCGGCAGAAGCTTTATGAGATCGCGGGCTACGTGACGAAAGACGCCTCGGCCGCCCGGGAGCTAGCTGATTCAACCTACGCCGATCTCTTCGGCATGACTGCCCGCGAGGGAGAACGGGTTTCGAAACTTGCTTCCTACACCGGTCGTGGGTCACTGGAGGGGTGGCTGCGCACCGTTATCGCGCAGGAGCATGTAAACCGCTACCGGCGGCAGCGTCGGCTGGTGAGTCTGGAGGAAGAGACGGAGGATGGAGTTCAATTCGCCACCGCAGAACCAGAACCTGTTTCCAACGTGGATCCCAGGGTCGAGGCCGCGACAGACGAAGCCCTGGCAGGGTTGGCGCCGGAGGACCGGTTCATCCTGGCCTCTTATTTCCTGGATGATCGGACCCTGGCAGAGATCGCGCGCAGCCTCGACGTACATGAATCCACCATCAGCCGAAGAGTGGGTAAACTGACTAAGTCCTTGCGCAAGCAGGTTTTGGCTACGCTGGTAAAACGCGGATTGAGCCGCCGGCAGGCTACGGAGGCCGTGGAAGTGGATGTTCGCGACCTTCGCCTGCATGTTCGCGATAGCTTGCAAGATGGCGCAAGTCAGGCGTTCCCCAAAAAGAAGGTGGAGGCGCCAGCCAGCGAAGGTTCAGATTGATTTGGACCTCTTTCAGAAGTGACAGGTTCGTGGACGGAGACGTTAGCTGAGCATAGATGAAATGATGAGCAACTTCACCAGCCTCGTGAAACAGGGGCTAGCCGCTGCCCCGCAGGGGCAAGACCATCCTGACGCGAACCTGTTGAGCGGATTCGCCGAGAAAACCCTTGGGGCGAAGGAGCGTCTTTCCGTTCTTGAGCATCTGGCTTGGTGCGGGAGTTGCCGCGAAATCCTGTCTTGGAGTTTTCCTCCTGCAACCACGACGGATCCTGTGGTTGTGGTTTCGAAAGCTGGCGCCTCCTGGATGCGTTGGCCCGTGCTGCGATGGACCGCAGCGGCCGCCTGCCTTGTTGTGGTTGGCGCAGTAATTATTCTGCGATCTGGGCACCCAAAGCAGGCGCCACAACCCGGGCAATTGTTCGTGAAAACCTCTTCCAGCGCGGAGAAGAGAGGTGCTGGGATGAACTCCTTTGCATCCACTGGTCCGGCACCGGGCGGTGCTTCTGCGCCCCGCGCTTCGCAGCGCTTGGCTTTGCCCAAGACGCGAGAAGAGAACCGCGAAGATGTAGGCGAAGAAGAATCAGCCCACGGCGGGGCCTCCTCGCACCAAACCGCTGAACCAACTCTCATCGCGGAGGCATCCGCTGCCCCTGACACCGTTCCCGGAAGAGCGAAAGAACCCGCGTCTACAGTCGCAGGATCTGCCGAACTCTCCCGGTCTGAGGCGGACCTGGGCCGGTCCGGACAGGCTGTCCCGGTCCCGCGTTGGACGCTTAGCTCCGAGGGCATTCTGCAGCGGTCCCTGGATTCAGGCAGAACGTGGCAACAGATGCACCTTTCTACCACCGCGACTTTGCGAGCCGTGGCCGCAAACGGACTGAAGATCTGGGTAGGAGGTTCCGGCGGAGCGCTCTATCGGTCCGACGATGCCGGAGAACATTGGGTGCAAGTGCGCCCGCTTGCGGGGGGCGAATTTCTCTCCGCTGATATTCTCGGCATCGAATTGGTTGATCCTCTTCACGTCAAGCTCACCGCTGCGGGCCAGCAGACCTGGACCACCGCCGATGCAGGGCAGACCTGGCAGAAATAGCCGGAGTTCTCTGCGGTTGTTGAAAAGTTCCAGCCCGCCACAGTACTCCAGTCGGAAAGACTTCTCCGAATAATCGAAACTGGCCGAAATGGCAAGGAGTTAGAAGGAAAACTCCGCCAGTCGAATCAGCTTGCGCGAATTACTTCAGAGACCTGCGAAAGCAATTACCTGCCCACGGGGACGTATTACCTAAGTGACGTTTACAGGAAATGGGCCGTGTCCTACTATGCAAATCGTGGTTTGGCAGTTCTGGGGGAGGGCTGCCAGGCGTCCTGAACTGGAAAGTTTAGGGCGCTTTTTTATTGTCATCTCCATTCTCGTTTCGATCAGCCAGAGCCACTAAAAGCCGTGAATAGCGGGCCGGCGCTCGATCCTGCAACCAGTCGCACTGCACCACATCCAATAGAAGTGCTAGGATTACGGAGCTATCTAAAACGATTTATTATTGCGTTCGGAATCTGAGGGGGAGAAATGGCTGGCAACGGAATCATTGAGATCAACGATGCGAACTTCGACCAGGATGTGCTCAAGGCCGACACACCGGTTCTGGTGGATTTTTGGGCGACTTGGTGCGGGCCATGCCGCGCCATTGCCCCGATTGTGGAGGAGTTGGCCCGGGACTATCAGGGCAAGGTGAAAGTCGGCAAGATGGATGTGGACCATAACAGCGCTACGCCCATGCGCTATGGAGTGCGGGGTATTCCAACGCTCCTGGTCTTCAAAGGTGGTCAGGTGAAAGAGCAGATCGTCGGTTATGTGCCCAAAGAGACGATCCAGAAGGCGCTCGACAAGCACATTGGGTGATGCGAATCGAAGCGAGCCACGCCCGGAATTTACCGGGCGTTTTTCTTGCGCCTTAATCTGGGTGGATCCTTGGCCTTGGGCCCGGCTGGAAGTTCGAAGCCGCACTGCTTCGAGAGCCTTTCCCAAACCCACAGCCCATAACCGGCCCGACCGGGTAGCCGGAAGCCGAGTTGATGGGCCAGCATGCATGCCTGCCCGCGGTGATGCGCATCATGCGAAATCATGTACGCGAACATAGCGGCTCCCGGACGCCATGACCGCGCCCACCCGTCGCGCACGAAACTCTGGACCCGGCCCGGCGGAACGGCCAGAGCTTCCCTCAGCATCTGTGAGCAACGAAGCGCGCTTTCAGCCAGCGCCGCTCGAGTCTGTTTCAGGGTGCAACGCTGCCGCTTGAGTGGCGCTGGCAGCTTAAGGTGCGGGGCAGAAAGTCTGAGCCATTTGCGCCGGACATTGTGGACGTGCGCGAAAATATCGGCAATCGTTCGGCCCCTTTGACCCGGTAATTTTGCCCCCCACGCCCGTGGGTCAAGATGCTCCAGCAAGAGCTGGTTCATTCGGTCATTGACCAGAAATGCCTGGGCTAGCTCCTCGGCAAGATCAGAACTGGGCATGGTTGCGGGAGGCGGCATGAGACGTTCTCGTTGCGAAGCGTTCAATCTCAGTACTTCCGCAGAACGCCGATTACCCGTCCCTGCACCTGCACCGACGCCGCCGGCACAACAATCGCTTGCATGTTTACGTTCGATGGTTGCAGACGGATTTTTTCCCCTTCGTGGTAGAAGCGCTTGAGCGTGGCATCATTTTCGTCAACCAGCGCAACAACAATATCGCCGTTGTGCGCGGTCTTGGTTTTTTCCACAAGTACGTAATCCCCGCTCAGGATATGCTCGTCCTGCATGGAGTCCCCCCGCACCTCGAGCACGAACACCTCCTTCGACCGCACAAAATCTGCTAGGGAAATGGTCTCCGGATTTTCCACGGCTTCGATGGGCTGGCCGGCTGCAATCCGGCCCAGCAGCGGCAACACCATAGTCGTGTTCACCGCCAGCGCCTGCTTGAGCTTGCCCCGCGGCGGCAGCAGATCAATGGAGCGGCTGCGATTGTAGTCGCGCGTGAGCAGCCCCTTGTTCTGCATATTCGAGATGTGTTTGTGCACCGTGGCAAGCGAGTTCAGGCCGATGCCCTTGCGTATTTCCTCAAACGAAGGCGAATACTGGTGCTTCTGCACGAACTCGGAGATGAAGTCGTAGATCTGCCGTTGCCGCTTTGTGATCGCCATGGCATCATTGTAAGCGAAAGAAAGGCGAAGTCAAGCGGCAGGGCAGGATGCGCTGCCGCCTGCTCTTATAATCCAGACCATGTCTCTTGCCGAATCCGGAAGCCAAGCGGACGCGGCGCAAATGCGCTCGACCGCGCGGCAAATCTTCGACCACGCGCTTCGTGAAGCCAGCATCCAACGGGCGTTCGAGCGCCAGGTTTCCTGCGAACGCGGCCTGCTGCGCATCTGCGAAGATCTTTACGACCTCAACGCGTACAGCCGGGTGCTGGTGATCTCGATTGGCAAAGCTGCCCATACCATGGTCGAAGCCTTGCGGCAACGCGCTGGGGATCGTTTTGAGGGCATCGTAGCTTCGCCGGTTCTAGTAGAGGGTCAGGCGCGAGGCTTTCGATATTTTCATGGAGGACATCCCTTGCCGAACCAGGAATCCATCCGTGCTGCGGATGCGATTTTGAAATCTGCGTCTGCGCTCGACGCTTCCTCCCTGGCAATTTTCATGCTGAGCGGCGGAGGCTCTGCCCTTGCGGAGAGGCCGATCGATGAAGAAATCTCACTTGAGGATCTGATTGCGACTTATCGCGTGCTGGTCCACTCAGGAGCGCCCATCGCGGAGATCAACGCGGTGCGTAAGCACTTGTCGGCCGTGAAAGGCGGACGGCTCGCGCAGGCGGCATACCCGGCGCAGCAAGTTTCGCTGCTGATCTCTGATGTGCCCGATGACACGCCGGACGCGCTGGCTTCCGGGCCAACCATGCCGGATTCGACTTCGGTGGCAGATTGTTTTTCGATCGCGGCGAAGTACGGGATGGCGAGGCAATTTCCCCAGCCGGTCAGAGAGTTGTTTGAAACTCATGCCCTGGAGGAGACGCCGAAATCCGATGAGCCGGCTTTCGTGCGGGCGCGCTGGTGGACCTTGCTGTCGAATGCGACTCTCCTCGAAGGAGCAAAGCGGGCAACGGAACAGCTTGGCTTCGCGGTCGAGGTTGACAACAGTTGTGACGACTGGGACTACGAGCCCGCGGCGGATTACCTTTTGGCCCGGGTACGGGAGCTGCGAAAAAAGTCGCGGCGTGTATGTTTGCTCTCGGGTGGGGAAGTAACTGTCAAGGTGAGTAACGGAGGAGTCGGCGGGCGCAACCAGCAATTCGCCCTGGCCTGCGCGCAGAAAATTTCCGAGGATAACATTACCGTGTTGAGTGCCGGAACCGATGGAATTGATGGAAACAGTCCGGCGACCGGCGCCGTAGTGGACGGGACGACCCTGGCACGCGCCCACGCAAAAGGGCTTGATGCCGGTTCGCAACTGCGGGCATTTGACGCATATCCCCTGTTTCATGCCCTGGGCGACGCCATTGTCACTGGTTCGACTGGAAACAACGTTCGCGATCTCAGGATTTTGCTGGCGCAATCATGAGGACGAACACCTTCCGCCGGGTACTCAGGAAGAGTGCGCTCCATGGCCGAATTCGCAGGAGACATGAAGCAGATCAGAAAAACTGGGTGATGCCTTCTTCCATCACCCGAACCCGGTCTTTGATCCCCGCAGCTTTCGCCTCCTGCTCCAGCAGTTGCAGCGGTTCATCCATCGGTTCGTGTGACAGGCGGAAAGTACCGTAGTGCATCGGCACCATCCATTGGGCCTGCAGATCAAGAAAAGCGCGGGTCGCATCGGCGGGGCTGGCGTGAACGTTGCGAAATGAGGGCGGATTGTAGGCGCCAATCGGGAGCAAGGCAACCTCCGGCGAGAGGCGCTGGCCAATCTCTCGAAAACCGGGGAAATAAGCCGTGTCGCCTGCATGATAGAGAGAATGCCTCTCGTCCCGCAGCACGTACCCCCCGTAGCCCCTGTGGGAATCGCGCAGAATTCGAGCTCCCCAGTGGCGGGAGGGCACGTGGGTCACGGTCAATCCGCGCCGGCGATGACTGTGCCACCAATCGAGCTCGATGACATCGCCGAAACCGAGGTCGGAGACCAAATCCTGAACATGGCTTGGAACGATGATGACAGGCGATCTTCCGCGACGGCGGGAGTGTTGCGCAATTGCCCGCAGCGACGGCCGGTGAAGGTGATCGAAATGCGCATGGGTGACAAGGACAAGATCAATGGCGGGCAGATCACGAATCCGCAGGCCCGGCTGGCGGAGACGCTTCAGCACAAAAAGCCAGCGTGCGAAATTCGGATCCATGACCACGTTCAGGCCGGAGATTTGCGCGAAAAAACTGGCATGGCCAATGAAAGTAAGACCCAACTCACCGTTGGCAACCAATTTCGGCTTGTGAGTGTTGCCGGTGCACGGTGTAACCGCGGAATGCCGGACCAGATGCCCAAAGGCGCGAGCGCGCTTGCGCAGGACCGGATTACGAAGACTGGCTTCTACCATCTAGGTTCGTGATGTCTGGCCGAGGATCAAAGTCGCAAATTAATTCTAGGGCAAAGTGCGCGGCGATTGCTTGACGACTGTGATGACCCTCCATTTTAATCTTGGATGCTTCTCTGACATTTTATTTCTTGAGCCTTGATAACCTGAACGGGGAGTTGACATGCGTGTTGCATTCTTGGGACTGGGAATCATGGGACGCGCCATGGCGTCCAACCTTGTAAAAGCCGGACATCAGGTGACGGTGTGGAACCGCACGCCGAAAGATGTCGAGGGCGCGCGTACCGCGGGTTCGCCGTCTGAAGCGGCGCGCGACGCCGAGATCGCGTGGATCTGCGTTTCTGACACCAAGGCGGTGGAAGCCGTCCTGTTTGGACCGCAAGGGGTGAACGAGTCGCTGGCAGATGGAATGACGGTGGTTGACTCGAGCACGATTTCGCCTTCCGCGACGCGGCAGTTTGCCGAGCGGGTGCGGTCGAAAGGAGTCCAGTGGGTGGATGCTCCCGTGACCGGATCCAAAACCGGAGCCGAAAACGGAACTCTCATATTCATCGTCGGCGGCGATGAAGCTGCGATTGAGCAAATTAAACCTCTGTTTGCGGCAATGGGCAAGAGCTTCTTCCGCATGGGAGAAACCGGCAAAGGGCAGGCGGCAAAACTGGTGATGAACCTGCAAATTGCGCTCATCTATGAGGGTTTCGCCGAAGCCTTGACCTTGGCCGCCAAGCTGGGTGTGGATGCCGAAACCCTGATGCCGCTGATCAACGCCTCCATGATTCGATCCGGGGTTGTGGACTACAAAGCGCCCTTTGTTCTGAAGCGCGATTTTTCGCCCAATTTCCCGCTGCGCCTCATGCGCAAAGACCTGCTGCTCGCCATGGACGCCGCCAGGGAATTGCGGGTAAAACTGCCAGGTCTCGATATGGTCGAAGAAATCTATGATCTTGCCGTCGAGGAGGGCCAAGCCGATCTCGACTATGCCGCCACCCTCACGTTGCTGGAGAAGTGGGCCGGAGTGCAAGTCAAGGGAGCGGCCTGACACGCCCGGGCCCATTCCGTCATGGTTCGCCCAGCAAATGAGCCAGGGCCGGCACTTCAGTAACTCGTTTTTCCCCGCCTATTACACAACTATTACACACAAGGGCCGGCCTTCCTGCTAAGTTAGCCAAGGCAATTAGGACCGAATACGAGGGAAAAACCAGCCGATGGAACTGCAAGCTCTGAACCGCAAAGCCGCCGCTGAAGGCGAAATCAATTGGATCACCACAATTTTCATGGGGTTGTTTCATCTGGGCGCGGTGGCAGCCCTTTTCTTCTTCACCTGGAAAGCATTTTTTCTGGCGATTTTCCTGTGGTGGGTTTCAGGGAGCCTGGGGATCGGAATGGGTTATCACCGCCTGCTCACGCATCGCGGCTACAAAACTCCCAAGTGGGTTGAATATTTCCTCACGCTTTGCGCAACCCTGGCTCTCGAAGGTGGCCCGATTTTCTGGGTCGCGACGCACCGCATCCATCATCAGTTCTCCGATCAGGACGGCGATCCGCATTCCCCGATTGACGGCAAGTGGTGGTCGCACATGGGCTGGATTCTGATGGGCAAGTCCATGCACCACGACACCACCACGCTCGCCCGTTATGTTCCGGATCTTGCCAAAGACAAGTTTCACGTCTTCATTACGAAATATCACTACGTTCCGATCGTCATTCTTGGGCTGGTTCTGCTCGCGATCGGCGGTCTGCCATTTCTGATGTGGGGAATTTTCCTGCGTACGGTCTGCGGCCTGCACGCAACCTGGATGGTCAATTCCGTCACCCATACCTGGGGGTCCCGCCGGTTCAACACGCGCGATCTTTCGACCAACAACTGGCTCGTCGCCACCTTCTTGACCTTCGGGGAGGGCTGGCACAATAACCACCATGCGCACCCGGTTTCCGCGCGCCATGGATTGAAATGGTATGAGATTGACATCAACTGGTATGGAATCTGGGCGCTTCAGAAATTGGGGTTGGCACGGCACGTTTACCGCGTCCGCTTGGACCAGTTGGAAAAGCAAGAACAACAGAAGGTTGGGGAAGACCTCGCCCAGCGGCCCACTTCCGAATTGCTTCCCAGCGCCGCTGGAGATTAGTCCCGGGCCAGAGCCTCAGGCCCGCAGGATCATCACCTCGGTGGCTTTGATTAAGGCCGCCACCGTCTGCCCTTTCTTCAGTTGCATCTCCCGCACCGCGCCCGCAGTAATGATAGAAGTGATCTTCTGCTCTCCTACGGCTACGGTCACCTGGGCCATCAGGCCGCTGACCTTCAGATCCACAATGCGCCCTACGAGTTGATTTCTTCCGCTGAGGCGCCGGAACATCTCGCGCCGCTCCGACTCGGTTTCCCCGCGTGTGCGATACAGAAACCGGTCAACCTCGCTGCGCGGTATCCGGTAGTGCCCGCCCGGGGTAGTGACCGTGTGCAGCTTTCTGTGATAAATCCACTGCTTGATAGTCGGATAACTGATGTTCAGGATGAGCGCGGCTTCGCGCGGCGTCAGCAGCTGTCCGCGCAGCGCGCTGCCCGATTCCTTCTTCGGCATATTTCTCCGGCCGGGCGAGTCAGAAAGGAAATCGCACCGAGAGCGTGTAGTTGTGATTCGAGGTGTAGTATTGCGTCGCCGCGATCTGCACCCCTCCGCCTATGGTAAATCCTACCCGGTGCCAAAGATGAAATCGCCCCAACACCAATCCCGGAGACAAAAACGTCTGTTTTTTCCCCGCATGTTCGCCGTTCGACCAGAAGATTGAGTTGACCTCGACTTCGGGCCAGATTTTTTTCAGTACCCGGTACTGAAACGTTGTATTGAAAAGCACGGGGCTGCCGATCTTGTCCATGTCCCCGGTCGGAATGGCCACCCCGAGCGTGCTTTGAAAGTCGAAATTTCCAAAACCCTTGCCACCGGCAATGGTTGGAGTTACCGATGCGTCTGTCGAGCCGTTCTTATAGCTGCCGGTCGGAACCGTGGCCCCCAGAAAAGCTGTCAATATGTAATTGTGGTGTTCTTCATTCGAGGCCAGCAGCCTGTATTTCATCAGGAATGAAACATCCCCAAAACCATCGTGGATTGACGGATTGGTATGGGTGAAATACGGCGGTATAGAAAAAATGAATTCGATATGTTCGGTCGGAATCAGCTCCAGTCCTTTGCTTACGCCGTAGTTATCTACATTATTTCCGCCTGAGGTGGATTGCTGCGTAATGTCATAGCGCAACTCTTCTTCGAGTCGCGGCGTGACCGTGTACACTGGGGTGATCCAATGCGGTTGTTCAGCCTGCGTGGCCGTTACCCTGTCGAACCAGTCGGGGAAAAAGTCTGCCATTCCGCCGTTGTTTTGCGCCGGGGCTGAGCCCGGGACAGCAACCAGAAAAACCAGAGCCATGGCCAATTCTGCAAATGATTTGCTGGTCCTCATTCGTTCTCCATCCAAACGTTTTTTGTCCACTGATCGCGAACTACCAAAACCGAATTTCATAAAGTCATATATCTATATGGCTTGAACATGTTTGAGTGCACGATTATATACGAACCACCACGGCGCGGGGGTAAAGAGCCGGAAAAGGCCGGCTAAAAGACACGCGTCCCTGCGGCTCGACCGTAAGACTGCGGCGGGCGCATTCGCCAAAAACAAAGGTGCGCCGAAAGGTAGAATTGAGCGGGAGGCAATTTTTCCATGCGTATCACCAGCCGCCGCAAAGCCACCATTACCTTCCTCGTTCTCGGGGTAGGACTGGCTGGCGTGGCGGTTGCGGTGGGTTTTGGTTGGATCATTCTGAATTGGCGGGAAGGCATCAAGGTTTTTCTGGGGGTTATTTTCTTTGGTGCCATCACGGCCGGCCTCATCCTCAACACGATTTTTCTTGTCCGCGAGATTCGCCGCAACGAGCAGCACGACAGCTTTATCAATGCGGTTACCCACGAACTCAAGACGCCCATCGCTTCCATCCGGCTTTACCTGCAAACTTTGCAGCATCGCGATGTCAGCCAAGCGCAGCGCCACGAGTTTTACCGGCTGATGCTCGACGATTCCGACCGTCTGCTGGGAACCGTGGAACAGGTGCTGAAAGCCGGGGCAGCCGGCCATCGCAAGGCACGGCGGCAGCGCGCGGAGGTTGATTTCGCAGCCCTGGTGGGGGAATGCGTGGAGCAGGCCCGCAGCAGCCATCATCTGCAGCCCGGGAATTTGCGCTTCGAGCCGATTGTGAAGAATGGCGCGAGCGCTGTTTGGGGAGATTCGGAGGAGTTGCGCACCGCCGTCGCCAATGTGCTGGACAACGCCATCAAGTATTCCGGAGAGCGCATCGAGGTCACGGTCAGGGTGGAAACGCCGGATGAAAGGCACGTCAACTTACGCGTCGAGGACCACGGCGTGGGGATCCCTGCTTCGGAGGTGAAGCGCGTCTTCAAGCGCTTCTATCGCGTTCCCAACCGTTCCGTCGCGCATGTCAAGGGCACGGGCCTGGGTTTGTTCATCGTGCGCGCCATCGCCAAGAAACACGGCGGCCGCGCCTTTGCGCTTAGCGCCGGTGAAGGACAGGGAACGACGGTAGTCCTGGAATTGCCGCGCCGCGCCAACGGGAGCGGCGCATGAGCCGGGTGCTCATTGTCGAAGACGAAGCCCACCTGGCGAAAGGGTTGCGCTTCAATCTCGAGGCTGAAGGTCATGCGGTTGAAGTCTCCGGCGACGGCGAGGACGCGCTGGAACTGCTGCTTCAGCGCGGAGAGAATTTCGATGCCATTGTGCTGGATGTCATGCTTCCCGGCAAAGACGGTTTTGCCGTGGCTGCGGAGTTGCGGGCAGCGAAACATTTCGAGCCGATACTCATGTTGACAGCCCGGGGACGGCCGGAAGACGTCCTGAGAGGATTTGCTTCCGGAGCGGACGACTATCTTCCCAAGCCGTTCGAACTCCCCATTTTGCTTGTGCGGCTGAAGGGTCTATTGCGCCGCAAGGAATGGATGTCGAGCCGGGCAGCCGACCATTCAGGAAAGGCCGAAGTACAAACCGACGTACAAAGCAGTTCGCCGCTGGAATATGAGCGCTTCACCTTTGCCGGCAGAACTTTGGATTTCGGTAATCTGGAGCTGGGTGTCAATGGCAATACGATTCATCTCACCCTCATGGAGGCGCAACTGCTCCGTCACCTGATCAGAAACGGCGGGCGAGTGGTCTCCCGCAAGTCCATTCTTGAAGAAGTCTGGGGTCTGCACGAAGATACCGATACCCGCGCCATTGACAATTTCATTGTGCGGCTGCGGCGCTACATCGAAGAAGATCCTGGCAAGCCGCAGTATCTGCTGACCGTTCGCGGAGTGGGATACCGGTTCGTTGGCGAAGCGAAGAAAATGACCGAAGGCGCCGTCTAGTGCCGCGATTTGGATGCGCCGGCCGCCAGGTCCCGCACCACGTTCAAGAATCCAGCGACTGCATCGGCGTCCGCCAGGGCTTCAAGTTCCACGGTTGCGGCCAGATGCGGAGATTGGGGACGAAACCGGACGCTGAGCAAGTCGTGCCCCCGGGAAGTCATCAGCGTGGAGATCACTGGCGGCAGCTCCTGGGTCCACTGGTTGCGAGTCGTGAGCACCACCGGCCCGGGATGAACAATGGTCCAATCGCGCATTCCCGACCCGGTTTTTCTCTTTTTTGTGGGAGTAAGCCAACGATGGCGAAGGACGTCCAGGCGCACGCTCGGAGCGTAGTCCAGGTCTGCCTCGAAAGTCACGGTTTCGCGCTCGCGCCGCCACAAACTAAGCATCCAGCGCAATGGCATGGGGCGCGGCAACAGGCGAACTGTGACCCGCGCATTGTCGAACCAGTGGGCCGCAAAACGGAGTTTTGCCTGCACTCGTGAAGAACCCACCCAATAGGTTTCCACCAGTTGGCCGAAACCGTCACACGCGGCTTCTACAGCCTTTAAAGCCTTCGCGGCTTTGCGCCGGTTGAAACGGGAAAAACAGAAATACCACCCCAGGAGCGTCAGCAGCGCGGCCACAGCGTCAATGAGGAACAACCGTGCCACAGGGAAGGCCTTACTCTCAGATGCGAATGTTACGTCTTACGGTGCAGTGGAAGCAATACTTGTGGACACAAATTATTTGCTTCTAAGCAATTATTTCAGGCAACTCCGGAAGGTACTAACCGATGCGGCTAAAATGGCGCAGTGAAGATCAGGTTGAGGGATTTCCGGCTTGCAGACTTCGATGCACTATGGCGAATTGATCAACAGTGTTTTGAGCCGGGGATTGCGTATTCGCGGCTGGAGTTGGGAGCTTACATCCGCCGGCCGGGCGCTTTCACTTTGGTGGCGGAAGGGTGGTCTGACTCCCCGGCGGGGTCGGGCCAGCGTACTGGCGACGTGGCGATTACTGGATTTATTGTGGCGGAAGCGAATCGGCGCCGGGTGGGTCACATCATAAGCATTGATGTGCTACCGCAAGCCCGCCGGAGTGGGGTAGGTTCGCGGCTCCTCCAAGCGGGGGAAGAGCGCCTGCAATTGGCAGGCTGTCACGGAGTGGTTCTGGAAGCGGCCGTGGACAATCAGACCGCCCTGGCCTTTTACAAACGTCACGATTACACAGTGCTGAAAACAATTTCAAACTACTATTCCAATGGCGTCGATGCCCTTGTGCTGGGGAAAGCCTTAAAGCCGCATGCGGGTGAACAAGCCAGTTGATCCATCCGAAAACCACTCCTGGTTTGCGGGTGGCGGGATGGCCAGAACAATCTTTTAGCCCATCACTCTTGAGTTGCCGGAAATGGCCGATTAGGGATTAGAATCCAGTAGGTTGGGCAGGGCAAGATGTTTTTTAAAATCGCTCCAGGTACGCTTCGGGCTGCATCTTTCCACAGGGGCGGATCATCCAAGGTTGAGTAAATGACGCTCAAGGTGGAAAGTGCGATTCTAGTCATGGCCTGAGCGCGACGATGATGACGAACAACGTGAATAATCAACGCGATGAACGTGCGGTTCCCATTCTCCCCGTGCGGGATACCGTACTTTTCCCACACGCGGTGCTGCCGCTTACGGTCGGCCGCGAGAGTTCAGTTCAACTGATCAATTCTCTGGGGGAAGACAAGACCATTGTCGTGGTGGCGCAGAGAGAAGCCAGGGTGGATGCTCCCCAGCCCAGCGACCTGTACACGGTCGGAAGTCTGGCCGTAGTGCACAAAGTCGTCAAAATGCCCAATCAGAGCCTTTTCGTCTTCGCCGAGGGCCTGGAACGAGTGCGTCTGACCGAGTTTGTTCAGCTCACTCCCTTCATGCGAGGGCGGGTGGAGTCGGTCCCCGACGCGCTGGCCCCGAAGAGTTCCGAAGTCGAAGCCCTCCAGCGTAACGTGCTGACTCTGTTCCAGCAGATCGTTGCCGGATCGCCGACCCTCTCAGATGAGCTTTCCACGGTGGCCATGAATATTGACGAGCCAGGCCGCCTGGTGGATTTTATTGCATCCTCGTTGCCCTCGCTTTCGACTGCAGACAAACAAGATACGCTCGAGACCACCGACGTCCGGGTTCGGCTGGAGAAGATCAATCAACACCTGGTCAAAGAACTCGAGGTCCAGCAACTCCGCAACAAGATCCAATCCGAGGTGCAGGACCGCGTCCAGCAGACGCAGCGCGAATACTATCTGCGCGAGCAGATGAAAGCGATTCAGAAAGAACTGGGCGAGCAGGACGAAGGAGCCCGCGATACCGAAGAGTTGCGCCAGAAGATCGAAACCGCCGGAATGCCCGACGAGGTGAAGAAAGAAGCCTTGAAGGAACTGGGCCGGCTTTCGCGCATGTCACCCATGGCGGCGGATTATTCGGTGACGCGCAACTACATTGAATGGCTCGCTGTGTTGCCCTGGGCGAAGACCTCGGGCGTTGAAGTGGATATTCCCAAAGCCAAAGAGATCCTCGACACCGATCACTATGACTTGCAGAAGGTCAAGGACCGTATTCTCGACTATCTCTCCGTGCGGCGTTTGAAGCCGGCCATGAAAGGCCCGATCCTTTGCTTCGTTGGACCTCCGGGCGTAGGCAAGACTTCGCTGGGCAAGTCCATCGCCCGGGCATTGGGCCGAAAATTCGTGCGGCTTTCCCTCGGCGGGGTGCACGACGAGGCCGAGATCCGCGGACACCGGCGGACCTACATCGGCGCGTTGCCGGGACAGATCATTCAAGGTATCCGCCGCGCCGAAACCAAGGACCCGGTTTTCATGCTGGATGAGATTGATAAGGTGGGGCGCGATTTCCGCGGCGACCCTGCCTCCGCGCTGCTTGAAGCGCTCGACCCGGAGCAGAATTCGACCTTCCGCGACAACTATCTCGACGTGACGTTCGATCTCTCCAAGGTTCTGTTCATCACGACCGCGAACATGCTTGATCCTATCGCCGAGCCGCTGCGCGACCGCATGGAGATCATCGAACTTCAGGGTTATACGGAAGAAGAAAAACTTCGCATCGCGTTCCAGTACCTGATTCCGCGGCAGATCGAGGAAAACGGCATCAGCAAAGAGCAGATCGAGTTTCCCGAAGAGTCCGTCAGCTACGTGATCCGCCATTACACGCGGGAAGCAGGAGTGCGCAATCTGGAGCGCAACATCGGCACCATTTGCCGCAAGCAGGCGCGGCGGCTGGCCGAAGGGAAGACCGAGAAGCTGGTGGTGACGCAACCGATCGTGCAGCAATTCCTTGGCGGGATCAAAGTGCGCAGCGAAGGCGAAATCGCAGAGCGCACCAAGCGCGCGGGAGTGGTGGTTGGGTTGGCCTGGACGCCCTCGGGCGGCGACATTCTGTTCGTCGAAGCCAACACCATGAAAGGCAAGGGCGGCTTCACCATGACCGGCCAGATCGGGCAGGTGATGCAGGAGTCCATGCAAGCGGCCTTGACCTGGGTCCGCTCCAACGCCGTTCAACTCGGGATTCCGGAGACTTTCTTCGCCGAGCACGACCTTCACATTCACGTGCCGGCAGGAGCGATTCCGAAAGATGGTCCCTCGGCAGGAATTACCATGGTGACGGCGCTGGTTTCGCTGCTCACCAATCGGCCGGTGCATCCTCTGACGGCCATGACCGGCGAAATTACTCTCAGCGGAAATGTTCTGCCCATCGGCGGAGTAAAAGAAAAAGTTCTGGCGGCGAAACGCGCCGGCGTACAGACGGTAATTCTTCCCGCGGAAAACCGCACCAATGTGGAAGAAGACTTGACGCCCGAGCAACTGGAGAATCTCAGCATTCGCTATGTGAAAAGCATCCATGAGGTGCTGGAGATCGCGCTGCCGGCCACCATTCACGAAGAACGGCGTGACGCCGAAGAGCGCGAGAAGATGCTGACCGAACAGCCAGTGGCGTAAGTTATCGTTCTCCCGGACATTCTGGTTCCTGCACTTGCCGAAAAGACATTTCTTCCGGTTGGGGGGCTGGCCCACCTTATGGTTTTCTTCCGTGTGTACCATCATCTCGGAGGCTGCCCCACGCTTCGCGATTCTCGAAGCGTGGGCACCACCGGCGATGCTCTCAAGAGACCGTGGCCCGTGAACCCATCGGAGTCGCATCCGGCTCCTCCACTATGGCCTAGAACTTATTCTCCGCAATCGGGTTTAATCTCTTTAGGAACATTCCACAGAAATCAGAAGGGAATTTCTATCCTTCAAGGACTATGAACGCAATGAAAACACACAAAGTCTTGGCAGCTGGCGTCATTCTGGCGGGACTTTTATTGACCCTCTCTACCCCGCCGAAAATGGCTGCGCAGGATTCGGCGGAGGCGCAGCAAGCTGATCTAGGGCAGAACCAGCCGGGGCAGAACCAGCAAGATCAGGACCAGCAAGGCCAGGCTCAGCAGAATCAAGATCAACAGAGTCAGGGTCAACAGGATCTGGGTCAACAGGATCAAGACCAGGCACAGGATCCTCCGGGGCGAGTGGGCCGCCTGGATTTCACCAGCGGCTCAATTTCGTTTCAGCCCGGCGGGCAGGGCGATTGGGTCGCCGCGGTCGTGAATCGCCCTCTTACCACGGGAGACAATCTTTGGGCGGACAAGGATTCCCGCGCCGAATTGCAGATTGGCTCGACTTCAATTCGCATGAACTCGGAGACCAGCGTTACGTTGCTCGACATTGATGATGTCAACACGCAGGTCCGGCTGTCCATGGGCACCATGATCGTTCGAGTCAGGCACCTTGACGACGAAGACCATTTCGAGATTGACACGCCGAATCTGGCCTTTGTGGTGCAGCGTCCCGGCGAATACCGGCTTGACGTAAATGCCGATGGCACCCAGACCGAAGCTACGGTGTGGCATGGCCGCGGCGAAGTTACGGGAGGCGGAGCTTCCTACGTTGTAGTTGCCGGGCAGGAAGCGAGTTTCGCAGGGACCGATCAGCTCGACCATCAAATCAACCAGGTTCCTGCGAACGATGATTTTGACGCATGGGCTTTTGACCGCGATCAGCACGAAGATAGCGCTGAGTCCTCCAATTACATTTCCACCGAGATGACTGGGTACCAGGACCTGGATGAGTACGGTAAGTGGAGCTATGAGGGCGACTACGGCCCGGTGTGGGCGCCAGCCGCAGTTCCGTACGGATGGGCCCCTTACCGGTTTGGACACTGGGTCTTTGTCGCGCCATGGGGATGGACATGGGTTGAAAACGAGCCTTGGGGGTTTGCTCCATTTCACTATGGGCGCTGGGCGTTCATAGGGGCGTCATGGTTCTGGGTGCCGGGGCCGGTCGTAGTGCGTCCGGTGTTTGCGCCTGCGCTCGTGGCGTTTGTCGGCGGGGGCGGGTTCGGCCTTGGAGTTGGTTTCGGCGCGGGAGTGGCGTGGTTCCCGCTGGGGCCGCGCGAGGTCTTCGTTCCCTGGTACCACACCAGCCGGGTTTACGTGAATAACGTAAACATCACCAACACCCACATCAACGTCACCGAGGTGACGCGACTGTACAACACGAACGTGCGTGTGAATTACGTGAACCAGCATGTCGCCAATGGCGTGACGGCAGTTTCGCGTGACACCTTCGTCAATGCGCGCGCGGTGAATTCGAACCTGGCCCATGTGGACGCGAAGCAGCTTGCGGAGGCCCCCGTGTCTCGCAGCCTGCCAGTACCGCCGGAAAAGGCCAGTGTCCTGGGTGCGGGGCGGCCGGCGTCGGTAAAACCGCCAGCTGCTATCGAGAATCGTCAGGTGGTCGCCGTGCACACCCCCAGCACACGATCGGGGTCTTTCGCTCGCAACGCGGTGAACATACGCACGGAAACTGTGACTGGACGCCCGGTGCCGCCAGCGTCGGCGAATGAGCCAGGGCATTCTCTGGTTCGGCCCGCTCCACCGGTGCAGGAGAACCCGCAGCGCCAGCAAAGCGAACAACAGAAATTCAGCCGCTGGCAACAGCAGCGTCCCAATCCCGCACCACGCTCCGGGCCGCCGCCGAAGACGGAAAAGCGCAACAGGTAGGCTCGGTCTCGAGCCCTATCGGAATGCCGGTTCTCGCTCCGGGAACTGGCATTTTTTGGCAGTTGAGAGGTCTCTGTTCCGGGCGGAGTACACTACCTGCAGCTCCGCTTGAGCTGGGGGAAACCGGGCGGTCCGTGCAAGTACGACTCTTGTTCTTCGGGGTATTGAAAGACCTGACCGGAAAAGCCGGCGATACGCTGGATCTTCCGGAAGGCACGACCCTCGCTGCTTTGCAGCAGATTTGCCAAGAACAAAACCCGGGCCTGAAGCGTTGGACGGGATCGCTTGCCATGGCGGTCAACCAGGAGTATGCCGCTGGCGACATCGAGCTGCGATCCGGCGACGAAGTCGCAATGCTCCCGCCTGTGAGCGGAGGATCCGGGAAAGCTCCCGCCGCTTCGCTATCTCGATCTCAGATCGCCATCGTTCGCGAAAAAATTGACACGCTCAGGGTCGTGGACGAATTGAAACGGCCGGAAGATGGTGCTGCTGTCGTGTTTGAGGGGGTGGTGCGCGACCATTCGCGTGGCCGGCGAACGCTTTATCTTGACTACGAGGCCTACGAGAGTATGGCCCTGAGGCAGATGAAGGCGCTGGCGGAAGAGGCGAAATCGCGGTTCGAGATACGCGGCACCGCGATGGTCCACCGTCTGGGAAGGCTCGAGATCGGCGAAACCAGCGTGCTGGTGGCCGTAGTCTCTGCTCATCGTGCGCCAGCATTTGACGCCTGCCGCTGGCTGATTGACTCCCTCAAGCAGACCGTCCCCATCTGGAAAAAAGAATACTTTGCAGATGGAGCGGTATGGGCTGCGGGAGAGCCATTCCCGGCGGATGTAGCGGGCCCTCCCAAGCAGCCATCCCGCAAGGCTTGCATCTAAGTGAACAATCCCCGGATGCGAATTCTCCCGTTGCTTCTGGCAGTTGCGGTCGCGTCATGTGCCGCCCAGGTGCCCCGGCCGCCGTGGGCCTCGGGAACCTCCAGCAATCCAAAATCCAGCTCCTCAAGCGCTTCAGAGAGCTCCGGGAAGACCGCAAACCAGTCCGACACTACATTCAAAGTTGATGTCAAGCTGGTCAACGTGTTTGTGACCGTGTCCGACGATCACGGCTCACCGGTAGCGGGATTGAAAAAGGAAAACTTTCAGCTGCTCGAGGATGGCATTCCGCAGACTATATCGGTTTTCGACAAGGAATCCGCCCTGCCCCTGTCCATTGTAATGGACATTGACACCAGCCTCAGCACACGCAAGGATCTGGGAGTTGAACTCAGTTCGGCGCGGCGTTTCGCGCACGCTATCCTGCGGCCCGTGGATGGGCTCTCTCTTTATGGATTCAGCGAGGTTGTCAGCGAAGCCGTGCCTTTCACCTCAGACCTCAGGCGGATTGATCACGGGATTGAGCACATGCCGCTGGGAGCTGCCACCGCTCTCTATGACGCGATTTTCCTGGGGGCGCAGGCTCTCGAGACGCGCCAGGGGCGCAAGGTAATCGTCATCATCACCGATGGCGGAGATACCGTGAGCCGGGTAAATTATCAGGAAGCGCTGCGCGCTGCCCAGGAAGCTGAGGCAATTGTGTACAGCATTATTGACGTACCCGTCGAAGCCAGCGCCGGCCGTGACACCGGCGGCGAGCATGCCCTCATCCAGATTGCCGAAGATACGGGCGGCAGGTATTTCTATGCCACCTCAGTTCCGCAATTGGACCAGGCTTTCCAGCAGATCAGCGACGAACTGCGTACTCAATATCTTCTCGCCTACTATCCCTCGCGGCGATCCACGGGGAACGCTTTTCGGAGGCTTCAGGTCGTCGTAAACGGCCTGCCCTCGGGGGCGGCATTCAAGGCACGGCACAGAGCGGGATACTATACCACTAAGGCCCGCTTCTAATTCGAACAGTAGTGCGATGTTTTGTTATTGATACATAACCAAACTCATAACTTGGGAAGGCCCGGGCTTTGGTTTTCAGTAAGGACACTTTGGAAATCTACCAAATACGGGATCTCCCGGCCAATCACAGAAGTCATTAAAGTCGGACTGATACAAGTAAACTGTTTATAATAAACAATTTACGCAATACTTAGCGAACGTGGCTATCTTGGACTGTCAATTGCTTTGTTCTTAATTCAAATGCAGTGCAGGTTCGAGAGGGTGGGTGTGTGTCCGTACTGCCTTCTACTCTCATAACCGGCAATTTTGTGAGTTAATTCAAGAGAAACACCTAGGCTGAGCTGAAAGGAAGGTGGACGATGCTGTTGAACTCTAACCCCCGTTGCCAACGTAGTGGCCAATTTCTATGGCTGCTAGTGGCATTTGCATTCTTGCTTTCGTCTGTGGTTGCTCTGGCACAGACAACGATTGGCACAGGAAGTGTCCAGGGAACGGTCACCGATCCTTCCGGCGCCGTGGTAAGCGGAGCAAAAATCACCATCACCAACAAGAGCACCCAGCAGACAATTCCAAGCACGACGAATACGGCTGGTTCGTATGCTTCCGGCGCGTTGATCCCCGGAAACTACATCGTGCGCGTGGAAGCACAAGGTTTCAAGGCTACGGAGACGCCGGTGGTGGTTGAAGTCGGCGTTACGTCGTCGGTGAACGTCAAAATGCAGGTCGGCCAGACCAGCGAGACTGTGGAAGTGCAAGGCGCGGCCGTTGCCGTAAACACCGAACAGGCTACGGTGCAAGGAGTTTTGAACGAGCAGCAGATCGAAGACCTGCCAGTTAACGGGCGCAACTTCCTTGACCTCGCGCAGCTCGAACCGGGCGTGCAGATTCAGGAAGGCAGCACCTTCGACCCGACGAAAAACGGTTATTCCTCGATTTCGTTCGGAGGCCGCTTTGGCCGTACCGCCCGCATCGAGGTGGACGGCGTCGACGTCTCCGACGAAACCGTCGGCACCACGACCCAGAACATTCCTGAAAGCTCGATCCAGGAATTCCAGCTCGGCGAATCTTCTCTCGACATTTCAACTGAGTTGACGTCCTCCGGTTCGGTGAACGTCGTCACCCGCTCTGGGACGAACGCCTATCACGGCGAGCTTTTTGGGTACTACCGCAACAGCGCAGTTGGCATTGCCAATCTCCCCGGTGGCAGCAGTTCGCCCTGGGAGCGCGAACAGTTCGGTGGAAACTTCGGCGGCGCGATCATCAAAGACAAGCTGTTCTTCTTTATGGATGTTGAGCGCAACCGGCAGGATCTCCCCAACCCCATCCCGCTCACCGCGCCCTTTACTGCCCTGACCACCACCATCGGCGAGCCGTACCGCGAGAACGAAGACATGGCCCGCGTGGATTATCAGATCACCAAGACGGCGCGCGCCTTCTATCGCTTCACCTATGACGAGAACCGCGATACTCGCCCATTTGGTGCAGGCCCGAGCATGCAGCCGTTCCTGAACCACGACAACACTCCGTCTCATGCCGCTGGCGTGGATTTCAACACCGGCAGTTTCACCCATGCCATCCGCTTCGAATACCTGAAATTCCATAACCTGATTTCGAACGGCGCTTCTGAAGTCACAGGCGCAGACAACCCGATACCGGGCGCCACCATTAACATCGGCGGCGGCGCGTTTGCCGAGTGCGCGGCAAGCTCGCTGTTCTGCTCCGGCCCGAATCTCCTGGCCCCGCAGCAGACTTTCCAGAGCGACCGCCAGATCAAGTACGATGGCAGCCACATCATCGGCTCGCACCTGCTTCGCTACGGCGGCGGCTATAACCGCATCCATGGCGGCGGCTTTGCGTCATTCTTTGCCTTGTCTCCGACTTTGAGCGATGACGCAGCTCCTTCCACCGTCACCGGAAACTTCAACGATCCCAACCCGCTTGATTATCCGGTCGAGAACTCGATTCTCGGCAACGGCCAGGGCTTCTTCACGGAAGTTCCCGCGTTCGGATATCCAGAGGGCGGCCAGCACGATAACCGTATAGCCTTCTACTTTGCGGACAGCTGGAAGGTGAAGCGTAACTTTACCCTGAACTATGGCTTGCGCTGGGTTCGTGACGAAGGCCGTACTGATAGCGATCTGCCCGGTGTCCCGGCTCTGAATGCTTACGACTGCGCGGTTTGCGGTGTAAACAACCTCGGTGCCGCCACTCCGACCCCAAGCCACAATTTTGCTCCCCAACTTGGCTTTGCCTGGGATCCGACCGGAAACGGAAAGACCTCGATTCGCGGCGGCGCCGGCCTTTACTATGAGAACGCGATTTTCAACAACGTGCTCTTTGATCGTCCGCTGCGCATTCCAAGCGGCACGTTCCTGAGCACACCGGTAGTCTGCTTCGGTGGCGGGGGTATTGGATTCCCCTGGCCGGTTTCGATTCCCAACGGACCTGTTGCTGGCGGCGCCGGCACGGCGTCTGGTAATGTCGTAACTCCAACCTGGTGCGGCGATTCAATCGGTACCGCTGCCGGACCAGCCATTGCCCTGCAAACCGCATATCAGGCCGCTGCCGCAGCGGCTCCTCCATCCGCAAACGGCAGCTATGCCCCCACCTTGATCTCAGAGGGTGCGGGAGCTGGCCCTGGCATCAACGGCCTCAGCTTGATCGCTCCGGATTATCGGACTCCTCGCTCGGTGCAGATGAACATCGGCGTCCAGCATGAGCTCCGTCCCGGGTTGATTTTCAGTGCTGATTACCTTCGCAACGTAAGCACCAGAACCTTGCTTGCCTACGATGTCAACTTCGGTGGTGCAGCATCCACCTTCAATGCGGCAAACGCGGCAGCAGACCGCGACTTTGCCCAAACCAACGCCGCAACCGTTTTCGGCGGCACCATGAACTGTCCAGCGGGTTCCGGCCAGGGGGGATGCATGGTCGCTTCACTCGGACAAGCTGGCGCCCTTGCCGCTTACGGCGGGTCGGGAATCGGCGGGCCATTACAGATCACCGAAGGTTCCTGTCCGACCTGCGCGTTTCCTGGAATTCACCCCAATCTCGGCGTGAACCAGGTGAACTTCCCGGAAGGCCGCTCGGTTTACAACGGAATGGACCTGGTATTGAAGCAGCAGACCAGCCACTTCTTTGTGCCCGGCGTCAAGCAGGCGAACTTCCAGGTCTCCTACTCGCTGTCGCGTTACGTGAGTCAGGTCGCAGACTCTGACTTCGTCAACACGGCAACCGACTCCTACAGCCCGGATCGCTTCACCGGTCCCAATGCCCTGGATCGCACCCACCAGGTTTCATTCGGTGGAACCTTCGATCTGCCCTGGTTCTTCCAGCTCGGTTTCATCGGGCACTTCTACAGCCCGTTGCCGCAGAGCGCGCTGTTCGAACCGTCCGCCGGCGGTCCGGCAGCCATTCTGCAGACCGACGTAACGGGTGATGGAACCGTTGGTGACCCGGTACCGGGAACCCAAATTGGCGATTTCATGCGCACCTTCGGCGTGAATGGCCTGCAAAACGTAATCAGCAACTACAACAGCAACTTTGCCGGGAAGCCGACGCCGGCCGGCAACGCGCTGATCAATGGCGGCATTTTCACTCTTGCCGATCTGACCGCCATCGGAGGCGTGATGCAGCCGCTGGCGAGCACCGTTCCCGGTGCAACCGGACTCGGCTGGTTGAAGACGTTCGACGCGAACATCAAGTGGAAGTACGTGGTAAAAGAGCGCTTCACGATTGAGCCGAGCATCGGCGTGTTCAACATCTTCAACTTCGCCAACTTCGATATTCCGGGCAACACTCAGAGCGGCTTCCTGCAGTTCACCAGCAGCGGAGCGACTCAGACCCCCGGTACGATCGGTGGCACGCCCTACAACTTCACTCGCGTTAACCGCGCAGGCCTGCAATCAGGCTTCAACGCCCTGGGCGCAATGCGAGCCATGGAGTGGGGTATGAAGTTCACGTTCTAACCGGGTTTGCCCTCGGTTAGTTCGGCCAATTCAGCCGTGGTGGTTTTACCACCACGGCTTTTTTCTTGATTCAAACGTGGGTGCGTTGCCCGGAAGCTAATTAGAAATCTGTGAACGCAGTTGTTTCGCCAGCTTCTCGATCCTCTTGAGCTTTTGTTCCAGGTCTTTCGGAAACATTCCTTTCGTGGTCTGGTCAATATCGGGAGGAATAGATTTCGACAATTCGGCCAGTTCCTGGGCGTCATGCTGAAGTTTGCTGAAGTCCACCGAGGAAGACTGGTATGCCGGTGGCACGGAATTTCGCTCGAATTGGTCCTGGGCATGGTCGGCCTCGCGCACACCGACCGGTATTGGACGGCCGGTTTGTGCGCTTAGCGAAACCGAAATCAACACGCTGACGAACAGAGTCGCGAACCTCACGGGTAGCCTCCTCAAGGAGAGACGATTCGCAGGCGATTGTAACTCTGATCTTTCATTCTGACTCGATGTTTCCCAAGCAACGCCGCCTACCTGCCAGAATCTCTTCCCGGGGTGGAACGCGGTCTCAGAAAGGGCGTCGCCGTGTAGAATGCCCAGTATGACTTTTACGGGACAAGGAACCGGAGGCGGAGGGAGGAAACACAAAAGCGCTCCTCCCGACGAGACCTCGCAGGAAGCGGCCTACCTCAAGGTGCTGGGCGACAAGGAAAAACCGGTCAACATCAAACTGATGGACGGTCAGGTGGTCGAGGGTTGGATCGAGTACTACGACCGGGACATGGTTCGCCTGACCCGCGAGGACCAGCCAAACCTCTTCATCTATAAGCACCAAATCATGTACATCGCTGAAGTCAACGCCAGGCGGGGCAAGGATTGAGCGAATTCGTCCCTGCAATGGAGATGATTGCGCGCGAAGCCGGCGCGTTGCTGATGGAGCATTTCCGTCAGCGCGTCAAGGTGGAATACAAGGGCGAAGCTGATCTGGTTACCGTCGCCGACCGCAGATCGGAAACCCTGATTCGCGAGCGCATTCTCGGCCGCTGGCCGGGACACGAGATTCTGGGGGAAGAGCAAGGACTGGCCGAGACGGGCAGCGAATACCGCTGGTATGTTGATCCCCTGGATGGAACTACCAACTTCGCTCACGGCTTTCCGGTTTTCTGCATTTCGCTGGCGCTGGAGCGCAAGGGCGAAAGGATCGCGGGAGTGATCTATGACCCGACCCGCGACGAGTTATTTGCAGCGGAACAGCACGGCGGCGCCCATCTGAACCAGCAGCCAATTCAAGTGTCAAAGACCGCAACGCTGGCCGAGTCTCTGGTCGCCACCGGATTTCCCAGCCACAAACGGCACAAGAACCCTAACATCTTTTTTTATCATCAGATCACGCTGAAGACGCATGGGATAAGGCGGGCTGGGTCGGCCGCGCTCGATTTGTGTAACGTGGCATGCGGCCGATTTGATGGCTTTTGGGAGTTCAACCTGAATCCCTGGGATACGGCGGCCGGAGCGTTGATTGTCGAAGAGGCGGGCGGGATGGTCAGCGACTTCGAAGGTGGCGTGTTTCAGGTCAGCAGCCGGCAGACCCTGGCGTCCAACGGATTGGTGCATCAAATGTTGATTGACGAGTTCGCAAAGATCTTTACCGGGCAGGGTTTGGAGCCACTGCCCGATCCGCGCGAATATGCGAAGCAGGATTGAGTTGAAGATTCCACATAAGGGTTCCTGGAACCGGCCCGCGAAAGCCTGCGCTAAGAGGCTAAGAAGGGCGCTGCTGGCAGCGGCCTGTGGATTTGCGGCTTTGGCGGCAGGTCCGCCCAAAGCAGCGGTGGGCGCGGCTTATAAGCAATCGTTCGACAAATGGAAGGCTGAACTGGTGGAGGACCGCAAGCAGAACTGGCTGACCCTGGCCGGCTTGTTCTGGTTGAAGCAGGGAGAGAATAGTTTCGGCGCGGACTCGAACAATGCCATTGTCTTTCCTAAAGGGCCAGCACATGCTGGAAGTTTTTTGCTCGACGCGAAAGACGTAGTCCTGCGGCTTTCCCCGGATGCTCACGCAGCCATTGCGGGCAAGCCGGTAACAACGGCAAAGCTGCGACCTGACATCTCTGGCAATCCGGCGGTAGTGGAGATGGGAAGCCTGCAATTCAAAGTGATCGTGCGCGGGGAGCGAGTGGGCATTCGATTGAAAGATACTGAGAGTGATGCGGTAAAGAAATATCACGAGCCGGTATTCTTCCCCTTGGACTTGTCGTACCGCGTGACCGCGATTTGGAGGCAGGCCGAGGTCAAAAAGACCGTGGATGTTCCTAACGTATTGGGCGATGTAACGCCCACCCCGATTGCAGGAGAGGCAATTTTCACAATTGATGGCCAGGAATATCACTTGACTGATTTGGGCGGCAATCCGGCGAAGGGATTGTTCTTCGTTTTCAATGATCTGACCAGCAAAACGGATACTTATCCGGGCGGACGGTTCCTGGATACAGGGCCGGTAGAAAACGGCATGGTTGTGCTCGATTTCAACCGCGCCTATGGCCCGCCGTGCTCGGTGACGGCATATGCAACATGCCCATTGGCGCCGAAAGAGAACCGGCTGCCGCTTGCGATACGGGCTGGCGAGAAATATGACCGGTCGCTCGGGCATCATGAATAGCGCAAGCGGCGCTGCAGAAACGGCCGACCCCGGTAAAATAGTGTTAGCGCCGGGCGACTAATCTTTCTCACGGGTATGTCATGATCAACTCACTCCTCGAACGTAAGATTGACAAACGTCCCGGCAAGGTCAGTTTTCACGGACGAATCCTGTTCCTCACCGAAGATCCCGAGCTGATTAAACGGCAGCTCGCGGGGGAAGACCTGCCCTGGGACACGAAAAATCCTGCCAACAATCCCAAGCTCCGCGACGATATTTCTACCGATGAGATTACGCCGGCACACTATTGTTTTTATTTTGATGAGACGCTTGGCGAGGTCCCCTACATGGGCCTGAAATGCGGCGGCGTGCTGCCGATCGGCCGCAACGATGTAAAGAAGGGCGGGTTTGTCTGTGCCGTGAGCGGCAAGCGGCGCGGCAAGGGATCGAGCCGCGAGCAGTCGCCTTACGCGGAAATGTGCGCTGGAATCCGGGTGGTGATCGCCGAGAACATCGAGCGGATCTACAAGCAAAATTGCCAGAACTTGGGCGTGCTCACTTCCACAAATTTTTCGCTGATCGACGAAATCCGCTCCGGGCAAGAGATTCCGCTGAGCGAATTTACCGCGGGGGAAGATGAGATCACCCGTCAAGTAATCGAGTACGGCGGATTATTTCCGTTCAACGTGGCGCGCATGCAGAGCAAGGTGTCTCTGCCGCCGATCAAGACCGGAAAACGCCCCATGACCCTGGCGGAGAAGATTTTTGCCCGCCATATGATCAATGAAAGCGGGGCAACCGGCGTCCCACAGGTAAAGCCGGGAGATACCGGATTTGCTCGCGCCGATCTGCGCTTCAGTCATGAATACGTCACCCCCATGGCCGCGATTTTCTTTGAGCATTACGTCGGGAAAGACGCTAAAGTCAATGACCCAGCCACGATCCTGTTTTTCCGCGATCATTTAACTTTCCTTGACGAAGTGATTTCGGAAGAAAAAAAGAAATTGGGTCTGCTTGATCTGGCCACTCAGCTCAAGCTCAAGCAACAGGAGTTTGCGCAGAAGCAGGGCATCAGGCTGCACGGTGAATTGAAAGACCGCAAGGGATCGGAAGGCATTTGCCACTCCATTGTGCTGGAAAGCTACGCGCTGCCCGGGCAGTTGAATATTGGCTCGGATTCACATACCCCGCACGTTGGCGCAATCGGCTGCGTAGCCTTCGGGATTGGCACCACCGACGTCTTCAATGGATGGATTACGAAAGATGTCCGCGTCAAGGTGCCAGAGTCGGTAAAGATCGTCGTTCGCGGCAAGCGGCATCCCAATGTCACGGCGAAAGATTTTATTTTGAAAATCTTGAGCCTCGAGTACGTCCGCAGCGGCAAAGCCCTGGCCAAAGTTATGGAGTATGCGGGGGAAGCGATCGAGGAACTTAGCGTTGACGAGCGCGCGACCATGACCAACATGGCGGCTGAGATCGGCGGCTTCACCGGCATTGTTGGCCCGGACCAGAAGGCGGTAGATTTTCTGGCACAGAGACGAGGCATGGAACCTGCCAAAACCGAGGCCATGATTGCGGGACTCAATAGTGACCCTGACGCGCAATACGCGCAAGTGATCGAACTCGATGCGGCCGAGATCACGCCCATGGTCGCCACGCCAGGCGATCCTGGAAATGGAAAATACGTTCGCGATTTGAATACGCCTGTGCCTGTCGAGTTGGCCTACGGCGGTACCTGCACCGCTGGGAAGAATGAGGACATGGACATGTACGCCGCCGTGCTGGCCGACGCGCTGAAACATGGAAAGAAAGTTGCCGGCTCGGTAAAGTTCTATATTCAATTCGGATCGCAGGAAACGCGCGAGTATTGTGTGCGCAAGGGATATCTGGACGTCTTCCACAGAGCCGGCGCGCTGGTGATCGAACCGAGTTGCGGCGCATGCATCAATGCTGGACCGGGCGTGAGCACGCGCCCGGATCAGGTAGTGATCAGCGCCCAAAACCGGAATTTCCCCGGCCGCAGCGGCCCCGGACAGATGTACCTGGCCTCACCCTTGACCGTTGCTGCGAGCGCCGTCGCGGGATACATCGTCGAATACAAGCCAAGCGAGAAGCCGGAACTGGTCGACGCCTGAAATATCTGCGCTAACCTGCAAGCCCCTGCCGCGTCTCATTTGCCATGGAGGTTGTATCATGAGCCGGTCGCGCCTGCTCTTCTTCCTTTGGATGATTACTATCGCCACTGTGGCAATGGCGTTTCATCCCGCCACCATGCCGATGCGAGTTGGTTCAATCGCGCCAGCGGCTTCCATGCTCGAACCGCGCTCAGGGCACAGCGCAACTCTTCTACCGGATGGTAAAGTTCTGATCGTCGGCGGGATGCGCCGCAACCAGGATTTTTATAAATCTGCTGAACTCTACGATCCGGCAACCGGAAGATTCACCTCTACGGGCGAGATGCACGTGCGGCGCGTCGGACACATCGCTGTCCTCTTGCAGAGCGGCAAGGTGCTGATTGCCGGAGGATGGGTCGGGAATGGCGGCACGGATACTGCTGAGTTGTACGATCCAACAACCGGCAAGTTTGCCGACATCGGAAAAATGACAATTCACCGTGGCCGGCCCAGCGCTACTTTGCTGGCCGACGGGGATGTATTGATCGCGGGCGGGGAAGTGCGCGACAACGAGTCTTTGGCTTCTGCCGAAATCTTCCATGTGAAGACACTTTCGTTTCACTCGACCGCTTCGATGCATCACGCGCGAATCGCTCATACGGCGACGCTGCTCAGTGACGGGCGGGTACTCATCGCAGGCGGATATGCGGGAGATGTTTCAGTAACTGCGGAAATTTACGATCCGAAGACCGGTACGTTCACCGAAACCGGCAACCTAAGCACTCCCCGCTGCAAGCACACGGCGGCGCTGCTTTCCGATGGGCGAGTCTTGATCGCAGGCGGTTCCCGTGGCCGTGACTGGAATGAAAACCTGAAGAGCGCAGAAATCTATGACCCTAAGAGCGGACAATTCACCCCTACTTCGCCGCTGAACAACAGCCGCTTCAAGCTTCCAGATGAAGCGGTGCGGTTGGCATCTGGGCAGGTCTTGATCGCCGGCGGCAGCCAGAAAGCAGAAGTGTTCGACCCCGCCAGCGGCAAGTTTTTCGTGGTGCCCGGAGAGATGCCGGATGCTCGCCATTACATGTCGGAAACCAGACTGAGCGATGGCCGGGTCCTGTTAGCCGGTGGCTATCCGAATAGTGACCAGGCCACGGCCCAAACGTGGCTATATGTTCCCTAAGCCTTATCCGAACCGCACTGAACCCGATTAACGTGTTGCCCGGATACCCTCTGCTGTGATACACAGGTTGCGCATCTGCGCGTCAATATCTCCACCAATCCCAGGCCAACACACTCGCAGTTGCAGAAGCCAGGTTACAGAAGGAGTTAGCCATGTCCTCTCCCAGGAGTTTGTTCAGGTGGCGTGTTTTATCAGAGTTTTTGCTCGTCTTTTCTATTGCCTGGCTACCTGCCCTGGCGCAGGATGCCGGCACTGGCCCCCAGCTTACCTTCCTTGATCCGGTCCCGGCCTTACTTAATGGCGCAAAAGTGACTACCAACGTGAATATTCTGGCAACCAAAGGCCGCGTCGTGCAGGGCGTGGGAGCCGATAGCGCCACCCAGATGGTGATTCGAATCCCCGCGAACTCCGCCGGGGAAAAATTCACTTTGACCGTAATCAACGATCAGGGGATCCAAAGCTCCTCGGCGGCTGAAGATGGGGGATTGGGAGGGATCGGCGCAAGTACCTTCACCCTGAGCCAGTCGACCGTAGCCGCGGTGAAGACCACCGCCGGGGCCATGGCTTTCGCCATCTATGGCGCGCCTGTTGATTTTCCGCGCCCGGAGGGGCAGGACGCGAACTCGACCGAACGCTTCATCTCAATCCAGGCCGAAGCTCCGGGCATGAACTCAAGTACCACAGTTACGATCCTGCGAGCTCCGGTGGTTCTGGTCCACGGTTTGTGGGGGAGCAGCCAATCCTGGAGCGGCTTTACGCCCTTCACGACGGACTCCCGCTTTTCCATCAATTACGCGAACTATTCGGCCACGATCGGAGGCCAGATCAAGTCGTACTCGCCTTCCTATCCTTCGTGGGCGACGGGCAGCTTGAAAAATGCGCAGGCGAATTCGCTGGGATTTTCTTACAATGCGCCCACCGTTCTCTCGCAAACCACCGGTTTCATCAACACCTTCAAGAATGGGACCAATCCGGAGAGCCTTCCCGTAGCCGCTGTGCAAGCTGACGTTGTGGCCCACAGCATGGGAGGAGACATCACCCGGACTCTGCCATTGCAGCCGAATTTCTACAGCAATGCGACCTTTACACTGGGTTCCGTTCATAAACTGATTACGATCGGCACGCCTCACTGGGGGTCTCCGCTGGCAATTTATCTGCTCGATAGCAACGACGAATGCGTCCGCGGCATTCTTGCCCTTTCCGGGAGCCCGAGCTTCTCCTCAGTCACCTTTCAGAACGGCAAGACCGCCAACGGCGGCGTTTTCGACTTACAGGGGGACGGTTTTGGCGGCAGTCTCAGCCAGGCTTTGCAGAACCTGGAGAACCCGATCCTGCACCCGCTGCCCACGGCCCTGGTACAGGGGCTCGAGTCGCAAAGCCAACTAGATGGCCTGGACACCTCTACGGCCGCCGAGTTTATCCGGTTCTTCTGCTTTGGCGATTACCTGGCTGACCAGCTCACGTCTTCTGGGTGGCCCGAGGTGTTCAACCAGGACAGCGATTCGATTGTGCCTGCTTTGAGCGCGGTAGCCGGGCTGACTGACTTTACTGAAGTTGACGGAGTCATCCACTCAGCAAGTGCCGAAGAACTGGGGTTTGGCCCGCCGGCGGAATTGGACGCGGCTGGCGGCATTCCCGGGACCGTGACGAACTTGCTCAACACTACCGTGACCAATGCGATATTCGTGCCCCTGCCTCAGTAGTTGATGGCACGGCAGACAAGGGGAGAGAAACGCACTGCGTTGCTTTCGCTTCACTTGCCGGCGGAAGGCGTCCACATAAAACCGTGAGTGGCGTTGCTCCGGTCGATGAAGTAACCCACCACCGTCTCACCGGAATTGATGCCGTAAGCTTCCGTGGTAATTGAGCCGGGAAAGGACAATGGTTGTAGATTTCCGCTACTGTAAACGAACCCGGTGATTCCCGTTGCCGGCTCGTAAGATCCCACAATGAGAGATCCCGCTGGATTAATTCCGTAGACCAGCGGAAAAGTTGCATACCGAAGAGTGAGCACTCCAAATTTCCCGTTAACAAACCCAAAATTCAGGTAGGTCTCCGTAGAGTGAATATAAGCGTAGCCGACCAGTTCACCGGAGGCGCTAATGCCATAAGGGTACGTGGCAGTCGCGCCTAGCGGGGCAAGCCTGCTATAGCCCGAACCGGACAAAGTGAAGCCGTCATAGACGATCTGGCTGCCCTTACTGAAATAAAAGAAGCCGGTAATCGTGCCGGAGTTGTTGATGGATCTCGGAGTGCTGGCATCGGCGCCGGGATAGTTGATCGGCGTGAAACTGTGAGACGCCAAATCGTAAAGAAAGCCTGTCGTTCCAGCCCCGACAATCTGACCCTTGTCATTGATGCCGTAAAGATAAGTCTCTTCCGCCCCGGGCTGGTCAATGTTCGTATAGACCCCTCCACTGAGCAGAAACCCGTGGCCCCCGTTTCCGTCGAAATAGAGCCCCACGATGTCTCCTGCGGTGTTGATTCCTATCGCCTCCGTCATGAGCGCACCCGGATAGTCGATCTGCGTGTAGGTTCCTTGAGCCAAAACAGGCGCCGTGCAAGCCATGCAGAGAACAACGAGTTTGACAATCATTCTGCGGTAAGTAGCCACAAATCCCCCGGCCGAAGCCTCCCCATTGTGCTATGAACCCGCATGGAACACAAGATGCAGCGGTTTGCATCTTCTGGGATGAGAATTGCCCACACGTAACCCTTTGTCTCGTAGAACGTTTTAAGTAACAGAGGAAAACTAGCGGAGTGACATTTGTCATTTTCGGCTAATGACGATCTCCACTGGCACCTGGAACCCTGCAGGCCGATGATCCCAGTATGGAACGGTGATGGATCAGGAAGAGGCGCGATTGTCGGGTCCGCTGCGAATCGTCTATTCTGGATGAGATCGTAGCCCCCGGCCGCTGTCTCCGGAGTTTCTGTGACTTTGACGCGATTTGTCAGCAAAAATGCGTTTCGCAACAAGCGGCGGAGCATCCTGACCGTGCTGAGCATCGCTTTTTCTTTGCTCCTGCTGACCCTGATGATGACTCTCTGGCGCAGTTTCTACATGAGCAACGGCAGCGAAGAGTCGAGCGAGCGGCTGATAGTGCGGCATAAGGTCTCCCTCACGTTTGCGCTGCCGGCTTATTACCGCGAGAAGATCCGCTCCATTCCGGGCGTGGCCGCGGTGGTTCCGGTCAGCTGGTTTGGCGGACTTTATATAGATGATAAGCCGGAGCACTTTTTCGCCAACTTCGGCACCGATCCCGAGGAGTTTTTTAAGGTTTACCGGGACATCACGGTCTCGCCGGACCAACTGACTGCCTGGCAACACGACCGCCAGGGCGCGGTTGTGGACGATACCCTCGCCAGGAAGTACCAGTGGAAGCTGGGAGACCGCATTGTGCTGAAAGGCACAATCTATCCAGTGAACCTGGAACTTAATATTCGTGGCATCTTTCATTCAGTGCCCGATAACCAATCGCTTTACTTCAATTCCAAGTACGTCGAAGAGGCTGTGTCCTGGTTCAAGGGAACGGCCGGTACTTTCGGGATTCTTGCCGATTCACCGAACGATGTGAGCAAAATCGCGGCCACGGTGGACGACACCTTCCACAATTCGCCGCAACCGACCAAAACAGAAACTGAAAAAGCGTTCCAGCTGGAATTCGTTGCCATGATGGGCAATGTAAAACTGTTCATTCTGAGCATCTGCTCGGCCGTCGTGTTCGCGACCCTCCTGGTCTCGGCGAATACCATGGCAATGTCCATCCGCGAACGCACGCGGGAGGTCGCAGTCCTGAAGACCCTGGGATTCACCCGGCAAACCGTGCTCAGTCTCTTTGTAGGAGAAGCCGTAACCCTGTCATTGATCGGAGGGATCCTCGGAGCTTTAGGCGGTTACGGGCTGGTGTGGCTTTACACCCATTCGCCCCAGGCCGGTTCGTTTTTTCCAATTACCGTGACGCCAACCATTCTTGTGCTGGCTGTGATTGCAGCCGGGATCGTGGGATTTTTGAGTTCGGTAATTCCTTCGTATCACGCTTCGCAGATCAACATTGTGGAGGGGCTGAGGCACATCGGCTGAGTCCAACTATGACGCTAAGCAGTTTCGTGGTCAGAAACGCGTTTCGCAACCGGCGGCGCAGCATCCTGACCGTGCTGAGCATCAGCTTTTCTCTGCTGCTGCTCACCTTCATGATGGCGATCTGGCACACGTTTTACATCGATCAAGGCGCGCCCAACTCGGCTACGAGGCTGATGACGCGGCACCGGGTTTCGCTGACGTTTTTCCTTCCTGTTTATTACCGGGAAAAGATCCGCAGCCTGCCGGGCGTGGTTGCGGTGGTGCCGATGACCTGGTTTGGCGGCCGCTACAAAGACGACAAGCCGGAGAATTTCTTCGCCCAGTTCGCCACCGATCCTGAAGAATATCCGCAAGTCGCCTCGGACAAAATCGTTCCACCTGATCAACTGGCCGCCTGGCAGCGCGACCGCGCCGGAGCGTTAGTGGATGCTGAGCTGGCAAAGAAATACGGCTGGAAAATCGGGGACAAGATTACCTTGCAGGGGACCATCTTCCCGGTGAACCCCGAACTCACCATCCGTGCCATGTATACGATTGATCCTCCGAACCGCGCGCTCTATTTCCACACCAAGTATCTGGAAGAGGCGGTGCCGTTCTTCAAGGGAGAAACCGGGTTTTTCTTTACCCGCGCAGCTTCCGCGGGTGAGGTTTCCGCGGTGGCGCAGGCAATTGACAACATGTTTCATGACTCCCCGCAGCCCACCAAGACGGAAAGCGAAAAAGCCTTTCAGCTGAGCTTTATTGCTATGCTCGGCAACGTTAAGGCTTTCATCCTGAGCATATGCGGCGCGGTGGTGTTTGCCATTCTCTTGGTCTCCGCCAATACCATGGCGATGTCCATCCGCAGCCGCACGCGCGAGGTCGCCGTGCTGAAAACGCTGGGCTTCACCCAAGGCGGAGTGCTCTCGCTCTTCGTCGGCGAGGCAGTTGCCTTATCGGTGATCGGCGGTCTGCTGGGCGTCTCCGCGGCAGCCGGCCTGCTTGCCCTCATTGGAAGAAGTAGCGCCATACTTGGAGTCCCGGGGGGCTTGCGCATAACTCTCTCTACCATGGCGGCTGCTGTTGCAGTTGCGGCTGCCGTCGGCTTAATCAGCGGCAGCGTCCCGGCGTACAACGCCTCCCGCACCAATATTGTGGAAGGCTTGCGTCACATCGGTTGAATCTGAAGGCACACCATTATGGCTATACCGATTCGCTACAACATCCGAAACTTGAAATTGCGCAAGGGCCTGACCATCATGACCGCGCTGGGTATTGCGCTGACCGTAACCACGGCGATTTTTCTGATGGCCCTGCTGGCCGGGCTGGACCGCGCCTTTGTCAGCAGCGGCGACCCGAAAAACGTGCTGGTGCTGCGCAAGGGTTCGGAGGCGGAACTATCAGGCGGATTTGACGCCTCGCTTTACCCCACGCTCAAGACTTTGCCGGGAATTGCGAAAGACAGCCACGGCGAGCCCATGACCTCAGGCGAATGGGTGGTTGTAATCGTGCTGCCGCGCAAAGACGGCACCGGCGAGGTGAATGTCACTGTGCGCGGAATGATGCCGGACGGGTTGGAGATGCGTCAACTTCCCAGGCCGGACAACCAGCCCAGTGTGAAACTGGCCGCAGGCCGCTGGTTCACCCCCGGGCAGCGCGAAGTGGTGGTGAGCAAATCCATCCAGCAGCGCTTTGCTCATGCCAATATCGGCGATACCCTGCAATTCGGCAAAGGCCCATGGACGGTCGTCGGCGTGTTCGATGCCGGTGGTTCCGCGTATGAGTCGGAGATATGGGGCGACGTGAACCAGATGGCCGCTGATTTCGATCGCCAGGGTGGCTTCGCCTCGGCCTATTTGCGCGCGGAAAATGCGGAAACCGCCGATGCCCTCGTACACCGGGTGAGCGATGACCAGCGGTTAAAACTTGATGGCATGCTGGAAACCGATTACTACGCCAAGCAGACAAGTTCGGGAGCGCCCATAAAATACATCGGATGGGTGGTGGCGATCATCATGGCAATTGGGTCGAGTTTCGCCGCCATGAATACGATGTATGCTGCCGTGGCTTACCGCTCGCGCGAGATCGCTACCTTGCGGGTGATTGGCTTCTCGCGCCCCAGCATTCTGACCTCGTTCGTCTTCGAAGCCGTGCTGCTGTCATTGCTGGGCGCGGCCGTGGGTATTGTCCTGATGCTGCCGTTTAACGGCATGAGTACAGGCACGTCTAATGCGGTAACGTTCAGCGAAGTGGTTTTCAGCCTGCGCATGACGCCGCAGGTGGTAGGAGTCGCGATCATATTTGCCATCATCATGGGATTGTTCGGCGGCATGGCGCCGGCGTGGCACGCGGCAAAACAGGAGATTCTGGCGTCGTTGCGGGATTAATGATTGCTTGGGAAACACGGTTGTCACTATGCCGATTGATGCCAAACACGAAGAGCTGCAAGGCCTGCGCATAGACCGTTCCGCGCCAACGGGACAGCCATCGGCGTGGGCACGGCGTTTCATCCTCATCGGAATCTCGGTCGTGGTCCTGCTGAGCGTGGGTGCGCTGCTTTATCGGCTCCTTTCACCCGATGCTCCCGAGGTTCAAGTCGCCCGGGCGACAGCCGAGAGCAGCGACGCCGGCGGGATCGTTCTCTCCGCCACCGGCTATATCGTTGCTCATCACAAGATCAATGTGAATTCAAAAGTTACCGGCCGGGTCGCCTGGATTGGGGTAGAAAAGGGCGACAAAGTAAAGGAAGGCCAGGTTCTGGTACGTCTGGAAGACGATGAATTTCGCGCCCAGTATGAGCAGGCCCGTGGCGCCACGGAGAGCGCCAAAGCGTATCTGGAGGAACTTCAGCATGGCTCGCGTCCCGAAGAGATTCAGGCGGCTGAACATAACCTTGACGAAGCTCGGGCAACGCTTGCTGACGACAAGGCCACTCTTGATCGCACCCGCGAACTGGCTGCGCAGGGTGTGGTCTCGAAGCAGCTTCTCGACGATGCCACCGCGAAGTTTGGCGCCGATGAGCATCGGGTGAATTCACTGGAAAAAGCTTTCGAGCTTTCCAGGCTCGGCCCTCGCGCCGAAGAGGTTGCCCGGGCCAAAGGAGCTCTGGTACAGGCGGAGGGCCAGGAAGCGTACGCAAAATCGCTGCTCGACGCCACCGTGATTCGCGCGCCGGTAACGGGAACCATTCTTGAGCGCACTGCTGAAAAGGGCGAGCTGGTCACGGCTCAATTTGCCAGCGGCGCGGAAGGCGGCCCGCAGGGCGAAGTGGTTGCCTTGGCCGATCTCAATGATATCCAGGTCGAGCTCGACATTGCGCAGGACGATTTCGCCAAGCTGGGGCCCAATCAGAAGGGCATCGTTACGGTTGACGCCTATCCTGACCGCAAATACAACGGCTACATTGCGCAGATTTCTCCCGAAGCCAACCGCCAGAAAGCCACCGTGCAGGTCAAGGTGCAGATCCAAAATCCCGATGAATACCTGCGTCCAGAGATGAACTCAACCGTAAAGTTCCTGGCCAACGAAAACAAGAACGCGAACGCGCAGCCCGCCGGAGTTTTGGTTCCCACGACCGCGGTGCGCGACCGCGACGGCAAGAAAGTGGTCTTTATCGCGTTTAACGACAAGGCCCTTATGCGCCCGGTACAGGTTCTTTCGCAGCGCAGCGGCGGCCTGCTCGTGCAAGGGCTGGTGGGCGGAGAAAACGTCATCACCGCAGGTCCAGAAAATCTGAAAGACGGCGACAAAATCAAGATTAAGGGGCAATCATGAGTACAGCTACGATGGCGAACACTGCTACGCAAACTAAAGTCGTTCAAGTGCGCAACGTGAGCAAGGTCTTCAAGCGCGATGCCTTCGAGGTGAAGGCGCTGGATGATGTTTCCATCGAAATCGGCGGGGGCGAGTTCCTCGCCCTGATGGGCCCTTCAGGCTCCGGCAAAACCACCCTGCTCAATATGATTGCCGCCATTGACCGCCCAACCTCCGGAGAACTGAAGGTGCTGGGCGAGAATGTTTTCCAGTTCGGCGACGGCCAGTCGGCGCGCTGGCGTAATCAGCACATCGGATACGTGTTCCAGACCTTCAACCTCATTCCCGTTCTCACCGCATTCGAAAATGTCGAACTGCCTCTGCTTTTGACCAAGCTGAATACGCAGCAGCGGCGCGACCATGTTATGACTGCGCTCAAGCTGGTGGGATTAGAAGAACGGGTGAATCATCTGCCGAAGCAGCTCTCCGGCGGACAGGAGCAACGGGTTGCGATTGCGCGTGCCATCGTGAGCGACCCCACCTTGATCCTGGCGGATGAGCCGACCGGTGATCTTGACAGCCACTCGGCCACGGAGGTGCTTGAGATTCTGAAACGTCTCAATGAGGACTTTCACAAAACGGTCATCATGGTGACCCACGATCCCCATGCGGCTTCCTATGCGCACGTGACCCGGCATTTGGAAAAGGGAATGCTGCTGCCGCCGAGCTAGGGTTTAGAGCTGCACAATTTACCGGCAAACATTTGTTGGGAGTTTCTGTTAGGCGCTGGGCTGCTCACCCACGCCAGCGGAAAAACTGCCGTTTCCCGGATCTGAAACCCATTGCCACGCTCTGCGGCCGTTTTCACGAACTACAGCCCGGGCTTCGCCGTACTCGACCAGCCGATTCAAAACGGTGGTTACGGAAGCCAGCGGGTCTTTGTGCCGCGAAAGCATCGGCGGAGTACGCCGCTCGATCTGCTCACAGACCTCGCGCGCGCCCAGCGGCCGTCCCGCTTCCATCAGCGCGGTGCGGCACGCTTTTGTGAATCCCGGCTGGCGGCCGCTGGCCTTGCGGTCCACCAGTTCGAGCAGATCGTCACTCAGGACCTCGTCGCCAAACAGATTGGCCAGCCCCACGATGGTTTGCTTCACAGTGCAGATTCGCTTCATGATCTCCGCCCGCTGCTGGATGAGCGCGCGCAATTCGTCATGGGCGGATTTCACTACCTGCTGGACATGAGGGTCGCCAGAGCCGGGAACACCCCGGTTCGCTGCACCATTGCCATTCTGACCTTCCATTAACCACCTCCGGGCCAGCCGTCTGCTGGGGCCCGCCCTTAAAGGGACACTAATCGTTGGATGCAAGTACGCAGATGGAAGGCTGCCGGTTCCATCAAAACACAAACAAGCACAAGCGTTTGCACCGGTCTGTTCCCTCTGCGGACGACACTCCCGCTTACCAAAGCAGCATGCTCAGTTTGACGTCTGAAACGCCCAAACGTTAGAGGGGGCGTCAGGTGTTAGACTTTGTAGTTTTGTAAGTGACCGGTTGGCAGAAGTAGCGAGGGACCGATGGCAATTCAGCGCGTAGGAGTTGTAGGAGCCGGAACCATGGGCAACGGCATTGCCCATGTCTTTGCCCGTAGCGGATATCGGGTGGTGCTGTGCGATATTGACCAGAAATTTCTGGTCAGGGCGCTTGAGACGATTGACAAGAACATGGAGCGCGAAGTCGCCAAAGGAAAAAGTGCACCCGGCGACAAAGCTGCCGCCCTGGGAAGGATCGAGCCGGTAACCGATCGCGCCCGCCTGGCCAATTGCGATTTTGTAGTCGAGGCGGCAACCGAGAAGCTGGAGATCAAGGCCGGAATCTTCCGCGAACTCGAACAGCTTTGCCGCCCTGAAATCATTCTGGCCTCAAACACTTCCTCGATTTCGATCACAAAGCTGGCAGCCCTGACCGCGCGTCCGGAAAAAGTCGTCGGCATGCACTTTTTCAATCCCGTGCCGGTGATGAAGCTGGTCGAAGTGATCCGCGGTTTGGCGACCTCGGATGAAACCTTCCAAATCGTCCGCGACCTTGCCCTGAAGCTGGAGAAAACTCCGGTCGAAGTGAATGACGCGCCGGGTTTCGTCTCCAATCGCGTGCTGATGCCGCTGCTGAATGAAGCCATGTACGCGGTAATGGAAGGTGTCGCCACGCCCCAGGCCGTGGATGAAGTCTTCAAACTGGGTATGGCGCATCCCATGGGGCCCCTGACTCTGGCGGATTTTGTCGGCCTCGATGTCTGCCTCGATATCATGCGCGTGCTGCAGGACGGGCTGGGCGACCCCAAGTATCGTCCTTGCCCGCTGCTGATCAAGATGGTCGACGCGGGGTGGCTGGGACGGAAGAGCGGAAGAGGATTCTACACGTACTGAAATGTCAACCTACATCTCCCTGCTCCGCGGCATCAACCTTGGCGGCAACAAGCCCGTCAAGATGGAACGGCTGCGCGCTTTGTTCGAATCGCTCGGCTATGCGCAAGTGCGGACCTATATCAACAGCGGCAACGTGATCTTCAACGGAAAAAAGCTTTCTACTTCGGCCCTGTCGCGCAAGCTCGAAAAAGAAATCGAGCGCGAATTTGGTTTTCCCGTCCCGGTCATCACCAAGACCGCAGAGGAAATCGCCCGCACCCTCGACCGCAATCCATTTGTCAAGGAAAAGGGCATTGACGCCACGAAGCTGCATGTGACTTTTCTCTGGCAAGCCCCGGCGCCGGCTGCCCTCCAAAAAGTGGAGGGCCTCGCCCTCGGTTCTGACCGCTTTGTGTGTTGCGAGTGCGACGTTTATTTGTACTGCCCGAATGGCTACAGTCAGACCGTGCTGGCAAATAACACGCTCCAGCGGCTGCTGGGCACGGGAGCCACCACGCGCAACTGGAAAACGGTCAATAAGCTCTATGAAATTTCGCGCGCGTGACGCTTTCCCTTATGGGCTTGCCGTCGTGCTTGGCATCTGCGCCGGAGTAGTTGACGTTAAGATCGGCGACCTGTTATTCACCGCACTGCTGGTGCTGGCTTCTACCATGCTGCTGGGCGCGCTGCATCCCGAACGCCCCTGGCGATGGACTCTCATCGTGGCCGTATTCGTTCCTCTGGTTCAGGTATCGGCGTATTTGTTTCTCGCCGCGAAACCCTCCCGCCCGCAGATCTACGAATCATTTCTCGGATTCCTCACCAGCACCGCCGGTGCGTATGGCGGCTCGCTGGGACGGCGGGCGATTGTGAACCTCACGAGCGGGGAGTAGCGGGCGGAAAGCGGGTGATGTCTTTGACTGAGAAATCGGATCGGAACGGCGCCTGATCTCGAAATGTCTTGTTCTGATTTCGTAACAACCCAAAAGATTCACCCACGAGTCAAGCTGAAAAAACGCGGCAGCGAAGGTCCCGCCGCCCTGCACCAAAGTCCCGGCTACCCAGAAAGTTATCGCGTTTCCACAATGGAAGCGAGTATGCTGCGCCCATGGGGGTTGCGGTCACGGTACTCGCGAGCGGCAGCCGCGGCAACAGTGCAATCGTCGAAAGTTCCGCCACCCGCATTCTGGTGGACGTCGGTGTCTCTTGCCGCGAAACCTTCAAGCGCATGAAGGCGGTTTGCGGCGATCCTCACTCGCTTTCGGCAGTCCTGATTACGCACGAGCACTCCGACCATATTTCCGGCTTGCTGGTGCTGGCAAGAAAACTGAAAGTTCCCGTCTTTATGACCGGCGCAACTCACCAGGCATGGGCGCGGGCGATGCGCGATGAAACCGGCGAGGCGCCCGAATTGCCCAAAATGGAACTCTTTGCTTCCGGCCGGAATTTCCGCATCGGCGATATCGACATTGCGCCGTTCACCATTCCGCACGATGCAGCCGATCCGGTTGGCTTTACCTTCCGCGCGGAAGGCATGAAAGTCGGACTGGCCACCGACTTGGGCTACATGCCTCCCAGCATCTGCCATCACTTGCGCGGCTGCGATGTCTTGATGCTGGAGTCGAATCACGATCTGGAAATGCTGCGGGTGGGGCCTTATCCGTGGTCGGTGAAGCAGCGGGTGATGAGCCGGGTGGGGCACCTTTCCAACGCTGCGCTCGCGCAATTTTTCCGCACCGATTATGATGGATGTGCATCCTACATAGTACTGGCACACCTTTCCGAGCAGAACAACCACCCGGAGATTGCCCGGAAGGCGGCAGAGGAAGCATTGGGCCCGTGTCCGAGTTTGCTGGGCAACCGGCTGGTGCTGGCCGAGCAATCTCAGGCGCTACAAGCGATTCGTCTGTAGCCGTTATGAGCGAGTGCGTAGATCCAATCGTGGGCAAAATTCTGGCGGGATGGCGCTATGACATCTCCGGCATTGTGCCGGAGATGCGCGGCGACTACGAAGACCACTTCGCCGCCTGTGAACGTTGCCGCCGCCATCAGCGCCTTCACCGCACCATTGACGTTTCCCTCATCATTCTGGCGTCAGTTTCCGCAGTCCTCTTTCTGCTGGCATTTGGGGTAATCCGCCACTTCGAGCCGCGCCACACCTTCTGGCTCGAAATCGCCGCGCTCGCCGGTTTCGCGGCCTCTGCGCTCATCTGGCTGGCGGTTGCCGTCGCCACTCCTGCGCCTATGACCATGGTGGATGCGGCCAAAGTGGGCGCGCGGCGCGTGCACGACAAGTTGCCCGCGGAAATTCGTGAACGCCTGCCGGAAGAATTAAGAGTGAAACTGACGGGGTCGTAGCGGAACCAGCCTTCGTTACTCCAATCGCAGCCGCAGAAACGCCACTCCACCCGCCGGATGCTCCCCATACACCGGCTGCAGGACCTGCGGCACTCCATACCACGTGAACTGACCGCCGAGCGCCGCCGACAAATGGGTGATGTGGGCGACCTCGCGATCGTATCCTGCGGTGTAAGCCTGCACCCGCGTGAAGTAGCGCTCGATGAATCCCGTGGGAAGAGGATTTTCGCCAAAAAGCAATTCGTCCGTGCGGTCCACGTTTTCGATGCGCGTCCAAATGTGGTTCCTGCTCATGAACTGCAGCGTTGATTCGAGCAGGTAACCGTTGCCGACATTGCCATCGCTCAGGCTCTGATTGCGTCCCCACAGCAGAGTCGAAGCCCAGTTTCCCCGCCGCAGCGGGCGGTTATACATCAGCGAAGCCGTCATGCGGCGCACGTCTTCATTCGGGCTGAGCGCCTCCGGGCTGTGCAATTGCCCGATGGAATATTGAAAACTCCAGTTCTGGCGTAGATTCACCGTCGCCCGCGTAGCCCAGGAATCAATTTTGCCCGAGTTAATGTTCCAGCGGTTTTCATCCGGCTCGCGGCCGTGAAATCCCGAGGCTTGCATACGAAAACTCCTGTAAGTGACGCCGGCGGTAATGACATCGGCGGCGATGTGGGTGGAATCCTGCAAATGGTGGCCAAGCGGCGCGATGGGATCCTCCGATGCTGACTCGCGATGAGGATAGGCCAGCGGCCCGAGTGCAGGATCCCCCATCGGTGCGGCATAGAACGACAGCAGCATGTGCTGGCTGAGTTTGTAGTCGTAAATGGCGGCAAGTTCCATGAAAAGATCATGCGGATGCTGGCCATCCACGATGGGCAGGCCATACGCAGTTTCACCTTGCTGGAATAATTCCGGATAGCGCCGGTCTGAAACCGTTGCCGGTTCGAGACTCAGCATCGCTCTTATAGTCAGGAGTCCATCTCCAAGCTTGTGCTGCGCCATGCCCATCAGCCAGTTGGTCGAGAAGAACTTGTCCTGGCCGCGTGAGCCGCTTTGCTGGATGTCGTTGAGAAACGCCTGCCCATGGAGCATGAATGTCCACCCTCCATGCATGAACATCAGCATGTTGAGGGGAGTGGAGTCCGGCTCGACGTCGGTGCCGGACGTCGCGTGCTGTTCGATGACCTCGATCAGAGAACCTGGCTGCATGCCGGGCATGGAAGGCATTGCGCCGCCCGCCGAGATTGCCGGGTTCTGCGCGATGGCGGCAGATGCGGCGAGCAAGATGAGCGAAAACGCCAGCCGTACACTAATCACATTCGTGGGACTAGCTCTTGATGTGGCAGCTCGCCAGGCCGCGCTTTTCGAGATATTGCTGGTGATAATCTTCGGCTTCGTAAAATGTCGTCGCGGGAATGATCTGGGTTACGATGGGTGTGCTGTAGCGGCCCGATTTTTCCAGCTTTTCTTTGGAGGCCCGTGCTTCCGCTTCCTGTTGCGGAGTATGAAAGAAAATGGCCGAGCGGTATTGCGTGCCGTAATCCGGCCCCTGCCGGTTAAGTTGCGTGGCATCGTGGTTCTCCCAGAACACTTCGAGCAGCTTTTCGTAAGAGAGATCGGCGGGATCGTAATCAATTTCAACGGCTTCGGCGTGGCCGGTGCGGTCAGTGCAAACATCTTTATATGTAGGATTGCGGAAATCGCCGCCGGTATAGCCGACCCGGGTTGCGGTCACGCCCGGCAACTGGCGGAAGGTGGCTTCCACTCCCCAAAAACATCCTGCGGCAAAGGTGGCTTTGGCCATGAGGTCTCCCTTGTGCTCTGGTGATTGTATTGGATGAAGGAGAGAGAGGAAAGTGGCATGCGTGTGGCGATTTTCGACTCTTTCACAACCTCGGGGTAACCGCGCTTATCGTCCATTTCTGCATCCAAATGGGACTTTTAACTCCATCTTCCCATTGACGAACCGCCCCTTTCCGCGTTAAATTTCTCTCACGCGGCTTTCTCCCAGCCGGCCTGAGGTCCTGTGGCGTTCGACTCCTACCGCCGCCGGTGCATCCGGTTGGCTTCGTCTCTTTGCCTGTTTCTGGCGCTGGCTTTAACCTACGCCGCCGGAGCCGAGGGTCTCGGTTTTTCTTCCCAATCCCGGCTTGGATTCACCTCCGGAGATCAGTGGGAGCCGGCCATCGCGGCCGACGGCTACGGCCACGTCTACGTGCTTTATCCGCAATATGGCCATGTCCCCGGATGTGCCGCCTGCCCGCTGCCCACGATGATTCTGGTGGTCAGTGACGACAATGGCGAGACTTGGGAAACGCCGCGTGAGATTACGCCGCCGGGATCTGGCCAGTTCGATCCGCAAATTGTAGTGGACCCCGCCGACCATCGGACGGTGTATGCGGCCTGGCTCACCAACCGCAAGAACGACGCGATTGTCGCCAAATCAGCTGATTTTGGTCAAAGCTGGTCGTTGGTGATTGCCGATCGTGGCCTGGCAGATGCGGACAAACCGGTGCTCGCCGTCCGCGGCCAGGATGTTTACTTGGCGTTTAATCGCTCGCGAAAAATTCTGATCGCGGCTTCGCATGATGGCGGGATTACTTTCGCTTCCGTCAATATGAATCCCAGCCTGGATCTGGTCCGCGCCCTCGCCGGCGGAGCCACCGTGGACTCCAAGGGCAATCTTTTTCTGGCCTGGGCAGGGTACACGCGCAGCAGTGCCAGCAAAGGGCGAGTCAATCTTTATATCAGCAAATCGTCTGACGGAGGCAAGGGCTGGGGCACGCTGGTGATGGATACTTCAGGCGCGCCTCCGGATTGCTCAGCTTTCCGCTGCGAATGGGGATTCCTGGGCGCGCAGATTACCGTTGCCGCCGACGCGGCGGGGACGCTTTATGCGTTGTGGAATGCGGGAAACGGCGACGGAAGCCCTGAGCGAATTTACTTCGCGTCTTCTACTACCGCTGGTGAAACCTGGTCGCCGAAGCGCTCAGTTTCACACGCGGCGGCTGGCGTGGAACATGCCTTCCCTGCCTTGGCCGCAGGAGCAGCGGGTGATGTGCGGATCGGGTGGATGGACGCGCGCCATGCCCCGCTGTGGAATACCTACTATCGCAGTTCGACCAACGGTGGCGCGACCTGGTCGGCGGAGGTGAAGCTCTCGACTTTTGTCCCCGGATATCGCTACATTCAGCCCGGCGGTTTCGGCTTTCCTTTCGGAGATTACTTTGAAATGGGCATTGACAGCCAGAGCCGCACCCAAGCCGTTTGGGGAGAAGGCCTTAATTTCCGCTCGCCTGGCTCCATCTGGTACAGCAACGGAAGGTAAGGCTTCAGTTGCGCTTCGATCGCCTCGTCGAAGAGCGGCTCTTTAGACCCGCGTTCCAGACATACTGATCACCCGCCCTTCAGGACATGCCAGACTCAAGCCCGTCCGGGCAAGCTCGATCTTACGCGCTCGCGCTTTTCGTCTGCCCCATCGTCTCCATAAACATAGATCACGAGGCACATCCTGCTTCTTGTATAGGGCATTGCACGACCAACCTTTTTTTGGTCGGCGCAACGCGTCTCGCTACTACAATGGACGGGTCAAGTCAATTATTGCCCTGGGCCTATTCGACAACCAGGCCGCCCGTGAGTTCGGCGATTTTTCCGGCACGGTGTCCTGCACACCATTCTTGTAATTCGCCAACGATTTTTTCCGTGGCGCAGGGGTCCCAGAAGCTGGCGGTTCCAATCTCGACCGCGGCGGCGCCGGCGAGCATGAATTCGATGATGTCTTCCGCAGTCGAAATGCCGCCCATGCCGATAACCGGAATCTTCACCGCTTTGGCCGCGTCATAGACCATGCGCAAGGCGATCGGCTTGATGGCCGGACCTGACAAGCCGGCCGTTACATTCGCGATGCGCGGTTTGCGGCTCTCGGCGTCAATGGCCATGGCCACGAAAGTGTTCACCAGAGAAACCCCATCGGCGCCGGCATCCTGCGCGACACGAGCCATCTGCGCGATGCTGGTGACGTTCGGAGAGAGCTTCACGATCAAGGGACGCTGCGTGTTGCGGCGGGCGGTAGAGACAACTTCATCGAGCGAGCGCGGATCGCTGCCGAACTGAATTCCACCCTGGGCAGTATTGGGGCAGGAAACGTTGAGTTCGTAGGCGGCGATGCCTTCGCCTTCGTTCAGGATCTGGATCGTCGTTTCGTAATCCTCCCGCGTATAGCCGAAAACATTGGCAAAAACCACGATGTCGTTGAGCTGCCGCAGGCGCGGGAGTTTTTCAACAAGAAACGCGCGCGCCCCGATGTTCTGCAACCCGATTGCATTGAGCATTCCCGCGGCGGTCTCATACAGCCGCGGCGGAGGGTTGCCTGCCATGGGTTCTTTCGACAACCCTTTGACGACGAACCCGCCGAGTCTATTCAAGTGGACGACATCCTCAAACTCCACACCGTAACCGAACGTCCCACTCGCCGCGATAACGGGGTTCTTGAGCCGGATTCCGCAGAGCGTGACGCTGAGATCGGGGCCGTTGGCGCGCGTACTTGTCATCCGCCAACCCTCCCGATCGCAACTGTGCCGAAGCCATCTCTCATGGCGAGGTTAGTTTACAGCGTGCGGCGCGAAGAACCAAAGCAAAGAACACACTACAATTGCGTTCGGAGATCGCGTTGAACAAGCGCTGTGTCTGCCTTGCAGTGGGGTCGTATGCGGGCCTGCTGGTGATCGCGTGGGTTCTCGCCCGTCGTCTGGTGGTGACGCCCGGCCTGGCTGCGCGCTTTCCTTTTGCGTTCTGCAGTTTTGCCCTGCTGCTGGCGCCGTTGTGGTTCTTTGGATTTGGGTGGGGCGGCTGGTTGCGCGAGTCGCTTCACTCACCGAGCCTTCGGGTTCTTTTCTCTGCCGGACTTGGCGTTCCCTACCTGGTGTTTGCGCTCCCCACGGGAAATTTTCATATAGCGTATGCAGTCTTTGTTTCTGCCTCGCCGCTCCTTCTGGCGGCTTCTTTGGAGTTTGCATCGGACAGCATCAAGAGTCGTTGGGCGCAAGCCGGGATGCAGGATGCGTTCGTCCTCACCCTCTTAGCCGCGATTTACCTGTTCCACCTGCCCGCCGGAGCATGGCCATATCCCGAATTGAGTGGGTTGCCCAAGCTGTTTGTCGCGGATATTGCGCTTTACCTCTACATTGTGGTGCGAAAGCTCGAAGGCATAGGATATTCGTTCGTTCCCTCGCGCGCGGCTTTGCTTACTGGCCTGCGGGAATGGATCTACTTTCTGCCGTTTGGGATCGGACTGGGCTTCGCCATCGGGTTCGTTCACTTTCACGCTCGCTTGCCAGGTCTGACCACGGCAGTGACCAGCGTTATCGTCACCTTCTTACTGGTAGCCATTCCTGAAGAACTTGTTTTTCGCGGAATTGTGCAAAATTTGCTGGAAACACGCCTGGGCCGGAATGGGGCCCTGGCCGTCGCAGCGGTTCTCTTTGGACTGGCTCACTTCAACAAGGGCGCAGTTTTTAACTGGCGCTACGTCTTGCTGGCGGCGATTGCGGGCGTGTTTTACGGGCGAGCCTGGCGCACCCGGCGGCAGTTGCTGGCTGCGGTGATCACGCACACTGCTGTAGATGTTGTCTGGTCATTGTGGTTTCAATGAGCGGGCGCGGCCGGCCCGCGTGCAACCCTGAGTTTTTTTCGATACAGTGGTATTTCCATGCTTGATCTGACTTTTGTGCGCGACAATCTGCCGCTGGTCGAGGAAAGGTTGCGCCAGCGCGGGATGAATCCGGAGGATTTGCTCAAGGATTTTGGCACCGTCGACGCCCAGCGGCGGCAGGCGATCGCCTCGGCCGAAACGCTAAAGGCGTACCGCAACAAGCTTACCGGGGAAATCGCCCAGAGGAAAAAAAGTGGGCAAGATGCCGACGGACTCGTCGAAGAAACCCGCCAGCTTCGCGAGCAGGCCGCCGAGCTCGAAAAGGCGGCCGGGGAGTATGACACGCGGCTGCGGGAAATTCTGGTCGGAATACCCAACCTTCCGAGCGACACAGTTCCCGCCGGAAACAGCGCGGAAGAGAATGTCGAAGTCCGCCGCTGGGGCGCTCCGCCCAGTTTCGACTTCAGTCCCAAGCCCCATTGGGAGTTGGGAGAGCAACTCGGCGTACTGGACCTGGAGCGCGCTGCGAAAATTTCGGGTGCGCGCTTCGCCGTGTATTGGGACCTGGGTGCGCGCCTGGAACGCGCGCTGGCCAATTTCATGCTCGATCTGCACACCCGTGAGCATGGCTATACCGAAGTTTTGCCGCCGTACATGGTGAATTCGGATTCCATGTATGGTACCGGACAGTTGCCTAAATTTGCCGAGGACTCATTCCGGGTCCCTCTGGCCGATAGAGAATTCTGGCTGATTCCTACGGCGGAAGTGCCGGTTACAAATCTCTACCGCAACGAGGTCCTTGATGGCGCGCGTCTGCCGATTTCCTTGACGGCTTATACTCCCTGTTTCCGGAGCGAGGCCGGATCGTACGGGAAAGACGTGCGCGGAATCATCCGCCAGCACCAGTTCCAGAAAGTTGAGCTGGTGAAATTTTCGCGGCCGGAAGAATCCTACGAGCAACTGGAAAAACTTACGCGCAACGCCGAAGAGGTTCTGCAGAAGCTGGGTTTGCATTATCGCGTGATGGCGCTGTGCGCCGGCGACATGGGTTTTTCTTCGGCCAAGACTTACGACATTGAGGTGTGGCTGCCGGGGCAGCAACTGTTCCGCGAGATTTCCTCCTGCTCGAATTTTGAGGCCTTCCAGGCACGCCGCGCCAATATTCGTTTTCGCGCCGAAGGCAAGAAAAAGAGCGAGTTTGTGCATACGCTCAACGGCAGCGGTTTGGCGGTCGGACGCACCTGGGTGGCGATTGTGGAGAATTATCAGCAAGCTGACGGAAGCGTATTGATTCCAGAGGCATTAGGGCCATATATGGGCGCAGATCGCATGTTGCCGAAGAAGTTCTAAGCAACGCAGATTGCGCGAAAGCGATCACAGATGGTGGATGGTTTCAACTCGGAGCAGACCGGCATGAACCCAGCAAATGCGGCGATAGTGACGGTGCCGAAACCGTCAGGGATCGGGATATGGGGAACCCTCCGCGACTACATTTTGTGGTCGCATGAGCGGGGAACCATACAGTACGACGTCATGGTGACCCTGATTCTGGCTTTTGTTTTCTTTTCTCCGTACTGGATTAATTTCAAGGACAAGCCGGTAGAACACAATCCCGGCCACGCTGGAGCGGTGGTTCTGCCCGACGGGCAGGGTGGGCTGATCTACGAGATCGACGCATCAGCCGTGACCGGAAAGGACGACGCGGCAATGCGAACCGCCTTGTTGCAGATCATCGAACCGATCTCCGGGGAAGTCGCCATTTCCAAGATTGAGCCGGTACGCGATGCCAAAGGCCGAGTGCTGCGCTACCGGGTATGGGTGGAGAAGGAGTAACGTGCATCGTAAGTACCAGCGGCCGCTTGCGTTTGTGCTTCTGATGGCTGCGGGATGGACGCAAGCCGCTCAGGCCCCGGCGGGTAAGCCTTCGGCAGATGCCCAATTCAAGAAAACTCTTGCGTTAATAGACCAGACCGCCGCGAATTTCCATAGCACGCAGGCCAATTTTGTATGGGAGCAGTATCAAAAAGTAGTCAACGACACCGATACTCAGAAAGGCACAGTCTATTTCAAGCGCAATGGTGATCAGATTGAGATGGCGGCCGACATCACCGACCCGGACAAGAAATACGTTCTATTTTCCGGAGACAAAGTGCGGTTATACCAGCCGAAAATTGACCAGGTTACCCAATACGATACTGGAAAGCACCGGGCGGAGTTTGAGAGTTTTCTGGTGCTTGGCTTCGGCGGCAGCAGCGCCGAGATGCTGAAATCCTTCGACGTGACTTACGCCGGGGAAGAGAAAATCGGCGATGCCACTACCGCCAAGCTCGATCTGGTTCCCAAGTCAGAGAAAGTCAAGAACACCTTTCAGCACATTGTCTTGTGGATTGACCCGAAGCTGGGAATTTCCATCCAGCAACAGTTCTTTGAGCCATCGGGAGATTACCGGCTGGCAAAATACTCCGATATTCAACTCAATGGCAGGATCTCCGACAGCGTTTTCAAGCTGAAAACCACGGGCAAAACGAAGGTTGTCTCGCCCCAAGGTTGACCACTGCGCATCCGGGCAAAAGATTGAGGGTGAAAAAACAGAGCGGGACGGTATACTGCAGGAGCGCACTTCTCATCTAACTAAATCAGGCAGCCTGGAAAGTTTCGGAATGGCTAAAGTCTTCACGATTCCGGTTCCGCCCTCCAAGATCGGGCGCAGGCGGCGCGAGCGCGCCGATGATCCCCGCTATGTGGATGGACAGCGGGTGCTGGTCGAGGCTATGAAGTACCTGGCGCAGAGCGATCCGGTATTCAATCGCGAGGCGATCGAACTTCTCTCTGAGCACGTGCGCACCCGCTTCCGCATGACCGACTCCCCGCTGGCGTAAGGCCCAAGAATAGCTGGATTTCTTCCCGGGCAATGGCGGTCGCGCCACATCCAGCCTCTACGCCAGGATGCTGTCGTCCAGCTTTTTCCGGCTCCAGTCGGCCGCGGCTTGGGCGAATGCCAGTACTAAGGGATGCGGCTTGCCCGGCTTCGACGACAACTGCGGCTGAAATAAAGTTGCGACATAGAAACGGTGCGTGGGCGACTCGATGGCGCGAATTTCGCCCTTCGGGCCGCGGGCAACGACGGGAAATCCAGCTTCCATGGCAGCCCATTCGTATTCCGGATTCACTTCAAAATTGCAGAAGAACTCCTCCACCACGACCTCTTTCATGTAAAACGACTGCAAATACGAGCCGGGGCGCAGCCGAATCTCCGGAATCGGCCCGGAAAGTTTGGGAGCATTGCCTTTGCGGTCCGGCACCGCGCAAGCCACCGGATAGATCACGATGTTTTTCGACCCGGAGTTGTTCTCCGCTGAGTCAGCGTCTTTAATGCCCAGCACGTTGCGGGCGCATTCGATCAGCGCGTATTGAAATCCCCCGCAGGTGCCCAGAAACGGCCAGTCGCGCCGGCGGGCAAATTCGATTCCGTTCAACATTCCCTGAAAACTCTTGTAGGGGCTGCCGGGCGCGGCCCAGATGCCATCGAAAGTTTCGAGCAGTTTGCCAGCGTCGGAACCGGTGAGCGAGGGAGTGGGAATCCACTCCGGTTCGATGGCCAATTCCAGCTTCGCCGCAGCATGTTCGAGAGAACTGTTCAGCTTGGGGAGGGTCGGAGACGCGGGATCGTAGTCTCCAAGCACGGCGATGCGCACTGCATCACTCACGTGGTCATTCTACTAAATGCAAGTGGAAGAGATAGGTTTTATCCCGCCACCAATGAACGTTCCTTCAATATCTCCTCAACCGCATTGACCGTTGTCTCCAGCTCCGCATCCTTGTTATAGAAGTGCGGAGACATCCGCACTCCAGCCTTCGGCCGCCAATCCACAAGAATTTCGCGCTTCAGTAATTCGCGAGAGACTTCCTGCGAATCGGGCATATCAATCGAAACCGTTCCGCCACGCTTCTCGGGATCGCGCGGGGAATTGACCCGCCATCCGTGCTTGTCGGCCAATTCGATCAGCCGCGCCGTCATGCGCTTCGATTTCTGGCGAATTCTCTCGACTCCCACTTCAGTGATGATCTTCAATCCCGGCCCGGCCGCTTCGAGCGCCGGAATGTGCGTGGTGCCGTTCATGAAACGAAACGGAGGATCGGTATAGCGGATCGGCCCAGTCTCAAAGGCCATGGAATTTTCATGAGCGAACCAGCCGGTGAGCTTCGGCTCGAGTTTCTTGCCAAGGTCGGGCCGCACATACAAGTATGCAACGCCCGGCCCTCCGCACAGCCACTTGAGAACACCGCCACAGGCAAAATCCACGTTGAGAGCGGTCACATCCACCGGAACCGCACCCAGCGATTGATAAGTATCCAGCACCACGTGCGCCCCGACGCGATGGGTCTTCTCAATGATGGCTTTCGCGTCCTGAATGTACGCGCTACGGAAAATCACATGCGAAATCGGAACCAGCAGCGTGGTTTCATCAATCGCATTAAGCATCCCTTCGAGCGGGACGGTGATTCCATCGTCCGTCTTCACCATGTGGACACGCGCCCCGAGCGGCTTTTGCGCCTCCCAGAAATACATGATGGACGGGAAATTCATGTCGCTATAGACGATCTTGTTGCGCTTGCCTGAGAAATCGAAGCAGGAAGCAATGACAGCTTCGCAAGTGGTGACGTTCTGATGCGTGGATACCGAATCTCTCGGCGCATTCATCAGCGCGCCGATCTGGTTGCCCACTTCGACCGCGAGCATCCACCAGCGTTCCTCCCAGGCGCGGACGCCGCGTGTGGCCCAGGTATCGGCATGCGCTTTGAGCGCGTCATAAACCCCCCGCGGCATGGCTCCCAGCGAATTGCTGATCAGATAAGTGGTTCGGTCAAGAATAGGGAACTCGGAACGGTAGTGGAGAAGATCGTCAGTCATAAAATTAATACCAATACTTATCGTATCTCGTAGAGGTACGCATCGTTAATATACATCCCGCCGATCTGAGTATTGCCGAGCCGGACGCCTTCCACAGAGGCAGTTTTTCCGAATACAGAACGCAAAGCTTGATAAAACGGTTGCTTTGGACTGATGAGTTCGACCCAGAGTACTCGGGCTTCGTCGAGCCTGCCACCTGACAGAGCTCGCAGGGTGTCCCGGTTTAGACGTGCAATCGGCACGCGTTTATTTTATCGCGACGCCGCTCTTGAATTTCCGGCTCAGCAGATATCCCAGGCTCAAAATCGCCAGATAGGGCAAGCCGCTGAGGATCGTGATGCGCGATTGCGGCACCCACCACGTGGAAGCAACGGCCGCCGAGATTCCAACGAAGCCGACAATGGAGAGCAATGCTCCTCCCGGAGCGCGCATCGGCAGCGCCGCCAACTCAGCCGGGGAGTGTCTCCGTCGAAAGGCTATATGCGCGGCGAGCGCAATGCACCACGCCAGCATGCCTCCAAATAACGATGCGCCAATGAGATAGAGAAAAGCTGATCCGGGAAGCCAGCGCTCCATGACGAACGCCAACGGCGCGCCAAAGCTCGAAACCACCAGTGCCATTCGCGGCGAGGCTTCGGCGTTCAAGCTGCCCAAAGCGGCGGTGGCATAACCGGAGCGTGCGAGCGAAAACAGCATCCGGCTGGCTGAGTATAGGTTGGCGTTTGCACCTGAGAGTGCAGCCGTCAAGACCACAAAATTCACCAGAGTAGCCGCGGCCGGAATCCCAGCCACTTCAAAGACTGTCACAAACGGGCTTTGCGTGACCCCGGCCCGGTTCCATGGCAATACTCCCACTAGCACCGCGGTCGCTCCTATATAGACGACTGCCAACAGCACGAACATGATCTTGGTGGCGCGAGGAATTTCCTTTGCGGAACGCGCTTCACCCGATGAAATGGCCACCATCTCCAGGCCGAGAAAGCTGAACAGCGGGAACGACACAGCCAAAAAAGGCGAGATCGGCCCGTTGGGCAAAAACCCACCCTGGCTTTGGTATTGGGCTGCGACCTTTCCTTCAATTAGCAACCAACTGCCTATCAGAATGAAGGCCAGAATCACCACCACCTTCACCAGCGCGAACCAGTATTCGAAGTGCCCGTAATCGCCCACCGTGCGCAGGTTGATGAACAGCAGGATCACCGAGTAAATCGCAATCCACACCAGGGCGGGAATGGAAGGAAACCAATAGCCTGAATAAGTGGAAGCCGCCACCAATTCTGCCCCCACCGCCATCGCCACCGAGAACCAGTAGCCATAACGGGCGACGAATCCCGCCCAGTGGTTCAGATACAACTCGGCGTAAACGCCAAACGAACCTGCCGCGGGATGGGCGCTGGCCAGTTCGCCGAGGGCGTTGGTGACAATCCAGGCCAAAAAAGCTCCCGCGATGTACGTCACAATCACCGCCGGCCCGGCCACTTGCACCGCTGCGCCTGATCCCAGCAGCAGCCCGGTGCCGATGGATCCGCCAACCGCTACCATCGCCATCTGACCGGCGCTGAGTTGGCGGTGTAGTCCTGCCTCGGAAGCGATCTGGTTGGGTTCGGTGGTCGTTGCCATGCCCCTCGGCACATATATCAGAAAGTCATTTGATTCCAAACAGCATTTCTAGGCGTGACCTTCGTAACCCGGGCTGGCCGTTACTGCATTGCTGCCCGAGTCATGCCGCTCCTAGAATTTCTGAGGGTAACTCCGCCCTTATCCTGCTCATGGCAGAAACCAGACGACTCGACCGCTCTGAAATCACCAAACGCGTGGAACGCGCCGAGAAACTCCTGCAAAAAGGCAAGCCCGCGGAGGCGCTGGAGGAATATCTTCAGGTCCTACAGGCCGATCCGGCCAATGACTCTGTCTGCCAGATGGCCTCGGATCTGTGCCTTTCCCTGCAACGCATTCCGGAGGCGGTCAAGCTGCTGGGAGAATTGTTTGAGCGCCAAATCGCCGCCGGCGACGCCACTCGCGCCAGCCTGACCTACAAAAAGCTGGCGCGTTATATCAATCCCACCTGGGAGCAGAAGCTGCGTTTTGGGCAGCTACTCGAGAATTCCAACCGCAAGTCCGCGCTTGAGACCTATGAATCCGTCTTTCAGGAATTGAAGCAGCAAGGGCGCAAGCAGGAGTCGCAGGGCGTTCTGCAGCGGATTTGCGCGCTGGAAACCAGCGAAAAAAACATCCAGCGCATGGGCGAACTTTCCTCGGAACTGGGTGACGGCAAAGCCGCCGCTGCCGCGTTTCTCAAACTCGCGGAGATGGCGAGGGCCAGTGGTGGAAGCACAAAAGAATGGATCGAACGTGCCTACTCGGAGAATCCTGCTGACGCAGAAATCGCCCTCGCCTACAGCCGCAACCTTGTGGAGCAGGGACAGCTCGGCGCTGCGATTTTTATTCTCGAGGCGCAAGTCAACGCCGGCGGCTCTTCCTTGGAATTACGGGAAAACTACGCCAGGGCGTTGCTCGCGGCAGGACGGCTCACTGACGCCGTGCCGGTTCTCTGGCAGCTATTCGAGGAAGATACCACGCGCGTGCGCGACCTTGCCAATCTGATTGGGCAACTTCTCGATGCCCAGCAAGACGCTTCGGCAGTCGAGCTGGCGAAAAAACTGGAACAGTTCCAGCGTAGAAAAGGCGAGCGCCGCGAATTCCTCAAAATGATGCAGGAACTCGTCGCCCGGCACCAACCCTCCCCGGGAATGTTGGAATTCATGGCGGAGCAGTTCAATTCATCGAACCGCGAAAGCGACTACTCGCAAACTTTGCTCAAGCTCTTCGAGCTGCACTGCGCCGCCGGTGACTACATGAAAGCCGCCGATTGCTTTGACCGCGCCGCCGAAGTGGACCAGTACGAACCCGGCCACCAGAAGCGGCTGGAGATGCTGCGCGGCAAAATTGATGAGGCCCGGTTCAAAGTTATCGCTTCCCGTTTCTCCGGGATGAGCGAATCCCCGGTTGTGCCGGTGCATAGCGAAGAAAAAGTTCTGGGTGCGGCGGCTTTGCAGGACCTCATGCTGCAAGCGGAGATTCTGGTGCAGTATGGCATGCGTTCCAAGGCCCTGGAGCGTTTGCAGCGCATTCAGGAACTTTTTCCTCACGAGGAGGAACGCAACAAAGATTTGCAGCAGCTCTACATGACAGCGGGCATGGTCCCGCACTATGCCGATTCTGCTCCGGTTCCACCCAGCGCGGCGTCTCCCCCACCGCAAGGAGCGGCCGATGTAAACAGCTTTGCCATCGTCTCTGAAATCACGCGCAAGATCTACCGGCAAAGCAACGCCGATGCGGTCATGTCCACCACGGTGCAGGAAATTGGCACGCAATGGAAAGTGGGACGCTGCATTCTCGCGATGCGCAAGCCCGGCCTGCCGCCAACCAGCGTGAGGGAATATTCAAGCGGCGGAAATGCAAGCGATGTCGGCGCGCTGGAAGAAGTGATTGCGGCCGTGCACGATCTTTCCCTCAGCCGGGGTCCCTTGACCATTTCCGATGCCAAAACAGAATTAGCCAGCGCGAGCCAGGCGCTGGAAACACTGGCGATTGGCGCGGTGCTGGCTCTGCCGCTGACGGACGGCGCCGAGCATGTTGGCGTTCTGATCCTCACCCAGCCTACCCCGCGTCCGTGGCATGGTAATGATGTGATGCTGCTTAAAAGCATCAGCGATCAGATCGTGATCGCGCTCAACAACGCCGGCCTGCGGCGCCTGGTCAAAAACCTTTCCGTTACCGATGAAAAATCTGGCCTGTTGAAGCGGGCGTCTTATCTCGATCTTCTGCTGGCCGAATTACGCCGCGCGGCGCAGCAGAAGACCGCCGTTACCGTAGTGTTGCTGCAATTCGGAGATCGCCCGGCGATGCTGAAAGAATTCGGCGAGGGGGTTGTCGAGGCGATGATGCAACGCATCGGCCAACTGCTCGCGGTCAACATCCGGCAAAACGACCTCGCTTTCCGTTATGAAATGACCACCGCCGCTCTCGTGTTGGGAGAGACGTCGGAAAAAGAAGGTAAGGCTGCGGTCGAGAAGCTCCGCAAAATCATCTCCGACGTGCGCCTGCCGGAAAAACAACAATCGGTCCCCTTCCATGCCGGAATTGCCGAAGCCGCCGTCCAGCCCGACTACGATCCCGTGGATGTCGTCACTGAAGTCATCAATCGTGCCGAGCAGGCTTTGAGCGCGGCCGTAGTGCAAGGTCCGGAAAGCGTGGTCGCTCTGGCCGCTTCGGTCGCGAACGCGGCCGTGGCGTAACCAGGCCACCGCTGGTGGCGAACTTTTTCATCCGCTGTTACACTACCCAGTTTGGCTGGTCCAGTCGGAAGCGTTCTTCCCGCAAGAAGCCATCCATCAGAAAGCTGTAGCCCATAATCAATGCTGAAACCGGGGGACATTGCTATCGTCAGTGGGGCGCGCACGCCCTTTGGCCGCTATTGCGGCAAGTTGAAAGACTTTACCGCTCAGGAATTGGGCGCGATCGCCGCCAAAGGCGCAATGGAGCGGGCCGGGATCGAAGCCAAAGAATTCGACCACGCGGTTTTCGGCAATGCCCAGCAAACCTCCGGCGATGCGCTCTACGGCGCGCGTCATGTTGGTCTGCGCGCCGGGCTGCCCATCGAGACCCCTGCGCTGACCGTGAATCGTCTGTGCGGCTCAGGCATGCAGGCCATTGTGAACGCCGCCCAGATGATCCAGCTTGACGAGGCGAAAGTCGTGCTCGCCGGCGGCATGGAGGCCATGTCACAGGCTCCCTTCTCCATTCGTGGCCGCGACGGATTCAGTCTCGCTCCCGGCGGCAAGCTGGAAGACTCTCTCATGGTCGCTCTGCTCGATAGTTTTTGCGGCTTGTATATGGCGAATACCGCCGAGTTATATGGCGAGCAGCAGAGCATCACCCGGCAGAATCAGGACGAGTTCGCTCTGCGTTCGCAAAAATCTGCGGACGAGGCCTACAAAGCGGGCAGATTGCAGGAAGAACTGGTGCCGATTCCGTTGAGAAATCATAAAGGCGAGCCAACTGGCGAGATGTTCACTGAAGATGACCATCGCCGTCCGCAGACGACCATGGAAGGTCTGGCCAAGCTGAAAGCTGCCTTCGGCAAAAACGGCAGCGTGACCGCAGGCAACGCCAGCGGCATTGTGGATGGCGGCGCCGCGGTTGTTGTCATCTCTCTGGAAGAAGCCGGCAAGCGCGGCATTAAGCCGCTGGGGCGCATTGTGAGCTGGGGTATTGCAGGGGTTGAACCGAAGTTGATGGGCCGCGGGCCGGTTCCAGCGACCAAGATCGCATTGCAGAAAGCCGGGCTTACTCTCGATTACATTGACTTGATCGAAGTGAATGAGGCCTTCGCGGCGCAGTATCTCGCCGTCGAAAAGGAATTGGGATTGGACCGCGAGAAAGTAAACGTCAATGGCGGAGCGATTGCGCTCGGGCATCCTTTGGGTGCTACGGGAACGCGGCTCGTAATCACGCTGCTCTATGAGTTGCGCCGCCGCAAAAAGAAATATGGCCTGGCGACAGCATGCATCGGCGGCGGGCAGGGCATTGCCATGATCGTGGAAAGTTTGAATTAGCTTTCCACGAAAGCAAACAAGATTGGCTTGTCATCCTGAGCGCAGCGAAGGACCTGTGTAATTTAAGAACTGAAGTTCATAGGTTCTGCGCTTCGCTCAGTGACAACTTGAGCCGCTTTGCGGGCCTGAGCCCGCAGGCGAAATCCCGAGCGTAGCGAGGGATCTCAGGAGTGGAACGATGGAAATCAAAAAAGTTGGCGTACTCGGTTGTGGCCTCATGGGTTCCGGCATCGCGCAAACCTGCGCCACTGCCGGATTCCACGTGACCGTCCTCGAAGTCGAGCAGAAGTTTCTCGACAAGGGCTTTGCCGGAATCGAAAAGTCGCTGGCGAAGTTTGCCGAGCGTCCACCGGAAAAAGGCGGCATCACCGCGCAGCAGCAAGACGCCATCCGCGCGCGCCTCAAAGGCACCATCCGCAAAGAAGACCTTGCCGATTGCGACATCGTCATCGAGGCGGTCATCGAAAACATTGAAGAAAAAAAGAAGATGTACGCGGCACTCGACGCCATCGTGAAAAAAGACGCCATCTTTGCCTCGAATACTTCTTCCATTTCCATTACCGAGCTGATGACCGCGACCAGGCGCCCTGAGCGGTTCATCGGGCTGCACTTTTTCAATCCGGTGCCGCTGATGAAGCTGGTCGAAGTCGTGCGCACCATCGCCACGGCCGACGATGCCTACCAGGCCGCTTACGAGTTCGCGAAAAAGCTGGGCAAAGTTCCCGTCCGCACCAGCGACAAGACCGGATTCATCGTCAACCGCCTGCTGGTCCCGTATCTGCTCGATGCCATCCGCGCGTACGAGGAAGGCGTAGGCTCGATCGAGGACATTGATAATGCCATGAAACTCGGTTGCGGCTATCCCATGGGGCCGTTTACGCTGCTCGATTTCGTCGGCCTTGATACGACCTACTACATCACTCACGTCATGTACGACGAGTTCAAAGAGCGCCGCTTTGCCTCGCCTGCGCTGCTGAAGAGATTAGTCATGGCAGGCTGGTACGGGCGTAAGTCAGGCAAAGGCTTCTACGATTATGCCGATCCGAACAGCCCGAAGGCAAACAAACTATAAGTGCGTGGGGACGCCGCCCGCGGTCTGTCCGGCGGAGCGAAGCTCCGCGGAGACGCATTATATTTGTCATCCTGAGCGCAGCGAAGGACCTCTGTATTAGCCTGCATTGTTGCATAGATTCTTCGCTTCGCTCAGAATGACAATACTAAAAACAGTCGCGTGATTTGAACTTTTATGACCTTCGAAAACATTCTCCTCTCCAAGAAAAACTCCATCGCTTACGTCACCGTCAACCGGCCCAAGGTCCTCAACGCCCTCAACATGGCGACCATGGAGGAGCTGCGCGCGGCGTTCACCGATATCAAGAACGACCCGGGCATCCGCGTGGCCATCATGACCGGAGCGGGCGAAAAAGCGTTCATCGCCGGCGCCGACATCAGCGAACTTGCCAAACACGATGCTGTCAGCGGTAAGGAGTACACGCACCGCGGGCAGAGCGTGCTCGACTTGATCGAGAACCTGGGCAAGCCGGTGATTGCCTGCATCAATGGCTTTGCGCTCGGCGGCGGATGCGAAATTGCCATGGCCTGCACCATGCGCCTGGCCAGCGAAAACGCCAAGCTCGGCCAGCCCGAGGTGAAGCTGGGTATCATTCCCGGCTACGGCGGGTCGCAGCGGCTGCCGCGCCTGGTCGGCAAAGGGCTGGCCATGCAGCAGATTCTCACCGGCGAGATGATCACCGCGCAGGAGGCGCACCGCATTGGACTGGTGAATGAGGTGACCGCACCGGCCGACTTGATTCCGCGCGCTGAAGCGATCGCGGCGAAGATTATTGCCAACGCTCCGCTCGCGGTTCAATATGCGATGGAAGCGGTGAACAAAGGCATGGAAATGACTCTGGCCGAAGGGCTGTATCTGGAGGCCGTTCTTTTCGGCGTTGCCTGCGCGACGGAAGACAAAAAAGAAGGCACGACGGCATTCTTGGAGAAGCGGCCGGCGGCGTTCAAAGGCAAATAGCTATCCTCATTGTCATCCCGGCTTCTGTACAGAAAAAATGAAAACTCGAAACGGCATTGCGATACTGGGATGGACATTAATTCTGTCAGCGCCCATGTCAGCACAGGACAGGCCTGCCATTACGTACCCGCATGGGACGATCTCAAATGTTTGCGCGCCCACTGATGGCATCGAGCTTTTTTTGGTACTCACTGAAAAGCCGATGAGTTGCGGACAACAAACGCCTGATAAGTTTCTTCGCCTTGCTCTGGATGGGCCGTTTCCCAGGACCATTAATTTTCCGGCAAAGAATGCCCACATGCAGGCTTACCGGTGTGGGGACGTTAATAAAGTGATCAAGTGCGAACCTGCCATCGGCGGTCAGATTACAATCGACCGCACCGGCCAGAGTGGTCGTTATGAACTCGAATTCAGCGAAAAAGATAAAGAGCTCCAAACCGGCGATTTCCAGGTAACCGAGTGTATGACCCGAATTGTGTGCCGGTAGTGGCCTGTTGAGATGGTGATGGTCGAAGGTCCCCGACATTGAAAAATAGTTCATTGCGGAAAAGCCGGACCGATGCCGAACAGAGAATCCGGCGTAAAACTCGCGCGGGGAAGCTCGACGCAGCGGGCCTACGTTTCGCAATAGTGGTTTCACGCTTCAATGAGTTCATCACCGGCCGTTTGCTGCGAAGTGCTTACGATGGGCTGCTGCGCTCTGGTGCCAACGAAAAAAATATCGACGTCGTTCAGGTGCCGGGTTCCTTCGAGATTCCTTCCGCTGCACGAACTCTGGCTGAGACCAAAAAGTACGACGCCATCATTTGCCTCGGTTGCCTTTTGCGCGGAGATACCGCGCATTACGACGTAATTGTCAACGAGGTTGCGCGCGGAATCGGGCAATCAGCGCAAGAGACCGGCGTGCCGCATGCTTTCGGCGTCCTCACCTGTGAAACGCTCGAGCAGGCGATTGACCGTGCCGGCCTGAAAATGGGCAACAAAGGCTTCGAAGCCGCGCTGGCGGCGGTTGAAATGGCGAACCTGAAAAAAGCCGTCGCTGGCACACCCGTCGTTGGCAGTTCGGCGTCGGTCGTTCGCCAAAGCAAGACCAGCCCAAAACGGTTATCAAAACGCAAGCCCTGAATTCCTCATTCTTCCCGCGGAACTGTAAACTGATAACATCGTCGTCTGCGAGAACGACCGACGGCCAATGGCAAATGGCCAACGGCCAATAGCGAATCGCCAGCGACCAACGACGAGAGAACCATGGGCACCCGCCGCAAATCCCGCGAACTGGCGCTGCAAATGCTCTTCCAGGCAGACATGGGAAAACAATCGGCAGAAGAAGTGCGGCGCACGTTCTGGCGGGAGCACGAGGTACAAGATGACGTAAAAGGCTTTGCCGACGTTCTGTTTCGCGTGGCCAGCGACCGCGCTGCCGAGATCGACAGCCTGATCGAAGGACACGCCGAACACTGGCGCATGGACCGCATGGCGGCAGTGGATCGCAATCTGCTGCGCTCGGCGGTGGCAGAGTTAATCGGATTTTCCGCCACACCCCGAGCAGTGGTCATCAACGAAACCCTTGAAATCGCCCGCAAGTTTTCCACCCCCGAATCGGTGCAGTTCATCAACGGCGTGCTCGACAGTGTGGGCAAAGAACTGGAAAAGATGGCAGCCAGGAGTGGTTGAACCGCTTCCGTAATCCCCATCCTCGCCTCAAATGCTCTTTCAGGGTTTCATCGCAAGAAGATCGGGTTTGCAGGTGAATCCGATTGATCCGCCGACCGAGTTCTGGCAGAAGTAAAAACCCTTTGGGAAAGAAATTTGCTGAAAATCGCCGCCAGAAATCGTGCTGAGGGCATGGACCAGTCCGTCGCTGGCAAGGACATACAAAAGGCTTCCGTCAGGGGTCAACGCGGCTTGTACCGGAGTGGCATTTCCGGCCAGAGCAATGTTGCTCGGCAGGTGTCCATTAATGTTGAACACGAGAATGCTGTTCAGGTTCGAGGCGATTACATAGGCGGTTGTACCGTCCTGAGAGACGATCAACTGGGTGGGAACAAAATTACCCTGGCCCAGATTGACGCTGGTAACTGTGTCGCTCACGGTTGGTGTGCAACCAGCGGGCGTCGCGCTTACCCCGATGATGTCAATACCGGGCGGATCCACGGCGATGACTTGACTTGCGTCGGGAAGAGTTTTTATGAAGGCCGGCGCTGCCGGAGTGCTCACCGTATCTGCGATCCCGTTGTCGCAGGTTCGGTGCACGGTTACCGCCGATGGAGATCCGCCGGCTACATAAGCGAAAGCGCCTTCCGACAGAAACGAAACATCACCTGCCGGTGAGGACAAAGGAATAGTCTGAAGCCCGTCGATTTTCGAGTAGACATAGAGCGTGCTTCCGGCAAGAATGTACGCCTTCAGGCTATCAGGAGAAAAATCGGCAGCCGTGGCTCCGCTGATTGTGTACGCGATCGAGGTATGAGTCGAAGTGTTGAACATATAAACCTGGTTGGGAGTGTCGCTGGTGTCGGAGATTACCAACAACGTGCCATCGGGAGAAACCGCCAGAACCTTGCCGGGAGAGGAAGTATAAAGCGTGACCGCAGGCGGACTGGAACCGGGATTTAGGGCCATCAGGCCAGCGCTTCCAAACAATCCGGAATTGGTGCCTGCATAGGCGTTCTTGCCCTCGAGGTCAAACCGCAAAGAATTGGGAGGGAAGGGCAAAATCCCCGGCGTTTCCACCGTGTTCGTGGGAACGTCAACGATTGCCAGTCCGGTCACGCAGTCGTTGGTGGTGCCGCAACCCGTGCTGGTGACGTATAAGGACGTAGCGGGCGTAGTGCCGCCGCCCCCGCTCCCGCCGCTCCCTCCAGTTGTAGTGGTAATGGTCCCAGCTACGTAAACCGGCTTTTCCGGATAAATGGGCAGGCTAGGCAGAAATCCGATGTTACAGGTGGGAGGAGTGCAAGTAGCAATGACCGCGGCTGCTCCCCCGGCTCCTGCCGTGGAAGCGATGCCCGAAGTCGTGACAGCCACGGACGCGGGCTGCGAGGAACTCCAGGTCAGAGGAACATTCGTGAGCGAGGCGCCTAACGTATCCAGCACCGTCGGCACAATCGTCTCACTGCTGCTTGATGAAGTTGTGACTTGCAGAGATATGGACTGCACGGCACAGGTCGTGAAATCGATCGGGAAGCTGCTCACGCCACTGACAGTGGCAAAAATCGGAGTAGTGCCCGGATTCTCAGCGGTTGCGCGTACCTGATTCAGGACCGGCTGATTGGTCCCCGAAACGGTCAGAGTATTGAGTGTCGTGACCCCGGTCGTTACCGCTAGCCAGCTAAACTGCCCCACCGTTGGGGTGATGTCCACTCCGCGGTTGTAGGCATTCGCCTGGAAATCAAGAAACTGCCCTTTGGAATAACAGGGCCCGGGAGGATTGGTTTGCGCGGGGACAATGCTCACCGAAACGCTGTCGATGTGCTGGTGCACGTAGATCGTCGTCGTGGGGCTGCTCACGCCGCGGGCGTATGCAGTAACCTGTGCCACGCCGACAGGCCCAGGTGTGCAGATCTGGGGATTGGTCAGGGAATTCCAGGAACCGCCGCAAGCTAACCCATTGGAGGCGATGGTCAGCACGGCCGTGTTACTCGAGAGGTATGAGATCGGTTCCGTGAGCGTGGTGTTACTGCTGTCCGCAGCAAGGGCGGTCAGGGCAATATATTGGCCTATCTCAACCGAAGCATACGGGGCGGGGTTCAAGGTGACGGTGGCGGGAACGGGATAGTTGGTCACGCTGACAGGCTGACCGCCGTGGCAACCGGAAAAGCCCGCAATTCCCAGGACAACCAGAACCACCAGGAGAAAACGTAACCTGCCCATTCACCCTCTTTGCCCGACAGGGCAAACCAAATTCTTCTGACCGGAAGTTCCCCAGTGTAGAGGCTCTAAATGGTTTGAGCAAGTTGAGACCTGCAGAGATTTGCGCCGTCTGCGAAATTCTCAGCGATGTCGGAATTTGCGCATCACCTCGGCACCGGAGGCCCCCAACTCGCCACCGACAGTTAAGATGCGTCCAAAGGCTTGTTGACGATTTGCCGCATCGCTTGCTATAGTATTTTGGTTCCGCGAGTTCATTCAGGCTTGTCTGTAAGTGTGGGCCGCCCTTGATGCGCGGCCGTAATAGGCAACAGTTAAGCCGCAAAGATGCACGTTCTTCCGGAGGAACGGAAGAACGCCCTCGCTGAAGGCCCTGCGCTTATCCTCCGCCCGTTGGAGGGGTATGCGGGGCGGGTGCTGACGAAACGGAACTACTCCCGGGTTGCAATCCGGGCTTGGCGTCACCGTCGTCGGCTTTTGTCCGAACGGGAGTTCTCAAATCTCTCGCCTGTTGCGAGAAGCATGGATGGCGGACGCCATCCAGACCATCAGTTTGAGCGAAGTTTGTGTGCGCTTTGTGTCGGGCTGCGTATGGCACAAGGGTAAGGAGCGATTGGCAAGCATGCCTACGTTTAACCAATTGGTACGCGAGGGCCGCAGGCGGCCGCGTTATAAGACGGCCAGTCCGGCGCTGCAAGGGTGTCCGCAGAAGCGTGGCGTTTGCACCCGCGTGTACACGCAAACGCCCAAGAAGCCGAACTCGGCGCTGCGCAAGGTGGCGCGTGTGCGCTTGACCAACGGGATTGAGGTTACCACCTACATTCCCGGAGTCGGACACAATTTGCAGGAGCACTCGATTGTGCTCATCCGCGGCGGCCGTGTTAAGGATCTGCCCGGAGTGCGCTACCACGTGGTGCGCGGGACCCTGGATTCGGTAGGCGTGGCCAACCGCAAGCAAGGCCGCTCGAAGTACGGCGCGAAGCGGCCAAAATAAGTCGTTTGTCATCGGTCGTTCGCTGTTAGCTATGTATTCAGGGCCAACGACCAGGAACGGACGACAAAGGACGCAAGTTCAATGCCCCGAAAAGGACATATCGCAAAGCGCGGGACGGAAGCCGATCCGGTTTATAACTCGGATCTGGTCACGAAGTTCATCAACTCCATGATGTGGTCGGGCAAGAAGAGCACCGCGGAGGGCATCTTCTATGAAGCTTTGACCCGCCTGCAAAACAAGGGTGGCGACGAGGCCCTGAAGCTATTTACCAAAGCGGTCGAAAACGCTAAGCCTCTGCTCGAAGTAAAGACCCGCCGCGTGGGCGGCGCCAACTATCAGGTCCCGGTCGAGGTCAATCCCGACCGCAGGACTTCGCTCGCGATTCGCTGGCTGATCGCGTATTCGCGCGGCCGCGGCGAAAAGGGAATGATCGACAAATTGAGCAACGAGTTGCTCGACGCGGCCAATGGCCGCGGTGCGGCGATCAAAAAGAAGGAAGATGTGCACCGCATGGCGGAGGCGAACAAGGCCTTCGCGCATTACCGATGGTAACGGATTGAGTCATGGAGCGCATCGGGTCATTACGTGATCGAAAGCAGCATGAAACGCAGGATTTTCAATCACCCAATAACTCAATCGCTGGATCGCTGAATTAGTTTCGGAGCCCCAGAAAGTAGAAATAAAGTCGTGCCCAGAACAGTCCCATTAGAGCGTTGCAGGAACATCGGCATCATGGCCCACATTGATGCCGGCAAGACCACTACGACCGAGCGCATCCTGTTTTATACCGGCAGGACGCACCGCATCGGAGAGGTCCATGAAGGCACTGCGACCATGGACTGGATGGAGCAGGAGCAGGAGCGCGGCATCACCATCACCTCCGCCGCAACCACCTGCGTGTGGCGCGATATCCGCATCAATATCATTGATACTCCCGGGCACGTGGATTTCACCGCCGAAGTCGAGCGCTCGCTGCGTGTGCTTGATGGCGCCTGCGCTGTATTCGACGCGGTGCATGGCGTCGAGCCGCAGTCGGAAACCGTGTGGCGCCAGGCCGACAAGTACGAAGTTCCGCGCATTTGCTTCATCAATAAAATGGACAAAATGGGCGCCGACTTCGAGCACGCCATCGACACCATCCGCAAACGCCTCAACGCCCGCCCCGTCGCCATTCAACTCCCCATCGGACAGGAAGACAAGTTCAAAGGCGTGATTGATCTGTTCACCATGAAGGCGATCCTCTGGAATGATGAGACTCTGGGCGCCGAGTACGAAGTGGAAGAGATTCCCGAAGAACTGAAGAAGAAAGCCAATGCCTTCCACAATCAGATGGTCGAGACTATCGTCGAGAACGACGACGATCTGCTGCACAAGTACATGGAAGGCGAGAGCATTGCGCCGGAGGAACTGAAAGCCTCTTTGCGCAAAAGCGTGATCGCGCTCAAGGTGTTTCCGGTCATCTGCGGCACAGCCTTCAAAAACAAGGGCGTGCAGCCGCTGCTCGATGCGGTGGTGGATTTCCTTCCTTCTCCTATTGACATTCCTCCGGTAAAGGGCACGGATCCCAACACCAACCAGGCGATTGAGCGCAAAGCGGACGACAAAGAACCATTTTCGGCGCTGGCCTTCAAGATCATGACCGACCCGTTTGTTGGGCAGCTGGTGTTCATCCGGATTTACTCCGGCCAGCTCAAGACCGGAGACTCGGTCTACAACCCGCGCAAGCAGCGCAGCGAGCGCATCGGCCGCCTGCTCAAGATGCACGCCAACAAGCGCGAGGAGATCAGCGACATTGATGCCGGCGACATCTGCGCCTGCGTCGGTCTGAAGAACGTCACCACCGGCGACACCATTTGCGACGAGAAGCACCCGATTTTCCTCGAGTCCATTGAATTCCCCGCCCCCGTCATTGACGTAGCCGTAGAGCCCAAGACCAAGGGCGATCAGGAAAAGATGGGCCTGGCGCTAGCCAAGCTGGCCCAGGAGGACCCGACTTTCAAAGTCCATACCGATCCCGACAGCGGGCAGACCATCATCAGCGGCATGGGCGAGCTGCATCTGGAGATCATCATTGACCGCATGATGCGCGAGTTTTCGGTTGAAGCCAATGTCGGCAAGCCGCAGGTGGCGTACCGCGAGACCATTCGTAAGGTTTCGGAGGCGGAGGGCAAATACATCCGCCAGACCGGCGGTCGCGGCCAGTATGGTCACGCCAAAATTCGCCTGGAGCCGCAAGAGCCGGGCAAAGGCTACGAGTTCGTCAATGACATCGTCGGCGGCTCGGTGCCCAAGGAATACATCAAGCCGATTGACCAGGGCATTAAAGAGGCCATGGAAGGCGGGGTTCTGGCCGGCTACGAGATGGTGGACGTCAAAGCCACTCTCTACGACGGCAGCTATCACGAAGTGGACTCGAGCGAAATGGCGTTCAAAATCGCTGGCTCGATGGCCTTCAAGGAAGCCGCGCGCAAGGCGTCGCCGGTTCTGCTGGAGCCGGTGATGTCGGTCGAAGTCGTCGTTCCGGAAGATTTTGCCGGCGCGATCATGGGCGACCTGAGCTCGCGGCGGGGACGGATTGAAGGTATGGAGCACCGCGCCGGTTCGCAGGTGATCAAGTCGATTGTTCCGCTGGCCGAAATGTTCGGTTACGCGACCCACATGCGTTCGAGCACGCAGGGACGCGCGACCTACTCCATGCACTTTGCGCGTTATGAAGAAGCCCCTCGCTCAGTGGCGGAGGAGATCATTGCCCGGGTGCAGGGCAAGACGGTAGGGAAATAGTTGGGAGTTGCACAGGTCCTTACGGCGGCTGAAGCCGCCTCAGGATGACAGGAAAGTTGAGCTAGCAGCTAAGAGCTTAGGAGCTGGAAGCTAACATGGCAAAAGAGAAATTTGAACGCACCAAGCCGCACTGCAACGTGGGGACGATCGGTCACATTGACCATGGCAAAACCACGCTGACTGCGGCCATCACCAAGGTGTTGCAGAAGCACAATCCCAAGA
>Ga0335081_10000071_pt1 | contig 195221 bp, 170 predicted proteins | sample Lox_Sample_35_FD_206713 | JGI IMG/M metagenome (GOLD analysis project Ga0335081, IMG submission 206713) | Soil microbial communities from Loxahatchee National Wildlife Refuge, Florida, United States - Lox_Sample_3.5 | ecosystem: Environmental > Terrestrial > Soil > Wetlands | place: USA...
TGCTATCGAGGTAGCGCATGCTCGGTCCTTTCTGAGTCTCGACAACCGGAAAGAACCGATTTGCATCGGTTCGACCGAGCATGCACCGTGACACAGTGAATCATTCCCCGGACAGTCCTGCTCCCCTTTGGGGAGAGGGAGTGCGCTGTGCCAGCGCTGCCACCTCAACCTAATGTCCTCGATGCCGGGCGAATTGCCATGAGGCGCCGGCCGCGCCAGAATATCGGCTGCCGAGGCGCCACGCGCGCAATGAACTTTCAGGGAGGTCCGTCCTTGCTGTCGCAGCACGACAACGATCTATTGACCCGCGTCGGTCCGGGCACGCCGATGGGCGCGCTGATGCGGCGCTACTGGATTCCGGCGGCGTTTTCGCAAAGCATCGCCAAGCCCGACGGCCCGCCGCTGCGGGTGCGGCTCCTTGGCGAGGATTTGGTGCTGTTCCGCGATACCGCGGGCCGCCTCGGTCTGCTCGACGAAAAGTGCCCGCACCGGACCGCTTCGCTGTTCTACGGCCGCAACGAACATAACGGGCTGCGCTGCGTCTATCACGGCATCAAATTCGACGTCGACGGCAACTGCGTCGACCTGCCCTGCGTGCCGCAGATGACCGAGGCGCACCGCGCCGCCGCGCAAAGGGAGCTCGCCGCCAAAGCCTATCCGTGCATCGAGCGCGGCGACGTGGTCTGGACCTATATGGGGCCGGCCGCGCACAAGCCAGAATTTCCCGAGCTGGAATGGACGCTCGTGCCGCCGGAGCAGCGCCACGCCACCCGCCACATCCAGGAATGCAACTGGCTGCAGGCGCTCGAAGGCGGCTTCGACGCCACGCACCTGACGTTCCTGCACGGCGCCGAGAGCGACGCCAGCCGCCGCATCGTCGCCTCGCTCTACGAAGTGATCCCGACCGATTTCGGCTTCGTGGTCGGCACCGGCCGCGACCGCGGCGACGGCACCATCATGTGGAACATGAACGTGATGCTGGCGCCGTTCCACAAGATCATCTCGTCGCTGCCGCACGCCGCCCACGTCTGGGCGCCGATCGATGACGAGAACACCATGCTCTACAGCGTCGATTTTCATCCGTCACGGCCGTTCACCGCGCAGGAGCTCGCCCGCTCCAAGGCCGGCGACGGCATCCACACCGAAAATATTCCCGGCACCGACCACGCCGTGCGCAACCGCGCCAACAATTATCTGATCGACCGCGCGCTGCAGGCGAGCGGCAAGTCGTATACCGGCATGAAAGGTTTTGGCACGCAGGATTGCGCCATCCAGGAATCGATGGGGCCGATCGCCGATCGCAGCCGCGAGCATCTGCTCGCGTGCGACGCGGCCATCGTCAAGATCAGGCGGCTTCTTCTGCAGATGCTCAAGGATCACGCCGCCGGCAAGCCGCTGCCCGGTATGAATCCGGCGAGCTATCGGGTGCGTTCCGGCCGCTTCGAAGCGAAAAAGGGCGTGCCGTTCGCGGACGCCATGGCCGAATTCGTCCGCCGCGACACGCCCATCGCGGCGGAATGAACGTTATAATGAGGTTAAGCATTCAGTGCATCGTCATTGCGAATAGCGAAGCGACGAGGCAATCCAGAACGCCCCCTCCCTTCCCTCCCCCGCAAGCGGGGGAGGGTTAGGGTGGGGGTGCTTCGCTTCGCTCGCAATGACGACACGCTTGCGCGGTACCGTACTAGAGAGGCAACGAGCATGAACGGCGCCCAAGTCATTGCCCACATCCTCAAGCAGGAGGGCACCGAGTTTCTGTCCTGCTACCCGCGCAACCAAACCATCGAGCCGTGCGCGGCGATCGATATTCGGCCGATCCTGTGCCGGCAGGAACGCGTCGGCGTCGGCATCGCCGACGGCTATAGCCGCATCAAGCGCGGCAGGAAGAACGGCGTGTTCGGCGCGCAGGCCGGCCCCGGCATCGAGAATGCGTTTCCCGGCGTGGCGCAGGCATTCTCCGAGAACGTGCCGATCCTGATCATTGCCGGCGGGCTGCCGCTGTCGCGGCAATACGTGCGCCCGGTGTTTCGCGCCGCCGAGGTTTATCGGCCGGTCACCAAATGGTCGGCGCTGGCGCACAACGTGCAGGAATTGCCGAGTCTCTTGCGGCGTGCCTATCACGCCATGCGCTCCGGCAAGCCGGGGCCGGTGCTGATCGAGGTGCCCGACGAGGTGTTCGAGGCCGAGTATAAAGGCCCGCTCGACTACACGCCGGTGCCGGTGCAGCGCGCCGCGCCCGATCCGGACGCGGTCCGCGAAGCGGTCGCCACATTATTGAATGCCAAGCACCCGGTGCTGTGGGCCGGCCAGGGCGTGCACTACGCCGAAGCCGGCGAGCGGCTCGCGGCGCTCGCCGAGCTCATTCCGGCGCCGGTGGTCGCCACCAATCCGGGCAAGAGCGCGATCGCCGATTCGCATCCGCTGGCGCTCGGCGGCTCGACGCGCTCGCGCTCGAAGGTGTACGCGGATTTTCTGAACAAGGCGGACCTGATCCTCGCCATCGGCTCGAGCCTGACGGTGACCAATTTCGGGCCGTCGGTGCCGCCCGGAAAGATCATCATCCATTCCACCAACGATCCGGGCGACATCAACAAGGAATATAAAGTCGATCACGCGCTGGTCGGCGACGCCAACTTGGTGATCGATGCGCTCATTGCCGAGATCGGCAAACAAAAGAGGCCGGGCGGCGGCAATGCGCTGGCCTCGCTCAAGGAAGAAGTCGCGGCCGGCAAGAAGGCGTGGCTCGAATCGTGGGCAAAACTGCTCGATTCCGACGAGATGCCGCTCAATCAGTACCGCGTGATCCGCGACATGATGCGCACGCTCGACCGCGACAACGTCATCATGACGCACGATTCCGGCTCGCCGCGCGAGCAGATGATTCCGTTCTGGGAGACCACCGCGGCCGGCTCGTACATGGGCTGGGGCAAGTCGACCCAGCTCGGCTACGGCCTCGGCATCACCATGGGCGCCAAGCTCGCGGCGCCGAAAAAGCTTTGCATCAATGTCATGGGCGACGCCGCCATCGGCATGACCGGGATGGACATCGAGACCGCGGCGCGCAACCGCATCGCCATCCTCACCGTGGTGTTCAACAACGGTGTCATGGGCGCCGAGCGCGACGTGTTGAAAATCTCCGACGAGAAGTACGGCGCCATGACGGTCGGCGGCAATTACACCAAGGTGGCCGAGGGGCTCAACGTCGCGGCGCGGCGCGTGGAGAAGCCCGGCGACATCGTCGGCGGCCTCAAGGAAGCGGTCGGCGTCACCGAAACGGGCGCGCCGTTCCTGCTCGAATTCGTGGTCAAGGAAGGCCGCGATTTTTCGCGCTATGCGTAATCCACCGCAACGTCATTGCGAGCGAAGCGAAGCAATCCAGAGCGGCAGCGCCGTCCTGGATTGCTTCGTCGCTTCGCTCCTCGCAATGACGGTGGAATGCTTGCGAGCCGCATGGCTATTCTGTGCGATTTTGAGCGCCGCCCTCGCCTCCGCGAGCGCCGGCACACCCGACGCGGAAAGCTTCTACAAAAATAAAACCATCCTGCTGATCACCTCGACCGGGGCCGGCGGCACCTATGACGTGGTCGCGCGGCTGGTTGCCAAGGTCATGCCGCGTTACCTGCCCGGCCATCCGACCATCATCGTGCAGAACATGCCGGGCGGCGGCAACGTGCTCGCCACCAACTACATGTACAACATCGCGCCGAAGGACGGCACCGCGATCGCCACCGTTCACAGCGCCATGCCGCTGCACCAGGTGCTCGATCCGCGCGATGTACGCTATGACGCCGACCGCTTCGCCTGGCTCGGCTCGACCGGACCGCAGAACGAGGTGATCCTGGTGTGGCGCACGGCCGGCATCACATCGCTCGACGACGCGACGCGGCGCGACATTATCCTTGGCGGCACCGGCATTGCCTCGGGCATCGTCATCATCCCGGCGGTGATGAACAAGCTTCTGGGCACCAAATTCAAGATCGTGACCGGCTATCGCACCTCCGAGGACGTCAATCTCGGCATGGAACGCGGCGAAGTGCAGGCGCGCGCCTTCGGCATCGATTCGATCGCGAGCCAGCATCCGGACTGGATCGCCGACCACAAGGTGACGTTTTTGGCCCAGGCCGGCGCACGGCGCGACCGCCGCCTGCCCGACGTGCCGCTGTTGACCGAGCTCGCGCGTACCGACGAGCAGCGCCAAATCTTTGCGCTCATCTCCTCGGCGCCGGCGCTGGGCCAGCCCTATGTGGCGCCGCCCGGCGTGCCGCCGGAGCGGCTCGCGCTGTTGCACCAGGCCTTTGCGGCCACGCTCAAAGACCCGGCCTTCCTCGCCGACGCCGAGAAAATCCGCTTCAATGTCGAGCCGATGAGCGCCGACGAAGTCGCGCAGATCGTGCACGAGACCACGCACGCGCCGGCCGACATCGTCGCCACGACCAAAGCCGCCGTCGGGATGGCGGCGCGCTGATTTTTCTTCCGATTGATCAACGCAAAGGAGGACCGCCATGGCCAACATCAAGATCTTCAACCCCGCCGGTCTCGCCAAGCCGCCTGGAACGTACACGCATATCGCGCACGCCAAGACCCAGGAGGTGGTGTTCATCGCCGGTCAGGTGCCGAGCGACACCAGCGGCACGACCGTGGGAAAGGGCAATTTCGACGTCCAATGCACCCAGGTCTATGCCAACATTCACACTGCGCTGCGCTCGGTCGGCGCCGACTGGGGCAACGTCGTGCAGTTCACGAGCTTCTTGGTGCGCGAGCAGGACGCCGCCGCGTTCCGCGCCTGGCGCGGCCGCGAGTTTCCGAAAATGTTCCCCGGCGGCTCGCCGCCCAACACGCTGCTGATCATCAGCCGGCTCGCCGACCCGGATTATCTCCTCGAAGTGCAGACGATCGCGGCGCTGTAAACTCGCCCGTCGGCTCCGGAGCGCCTCTTTCTCTGTTTCGTCATTGCCGGGCTTGACCCGGCAATCCATGCTGAGACGCCGATTTTAGGAGTCGCCGTCACGATCTCGCGATGGCATGGCACCATGGACCGCCGGGTCAAGCCCGGCGGTGACGAGGAGAGTCAGACTTGCGCGAAGCCGCCGTCGACGAAGAGCTCGGCGCCGGTGATGTAGCTGGCGTCGTCGGAGGCGAGAAACACGACGGCGCGGGCGATTTCGTCCGGCTCGCCAAGCCGGCCGAGCGGCACCGCGCTGGCGATCATCTTGCGGCGTTCGTCGCCCACCGGCGAGGACGCCAGCAGTTCCTCCAATCCCGGCGTGTCGGTGGAGCCCGGGCTCACCGCATTGACGCGAATGCGGCGCGCCTTGAGATCCGTGGTCCAGGTCCGGGCAAACGAACGCACCGCGGCCTTGGTGGCGCTGTACACGCTGTTTGCCGGCAAGCCCTTGCTGCCGACGATGGAGGCGTTGAGGATGATCGAGGCGCCATCGGACAACAGCGGCAGCGCCTTCTGCACCGTGAACAACACGCCCTTGACGTTGGTGTCGAACGTCGAATCGTAGAGCTCTTCGGTGATCGAGCCGAGCGGCGCATATTTGGCCATGCCGGCGTTGGCGAACACGATATCGAGGCGACCCTTCTCGCGCTTGATCTGATCGAACAAGCGATCGAGGTCGGCGGGCTTAGATACGTCGCTCTGCACGGCGGTCACGTTTTTACCGATGGCTTTGACCGCGGCGGCCAGTTGCTCGTTGCGCCGGCCGGTAACGAAGACGTGCGCGCCCTCCTCGACGAAGCGTTTTGCGGTCGCCAAACCGATGCCGCTGTTGCCGCCGGTGACCAGTGCGATTTTTCCTGCGAGTCTGTTCATGGGACTGCTCCTTTGCAACCAAGCCGATGCGCAGCGATGCCCCGGGCCCTTGACATAGGAGTATATGCACGCATATAAGAGCATATGCACCTTTGTCAAGGAATTAAGGAGCTCACCATGGCTGCCGAAATCATTCCCAGCGCGCAAGATTGCAACTGTTTTGCGCTGCGTTCGGCTGCGCGCCACATCTCACAGTTCTACGATCAGTTCCTGGCGCCGGCCGGGCTGCGTACCAGCCAGTTCTCGATTCTGGCCAAGCTCAAACGGCTCGGCCCGATGACCATCAACGCGCTCGCCGACGACATGGTCATGGATCGCACCACGCTCGGACGCAATGTGCTGCCGCTCGAGCGCGACGGCCTCATTAGCATCGCGCCGCGCGCCGCCGACCGCCGCGCCAAGGAGCTGCGCTTGACCAAAGCCGGCGAGAAGCGGCTGCAGCAGGCGCTAACCGCATGGTCGCACGCGCAAGAGCGCTTCGAAACGAGTTTCGGCACCAAGCACGCCGCCGAACTTCGCACCATGCTGCGCGCGGTCGCCAACATTCCATTCACGCCGCCGTCCCAAGCGGCAAGCCGATAAATCGCGCCGGCCAGCGCCTCCGCACAATCACACTGAGACAGTCATGAGCGTGACCGAGGCGACCTTATCCGAACAGGCGCTCGAGCAACCCGCGGCAGCCGCTGCCGACAAGCCACGCTACGACCCGCGCACCCGCGCGCTGATCGAAGGCCCGATCGCCGCGACGCTGATCAGGCTCGCCGCGCCGAACATGCTGGTCATGCTGGCGCAGACTTCGGTCGGGCTGGTCGAGACGTACTTCGTCGGCAAGCTCGGCACTGACGCGCTGGCCGGTGTGGCGCTGGTCTTCCCGCTGGTCATGCTGATGCAGATGATGTCGGCGGGCGCCATGGGTGGCGGCATTTCATCGGCGATTGCGCGCGCGCTCGGCGCCGGCCACCGCGCCGATGCCAATGCGTTGGCGCTGCACGCGAGCGTCATCCCGTTCGTGTTCGGCATCGCCTTCACCGCCGCCCTCCTCGCTGGCGGACCCGCGCTCTACGCCGCCATGGGCGGCAGCGGCGCATCGCTGGCCGCAGCCCTCACCTACTCGAACGTGGTTTTTGCCGGCGCCATCCTGGTGTGGCTGTTCAATTCACTCGGCAATGTCATTCGCGGCAGCGGCAACATGACGGTGCCCGCGGCGGTCACCTGCGCCGGCGTGGTGGTGCTCATCCCGCTGTCGCCGTGTTTGATCTTCGGCCTCGGACCCTTGCCGCGGCTCGGCGTAGCCGGCGGCGCGGTAGCGGTACTGATCTATTACGCGATTGGCAATCTCGTGCTCGCAGCCTATTTGCGCTCGTCGCGCAGCGTCGTCCGCCTCGCCGTCAAGGGCGTCCGGCTGCGCTGGCCACTGTTTCGCGACATCCTGCGCGTCGGTCTCGTGGCGGCGCTGATCACGGTGGCGACCAATCTGACCATCGCCATCGCCATGGCGCTAGTCGGCGCGTTCGGAGCGGCGGCGATTGCCGGCTACGGCGTCGGCTCGCGGCTCGAATATCTGCTCATTCCGCTGGTGTTCGGCCTCGGCGGTCCGCTGGTCGCCATGGTCGGCACTAATATCGGTGCTGGCCGGCGCGAGCGCGCGCTGCGCGTGGCGTGGATCGGCGCGGCGATCGCCGCGGCGATGTGCGAATTCATCGGTTGCGCCGCGGCTTTATTTCCGCGGGCCTGGCTGACGTTGTTCGACACCGACCCGGCGATGATCGAAGCGGGAACGCGCTACCTGCACGCAGTCGGCCCGGTCTACGGGCTGTTCGGCCTCGGCATGGCCTTGTACTTCGCCTCGCAGGGTGCCGGCCGGCTGTTGTGGCCGCTCCTGGCGAACTTCGCCCGCCTGCTCATCGCGTCTGCCGGCGGCTTTTTCGCGCTGCGCTGGACCGGCAGCCTGACTGCGGTGTTTGTTGCTTTGGCGGTCGCGCTCGCTACTTTTGGCCTGATCAATGCCGCGGCGGTCGCCCGTGGCGCGTGGTTCACGACCAAGCCGGGGCAGCCATGACGGTGCAATATTTTGAGGATTACGCGGTCGGCCAGATCTATCATTCCGGCACGCACCGCATCGACAAAGAGCAGATTGTCGTTTTTGCCAAGCAGTTCGATCCGCAGCCTTATCACCTCGATGACGAAGCGGCGAAGAACTCGCCGTTCAAGGGCCTTGCGGCGAGCGGCTGGCATACCGCTGCGATCACCATGCGGCTTTTGGTCGGCGGCGAGTTCAGGCCGGCCGGCGGCATTTTGGGCGTCGGTTTCGATCAACTGAGCTGGCCACGGCCGGTGCGGCCGGGCGACGAACTGCGGGTAACGAGCGAAGTGATCGAGCTGCGGCCGTCGAAATCGCGGACCGACCGCGGCATGGTGCGCGTGCAAAACACCACGCTGAACCAAAACGGCGAGCCGGTGCAGATTTTCACCGGCAATCTGATCGTGCCGCGGCGGCCGGCGGGCGGCGCGGCGCAACGATACTGACCAGACGGCGCACCGCCGGGCGCCTATTTCTCCGTGAGCTCGTCGCGCTGCTGCAACAGGCGCTCGAGCTCTGCCTGCTGCTGCGCGATCCGGTCGGCATTGCGCTCTTCATCTTCGGCGCCGGAGAAAGCCGCCGCTTGCTCTACCAGCTCGCGGATGTTGTCGCGCACGATCGCGATGCGCTCGTCGAGTTCGGCGAGCGAAGGTGAGGTGTCTTCCTTCATGACGTACCCTTGATCCGATCTCGATGACACGAGCCTAATATAGCACCGCTACGAATTTCTACACACATAAGCTCGACGATTTTGGGCTCGACGACTTTGCCGACGGAGACGACCGGTCAAGAATGACGGCTGGACCGACAACGCCGCGTGGATAAAATTGTATAGAGCAAAGCGACCTGTCTTGTCTAAAGGGAGGACCGGTATGGCGCGCGAACGAAATGGCCACGCGGGCGCCGGCGCACGGCCGTCGCGCCGAAGCGTCGTGCAGAGCGCCGCCGGCGTTTTGGCCTCGGGCGCGGCGGCAGCGCTAAGTGCCGCGCCGGCGGCAGCGCAGGGCGCCCACAGCGATGCGGACGCAGAGCTGAGCCGCCTGCAGAACGCGCGTCGCATTCTGCTCAAGGACGGCATCGTGCTCAGCGGCGATCCGCAGGTTGGCGACTTCGCCGCAGCGGATATTTTGATCGAGGGCGGCACGATCCGCGCGGTCCGCCCCGGCATCGCCGCGGACGACGCCGCGGTCATCGACGCCGGCAACCGCATCGTCATTCCGGGCTTCGTCGATACCCACAGCCACTCCTATCAGGGCCTGTTGCGCGACACGCTACCGAACGGCATCGTCGATCCCGATTACAATCGCGACATCCAGAACAACATCACGTTTCATTACGAGCCGGCCGACGCCTATGCGGGCATGCTGGCGACGACCTTGGCGCTGCTCGACATGGGCACCACCACGGTGGTGGACCTGTCGCAGGCCAATCACTCGCCCGAACATTCCGATGCGTTGATCGGGGCGCTGCACGAGGCCGGCATCCGCGCCGTGTTCGGCTATTCGCGCGGCGCCGGCCCGCGCGCGCAATATCCGCAGGACGTCGAACGGCTGCGCCGCCGCTATTTCAGCTCATCCGATCAGCTCCTGACACTCGCGCTCGGCGCGTCGCTCGAGCCGAAGATTTGGGCGTTTGCCCGCCAGCAGGGCTTGCGCGCCATCGTACACATAAGGCTCAACTCCGAGCCGCTGCTCGCGCTCGGCCGCACCGGCCTCCTGCGGCCCGGCGACGAATTCATCCACTGCACCCATCTCACCGAGGCGGCGTGGCGCCTGATCAAGGAGTCCGGCGGCTTCACCTCGCACTCGCCGCATGTCGAGATGGCGATGGCGCATGGCATGCCGTCGATCCAGGACGCGCTCGACCACGGCTTGCGGCCGTCGCTGAGCTGCGACCATGCCGCCACCGTCGGCCAAGACATGTTCGGCATGATGCGCACCACCTTTTATCTGCAGCGGCTGTTCGTGTTGCAGCGCCGGCGCAACGGCGAGCAGAACACGCCGCCGCTCTTGACCTGCCGCGAGGTGCTGGAATTCGCCACGCTGGCGGGCGCCCGCTGCGCCGCGCTCGACGGCAAGGTCGGCACGCTCACGCCCGGCAAACAAGCCGACCTCGTGCTGCTCGCCGCCGATCGTCTCAACGTCTGGCCGCTCAACAACGCACCGAGCGCGGTGGCCAGCATCATGAATGCCGGCCATGTCGACGCGGTGTTCGTGGGCGGCAAGGTCAAAAAGTGGCGCGGCCACCTGGTCGGCGTCGACGCCGCCCGCGTGCGGCGGCTGACCGCCGAGGCGCGCGACGCCGTGCTGGCCCGCGCGGGCTTCAAGATCGATCTCGTCGGCTGAGCCTGGCGGTGGCGCGAAAGCGCCTCCTATAAGCCCTGGAACGATGCACGGCGGCGCCCGTTGGTTTCAGCGGCGGCCCGAGCGCGTTTCCGGCGCAAGCCGTCCATTACAATCCGCGGGAGGGACGGCCATGCGCATTGCGGCGCTTTCGGGCTGGACCAGCGACCAGAAACACGTCGTCACGGCGAGTTTTTTAGGCTGGACGCTCGACGCCTTTGATTTCTTCCTGATGGTGTTCGTGCTCAAGGACATCGCCGCGGAATTTCATACCGACATCACCGACGTCACCATCGCCATCCTGCTGACGCTCGCCATGCGGCCGGTCGGAGCATTCCTGTTCGGCCGCGCCGCCGACCGCTGGGGCCGCCGCCCGGCACTGATGGTGAACGTGCTGTGCTACTCGGCGATCGAATTCGCCTCTGGCTTTGCGCCGAGCCTCACGGCGCTTCTGGTGCTGCGCGCGATCTACGGCATCGCCATGGGCGGCGAATGGGGCGTCGGCGCTTCGCTGACCATGGAGTCGATTCCGCCGCGGGCGCGCGGCATCGTCTCCGGCCTGCTGCAATCCGGCTATCCGGCCGGCTATTTCCTCGCCTCGATCGTCTATGCGCTGTTGTTTCAGCACATCGGCTGGCGCGGCATGTTCATGGTCGGCGTCATTCCCGCGCTGCTCGTGTTCTACATCCGGCGCAGCGTGCCGGAATCGCCGAGCTGGACGCCGCGGGCGGCCGAAGGCAACACCATAGCGGTGCTGAAATCGCATTGGCGGCTCGGCATCTATGCGGTGGTGCTGATGACCGCGTTCAATTTCTTCAGCCACGGCACGCAGGACCTCTATCCGACCTTCCTGCAGGTTCAGCATCATCTCTCGCCGCACGCGGTCGGCCTGATCGCGGTGATCTACAATACCGGCGCCATCATCGGCGGCATCTCGTTCGGCGCGCTATCGGAGCGTTTCGGCCGCCGTCTCATCATCGTCGTCACCGCGCTGGTCTCGCTCGCCGTGTTGCCGCTGTGGGCGTTTTCGGCGACGGCGTTCTCGCTGGCAGTCGGCGCGTTCTTGATGCAGATCTTGGTGCAGGGCGCCTGGGGCGTGATCCCCGCACATCTCAACGAGCTGTCGCCCGACGCCGCGCGCGGCACGTTCCCGGGCTTCACCTACCAGATCGGCAACCTGATTGCCTCGGTCAACGCCACGCTGCAGGCCGCCATCGCCGCCCATTACGGCGGCGATTACGCCTTTGCGCTCGCGCTGGTAGCCGGTATCGTAGCCATCGTGATCGCGATTCTGACCGCGTTCGGTCCGGAGGCCAGGGGCGTGGCGTTCGGCACCGCACGCCGCCAGCGAACCTTGGCCGCGCCAGCGCCGACCGGAGCCGCACCGGCAACCTGATCGATGCCGCACGTATCATCGAGCGGAGACCCCGAGCCCGCGTCCGCCGCGTCGCCGCGCGTGGTCGAGACCGCGCTGTCCGGCTACGAGCTGCTCAACGATCCGCTGCTCAACAAAGGCACCGCCTTCACTGCGGCGGAGCGCGAAGAGTTCGAGCTGCACGGGCTCCTGCCGCCGCACGTCACCTCGCTCGACTGGCAGGTCACGCGGCGGCTCGATGCATTTCGCGCGATCGGCAGCGATTTGCAGAAATACATTTTCCTGCGCGGCCTGCAGGATTCCAACGAGACGCTGTTCTACGCGCTGTTGACCCGCAACATCGAAGAGATGATGCCGATCGTCTATACGCCGACGGTCGGGCTCGGCTGCCAGCTGTTCAGCCACATCTTCCGCAAGCCGCGCGGGCTGTTCTTGAGCCTGCCGCTCAAGGACCGCATCGCCGGCATCCTCGGTCACAAGCGCTTCGACGGCATCGAGGCCATCGTCGTCAGCGACGGCGAGCGCATTCTCGGCCTCGGCGACCAGGGCGCCGACGGCATGGGCATCCCGATCGGCAAGCTGTCGCTCTACACCGCCTGCGCCGGCCTGCACCCCTCGACCACGCTGCCGGTGCTGCTCGACGCCGGCACCGACAACAAGGATCACCTCGACGATCCGCTCTATATCGGCTGGCGCCACGAGCGCGTGCGCGGTGGGGACTATGACGATCTGGTCGATACGTTTGCGCAAGCAGTGCGGGCGCGCTGGCCGCACGTGCTGCTGCATTGGGAGGACTTTGCCATCGGCAACGCCAACCGCCTGTTGGCGCGCTACCGCGACCGGCTGTGCTCGTACAACGACGACATTCAGGGCACCGCGGCGGTCGCAGTCGCCACGCTGCTCGCCGCCGTCGGCGTCACCGGCGAGGAGCTCAAACGCCAACGCATTGCCGTGCTCGGCGCCGGCTCGGCCGGCACCGGCATCTGCGCGCTGCTATTGCGCGCCATGATCGAAGCCGGCTTGAGCGAAGCCGAAGCCAGTGCCCGCTTTTTTCTGGTCGACCGCGGCGGGCTCTTGGTCGACGGCACGGCCGGCTTGGCGCCGTTTCAGGCGCCGTTCGCGCAAAGCCGCGAGCGGCTTGCGGGGTGGCAAAACTTGCAGTCGCCGCCGCGCATCGGCCTCGCCGACGTGATCGCGAACGCGCATCCCACCGTGCTGATCGGCACGTCCGGCCAGCCGCACGGCTTCACCGAACCGATGGTGCGCGAGATGGCGCGCCATGTGCGGCGGCCGATCATCTTTCCGCTGTCCAATCCGACCGACCGCAGCGAGGCAAGCCCGCTGGAACTCGACGCCTGGACGGAAGGCCGCGCCATCATCGGCACCGGCAGCCCCTTCCCTGCCCTGCGCCGCAATGGAAGCGAGATCCGCGTCGACCAGACCAACAATGCTTATGTCTATCCGGGCATCGGGCTTGGCGCGATTGCGGTGAAGGCGCGCCGCATCTCCGACGCGATGTTTTTGGCCGCGGCGCGAACGCTGGCCGAGCTGTCGCCGGCGCGACACGATCCGGCGGCGAATCTTTTGCCGCCGCTGGTCAGCTTGCGGAAAATTTCGTTCCACGTCGCCGTCGCAGTGGCCGCGCAGGCGGTGGCCGAAGGGCTCGCCGCGCCGCTGCCGCGTGACGACATCGCCGCCGCGGTCCGCGCCAAGATGTGGGAACCCGTCTATGCCGCCTACCGGCGGCTACCTGTGAAATGAGTCCCGGATCCGCGAATTCCATCGGAACTTTGAACTCCATCGAACGGAATCATTCGTGACTGCCTGTATGGCAGCGGACTTTGCTTGTTCCGACCATGTTAGTTTCCGTACGATTTGCGCAATTTTTCAAAAGTTATGACTTCGATCGCCGCTTACACTTCGCGCATGGCCGTCGTCACCGTGCGTCTATAGCGATTAGCCCTTCGGACTGATTGTGCTGGAGGCCGCGGCCGATCTTGTTCGCCCTTAGGAGAAAGACCCCAATGACCAGCAAGTCAAAACTCGCTGCCAAACTCGGTGCGGTTGCTTTTGTTGCCGCAACAAGCCTTACGGCCGCAACAGGCCTTACGTCCCCGGCATTTGCGGCTAACTACAGCGCAGGCGCAAACGGTGGCGGCAGCGCCGGCTACAATCACCAGGTCGCCACTGACTATCGCTTGAAGCACCACCCGAAGCACCATACGACGCCCAGCAAGCCCCAATAAGGTTTCCGCTGGGTCAAGCTCTATCAAAATCTACTCGTGCGTCGGGAACCCGCCGAAGTTCCCGACCCGAGTCTAGTTGCTCGGCGATCGACGGGTCAGCCGATGTAATTCTCGGAAAATTTCGCAAATCGTACGGAAAGCTCAGCACGGTCACCGAGAATTTACCGATACGCATCTCGCATTCCGCGCTGCGCGTCTACAGCTTTCCGCGACTAGCTGTCGCCGCCATGCGTCTGTCCTTCCCTTCGGGACTGAATCTTACGTTGAGGGCTACTGACGCTGGAGGCAACGGCCGATGTTGTTCCTATCAGGAGAAGACTGATGATCAGCAAGTCAAAACTCGGTGCGCTCACCCTCGTTGCCGCCCTGGGCCTTGGATCAGGCCTTGCGGCCCCGGCATTCGCGGCTAATTACGGCGGGGCCAACCTCGCGCCGTCGCAGTCCGGTGGCGGTAGTTACGGCTATAACAACAAGCTCAGCACCGACTATCGCTTGAAGCACCACCAGACCAAGCACCAGGTGCCGACCCAACCCAAGCAATAAGGTAGTGCGAGCTTCACGGAGAGCTTCCGTGGCGCCGCCCATGCCCGCTCGAACGCAGGCTCGCTAACGCGAGATCTGGTCTAGTTGGCGGGGAGTCGAGAAAGCAGAGTGACGGCATCGTGGCTCTGCCTTTTCACCGATTGCTTCGACAACAGCGACGTTACAGCGATAGAGTGAGAATCTCTAAGCGACAGTTGCCGGAGCAAGCTTTTCTACCACCGCGGCGCACACGCCGGCCGGTGCATTTCAGATTTGCGGCGCAGTGATGCGTGATCTCAGTGACCCGAGCAGCGTTATCCGGTCATGGCACTAAACCGGACAGATGACAACGTGACAGCGCGATGGCCTTCCTCCCGCGAGGAAGCCGCCGATGCGCACGCTGCTCCGGATCAAAGAACAAGCGATTTCGCCGGTGGCCCTGCCACCGACCCCAAACTCAAGCTCTCTCTCAACGTCGTGTTTCCGTTGCTGGGCGGCCGCTCGACGCTTAGCCACGAGCATCTGCTGCCGATATTCGTTTCTCTGATCGTCGCGCTGATGCTGATGGCGATTCCGTTTCCGGGATTTCACTTGATGATGCACGGCGAGCCTGCGCCGCCCGGGGTCAACGAAGCTTGGCAGGTGTTCTCTATCCTCGGCATCTACATCGCGTTCATCATCAATTACTACATCAATCAGATGAGCGGCCGGGCCAGGTCTGGCTGGCTGCAGGCGCTCGTCACCGTCATCACGTTCTGGCTCCTGACCACGCCGTTCTGGGACTATTGGTACGACTTTTTCTACAATGTGATTCCGGGGCAAAGTTGGGAGAATTCCTCGAATCCGTTTGCCGTGATCGCCGGAGATTTTCTCGGCACCGGGTTGGGCGAGGAGGGGTTCAAGGCCGTGCCGCTTCTGGGCCTCGCCCTGGTGAGCGTAGCATTCGGTTTCTGGAGCCGCCGCACCAGCGGCAGGCTGAGCGCGCTGCTGTCCGACATCAGAGAGCATTTCGGCCTGCGCGAGCCGCTCGACGGCATCGTTCTCGGCGCCGCGGCCGGCAGCGGATTCTTTATCTATGAAACACTCGTCCAGTACGTTCCTCAGGCGATCGACAACGCGCAGACGAATATGGAATTCCAAGGATTGGTGCAATTGCTGGGGCGCGGGCTACCGGAGCTGACCGCGCACTCGGCTTATAGCGGATTGTTCGGCTATTTCATCGGGCTCTCGGTGCTGCGGCCCGGAATGGCAGGACTTTTGATTCCGCTCGGCTGGCTGGGCGCGGCCCTCCTGCACGGCGCCTGGGACGCGACCAGCGATCTCGCCGATTCACCTTTGATCAACGTACCCGTTCACGTGGTGATCGGCGTACTAAGCTATGCGCTGCTCGCAGGTGCGATTTTCAAGGCGCGCGACATTTCGCCGAGTTTTGGACGGCGTTGCGTCAAACTCCGTAGCGTCGAGCTGGCGACCTGAGTTTCTGGCTTTTGCAGCGGCAAAATCATTTGTCCCTCGTTTAAATTCCACCCGCTCTTGAAGACGACGTTAGAGGAATCGGCGGCATAGCATCGGTGGTCGTGCCGGTAGAGTTTTGCGATGGGTCGCGGCTGGTTATGCGAACGACCGCAGCGAGTACGTAGGCCACAAGAGCAACAATGATAAGAGCGGCGATGATCGAAGCGATGACGCCGCGATTGAAACTCCGATCCTCCATGAGCAGTCTCGCAGCAGCAAATCCAAGCGCATATTCAAAAGTCGCGCTACACTGAGTGGTGAGCAAGGAATTGCTTGTGTCAAATTGCGATAATCGATCGAAAATTTGCAAAAGCACCGCTGCGCCTAGGCTGTTCGGCAAAACAAAAGTGACGCAAGGCGCGTGGCCGCGACACGCGTACCCCTTGGCTGCCAGAGCGAATTCCGATCCGCTTGAGTTTGCAGCGCCCCCTTCCCTGTCATCGCCCGCGAAAGCGGGCGATCCAGTAATCGCAAACGATTCATGAGGTTACTGGATGCCCCGCTTTCGCGGGGCATGACAATGATGGATGCAGCGATATCGCGTACGATTCCATGTGAACCGAATTTACTCCAGGCGCCTCGAGTGGGCTCTGGCCGGTATCGTCTGTGCACAGGTAAGGGCCGATGATTGATTCGCACCGAATCGTATGAGTAGGCTTTCGGGCGCGACTCGCGACGCTTGGGGATAAAGCATGCATGCGCGGGCGCAACGTTTTTGCGCGTTGGCATTTGTGCTGGCGTTGGCCGGGTGCAGCAGCATTGGCCCGGGAACGATCAAGCGCGACCGCACCGACTATTCCACCGCGATGGGAAACTCGTGGAAGGAGATGCAGCTCCTCAACATCGTCAAGTACCGCTATTTCGATCCGCCGGTTTTTCTCGACGTGCCCTCGGTTGTCAGTCAGCAAGAAATAGAGGCGCGCACACGAGGTGAAGCGCAGTTCTTTGACCACGAACTTACCAATGTGTCCGGTACCCAGAATTTCGCTTTTATCCGGGCGGAAGGCCGCTATACCGACCGGCCGACGATCTCCTACGCGCCGATCACCGGCCAGGCCCTCGTCGATCTGTTGCTGCGTCCGGTCCCACCGGCGACGATTCTGGCCATGATCGATGCCGGCTACCCCGCCGACTTCATCGTAGAGCGCACTGTCAAGAGCATTAACGACCTCTACAATTATTCTCTCGTCGCGATTCGTGGTGGCCGCCCTGGCGACCCGCGATTCCGCGACGTGATGGCGGCGCTCCGCCGCCTGCAGCAGGTCGGGGCGATTGCGGCACGGACGACACGGGGCGACGAGCAATCTCCCAGCACCTCCGGCACGGCAGGGCCCGGCGAAAGCAGGCCTCTGGTGACGACCGTGTACTTTCGTCGCCGCGCCAGCGCGGCTGCCGAGCGCGATATCCGCCTCATAAAGTCGCTGCTCGGCCTCGATCCGAAGCGCGACGAGTTCAAGGTGACCGGCGGCCCGCGGCACACGCCGGAGGAGATCGCTGTCGAGTCCCGCTCGCTGCAGGAGGTGTTGGAAGAATTCGCCGCCGGCGTCGATGTGCCGGAGGGGGAAGTGGCCGACGGCCGCGCGACGGGCGTCCCGGTGTTCGCCGCGAGCCCCTATTCCGCACCGCTCATTCACGTTTATTCGGGTGGCGGGCCGCCGGACGATGCCTATACCGCGGTGTATTACCAGCAGCGCTGGTTCTGGATCTCCAATAACGATTTACGCTCGAAGCTCGATTTTCTCTTTCTCATGATCTTCTCCGCCCTGGTGGAATCGCGCTCGATTCCGCAAGTCCCCCTGGTCACGATCTCCGCCGGGCGGTGACCGGGCGGGATGAAATTAGGTTGATTTAGTACGCCGTCATTGCGAGGAGCCAAGCCACGAAGCGATCCAGAACGGGCGCCGCCCATGGGATTGCTTCGCTTCGCTCGCAATGGCGGCGGAGAGTGTCGAACTAACTAACTTCACACTTTTTTGTTTGTAACTTTCTTTCTCATAATCTAAGATGGTAGTAGCGATTCTGTCATTAGAGGCGTGTCGGCAAGTTCATTGCATGGGGGCCTAACGGATGAGCGACATCGAGCCTCGCCTGTACCGCTATTTCATAGCCGTCGCCGAGAAGGAGCATTTCGCCCAAGCCGCCGAGCGGCTCGGCATCACGCCGCCGACGCTCACGCATCAGATCAAGAAACTCGAACGCGAGCTTGGCGCCAAGCTGCTGATACGAAAAGGCAACACCAAAGTCGTCATCACCGAGGCAGGCCAGCGCGTCCTGGCCGGCGCGCGCGAAATGCTGCGCCAAGCCGAAGAAATAAAGGCGAATGCCCGGCAGGCCGGGCGCGGCGAGCTGGGCCGCCTTGAACTCGGGTTCGTAACCGTGCTGTCTGGCCCGGGCTTGCTGCGGAACTGGGTCGCCCCGTTCAAGCAAGCCCATCCGGGGATCCAAGTCGCGATCCACAAGCTATCGCCGATGGCGCAGATCGCCGGAATTCTGCGCAAGGAGCTGGATGCCGGTTTTGCCCGCGCACCGCACAAATATCCGTCGGGCGTCCGCGGCTTCGAGGTCTATCGCCAGCCCTTAGCGCTGGCGCTGCCAAGCGATCATCCGCTCGCCCGGCACGAGGCCATTAGCCCCGCGATGCTCGCGCGCGAGGCGTTCGTGGATACCACACCAGAGCAGGACGTGGGATTCTTCGGGCATGTTCAAGCCATCGCCCGCATCGGCAATTTCATACCGCGCGTGGTCGACCGCGTCGACGATTCTACCACGGTGCTGACGTACGTCGGCCTCGGCCACGGCATCGCGGTCGTGCCAGAGCTTATGAAAAGTATGAACCTCTCAGACGTCGTCATCCGCAACATCGCGGCCGACCCGGTGCCCCAGACGTCGATCGCTTTCGTCTATGGCAGCAGCCCGTCGCCGTCGGCCAATTTGTTGATCCGGCACATGCGGCGCCACGCGCTCCGCAATCACGGCACGGACGCCGCTCCGCCTCATAATCATGATCGCATCATCATACCAAGCGCCCTCAATCTTGGAGTCTCGAAGGATGAGGCCAAGGCGCCGGGACCTCGCCCTTCAAGGCTCGGCGCTGCACGCCAAGCACTTCAGGGTAACGAAATGAGTCAGCGATAAGAGCGGTCAGTGTGAATCTCGTTCGCCGCAAGGTTCTGTCTCTTTTGATCGGCGCCACGGCATGGCCGCTCGTTCCGCGTCCTGCACCGGCGGACTCGCCCGCTCCGCGAACCGTCCACATCGTGGTGGGTTTCCCTCCAGGGGGCTCGGGCGATATTGCCGCGCGACTGATAGCGCCTTCGCTGCAGCAAAGATTGGGCCGATCCGTCGTCGTCGACAACCGGCCGGGCGCCAGCGGTAATGTCGCCACCGAAGCCGTGGTCAAGGCGCGGCCCGACGGCGGCACGCTGATCTTGGCGAGCCCAAATAATGCGATCAATGCGACGCTCTTCAAGAATTTACCATTCGATTTCATCCGCGACATCGCGATGGTGGCCGGCACCATACAAGCCCCACTGGTGATGCTGAACAATCCCGCGTTTCCGGCCAAAAGCGTCGCGGAATTGATCAGCTATGCCAAGGCTAATCCGGGCAAGGTCGATATGGCATCCGCAGGGAACGGCACGACGGCGCATCTTGCGGGCGAGCTGTTTCAGATGATGGCCGGCGTGTCGATGGTTCACGTGCCTTACCGCGGTGGGGCGCCGGCGTTGGCCGATCTAGCGGCGGGCCGCGTGCAGCTCATGTTCAACCCCATCGTTGACGCGATCGGCTTTATCCGCGCCGGGCGCCTGCGGGCGCTCGCGGTCACCGGCCTGAAGGCATCGCCGGTCTTGCCAGGAATTCCGCCGCTCGCCTCCGTCGTTCCCGGTTACGACGTGATCGGGTGGTTCGCCATCGGCGCTCCCAAGGCAACGCCGGCAGATGCAGTCGCGGCTCTCAACAAGGCAGTGAACGCATGCCTCGCCGAGCCGGCCATCGCGGATCGCATGCGCGAACTGGGCGGCGAGCCGATGATCATGAGCCCGCGCGAGCTTGACGCCTTCGTTGCCGCCGAGACGAAAAAATGGGCCGCGGCCATCAAATTTTCCGGCGCGAAGGTCGATTGATTGTAGCCTGCTGCGCGGCGCCCTACCCCGCCACGGCGGCCTTTGCGGCGACGACAAAAACCCGCTGCAGCACGTCGCGCTCGATCGGCTTCTGCAGAATGGGAATATTGCGGAAGCGCGGCTCGACGCTCTCGGCATCGTAGCCGGTGACGAAGACGAACGGCACACCGCGCGCCGCCAGCATGTCGGCGATCGGATAGACCGCGCCGTCGCCGAGATTGATGTCGAGCACGGCTGCTTCGAAATTGCCGTCTTCGGCACGCACCGCCGCCTCGGTCGCGGTAGCAATCGGGCCGACGACCTGATAGCCGAAATCGCCGAGGCATTCCTGGATCATCATGGCGACCAGCGCCTCGTCCTCGACCAGCAGCACGCGCGGCCGGCCGCTGACCTTCAGGCCGGCGCTGCCGTTGAGGCTCGCCAGCTGCGGCGCCGCGGCGGGTTCGCGCACCTTCATCGCCTCGCGGCGCGGAATCGAGAAGCGGCAGCACAGCCCGTTCGGTTCCCAGTGGAACGTCGCTTCGCCATCGAGCTGCTGCTCGACGCTGGCGCGGATGACGCGCAGGCCGAAGCTGCGCGACGTCGGCGGCGTAATCGGCGGGCCGCCGCTCTCGGTCCATTCCAGCACGAGCGCGTCCGGACGCAATTGCCAGGTGAGACTGAGCTTGCCTTTGATCGACGACAATGCGCCGTGCTTGGCCGCATTGGTGGCGAGCTCATGCAGTGCCAGCGCCAGTCCTTGCGCGGTCGAGGGCTGCAGTGAAATATCCGGACCGTGCAGGCTGACCTTGTCGCCGGTGCGGTAGGGCGCGAGTTCCTCGCCGACCAGGCTAGCGAGATCGGCGCCGTTCCAGCGCGAATCCGAAAGCAGCGTGTGGGCGCGCGCCAGCGCCTTGATGCGGCCCTCGATGGCGGTGACGTAGTCCTCGACGCTTTTCGCCCGCGTCAGCCGGATGATCGATTGGATCACGGCAAGCGCATTGCGCGCGCGATGGTCGACTTCGCGCGCCAACAGCGTCTGGCGCTCCTCGGCCTCCTTACGGTCGGTGATGTCGATGGTGACGCCGCTGACGCGCGTCACCTTGCCGTTGGCGTCGACGCTGGCGGCCGCGCTGCCGGTGCACCAGCGCGTTTCACCGTTCAGCCGCAGCACCCGGAACTCGATCTGGTGCGTGCGCGCGGTCTTCGACATGCGCTCGATCGTCTGTTGCAGCGCGTCCCAGTCCTCCAGGTGCACCATGCCGCGCAGGTTTTCGATGGTCGGCGTGAAACTCCGCGGGTCGAGGCCAAAGATGCGATACTGGCCTTCATCCCATTTGAGTTGCTGACTGCCGACCTCCCACTCCCAGGAGCCCATCTGGCCGGCGGCCAGCGCCAGGCTGCGGCCTTGCTCGATCTGCAACAGCCGCGCGTTCGAGGCGGCGAGCTCGGCTGTGCGCTCGGCAACGTGATGCTCCAGCTCGACGTTCATTTTTTCGAGCTGGCGCGTCTTGCGGAACAGGTCGGCAAAGACCCGCACCTTGGCGCGCAAGAGAGCGGGCACGACCGGCACCGGGACGTAATCCACCGCACCCAATTCGTAACCGCGCAGCCGGTCGACGTCCTCGACCTGGATCGCCGAAATGAAGATGATCGCCGTCTTCTCGAAGCGCGGATGCTCGCGGATCATCTCGGCGAGCTGGAAGCCGTCGAGTTCCGGCATGCAGACGTCGATGAGCACGACGGCGACGTCGTTCTTGAGCAGAAAGGTCAGCGCCTCGCGCGCCGACGACGCCTTCACCAGGTTCTCGTGGAGATCGCCGAGAATCACCTCGTAGGCGAGCAGCTTTTCCGGCTGATCGTCGACCAGAAGGACGTTGACTTTCTCGACCATGGCGGGTGCCCTAGCGATGCAGCCACATCCGCAGTGCGGACAACAGCTGTTCGGTATTGACCGGCTTGGCCAGATAATCCGAAGCACCGGCCTCCAGACACTTCTCGCGGTCGCCCTTCATCGCCTTGGCGGTCAGCGCGATGATCGGCAACCGGCGGTAGTCCTTGTTCTGCCGGATGCTCTCGATGGTCTGATAGCCGTCCATTTCGGGCATCATGATGTCCATGAGCACGATAGCGAGCGACGGCGTCTCCGCGATCAGCTTGATGGCCTCGCGACCGGTGTTCGCCGTCAGCACCTTCATGCCGCGCCGCTCCAGTACGGTGGCGAGCGCGAAGATATTGCGCGAGTCGTCGTCGACCAGCAACACCGTGCGGCCCACCAGATCCTCGTCCGAGGAATTGAGCTGCTCCAGGATGTGCTGCTTCTCGGCCGGCAGATCGGTGATCACGCGGTGCAGGAACAGCGCCGTCTCGTTAAGGAGCCGCTCCGGCGATTCCACGCCCTTGACCACGATGCTGCGCGCCATGGCGTGCAGCTGCGCGTCCTCCTCGGCGGAGAGTTCCCGGCCGGTGAACACCACGACCGGAACGTCGGCGAGCGCGCGGTCGGCGCGCATGCGCTCGAGCACCTCGAAGCCCGACATGTCGGGCAGCTTGAGATCGAGCACCACGCAGTCGCACGGTTCCTCCTTGAGGATCGTCAGCGCCTCTGTGCCGGTTTCGGCGTCGACGATCTCGATGTCGTCGGCCCGCAGCAGCTCCTGGATGCTCATCTGCTCGGCGCGATTATCCTCGATCACCAGAAGGCGCTTGCGCCGCGACTGGGCGAATTCCTTGATGCGGGAGAGCGCCTCGGCGATGCCCTCGCGCGTCGTCGGCTTGGTCACGAACGAGAAGGCGCCGCGGGCAAGGCCGTGCTGGCGGTCCTCGTCGAGCGTGACGATCTGCACCGGAATGTGCCGGGTGAGCGGGTTCTGCTTGAGCTGGCTGAGCACGTTCCAGCCCAGCATGTCGGGCAGCACCACGTCGAGCGACACCGCGGTCGGCTGATATTGCTTGGCGAGATTGATCGCCTCTTCGCCGCGCATCGCGAGCAGGGTCTTGAAGCCCTTGTCGCGCGCCAGGTCGAGCAGGATGCGGGCGTAATGCGGGTCGTCCTCGACGACCAGCAGGATCGGATCGCCGGGCTGGACGTTGGCCCGATCGTCCGGAATCGGCTCGATGGTGCGCTCGGGCACGATATGCACGCCGACCAGCTGAGCAGCCGGCGATGCGCCGGCGACCGCCGCGTGAACCGGCGCGCTCGGGCCGACATACTTGATCGGCAGGTAGAGCGTGAAGGTCGAGCCGGCGCCGGGTGCGCTGCGCAGATGGATTTCGCCGCCGAGCAGGTTGGCGAGCTCACGGCTGATGGCAAGGCCAAGGCCGGTGCCGCCGTATTTGCGGCTGGTCGAGGCGTCGGCCTGCTGGAACGCCTCGAAGATGATCTTCTGTTTTTCCGGCAGAATGCCGATGCCGGTGTCGGTGACCTCGAAGGCGACCACCGCGGGCGCTTGGCTGAGCACCGGATGACCATCGCTCCAGCCGCCGACCGCGGCGCTGACGTTGAGACGCACGCCGCCCTGCGCGGTGAACTTGAATGCGTTCGACAACAGGTTCTTCAAGACCTGCTGCAGGCGCTTCGAGTCGGTGACGATGCCGCGTCCGAGGTTAGGATCGAGATGAACCTCGAATGACAGGTGCCGCGTGTCGGCCTCGAGGCGGAACGGCCGCGCCACCATGTCGACAAGGTTGGCAAAGAACACGTCCTCGGCATCGACCGTGACCGTGCCGGACTCGATCTTCGACAGGTCGAGAATGTCGCTGATCAGGTTCAAGAGGTCGGTGCCCGCGCCATGGATGGTCTTGGCGAATTCGACCTGCTTCTCGGAGAGGTTGCCCTCCGGGTTGTCGGTGAGCTGCTGGCCGAGGATGAGGATCGAGTTGAGCGGCGTGCGCAGCTCGTGCGACATGTTGGCCAGGAATTCGGACTTGTATTTCGAGGTCAGCGACAGCTCGGTGGCCTTCTCCTCGAGCGCGCGGCGGGCCTGTTCGATTTCCTGGTTCTTGCGCTCGACTTCGACGTTGCGCTCGGCGAGCTGCTGCGCCTGCTGCTTGAGCTGCTCGTTGGTCTCCTGCAGTTCCTTCTGCTGCGTCTGCAAGACTTCGGCGAGCTGCTGCGATTGTTTGAGCAGGCCTTCGGTCTGCATGGTCGCTTCGATCGAGTTGAGCACGATGCCGATCGAGGTCGTGAGCTGCTCGAGGAACATGGTCTGCAGCGTGGTGAACTCGTGCATCGAGGCGAGCTCGATCACCGCCTTGACCTGGTTCTCGAACTGCACCGGCAGCACGATCAAGTTGTGCGGAATGGCCTTGAACAACGCCGAGCCGATCGGCACCGCGCCCGCAGGCATGTCGGTGATCAACATGCGGCGCTTGTCGACGGCGCACTGACCGACCAGGCCGTCGCCCATGCGCAGCGCTTGCGGGTGACCCTCGACGCCGTCGTCCGCGTAGGCCGACAACAGCTTGAGCGCCTGCGACTGCTCGGGCTCGACCTGATAGATGACGCCCTGATGGGCGTTGACCAGCGGGGTCAGCTCGGAAAGCAACAGCCGGCCCACCGTCGCCAGATCGCGCTGGCCCTGCAGCATGTTGGTGAATTTCGCCAGGTTGGTCTTGAGCCAATCCTGCTCGGTGTTGCGGTCGGTGGTGAGCCGCAGGTTGTCGATCATCGTGTTGATGTTATCTTTCAGCTCGGCCACCTCGCCGCGGGCGTCGACCTGGATCGAGCGCGTCAGATCGCCCTTGGTCACCGCGGTGGCGACCTCGGCGATGGCGCGCACCTGGGTAGTGAGGTTGGCGGCCAACAGGTTGACGTTGCCGGTAAGGTCTTTCCAGGTGCCAGCGGCGCCGGGCACGTTGGCCTGGCCGCCGAGGCGACCTTCGACGCCGACTTCGCGCGCCACCGTGGTCACCTGATCGGCGAAGGTGGCGAGCGTATCGATCATGTTGTTGATGGTCTCGGCGAGCGCCGCGACCTCGCCCTTGGATTTCACCACGAGGTTCTGCCGCAGGTCGCCGTTGGCCACCGCGGTCACCACCTTGACGATGCCGCGCACCTGTTCGGTCAGATTGGCGGCCATCACGTTCACGGTGTCGGTCAAATCCTTCCAGGTGCCGGCGACGCCGGGCACTTGGGCCTGGCCGCCGAGCAATCCCTCAGTGCCGACCTCGCGGGCGACGCGGGTGACTTCCGAAGCAAACGCGTTGAGCTGATCCACCATGGTGTTGATGGTGTTCTTCAGCTCGAGAATTTCGCCTTTCACGTCGACGGTGATCTTGCGCGACAGGTCGCCGCGCGCCACCGCGGTCGTCACTTCGGCGATGTTGCGCACCTGCGTAGTCAGGTTCGCCGCCAACAGGTTGACGTTGTCGGTGAGGTCCTTCCAGGTGCCGGCGACGCCGGGCACCACGGCCTGGCCGCCGAGCCGGCCGTCGGTGCCGACTTCGCGCGCCACGCGGGTCACCTCGGCGGCGAACGAGCGCAGCTGCTCGACCATGGTGTTGAGCGTGTCTTTGAGCAGCAGCATCTCGCCGCGCACGTCGACCGTGATCTTCTTCGACAGGTCGCCGCCGGCGATGGCGGTCGCCACCTCGGCGATGTTGCGCACCTGCGCGGTGAGGTTCGACGCCATGAAGTTGACGTTGTCGGTGAGGTCCTTCCAGGTGCCGGCGACGCCGGGCACGCCCGCCTGGCCGCCGAGCTTGCCCTCGGTGCCGACTTCGCGGGCGACGCGGGTGACTTCCGAGGCAAAGGCGTTGAGCTGATCCACCATGGTGTTGATGGTGTTTTTCAGCTCGAGAATTTCACCGCGCACGTCGACGGTGATCTTGCGCGACAGGTCGCCGCGCGCCACCGCGGTCGTCACCTCGGCGATGTTGCGCACCTGGGCGGTCAGGTTGCCGGCCATCGAGTTGACCGAGTCGGTCAAGTCCTTCCAGGTGCCGGCGACGCCGGGCACGTTGGCCTGGCCGCCGAGGCGGCCTTCGGTGCCGACCTCGCGAGCGACGCGCGTCACTTCGCCGGCGAAGCGATTGAGCTGATCGACCATCGTGTTGAGGGTCTCTTTCAGCTGCAGAATTTCGCCGCGCACGTCGACCGTGATCTTGCGCGACAGGTCGCCGCCGGCGATCGCGGTCGCCACCTCGGCGATGTTGCGGACCTGGCCGGTGAGGTTCGAGGCCATCGAGTTCACCGAGTCGGTCAAGTCCTTCCAGGTGCCGCCGACGCCGGGCACGTTGGCTTGGCCGCCGAGCTTGCCTTCGGTGCCGACCTCGCGCGCCACGCGCGTCACTTCGGCGGCAAACGCATTGAGCTGATCGACCATGGTATTGAGCGTGTCTTTCAGCTCGAGAATTTCGCCGCGCACGTCGACCGTGATCTTGCGCGACAGGTCGCCGCGCGCCACCGCGGTCGCCACCTCGGCGATGTTGCGGACCTGGCCGGTGAGGTTCGAGGCCATCGAGTTCACCGAGTCGGTCAAGTCCTTCCAGGTGCCTGCAACGCCGCGCACCTGGGCCTGGCCGCCGAGCTTGCCTTCGGTACCGACCTCGCGGGCGACGCGGGTCACTTCGCCGGCGAAGGCGTTGAGCTGGTCCACCATGGTGTTGATGGTGTCTTTGAGCTCCAAAATTTCGCCGCGCACGTCCACCGTGATCTTCTTCGACAGGTCGCCCGAGGCGATGGCGGTCGAGACTTCGGCGATGTTGCGGACCTGGGCGGTGAGGTTCGAGGCCATCGAGTTGACCGAGTCGGTCAAATCCTTCCAGGTGCCGGCGACGCCGAGCACGTTGGCCTGGCCGCCGAGGCGGCCTTCGGTGCCGACTTCGCGGGCGACGCGGGTCACCTCGCCGGCGAACGCGTTGAGCTGATCGACCATCGTGTTGATGGTCTCTTTGAGCTGCAGGATTTCGCCCGAGACGTTCACCGTGATCTTCTTCGACAGGTCGCCGCCGGCGATGGCGGTGGCGACGTCGGCGATGTTGCGGACCTGGGCGGTCAGATTGCCGGCCATGAAATTGACGCTGTCGGTCAAGTCCTTCCAGGTGCCGGCGACGCCCGGCACCTGCGCCTGGCCGCCGAGCTTGCCTTCGGTGCCGACTTCGCGGGCGACGCGGGTGACTTCGGAGGCAAAGCCGTTGAGCTGGTCCACCATGGTGTTGATGGTGTCTTTCAGCTCCAAAATTTCGCCGCGCACATCGACCGTGATCTTGCGCGACAGGTCGCCGCGCGCCACCGCGGTGGTGACGTGGGCGATGTTGCGCACCTGGTCGGTGAGGTTGCCGCACATGGCGTTGACGGAGTCGGTCAAATCCTTCCAGGTGCCGGCGACGCCCGGCACGATGGCCTGGCCGCCGAGCTTGCCGTCAGTGCCGACCTCGCGGGCGACGCGGGTGACTTCCGAGGCGAACGAGCGCAGCTGATCGACCATCGTGTTGATGGCTTCCTTGAGCTGCAGGATTTCGCCGCGCACGTCGACGGTAATCTTCTTCGACAGGTCACCGTTGGCCACCGCGATCGTCACCTCGGCGATGTTGCGGACCTGCGCGGTGAGGTTCGACGCCATCGAGTTGACGCTCTCGGTGAGGTCTTTCCACACGCCGGTGACGCCGCCGACCTGGGCCTGGCCGCCGAGCTTGCCTTCGGTGCCGACCTCACGGGCGACGCGGGTGACTTCCGAGGTGAAGACGTTGAGCTGCTTGATCATCGTGTTGACGATCTCGGCCGAGCGCAGGAACTCGCCCTTGAGCGGCCGGCCGTCGACGTCGAGGCTGACGGTGCGAAGGAGATCGCCCTGCGCCACCGCGGCGATGGCGCGGGTCACTTCGGTGGTCGGCCAGAGCAGATCATCGATCAGCGAATTGACCGAGGATTCCATCTCGCCCCAGGCGCCGTCGGAAAGGCCGAGGCGAACGCGCTGGCGGGTGCGGCCCTCGCGGCCGACGACTTGGCCGACATCCTCGAGCTGCTTGGCCATGCGCTGATTGGTGCCGACGATCTCGTTGAAGGTGTCGGCAATTTTGCCCATAAGCCCGACCCGGTCGCCGGCCATGCGCACGGAAAAGTCGCCAACGCGCATTGCCTGCAACGCATGGAGGAGTTCGGTCAGCCCGTGCGCATCGCCGTTAAGCGCCTGGTCCGGATGTTGCGGCAGCGCGGCAGCGGCGGAACCGTTGGCCGAGCCGGCGACGTCTTCAGTAGCTTGCATAGGAATCTCCAAGACCCGTTCCGGGGGCCTCAAGGGGAATAGCTATAACCGGGACGCTGGACCTGGACCGGACTTCGCGACGACGGTGGCGAACGGGGCGCGCGATTGGGGCCGCAAGAGGCGGCGCGAGCCTAAGCGAACGGCCGAGCGAACGGCCAAGGCCCGCAGCCACAGCGCCTCACCGCCCGGGGAACCGGTGCGCCATGACGTTGCTGCATAGAATGGACCTGAAAGCCCCCTCACGCTCCTTCCCCAATCTTTTCAGCCATGACGCGAAACGCCATTCCATGGCTATGGTTCCGGCCGGAAAGCAGATTTTCCAAAAAAATTTTGCCCTCGGTTCCCCGTCCGGAACTCCGCGCGCCTCGTGGCTAAAGGCCCGCTTGGCAGGGTCCGTTAACCATTTATAGTCGTCGGCGCCCGCGCGCCGCTTACCGGCCGAGGCGCCAATAATCCGACGGACAGCCGGAGGGAGGGGGACCATGATCCAAACACGTGTGTCGGCGCGCCGGGGAGCGACCGGGTCGGCCGTTGCGTTTGCCGCCGCAGTCGCCTGCCTTGCCGCTTCGGGTCCGGCTAATGCCGCCGCCCCAGTGGTGATGAAGTTCGGCACCGCAACCATGAACGAGGGGCAGCACCAGTTCCTCAAGTTCTACAAGGAGGAGGTCGAAAAGGCTTCAGGCGGCCGCATCGAGGTGCAGATCTACCCGAACAGCCAGCTCGGCCCGATCCCGCGCGAAATCGAAGGCGTCCAACTCGGCACCATCCAAGGCTATATCGGCCCAGTCGACTTCTTCGTCGGCGTCGATCCGCGCTTTGGCGTGTTCAGCGCGCCCATGGTGTTCCGCGACGAAGCCAATGCGGCCGCCACGGTGGCGGACCCCGCGGTGCAAAAGGCGATGTTCGCGCTGGTCGCGCCCAAGCGCATGGTCGGCATCGCCACACTCGGGCTCGGTGCCTCCGATTATGGAGCGAAGAAACCGATCCTGCGGCTAGCCGATTTCGCCGGCAAGAAGCTGCGCATCAACGGCACCGAGCTCGAGCGGCAGAAGATGGCCAAGCTCGGTGCCACCGGCATCGGCATGCCGCTCTCCGAAGTGGTGCCGGCGCTCGACCAGGGCACCATCGATGGCACCATCAGCGGCATTTCGGTGTTCGTCGCGTTCAAGATGAACGATCTCCTCAAGACCCTCACCGTCACCAACGACACCTTCATCAACTCCATCGCGGTGGTCTCAAAACCCTGGCTCGATTCGCTGCCGCCCGACCTGCAGAGGATCGTGCTCGACAGCGGCGCTGCGGTTGCCGGTAAGGCGCAAGCGTGGCAGTTCGACTTCTCCAAGAAGCTGGTCGGCGACTGGACCGCGCTCGGCGGCTCGGTGCACACGCTGCCGGCCGACGATCTCGCCAAGATGAAGACACTGCTCGGCCCCGTCGCCGACGACGTCACCAAGAACCAGCCGGCCGTGCATCAGATGCTTGAGATGGTTCGCGAAGCCGCCGCCAAGCACTAATGGCGCGTAATCCCGGGCGCAGCGCAGCACGAAGTGGTGCGCTGCAGACCCGGGATCGTTACGAACTCCGCGTTTGGGACGATCCCCGATCAGCGGTGCACCGCTTCGCGCTGCACCGCATCCGGGAAACAGTAAAAGTCTTCACGGCCTTCCAATGAAAGCCACGCTGCTCCGATGGGTCGAGGTGCTGATGGCCGTGCTGCGCGCGGCCTCGGGCGCGATGCTGATCGCCAGCGTCGGCATCAATTTCGTCAACATCGTCGGCCGCTATGTGTTCTCGGTATCGCTGTCGTGGGCCGAGGAGACCATGCTGTTTCTGATGATCGGCAGCGTTTTTTTGGCCGCCGGTCCGGTCGCCTATCTGGGCCGCCACATCCGCATGGACGTGGTCGTGCTGCTGTTGCCGCCGCGCGCACGCAAGACTTTCGAGATCTTCTCCGACGTCGTCACGGCGGCGACCTGCATCATGCTGGCGGTGTTCGCCTTGCCGGTCGTGTCGATGCTTGCCGAACTCGATCAGCGCAGCGACACCGCCAACATTCCGCTGGTGCTGCCGCAATCCGCCCTGCCGATCGGCCTCCTGCTGATGGCGTTTCTGATCGTGGTGCGGCTGCTGGTGCACGGCGGCCGGCACGCCGAATCCAACTCGCGCGAGGGCTCCAGCCACTAGCCGGTTCGCAAGCGTCCATTGGTGAAGTGATATGGCGGCCACTTTCGTCTATTTCATTCTGCCGGCGCTGCTGCTCATTCTCGGCCTGCCGATTTTCGTCGTGCTGACGCTGACCTCGACGGCCGCAATCGTGTTCGTCGCCCACGTGCCGACCGATGCGATCCAGACTGCGATGTTCGGCAGCCTCGACAATTTTCCGCTGCTGGCGGTGCCGTTCTTCGTGCTGGCCGGCGAGATCATGGGCCGCGGCGGCATCGCCAATCGCGTCGTCAACTGGGTGGTGTCGCTGATCGGCGGGGTGCGCGGCTCGCTTGCGGTGACGACGGTGGCCTCATCCGAACTGTTCGGCGCCATGGCGCATACCTCCGTCGGCACCGTGGTCGCCATCGGCCGGCTGTTGTTTCCCTCGCTCACCAAGCACGGCTACAGCGAGCGCTTCGCGGTGAGCCTGATCACCTCCTCGGGCGCGGTCGCCGTGATCATTCCGCCGTCGATCTCGATGATCCTCTACGCGATGACGGCGCAAGTCTCCGCCATCCAGCTGTTCACCGCCGGCATTTTGCCGAGTCTGTTGATCGGCCTCGTCGACGCCGTCTACGTGATCGCCTATTCGCGCATCAAAGCGGTGCCGCTCACCGACAAAGCGCGCTGGAAAAACATTTGGGCTTCGACCAAGGAGGCGAGCTGGGCGATCGGCACCATCGTGGTGATTTTCGGCGGCATCTACGGCGGCATATTCACGCCGACCGAAGCGGCCGGCGTCGCCGTGGTCTATTCGCTGTTCGTCGCCATGGTGATCTATCGCGAGATCCGGCTTGCCGAGCTGTGGCAGGTCATCGTCAGCTCGGTCTATCTGATCGCGCAAATTCTGATCATCGTCACCGGCGCCGGCATCTATTCCTGGCTGATCACGACCAGCGGCATTCCGCAACGGCTGATCGGCGGCATCGACGCCATGCATCTGCCGGCCTGGGAAATGCTGCTGTTCGTCAATCTCGGGCTGCTGCTTGCCGGCAGCTTTCTCGAGCCGCCGGCGGCGATCCTTATTCTGACGCCTTTGCTCCTGCCGGTCGTCGCCACCGCCGGCATCAACCCGATCCATTTCGGTATCATCATGGCGGTCAACTTGAGCATCGGCCTCTACATGCCGCCGTTCGGCCTCAACCTGTTCGCCGCGCGCGCCATCTTCAACGTGCCGATGGGCGCGATCTATCGCGGCGTGCTGCCGTTCATCGTGGTCAACTTCGCCGCGCTGCTCGCCATCACCTATTGGCCAGCGATCTCGATGGCGTTGCTGCACGTCGGGCGCTGAAAACGCTGCCCTGTCCAGCAGAGCGGGAAACCAGAAGGTTACCCGGCCTCGCCGCCGCGGCCCGTCGACCGCAATGTCGTCATCGTGCCCGAAAATTTGCACGCAAAATAGCACTCTAGCCTCTTGTCCGAGGGCGCGCTGTCGCTAGAATAAGGACCTAGCCGCAACGAAAAATTGCCGCCGAGGCGCAGCCGCGCGCCAGCGAATATCTGGTGGGGGAGATATATCATGAGCGCGGTTCGGGAGGATGTTGCAACGCTAGGGCCGGGTTGGAACAAGACATTGCTCAATTATGCGCTCGCAATGCGCGCGCTGGACAAGCTGCCGATCGACAATCGCAACAGCTGGAAATTCCTCGGCGCGATCCATGGGTTCGATCAACGATTGTGGATCAGCCAGGACCTGCTGAAGCCGACTGACCCGGTCCCACCTGACCTCGACGACCGCAATAAAACGTACGGCAACCAGTGCCAGCACTATAGCTGGTTTTTCCTTTCCTGGCACCGGGGTTACCTATTTGCGTTCGAAGCGATCGTCGCAGCGAAAGTGAAGGAGCTCACCGGTGACGACTGGGCGCTGCCCTATTGGAACTATCTCGATAGCGACAATGCGAACGCGCGCCGTGTTCCCGATGCTTTCCTGGCGGACACCCTGCCCGACGGCACCGCCAACCCTCTCAAAAAATATCCGCGCCGACCGGGGCTAACGGTGTTGCAGCCGGGACCGAACGATGCGTTCAGCCTAGGCGCAGTCGAGGAAGACGATTTCGTCGTCGGCAACGATGGAAGCATCGGGTTCGGTGGCGGGATTAGCGGCGATTTTGTCCATAACGGACAATGGATGGGCGATCTGGAAAACAACCCACACAATACCGTCCATCGCCTTGTCGGCGGATTCATGGCCTATCAGGAACTAGCGGGGCTCGACCCGATCTTTTGGCTGCACCATTGCAATGTCGACCGTATCTGGGAGGCATGGATGAGCACGCCGGGCAAGACCATGGTTCATGACCCGCGCTGGCTCGACGGCCCCGCCGACCGCACCTTCATCATGCCGGCGCTCGGCGGGGCCAATCCGGGCATGACCTTCACCGGCCGTGATACTTTGCGGGGAGGCAAGCTCCACCCCACTTATGATAACCTGAGCAAAGGTACGGGCCTAACGCCGGGAGCTATTGCCGTGGCACGGGTCAGGATGGGGCCGTCGGCCCAGCAGACGGTCGAGCCGATCGGCGCCAACTCAACGGTCGTGAGCGTTGGCGGCACGCCAGCAAGAACGTTGCTCAACCTTGAACCGCGAGCCACCGCAGCCGGAGTCGCTGCGATGGGCGCGACGCAGCCCGGCCAGGAAGTGAGCCGGCTTTATCTGGCGCTCGAATCTGTGCGCGGCTCCGCGCCAGCGCCACTGCTCGAGGTCTACGTCAACGTGCCGGAAGGCGCCGATCCGCACGCTCATCCCGAGCTTCACGCCGGCAGCCTTACCCTTTTCGGCCTGAACGTTGCTTCGCGGCCCGACGGTAGTCACGGCGGCAATGGCCTAGGCTATACGATTGACATTACCGAGTTGGCAAAGCGCCTACAGCAGTCGGGCAATTTCGATCCAAATCACCTGCGCGTGACACTTGTCCCAGGCGAGGAGATCACCAACGACGAACCTGTAACGGTCGATAAGATCAGCGTTCTCAAGCGGACGGGCGTTGTGAGCTGATCGCATCCTCATGTCCCGGCTTGCGATAATGCGCAGCTTCGCTCGAGCGCCCTGGCCGCTGCTTTTCGCATCGGCCGGGCTCGGCCTGATTCTTTCCGCTTACGGTGCGGGACGCGCGACACTTCCGGCTTTCTGTGGTGCGGACACGGCGCGGCTGTTGCTCGCTTCAGGTTGGCACGACGCGCTGGGCTGGGCGCTTGTGCTCAACCCACCGGCACGAGTGCTGTCGGACTGGGCATTGATGCTGTTGGCGATGATGCCGCCGCTTCTGGCCGTGCCGCTCATGCACGTTTGGCGGTCCAGCCTGCCACGCCGCCGCGTGTGCGCGCTGGCCTACTTCGTCCTCGGGTATGGTTGCCTGTGGATGGCGGCGGGACCGATCCTAATAAGCCTCGCCTTGCTCCTGCAACTCGTTGCCGAAAATGGCGTGCTGGCTTTTGCCGGTGCGCTGTTGCTGGCGACAATCTGGAGCGCCAGCCCGTGGCAGCGCGCCGCGCTCAATCGCAGCCATCGGCTGAGGCGGATCGGCCTGTTCGGCTGGGCGGCCGACCGCGAATGTTTGACATTCGGCGCGGTCCACGCGCTCTGGTGCGTCGCGTCTTGCTGGGCCTGGATGCTGGTACCGCCGGCTGCCGGACGCTGGCATATACCGGCCATGATGTTCGCGGGTGCGGTAATGCTGGGTGAACGCCTTGCGGCACCCAGCCGGCCGCGCTGGCGTCTGCCCACGTTCCTCTCCTTGCTCGATCGTCGTCTCATTTTCACTCCGCAGCTGATCGCGGCTCGCCATGCCTAGACACGCCTGTCTCGCGATCGGAGTTGCCACCGTGACTCCGCCGAAGAATCAGGCGATGCGCTTTGCCTATCTCGACGGCGCTGTGATCGCTGCCCAAGCGATCGGTCAGTGGGCGCTCCGCTCGGGCTTCGGCAATAACAACGTGCGGATCGTCGACGACGCCGGCAAGAACAATCCGGTCACGCGCGAACGGGTGCAGCAGGCGGTCGATGAGCTGTTTCCCCAAGGCGCCGAGTTCGTCGACCATCTCATCCTGGCATTTTGCGGCCATGGCCTCACCGATGCGAACGTCGGGTCGATTTCGTGGCTGTTCAGCGACTCGATTGACAAAGGATACCGCGTCGTCGCCGACAAGTTCACCGCGGAGCTGGTGCTCAATGGCGTCCGGCGCATCACTTTGATCAGCGACGCGTGCCGCGAACTGCCCAAGGATCTTGACCTGGCGCGCCTCGATCCCGTGCGTGGGATCAACGGGAACGGCACGCAATTCGACAGCCCGATGTTCGATAGATTCGTCGCCTCCCAGGATGGCAAGCTCGGCTTCATGGTGTCGGAACCGAACTCGGCCAAGCCGGGCAAGTGCATATTCTCCGGCGTGATCATTGATGTGCTCTGGGGTAAGGAGCCGGACGCGATCGACCATGGTTTAATCACGACCGCGACGTTCGGCGTAAGCGTGCGGGACCGCACCACGGAGCGCGCAAACGATTATCACCTGAAGCTTTACCCACAATGCCTCGTCGATCCGAAAGCAGCAGTGCTCTACGACGCTGCGAGGCCGCCGCAGCCTGAGCCGGAATTGCAGCCCTGGCCGCCGGCGGGAAGCGCCGCGATCATGGGAGCAAATGTTCCGGCGCTCGCCGGGGCGGGCGACGCCGACAGCAATCTGAAGCTGGTGATTTCGGACGTGGGCTTCCGAAACCAGATTCTCGGCCCAGACTTCGGGCTGACGCAGCGCGATCTGGCGTTACCAAGCGAGTCTCTGAGAATACCCGACGCAAGCAAGGACCTGCTGCACGATCTTGTTTGGCTCCGCACCTCGTCATCCACCAGGGGTGCTCGCATTCGCAAGAAACGCCAGAAGGTGCAATCGCTGGTCAACCGGCTCGAAGCGGACGCGGTGGCCGATGCGCGCAAGCGCGCGGCGCATGAGGTTCGAGATAGCCTGCTCCAGATCAAGCTTTGGGAAGGGGCAGGCCCTTACGGCTCGAACCTGATCGTGTCGGACAAGGGTGCAAGGCTGTGGTCGCGTAATCCGGTGCCACAAGGGCAGCCGGCCGACGGACGCATGTCGTTCCAGGTCGAGAGCGATCCGACGGGAACGCCGGTTCTGGTCGAGCTTGCAGACCACTCTTTCAGCCCGTTCGTCCCCTACCTGCAGCTATATGCGGTAGTGGAGCAAAGCGCGGCAGGGGAAGTCCTTCAGGCTTACGGCGAGCACGGGTCACTCGCGGCTTTCCGCAAGGCGATTGGGGCAATAGCCGATTTCGCGGCCGGCCAAATTGGGGCCGACCGCGTCGATCAACTGGCGAGCCGCCTCAGGTATGATAAACATGTCGATCCGACACTGGGTGCGATCTGCGCCTATCTGTACCGAGCCATCGCCGACTTCGACAGCATCCGCCGTATGGCCTATTTCTATGCCGAAGAGGGCCAGCCGGTGCCATTTGACATTGCGCTACTCGGCGCGATGCGGGTGACCGCGGAGGCGAGAGGAGCGCTTCGGCTGCACGTGCCCGCCGTGAAGGCGCGGAAGCCCGGCCGCGGCGGGCGTAATCTACCGGGATTTGTCACGATGCAAACGCGGGAGACGCAGGCCTACATTGGCGGGCGATGCCCTTGGTTGGGGCTGGGCTGGGACTACGTCGGTCAGCCGCGGCCTGAGTGGGCCGCGCTGGTCGACGGCCTTGCCGAGCATGCCCGAGAGATTCGTCGCAGCGGATTCACAGTGCTGCCGAACAAGATCGGATTGGCGCTGGCGAAGGCTTGGACGTTGAAACCGCGCTAACTTAAGCAAGGCTCCGCAGAAACCGCGGTTCGTTGGAACGCCGAGACAAACGCGGAATAACTGAAAGTACAGCTCCGGATTTTCAAGGTCCCGGATCAGCGGTGCACCGCTACGCGCTGCACCACATCCGGGAAACCACGTTTGCTAATGCGGGCTCATCCGGCCGGAAGCTGGATGGCCGGGCACCTTGAAGCGCTTGCCGGTGTCGGTCACGTTGGTGCCGTTGACGCGCAGGATGGAAAAGTCCTGGTCGATGTAGCTTGGTCACCTTGTCGCCGCTGACGCTCAGGATCGTGACAAGGCCGTACGGGTGATAGAACCAATCCTGCTTGCTTTTGTTGGAGCCGAGTGCTTGCGCGGCAGCCGCAAGATTGCCGCGCGGGCTGATCGCCAGGCCTTCCGGGCTGTCCGGCACCGTGGCGTGGTCGATCACGTGCACCGGCGCCTTCAGATCGATGACGCTCACCGTATCGACGTTGCCGTCGGAAGAGCCGGCATTGCCGTTGTCGGCCGTCACGCGATCGCGCCATTGGGCGAGACCACGACGTTGTAGGGAAATAGCCCGGTCAGCATGTCCTGCTTGGCGTCGTAGGTAACCTTGTCACCGTCGACGCTGAGCACCGCGACCTTGTTGACGACGTTCTTGACCGCTATCGCGCGCTTGCCGTCGGGCGTGAACACCGCGGTGGAGACTTCGTCGCCCATCGGCACCGGTGGCACCCAACAGACTTGCAATGACACGCGAAATCATGGCTTCCCTCCCCAGATGATATTTGCCCTGCCGGTCCAGCCCGCAGGATGTACAAAGAGGCACATTATACCGTAGCGCGTTTCGGCCGTGATGGCGTTGCGGCAGCATAGGCCCTCGCGGGCGGCAGGCCGAACAACCGATGGCCAACTGGCCCGAACGCGCCGAATTTGCCATCATTGTGCCCAAGCTTTGGTAGTATGGCGAAGCTGGTCCACCCGGGATAGGGGACTTCCATTGCCGCTCGCACGCCACCGCTTCGGTTTCCTCGCAACCGCATCGCTGCTGATCGCCGGCGCCTTGACCGCTGTCGCCTCGACGGCGGCGGAGGCTCAGGCCCAAACCTCGAGCAGCGCCTGCAATGACGCGAGCGACATCGCCGTCCTGCCGGCACCGCTCGTGCCCTGGAAGGGCGCGCCGCTGCGCGTGCTCTTCACCGTCGAAAAGCCGCTCGACGGCACGCTGTCGCTCGTCGCACCCGACGGCAGCGTCGCGGCCACATCGGGCGACCGCATGGGCGGTCCGCCGTATTTCTGGTACGCCGAAGTTGCGACGCCGGCCGCCGGCACCTGGCACGCCACAGTAACGCCGCAGGGCGGCTCGGGCTGCGCTCCGATCAGCCGCGATATCGCGGTACGCGAGACCCAGCCGCCGCCGCCGACCGCGATGTCTGCCGGGGGCTGGCCGTTGCGCGCTTCGTGGAATCGCGCCACCGAGAATCTGTATTCGGCCTGGATCGAAAAACTGTTCGACGCGCCGCTCGACGCCGAGCCGTCCTGGAAGGCGCTCACCGATGTGTTGCGCGACCGCTCACGCAACATGCTGCTCGACTATCTCGGTCTGCGCGACGACGTGAACCTGATCCTGCGTCCAGACTGTGCCAAGCTTCCCTACCAGTTGCGCGCCTATTTCGCGTTCAAGCTGGGACTGCCGTTCGGCTATTCGAAATGCACGCGCGGCAACCTCGGCAAGCCACCAAAGTGCTACGGCTGGTTCAACAACGAGCATCCCGAAGTGACTAGCGCCGCGCCGCCGGCCGAACCGCTTGCGGCACCGGCTCCCCCGAACGCGAAACCTCGGGCCGGCTTGTTGCAGCAAATTTTTGCCGGGCCGGCGCCGGCGGATGAGGATGCCGAATCGGCCGCCCCCGCCCCCGCTCCCGCGCCGGCGCCGAAGCGGGTTGGGCCTGCGCGGTCGTTCGCGGAATATTTGCAGACCGCCTCCGACTCGGTGCAGTCCGGCAACGGGCGGACGCTGGCCGGCGACAACAACACCGATTTTTATCCCGTGGCGCTCAGCCAGAACGCGTTGCGGCCCGGCACCATCTACGCCGATCCGTACGGCCACATCATGATGCTGGTGCGCCGCGTGCCGCAGACGGCCAACGCGGCGGGCATGTTCCTTGCGGTCGACGCCGAGCCGGACTACACGGTGGCGCGCAAGCGCTTTTGGCGCGGCAGCTTTCTGTTCGTCAACGATCCGGCGCTCGGCAACCCGGGCTTCAAGCGCTTCCGCCCGATCGTGCGCGAGGCGAACGGCACCTTGCGGCGCATGACCAACGCTGAAATCGCCAAGAGCCCGCAATACGGCGATTTCTCACTCGAACAGTCGAAGCTCGGCGTCGAGGACTTTTATGACCGCATGGACGACGTGGCCTCGCCCGCGCCGCTCGATCCGGTGCGCGCCATGAAAGAGGTGATCGACTCGCTCGAAGAGCAGGTCAAGACGCGAGTCATTTCGGTCGATTTCGGCCGCAAATTTCTGGACAAGACCGCTGCCGACGCCGGCATGCCGGACGGCCCGGCGATCTTCCAAACGAGCGGCGCCTGGGAGGATTTCGCCACCCCGGCGCGCGATTTCCGCCTTTTGATCGCGATCGACGTGGCGCGCAATTTTCCGGACCGTGTGGCGCGGCGCCCGGATCGCTACGCCATCCCGGCGGGCAAGACCGTCGCCGACGTGAAAGCGGAATTGCAGAGCGTGCTCGCCGCCGAGCTCGCCTCGCGCAAGTTCTCCTATACGCGTAGCGACGGGTCGTCCTGGACGCTCACGCTCAAGGACGTGGTCGATCGCGCGCCGGCCTACGAAATGGGCTACAATCTCAACGACTGCGTCGAATTGCGCTGGGGCGCGCCTGAGAACAGCCAGGAAGCGTCGACGTGCAAGCGGCACGCGCCGGCCGCGCAGCGCACCAAGATGATCAAGTACCGCGCCTGGTTCCATGATCGGCACTGGCCGGCGCGGGCTTAAAGCGCAGTCGACGTGTGTCCCTCGACGCACCGATCCCGAACCGCGACGTTTCGAGTAGGCGCCAGCATTAGCTCTCCCGAGCGCAGCCAGTGCGGATGCGCGTTTTGACCTAGCGCAACAGCATGCGAGCCATCGCGGGCTAAGGTGAACCATTATCCGGGCGATATCGTTTACCGAGCATCCCGCGAGGTCGCCGTGCACGGAACCGCGCCAAGTACGCACAAGGAAGTTGAGATCAAGCTCGAGCTGGCGCCCGCAAGCCTGCCGGCGCTCAAGCGGTTGTCGCTGTTGCAAGCTGCGAAACGGACGCAGAAACGGGCGGCACAGGTCTCGGTGTATTTCGATACCGAAAAGCAAACGCTTCGCAAGAAGGGCCTGATGCTGCGCGTGCGTCGCCAGGGCGGCCATTACACGCAGACGATCAAAGCCATTACTGATCCTGGATCTTTCGAACGCAACGAATGGGAAACGGACGTCGGCGGAAAGAATCCGAATCTCGAACACGCCAAGGGTACCGCGCTCGAACCGCTTCTGACGAACAAGCTGCGGCGGCGCCTCAAGCCGTTATTCGAGACGCGGGTGCAACGGACGGTCTATTCCGTCGGCAACGGCGCCCACGCGATCGCCTTAGCGGTTGACCAGGGTGCGGTCGAGACCGGCACCAAGTCACTGGAGTTATGTGAAATTGAGCTTGAACTCGAGCAGGGGAGAATCGAAGAGCTGTTCGACAATGCCCGCGAGCTCACAAAAGCCCTTCCGGCACGCCTTGGGCTCAAGAGCAAGTCGGAACGCGGTTATGAACTGATCGACGGCAAGCAAGATTTTCCGGTCAAAGCTATTGAGATCAAGCTGGCCTCCGGCACCAATGCGCGGGGCGCTTTCAGGTTGGTCGCTCTGGCCTGCTTGAAGCAGGTGATCGACAACGAGCCGGCCGTTCTTAAGGGCGATCCCGAAGGCGTCCATCAGATGCGCGTCGGATTACGTCGGCTGCGCGCGGCCATGTCGTTGTTCGCCGCCCTGCTCCGCGATTCGCAAACAGCTGCAATGAAGACCGAGCTCAAATGGCTCACCAGCGAGCTTGGTCCGGCGCGCGAGCTCGATGTGCTGGTCAATCGCGTCGTCGCTCCTGTGAAAAAGCAGCACCGGCGCTGGCGCGGCATGCCGTCGCTTTCACAAGAGATCGCGAAACGGCGCGGCGCCGCGCTGGCGCGCGCACGAGAAGCGGTCGAGTCGGTCCACTTTCGCTCGCTCACGGTCGACGTGGCGGCGTGGCTTCATACGGGCCAGTGGACAGAGCCGCAAGACGACCTCACTCACGATCAAGGCGATGTTCCCATCGAGGAGTTTGCCGTCGAGCAATTGAGGCGCCGCTGGCGCAAGGTTCGCAAGAAAGGCCGAGCACTTGCCGAGCTCGATGAACGCGCCCGCCACAAGCTCCGCATCCAAGCCAAGAAACTGCGCTATGCGACCGAGTTTTTCGGCGGCTTATTCGCGAACAAGCGCGCTGTAAAACGGCGCGATCGATTCCTTGCCGCGCTCGAGGACCTGCAGGATGCGCTGGGCGATCTCAACGACATCGCCGTCCACGAAAAACGTATCGCTGCAATTGGTGCAGGCCAACAGCGATCCAACCCGAGTCGTGTCTTTGCCGCAGGACTACTGACCGGCCGCGAAGACGCGCGGCTGGAAGCTGCAATGGATCTGGGCACGAAAGCATACGCCGCGTTTGCCAAAATCAAACCATTTTGGCGTTGATCCAACTCGGCCAGCGAACATGGCGCGCCGTCCCGCCCGCATTAATCTAAGATCATCGCACTGCAGTGATGCGCGCGTCAGCTCTTCGACGGGCAAGCGGCGAAGCGGACAGCGACCGGCAGCCCGATCGGCAGCGTCGGGGTGCCTTGGTCGATGGCGAGGATCACGGCGACGACGTTGTCGGTCGCGCCTGCCGGCGCTGCAGCGCCGGGTTGCGTCGCCATGGTGCGCGCCGTGACGGCGGGGCTGATCGAGGCCACCTGGGCCCCGATCGCCGCGCTGGGTAACGTCTCGGCCGCGATACTGGCGCGCTGCCCCGCGCACAAATGCGGCAAATCGCGCAGCGCCACTTCCGAGCGCACGCGCGCCTGTCCCTCCGGCACGATGTGAAGGAGCGGCTGCGGCACCGCGAGGCTCAAAAATTGTCCCGGATTGACGTCGACGTCGAGCACGGTGCCGCTCGCCGGCGCCGACACCGAGCATTGCGCGAGGCGGGCGTGGCTGCCTTCGAGATCGGCGGCGGCCGCATCGCGCAGCGCCTTGGCGTCGCGGATGTCCTCCTCGCGCGATCCGGCGCGCAACAGATCGAGCCGGGCGCGCGCCTCCTGGAGCTGCGCCGCCGCGATCCGCGCGTCGCGCTGCACTTCGAGCAGATGCGCGGTGGTGACGGTGATACCTTCCTGGAGCGTCTGGGCGCGCTCGAGCGCCTTGTTCGCCTCGTCGGCGCGCGCCTTCGAATAGCCGACCACCGCCTCGCCGACCGCGACCTCGTCGGGCCGCGGCCCATTGCGGAAGCGGTCGTAGGTCGCCTGCGCGGCGGCAAGATGCGCGGTGCGCGCCTGGACCTCGGCCTCGAGCGCATGGCACTCGAGCTTGAACAGGATCGCTCCGGCAGCGACGCGGTCGCCCTCGCGGACGAAAACCTGCGCAACGATGCCGCCGGCTGCCGCGCCGATCGCCAGCGGCGGCCCCGCGCCTTCGACGCGACCGGGCGCGGTGAAGGAGGTTTGCGCCAGGGTCGGCGACGGCAATGCGGCACCTGCGATCAGCAGCGCAGTTGCCGTCAAGTTTGCGGCACCGAAGGCCGCGCCGAACGCCTGCTGGAAAAACATGACGCTGCACTCCGCAACGCGCGAGGCCCCTGAGGCGTCGTAGCGCCGTTTCGGCCGGCTCGCAAACGTACAATAGCCCTTAATTGTGTCTCGTCGTTCCGTCATGGCCGGCCTTGTCCCGGCCATCCACGTCTTTGAGCTTACTGAGACTCTAAGACGTGGATGCCCGGAGGAGGCCGGGCATGACGAGTCAAAATTTGGCAGGTCATATAACACGGATGAAGGCGGGCTCGGTCGAGCCCGCCCCCACCAGGCCGGCGGATGCGTGTCGGGAGACGACGGCACGCGATGGCAACGCCGGCACTATACTGGCGCGGCGCTTTGAGCGTTTCGCGCCGTTAAGCGTTGCGCAGCGGCACTGCGACGAAGTGCGTCGCGCCGTCGATCTGCACGCGCATCAGGACGTCGTGCTTGCCCTGCGCCTGAGCGTCCTGCAGCGCCTTGACCACGTCGTCGGCATTGCCGACCGCCTTGCCGCCGACGTCGAGAATGACGGCGCCGGGCCTAAAGCCGGCATCGGCCGCTGGTCCGTTCGGATCGACCGCGGTGACGACCACGCCCTTGCCGCCAGCTCCGGCGACCGCAGCGGCCGGCGCCACGCTTAAGCCCAGATGAGGCACGCCGTGGCGCGGCGTCTGCATCTCGCTTCCGGCGTTGGCTTGCCGGTCGTTCGGCATGGTGCCGAGCGTCACAGTGACGGTTTGGCTCTGGCCGTTGCGCAGCACATCGAGCTTCGCCGTGCTGTTCGGCTGGAGCGTCGCGATGCTGCGAGCGAGATCGCGGGCGTTTTTCACCGCAGTGCCGTTCACCGCCGTGATGACGTCACCGGATTGCACCCCGGCCTTGGCGGCGGGGCTGCCGTCCTGCGCGCTATCGACGAGGGCGCCTTCGGCCTTCTTCAGCCCGAGGCTGTCGGCGATGCCGGCCGTGACCGGCTGGATCTGCACGCCGAGCCAGCCGCGGGTGACCGAGCCGTGGTCCTTGAGTTGCGCGACCACGCGCTGGGCGGTGTCGGCCGGAATGTCGAAGCCGATGCCGACCGAGCCGCCGGACGGCGAAAAGATCGCGGTGTTGATGCCGATGACGTTGCCGTTGACGTCGAACGCGGGTCCGCCGGAATTACCCTTGTTGATCGGCGCGTCGATCTGAATGTAGTCGTCGTACGGCCCGGACCCGATGTTGCGGCCTTCAGCCGAGACGATGCCGGCCGTCACCGTGCCGCCCAAGCCGAACGGATTGCCGACCGCGACCACCCAGTCGCCGATCCGCGGCTCATGCTGGGCGAATTGCACGTACGGAAAGTCGCTCTTGCCGTCGACCTTGATCAGCGCCAGATCGGTCTTCGGATCTGTGCCGATGACCTTGGCGGTGTAGATCGAGCCGTCATCGGTCGTCACTTGAACCGACGTGGCGTGGTCGACCACGTGATTGTTGGTCACCGCATAGCCGTCGCGCGAAATGAAAAATCCGGAACCCTCGCCGACGATGGTCCGATGCATCTGCGGCGGCTGACCGTTATCATCGCCGTTGAAGCCGAACTGGTCGCCGAATTGTTCGAAGAACTTTTCCATCGGGGAGCCGGGCGCGAACGGAACTGACTCGTCGTCCCTGCTGTTATGGCGCAGCGCCGAGACCTGGGCGCCGTCGATCTTGACGCGCACCGAAATGACCGCGGGTTTTACCTTGGCGACGATGTCGGCGAAGCTTGCCGGATGCGGCAGCGCGCTCGTCTCGGCGGCGCTCGCCGACGGCGTGCCGAAATCGAGGCCGGACGGCCGATATTGATTAGGCCCGGCGAGCAGCGCGACAGCGCCCAGGCCGGCGACCGAGGCAAGCAGCGCGACGCGGCGCGCCGTGAGTTTCTTCGGGTTCCGCGGTTCGGCGGAATCGTTTGGTGTCATGACAGTCTCCAATGCAGAAAGCGGCCCCTGGGGCCGGATTACGACTGTCACTAAGATGGCCAAGCCGAATTACGCGCACGTGTCGAGCGGATTAATTCTTCGCAAGCTTGCGGATTAACTTCCGGCAATGTTTTGCATCGGCAAGCGCCAGAAACCGGCTTCACTCTTAGAGGCCGGGTCACTGTCGTAATAAAGGGAGGGGAGAGCAACAGCCTTCGCTCCGAACGCTTTACCGCTCTCCCCGACGCCTCCCAGAGCGTGGTGAAACAGTCCAAACAGTCGCGTGTTTGCGGCCGGTTAAAGCGCGCCAACGTCGACAGCCATTGGGTACGTCAATGCTTACGCCAGCCGTTCGAATATCGCATGTTTTCATTGCGCCCAGTTGAACAGGTAGTTGATCCCAACCGTTACCAGCTGGATGTTGCGGTCGTGGGTCGTAAATACATCGCCGGCAAGGATCGGGGACGTGAGCGGAACTGTGAACGTGGCATTGCTCAGTCCGACATAATCGTATTCGATTCTGGCCGTCCAATTATTGTAGAAAGCCCATTCGACACCGCCACCGGCCGTCCACCCGGTATTGGTGTTGTTGTTGTTGAACGACACCGAGGAGCCGGTCGCCACGTTCGTCACGGTGAGATTGTTGCTGCCGACCCATGCGCCGCCGCCCTTGCCATAGACCAGCACGCGATCGAATGCGTAACCCAATCGACCGGTCAACGTCGTGAGCCAGCGGCCATTGTTGCTACCCTGAAGGGTCGTGCCCAAAACCGTGACGGAATTGTTGTTGTTGGCGAACCAGTCAAAGTCGCCCTCGACACCGACAACGACGCCGCCGCCAAACTCGTAGTTGGCGCCCACCTGGCCGCCGCCGACGAATGTCGCGTTGTTATTGGCGGTCCAGTTGCCGCCAAGGCCCAAAGGGGCTGCGCTGTCGGTGACGCTGCCGTTGTTCCATCCGGCGCCAGCGTTGCCGCCGAGATAGAACCCGGTCCAGCTAAACACCGGCGCGACAACCGGCGGCGCCTTATAGACTGGTGCAGGAGCAGGCCCGAGATCGGCCGCCTGCGCTGCTACGGACGTTCCCACCAGTAATGCCGCCATTGAAGCCGATAGAAGCAGCTTTTGCATGATCCCTTCCTCACATCCAAATTCCGACCGTGCGCTTTTACGTGGCAATAGTGGCAAATCCTCTAACAAACAAGACAAGCGCACGGAAATCCGCATCCGCCGACAGAAATCAGCGCTCAGTGATAAAACAGCAACATTCGCGCCAGAAACCACGTAGGCAATAGTAGCTAACCGCAATTCGTCTGGAAACGACACAGCCCTCTGCACGCGGATCGGCGTGCCACAGTCAAGGCAGAGTTATCTGAGGACCGGAACGTTGCGGCCAACTGGACGCGCGCAACGTCAGGCCGCAAGCTGGTCTGGCGGCGCCATGAATTCCGGCCCGACCGGGTCCGGAATCGCGCGGGCGAGAATCGTGTCGATCGCGGCCATCGCGGATGCATCGATGCGCCACCCCATGACATCGCCGATGGGGGCGAGTTGCGCGGGATGGCGGGCGCCCCACAGCGCGATGTTGGTGGCGGCGCGGTCGAGCACCCAGCGCAGCGCCAGATGAATCACGCGCTTGCCATAATTGTCGCGCGCAAACCGGTCGAGCGCGCTCACTGCGTCGAGATAATGCGCAAAACGCGGCATCTGGAATTTGGGGTCTTGCCGGCGCAGGTCGTCGCCGCCGAATTGCGTCGCGGCGCTCATCTGCCCGGTAAGCAGTCCGCGGCACAGCGAACCATAGGCTAGCGTGACGAGCTTGTGCTCGATGCAGTAGGGTAGCACATCACGCTCGATGCCGCGTTCGAACAAATTGTATGGCGGCTGCGCCGAGTGCAGCGGCGCGACGGCGCGAAACGCATCCATCTGGGCAGGCGTAAAGTTGCTCACCCCAACCGCCCGGATTTTGCCGCTGCGGTAAAGCTCTGCCATGGCTGCGGCAGTCTCCTCGATCGGCACCTTCGGGTCCGGCCAGTGCACCTGATAAAGGTCGATCGCCTCGGTCTTCAGCCGCCGCAGCGAATCTTCGACCTCCTTGAGGATGCGCGCCCTACTGGCGTTGCGGAACGGCTGACCGTCCTTCCAATCGATGCCGACCTTGGTCGCGATCAGGGTGCGGCTGCGTCGGCCGCCTGACAGCGCCTTGCCGACGATCTCCTCGGCGCGGCCGAACCCGTAGACCGGCGCAGTGTCGATCAGGGTGATGCCGCGATCGAGCGCCTCATGGATGGTGCGCATGGATTCGGCTTCATCGCTGCCGCCCCACATCCAGCCGCCCATTGCCCATGTGCCAAGGGCGATGCGCGAACCGACAAGGGACGTGCCGGGAAAACTGACAGTCTCCATGTCAACCGCGGTTCCACGGACCATGACGTTCTCCTGATTGTTGGCCTCCAGGCGGCTGGCGCTGCCTTGCGCAAACGTTCAACTGCGGGCCGCAGCGCCACCCTCGAGTCCGGCTTCCTGCGCCGCGATCAGGCCGAGCGCGGTCCAGTCGAGATCGCCGTAGCCGCGGGCGATGCCGGTGATCAGTCGATCGTGCACCACGTTGACCGACGGCATCGGGGCGCCTGCGGCTTCGGCCTCGGCGAGCGCCAATCGCGTGTCCTTCAGGACCAGCGGCAGGACGAACCCCGCCGCGTACGATTTCGCCACGATCTTGTCGCCATATATCTTGTGCGCGCGGCCGCCGAACATCGTGCTCGTCATGATGTCGACGAACGACTTGGGATCGAGGCCGCGCTTGAGCGCGACCGCGACGGCTTCACCGAGCATCTCCAGCGTGGTTGCGGTCATCATGTTGCCGAGCAGCTTGATCAGGTTGGCGTGCGCAGGCGCGGTGCCGACCGCGAAGGTTTTCTGGCCGAGGACGTCGAACAGCGGCTGACAGCGTTCGACGTCGGACGCGGCGCCGGCAACGACGATGAAAAGCTGACGCGCCTTGGCGGCGTCCGGATTGCCAAATACCGGCGCCGCAACGTAGCCCTGACCGTGGCGCTCATGCTCTGCCGCGAGCGCAGAGGCCATCGATGTGCTGATCGTGCTCATGCAAAGATGAATGGCGCCGCGCTTCAATCCCGATGCGAGGCCGGCAACACCAAGGTCTTGCCGGCCGAAGACGACATCGTGAACCGCCGCGTCGTCCGGCAGCATGCTGATGACAATGTCGCTGTCGAACAAGCTCGCTATTTCGGTTGTCGGGGTAAGACCGAGCGCGACCAGCTCTTCCGTTCGATCCGGGGGTCGCGAGTAAGCATTGATCCGATAGCCGCCGGCGGCAAGATTCGCCGCCATCGCCGACCCCATGTGGCCGATACCGATAAAGCCGATCTTGTCCGGGAACGGCCGTGGGCCGCGTGATGGCGTGGCTCCGGGAGCTTGACGGTCGCCGGGATCGGCGCGCGATCCGTCGGGCTTCTTCGCGCGCTTGTCGATTTTCGCTGTTTCCATTTCAATCCTCCACATGTTGTCGCTGCCGCGCACGCACTCGAATAGGCGCGTCAAAACGGGACTTACTTTCAAGAAAATGCTGTGACCTGCGCTATTTTTGCGTGATGGCCGTCGCTCGCGCGATGTTCGTCACGGGCCCAGCAGAAGTGTTCATCGAACGATCGGTCGTGCCCGATGCGTCGGTCGCACCGTGATCTCTATCCCTGGCCAGGGATGACCGAAGCGCCTGTAGACCAGGTACGGCGAACAACTGCCCTGGCGATCGCAGAGCGGGGAGCCAACTAGGCCGGGCGCAACCCAGGAAAAATCATACGGCCCGTAATCGTGGACATAGTCGCAATGGGGCGCGCAATCGTATGCGAGCGCAACACCGGACGCCAAGACAAGAACACACAGAATAGCCGGAGCAAGAACTTTCAGCATGATGCCAGCCTCGGCTTTTCACATTTGGCGCGGGATCAAGACCTTACGTCTATGAAGCAGAAGCTTTGACAAACGGTGTAACTGCATGAGGTCGCGTTTGGTTCACTGGCCGACATCGAGGCCTATTGATTGATCTGCAACGCCGGGTTCACTTCATCGGGGCGCCGTCGGGAATAAAACGCTGGCCGAAAACCGGCTCCTTGTAGGGGGTCGGCGGCAATTGCCAGGCGCCGGTCGAGGGCGGCCGCACCTCGGCGTCGACGTGAACGTCGAGCAGATACGGCCGCTCGGCTTTGACGGCGTGCTCGAGCGCGCCGCGAAAATCCTGCGAGCGGGTGACGGTCAGCGCCTCGACGCCGGCGGCCTTGGCCCAGCCGGCGAAATCGGGATTGTACGGTTTCTTGTTGGCGCCCTGATGAAACATGGTGCCGTGCTCGCGGCCGCCGAACAGGCCGAGCTGAATGTCGCGGATCGAGACCCAGCCGAAATTGTTCCAGATCACCCACACCACCGGGATGTCGTATTCGACCGCGGTGCACAGCACGTGCGGCACCATGGAGAAGCAGCCGTCGCCGGTCACCGCGACCACCGGCCGGTCGGGCGCGGCGAGCTTGGCGCCGAGCGCGCCGGCGGCACCGAACCCCATGCCGGAAAAACCCCACGAATTGAGCATGCATTGCGGCCGCCGCGCCTTCCAGAACTGCATGTACCAATTGTGGCTGACGCCGACGTCGCAGCAGAGAATGCCGTCGTCCGGCAGCACCGCGCGGCAATCGGCGACGACGCGCTCGGGCCGCAGCGGTGAACTGTGCAGCTCGAAATTCGGCCGCACGAATTTGTCCCATTCGGCGCGCCATTTCGCGATGTCGGCGAGCCACTCCCGCGTAGCAGCCTTAATATCACGACGCTCGCATTCGCTTAAAAGCTGACTCAAGACCGTGCGCGCGTCGGCGAGGATGCCGAGGTCCGGCGGATAATTGCGGCCAAGCTCGTCCGAATCGACATCGACATGAATGAGTTTGGTCTGCGGGAAATTCCAGGAGAAGCCGGGCAGCCATGACGACGCCGAGCGATCGTCAAAGCGCGCGCCAAGCGCAATGACGAGATCGGCGCGGCGGCCGGCTTCGTTGGCCGGAAAGGCACCGTTGCGGCCGATGAAACCGAGCGACAATGGATCGGACATGTCGAACGCGCCCATGCCGTTGGGCGACGAGATCACCGGAATGCCGAGCTTTCGTGCGAATTCGGTCAGTTCGCGGCTTGCTTCCGACAGCGTCACGCCGTGGCCGATGAACAACACCGGCCGCCGCGCCGCAACGATCATGTCGAGTGCGCGCGAAATTTGCTCGGGCGCGGCGCCGCTCCGCTGCGCGTTGAGCGGCGGCGCCGGCGGCGGCAGCTCCACCTCGTCTTCCTCCTGAAACACGTTGAACGGCACGTCGACGTTCACCGGCCCCGGCCGGCCGGACAGCATCGCGGTCATGGCCTGACGCAAAGCGAGCGGCAGCATGTCGACGCGGGTCGGCTGAAAGCTGCGCTTGACCACCGGGCGCACGATGTTGACGAAATCGGCCTGGAAGTGGCGGTTGATCTCCTGAAACGGGCTCCTGTTGAACTGCTGCGTCGGCACGTTGGCGGTGATCGCCAGCAGCGCCGAGGAATCGGTGAGCGCGCAGGCAAGCGGCATGACGATGTTGCAGGAGCCCGGCCCGCACGAGGTCAAGGTCGCCACCGGCTTGTGGCGGACGCGGAAATAGGCGTCGGCCATGTGGGCTGCCACCTGCTCGTGGCGCGGCGAGATCAAGGTGATGCGGTCGCGCGCCGCGTAGAGCGGATCGAGCATGCCGACATTGCCGTGCCCGCAAATGCCGAACACGTAGGGAATGTCGTTCTCGACCAGATATTCGACGATCAGCTCGGCACCCTTCATGCGTGGCATTTTCGCTCCACCGTTCTATGACGCCCGCGTGGTTCAAGCGCCCGTTCATCGCGAACTGTCACGGCTTTATGTAGCTATAGCCCTGCTCCTCGAGTTCCATGATGCGCACTATGCCCGCCGGGACGATGGTCGCCTGAGCTACAATAGGGATCGAGTGACCTTCGCGCGCTTCCATCGCTCGTTTGGTATTGTTGCAGGCCGAAAATACCACCTTCGACGGATTACTCGCCTCTGCCATTTCCTTAATGCGGCTTTTCACTGGCGACGTATCTTCTCGAAGCATGTGCAGGCCAGGCCCATAGGCGACGAACTCGACTTCAACGTCCTCGTGCTTGTCGCGATAGTAGGCGAAGATGTTCTTTGCGTTGTTTAAGGCCAGGTTCATTACCGCTTCATCGTTCTGATCGACGTGAAGAACGGCCCGATGTGTCTTGCCAGTTTGAGCCGCCGCCCGACCAGACACCAACCCAGCGGCCAGTCCGGCAAACAGCGAACGGATCATCCCAGCGCGCGTTATTGCAGTCATCATGTGAGTCCTCCGCGATGCCTGGATCAGGCCGCAATGACTTGCGGCAGGATCGGCGAGTCGGCGTCGTAGCGCTTGCCGGCGCGCAGACAAAAAGCCGGGCGCAGGAGCCGCTCCGCGATCACCCGATTGTCTTCGTTGTCGCGCAGAACAAAGCGGCCGCTTTCGTCCCACAGCACCGAAACATCAGCGGCATAGCCCGGCTTGAGCGCGCCGAGACGGTCGGCCATGCCGAGCATCTGCGCCGGATTCGACGTCACCATCGGCACCACGTCCGCAAGCGCAAGCCCGAGCGCCAGCATCGAGCTCATCGCCTGGGTCAGGGAAAAGCGGGCCTGGCCGCGGAACGGATGATTCTCGTCGTCATAATGCTGCGCCGGCGTACCGGCCGGCGGCGGCACCTCGGTGTTGTAGCCGTGCATGTCGGCGCCGAGCGTGTGCGGCACGATGCCGGCATCGAGCGCCTTGCGGGCGATGCGGTAGGAGAAATGGCTGCCGTGGCCGACGTCGATCTTCAGCCCGGCAGCGATAGCGGCGCGGATGACGCTGTGGACTTCGCCGCTGCGGTTGACGAAGCCGCCGGGATGGCGCGTGAACGGATGCGCCAGAATATCGCCGGGCCGCAATTTCGGGATCACCCGTTCCAGGATCGTGTCGGCATCCTCGCCATTGGCGCCGCTTTCGGGCAAGCCCCACAGCGTGCCGAAATGCACGTAGAGCGGCAGATCGGTGCGGCGGCCGATCTCCGCAGACATTTCCAAAACCTTGATGCCCCAGCGCGCGAAACCGCCGATCTCGGCGTGACCCTTGATGCCGCGCACGATGTCCTTGTTGGCATTGGCCGCCGCCACGGTGGCGTCGATATCGACGCCGGCGGGGCTGTAGAGATTGGGGTAGTAGTGGCCCTCGAGCCCGCCGACGAGATATGCCGATAGGAACGCGAAAACCTGCGTTGCAGCGGGCTCGACGATGAAGTGACGGAAGCCCGGCAAGGTCATGCAGGACGGGCCGCCCTGGTCGATCAATGTGGTGACGCCCGAGCGCACGCCGACCAGGTCGGGATTGAGGCCGAACCGGCCGGTGACATACTGATAGACGTGGGCGTGGGTATCGATCAGGCCCGGCAGCACGAGCTTGCCGGCAACGTCGATGATTTCGGCCGCGCTCGATGGCAGGATCGTCTCTTCGACCGCGGCGATACGGCCGGCGCGAACGGCGACATCGTAATGGCCGTCGATGCCCGAGGCCGGGCAGATGACGCGGCCGCCTTTGAGCAGAACATCGTATTTCGCGGCGTCAGGCATTTTTATCCTCGCATTTTTTGGGGCATGGCGCGCTCGATGGCAGAAAATCCTAGGCGAAAAGCCCATCGCCAGCAAACGCGCTGCGCAAGGAACGCAAAGCGACGAGTCTGGTGCCCCCATTTCTTGGCGTGGGAGGGATGCGCAACTTCGTCATTGCGAGGAGCGAAGCGACGAAGCAATCCAGAACGGCAGTGCCGCACTGGATTGCTTCGCGGAGCTTGTCATCGGGCCGGACCCGTTGGCTCGCAATGACGAGGCACGAGCAATCTCATTCTCGCGGCGCGTTTTTTGTTTGCGCCCGAGTCTTGCCAAGCCACTGCACGAAAGCCGCCCCGAACAAATAAAGGGGGGCGGAGCGCCGACAGGCGCGTAGTCAAGAGCCGCGCCACGCGTCCAGACGTTACCGCCTGAACGCGCTCCGGGCGCGGCGCGCGCCACGCAATTGCGACGTTACCGCCGCAATGCGCTTCGGGCGCGCTCGCCTCTCGGCGCTCCGTCGCGGCATTCCTCGTGCGGCTTTAAGGCTGCGCACGATTCGGTCCAGGCCGCGCGTCACGCGAACCAGAGGGCCGGGCGTTACCACGACCATCGTTCGCGCCTAAGCCATGCACCTGACACCCCGACCGTAGTGTCGAGGGGGTCGATACCCGGACCGCCCGGGAGCGGGGTTACAAGCCCCGCCCGCAGGAACCGCACCCGCTCCATCAAACGGATGTCTCCGGTTGACGCCCCTTGATGAGCGAAGCGGCGCTGGCTTTTATTCCTCGGCGCGACTTTGTCAAGCACGTGCAACTGAGCATTGATTCTGCGGGGCTTTTTGCTTCAGCGGCTGCGGCCTCACAACCGTTTTCGCGCTATGATTCCTGCGATTCAACGAATCTCTGAGCACAAACAATTGCTTGGCTGCATTTTGACTCGCTCTGGGTGCCGGAAATTGCGCGGCATATAGCCCGCATGAGCGTAGCGACATGCGGGATCAGACTGCGAGTCAGCTCCCGGATACCGCTTCGCTCATCCGGGCTACGCGCTGTCCTTACCCGTGAAAACATAGGGCTATATCCCGTGGATAAACAGGCTCCAACGTGGCCGCCTTGGAGCCATGAAGAGACGAGCATTGGTGGCTCGGGAATCGGCCAAACCGTCGCCCGGTCGCGCCGGCAAGAAGAGCGTCACGCTCTACTTGCCGGTGGACAAGTGGCGCGAACTGAAAATCCTGGCGGCCGTCATGGACACGACCATGGACGCGCTGATGCGGCGCGGCGTCGACCTCGTCCTTGCCGAGCACAAGGGCAAGCCTCCCAAGCGCTCGTAGCAAGTAGCCCGGATTGAGCGGCAGCGAAATCCGGGTGGGCTGCGAGGCTGAACCCGGATTTCGTTTCACTCAATCCGGGCTACGCTTGCTACGAGGTGAGCGTGTGGTTCGGGCTCGGCGCGCCCAAGGCGACGCCGACAGGCACGATCGAGGCCCTCAACAAAGCGGTGAACGCGAGCCTCGCCGAGCCCGCCGTCGCGGATCGCATTCGCGGGCTGGGAGCCGAGCCGATGATCATGAGCCCGCGCGAACTTGACGCTTTCGTCGTCGCCGATACGCAACGATGGGCGAGCGCCGTCAAATTTTCCGGCGCGAAGGTGGATTGATGCGGAATTCGGCTGATTGATTCCTCGTCGTTGCGGATCGCCGCGACCCGCCGTAGCTCGGCAGCGAGCGAAGGCGGTTCGCTCGCCCCGGAAATGAGAACGAATTGCCCGAATTTCATTTGATGCCATCGAATTAATATTTATCAGGTCATTCAAAATCTTGTCGCCGAAAAGAGTACAAAAGGCGACCGGCAAAACCGGCAGGCTGCTGAAAAGCATTAATAACTTTCTCGCTTCGGCTCCAACCTGTTCACCCCCGTGGATTCCGCTAATGTTCGCGGCGAAAATGACTTTTTCAGCAGCCTACACCATCTCCAGCTTGAGTCGCCGGCCCACCATCCTGGCGGCTCAGTGCAAAGTCGTCAGCAAGTAGCGAGTAGATGGAGTAACGGGCCGGCGCCAGTGCGGTGATTGGCGGCGGGGTGCTCGTCCCCTCACAATCCAAATGGACTCAAATTGACCAGGGAGTCTGGTCATGGCTCAATAAGAGGCTCGGGTCAGGGGGCTGGCGTGGACGCATCCGGTTATCTCTACACGATCGCGACGGTCGGCATGACCTTCGCCGGGCTGTCCGTCCTGACAATGATCCTTCGGCAAATGCTCGGGGGCCGCATAACCAAGTGGGACAGCTGGGTGACGCGCACCTGGGTTGAGCTGGGATTCATGACGACGTTCGGCGCGATCCTGCCGCAATTGTTGATATTGTTTGCAGCCCCGCCGCCGATCGCTTGGCGCGTTGCAAGCGGCGTCATGGCCGTCATTCTCGGCAGCTGGGCGCTGACATTTCCGCGCCGCCGGCAGGCGGTAAACCCGACGCGTTTGCCATGGCAGGTGGTGACATTCGCGCTGGCGATGGATATTGCCGCGCTGGCTTTGGCGGCAAATGCAATTGTTGTTCCTGGCGAGCTGTTGGCGGGCGTTTATGCTGCGGCAGTGACCGCGATACTGATCGGTGCCGGGTTGTTGTTCCTGTTCGCGTTCGTCCATTGGTATGACGCAGCAATCGGCGACGAGCATCCGAAATGGTAAGTCTGGAAATCGCACCTGGCTGACGTGCATTCGCGCGACGGCAGGGGTTTGCTTTTGGCTTATAGCGTCAAGCCGCTTTGGCGCGCGCCAGCGGCCGGAGCAATTGCGGGGTGATGTAGATCGGGAATTGCGCCAGCGCGAAATAGAGCCAGGTCGTGCCGGGCAGCACGCCGGCAGTCGCCGCCAGCATCAATCCCATGTTGCGCTGCGCGACCATGAGCGCGAGCGCGAGCGCCTCCCCGCGGCCGAGCTTGCGGAAAATCAGAAGCGTCGCGCCGAGCATGGCGAAGAACACGGCGAACGCCAGCGCCAGCATGGCGCCGACCCGCAGCGGATCGGCCGAAAAGTCACCGGCTACCGCTCCCATCACCGCGGCGACAAAGATCAGCATGAGCAGAATATTGAGCCCGTCGATCGGGTCGCGGTGGCGTTCGATCGCGGCATCGCCGGCGAGCCGACGAATGACGGCCGCGACAACGAGCGCGCCGGCGAGGATCGCGAACAGCTTTAAGCCGAGTACCAGCGGCGACAGCGTCAGCACGCCGCCGAAGAACAAATAGGCGAAGGCCGGCGCGGACAGCGGCACCAGCGCCGTCGAGGCAACGAGCACGACCAGCACCAGCGTCGCGTCGAGGCCCATCAGCGATGCCAGCGCCGGCGCCGCCATCATCGGCGAAGCGACGGCCTGCAGCATGACGCCGAGAAACAGATCGGGCGCATGCGCCTCGAGCCCGGCGGCAACGCAGCCAACGCCGACGATGAGCGGCACGGCGAGCGTGCTCCAGGCCGTCGCCGCCAGCACGCGGCCGGGCCGCCGCAGATGCTGGCGCAACGCCGCGCCATCGACACGCATGAACGAGACGCAGAGCAGAAGAAATATCGCCTCGGCGACGTAAGGCTTGAGCACCGCGCCGAGCGGCGGCACGGCGATGCCGATGAACACCAGCGCCGCCACCGCGCGGGTGCCCTGGCGCCCGATCCAAGCCAGCACCCGTATTGGAACGTCGAGAGCTTTTTGTAACGCCGAAGCCATGCCGCCCTTATGCGGCACCGGCACCGGTAGTGCAAAGCCAACGCGGCCTTGAGCCTTAATCCCGCAGCCCCGTCTGCCGGAGCAGCGGATAGGTCACGTCGCGAAATTCGCGCATGCCTTCGATGTAGCGCGGCCACGACAACAGCACGCCGTCGAGACCGATCTTCGACAGCGTCGCAAGGCCGTCGACGATCTGCTCCTTGGTGCCGACCAGCGGAAAGCCGCCCCAGCCGGAGATCATCATCTCGGCCATCGCCTTGCGCCGCTCTTGCGGATAGTCGCGCTTGTTGATCTCCGCCGCCATCGTGTCGATCACGTTGCGGGCGGCGACCCAGTCGCCCTTGTCGTGGACGTAATGATTGTAGAAGTCGCGCGCTTCCTGCTCGGTCTCGGCCTGCACGATGGTGGCGTTGCTCCACACCCGCACCTGCCTGCGGTATTCCTCGCGCGCCAGCCGATGATAGGCGGCGACATGGGCGGTGTTGGTGGCGATGTCGTGGCTGCGGATATTGGTGAAGACGAGATCGCAGTGCTTGCAGGCAAAACGCCGGCCGCGCTCGGACGAACCGGCGTTCATGATGGCGGGATGCGGATGCTGGATCGGCTTCGGTTGCAGATAGCCGCCGCTGATCTTGTAGAACTTGCCCTCGTGGTCGAAGCGCTCGTCTTCCGTCCACAGCCGCTTGACGATGCCGAGCCATTCCTCGGCGCAGGCATAGCGGTCCTCGTGTTCGAGCAGCGACACGCCGAACATTGCCATTTCTGGAAAATTCCAGCCGTTGACCACGTTGAGCGTGTAGCGGCCGTTGCTGATGTGATCGATGACGGTGGACTGCTTGGCGGCGATGATCGGATGGTTGAGCGCGACATGGGAGGTCGAGACCACGCCGGAATGCCGCGTCGAGGCGGCGATGCCGGCCGCCCAGGTGTAGGTCTCGAAGCCCGGCCCCTGCGGGTCGGTGGCGCCGCCAAAGCCACGCCAGCGCGCCACCGGCACCAAGGCCTCGAATTCCATGGCATCGGCGAGCTGCGCCAGTGTCACGGTATTGGGCCAGCTGATCTCGAGCCGGCCGTCGAGCTCCGACATGACGCAGCCGGAATCGAGATTGGTCTGAAAAGTGCCGAGCTTGAGCTTGCGGGGGCCGAACGCCGGGTTGCTGGCGCGGCGGTCTTTTTGCTGCGGTCTGAGGCTGTTAGCGGGCACCAACGACTTTAGTCCAGCTTGATTTCAGCGCATGGTCCGCCCGATAACCTTACCACCGAGCCCGCAAGGGTGTTGCCCGTGACTTTTCCAGCGGTTCGGGCATTGTCCGTTGCGGCGACGGTTCAATAGCGAAAGGGCGGCTCATTGGGGCGATCTCGAACGATAAAGGCCGCAAAAGCGACCCTGCTGAGGGGCTAAACAAAACTGTCTGCACAGTATCGAACAAGGGAGGTCCATATGACCAGTGGTAAAACGCCTTTACATTCTGGCTTCTCGCGCCGCGGGCTGCTGCGGCAAGCGGTCGCAACCGGAGCGGGCCTTGGCGCGCTGTCGGTCGGCGGCCCGGCCGGCTTTCCGCTCATCATGCCGGCATTCGCGGACGATCAGCCGCCGATCGGCACCTGGCCGGCGGGTTCGCAGGGCGACACCGTCTATATCGGCGCCGCCACACCGCGCACCGGCCCCTATGCGGTGCAGGGCGAGGACGAGTTGAAAGGTTGGCAGCTCGCGGTCGACCACATCAACAGCGGCGATCCGCTCTTGAAGAAGATCGCGCCGAAGGTCACCAAGGGCCTGCTCGGCAAGAAGGTCAATCTGCTCGTCGCCGACAGCGGCGCCAAGCCGAACGACGCGGTGCAGGAGCAGCAGACCTTCATCAACCAGAACAAGATCATCCTGATGACCGGCTCGACCTCGAGCGCGGTCGCAGTGGCGCTCAACAAATTCGCCCAGCGCGAGAAGGTGCTCTATGTCAGTGGCATCTCGGGCTCGAACGACACCACCGGCAAGGACTGCGTGCGCTACGGCTTCCGCCAGAATTTCTACGGCGAGACGGCAGCCAACGCGATCGGTCCGGTACTGCTGAAGGTATTCGGCAAGAACCGGAAGGCGGCGTGGATGACGCCGGACTACACCTACGGCCACACCGTCACCCAGTCATCGAGCGACTATCTGATCAAGAACGGCGGCTGGACCAAGGTGACCGACCAGGTTTCGCCGCTCGGCACCCAGGACTTCAGCCAGTATCTCACCAACATCGCCAACTCCGGCGCCGAAATCCTGCTCAACGTCAACTGGGGACGCGACGCGGTGCTGTCGATCCAGCAGGCCAAGCAGTTCGGCATTCTGCCGAAGATGAAGCTGGTGATTCCGTACCAGATTCCGTTCCTGGCCAAGGAAGTCGGCCCGGAGCTCACCGAGGGCGTCTATGCGGCGACCGATTTCTGGTGGACGCTGGAAGACAAGTATCCGCTGGCCAAGATGTTCGTCGACGCCTTCTACAAGAAGTACAACTACCGGCCGGAATGGGGCGCCGAGAACTCCTACATGTCGTTCGCCATCTGGGCCCGCATGGTGTCCGAGGCCGGCACGTTCTATCCGCCGGCAGTCATCAAGCAGTACGAGAAGGGCGAGACCTTCCCGTCAGTTGTCGGCGACGTGCACTTCCGTCCCGAGGACCACCAGCTGGTACGCCCGGTGATCATCGTCCGCGGCAAGGCGCCGAAGGCGATGAAGAACAGCGAAGACTATTGGGAAGTGACCGAGGTCGTGCCGGGCGCGCCGCTGATGCAGAAGCCGGATGCGTTCGGCTGCAATCTCGGCGACTACGTCTGATCGGCGCATGGGCTTAGCCTTCTCCGCATCGCCGCGGAGAAGGCCCCTCGGCGGCGACGCAAGCGCGGCCTCCCGCGCCTTGCGTATCGGAGCAAAGTGCGTGCATGCCCGGTGAACCGCCGGGCATGACGGCGTTAAGGACACCGGAAGTGCGGATTGCCGCGTGATCAACTGGGCTAATTTCATTTCGCAGTGCTTCAACGGCCTGGTGCTTGGCGCGCTGCTGGCGCTGATCTCATCCGGCCTGACGATCATTTACGGCACGCTCGGCGTGCTCAATCTCGCCCATGGCGCCATGTTCATGCTCGGCGGCTATGCCGGTTGGCTGACCTACACCTATACGGGCTCCTTCATCGCCGCGGTGTTCGCCGGTTCGCTGTTCGTCATGGTCGTCGGCGTGGTGATGGAGCGGGTCGTGATCCGCTATTTCTACGGGCGGCCGCACGAGGACCAGCTGCTCGTCACCTTCGGCCTCGGCATCGTGTTCGTCGAGACCATACGTTTTTTCTTCGGCAGCCTGACGAAGTCGGTGCCGCCGCCGGCCCCGCTCGTCGGCATCACGCCGCTCGGCTTCATGTTCTACCCGACCTACCGGCTGGCGCTGCTCGGCATCGTCGCCGCGGCGCTGCTGGCGCTTTACGTCGTGCTCTACCGCACCCGCATCGGCATGATCGTACGCGCCGGCATCGAAGATTCGGTCATGGTCGATTCGCTCGGCATCGACGTCTACAAGGTGTTCATGCTGGTGTTCGGCATCGGCGCCATGGCGGCGGGCTTCGCCGGCATCGTCAACGCGCCGGTGGTCTCGATCGCGCCCGACGTGGGTGAAGGCATCCTGGTACAGACCTTCGTCGTGGTGGTGATCGGCGGCGTCGGCTCGTTTCCCGGCGCGGTGCTCGGCGGCCTGATCGCCGGCGAGATCATCAGCATCACCTCGATGTTCAATCCGGGCTATGCCTACGTCATGCTGTTCGTGGCGATGACGCTGGTGCTGGTGGTGCGGCCCTACGGTCTGCTCGGCACTGCGGGGCGCGAGTGAATGCGTGACGTGATGCGCAAGCAGGGCTTCTTCACCATCGAGCTCCTGACCGCGCTCGGGCTGATCGCCGCGCCGTTCGTTCTGCCGCTCGTCGGTTTTGCGCCGACGACGATCAATCGCATCCTGATCTGGGGCCTGTTCGGCATCGGCTTCGATATCCTGTTCGGCTTTACCGGCCTGCTGTCGTTCGGCCAGTCGGCGTTTTACGGCACCGGCGGCATGGTTGCCGCCTATCTCCTGACGGAGATGAATTTCCCGAACGTCACCGTGGCTTTATTCATCGGCATGATCGCCGCGGCTTTGGTCGGTTATCTGGTGGGGCTCATCGCGCTGCGGCGCACCGGCATCTACTTCGCCATGATCACCGTGGCGATCGCCGAGGTGTTCTTTTTCGTCGAGTTCAATCCGCTCTCCGCCTATACGGGCGGCGAGAACGGCCTGCCCGGCGTGCCGACCCCGGTCATCAATCTCGGCTTCACTATCCTACATTTCGACAGCGACCGCTCGCTCTACGCCTTCCTGGCGTTCTGGTTCTTTATCGGCATGGTGATCGCGCTTCGCATCGTGCGCTCGCCGGTCGGCGTCATCTTGAGCGCGATCCGCGACAACCCGCTGCGCGCCTCGGCGGTCGGCCACAACATCCACGGCTACAAGCTGACCGCTTTCGTCATCGCCGCGGCCTATGCGGGCTTTGCCGGCGGGCTGCTTGGCGTCATGCAGGCCTTCATGCCGCCCGACGCGTTCATGTTCGACACGTCGGGCCAACTCGTCATGCAGACGGCGATCGGCGGCGCCGGCACGCTGTTCGGTCCGCTGGTCGGCGCTGCGGTATGGCTTTATCTGAGCGACTTTCTGCAGAATGCGCTGCATCTCGGCGCCACCTGGAAGCTGGTGCTCGGGCTCGTCTTCGTGTTGCTGGTGTGCTTTCTGCGCCGCGGCCTGGTCGGCGGCATCAAAGACGTTTACGCGCTGGTCGCCGCGCGGATCGGCCAAAAGGTGGCGCCGGCGGCAGTGCCGCTTCCCCTTCCCGCCATCTCGCCCGAGGAGGAAAAGGTCACGCGCTTGGCGGTCGCCAAGGAGCCGGCGCCGGCGCCCATGCCGGCGCTGCGTCGCCGCGACGATGATTATTCCGGGCCGATTATCCAAGCGACCGGCCTGACCAAGCGGTTCGGCGGCCTCGTCGCCAACAGCGACATCGACTTCTCCGTCGCGCGCGGCGAGCGGCGCGGCATCATCGGACCGAACGGCGCCGGCAAGACCACGTTCTTCAAGATGCTGACCTGCGAGATGGCGCCGACCTCCGGCCGCATCGTATTTCGCGGCCGCGACATCACCGGCATGACGGTCACCGACGTCTGCCAGCTCGGCCTGACCAAGAGCTATCAGGTCAACCAGCTGTTCACCCGGCTCACCGTGCGCGACAACGTGACCATCGCGGCGCTCGCCGAGCTGCGCGGCCAATTCCGCCTCGACATGTTCCGCAGCCTGCGCAACATGCCCGGTCTCGCCGAGCAGGTCGCGCGCACGCTGGCGCTGGTCGATCTGACCGGCCGCGCCGACCGCCCGGTCGCGTCGCTTGCCTACGGCGAAAAGCGCCGCCTCGAAGTCGGCCTGGCGCTGGCGAGCGCGCCGAGCCTGTTGTTGCTCGACGAGCCGCTCGCCGGCATGAGCCCGGCCGAACGCATCGAGATGGTGAAGCTGCTCAAGTCGATCGGCCAGGGCCGCACCATGATCATCATCGACCACGACATGGATTCGCTGTTCGAGCTGGTCGAACGGGTCACCGTGCTGCAGGAAGGCCGCGTGCTGGTCGAAGGCACGCCGGCCGAGATCAAGGGCAATAAGGCGGTGCAGGAAGCCTATCTCGGCGGAGTGCGCGCGGCATGAGCCTGCTCGAAGTCGAGGGCCTGAACTCCTATTACGAGGACTCCCACATCCTCTTCGACGTGTCGCTCAACGTCGAGCGCCACGAGGTGGTGGCGCTGCTCGGCCGCAACGGCGCCGGCAAGAGCACGACGCTCAAGAGCCTGATGGGCGTGGTGACGCCGCGCGCCGGCTCGATCCGGTTCGACGGCGCCGAGATCGCCGGCAAGAAGAGCCACGACATCGCGCGCGCCGGCATGCAGCTCGTCCACGAGGACCGCCGCATCTTCGGCAGCCTCAATGTCGAGGACAACATCATCCTTGCCGGGCTCACCGCCCCGAACCGCTGGCCGCTGGAGCGCGTCTACGCCATGTTTCCGCGGCTCAAGGAGCGTCGCGGCAGCCGCGGCACCGACCTTTCCGGCGGCGAACAGCAGATGCTGGCGATCGCGCGCGCGCTGGTGCGCGAACCGAAACTGTTGCTGCTCGACGAGCCGTTCGAGGGCTTGGCGCCGATCATCGTGCGCGACTTGCTCGCCACCTGCCGCAAGCTCGCCGACGACGGCCAGACCATCCTCCTGGTGGAGCAGAACATCTCCGCCGCCATGATGCTCGCCGACCGCGCCTACATCATCAACAACGGCCACATCGTCGAGCAGCGCACCGCGCAGGAGCTGCGCGACCAGCCGGACGTGCTGCACCGGCATTTGGGCGTGTAGGCATGGCGGGCACGAAAAAGCGGGGCCCGACGGCCCCGCTTTCAGCTTCTCTTTAGGCTTTTTCTTGCCGGCTTCCACTTACGCCTTAGCGGTCGCCGCCTCTTCCCAGATCTTCATCGTCCGCGTCTCGGGCATGAGGAAGAGACTGAGCACGAAGCATATGGCAGGAACGGCAATCGGGTAGATCAGCGCATAGGCGAGGCTGCCCGTCGCCGCGTAGGCTGCCGTGGTGATAAACGGCACCAATCCGCCACCCCAGCCGTTGCCGATGTGATACGGCACCGACACCGACGTGTAGCGAATCCTGCTGGGGAAATATTCGGCCAGGAACGCCCCGATCGGCCCGTACACCATCCCGACATACGCGACGAGTATGGCCACGATGATAACGGCAACCGGATAATTGACGGCGCCCGGCTTTGTCGCCGCACCCAGCCAGGAATACAGCGGATAATAGGTGACCGCCGCGAGCAGGAAGCCCGCCAGGATCACCGGCTTGCGGCCGATATGGTCGGAGAGCCAGCCGAACAGGATGAGGGTCGGCGTGCCAATGATCAGGCCGGCTCCCACGATATAGGCGGTGGTCAGCGGGTCGAGCTTGGAAACCGTTCCAATAAAGTACAACGCCCAAAACTGGCCGCTGTACCAGACCACGCCCTCGCCCAACACCACGATGGTCGCGATCAGCACGAACTTGATATTGGCGCTGAGGAAGGCCTCCTTCCACGGGTTCTTGGTCATCGCCCCTTTGGCCTTGATCTCCTCGAAGATCGGCGATTCCTGGAAGTGGACCCGGATGTAGTAGGCGATCAGCATCAGCACGAACGAGAACAAGAACGGGATGCGCCACGCCCAGTCGTTGAACGCGTCATTGCCGAAATAGGTGCGTGTGGCGATGATCACGAGGAGTGACAGCACGATGCCGAGTGTCGGCGAGGTCTGCAGCCAGCCGGTATAGTAGCCGCGGCGTTCATCCGAGACGTGCTCGGCGACGTAGGTGATGGCGCCGCCGTATTGGCCGCCCAGGCAGAGCCCCTGGATGATCCGCAAACCGAACAGGATGAACGCGGCGGCGATGCCGATCTGCTGGAAGGTCGGGACTAACCCGATCGCCCCGGTGCCCAGTGCCATGCCGCTGAGAGTAACGAGGAACGTCGTCTTGCGGCCGACGCGATCGCCCATCCAGCCGAACAGGAATGCCCCCAACGGACGGATTAGAAACCCGGCGGTAAACAGTGCGATCGTGCTCAGGAGCGCCGCAACGGGGTGGCTCTTTTCGAAGAATTTGACCGCCAAGACCGCGGCCAAGCTGCCGAAGATATAGAAGTCGTACCATTCGATGACGTTGCCGCCCGCAGCGGCGGTGATGACGCGTCGGAAGTCCTTTGGAACTTGCGCTACCATGTGTGTCTCCCCCTTCGAGGCCTGCCGGCAAGTGGCCGTGCGACGCAGCCCCGGTCCGTGCGCGCAAGCGCGCAGCATAAACGTTATTCGGAATGATTGGGGCTGTCTATCCGACGTTCGTCAAACTCTATCAATTGACCAAGCAACGACCTGGGCAACTAAATTCGCGCATGCACCGCACCGCACAATGAATTAAACGATTGATACTATGAGCAACTTGATTGCCGATCTTGCAGTGAAGCAGAAACGGGCGCGCGTTGCGGCTCACGCCGTCTTCGCCACTTTCAGCCCCAGCTCGGCAATCATGCGCTCGCGCATGATGAATTTCTGAATCTTGCCGGTGACAGTCATCGGGAATTCGTCGACGAATTTGACGTAGCGCGGCACTTTATAGTGAGCGATCTGATCGCGGCAGAAGGCGCGGATTTCCTCTTCGCTGGCGCTCATGCCGGGGCGGAGCCGCACCCAGGCGCAGATCTCCTCGCCGTAGCGGTCGTCGGGTACGCCGATGACCTGGACGTCCTGGATCTTCGGGTGGCGATAGAGAAACTCCTCGATCTCGCGCGGATAAACGTTCTCGCCGCCGCGGATCACCATGTCCTTGATGCGGCCGACGATGTTGCAATAGCCCTCGGCGTCGATGGTGGCGAGGTCGCCGGTGTGCATCCAGCGCGCCGGATCGATCGCCTCGCGGGTGCGCTCCTCATCGCCCCAATAGCCGAGCATGACGCAATAGCCGCGCGTCAACAGTTCGCCCGGCGCGCCGGGCGGCACGATGCGGCCCTGGCTGTCAACGATCTTGACCTCGATGTGCGGCTGAATGCGCCCGACAGTGGAGACGCGGCGCTCCAGCGGGTCCGTGGTCGAGCTTTGAAAGCTCACCGGGCTCGTCTCGGTCATGCCGTAGGCAATGGTGATCTCGGAGAGATGCATCTTGTCGACAGCGCGTTTCATCACCTCGATCGGGCACGGGGAGCCGGCCATGATGCCGGTGCGCAAGCTTGTCAGATCGAAGCGGGAAAAATCCGGATGATCGAGCTGGGCGATGAACATGGTCGGCACGCCGTGCAGCGCGGTGCAGCGCTCCTCGGCCACGGCCTCGAGCGTGGTCAGCGCATCAAAACCCTCGCCGGGAAAAACCATGCAAGCGCCGTGCGTCACCGCGGCGAGGTTGCCCAACACCATGCCGAAGCAATGGTAGAGCGGCACCGGAATGCAGAGCCGGTCGGCCGGCGACAGCCGCATTGCCTCGCCGATGAAGAAGCCGTTGTTGAGGATGTTGTGATGCGACAGCGTCGCGCCCTTGGGGAAGCCGGTGGTGCCCGAGGTGAATTGGATGTTGATCGGCTCGTCGAACTGCAACAGCGGCGCCAGTTCGGCGATGCGCTTTGCTTCCGCCGCGCCGCCGCGCGCGGCCACATCGGCAAAGCGCAAGCAGCCGGGATGATCGGCCTGGCCGAGCACGACGACCGCGCGCAACGCCGGCAGCCGCGCCGATTCGAGCTTGCCGGGCGCCGCGCGCTTAAGCTCCGGCGCCAGCTCGCGCAGCATGCCGACATAATCGGAAGCCTTGAAGCGCTCGGCCAGGATCAGGGCTTTGCAGCCGACCTTGTTGAGCGCGTATTCGAGCTCGGCCACCCGATAGGCTGGATTGATGTTGACGAGGATGAGCCCGGCCTTGGCGGAGGCGAACTGGGTCAGCACCCACTCGCTGTTATTGGGCGACCAGATACCGATGCGGTCGCCGGGGGCAAGCCCGAGCGTCAAAAGTCCGGCGGCGAGTCGATCGACCGCTGCCTTGAGCTCCGCATAGCTCATCCGCACCTTCTGGTGCCGCACCACCAAAGCCGGCCGGTCCGCCCATTTGGCGGCCGCCGCGTCGAAGAACCGGCCGATGGTTTCGCCGATCAGCGGCTTGTCGCTCGCTCCATGGACGTAACTCTGCGTGAGCGCCGTCATGCCCGTTCCCTCCAGCTTTTTATCGATTATAGCCGTCATGCCCGCGCTCGTCGCGGGCATCCACGTCTTTAAGAGAGCTCCAGGCCAAAGACGTGGATGGCCGGACCAAGTCCGGCCATGACGGTGCATTGATTGCGGCTAGCTCATTTGGAGCGCCGCTGCACCCGGCGCACCAGATAGTCGAAGTTGATCTGGAACTGCTCCGGTTGGCCGATTTCGCTCTTCAGCTTGGCGATGTCTTCGGGCGGAAATTCGAGCGCCGGATCGCCGGCCGCTTCGACGGCGAGCTGAACGATCGCGGCGTTCTCCAGCATGATGGCGCCGACCACGGCTTCGGCGATGTCCTTGCCGGTGACCACCGGGCCGTGATTTTTCAGGAGCACGGCGCGGTGCGGGCCGAGCGCCGCGGCGACGCCGGCGCCGAGCGCATGGCTGCGGATGAGCGCGATCGTGCCGGTGTAGAGGCCGAGCGCGCCGGCAAACAGCGCGCCAGGCTGGCTATAGGCGCGCATCGGCCGGCCGGTCGACGACAGCGCCACCGCATAGGGCGAATGGGTATGGATGACGCAATTGACGTCGGCGCGGGCTTTTAGGATTTCCGAATGGATGTAGACCTCGCTGTGGCGGCGCGCCGAGCCGGCGACGACGTTGCCCTCGAGGTCGATGGTCAGGATGTTGGCCAACGTGATCTCGTCGAGGCCCATGCTGTGCGGCTTCATGAAGAACAGTTTGGGCTCGCCGGGCACGCGCATCGAAATGTGGCCGCGGGTGAAATCGTCGTGGCCCTCGGCGACCAAAACTTTGCCGGCCAGGATCAATTGCTGCTTGATGTCACGGTGCGCCTTGGTCGTCGTGGTCGTCGTTTTCTTCGCCATTTCCCCTGCCTGCAATGCCCATTGCGGTGAACGCCGGGGCATGATGATGCGGGACGGCTGTGGCTGCAAGAGAACCGCGAAGCGTGGCAATGGGCTCGACGGCACGCGGCGTCAACGATTGGCGCGCGATGGTCTCACCGTTTTGGATTGTCCGGAGCATCGGCGTACTCGTCGCGTGGCGCTGCGGCGGCCTGGCAGCAAAGACCGTCATGTGGGCCGTTGCGCCACTCCGCGATCATGGCCCATGCCAGGTCGCGCTGCGCGGCTGTCAGCCGCCGCAAGGCGCGTTCGCGGAACCAAATCGCACTCGTCTCACCACCTTGGATCGACAGCTCGCACCAGAACAACGCCTTCTGGAAATCGCGGCGGACGCCCTCGCCTGCCAGATGCATGGCGCAGAGGGCGGATTGCGCCGTGGCGTCATCCCGCATCGCGGCTTGGTAGTACCAGTGCGCGGCGGCGTTGACGTCGCGCGCAACACCTTTGCCTTCGCGCAACAGGTAGGCCAATGACGATGCCGACTTGGCATCGCCGGCTTGCGCCAGCGCCGCCCAAATGTTTTTGGCGGTCGAATACTCGCCGAAATCATAAGCGCGCCGGCCATCCTCGAAGGTCGGCTCAGCAGCCACTGCGGCAGTCCAGATCAGTGCAAGGGGCAACAACACACAAGCGGCCAGCTTGGACGCTTCGATCATGGCGGACCTCCGGCGTTCGGCTTTGGCAAAAAAGCAGCAACTCGCTGCCACCCTACTCGGCGCGGGCGCAGCGTCTGTGCCGCGGATCACAGCGGGAAGCGGCAAGCTTCAATCGTGCCCGAAAGCGTGGTAGCGCTCGGCTGCCGCAGTCCCTGCGTGCTAACGTCTTCGCCAAAGACCGCCTTGCATGAGCCAACAAAAATTAACCTTCATCGACCGGCACGACTTGTGGAGCGACGACGCGAAGCGTCAGGCCGAGGAGATCAAACGCCGGGTCGAGGCGGAAAAACTGCGCTATGTGCGGCTCGCCTGGAGCGACACGCACGGCTATTCGCGCGCCAAGACGCTGACCGTGCCGGCGTTCCTCGCGGCGCTGAACGGCGGCTACAACATCGGCGTTGCCACCACGACGCTCGATTCGACGGGCGCGCGGGTGTTCGCCTCGTTCACGCGCGGCGGCGGCATGGGCCTCGACGAGATGACCGGCTCGCCCAATCTCACCGCAGTGCCGGACCCGTCGACCTTCCGGACGCTGCCGTGGGCGCCCGGCGTCGGCTGGGTGCTGTGCGACGAGTATTTCAACGACGGGCGGCCGTTCCATTTCGCGCCGCGCCAGCTGTTGCGCAAAGCGCTGCGGAAACTCGAGGCACACGGCTATGCCAGCGTCATCGGCATCGAGATCGAATGGTATCTGCTGCGCGTCGCCGACGACCGTTTGAGCGACGACAATATCGCCGCGCCCGGCGTGCGCGGCCGGCCGATCCGCACGATGCCGGCCGAGCCGGGCTATCATTATCACTCCGAATCCAACATGGATTTGATGCAGAGCGTGTTCGACGCGATCGCCGATGCGTTCGACGCGCTCGGGCTTGGGCTGCGTTCGATCGAGAACGAATGGGGCCCCGGCCAGGTCGAATGCACCTTCGCGCCGCGCGCTGCGCTCGAGGCTGCCGACAACGCGTTCTTGTTCCGCACCGCCACGCGGCAGATCTGCCGCCGGCTGGGCTACTTCGCGACCTTCATGTGCCGGCCGGCGCTGAAAGGCTTTTACCCCAGCGGCTGGCATCTGCATCAGTCGCTGGTCGACGCCGCGAGCGGCAAAAATCTGCTGGCGCCGCATCATAGCGGCGAGCCGCTGTCGGCGCTCGGCCTGCATTATCTCGCCGGCGTCCTGCGCCATGCCGTGACGAGCGCCGCGTTCACCACACCGACCGTCAACGGCTACCGCCGCTTCCGCGCCAACTCGCTGGCGCCCGACCGCGCCGGCTGGGCTAACGACAATCGCGGCGCCATGATCCGCGTGCTCGGCGGCATCGACGATCCGGCGACGCGGCTGGAAAATCGCGTCGGCGAGCCGGCGGCGAACCCTTATCTTTATATATTGTCGCAGGTCGTGACCGGCCTCGCCGGGATCGAAGACAAGCTGGCGCCGCCACCGGCCGAAGACGCACCCTACGCGGCGGAACGCACGTTGCTGCCCAAGAGCCTGTCCGAGGCTCTCGACGCGCTCGATAAGGAGCCATTGTTCCGGCGCGAGCTCGGCGATATTTTTGTCGACTACTTCGTCAAGCTCAAGCGCAGCGAATGGACGCGCTACCAGCGCTGGGCCGAAGAAGCCGGCGCCTCGCTGCAAGGCGAAGAGCCGAGCGAATGGGAGCAGAACGAATATTTCGATTTCTTCTAACGGCCGGAAATAGGCGCGGCAGCCTCGCTATGGACACCTCATCATGACGGCTCTCGAAAAGATCAATAATCCGCCACCGGGCCGGCTCGACGCCACCGCGCTCTACGACTGGGACTATCTGGTCCAGGAGGACCGCGCGCACCGGCTGATTTACACCGATCCCGCTATTTTCGAAGTCGAGATGACGCGCGTGTTCGGCGGCACCTGGACCTATCTGGCGCACGAAAGCGAAATTCCGAACGCCAACGACTTCATCACCCGCCGACTCGGTTTGCGCCCGCTCATCGTCGTGCGCGACGGCGAGAACAAGATCCGCGCGCTGTACAATCGCTGCACTCATCGCGGCACAACGCTGTGCCGCTGGGACAAGGGCAATGCCAAATCGTTCCAGTGTCCGTATCACGGCTGGAATTTCCTCAACACCGGAAAGCTGCGCGGCGTGCCGTGGCCCGACGGCTACGCCGAGGACATGCGCGATCCGAAATACAACCTGGCCCAGGTGCCGCGCGTGCAATCCTATCGCGGCTTCATCTTCGGCACGCTCAACCTCGACGCGCTGCCGCTCCCCGAGCATCTCGGCCCGATCGCGAAAATCATCGACGAATGGCTCGACCGCAATCCCGGCGGCAAAGTCGTAGTCTGCGAGGCCAACCGTTTCCGCTTCAAGGGCAACTGGAAGCTCGCCTACGACAATTCCTGCGACGGCTATCACGTCGCCTATTCGCACCGCTCGCTGCTCGAGACCGAGAACCGCTTCGCCGGCGAAAACGCCAAGGGCATGGCGTATTACCGCAACTCGCCCGACACGCAGCCGATGTACATGCGCTACACCGGCCACGGCAATCATTTCAAAGACAAGCGGCCGAACCTGGAGAAGCGGCCGGGCGGGCTGTGGGCGCTGGAAAGCGCGCATCCCGGCATGGAGCACTACGAAACCGAATTCCTGCGCCGCTACGGCGAGCGCGCCTTCGCGCTGCTCGACCTCGCCGGTTCGGAGCCGGTCAACATCAACGTGTTTCCCAATTTCTCGCTGCTCGGCAATCATATCCAGGTGTTCGAGCCGCTGTCCGTCGGCGAGACCAACGCCATCTGGTACGGCACCATGGTGGTCGACGACGGCACGCTCGGCGAACAGGCGACGACCGACATCAACGCGCTGCGCATGCGCACCCAGGAGGGCTTTCCGAATTTCGGCGAGGTCGATGACATCGCCAACTTCGAGCAGATCCAGTGCGGGCTATTGGCGGTCGAGGACGAGTGGGTCTACATGCACCGTGGCCTCGGCATCCCGGGCCGCATCCAGCGGCACGACGACGGCACAATCACCGCGCCGGCGACCGACGAGGCGTTCATGCGCGAGCATTTCAAGGAGTGGAAGCGGCTGATGAAGTCGGCGCACAACCTCGCCGTCGCGCGCGAACCGTGATACCGGCGATTAGAGCGGCATGATACGCGACACTTTACCCCTGATTGTCGTGCCCCGCGCAAGCGGGGCATCCAGTAAGCACCACAAGATCGGTGATTACTGGATCATCCGCTTGCGCGGATGATGACAGCGAGAGAAGCCATGAACGCGCTAGCGACAAAACCGAAAGACAGCGATCCATCGCGCAGCTCCTATTACGTCAACGACGCGCTGTACTGCGAGCTGATCGCCAATTTTACCGGCTGGCAGGACGACGCGCGCACGATAACCGACCTGGCCGAGCGCGATGCATTCCGCCGCCTGCTCGAGCGCGAGGCGCGGCTGCTCGACCAGCTGCGCTACGACGATTGGCTGGCGATGTATGCCGCCGAATGCATCTACTGGGTGCCGTCGACGCCGCAGGCCGGCGACCCGCGCCGCGAGATTGCCGTGATGTTCGACGACCGCCGCAGGCTGGAGGACCGCGTCTACCGGCTGCGCACCGGTTTCGCCTGGTCGCAGGCGCCGGCCTCGCGCACAGTGCGGCTCATCACCAATGTCGAGGTCTTTACCGCCACGAGCGACGACGTGCGCATGCTGCGCTCCAATTTTCTGATCAGCGAGTTCTGGGGCAACGAAACGCGCGTGCTCACCGGCTGGGCCGGTCACCGCGTCATGCGCGACGGCAACGGCTGGAAAATACAGGCGAAGCAGGTCAATCTCATCGACTGTGACCAATGCATCCGGAATCCAAGTATTATTCTTTAACTCCATCCTTCCCACGACATTGAACCCATGTCCAAGCTCAAGCTCACCCTCGCCTGCGGCCGCTACGACCGCACCCAACCGCTGATCGACGGCCGGGTCGAGGTCGAGGGCGTCGATCTCACCTTCCTACCGCTGCGTCCTGGCGAAACGTTCTGGCGCATGCTCAATCACGAAGAGTTCGACGTCTCGGAAATGTCGCTGTCGTCGTACACGATCCTGCGCTCGGAAGGCGACACCCGCTTTTCCGCCGTTCCGGTGTTTCCGTCGCGCGTGTTCCGCCATTCGGCCGTTTATCTGCGCGCCGACAGCACGATCGCGGCGCCGGCCGAACTGAAGGGCAAGCGCGTCGGCGTCGCCGATTATCAGATGACGGCCGCGGTGTGGGCGCGCGGCTTTTTGTCCGACGACCACGGCGTCCGTCCAGAGGACGTCCATTGGGTGATCGGCCGCCCGGTGCGCACCATCAAGCCGCCGCCCAACATCGCTTGCGAATTCATGCGGCTCGATACCACGTTGGAAGCGATGCTCGAGCGTGGCGAGATCGACGCGCTCATCTCAGTGATGATCCCGCCCACACTGGGTTCAAGCGTGCGGCGACTGTTCGCCGACCCGCGCCAAGTCGAGCGCGACTATTTTAAGCGCACCGGCATCTTTCCGATCATGCACACGTTCGTGCTGAAGACGGCACTGTACGAGGCCAATCCCTGGCTCGCCGCGAGCTTCTACCGCGCGTTCTGCCGCGCCCGCGACATCGCCTATGACTGGATGTACGACACCGACGCGCTCACCGTCAGCCTGCCCTGGATCATCGACGAGGTCGAGGCGACACGCAAAATCTTCGGCCGCCAGATCTGGGATTACTCGATCGAAGGCAGCCAGCCGACCCTGGAGGCGCTGGTTCGCCACCTCGACGAGCAGAAGCTCACCCGCCGCCGCATGACGGTCGAGGAGCTGTTCGTGCCGAATATCGGCCCGGGCCTCGCCGAGTATCTGCGCGCCACGGCCGAAGCCTAGGCTGCGCCGGGCGATATTGACAGAGCGCGGTCGAGCCGCGATTTGACAGGTCATCGCCACCATCGAACCGCGTAGGTTCCGCATGTCCGCCGTCGAAGCCTCTGCCCGCGCTAAGCGCATTCCGCTGCGCGATTTCTTCCGCAACCCGGAGCGCGCCAGCTTCGCGATTTCGCCCGACGGCAGCACGCTGTCGTTCATGCAGCCCTACCGGAACCGCATGAACGTGTTCGTGCAGCCGCGGGCCGGCGGCGAGCCGGTACGCCTCACCGGCGAGACCGAGCGCGACGTCGCCGGCTATTTCTGGAAAGGCTCGCGCCGCATCGTCTATCTGAAGGATTTCAAGGGCGACGAGAATTATCATCTCGTGGCGGTCGATGTCGCCGGCGGCGAGCCAGCCGACCTCACCCCGTTCGACAAGGTGCGAGCCGAGATCGTCGATGACCGTTACGACGACGACAATGAAATGATCGTCGCCTTGAACAAGCGCAGCGCCGAGGTATTCGACGTCTATCGCCTCGATCTCAATAGCAGGGAGCTGACGCTCATTGCCGAGAATCCCGGCAACGTGACCAACTGGGTCACCGATCATTCAGGCTGCATCCGCCTCGCCATCGTCACCGACGGCGTGAGCACCAGCATCCTGCATCGCACCAACGACGCCGCGGCGTTCCAGACCGTGATCACCACGAATTTCAAGGAGCAGATCCAGCCGCTATTCTTCGATTTCGACAATAAGCTCCTGTTCGCCGCCTCCAATATCGGCCGCGACAAATCGGCGATCGTGCGCATCGACCCCGCAACCGCGAAGGAGGACGGCGTCATCTTTCAGCATCCCGAAGTCGACGTCGCCGGACTCGGCTGGTCGCGCAAGCGCAAGGTCTATACGGAGGCGCAGTTCATCACCTGGAAGCGCGAGCGCAAGTTCTTCGATGCCGAAACGGAAACGGTTTTTGCCGAGCTGGCGAGCCGCCTGCCCGGCTACGAGATCGATCTGCAAAGCAACAACCGCGATGAAAACATCTTTGTCGTCGCGGCCTGGAGCGACCGCACGCAAGGCGTCCGCTATCTCTACGAGCGGGAATCCGGCACGCTCACCAAGCTCGCCGAGATCGCGCCGTGGCTCGACGCGAACGAACTCGCCGAGATGCGGCCGATCAGCTACCGGTCGCGCGACGGGCTCGCCATCAACGGCTACCTGACGCTGCCGCGCGGCGGCGGCAAGAACCTGCCGCTCGTCGTCAATCCGCACGGCGGCCCGTGGGCGCGCGACGTCTGGGGCTATAACCCCGAGGTGCAATTTCTCGCCAACCGCGGCTACGCCGTTCTGCAAATCAACTTCCGCGGCTCGGTCGGCTACGGCCGCGCGTTCTGGGAGGCAAGCTTCCGGCAGTGGGGCAAGGCGATGCAGGACGACATCACGGATGGCGTAAAATACGCGATAGAACAGGGCATCGCCGACGGCAAGCGCGTCGCCATCTATGGCGGCAGCTACGGCGGCTACGCGACGCTCGCCGGCCTTGCCTTCACGCCGGACCTCTACGCTTGCGGCGTCGATTATGTCGGCGTGTCGAATCTGTTCACGTTTCTCAAAACCATTCCGCCGTACTGGAAGCCGCTGCTTGACATGTTCTACGAGATGGTCGGCAATCCCGAGAAGGACAAGGAGCTGCTGGCCGCGGCGTCACCGGTGCTGCATGCCGATGCCATTCGCGCGCCGCTGCTGATCGCGCAGGGCGCCCAGGACCCGCGCGTCAATATCGATGAGTCAAACCAAATGGTCGCGGCGCTGCGCAAGCACGGCATTCCGGTCGAGTACATCGTCAAAGATAACGAAGGCCACGGCTTCCATAATGAGGAGAACCGCTTCGAATTCTACGAAGCGATGGAAAAGTTCCTGGAAAAGTATTTGCAGTGAACGCGGCGACGTCCCGTCAAACTGTCATGCCCGGCCTTGTGCCGGGTATCCACGTCTTTGACGCCCTGCAAGCTCGAAGACGTGGATGGCCGGGACAAGCCCGGCCATGACGAAAGCGGTAGGCCGCCCGGCTTGCGCAAAACTGCCCGCCTTTCTACAAATGCCGGTCAGGGCACCTTGCCAAGGGATACCAAGGGAGGACGACATGCGCGCGATGATCAGGCCGTGGATTTTGGGGGGCGCGGCGCTCGTTTTTGCGGCCGCTCCGGCGGGTATCGAACAGGCGGCGGCGCAGGGCATGATGGCGCCGCAGAAGACCATCAAGATCGGCTTCATCTCGACCTTCAGCGGCCCGGCCGCGGCGATCGGCAACGACATGCGCAATTCGTTCGAGCTTGGTCTCGACCACGTCGGGCGCAAGCTCGGCGGCCTGCCGGTCGAGGTCATCTACGAAGACGACCAGATCAAGCCCGAAGTCGGCGTGCAGAAGACGCAGAAGCTGATCCAGTCCGATAAGGTCGACTTCGTCGTCGGCTATATCTGGTCGAACGTGCTGGTCGCTTCGCTCAAGCCGCTGATCGATTCCAAGACCGTGACGATCGTTACCAACGCCGGCGCCTCGCAGCTCGCCGGCGAAATGTGCTCACCCTACGTGTTCTCGACCTCGTGGCAGAACGATCAGACGCCGGCGGCGATCGGCACCTACATGAACCAGAAGGGCGTCAAAAGCGCGTTCCTGATGGGCCCGAACTACATCGCCGGCAAGGACATGCTCAACGGCGTGCAGACCACGTTCAAAGGCAAGATCGTCGGCCAGGAGCTGACGCGCTGGCCCGACCAGCTCGACTTCTCGGCCGAGCTGTCCAAGGCGCGCGAAGCGCATCCCGACGCCGTGTTCGCGTTCTATCCGGGCGGCGCCGGCGTCCAGTTCGTGACGCAATACGCGCAGAGCGGACTGAAGGGCCAGATCCCGCTGTACACCGCGTTCACCATCGACGACCTGTCGCTGCCGCGGCTCAAGGACCTCGCGGTCGGCGTTCCCGGCGCGCAGAACTGGGTCAACGACCTGCCCAACGCGACGAACAAGAAATTCGTCGCCGATTACAAGGCGAAATACAAAACGTCGCCCTCGTTCTACGGCGCCGACACCTACGACGCGGTGGCGCTGCTCGACTCCGCAATCAAGGCGGTGCACGGCAACATCGCCGACAAGGAGGGCTTGCGCAAGGCGATCGAGCGCGCCAACTTCAAGTCGGTGCGCGGCAACTTCAAATTCGGCAACAACCACATCCCGATTCAGAACTTCTATCTGCAGGATGCCGGCAAGAACGCCGACGGCAGCTATTCGCTGCACACCGTGTCGCTCATCGTCAAAGACGACCAGGACAAGTTCCACGACAAGTGCCCGATGAAGTGAGCGGCATGAACTTACGTGTCATGCCCCGCGAAAGCGGGGCATCCAGTAATCGGGGCTTGCTTCCGACGCTAACGGGCGGAGTTTACTGGATCATCCGCTTGCGCGGATGATGACAAGGACCGTGCGGGCGAAGCCACCATGCTCTACTTCATCGAGCAGTGCCTCAACGGCGTGCAGCTCGGCATGCTGTTGTTCCTGCTCGCCGCCGGCTTGACCTTGATCTTCGGCATCATGGATCTGGTCAATCTGGCGCACGGCTCGCTGTACATGCTCGGCGCCTATTTCGCTGCGACCTTCGCCGCCTTCACCGACAGCTTCGTGCTCGGCGCGCTCTTGGCGCTGGTCGCCACCGCGATCTGCGGCATGGTGCTGGAGGTGATCGCGATCCGACCGCTGTACGGCCGCCCGCATCTCGATCACGTGCTCGGCACGTTCGGCCTGTTGCTGTTCTTCAACGAGCTGGTGCGGCTCATTTGGGGTCCCGCCGGCATGACCCTGTCATTGCCGAGCGCAATGCTCACCGCGGTGCAGATCATTCCCGGCCTGTATTATCCGCTCTATCGCCTCGTCATCATCCTGGTCGCGCTGGCGGTCGCGGCGCTGCTTTACGTCGTGGTGATGCGCACCCGGCTTGGCATGCTGATCCGCGCCGGCGCCTCGAACCGCGAGATGGTCGGCGCGCTCGGCGTCAACATCAAGCTCCTGTACACCATGGTGTTCGGGCTCGGCGCCACGCTGGCCGGCTTTGCCGGCCTGATGCAGGCGCCGATCCTGACCGTGCAGATCGGCATGGGCGAGAATATTCTCATCCTCGCTTTCGTCGTCATCATCATTGGCGGCATCGGTTCGATCCGCGGCGCTTTCGTCGCCGCCATCATCGTCGGCCTGATCGACACGCTCGGCCGCGCCTTCCTGCCCGATGTGCTGCGCTCGATGCTCAGCGTCAACGCCGCGCTGACGCTGGCGCCGGCGATCTCGTCGATGTCGATCTACATGCTGATGGCGGCGGTTCTGGTGTTTCGGCCGGAAGGTCTGTTCCCGGCGGCGAGCCGATGAAAGCCGCGCGCAAAGTTCTTGGCGTCGCGCTGCCCGCTGCCTGGCTCGCGCCGCGCGCGGCATTGCCGGCCGCTGTCTTGCTCATTCTCGGCCTGGTGCCGGTCTACGCCGCGGCGACCGGCGATGCGTTCGCGCTGACCTTGTTCGGCCGCGTCGTCATCCTGGCCATTGCCGCGGTCAGCCTGAATCTGATCATGGGCTATGGCGGCATGGTGAGCTTCGGCCACGCCGCCTATCTCGGTATCGGCGGCTACGCCGTCGGCATTCTGTGGAAGGAAGGCTTCGCGTCCGGCTTCGTGCAATGGCCCGTCGCGATCGCGGTCTCAGCCCTGTTCGCGCTCGTGGTCGGCGCGCTCAGCCTGCGCACGCGCGGCGTCTATTTCTTCATGATTACGCTCGCGTTTGCGCAAATGGTCTATTACGTGGCCCAGGGCCTCGACCGTTATGGCGGCGACGACGGGCTGACCATCGGCAGCCGCAGCAGCTTCGCCGGTCTCGTCGACCTCAACAACGCCACCCAGCTTTACTATCTGTGCTTCGCGCTACTGTTGGCGAGCCTGTTCCTGGTGTCGCGCCTGGTCAATTCGCGCTTCGGTCTGGTGATTGAGGGCGCGCGGTCGAACGAACGGCGGCTGCGCGCCATCGGCATCTCGCCGTTTCGCTACAAGCTCGTCTGCTTCGTCATTGCCGGCGCGCTGTGCGGGCTGTCCGGCGCGCTTCTCGCCAACCACACGAACTTCATCAGCCCGGCAATGATGTACTGGACGCGGTCCGGCGATCTGATCGTCATGGTAATTCTCGGCGGCCTCGGCTCGCTGTTCGGCCCGGTGCTCGGCACCGTGACGTATCTTTTGCTCGAGGAGGCGCTGTCGCGCGTCACCGAATATTCCGGCCTGTTCCTCGGGCCGGCGCTGTTGCTGGTCGCGATTTTTTTGCATGGCGGCATCGAGGGCCTGCTCGGAGCAGGGAGCCGTGACTGAGCCGCTGCTACAGGTCGCCGGCCTGACCAAGCGCTTCGGCGGCGTGATCGCGGCCGACGCTATCGCGCTCGACATCGCGGCCGGCGAATGCCACGCCGTCATCGGCCCGAACGGCGCTGGCAAGACCACGCTGATCGGGCTTCTGGCCGGCGAGCTCGCAGCGGAGCGCGGCAGCATCCGCTTCGACGGCCGCGACATCACCACCCTTGCCGTGCACAGCCGCAGCCAGCTCGGCCTCGCGCGCTCGTTTCAGATCACCTCGCTGTTTGCCGACTTCTCCGCCCTCGACAATGTCGCGCTCGCGGTGCAGGCCCATGCCGGGCATTCGTTCCATTTCTGGAAGGACGCGCGCGGCGAGGCGGCGCTGCGCGAGCCGGCGATGCAAGCGCTCGAGGCCGTCGGTCTTGCCGCGCGTGCCGAGGCGCGCGTCGACAGGCTCAGCCACGGCGAGCAGCGACAGCTCGAAATCGCCGTGGCGCTTGCCACCAAACCGCGCCTGCTTCTGCTCGACGAACCGATGGCCGGTCTCGGCCCCGACGAATCCGCCCGCATGGTCGCCATGCTGCGTCGGCTCAAAGGCGACATCACCATGCTCTTGATCGAGCACGACATGGAGACGGTGTTCGCGCTTGCCGACCGCATCACCGTGCTGGTCTATGGCCGCGTCATCGCCAGCGGCGATCCGCTGGCAGTGCGGGCCGATGCCGCGGTGCGCGAAGCTTATCTGGGCGAGCAGGACGCGCACCATGGCTGAGCAGAATGGCGCGGCCGGCGGCGCATTGCTCGATGTTTCCGGCATCGAGGCGAGCTACGGCTTGAGCCGCGTGCTGTTCGGCGTGTCGCTTAAAATCAAACCGGGCGAGATGGTGTCGCTGCTCGGCCGCAACGGCATGGGTAAGACCACGACGGTGCGCTCGATCATGGGATTGACGCGCGCCACGGCCGGCGCGATCCGCTTCGCCGGCGCCGACATCCGTGATCTGCCGTCGTACCGGATCGCCAAGCTCGGCATCGGCCTCGTGCCCGAAGGCCGCCAGGTCTTTCCCAACCTCACGGCACGCGAAAATCTGATCGCCACCGCCGCCAACCGCACCGGCGCCGGCGCGCCGTGGACGCTCGACAAGGTGTTTGCGCTGTTTCCGCGCCTTGCCGCGCGCGCCGCCAGCATGGCGAACCTGTTGTCCGGCGGCGAGCAGCAGATGCTCGCCATCGGCCGCGCGCTGATGACCAACCCGCGGCTCCTCATCCTCGACGAAGCCACCGAGGGCCTGGCGCCGCTCATTCGCGACGAAATCTGGCGCTGCCTCGCGGCGCTGCGCGCCGGCGGCCAAGCCATCCTGGTCATCGACAAGAATGTCGAAGCGCTGACCCGCATCGCCGACCGCCACACGATCATCGAGCGCGGCCGCGTGGTGTGGACCGGCAGTTCGGCCGAACTGCAAACCGCAGCCGACGTCCAGCATCGCTATCTCGGAATTTGACGCCGGCGCGTACCGCAGATCCTTGCAAAATGGGCCGGCCCGAATGGCCGGCCCGTTCTCGTCTCCGCGTTCCTTTACTTTATTCCGTTCCGTGGCGAACGGCGTCCTTGATGTCGCCCGCAACCTTGTGCGCGGAACCCTCGGCCTTATCCAACTTGCCTTCGGCTTCTTTTTCTTTGTCGCCGGTGATCCTGCCGGCGACCTCTTTCACGGAGCCTTTGACTTTTTTTGCGGTTCCTTTGACGTGCTCGCGATCCATACGAAACTCCTGTTCAGTTTTTCCTCATTGTTGGACAACGTCGCACGGCAAGGCGCGTTCCGATATACCCGACCCGGCTATTAGGCCAAAGCCCGCCTCAAACACGTCAAACACGCGTGTCGCGGCGGTTCCCGTCATCACGATGTTTTTCTCGTCTGTTCCAGACGGGAACACAGGTTCCGTTCCACTCGTTGAGGCACCGGGGCGCATCGGAGGCGGTCATGAAGAAGCGCATCATTCCGCTGTTGCTCATCGCCGCGGCCGCGCTGCCGGCCGCCGCACCTGCGTTTGCCGATTATTACATCGTCAGAGAAAGCCCGGCGGGTCCGTGCCGCATCGTCGACAGCAAGCCGGCGGACAGTAAAGCGATCGTCGGCACCGACCGCTACTACACCGACCGGAGCGTGGCAGAGAAGGAAATGCCGCTGTTGTGCAAATCGCAGTGACGCAGGCGCGCGCTAAACGGCGAGCTTGACGACGCAGATCGCGGCGTCGCTGGCATCCGGCGCCACCGCGAAGCCGAGCTGCCGGCACATGGCGAGCATGGTAGTGTTTTCGCCCAGTACCTGGCCTTCGATGGCGTGGATGCCTTCGGCGCGGGCATATTCGATCAACAGCTGCATCAGCCGCCAGCCGAGACCGTGGCCCTTCAGATCGGAGCGCACCAGGATGGCATACTCGCCCTTGTCGTAGGTGGAATTGGCGTGCAGGCGCACGACGCCGAGCATCGCGCCGCCCGCTTCGGCGATGGCGATGAATGCCATGGCGCGCGCGTAATCGATCTGGGTGAAGCGGGCGATGAAGGAGTGGCTGAATTCTTTGATCGGCGCGAAGAAGCGCAGCCGCAGATCTTCGGCCGTCACGTGGCTCAAGAACTGCGGATAGAGCGCCTCGTCCTCGGGCCGGATCGGTCGGACCAGCACCGTGGTGCCGTCGGCGAGTTCGATGCGCCGCTCCCATTCTTTCGGGTACGGCCTGATGGCGAAACGCGGGTGGCCGCACGGGTGGCGCGGTTTTTGGTCGAGCGGCGCGATTAGGATGCGCGCATCGACCGCGATGACGCCGCGCTCGTCGGCCAGCACCGGATTGAGGTCGATCTCGCGGATTTCCGGAAAGTCGGCGGCCAGCTGCGCCAGCTTGACGAGCAAAAGCTCGATAGCGCGCTCGTCGGCTGCCGGCACGTTGCGATAACCTTTCAGAATGCGGGAGACCCGCGTGCGGGCGATGAGGCGGCGCGCCAGCGCCAGATCGAGCGGCGGCAATTCCAGCGCCTTGTCGGCGACGACCTCGACCGCGGTGCCGCCCTGCCCGAACACGACGACCGGGCCGAAGGTCGGGTCGTCGGCGATGCCGACGATCAGCTCGCGCGCCTTGGGGCGCACGATCATCGGAAACACTGCGACGCCATCGATCCGCGCGTCGGGCTTGGCCTCGCGGGCGTGGCGCAAAATATCAGAAGCGGCCTCGCGCACGGCGCGCTCGTTGCCGAGATCGAGCCGCACGCCGCCGACTTCGGATTTATGCACGATGTCGGGCGACTGGATTTTGAGAACGACTGGCGTGCCGGTATCGAGATGCGGCTTGGCCGCCGCGACTGCGGCGTCGGCATCGCGCGCCAAAACCGCTGGCGCGATCGGAATCTGATAGGCCGAAAGCACGCGAGCGAGCTCGGTAGGATCGAGCCACGTGCGCCCCTCATGCAGCACGCCATCGAGCACCGGACGCACCGCCGCGCTATCGGGCGCAAAATCCTGCGGCAGGTTCGGCGGCGCCGCCAGCAAAAGCTCGCGCGATTGCCGGTAGCGGACCAGATGCATGAAGCCGCCGACCGCATCCGTTTCAGTCGCATAGCTCGGGATGTGTGCGGCATCGAACGCCGTTTCCGCCGGGCCGCTGTCGCCGAGCCAGACCGCCAATACCGGTTTCGGCGAAAAGCACGCGCCGCGGTGCTTTTGCGTCACCGCCACTACCGCGTTGGCGGCATCGCGCGGCGCGGCGAGCGCGGTCGGCACGTTCATGACCAGGATCGCGTCATTGGCATCGTCGGCGAGCAAAACCTCCAGCGCGGCCGCATAGCGCGTGGCATCGGCATCGCCGGCGATATCGACCGGGTTGGCGCGCGACCAGATCGGCGGCAGCGCGGCATCGAGTTTTTGCAGCGCCGCTGGCGAGATACCGGCCAGTTCGCCGCCGAGATCGGCAAGCCGATCGACGGCGAGCACGCCCACGCCGCCGCCATTGGTGAGAATGGCGAGCCGGTTGCCCGACAATTCGGTCAAATGGCCGAGCGTCTCCGCGGCGGCAAACAGTTCGTCGAGATCGAGCATGCGCAACAGCCCGGCACGGCGGAACGCGGCGTCGTAGACCGCATCTGAGCCGGCCAGCGCGCCGGTATGGGTGGCCGCCGCCTTGGCGCCCTGCGCGTGCCGGCCGGATTTGATCACCAGCACCGGCTTGGCGCGCGCCGCCGCGCGCGCCGCCGACATGAACTTGCGCGCATCCTTGATCGATTCGATGTAGAGCAGGATGGCGCGGGTGCGCCGATCCAGTGCGAAATGATCGAGCAGGTCGGCAAAATCGACGTCGATGCCGTCGCCGAGCGAGACGATCGCCGAGAAGCCGACATCGTGCGTCGCCGCCCAGGCGACCAGTCCAGTGGCGATGGCGCCGGACTGGGAGATCAGCGCCAGGTCGCCGGCGCGCGGCATCGCCGCGGCGAAGCTGGCATTGAGCCTGGCTGCCGGCACCAGAACGCCGAGGCAGTTCGGGCCGACAAGCCGCATGCCCGCGGCGCACGCGGCCTCTTCGCTCTGGGCCGCAAGCGAGCCCGGGCCATGGCCGAGGCCCGCGGTGATGATGATGGCGGTGGGCGTGCCCTTGGCAGCGGCCTCGCTAACGACCGCGGGGACCGCCGGCGGCGGCACCGCGATCACGGCGAGATCGGGCGTTTGCGCAAGCTGGGCATAGGACTTTACTGCCGCGACGCCTTCGATCGCCGGATAATGCGGATTGACCAGGCTGACCGGACCGGCAAAACCGCCGCGCTGCAGGTTCAGCAACGCCGCGCGGCCCGGGGAAGTGATCCGCGGCGATGCTCCAATCACGGCGACCGAGCGCGGCGCGAACAGCATCTCCAATCGATACGTCGACATCGTCGTTCCGCCTGGGTCACCGGCTTGCAGGCTTGATCGCCGGCAACGTAGCCGGTTTCGCAACGGTCCTTAAGAGTGATGCCCGGCGAGGCCGGGCATCATGCAGAGACATAGACCAACCGGTTGTGGATCAGCCGACCAGCGGCCGCAACGCCGGATAATTTTCCGGCAGATGCAAGCGCTCGACCAAGCCGTCGAGGCCGAACACATGGCCGGCGCGCTTGGCGATCAGGTAACCCAAGCAGCCCGCATACACGATGTGATAGTCGATCAGATAGTTGTTGACATTCTCGATGTACGGGAAGTCCATGTGCGCGGTCCAGTACACGAGCATCAGCATGATGGCGAACGGAGAGCTGACGCGCACCAACAGGCCGGACACCAGCGACAGGCCGATCAACAGATGGCCGTACTCGACCAGGAAGGTCAGCACCGGCAAGATGGTCGGGTTGGTCAACGGCGCGTAGACGTCGTGGAACGTCTTCACGTTCGTCAGGAATCCGAGCACGAATTTGCCGTCGCCGAAGTGGTGAATGCCGGCGTAGAGAAAAGTCCAACCTATCGTCAGGCGGAGGAACACGATGAAGAGTTTCTCCCCGTTGGACTGCGTGATTTCCTGCGACATCGGTCTCTCCCATATGAGCGCTCAGCAAGCGCTGTGACCCTAGTTGCAGTTGCCACGTTTACGCGGATTACCCGGTGGAACGTTGATTCACATCAAAGGACCGAGTGCAGGTCGCTAAGGGAATATACCTAGGCGAAAAATCCGAATTCGAGTCGTGCCAAGCGACGTTAAGCACGCAACACTGCTTCGCGAATGCGCTCAAGCAGCGCATTGCCGAGGAGCGGCTTTTCGACAATCGGCACCTGCGCGCTCGCGGCGCGTGCGCTCAACGCTGCGCTGGGCTGGCTTATAATCAGGATCGCCGGGGATACGATATTGCGCTCGCGCAGCTTACCGATCAGTTCCAGCCCGCTCATGCCCGGCATTTTCTGGTCGATCACGAAGCATTGGCAGGCGTCGATGTCATGGGCGCGCAAAGCCTCCGCGCCGGCCGTAAAAGTGCGCACCCGGAAGCCTTCCAACTCCAAGGCAAATTTGAGCGAATTGCACACTGCGTCGTCGTCGTCGATGACGACCACAACGGGCGGCGCCTGCGCGACAGCCTGCAGCGTCATTGTCGTCCCGCACTCCTGGCCTGATCCAAGCACCTTGGAGGCAAGGCGGCGTCGGTACATTGATCTCGCTCAATTCGGCGCGCGGCGCGGCGTTGCGCTTCTGGTCGGCGCCGCGCCTTCCGGCTTTCCACCCGCTGAAGGCAGATCCGACCAGGATCGCCGGCACGAACAGCAGAAAGCCGCCCTGGCCGTGAAGAACCGGATCGAGCGCGAACCGAAGGACCGCCGCCATTGCTACGGCCGCGGCGGCCAGGCCCTATTCCATCGCGATACGGCGCACCGGCTGCCCGGGCTGGGCGGCGCCCGAGGGGGGCGTATTTGCAGCAACTTCAGCCATTGTCCTGCCGCTGATGGCACGGCCCGCGGCGACCGCGCCGGCCAGCACGCCCGATCATACCCTCACGGCCCACTGCCTTCAGCCAGGAGCAACGAGTGTAAAAGCGATAATCAGTCCCGCAATCGCGAGAACTGTCAACGCGACCACGCTCGGCACGGCGAGCCGGCCGCCTGAAAACGCCGCGGCATAACCTGCCTTGAGAAGATTGTTCGACGATGCCGCGATAAGGATCGCCGGCGCTATGGCAGCGTTTGGCACGCCTGCGGCCGCACCCTGGGCGAGATTGAGGACGAAAGGATCGATGTCGGTGATGCCGACGATGGCAGCGAGCGAGTAAACGCCGGTAATGCCAAATCGGGCCGTTACCCAGCTCGACAGCAGCGACGTAGCAACAAATAAAGCTGCGAAGAGAGCGGCGGGACCCAACTCGAGCGGATTGCGTCCCAGAGCAACAGGTTCCGCGTTCGACCGCCATCCCAACCACCACACTTGCAAGGCGCAGATGAAGGATGAAAGCCCGAATAATGCAAGAAGCGCGATCGCCATATGCTCGGCGAGATCGATATTAAAGATCCCTATGACCACGAGCAGGCGAAGGTACATAAGCCCGGTCGCGAGCGTGACGCCTGCCACCGCATCGGCCTGCATGGCGCCCGCCGCCTTGGCGCGCCGCGCCAACACTATCGTCGTCGCCGTTGAGGAATACAGGCCGCCCAGCGCCGCCGTCCAAAGTCCGCCGGCAGTCGGCCGCCAATAGCGTTGCGCCAGGTAGCTGGCATAGGAAATTCCGCAGATGACGACCAGTGCCAGCCAGACCTGCCGCGGCGTAATACTGGTGAGGCTCGTGACCGGTTCGGCGGGCAGCAGCGGCAGGATGATGCCGGTCAGAATCAGAAATTCACCTGCGGTGATGATTTCCCGCATTTCGAGGCGCCGCGCGAACTCATGAAGTCGCTCGCGGCTTGCCAGCAGCAGAACCGTCGTCACGGTGGTGCCGACTGCCAACCAATACGGCAGCGCTAACGCGATCGCGCCAAGCAGATAGGCCTGCACGTTCACGATCAGAATCACCAATCCGACGTTCGGTTCGCCCTCTTCGTCGGCTTCGCGAATGTGAATCCGGTAGTAGATGGCGAGCCAAAGCCCGAGCAGCAGCAACCCCGCAGTGAATGGAATGAAATGCTCGCGGTCCAACAGATAAAGAATGCCGCCCGCCACGGATAACATGGGAAACGTGCGAATGCCGCCGGGGCGTCTGGCTTTGGCGCGAGAGAAGAAATCTTCGAACGCCAGGCCTAAGAAGAAGCTCAGTCCCAAAAGCAGCGCGAAGTTTGCGAGGGGAGGCGTTGAAATCATCGCTCTTTTCCCACCACTGGCGGCGTCGACTAAGGGGAATCCCTTAGGGGGATTATCTGAATTTCCCCTCTGCGACCCGGCAGTTACCAATACCTCCCGAAGCTCCGGGAGGTAAAGCGCCATGCTGACACAAACCGCAATCCGCAGCGCTGCCGCTGTTTCCAGCATCAGACAATTTAATCACGCGTCGGCCTCGCCCCATCAAGCCTCCGTAGCCGATGTCAGTCCACTGGCCCAGCACATTCAGCTGTCGGGCGCTGCCATGTCATTTCCGCGCAACGCTGAGATTTTTGGCGAGAATGAGTCAGCCGATTATCTTTATAAACTGATCAGCGGCACGGTGCGCACCTACAAGATTCTCAGCGACGGGCGTCGCCAGATCGGCGGCTTCTATCTGCCGGGCGACGTGTTCGGGCTCGAATTCGGCGATGAGCATACGCAATCGGCCGAGGCGATGAGCGACGCCAAGGTGCTGGTGGTCAAGCGCAGCACGCTCACGGCACTTGCCGGGCGTGACGCCGCTGTGGCGCGCGACCTTTATGCGCTCACCGCGCGCGAGCTGCAACGGGTGCAAAACCGCATCCTATTGCTTATCAAGACGGCGCAAGAGCGCGTGGCGAGCTTCCTTCTGGAAATGGCCGAACGGGTACCCTGCGGCGACGCCGTTGAGTTGCCGATGTCGCGCCAAGACATCGCCGACTATCTCGGCCTGACCATCGAAACCGTATCCCGAACGCTAACGTCGCTGGAAAGCGCCGCCGCGATTGAAGTGCCCACTTCTCGGCGGATCGTGCTGCGCAACCGCCCAGAGCTCAACCGCCTGAACGGCTGAATGTACAACGAGCTAACGCCCGCGGCAAAAGGAGTGACCGCCATGCAAGTCCGCGATGTGATGAAGCGCAACGTGATTTCAGTGCGGGCCGACGAGCCGATCCTCACAGCGGTGCGACTCATGCTGCAGAACCGCATCAGCGGCCTGCCGGTGGTCGACGCCAAAGGCGCTCTGGTCGGCATCGTCACCGAAGGCGATTTTCTCCGCCGCGACGAGATCGGCACGACGCGGCGCCGGCCGAAATGGCTCGAATTTTTGATCGGTCCCGGCCGGCTTGCCGACGAGTATGTGCACACTTCCGGACGCAAGGTCGCCGAGGTCATGACACCCGAGCCGTGCACAGTCGGTGAGGACGATTCGCTTCGAACCGTAGTCGAATTGATGGAGCGGCGCCGCATCAAGCGGCTGCCCGTCGTCCGCAACGGACGCATGGTCGGCATCATCAGCCGCGCCAATCTGATGCACGCGCTGGCGAGTCTTGCCGGCGGTCCGGCCAAGCCCGCCGGCGACGACGCCACGATCCGCGACCGGGCGCTGGCCGCGCTCGCCAAGCATCGCTGGGCGCTCGGCGTCAACATCGTGGTCAAGAACGGCGTCGCCGAGCTGTGGGGCACCATCATGGACGAGCGCCAGCGCCAAGCCTGCATCGTCTCAGTCGAGAACGTGCCGGGGATCAAGGCGGTGCACGATCATTTGGTCTGGGTCGAGCCGATGTCCGGCATGGCGTTTCCCTCGACCGAAGACGAAGCACGCGAGCAGGCGGCGACCGTTTGACACTGGCGGTCACTTGGCGCGCGGCGGCGGCACTTGGTTCGGCCTCTTGTTTTGCAGATAATCGCGGCCATAATGCCGGAATTCGGCAAGCGGGAGGACCGGTTCATGGGCGCATTCATTGCGGCATGCTTGGCGTTCATCGTGTTGGGCGCCGGCGGCTACTTCGTTCTCAACGAGGTGCAGCAACCGAGTGGCGCGGCCTATTCGACGCAGGGCGTGCGTATCGATCCAGACTGGAGCTGGCGCGTAACGGCGGGCGACAAGTCCTGCGAGCCGCGGCAATCGTGGCAATGGTTCTTTGTCGATTTCCGCCACCCGCGCGGCGAAGCGCCGGTGTGCTCGGATTCGCAATAGCCACGCGGCCCTTTAAGACGTCGATGCCCGGCACAGGCCGGGCATGACACGCTTGAATTTGCCGCGGTTGTCCTTCACTCCGCCGGCGTCGCCGCGGCGTACGGGTGCCGCCCACCCGCATCGGCGCCGGTTTGTTGCTCCTCGAGCCAGAGGCTGTGGTGCTCCTTGGCCCAGTTGAGGTCGACGGTGCCGGTGCCCATCGCCTCGAACGCGCCCTCCATGCCGATCGTGCCGATATAGACGTGAGCGATCATCACGGCGATGAACAGGACCGCGACCGTGCCGTGGATCATCTGTGCGAGCTGCATGCCGGCGATAGTCGTGCCGTAGAACGGGAACATCAGCAGATACCCGGTCACCGCCACCGCGGTGCCGGCGAGCACCACGATCCAATAAATGCCCTTCTGGCCGGCATTGAAGCGGTAGGCCGGCGGCTCGCTTTTGCCGAGGATGCCGCCGCCCTTTGCCAGCCAGTTGAGGTCGGCCCGGTCCGGAAGATTGCCGCCGATCCACATGAAGAAGATCAGGATGATGCCGAGCGTGAATGGGAAGCTCAGGAAGTTGTGGATGTATTTGGCCGCGAGCGACCACGATGAAAATGCGCTCGGGCCGATCAGCGGCAACAGCGCCACCCTGCCGAAGGTGATGTTCAGGCCGGTGAGCGCCATGAGGATGAAACAGGTCGCCGTCATCCAGTGCACGAATCGTTCGAAGGCGTTGAAGCGCATGATGTTGACGCCGGATCGGCCGGATCGGATCCGCACCATGCCGCGCACCATGAAGAAGATGGCGAGCAGCACGATCATGCCGAGCATGGCGATGGTGCCGATTAGCGGCAGCGTGCCTTCGCGGTATTGCCGCCAGGCGCGGCCCTGCGGCTGCTCGATGACATAGGACTTGGTGTCGGGAATCGTGCCGAGGCCCTGCACGCGCTTGAACTCCTGCAGCAACTGTTGCTCCTGGACAGCCGATGCGTTCGGATCGACCGAATTCGGCTGCTGGGCCGCGAGCGGCGCGACCGCGGCGGCTACGACAAGGAGTGCAATCGCAGCAACGATAAGCCGGATGCGTGCACAGACCATCGCCATGGCATTTCTCCCGTTAGACTCTCCCGGCGCGCCTTTGCTTGCGCCGCGCCCGTCCCCCCACGCCGCTTTCGCCCGTCAGGTCGCTATCGTCTCGCGATAGGCGGTCTGCCAGCCCCAAGCGCCGGAGCCGTAGCCGCGCTTGGCGACGCGGTCTTTGTAAATTTGCGCGATGATGTCGCTGTCGCCGGCGAGCAGCGACTTGGTCGAGCACATTTCGGCGCATAGCGGCAGCTTGCCCTGCGACAGCCGGTCGGCGCCGTACTTGGCGTACTGCACCGCCGTGTTGTCCGGCTCCGGCCCGCCAGTGCAATAGGTGCACTTATCCATCTTGCCACGAGAGCCGAAATTGCCGACGCGCGGATATTGCGGCGCGCCGAACGGACAGGCGTAGAAGCAATAGCCGCAGCCGATGCACAGGTCCTTTGAGTGCAGCACCACCGCATCGGCTGTGGTATAGAAGCAATTGACCGGGCACACCGCCGCGCACGGCGCGTCGGTGCAGTGCATGCAGGCCATCGATACCGAGCGTTCGCCGGGCTTGCCGTCATTGAGCGTGACGACGCGCCGCCGGTTGATGCCCCACGGCACCTCATTCTCGTTCTTGCACGCGGTGACGCAGGCGTTGCATTCGATGCAGCGGTCGGCGTCGCAGAGGAATTTCATTCGCGCCATGGCTCCCTCCCTCGTTACGCCGCCTGGACCTGGCAGAGCGTGACCTTTGGCTCCTGCATGCCGGTGGCCGGATCGTAGCCGTAGGTCGTGATGGTGTTCGCGCTTTCGCCGAGCACGATCGGATCGGCGCCGGCCGGATAGTTGGCGCGCAAATCCTTGCCGCCGAACCAGCCGCCGAAGTGGAACGGCATCCAGACCACGCCCTTGCCGACCCGCTCCGTGACCAGCGCCTTGACCTTGGCCTTCGAGCCGTTCTCGGCGCCGGTGACCACGACCCAGGCGCCGTCCTTGATGCCGCGGTCGTTGGCGTCGGACGGGTTGATCTCGACGAACATGTCCTGCTGCAGCTCGGCTAGCCATTTGTTGGAGCGAGTCTCCTCGCCGCCGCCCTCGTACTCGACCAGGCGGCCGGAGCTGAAGATCAGCGGGAATTGCTTGGCGATGCCCTTATCCACCGCCGCCTTCTGCACCGAGAAGCCGATATTGGGCAGCCGGAACTGTTTGGCGTCGGGCAGCGTCGGGTATTTGCTGATCAGCTCGATGCGCGGCGAGTAGATCGGCTCGCGATGCACCGGAATCGGATCGGGCAGGCCGAAGGCGTTCATGCGCGCCTTGGCGTTGCCGTACGGCACGCAGCCATGCTTGAGCGCGACGCGCTGAATGCCGCCCGACAGGTCGGTCGACCACGACACCGTATCCGGATTGGCGCCGCCGATTTTTTGGATGGTGGCGAGCTCGTCGGGCGTGAGGTCGCCATCCCATTGCAGCTTCTTGAGCACCGCGTAGGTGAATTCCGGATAGCCATCCTTGATTTCGGAATCCTTCGAATACGAGCCTTCGGCGAGCAGATTATAGTGCGTGCCGTCGACCACGCGCTCGACGCCGAAACGGGCGCGGAAGCAGCCGCCGCCGTCCATCACCGCGAGGTTGGTGTTGTAAAGGAGCGGCGTGCCCGGATGCTTGACCTCTGGCGAGCCCCAGCACGGCCACGGCAGGCCGTAATAGTCGCCCTTGTTGGGCCCGCTCGACGCCCGCTGCGTGAGCATGTCGAAGTCGGCCTGGTGCGCCATGTGCGACTTCAGACGCTCCGGCGACTGGCCGCAATACCCGGTCGACCAGCTGCCGCGGTTCATCTCGCGCAAAATGCTCTCGGCTTCGGGCAGATTGTTGTCGACCTTGATGTTCTTGAACATCTGGTCGGCAAAGCCGAGTTTCTTGGCGATCAGGTACATGACCTCGAGATCGTCCTTGGATTCGAAAATCGGCTTGACGATTTGATCGCCCCACTGCAGGGCGCGGTTCGACGCCACGCGGGAGCCCTTGCATTCGAACTGCGTGGCCACCGGCAACAGATAGGTGCCGTCCTTGCGCCCGGCCTCGACCGACAGCGATGCCCAGGTGGTGGGATGCGGATCGGCGATCACCAACAGGTCGAGCTTGGCCAATCCTTTCAAGGATTCCGGGATGCGGGTAATGCTGTTGCTGGCGTGGCCCTGCACGAACATGGCCCGCACGTTGTCTTTCTGGGCGACCTGATCCTTCGGCAACAGAACCGCGTCGAACCACCGGGTCAGCGGAATCCCCGGCGTTTCCATGATCTTCTTGTCGACGAAGCGGCCCTGCAGGTAATCGTAGTCGACCTGCCACACGCGCGACCAGTGCTTCCAGGCGGCTTCAGTGAGGCCGTAGTAGAACGGCAAGGTCACGATATCGAGGCCGACATCGGTCGCGCCCTGCACGTTATCGTGGCCGCGGAAGATGTTGGCGCCGGTGCCCGGCGCTCCGACATTGCCGGTCAGCAGCAATGCGATGCAGCTCGCGCGCACGTTGGCGGTGCCGACGGTGTGCTGGGTCTGGCCCATGCACCAGATCAGCGTCGCCGGCTTCTGGGTCGCAAACATTTGCGCGACGCGCTTGAGCTGCTCGCCCGGAACGCCGCTGACCCGCTCGACTTCGTCGGGCGTCCACTTGTCGATTTCCTTCTTGACGTCATCGAAGCCGTAGACGCGCTGCTTGATGAACTCCTTGTCCTCCCAGCCATTCTGCACGATGTGCCACATCATGCCGTAGAGCACGGGGATGTCGGTGCCGGGTCGCAGCCGCACATATTCGGTCGCATGCGCGGCGGTGCGCGTCAGGCGCGGGTCGATGACGATGACGTTCGCCTTGTTGAGCTCGGCGCCCTCGAGCAGGTGCTGCAGAGACACCGGGTGCGCTTCCGCCGGATTGCCGCCCATGATGATCTGGGTCTTGGCGTTGCGGATGTCGGTATAGCTGTTGGTCATCGCGCCGTAGCCCCAGGTATTGGCCACGCCGGTGACGGTGGTGGAATGACAGATGCGCGCCTGATGATCGGTGTTATTGGTGCCCCAGAACGCTCCGAGCTTGCGGAACAGGTAGGAGCCTTCGTTGGTCATCTTCGCGGAGCCGAGCCAGTAGACGGCATCGCCGCCCGACTTGGCGCGGATGTCGAGAATCTTGTCGCCGATCTCGTTGATCGCCTGATCCCACGAGATACGGGTCCACTGGCCGCCCGCCATTTTCATCGGATATTTGAGGCGGCGCTCGCCGCTGACCAGTTCGCGCACCGAGGCGCCCTTGGCACAATGCGAGCCGCGATTGATCGGGCTGTCCCAGCTCGGCTCCTGGCCGATCCACACGCCATTCGCCACTTCGGCCGTTACCGTGCAGCCGACCGAGCAATGGGTGCAGATGCTTTTTCTGATGGTGACCTGCGCGCCGGCGGGCGGCGGCGGGCCGGCTTCGGCCTTGCGCACCGCGCCGAGCGACAGCGCGCCGACGCCGGCGAGGCCGCCGGCGAGGCCGGAGCGGCGCAAGAAGCTGCGGCGATCGAGGCCGCGTTCGCTTGTCTGATCCGCCGAGAACGCGCCACGGCGCGCCTGACGTTCGGTCCTTCTGATCAGCACGGCCGCCTCCCCTATTTCGTCGGATAGCGATTGACGCGGTAGTAATTCTGCACGTCGGCAGAGTTCGGCTGGTAGCGCGACTTGCGCTTTTCGTCGTCGCTCACCTGCGCCGCCGCCGGTTCGATCAAGGTCGACGAACCGGCCACCGCCGCGCCGGCGCCGACACCGAGCACGCGCAACACGTCACGCCGACGCACCGCCTCTTTCTTGGCGCTGGGTGCTTGCTTCCGCCCTTGAGTGCTCATCGTACTCTCCTTGGGCTCGCCGCGTTTTCAAGCGGCAAGCGTAAAGGCCTCATTTTCGATTGCGACGAAGATCCGGCCGAGCGCCGCGATGCGGCGATAGAATTCGGCCGCGCGCGCCTGTTCGAGATCGGCGAAGAAGCGGCCGATCCACGGCGCCAAATGCTTTTCGAAAAACTCGCGGTCGGCGCCCGGCGCGGTGCCGAAGCGGCCGTCGATCAGCCCGGCCATCACCTCGCAAAGCACCGCGGCATGGTCTTCCGGATCGCTGTAGCCGTTGACGCGCTCGATGCCGAAGCGCTCCAGATCGGCGCGCACCCGCGACAACGGCCGTTCGTTGAGGAAGCCGGTGAGATAGAAGGAGGCATAAGGCAACAACTCGCCGCGGCCGATGCCGATGAAGAGGTCGAAAAACTCACGTTCGATGCGCTCGACATCGGCCGCCGCGGCGGCTTCGCCAAGCGCGGCCTGTGCCAAACCGAGCGGCGAGGCATCGCCGCGCAACGTGGCAAGCCGCGCTATGAACTCGGCGTCGGGGGCGCGCGCGAGCAAGACTGCAAGCAGCGCATATTGCCGCGAGCGCTCAACTTCAATGTCGTCGCTCTGCGAAGGCGGGACGGTATCGTCGGCAACTGGCGCGCCATAGAGATCCGGGCGCAACATGCCGCGGTGCACGCCGGTGGCGGCCTCGACCGCGATCACGCGCTCGGCCGGAACGCGGATCCAGTTCGATACCGAGGGTTGAGCAATGCCGATCTTGCGGGCGAGCGCACCTACGCCGCCGGCGGCTCGAATCGCTGCTTCAATCCCGGGGTCCCGCATCCTTTTTCATTATTCTTGTTTCAGACAACGCTGGCGGGAAGACTAGGCTTGCGCGGCGGGAACGGTCAATAGCCGCGGACTATGGTTTGACAGCTACTTTGGTAAGGCCCCGCCGTGCTTGCGCGTGGCAAGACCCCGCTCTTCGGCGGCCAAATTATTTTGCGGTGCAGCATGACTTTCGGCGTCACCCGGGGGGTTCAGCGGCGAAGCCGAGAGACTTTCGGCCACAGAACCGGCTAGCGCCGGTACGTCAGGCTCCGCCACATCACTATTCGCTTGCGACGTCCCTTCGGAGATGGCGCTGTCGCTTGCCTCCGCGAAGTTTTGCAGCGCCTCGGTGGGCGTTTCGCCAAACAGGCGCGCCACCATACCGCGGATTTCTTCGCTCAATTCCAGCGAGCCGAAGCCGGGCACTGAATCGGGATTGGTGAAGTCCCACTGGTTTTCGGCAATCCCGACGAAATCGCGGATCGCCGGATCGCTGGTCCAGGCGCGGCGAAGCGCCGCACGCGTGAGCTCGGCCGGCACGCCGGGAGCGAGGAAGGCGCGGATATCGGTCGTCCCGTCGATCGATTCGATCGGCGGCAGGTTTTTTGGATCGAACAGGGTGGGCGGTTCGACCGGCGCCTCAGCTGGCCGCGGCGGCTCTGCTTCGCCGGCTTGCGACGGCGGCGGCGACGGCGCCTCCACGCCATCATCCGGATCGGTGATGCCGAGCTTGCGGCGCGACCAGCGCTGCAAAAAATCCTGCACGGATTTCTCCGGCGTCGGTTTTTCCGGCCCGCTCATGACGGATCCTTGACGCGCGCGCGCCGCGCCAAAACTTCGGGATCGGCGCGATCGCGCTTGCGCTTGCTGAACGCAGCGTTCTCGACGTGGTGCTCGGCGACGAACGCTTCGATGGCGTCGCGGATCGGTCCTGGCATCGGCAGCGCCTCGACCAGATCAGTGCCGATGGTGGCGAATGCCTCGCCCTCGCTCGGATCGGCCGTTACGGCAACCACCGTGAACGGCGGCTCGCCTTCGGTCGGCCGCAGCACCGCCCACAGCATCGGCTCGCCCGTTGCGAGATTATCGCGATAGAGAGCGGTGTCGGAGCGGTACAGCGAGATCTCGGCGCCGCCGGCATAAAACGTCGTGCGATCGGCTTCGGCATCAAGCAACGTCCAGGGTACGGCATCCGGCTCGCCGGCCAGCACAGCGCTCGGCCGCCAAATGAAATCGGCCCACGCGCTCCTTGACCTGCGGCGTTCGACCACGACGCCGACTGCGAGACGCAAGAGCGGTTCGGCGGCGCTCATGCCACGGCCGTTGGCTCGCGGATCGGCAAACCGGTCAGCACGTTCTGCGGCTTCATGCGCAGCACTCTCTCCGCATTCATGGCGAGGATAAGATAAACCGGCTCGTCGGCAAGGTGTTCGAGCGCGATGCTGCGATCGGCAAAGGTGAGTCGAAACACCGCAACGATGGCGGCGCGTTCGTCTTGGTCGAGCGCACCGCCGCGCCACAGCGCGTCGCCAAGCCGGGACCCCTCGGCATCGAGCCCCACATACCAGGACAGCGCCACGTCGCCGGGCTCGCGCAGCGGCTCGATGGTGACCGCGACGCCGAGCAAATGCGCGATCCAACGCTCGAGCACCGCGGCAAGCGCAGAAAGCCCGCGACGCCCGGCGCTGAGATCGAGCGCCATATCGAACCGGTCGCTGCGCTCCCAATAGGCTGCCGCGTTGTCATCGTTGAGCACGTCGACATCGTCGGTCAGCGGCAAGCCGAGCATGGCGACGAGCGGCGATTGCGTGGCACCGCCGAGATGCTCGTCATCGGCTGTGATCAGCGCGCCATCATGAAAGGTCAGCCGCTGCGGGCGAAACAACATCTCGGCGGCGCGCAGCAGATAGACATCGTCGGTGCCGTCGAGCACGTTGCGTAGGATCACGTGCACAAGCTGATCGAGGAATAAAACCGGCGCCCGCTTGCCTTCGCGGACCAGCGCGAGATACGCAGCTTCGATCGTGTCGTGCGCAACGAGATGATCGCGAAACGCGATCATCTGTTGCCAGTTTTCCCGCGCATCGGCATCGACAATCGCCGCGATCTCGTCCGGCCGCACCGGCCGCCGCGGATTCTTTAACAGTGCCGCATGCAGCGTTTGCTCGGCGGCGCAGGCTTCGGCGGGCGGCGCAAGTTCCGGGCGCGCCAGGTAGACTTTGAGGAATTCGTCAGTCACCGCGAGACGGCCCCGCGCATCGCGGTCGAGCAGATGATGGCCGCAAGACAGCCAGTAATCGTTCATGGCTTACTCACCGCCGCGGTCCGCCAGTAGCCGGGTCGAGCCATGACGGCTGCGTGAGCGCGGCAACGAGCGGGCGGTGCTCGACTGGCGTCTTGCCAGTACGACGGACCAACAGGTCACCATTATCGGCAATGTCGCGGCGCGCGCCTTTTTCCGGCACCAGGCGGGACAAATAGCTCTTGGCGATTTCGGCAAAGCCGTCCTGCTGCCAGGTGTCGATGGCGACCATCAGATGCCGTGCAAAGCTTTCGACGAGGCGGCCAGAGCCAAGATCGACAAAACCCTCGTCGTCGAGCGCGGCGGCGAGCGGATTGAGCCCCGGCTCGTTCTCGCCGATCGCGACGGTACGGATCATGCCGGCAAACACCAGCCATGGCGGGGCCGCGTCTTCCTTGGCGTCGGCCGGCCAGGCGAGCCGCCCGCCGCCAACCAACCCGCCGTCGACCAGGAGCGCGTCGGGCCAGGCGATGGCGATCGGCTTCTCCGGCGGCGCGTGCACGGCGAGCGTGTCGGCGAGCGCCGCCATGCCGGCGTAGATCGCGCGCCGCGCCGCGCGCAGCGGCTCCTCGGGTTCCAACACCACGGCGAACTCGGCCAGATCGAACCGGCCGACGTGAACGAGCGTACCGGCGCCTTCCCTGCCGGCAACCGCGACCGCATGCGCGAACGCGTCGCCGACCTCGCGCAGCGCAACGGCGCGGAACGGCGGCGGCAGGTCGAGGCCGCCGGGACTGGTACGGCGCGGGCGCGTTTGAGTATCGAGCGGCATGGCAAATGGCGTGCAAGTGGCGTTGATGTCGCGGACTCGTCCTTTCCCCTCATTATAACTATAAGACGTGCAGCGCGGGAACCGGCCCGGTCCCGCTGCCGACGTTTCAACATGACCACAGACCGGCGCAAACGCATTCTCTTGTGCTCGTGCGAGGACACGATGCCGCTCGACCCCGAGGCGGTGCGGCGCGGCTGTCGCGGCACCGAGGTCAAAACCGGGCGGCAGCTGTGCCGCGCCGAGCTGGAACGCTTCCGCGACGAGGCGCACGCTGGCCCGCTGGTCGTCGGCTGCACCCAGGAGGCGCCGCTGTTTGGCGAAACCGCCGGGGCCGACGCCGATCTCACCTTCGTCAATGTCCGTGAAACCGCCGGCTGGTCGGCGCAGGCCGCCGATGCAGGGCCGAAAATGGCCGCGCTCGTCGCCGCGGCGAGCGAGCGCGATCCCGAAGTTCCGTTCGTCAGCCTGACCAGCGACGGCGTCATTCTGATCTACGGCCGCGATGACAAGGCGATCGAAGCCGGCATGCTGCTGAAAGACCATCTCGACGTCACGGTGCTGCTGAGCCGCCCGCAAGACATCACGCCGCCGCGGGTCAGCGACTTCCCGGTGGCGAAAGGCACGATCCGCTCGGCGACCGGGCGGCTCGGTGCCTTCGATATCGTGGTCGACGATTTCGCGCTGGCCGCGCCGTCATCGCGCGGCGCGCTCAGCTTCGGCCCGGCGCGCGACGGCGCCAAATCGCGCTGCGACATCGTGCTCGACCTGTCCGGCAATCCGCCGCTGTTTAGCGCGCCGGATTTGCGCGACGGCTATGTGCGCGCCGAGCCGCGCGATCCGGCGGCGCTGATGCGCGCCGTGCTCAAGGCCCGCGATCTGGTCGGCACCTTCGACAAGCCGCGCTACATCACGTTCACCGCCGATTTATGCGCGCATTCGCGCTCGCGCATCGTCGGCTGCCACCGTTGCCTCGATCTGTGCCCGACCGGCGCCATCGCGCCGGACGGCGATCACGTCACGATCGATGCCGCGATCTGCGCCGGCTGCGGCGAGTGCGCGGCCGCGTGCCCGACCGGCGCCGCCGCCTACGCGCTGCCGCCGGCCGATATTTTGCTGCGCAAGCTGCGCGCCCTGCTCGGCACCTACCGTGACGCCGGCGGCAGCAACGCCATCGTGCTGCTGCACGACGAGCACGGCAGCGAACTGATCGACGCGCTGGCGCGCCACGGCGCCGGCCTGCCGGCTAACGTGCTGCCACTCGCGGTCAACGAGGTGACGCAGATCGGACTTGAAGCGATTGCCGCCGCGTTCTGCTACGGCGCGAGCGACGTGCGCATCGCGTTGCGGGCAAAACCGCGTCACGACATTGCCGGCCTGCGCCAAACCGTCGGCTTCGCCGCGCCGATCTTAGATGCGCTCGGTTTCGGCTCGGTCGAGACAATCGAGACCGACGACCCCGACGCGCTCGGCGCCGGGCTTGCAATCACGCCGCACGCGTCCGCGCCGCGGCCGGCGAGCTTCACGCCGTTCGGCGGCAAGCGCGAGGTGCTGCTCTTGGCTTTGCGCGAACTGCAGCGCGCCGCGCCAACGCCAGTCGATGTCATCGCGCTGCCTGCCGGCGCGCCGTTCGGCGCCATTGCGGTCGACAAAGCCGGCTGCACGCTCTGCCTCGCCTGCGTCAACGCCTGCCCGACCGGCGCGCTCGGCGACGATCCGGAGCGGCCGCTGTTGCGCTTCCGCGAGGATGCCTGCGTGCAGTGCGGGCTGTGCAAGGCGACCTGTCCGGAAAAGGTCATCACCCTCAAGCCGCAGATCGATTTTGCCGCGGTCACCGCACCGGCGCGCGTGCTCAACGAGGAGGAGCCGTTCGCCTGCATCCGCTGCGGCAAGCCGTTCGGCGTCAAAAGCACCATCATGGCGGTGAGCAAAAAGCTCGAAGGCCGGCACTGGATGTATGAAGCCGGCTCGAAACGGCTCGACCTGATCAAAATGTGCGACGACTGCCGCGTCATCGTCGTCAGCGAGGAAGAGTTCGACCCGCACGCCGCGCCGCAGCGCCCGACGCTGCGCACCACGGATGATTATTTGCGGGAACGGGAAGCGCGGGTGAAGAGCAAAGAGTGAGCGGCGGGATAATAGTGCCACTAGAGCGTCATTTCGCCGCCCCTAAATCCGCGCTAAATTCGCATTGATAGAGGACATTCCGCATGGCCCCGAACACCCTAGTCATTCGCAACGGCATCCTGATCGACGGCTCAGGCGTGGCGGCGCGGCGCAACGACGCTATCGTCGTCGAAAGCAACCGCATCAAGCACGTCGGCGCGCTACCGCCGGACGTTTCGCTCGACGACCGCCGCAACGTCGCGGTGATCGACGCCGCCGGGCAATGGATCATGCCGGGGCTGATCGACGCGCACTGCCACGTCTCCTACGGCTATCCGGTGGTCAAGGGCGAAGGCAAAGGCCGCGGCACGACGCGGCCGGAATTTTCGACGCTGAAGGCCGCGCGCAGCGTGCAAAAGGTGCTGCGCTCCGGCGTCACCGGCATTTCGGTGCCGGGCGGCACCTGGTTCACCGACGTCGGCGTGCGCGACGCCATCAAGCTCGGCCTGATGGAAGGTCCGCGCATGTACGTCGCCGGCCGCATGATCGTCACCTACGGCTGCATCGAGGACGATGAGCCGTCATGGGAAGGCACGCCCGATCATTCGATCGGCAAATTGTGCAACACCGCTGCCGAGATGGTCACCGAGGTGCGGCGCCAGGGCAAGCACGGCGTCAACTTCATCAAGATGGCGGACAGCCGCTCCGGCGAATCGCAGATGCTGGCGCGCGAAGAAATCGCCGCGGTGGTGGCCGAGGCGCATCGCCGCAATCTGCGTGTCGGCATCCACTCGCGCGGCGCCGGCTCGACCCGCGCCGCCGCCGAAGCCGGCGTCGACTGGATCATCCACGCCGATCTCGCCACCGACCACGATCTCGATGCGGTCGCCAAGGCCGGCATGCCGATCATTCCGACCGCGACCTTCCTCGCCATGGTGGTCGAGCTCGGCACCAAGGTCGGCGCCGAGCAGGTACAGCTCGACATCAACCGCATGAAGCGGCATTTCGAGGCGCTTTGCCAGCTGATGCACAAGGCGCGCAAGCTCGGCATCAAGCTGTTGGTCGGCACCGACACCGGCAATAACACCTTCATGCGCTACGGCGAAGTGCACGCCAAGGAGCTGGAGATTTTCGTCAAATACGGCGGCTACTCGCCGCTCGAGGCGATCAGCGCGGCGACCCGAGACAACGCCTACGCGATCGGCCTGCAAGGCGAAGTCGGCGAGCTGAAGCCTGGCAAGCTCGCCGACCTGATCGTGCTCGACCGCGACCCGCTCGCCGATATCACCGTGCTGCAGGGCGGCAAGCACCTGACGCACGTTATCAAGGACGGCAAGGTCGTTGATCTGGCGCCGCGCGAGGAGGCGCTGACATTCCGCGAAGCGGCGGAATGATCACTTCACTCCGCGTGTCCCCGCGCGAGCGGGGCCGCAGATGTTTGAAAGCTCTGGATTCCCGCATTCGCGGGAATGAGCGCAATCGATCAGGCGGACGCAGCCTGAGCGAGTCTGCGGCTGGCGGCTTCACCACCGCCGAAGATGAGCGCGTCGATGCTGTACGGTCCGGCACCGAAAGCGACGACGAACAGCATGCCGCCCATCATCGACAGATGCCCGTAGAAATAGGCGTGCTGGGTGTTCGCCGCGGCGCCGGTGAACGCCCAATACGGATGGAACAATACGGCCAGCGTCAGCGTATAGAAGAACAGCGCCAGCGCCACCAGCCGCGCCAACAGGCCGACGATCAGCAAGGCGCCGCCGCCGATTTCGAGCGCGACCACGCCCCACACCAGATCGCCGGCATAAGGAATGCCGTGGTTCGCCATATGGGCGGACGTCGCCGCGATGGCGCCGAGCTTGCTGATCCCCGCCAGCACGAAGATCAGCGCGATCAGAATGCGACCTAATAGCGGCAGGGGTTTGAGTAGCGGATGCATCGAAACTCCTCGTCTTGTGCGCCGCGCGCCCATATAACAAGTGGGCCGACGTTGAAGAGACAGCCTCGCGGGAAAGTGATGCGGTCTGATTGTTACGTTCGCGACCGTAAACGCGCCGTCACTTTGTAGCCTTCTCCAAAAACGCGACCAGCGCCGCGCGATCGGCGGCGGAGTTGATGGTCTGCTGCGGCATCTTGGTCCCGGGCGTGTAAGTGGCGGGACCGACTTCGAACAGTTTCGCCACGGTCTGCGGCGTCCACACGATGTCGAGCTTTTTAAGCGCCGGCGAAAAATTGTAGCCGGGCAGCGTGGCGATGCGCCGCCCGAACAGGCCGGCAAGGGTCGGCCCGGCGCGTGGGCCTTCGTCGGCGTTGAGCGTGTGGCACGCGACGCAGGCGCGAAACACCGCCGCGCCGGGATCGCCCGCGTAAGCCGCCAGCGGATCGGCCGGGCCGCCGACGGTCACGTCGCCGATCGGTTCGCCGGTCACGGCGTCCCAGCGGCGGATGATGCGGTCGGCGCCGCCGGTCAACAGCGTGCGGTTATCGGGAAAGAACGCCGCCGACCACACCGGCAGACCGGGGCCGACGAGCGTGCGCGCCACTGCGCGCTTGCTGCGATCGATCAGCGCCACGGCGCCGCGAATGCCGGCGGCGGCGACAAGCGCGCCGTCGCGCGAGACGGCGAGCGCGATGATCGGCGTGTCGCCGGCCGCGATCGTGGCGCGCAGGTCGCCGGCCGGCGACAATACGTAGACCTTGCCATCGGCACCGGCGCAAAAAATTTCGCCGTCCGGCGCCACCGCAACAGCGTTGAGCGGCGTCGGCAGGGTGACGATGATCGGCGCCGCACCCGTGCCGCCGCCAAGCGGCCACAGGCGCAAGGTCGCGTCGTAGCCGACCGAGACCAGCGCGCGGCCGTCGGGCAAAAAGGCGACGCCGTTGACGTTTTGCTGATGCCCTTCGAGCACCTGGGGCGCCCCGCCAGACGCCCCGCCGGCGAGCGGCCACAGCCGCACGGTGCGATCCCACGACGCCGATGCCAAGTTCTTGCCGTCGGGCGACACCGCGAGCGCCACGATCGGCGCGCTGTGACCGGCCAGCACGGTGCGCGGCTGCGTCTCGCCGGCGGTCCACAGCGCGATGCGCGCATCGGCGCTCGCCGTCGCGATGCGGCCGTCGGGCAACAAAGCCACCGCGTTGACCGCGCCGTCGTGAAAGCGCAGCACTTGCCGCGCCGTGTTGGTCTTGAGCGACCAGATGATCGCCGACGTATCGAAGCTGCCGGACACCGCAGTTTCGCCGTCGCGCGACAGCGCCAGCGCCCGCACCGGGCCGCCATGGCCGCGCAACTGCGCCTGCGCGGGGACCGCGATGAGCGCCAACAAACAAACCAGCAAAACGCGTTGCACCATGGCTCTTCAAGTCACATTACGCGACCCGTGTTCCTGTTTTAGCCGAACTCGGGACCGGCGACCACGAAAGTGCGGGCGACGTCGCCGAACGGCGCACTGCGGCCCAGCGCCATGCGCAGAAACGGCCGCTGCACCGTGAAGCCGCACTCGCGCAGCAGCGCGCCGAGCTTCAGCCAACGGTCGGCGGCGTCGAGGAAGACCGGGCCGCTTGTCGCGCCAAGCGCTGCACTCAGCAAGGCCGTCGCGGCATCCTCATCGACGGCGATGATCGGCCCGATCTGGGTGGCGATGCGGCCGGGTCGCGCCAGCGCGAAACCGCTCCCGTCTTTCGTGATAAAGGCAAGCTCCGGGGCGCGGGCAAAAAAGCTCTGCAGCAAGAACGCGCGCGGCGCGCCGAACGCGGCCGCGTCGATTTTGATCACGCTCGCCAAGTCGTCGGCTTGCATGGGCCGCACGCCAACCGGCAGCGCCATGCCCGCATCGCCCTGCCCTTGCCAGCGGGTCAGTGCAAACGTCGGCACAAAGCCGAGCGGGCGATAGACGCGCTCGCCGGCCGGCGTGGCGTCGAGCACCGCCACAAGACCGCGCCGTTTCAGTTCGGCGCAGCAGGTTTCCAGAATGCCGGTGCCGATCCGCTGGCGACGGCGCGCAGCACTGACCAGCACCATGCTGACCCAGGCGAAGTTTTGCGAGAAAGGCAGGATCGCGCCGGTCGCGGCCGGACAGCCGCCATCGCCCGCCAGACCGAACACCGTGCCGTGGCGCACGAACAGGCGCCAATCGTCCGCCGTCTGATTCCAGCCGGCCTCCGCCGACAGTGTCATGCAGCCGGCGATGTCGCTTTCCGTCAGGACCGCGAGCGGCAAAGCCTCAGTAGACGCCATCGCGGACCTCGTAGTGGGTCGGCTTGTTGAAGCTCGGACGATCGCGCACCACCCAGTCGGCGACCCAGTCGATCATCGTCGCAAGTTTAATGCGCGGCTCGCCTAACAGCCGCACCACTTGCGCTGTATTGGTAAGCCATGCGGTGGGCGCTTCCGTGCCGACAACGCGCGGCGTCTTGCCGAGCCGCGTGGCGAATTCTTCGGCCAACCAGCGCACCGCAATCGTCTGCGGCCCCGACACGTTGAGCGGCGTGGTCGGCGTCGTGACGTGGCGCAGCAGGCGCAGCGCCTGCGCGTTGGCGTCGCCCTGCCAGATCACGTTGACGTGGCCCATGGTAACGTCGATCGGCGTTGCATCGCGCACCTTGCAGGCGACGTCGAACAGCACGCCATAGCGCATGTCGATCGCGTAATTGAGCCGGAACAGCCGGCCAGGCGTGCCGTGCTTCTGCGAAAAATAGTCGAACATGCGCTCGCGGCCGATGCACGAGGCGGCGTAGTCGCCGGGGCCGGCGAGCGGCATGTCCTCGCGCGCGCCACCGCTCTCGACAGGAACGAACGGATAGACGCAGCCGGTCGAGAACGCGACAATGCGCGACGCGCAAAAATGCTCAGCGACCAGTGCCGGCACGTGCACGTTCATGGCCCAGGTCAGCGCCGGATTATCTTGCGCGCCGAATTTGCGCCCGGCCATGAAGATGACGTTGGCGAGGCGCGGCAGCTTTTGCACGGCGGCGCGATCCAACAGATCGCAGGCGATGGTTACGACACCGCACGCCTCGAGCTTGTCGCGCAATCCGGCTTCACTGAACCGGGCGACGCCGATGACGCGCTTGTCAGGCGCCGCGTTACGGGCCAGCCGCGCTAGGGTCGGCCCCATCTTGCCGCCGACGCCGAGCACGATGATATCGCCGTCGATCGCGGCAAGGTCGGCGGCGAGCACCCGGCTCGGCCGCGTCAGGAAATCGTCGAGGTCTTCGGGCCCATCGAACCGCGACGGCAAGGGCGCATCGTCGAGCCAAACGGTCATAGACGCCGCTGCGCCGCGCGCCCTATTCCGCCGCCTGGCGTGGCGGCGCGCGCATCGATTCGAGTCCGTCGACAGCTGTCGCGGAAATCGTGGTGCGCACCATGTAGCGCGGCTCGTTCGCCGGCCACGGCCGGCCGCGGTGCATGGTGGCGCGGTTGTCCCACATCACCACGTCGCCCTTGCTCCAGCTGTGCTGGTAACTGCATCCCGGCACAGTCGCCGCCGCCATCAAGTCACCGAGCAGCTTCTGCGCCTCCTTCAGCTCCATGCCCTCGATCGCATACGTGTGAGAGGCGAGGTACAGCGCCTCGCGGCCGTTGGTCGGATTGCGCCAGATGAGCCGCCAGCACTGCGGCGGCAGGGCCGCGCGCTCTTCGGGACTCGCCAGGCCGGGCGCGATCTTGCCGCGCGAATAAGCGTAATCGTGCCAGGCGAACGCGTGGCGCAGCTTTTGCTGCAGCGGCGGCTCGAGCCGTTCGAAGGCAAGCCGGGTCGAGACGAACTCGGTCTCGCCGCCGCGGCCCGGAATGATACGCGACGACAGCACCGAAGCCAGCGCCGGCACGCGCTTGAACGGGCTGTCGGTGTGCCAGAGCTGATTGGCCTTGTTGCGCAGCGCCAGACGATGATCCTCGGGCACCACATTGCCATTGTCGTCGAGCGTCTTGAGGATGACCAGATTGGTGCCGTGGCCCTCCGAGCCGACCTTGGTGACTTCCAGCGGCCCAAAATGGCGCGAAAACGCAATTTGCGTCTCGTCAGGGACGTCCTGATCGCGGAATACCAGAACCGAATGCTCCTCGAACGCCGCGCGCACCTCTTTGTAGGTGGCCTCGCTCGCCGCCACGTCGCTAAGCGTCACGCCGCGCAACTCGGCGGCAAAGCCGGGACCCAGCGGGATGATCTGCATTTGATGAATCCTCCGTCGTTTGCCTCGTTTGCGCGAATCTCCATCAAAAACGGCGCGTGGACAAGCGCGCACCCGCCGTCATTTTTCGAGGTCTATGCCTTTAGTTTCCGGCGTAAGCAGAATCGCGATAATGGCCGCCACTGCGTACGCCATCACCAATCCCCCGATGTATGGATAGGCGCCCTTAACGCCGTAGGCGGCAAGGATTTGCCCGGCGATGATCGGAATAAGTCCGCCGCCGTAGACCTGCGCGATCTGATAGCCGGCACTGGCACCGGAGGCGCGATAACGAGTCGGGAAATTCTCCGTATAGAACGTCGGGATCGCGCCGTAGCCGAAGCCGAACACGAAGCCGAAGCCGATGATGTCGCCGAGCGTCGCCAGCCAGAAATTGCCGGTGCTGATCAGATAGAAATTCGGCACGGCGAAGAGGAGGAACACGATCGCGGCGATCAGCAGGATCGTGCGCCGGTTGATATAGTCGGCGAGCAACGAGCCGAGGATCATGAACACCAGCATGAAGGCGGCTGCGATCAGGCCGATGACCTCGGGCGTCGAGCCGGCAAAGCCGACTTGCTTCATGTAGTTGGTGCCGAATACGAAGTAGAGGAAGAACGCGCCGCCGAACATGGCGTTCACCAGCGACGTGCGCAGGATGGTCCCCGGCATTTCCTTCCACACCTGCAGGGCGGGATTTTGCAGGATCGCGATCTGGTTCTTGTGCTGCTCGAAGATGAAGCTGTCCATGGTGCGCGTGCGGATGATCAGGCCGACGATCGCCACCAGGAAGCCGACGATGAAGAAGATGCGCCAACCCCAGGCGTTGAAGTCGGCGGGCGACATCAGCGACTTGACGAGGATCACCGAGCCGAAGCCGAGCAACAGCCCGATCGGGATGGCGAAGCCGACCCAGGCGCCCCAGAACGCACGGTACTTCGACCGCGCCGCCTGCTCGACCACCCAGGTCGAGGCGGTGCCGAACTCGGCGCCGAAGCTTATGCCTTGCAGCAACCGGAAAATGACCAACAGCACCGGCGCGATGCCGCCGATGGTCTCGTAGGTCGGGGTCAGGCCGATGGCTAGCGTGCTGAGCCCCATCAGCACCAGCGCATAGACCAATGCATCCTTGCGCCCGTAGCGGTCGGCGATATAGCCGAAGATGTAGGCGCCGACCGGCCGGATGATGATGCCGAGCCCGTACGTGGTGATCGCCGCCGCTGCGCTTTTGAGACCCGGCTCCCTGAAGAAGATTTCGGGCCAGACCGTCGCCGCGATCACGCCGGTGACGAGAAAGTCGTATTGCTCGATCACCGAGCCGACGATGCTCGCCAGCGCGACCTTGTAGATCTGACTGACGGTCGGAGTCGCAACGGCGTCGCTCATTTTACCCCCTACTCGGCTGGCGTTCGCTTCGGTACCGCCCCGGCGATTATTGCAAATTCCCAAGCGGCGGGCCAGCGAGCCGGGCCGGCGCTTCGCCCGCTGCGAATGATTGCGGCGTCGGCGCCTTGTCGCTCGGGACGGCGTGCGATAATTGTTCCATGAAGACGTAACCGGCACATGATCGTGATGCAGCAAGACCTGTCGCGCTTCGTCCAACCCGGCCGCGTGCATCGGCACATCTACACCGATCCGGCGATTTTCGAGCTGGAAATGCAACGCATTTTCGGGGTCGCCTGGATCTATGTCGGCCACGAAAGCCAGGTGAAAAATCGCGGCGATTACCTGCGCAGCTTCATCGGCCGCAAGCCGGTGGTGCTGGTGCGCGACGGCGAAGGAAAAATTCGCGTCATCCATAACCAGTGCGCCCATCGCGGCTCGCTCGTGGTCGCCAACGACAAGGGCAACACCGACGAGTTCCAGTGCTGCTACCACGGCTGGACCTATCATCTCGACGGTCGGCTCAAGGCAGTGCCGCTACAGCACGGCTATCCGCGCGATTTCGATCCGAAGAACCCGAACACCGCGATGCTGGCCGTGCCGCGCGTGCAAAGCTATCGCGGCTTCGTGTTCGCCAGCGAAGCGCCGGATGGCCCAAGTCTGGAGGATTTTTTGGGCCACATGGCCAGCTCGCTCGACGACATGGTCGATCGCGCGCCGGACGGCGAGATCGAGGTCGCCGGCGGCACGTTCCGGCACGCCTACGACGCCAACTGGAAGCTTTATCTGGAAAACCTCTGCGACGCCGCGCACCCCTGGTTCACCCACCGCTCCTCCATCGACGCCGCCCAGCAGCAATCCGACCAGGTTTTTTCCGACGGCTCCGGCGAGATCGCGATCCGGCAGATGCGTCAGAACGGCGCGCCGTACAGCTTTTGGGAAACGCAGGTCGGTATCTGGACCTATCCGAACGGCCACTCCTACCTCGGCGATTATCACGACGACGCCAAGCTCGTCGCGGCGCTGCAAGATCCGCTGTTCCGCGACTACATCGCGGCGATGGAGGAGAAGAAGGGCAAAGCGGAGACCCGGCGCGTTCTCGAAGTGCGGCGCTGGAACAGCAACATTTATCCGAACCTGTCGTTCATGAGCCAGTTTCAGCAGCTGCGCGTGGTGCATCCGGTCGCAGTCAACCGCACCGTGGTCCACACCTACAATTTCCGGCTCAGGGGCGCGCCGCCGCAAATGTTCCGCAACACCGTCAGCTTCGCCAACACGGTGAACGGCACCGGCTCGCTGGTGCTGACCGACGATCTTGAAATCTACAATCGCATCGGGCTGGGGCTATCAAGCGAGGGCGCCGAGTGGATCGAGATCGGCCGCGGTTTTGAGACCGACATTGCCGATGCCCATGGCGGCCGACGCGGCAAAAACTCGACGAGCGAGATCTACATCCGCAACATGCTGGACGCCTGGCTCAGCTATATGACCAAGGATGGCCGCGCCGACGCCATGCGCGCTGCGTCGTAAAAGATGGGGCGACGACCGAAAAAACGTGCGCGACGACCGGCGGCCCCGCGACGACCGAGCGTATCCGCCATGCGCGCAACACGCGTTGCCGCGCCGCCGCGGATCGATCTGCGGCGCTGCGAGCAGTTTCTGCTGCACGAGGCGCGCCTTCTCGATGAGGGGAAATTCGACGATTGGCTGGCGCTGTTCACATCGGAAGCCTGGTACTGGGTGCCGAGCGAACCCGATCAGGTCGATCCGGTCGAGACCGTGTCGCTGATCTACGACGACCGGCGCCTTCTGGAAACGCGGGTGCGGCGGCTCTCTAGCCCGCGAATGTATTCGCAGGAACCGCGCTCGCGCACCACCCGCTTGGTCAACAATGTCAGCATCGAGGACGTTGACCTTAACGCCTGCACGGTGCGCTCAAAATTCATGATGATCGAATACCGCCGCGAGCAGCAGCGCCTGTTCGGCGGCACCATGCGCCATCGCCTGGTGCAGCGCGACGGCCGCATCATGGTCGCCTGGAAGCGCGTCGACCTGGTCAATTGCGACGCGCCGCTCGACGGCATCACCGTGCCGTTTTGATCTTTCTCTTTTATTTCCTCCCCCTAAAAGGGGGAGGATGGCGCGAGCGTAGCGAGCCAGGTGAGCAGCAGTTGCGCTCCGCGCTCGCCACAGACCCCCGCCCGATCCGAGCTGCGCTCGGATCGACCTCCCCCTTTCAGGGGGAGGAATAAAATTACGTCCCCGTCGGCCGGTGCAGCGCGGTGCGGGTGCGGTGCGCGGTGAGCCATTTCGAGCGGCCGGCGATCGCCAGCGTGAGAGCGCGCAACGCCGGCGGCCATGTCGTCGGCAGGCCGAGCCAATAGGAAATGCGCTGGGTGTGCTCGGTGAGCGGCCGCTCGCAGCGCTCCCACACGGCGAGCGCGGCCGCCACATCGTTGTCGCGCTCCAAATAGACCCCAAGCGACAGCGCGTTCATCATGGCGCAGCCGCCGCCCTGGCCGATATTCGGCGGCAGCGCGTGCGCGGCGTCGCCGATCATGGCGACTCGGCCGGCCGACCAGCGTTTGAGCCTGATCAGGTCGAAGCGATCGTAGCGGCCCTGCTCGCCGATGCGGTCGATCAGCGCTTGCAGATGCGGAAACGCGCGCTGCCATTCGTCCTTGCGCACCGGCACCGCCTTGGCGGCTTCATCGCTGTCCAGCATCGTGAGTGCGATATAGATCTCGGTTTCGCTGCACGGCGTGTAGAGCACGCGGCGCGTGCCGGACCAGTATTCGATCGTGGTGGCGCGGCCGTCGCTGGCGGCGCGCTCGACGGCGGTCTTTTCCATGAGGAGCCGCGTGCAGCCGTCGATGAGAAATTTGCGCTTCGCCAACAGGCCGAGCGAATCGCGCAGGCGCGAATTGCTGCCGTCGGCGCCGACCACGAGGTCTGCTTTCAATCGCCGGCCGTCGGCGAGCACGAGTTCGCCGGCCGGTGTAGCGCCGATCGCTGCCGATCCGGTGATGATTTCGACGCCGGCGCGCGCCGCCGCGGCAGCGAGCGCATTGATGACGTTCTGGCGCACGATCGAGAAGACGCGGCTGCCGGACCAGCGATGCACCGCGATCAAACGGTCGCGGCCGTCGCGCACTTCACGGGTATGGGCGAACGGCGCGCCCTTCACGGCCTCGGCGTAGGCGCCGACCGCTTCGAGCACGCGCAGGCCGTTCTCGTAAATATAGATGCCGGCGCCTGTCGTGCGCAGCCGATCGGCGCGCTCGTGCACGCGCACGCTCCAGCCGCGCTGCGCCAGCGCGCAGGCCGCGGTCAGGCCGGCAAAGCCGGCGCCGGCAATCTCGGCGTGCCGCTTGCTCATTACGATGAGCTTATTATCATCGACGGCGAACAGGGCAACAGCGGCCCGAGCGGAGAATGATTATGGCCCGATTGCGCCATTTCGCCGTCTGCGTCAGAGACCTCGAGAAGGCGGCTAAATTCTATGAAGACGTGTTCGAGCTCAAACGCATCGCGCGCGAGGACCTCGACATCGGCTCGGCGATCTACATGAGCGACGGCGTGATCAATCTGGCGCTGCTCAACTTCTCGAGCGGCGCCGGCAGCAAGGCTTCGGACCTGAAGGATCCGAAAGCGTTCGTCGGCGCCCACCATTTCGGGTTTCAGGTCGACGATCTCGTCGAGACGCAGAAGCGCATCGAGCAGAATGGCGGCAAGTTCTTCTTCGATCTCGGCGACGAGCGCCACGGCAATTTCGAGCGCAAGTTCAAGGACCCCGACGGCGTAATCTTCGACATTTCCAAGCACGGCTGGCAGGGCACGGATAGCTATAGTAAGCCGTGACGCCGTCATTGCGGGACGCGCCTCAGGCGCGAGCCGGAATCCATAACCACCTCCGTTACAGATAGCGGCTACGATCTTCGAGCCTTCGACGTTCGTGGTTATGGATTCCGGGCCTGCGGGCTTCGCCCGCGTCCCGGAATGACGCACCGCTACTCGACGAACTGATTAGTATATAGCTCATCCACCGGAGACTTTTTCTGGATGATGCCCTTGGCCAGATAAAAATCCTGCAGCTTGGCGACGCGCTCGGGATCGACCGCGCCGAGCACCTTTTGGCCGGGATAGATCAGCTTGTCGTAATAGGCGAACGCTTCCTTGACCTGATTTTCTTTGCCGATCCATTCCGGCACGAATTTCACGAAATCGACAGCGGACTTGTCGGGATCGTCCATGATGTCCTTCATGCCGTGGAGCGCCGCTTTGACGAAGGCGCGAACGAGCTCCGGCCGGTTCTTGATGGTGTCGTCGGACGCGGCGACCGCCTGCGCCATGTGCGGAAAGAACTCGTCGGTCGGCAGCACGTTCACGGCAACGCCGGCGGCCTCGACCGGAGGAATCCAGTCCGGCACGCCGGCCATGCCGACCGATTTTCCGGTCGCCACCATCTGCCACACGCCGACCGGCCCGGCGGATTCGATGTTGACGTCGTTCTGCGTCAGCCCGGCGCTCGCAAGGAGCCCGAGCAGCGCATAGAACGTGGTGTCCTGATACGACATCACCGTGATGGTCTTGCCCTTGAGATCGGCGGGTTTTTGGATGCCGGAATCCTTGCGCACCACGAGCTGCATAAAGCCCTTGCCGCCGAACAGGCAGACGATCTTCACCGGCACGCCGTTCTGCCGGACCACGATCGGCGCATCGGCGACGATGCCGCCGAGCGGCGCATTGCCGGCGCCGACCTGCTTGGCGACGTCGACGCCGCCGCGCCCAACCGCATAGCTGACATCGAGCCCGGCTTGCGCGAAATAGCCTCGGCCCTTGGCGAGCTGGATCGGCCCAAATGCCGGCAACAGCGGCGGTGCCGGAAACAGATACGTGATCTTTTCCGTTGCCGCGCGCACCGGCAAAATAGCGCTTCCCAGCGCCGCGCAGGACACGAAGGCGGCGGCGCCTTGCAGCATGCGGCGCCGCGACAACGTCAAATCTTCAAGAACGAGCATGCATCGACTCCTTCGTGCCCAGTGCGACAGCGCCGCGCTTCCTGCCCTCTCGGCGATGGCGCTCATTGCCACTATACTCGATAGAACTGGGCGGCGATAAGCGCGCAATCGGCCCACCAAACGCAAGCTCGCGCAGTCGATCGGCATGCCCCCTCCCTTCCACTCCGTTTCATTAAGGCTCGAATATCGCAACGTCACGATGCGGTTTGCCGATCGTGGCGGCAGCGGCGTGTTGACTGCCGTGCGCGGCGTCAGCTTTGCGCTTGCCGACGGCGAAGTGGTGTCGCTGATCGGTCCGAGCGGCTGCGGCAAGAGTACGCTGTTAGCCGTCGGCTCCGGCCTGTTGGCGCCGAGCGAGGGCGCGGCCTTGGTCGATGGCGTCCCGGTCGAAGGGCCGAACGCCCACGTCGCCTTCATGCTGCAAAAGGATTTGCTGCTGCCCTGGCGCACCGTCGCCGAGAACGTGATGTTCGGCGTCGAGATCCAGGGCGTGCCGCAGGCGGAGCGGCGCCGTCGCGCCGCCAATCTGCTCGCGCAATTCAACCTCGCCGAATTTTCCGACCATTATCCGCACCAACTGTCTGGCGGCATGCGGCAGCGCGTGGCTTTGGCGCGCACGCTCGCGGTCGATCCGCACGTGCTCCTGCTCGACGAACCGTTCTCGGCGGTGGACGCGCAGACGCGCATGCTGCTGCAGCGCGACCTAGCGCAGACGCTTTCGCGCGCACAAAAAACCGCGCTCCTTATCACGCACGATCTGTTTGAAGCGGTGACCTTGTCGGACCGCGTGCTGGTAATGAGCCGCCGGCCGGGCGCGATCATCGACGAGATCGTCGTCGACGTGCCGGGCCGCGCCGATCCGATCGCGCGGCGGGCCGATCCCAAGGTGGCGACTTACGTGGCGCGGCTGATGGAGCGGCTCGACATCGCGCATGCGCCGCTCGAACGCCAGCCGGCGGCAGGCAACGTATGAAGTCCGGCAGTCCTCCGTCGCTGCGCAAAGGCGCCGGCGCCAGCCTGGCGCTGCTCGTTTTGTTTCTCGCCGCTTGGCAATGGGGACCAGGCGTGCTCGGCGTGCCGAGCTTTATCGTGCCGCCGCTGTCCGCAGTTGCCGCCGAATTCGTGCACGCGTTCGAATTTGATCATCTCGTTCTGCACACCGGCGTCACGGTCGCCGAAGTTTTGGCCGGGTTCGCGCTTGGCAGCTTGCTCGGCGCCTTCGTCGGCTATCTGCTCGGCATGTCGCCCGCGGCCGAGCTGGTGCTGTCGCCCTACATTCTGGCGCTGCAGATCGCGCCGAAAGTCGCATTCGCGCCGCTGTTCATTCTGTGGATGGGCTTTACGGTCTATCCGAAAATCCTGGTCGCGATTCTGATCGTGTTTTTCCCGGTCATGGTCAACGTGCTGACCGCGTTGCGCAATGTCGATCCCGATTTGATCAATCTCGCCCGTGCCTTCAAAGCGACACGCGCGCAGATTTTCTGGAAGGTCGAGTTTCCCGCCTCGATGCCACCGATGTTTGCCGGCTTGCGCATCGGCGCGACGCTCGCGGTGGTCGGCGTCGTGGTCGGCGAGCTGGTCGGCGGCAATGTCGGGCTGGGCTATCTCCTCACTTTTGGCGAAGGCCAGGCCAATACGCCGCTCGTCTTCGTCTCCATCGTCATGCTGACCCTGGTCGGCGGCATCGCCTATCTCGCCGTCATCCTGATCGAGCGCCGCGTGCTGCATTATTTGCCGGCGCGCGGCGTTGGCAGCGATCTTTGATGTGCAGCGAAGCGTCTTGACGTGTTGCGGCTACGCCGCCGTCACGACGGAAAATGCTCGGCGTGCCAGTCGGCTTCGAGCTCGGGGTTGATCTTGCCGTCGATCACGAACACGCCGGGCGCGCCGTCGGCGACCCAGCTTTTCAGCGGCTCGAGATCGGCGAGCGTGCGCACGGTGATGCCGCGCGCGCCGTAGCCGCGCGCGATCGCGGCAAAATCGGTTTCCGGAAACTGCACGATGTCGACGGAAAAGCCCTGGCGCCGGAAATAATGCACCTCTGCCGCGTAGGACGCATCATTGTAGACCAGGATGCACAGCCGTAGCCCGAGCCGGATCGCGGTTTCAAGATCCGCGATCGACATCAAAAAACCGCCGTCGCCGGTGCCCAGCACCGCGAGTTTCCCGGGATTGGCAATGCCGAGCCCGATCGCCGAGGCGAGGCCGAGCCCGACCGACTGGAACGAGTGGCTCAGGCACGAGGCGCGTGCGTTCGGTACGCGCAAATAACGCGGCACCCAGCCGCAGAAGTGGCCGGAATCCGACGCGACGACGCGATCGACCGGCAGGATGGCGTCGACCGCTTTGCTCAAGGTGCGCGGGTCGATGAAGTCTTTGCCGGACACATCGGGATGCGGGAAATGATGATTGTCGCCGGCACGGATGCGCTCGCGCATGGCGTTGCTGCGCCGGCCCGCTCGCTCCCCTTCCCGGCGTGCTGGCCAAGGACCGCGCCGGCCGAGTTCGGCCAACAAAGTCTCCGCGGTCGCCTTGGCGTCGCCCTGCACGGCGATCTGCACCGGCATCTGATAGCCGAGCTTGGCCGCCTCGACATCGACCTGCGCCACCACGGCGCCGGGCGCGATCAGCTTGCCGCGTTTCGTCGTCCACGACGTGAGGCTCGCGCCGAAGGCGAGAATGAAATCGCTTTGCGAGATCAGCTCGTCGGCAACCGGCGAAGAAAAGCCGCCGCTGATGCCGACCGACCACGGATTGCCGGCGAACAGGCCGTGGCCGCACACCGAGGTGGCGAACAGCGCGCCGACCGCGTCGCCGAGCGCGACGAGCGCATCTTCGGCGCCGGCGATCACCGCGCCGCGGCCGCCGAGAATGAGCGGCCGCTCGGCGCGCGCCAGCGCATCGGCCAGGCGCTCGACGAGAAGCGGATCGGGTTGCAGGCGGCCGGGCGCCGGCGGCAATTCGAGCGGTGGCAAATTCGAGGCGAGCGACGCATGCTGTACGTCGAGCGGCATGCTCAACACCACGGTTTGCCGGTCGCGCAACGCGCGGGTCACCGCACGCAAGGTGTCGTCGCGCGCCGAGGCCACCGTGTACAACCGCTCCGACACCGCGCCGACCGCGCGCACCATCTCGGCCTGCTCGATGTAAAAATTGTTCTTCACCGCGCCGTTCGGCACGTCGCCGGCCAGCACCACAAGCGGCGTACGGCTCTTCGCCGCCTCGCCGATGCCGGTGAGCGCGTTGGTCAGGCCCGGCCCGGAATGCACGCTGACCAAAGTCAGTTCGCCGGTCGCTTTGGCGTAGGCGTCGGCCATGCTGGCGGCGTTGCCCTCGTGCCGCGCCGCGATCAGCTCGACGCCGGCCTGCACCAGCCCGTGCGAGACCTTGAAATTGGCCGTGCCCAAAAGACCGAAACAGCGCCGCGCCCCATAGGCGACCAAGTCGCTGGCGATCACGGAGGCGACGGTCGGGTTGCCGTTCATGCACGAGGTTCCTGGTGGGTGGGAGCGGAAAAGCCAAGCGATACAAGACGATGTTGGGCGCCGGTGCAACGGTCAGGGGGCATTTCCCGATCGGCTTTGTTCGGGCAAAACATTTATGCTTAAATATTTAAGCTTGAAATATTGCCTGCGCGGTGCCATGCTGCGTGCCAACAGGACGGCGGCACCCATGAAGATCGCGTGCCTCGGCGGCGGCCCGGCGGGCCTCTACTTCGCCATCTCGATGAAGCTGCGCGATGCGCGCCACGACATCACCGTGTTCGAGCGCAATCGCCGCGATGACACCTTCGGCTGGGGCGTGGTGTTCTCCGACGAGACGTTCGAGAACATCGCCGCCAACGATCCGCCGAGCGCGGCGGCGATCCGCGGCCACTTCGCTTATTGGGACGACATCGCGGTCTATTATCGCGGCGAGCGCGTGGTCTCGGGCGGACATGGCTTTTCCGGCATCGCGCGCAAGCAGCTGCTGCTGCTCTTGCAAGACCGCGCCCGCGAGCTCGGCGTCGACTTGCGTTTCCAGACCGAGATCGACAGCGCCGGCGAACTCGCCAAGAGCCACGACCTCGTCGTGGCCGCCGACGGGCTGAACTCGAAGACGCGCCGCGAATTCGCCGACCACTTCAAGCCCGCCATCGATCTCCGCAAGAACAAATTCGTTTGGCTCGGCACCCAGCAAAAATTCGATGACGCCTTCACCTTCATTTTCGAGGAGACCGAGCACGGCTGGGTGTGGGCGCACGCCTATCAGTTCGACGCCGATACCGCGACTTTCATTGTCGAATGCTCGGAAGCGACCTGGAAAAAATTCGGCTTCGGCGCCATGAGCCAGGACGAATCCTGCCGCGCCTGCGAGCGCAGCTTCGAAAAATATCTCGGCGGCCACCGCCTGATTTCGAACGCGACGCACATCCGCGGCTCGGCTTGGCTGAACTTTCCGCGCGTGCTGTGCGAAAAGTGGTCGCACCAAAACATCGCGCTGATGGGTGACGCCGCCGCCACCGCACATTTTTCGATCGGCTCCGGCACCAAGCTCGCCATGGAGAGCGCGGTGTCGATGGCCGATTATCTGCACAGCGAGCCGACCTTGCAGGCAGCGTTCGCCAAATACGAGAACGCGCGGCGCAACGAAGTGCTGCGCCTGCAATCGGCGGCGCGCAATTCGATGGAATGGTTCGAAGACGTCGAGCGCTATCTGCAACTCGATCCGGTGCAGTTCAATTACTCGCTGCTGACGCGCTCGCAGCGGATCAGCCACGAAAATTTGCGGCTGCGCGACAAGAGCTGGCTGGAAGGCGCCGAGGCATGGTTCCAGCATCGCGCCGGCGCCGGCGACAACGCCGGGCGGCGGCCGATGTTCGCGCCGTTTCGGTTGCGTGACCTGCGGCTGAAGAATCGCGTCGTGGTGTCACCGATGGCGCAGTACAAAGCGGTCGACGGCTGCCCGACCGACTGGCACCTCGTGCATTACGCCGAGCGCGCCAAAGGCGGCGCCGGCCTCGTCTGCATCGAGATGACCTGCGTCAGCGCCGAGGGCCGCATCACACCCGGCTGTACCGGAATGTATAAGCTGGAGCACGAAGCGGCGTGGAAGCGCATCGTCGATTTCGTCCATGCCGAGACTGACGCCAAGATCTGCTCTCAGCTTGGCCATTCCGGCCCAAAGGGCTCGACCCAGCTCGGCTGGGAGGAAATGGACGCGCCGCTCAAAACCGGCAACTGGGCAGTGATGGCGGCGTCCGCCACCGCCTGGTCGCCGCGCAATCAGACCGCGCGCGCCATGGATCGCGCCGACATGGATCGGGTTCGGGAGCAATTCGTTGCTTCGGCCGCAATGGCGGCACGAGCCGGCTTCGACATGCTCGAAATTCACTGCGCGCACGGTTATCTGCTCTCGTCCTTCATCACGCCACTGACCAACTGGCGCACCGACCAATACGGCGGTTCGCTGGAAAATCGCATGCGCTACCCGCTGGAAATCTTTAATGCGGTGCGCGCGGTTTGGCCGGCGGACAAGCCGATCTCGGTGCGCATCTCCGCCAACGACTGGGTCGGCGACGACGGCATCGCGCCGCACGACGCCGTCGCCATCGCCCGCATGCTGCACGAAGCCGGCGTCGACATCTGCGACGTGTCGGCGGGCCAGACCTCGATCCGGGCGCAGCCGGTCTACGGCCGCATGTTTCAGACACCGTTCTCCGACCGCATCCGCAACGAGACCGGCATGGCCACCATGGCGGTCGGCAACATTTTCGAGCCCGACCACGTCAACTCGATCCTGATGGCGGGCCGCGCCGATCTTGTCTGCCTGGCGCGACCGCATCTTGCCGATCCTTACTGGACCTTGCATGCCGCCGCCAAACTCGGCGATCGCGGCGAAACCTGGCCGGCGCCCTATTACGCCGGCCGCGATCAACTCTATCGGCTTAGCGGCGGCGGCGCCGAGCCCGTAACCGCAACGGCGGTGTGACATGAAGCTCACCGGCCACCACGCGCTCGTGACCGGCGGCGGCAGCGGCATCGGTGCCGCCATCGCGGTGGCGCTGGCGCAAGCCGGCACCGCGGTGACGATCTGTGGCCGCCGGCGCGAGCCGCTCGAAGCGATCGCGGCCCAGCACTCCGACATTCACGCCGAGCCGGCCGACGTTACCGATCGCGACGCCATGCTCCATCTCTTCAAGCAGGCGGAAATGGCGCGCGGGCCGTTCGCCATCGTGGTCGCCAATGCCGGCGGCGCGCAAAGCGCGCCCGTGGAAAAACTAACGCCGCAGCTTTGGAATGACACTTTGGCCGTCAATCTCAGCGGCGCATTCTTTTCGGTGCAGCCGGCGCTTGCCGGCATGCGCGAGCGTGGTTTTGGCCGCATCGTCTTCGTCGCTTCGACCGCCGGCCTGAGAGGCGCGTCTTACGTTGCGCCCTACGTCGCCGCCAAGCACGGCGTGATCGGGCTGATGCGCGCGCTCGCCGCGGAGACCGCGAAGGACGGCATCACGGTCAACGCCGTGTGCCCCGGCTATACCGAAACGCCGATGCTCGACCGCGCGGTCGAGCGCATCGCCACCGCGACCAAACGCGACGCCGCGCAAGCGCGCGCGGCGCTCGCGGCCAAAAATCCGCAAGGCCGTTTCATCACGCCCACCGAAGTCGCCGGCGCGGTGCTTTGGCTGTGCGGCGAGTCAACCGCCGGCATCACGGGTCAGGCCATTGAGATTTCCGGAGGCGAGAGATGGTGAGCGCGCCGCTGCCCGCCGTTGCCGCGCGGTCTGACAGCAAGAAGGAAAGCGACAGCAAGGCGCGGCTGCGCTTGTGGATCCGGCTTCTTCGCGCCAGCCGCCTGATCGAGAGCATGGCGCGCGAGCGTCTGAAAGCGCAATTCGGCGCCACGCTGCCGCGTTTCGACGTCATGGCGGCTTTGTTCCGCCAGCCGGACGGCATGCTGATGAGCGAGATTTCGCGCTTTCTCATGGTGTCGAACGGCAACGTCACCGGCATCGTCGACCGTTTGGTTGCCGATGGTTTTGTCGCCCGCTCGCAGCGCAACGGCGACCGCCGCACCTCGTTCATCACGCTGACCCGCAAAGGCCAAACCGCGTTCGCCGCCATGGCGGCCGCGCACGAAAGCTGGATCGACGAGCTTCTGGGCGGCATCTCGGCGCGCGATGCCGAGCAGATGTCAGCCAAGCTCAAATCGTTCCGCAGCGATTGGGAGGGCGAAGCATGAGCGCCGCCACGGCCGCGACCACGATGGCCGGCTTCAAGCCGCAGCATTTTCTCTGGCGCGTCGATGGCGCGGTCGGCATCGTTCAGCTCGACCGGCCCGAGCGCAAGAATCCGCTCACCTTCGAATCCTACGCCGAGCTGCGCGATGGGTTCCGCACGCTGCGCACCGCTGACGATATTCATGCGGTCGTGTTTCTGCCAAATGGCGGAAATTTCTGCTCCGGCGGCGACGTGCGCGACATCATCGGCCCATTGATCGAGAGGGACATGAAGGGCCTGCTCGCGTTCACGCGCATGACCGGCGATCTGGTCAAGGCCATGCTGACGTGCGGCAAGCCGATCATCGCCGCGGTCGACGGCGTCGCGGTCGGCGCCGGCGCAATCATCGCCATGGCGGCCGATCTGCGGCTTGCGACACCGGCGGCGCAGACCGCGTTTCTGTTCAACCGCGTCGGGCTTGCCGGTTGCGACATGGGCGCGTGCGCGATCCTGCCGCGCATCATCGGCTACGGCCGCGCCGCCGAGCTTTTGTACACCGGCCGCATCATGACGGCGCAGGAAGGCGAGCAATGGGGTTTCTACAACAGGCTCGTTGCCGCAGCCGCCCTGGAGCCGGAAGCCCTGGCGCTCGCCCGCCGCATCGCCAGGGGGCCGACCTTCGCCAACAGCGTCACCAAGACACAGCTTTATCAGGAATGGGCCATGAGCCTCGACCAAGCCATCGAAGCCGAAGCGCAGGCGCAGGCGATCTGCATGCAGAGCAAGGATTTCGCGCGCGCCTATCGCGCCTTCATCGCCAAGCAGAAGCCGGTGTTCGAAGGGAATTGAGCGTGCCCGACCAGACCTTTCTCGCCTGGCCTTTTTTCGAGGACCGCCATCGCGAGCTGGCGCACGCGATCGAGGCCTGGGCGGCCGCCAATCTTCCGGTCGACAACAGCGACGTCGCCGCCGCTTGCCGCGCGCTGGTGCAAAAGCTCGGCCGTGACGGTTTTCTTAAAGCTACTGCGCCCGATCCCGACACGCCCTCCGCGCTCGATGTTCGCACGCTTTGCCTCATTCGCGAGACGTTGGCGCGCCACGACGGCCTTGCCGATTTCGCCTTCGCCATGCAGGGGCTCGGCGCCGGTCCAATCAGCCTGTTCGGCAATGCAGCGCAGCGCGAGCTACTCGCGCGCACGCGCGCTGGCGAAGCCATCGCCGCGTTCGCGCTCACCGAACAACAATCCGGTTCTGATGTCGCCAATGTTGCGCTCTCCGCGATGCGCGACGGCGACGGCTATATTCTCGACGGCGAAAAAATGTGGATCTCCAACGGCGGCATCGCCGATTTTTACGTCGTGTTCGGCCGCAGCGGCGAAGGCCCCGGCGCCAAGGGCTTATCGGCCTTTCTCGTGATCGCTGACGCATCGGGCCTGTGCGTCGCCGAAAATCTCGACGTGATCGCGCCGCATCCGTTGGCGCGCATCCGTTTCGATCAAGTGCGCGTGCCGGCTTCGGCGCTGATCGGGGCGCCGGGCGAAGGATTTAAGATCGCCATGGCGACGCTCGACATCTTCCGCGCTACCGTCGGCGCCGCCGCGCTCGGCTTTGCCCGCCGCGCGCTCGACGAGACCATTGCGCGGGCAAAAGCACGAAAACTGTTCGGCGGCCCGCTCGCCGAGCTGCAGATGGTACAGGCGCACATCGCCGACATGGCCGTCGACGTCGATGCCGCCGCGCTGCTCGTCTATCGTGCCGCCTGGGCCAAGGACAACGGCGCAGCGCGCGTCACCCGCGAAGCCTCGATGGCAAAACTGTTCGCCACCGAACGCGCGCAGGACGTGATCGACAAGGCGGTGCAGCTCCACGGCGGCGATGGCGTGCGCCGCGGCCACATCGTCGAACGGCTCTATCGCGAAATCCGGGCGCTGCGCATCTATGAAGGCGCCTCTGAGGTGCAAAAAATCGTCATCGCACGGCAAACACTTGCGGGAGCATGAACATGGCATCGCTTGGCCGCTCGGCACACACCGACACCTTTACGCGGGACAACCTGCCGCCGTCGCAGCTGTGGCCGGACATTTCGCTCGATCGCTTCGACTATCCCGATGAGCTGAATGCCGCGGTCGAGCTGACCGACACCATGGTCAAGCGCGGCTTCGGCGACCACGTGGCGCTGATCGGCAACGGCCGCCGCCGCACCTATAAGGAACTCTCCGACTGGAGCAACCGCATCGCCCACGCGCTCACCGAAGATTTCGACATCAAGCCCGGCAACCGCATTCTGGTCCGCTCCGCCAACAATCCAGCGATGGTCGCGTGCTGGCTCGCCGCCACCAAGGCCGGCGCGGTGGTGGTCAACACCATGCCGATGCTGCGCGCCGGCGAGCTCGGCAAGATCGTCGACAAGGCCGAGGTCGCGCTCGCGCTCTGCGACACGCGGCTGATGGACGAGCTCGTCACCTGCGCCAAGACGTCGAAATTTCTCAAGCAGGTGATCGGCTTCGACGGCACCGCCAATCATGACGCCGAGCTCGACCGCATCGCGCTGTCGAAGTCCGTAACATTCGACGCCGTCAAGACCGGGCGCGACGACGTGGCGCTATTGGGCTTCACCTCCGGCACTACCGGCGAGCCCAAGGCCACCATGCATTTCCACCGCGATCTGCTCATCATCGCCGACGGCTACGCCAAGGAGATTCTCGGCGTCACGCCCGACGACGTGTTCGTCGGCTCGCCGCCGCTTGCTTTCACCTTCGGGCTCGGCGGCCTGGCGATTTTTCCGCTGCGCTTCGGCGCCACCGCAACATTGTTGGAAAACGCGTCGCCCGCCAGCATGATCGAGATCATCGAGACCTACAAGGCGACGATCTCGTTCACCGCGCCGACCGCGTACCGCGCCATGATGGCGGCGATGCATCAGGGCGCCAATCTGTCGTCGCTGCGCGCCGCGGTGTCGGCCGGCGAGACCCTGCCAGCGCCGGTGTTCGACGAATGGATCGCCAAGACCGGCAAGCCGATCCTCGACGGCATCGGCTCGACCGAGATGCTGCACATTTTCATTTCCAACCGCTTCGGCGACGCCGCGCCGGCTTCGACCGGCAAGCCGGTGATCGGCTACCAAGCCAAGGTCGTCGACGACGACATGAAGGAGAAGCCGCGTGGCGAAGTCGGCAAGCTCGCGGTGCGGGGTCCGACAGGCTGCCGTTATCTCGCCGACAAGCGGCAGAGCACCTACGTGCGCGACGGCTGGAATCTCACCGGCGATTCGTTCACGCAAGATCCGGACGGCTACTTCCATTTCGCCGCGCGCAACGACGACATGATCATCTCCGCCGGCTACAACATCGCCGGACCGGAGGTCGAGGCGGCGCTGCTGGCGCATCCCGACGTGAAAGAGTGCGCGGTGATCGGCGCGGCGGACGAGGGCCGCGGCCAGATCGTCGAAGCGCACGTGGTGTTGAAGGACGGCGTCATTCCCGGTGTCGATACGGTCAAGCGCCTGCAGGATCACGTCAAGGCCACCATCGCGCCGTACAAATATCCGCGCTCGGTTAAATTCACCGACGCGTTGCCCAAGACCCCCACCGGCAAAATCCAGCGCTTCCGCCTGCGGCCCGAGGCGAAATGATGAGCAGCCAAACAACGACTCGCGCGCACGAACTGCTGCATCCGAAGAGCTGGAAACAGCCGAAGGGCTACGCCAACGGCATCGCCGCCGAAGGCCGGCTGGTCTTCCTCGCCGGTCAGGTCGGTTGGAACGCCGACGAAATGTTCGAAAGCGACGATTTCGTCGCCCAGGTTCGCCAAGCGCTTTCGAACGTCGTGGCGCTCGTCGCCGAGGCCGGCGGCACGCCCGAACACGTCACGCGGCTCACCTGGTACGTGCTCGACAAGCGCGAATATCTGTCACGGCTGCGCGAGCTGGGTGCAGTTTACCGCAGTGTCATGGGCCATCACTTTCCGGCGATGACGCTGGTGCAAGTCGGCGCCTTGGTCGAAGACCGCGCCAAAGTCGAGATCGAGGCGACCGCGGTGGTGCCTGGGTAAGGTCATAGCCCGCTCTCAATCGACCAACTTATAAAATCGCTCGTCATAGAGCGCTCCCGCCATCGGTGAAAGTTTTTCGCGGAAAGCACGGGTGTGCGCCGCCTCCGCATGGCCATCGAGCGCTTTGCGATTGGCCCAGACTTCGAGTACCGCGAAATGGTTGGCCCGGTTGGCCTGCTGCAAGACCGTATAGCCCGCGTTGCCGGGGTCTTTGGGCGCGTCCACGCTCATGGCCTTGAGCAGCGCCATGCAACCTTCTTTGCTTTGCGGCACGACGTCGACGTGGGTGAGCACATAAACGGCATTTGGCTCCTTCCCACTGCTCGACGAGCCAACATATAGACCATTGTCGAGACGCCGATCGAATGGCGCATCGCCGATCGTCTTGAGCTTCTCGACAAGTTCCGCGGTGCTCGCCGCCTTGTCGTGGGCTTCGCTGGCGGCTTTGTCTTTCCAGGTTTCCACAATCGCAAAGCGGTTCGGCCGCGCTATCTCCTGGAGCGCGTCGGTGCGCAGATTGCCATCCTCCTTGCGGCTCGCATCGCGGTAGTGTCGCAGCGCCGCCGCTCCGGACGTTGTCGCATTCGGCATCACCTCCACGTAGGTGACGGCGTAAACCGGGCCGTCCTGGGCATAAGCCGCGCCACCGACCCACGCCACCAGAGCGGCCGCGCCGGCGACGAACAACCTGACAAACGTGCTCATTCCTTCCCTCCCTCTGCGCGAGTAACATCATACCAAACATCTACTGCCCTCGATATGCTGATAGCGGCTCATTCGCTGCAGCTATGGATTGCTTCGCTCCCAATGACGACCGTGGCGCCAATTGCGGTCGCAATGCACGCGGGCTAGGTTGCTCCACGGCACTAGGGATGATGCTATGCGGGGCTTGAAAACACTCTTAGGCATGGTTGCAGCGTGCGGCCTGGCCATCGCGGCGGCCAACTTCGTTGCGGCGGAGCCGCTTAAAATCCGGCTCGGCTACGGCGTCGCCGCCGAGGAGCAGCTCTGGCTCCTGCTCGCCAAGCCGGACATCGGCACGCGTTACGGCAAGGACTACACGATCGACGGCACGCGTTTCTCCGGTTCCGACAAGCGCGCGCAGGCGTTCGAAGCCGGCGCCATCGACATCGCCTCGTCCAGCGCCAACGGCGTGATTTTCGCCGCCGCCGAAGGCGTCGAGGGCAAGATCATCGCCTCGATCTCGCGCGAGAGCAAACGCGGCTACAGCACCTCGTTCTACGCGCCGGTATCGTCGCCGATCAAAACCGTGCGCGATCTGAAGGGCAAGACGATAGGCATCAACGGCTTCGAGACATCGGGCCATCTGTGGCTGAAGACGGCGCTGGAACAGGCCGGTCTCGCCGAGAGCGACGTCACCATCGTGCCGATCTCGTTTCCTGCCATGGCGGAATCGCTGCGCTCGGGCAAGATCGACGTCGGCGAATTCCCGCAGCCGTTCGACGCGCTGCTGCACAAGGAGGTGCAAGCGACCAAGATCTTTTCCGCCAAGGACGCGATCCCGACCGACGAGGAGCTGATCGTGCTGGTGGCAAAGGACGCGTTCCTCAAAGCGCATGCCGACGCCATCAGGGCGTTCCTCGCCGACCTGCGCGCCGCGACCGCGTTCTATCTGCAGCGCTCGAAGGAGGCGCGGCAAATCCTGCTCGACAGCAAGGCGGTGCGGGTGCCGGCGGACGTCTTTCTCAGCATGTCCGACTACTACCGCGATCCGGAGTTGCGCGCCGAGGTCGCCACGCTTGAGCGCATGCAGGAATCGCAGTTTGCCGCCGGCTTTCAGAAGAAGAAGGCCGACATCAGCAAATTGGTCGATCTGGGCTACTTGCCGAAGTAACGCGCCGGAGATTTCGCCGACATGGCGCTTCTGGAGGTGAAAAACCTCGACAAGAGTTTCGTCACGGCGGACCAAAAGGTAACGGCGATCGACAAGCTCACGGTCGCAATCGAGGACAACGAGTTCGTCGCGATCGTCGGCCCGTCGGGCTGCGGCAAGAGCACGTTCCTGCACATCGTCGGCGGCTTCGAGCGTGCCGACGGCGGCGTCGTGCTGCTCGACGGCCGCCCGGTCGGCCGGCCCGGACCGGACCGCGGCATGATGTTTCAGGATCACACGCTGTTTCCCTGGCTCACCGCGCTCGCCAACGTGGCCTGGCCGCTGCAGATGAAAGGCATGGCGAAGGCCGAGCGTTTGGCCAAGGCGCGGGCCTATCTCGACCTCGTGCATCTGTCGCGTTACGCCGCGCTCTATCCCGCGGAGCTCAGCGGCGGCATGCGCCAGCGCGTGGCGCTGGCGCGGCTGTTCGCGCTCGATTCGCAGATTCTGTTGATGGACGAGCCGTTCGGTTCGCTCGATTCGCAGACCCGCGAGCTCCTGCAGGAAGAGTTGCAGGCGATCTGGCGCCGCGACCGCAAGACGGCGATGTTCGTCACCCACGATATCGATGAGGCGATCTTTCTCGCCACCCGCGTGCTGGTGCTCACCGCGCGGCCGGCCCGGCTGAAAGCCGACATAGCCATCCCGACCGTCGATCGCGGCGGCGATTATCGCAAATCGACCGAGTACTTGCGGATGCGGGCGCAGATTTGGGATTTGCTGCGCGAAGAGGTGCTCCGGGCGCGCGTGATGGAGGACGCATGAAAATTCCGTCCGCAATGCAGCACTGGATCGTGCCGCTCGTCGTGGTCGCGGCCTGGGAGGGTTTTGGGCGTGCCGGCCTGATGCCGCACTATCTGCCGGCGCCGACGCTTATCGTTGCGGCGCTGTTCGAGGTGGCGGCTGACGGCGAGCTCGCCCGCGCGGCGGCGATCAGCCTCTATCGCGTCGCCCTCGGCTTCGTGCTGGGAACCGGCGCCGGCACGCTGATCGGGCTCGGCGCCGGCATCGTGCCGGGCATTCGGCATTTCTTCGATCCGCTGGTGGCGTTTCTTTACGCAGTGCCGAAGATCGCGTTCTTGCCGATCTTCCTGCTGCTGTTCGGGCTGGGCCACGAATCGAAGATTGCGCTGATCGCGTTCTCCTGCTTCTTTCCAGTGTTCATCGCCTCGCGCCACGCCGTGCTCGCGGTCGACAAGCATCTCGTTTGGACGGCGCGCAACATGGGGGCGCCGCGCGCGACCACGTTCTTTCGCGTGATCATGCCGGCGACGGCGCCGCAATTGTTCGCCGGCGCGCGCATCGGGCTCGCGCACGCGTTCATCCTTTTGTTTGCCGCGGAGCTGATGGGCGCGCGCGGCGGGCTCGGACCCTTGATTTCGGAAGGCGAGGACGCCGGGCGATTCGACCTGATGTTCGCCGGCATCGTCACCTTCGCCCTACTCGGCTTTCTCGGCGATCGCATCCTGATGGCAGTTCGCCGCCGGGTGCTGCGCGGGCAATTGATCGGCACCTTGGAGCAGGCGCTGCGATGATGGCGAGAGTCCTGCGGCAGGTCGAGCGCTGGTATTCGATCCCGTTGCTGCTGCTCCTGTGGCAGGCGGCGGTGTCGAGCGGGCTTGTCGAATCGCGGCTCCTGCCCGGCCTCGGCCGCGTCGCGACCGCGCTCATCCACGATACCGCCAACGGCATCCTGCCCTATCACTCCGGCGTCACGCTTTCGCGCGCCGCATTGGGATTTGCACTCGCCGCGCTCTTCGGCGTGCCGTTCGCCGCCGCCATGGCGCGCTCGACCTTGATGCGCAACCTGTTCGAGCCGATCTTTTTCTTCGGCTATCCGGTGCCGAAGATCGCGCTGTTTCCGGTGTTCACCTACGTGTTCGGCATCGGCTCGCCGTCCAAAATCGCGTTCGCGTATCTGGAATGCCTCTACCCGATCGTGGTGACCGCTTACCTCGGCTTCCGCGCCATACCGGTGCGGCTCGTCTGGAGCGCCGAGAACATGGGCGCGCCGCGCGCGACGATCGTCGCCCGCGTAATCGTGCCGGCGGCGATGCCGGGAATCTTGAGCGGGCTGCGCATCGCACTGCCGATCGCGATCATCGTCATCGTCTTGACCGAGATGATCGGCGATTCCCGCGGCCTCGGTTATTACATCGCAGTATCGGGCACGCGGTTCGAGTTCGCCAACGTGTATGCTGCGATTCTCGTCATCGGCGCCTGCGGGTTCGTGCTCGACCGCGCGATGCTGCGGCTGCGCCGCGCCGTCGTGCATTGGGAGCGCGATGTCGAGCCGACACGATAGCGGCTTATTCCGCCGCCAGAGATTTGCCGAGCGCGCCGCCGTGGTCGTAGCCGGCCATCAACTCGTCGACGATGGCGTTGAACGCCGCCCAGTCGGTTTCGCGGAAGGCGTGGTTGCGCACGATGAACGAGGCCCCGGCATAAAACTTTTCGTATTGCAGATGGCGGCCGGCGAATTCCGAGCCGACCATGTCCCAGGCGAGCTTGAACAATTTCATGCGCGTCACCGCGTCGTTCTGCGGCGTCTGCCAGAACGTCTGGAAATCGCGAGCGAGTTCCGGGTCGCGCAGCACCGAAATGTTGGCCGGCATCTGAAACACGCCGCCGCCGCACAATTCGCGCAGCTCATCGACGAACTTCGAGTAATTCTGCGTGCACCATTCCAGCGCGCCGTACATCATGCGGCGGTTGAAGCAGACGTAGCCGTTTCCGGGCCAATCCGCCTCGTAGGCGTTGATCTGGCCATTGACCATGCCGGCGATCTGCGCCTCGTAGGACGACACGCGGCCGAGCGCCTCGCGCACGGCAGGCACCTGGTCGGCGCCGGTGGCCTGCGCGATCTTGCTGCACAGCCCGACCAGAAGCCGCATCTTCGACCAGTAGCGCACGTTGGACTGATGGTTGCCGAAGCAATGGCTCGGCGTCTTGACGTAGATGTCGCGCGACAGCAGCGCATCGCCGTGCACAAACACGCGCTCCCACGGCACCTTGACGTCGTGGCAGATCAGCATGCAGTCGCTTTCATCGTAGCGCCAAGCAAGCGGCGAATCGAATTCCGAGGTGGCGCCCGGCGCGAACGGCTGGCGCGACCACAATTGCAGGCCGGGCGCATTGCATGGGATCGCACAGGTGATCGCCTCGTTCTTCTGGTCCGGCGCCAGCGGAATGACATTGCCGATCCAGATGTCGTTGGCGAACGCCGCGCCGGTCGCCAGCATCTTCATGCCGGCGATGACCACGCCGGAATCGTCCTCGCGCACGACGCGCAGGGTCGGCAGCGGAATGTTCTGGCGCTGATAAAATTCCGGATTGCGCGCCGCCTGAGGCGGCACCACCGCGTAGACCACATAGAGGTCGTTGTCACGCGCGGTGCGGTAATAAGAGAGAAGATTATCCGCGTGCGCGCACGGCGCCTTCAGCTCGTCGGGCTTCATCGCCATGCCGGCGATGAACGAGGCGACGTGGTCGGGCGAGCGGCCGAACATGCCATGGCTGAGATCGGCGATGCGGCGATGGCCGACCATGCGCCGCTGCAAATCCTCGCGCGAGCGCGCCCGCAGAAAATAGATCGAGTGGCGGCCGCCGTCCTCCTCGTAGCTCATCGCCTCGCGGTTCGCCGGATCGGCCTTCATGTCGTAGAGCGCCGCCACGGTCTGCGCCGCCATGCGGAACGCCGGATGGCGCGTCACGTCGTCGACCCGCTCGCCGCCGATATAGACGGCGCGGCCGTCGCGCAGCGATTGCAGATGCTCTTTTCCGGTGCGCAGCATGGGGGTAAAGACGCCTGTCAGCGCGCAAGTGAGAACCGCGCCGCTGTCCTAGTCAAGGCCGCAAGAAGGTGCGAGAGGGTGAGAATGACGGATTCGCTCGGCTATCGCAAAAAGTTCGGCGTGGTGGCGCCGTCGACCAACACCGCGGTGCAGCCCGAATACGACGCCATGCGGCCGCCCGGCGTCACCAATCATTTCGGCCGCATCCACATCCCGAACGACCCGATCCGCAACGATGACGATTTCAACCAGCTCATGGTCAATATCCGCAGCGCCATGCTGGAAGCGATCGACCGGGTGATGACCTGCGAGCCGGATTATCTCATCCTCGGCATGTCGTCGGAGACCTTCTGGGACGGACTCGAAGGCAGCATGCGGCTGCGTGAAAAAGTCGAGGCCCATGCCGGCGTCAAGGTGGCAATGGGCTCGGACGCCAGCCAGGCGGCGCTCAAACGACTCGGCAACATCCGGCGCATCGGCGTCATCACGCCCTACATGCCGCTCGGCGACGGCCAGGTGCGGCGCTTCTTCACCGATTGCGGCTTTGACATCGTGCGGCTCAAGGGGCTGTGCTGCGAAAGCCCGGTCGCCATCGCTCATGTTTCAGAACGCACGCTGCGCGACGCCATCCTCGAGGTCGACGGACCTGACGTCGACGCCATTATCCAAGTCGGCACCAATCTGATCATGACGCGGCTTGCCGCCCTCGCCGAATTCTGGCTCGACAAGCCGGTGGTGGCCATCAACACCGCGACGTACTGGTATGCGCTGCGGCAGAATGGCATCGACGACCAGGTCAGCGGCTTCGGCTCGCTGTTGTCACGGTTCTAAACAGATTGCGCATGACCCGCCCGCGCACCGGATATGACGACATCGTGGTCGCCTGCCCGACGACGGTGCCGTATGTGCGCTACTCGATCCGCGGCGCGCACTGGTTTCTCGCCGCGGCGCTAGGCGCACTCATCAAGCGTGCCGGCCTTGGCAAAGACCAGCTCGACGGCCTGTGCGTGTCGAGCTTCACGCTGGCGCCGGACACCGCGGTCGGCTTGACCCAGCATCTCGGCCTCACCTTGCGCTGGCTCGACCACATTCCGATGGGCGGCGCCTGCGGCGTCGTGGCGCTGCGCCGCGCCGCGCGCGCCGTACAGTCCGGCGATGCTGATATGGTCGCTTGCATCGCCGGCGATACCAACCACACCCATTCGTTCCGGCTCAATCTGGCGACCTTCAGCCAATTCGCCCGCGATGCGGTCTATCCCTATGGCTCGGGCGGTGCCAATGCGAGCTTTGCGTTTCTCACCGCCTATTACGTGCGCACTTACGGTGCCACGCGCGAGGATTTCGGCAAGCTGTGCATCGCCCAGCGCGCCAATGCGCTGCAATTTCCCCACGCCTTGATGAAAAAGCCGCTGACGCTCGACGAGTATCTCAAGGGGAGGCTCATTGCCGATCCGCTGCGGCTTTATGATTGCGTCATGCCGTGCGCGGGCGCCGAAGCGTTTTTGGTGCTGCGCCGCGTGACGGCTGAGCAACTTGGCCTACCCTATGCGCGCATCCTCGCCACCATCGAACGCCACAATGCCTTTCCGGACGATCCGGTGCAATATCGCGGCGGCTGGGCGCTCGATCGTGAGGAGCTTTACGCCCAGGCCGGCGTCGGGCCGAAAGATATCGACGTGCTCGCCGCCTACGACGATTATCCGGTGATCACGCTGATGCAGATCGAAGACTTGGGTTTTTGCAGCAAAGGCGAAGGGCCGGATTTCGTGCGCCGCGAGAGCTTCACGGCAGACGGCTCGTTTCCGCTCAACACTTCGGGCGGCCAATTATCGGTCGGCCAAGCCGGCACCGCCGGCGGCTTTTTGGGCCTGGTGGAGATCGTCCGGCAGGTCACGCAAAAACCGCTCGGCGCTCCGGTCAACAACGCGCGGCTTGGTCTCGCGAGCGGCTTCGGTATGATCAATTACGATCGCGGCCTGTGCAGCGGCGCCGCGATCCTGGCAGCGGGGCAATAAAAGATGACGCGACCTCTGGTGCGGCCGCCGCGCAAAAATCCGATCCTGCGCACGCGCCTGCCCACGTTGCCGCCGGGCACGCGCAGCCGCGTCGCGCTCGGCCTGACGGCCGCCGCAGCACGCGGCCGCTTCGAGCTGCAGGTCTGCCGCGATTGCGGCACCGTGCAATATCCGCCGCGCGAAGCCTGCCGCGCCTGCCTGTCGTCGCGGCTCGATTGGCGCGCCCAGGATGGCAAGGGCGAGCTCGTTTCCGAAACCACGCTGCGCCACAGCCATGAACTGTTCTTCCGCGAGCGCATGCCGTGGCGGCTCGGCCTGGTGAAGCTCGACAGCGGCCCGCTCGTCGTCGCCCACCTGCACGGCGATTGCGGAACCCCGCCCGCGCGCGTGCGCGTGCGCGCCCATCTCGACCGCGCCGGACAGGCGGCGCTCGTGGCGCTTCCCGACAAGGACACTCCGCACATGGCCGACGATCGCGAGCTGCGCGAACTGACCTGCGATCCGAAATTCCGCAAGGTGTTGGTCACCGACGCCAAGACGGCGCTCGGCCAGGCGCTGGTCGAAGCTTTGGTCGACGCCGGCGCCGATCTGGTCTGGGCCGGCGAAGCCGAACCGTGGAAGAAGCCGCCCGGCTTCGAGCGCATCAAGGCGCTGCCGCAAGTCGCCATCGTGCCGCTCGACCTTACAGACTCTCGCGCCGTCAAACAGCTTGCCGGCGAGATCGGCGGCCGCGTCGATATTCTGATCAACACCGCCGATCACCACCGCAATTTCGGCATTGCGGCGCGCGACGGCGTCGAGACCGCGCGCGCCGAGATGGACGTCAATTATTTCGGACTGCTGCGCCTCGCCCAGGAATTCGCCCCCGCGATGCGGGCGCGCGGCGCCGACGGCCAATCGAGCGCGGTGGCCTGGGTGAACGTACTGTCGGTGTTCGCGCTGTCGAATTTTCCGCCGCACGGCACCTATTCGGCCTCGAAAGCCGCGGCGCTGTCGCTGGCGCAATGCCTGCGCGCCGAATTGGCGCCGGCCGGCGTGCGCGTCGTCAACGTGTTTCCCGGCCCGATCGACGACGAATGGAACCAAACGCTGCCGCCGCCGAAAATCGCCCCGGCTCGGCTCGCCGCCGACATCGTTGCGGCGCTGCGCGGCGGCGCCGAGGACGTTTATCCAGGCGATATCGCGCAGGATTGGCTCGAGCGCTGGCGCGACAATCCGAAGGCGCTGGAGCGTGAGCTTGCAGCGATGCCGTACGCTTGAAAGCTAAGGACATGCTGAAGTTAGGTGGATTCAGTACATCGTCATTGCGAGGAGCGAAGCGACGAAGCAATCACCCCAACCCTTCCCTCCCCCGCTTGCGGGGGAGGGCTAGGGAGGGGGCCACTGGATTGCTTCGCTTCGCTCGCAATGACATTTCGAGGATGCGATGAGCGACGCTGTTCTGTCCCGATTGCTGGCCGAGCTTGCCGGCGGGCGCATCCGCGTCGTCGATCTGACGCAGACCTTATCGCCCGATTTTCCGCAGATCGTGCTGCCGCCCGAAATGGGGCAAGCCTGGCCGTTCCGCATCGAGGAAGCTTCGCGCTACGACGCCCGCGGGCCGGGTTGGTACTGGAATAATTTCTCCTGCAGCGAACACACCGGCACCCATTTCGACGCGCCGATCCACTGGATTTCCGGCCGCCATCTGCCCGACAATTCCACCGACACGATCGCGGCGGAGAAATTTGTCGCGCCGGCCTGCGTGCTCGATTGCTCGCGCGAGGCCGCGGCCGATGCCGACTTTCTGCTCACCGTCGATTTCCTTCGCCAATGGGAGCGCCGCCACGGCCGTATCGCGCCGGGATCGTGGGTCCTGATGCGCACCGATTGGTCGAAGCGCACCGATCCGGTTGCTTATCAGAACATCGACGAAACCGGGCAGCACACGCCCGGACCGGATACCGACGCGGTACGCTTTCTGATCGAAGAGCGCGGCGTGCTCGGTTTCGGCTCGGAAGCGATCGGCACCGACGCGGGCCAGGCCTTTCATCTCAAGCCGCCCTACCCGTGTCATTACTATATGCACGGCTCCGGCCGCTTCGGCCTGCAATGCCTGACCAATCTCGACCTGTTGCCGCCGGTCGGATCGGTGATCATCGCCGCGCCGCTGAAGATCAAGGAAGGCAGCGGCAGCCCGCTGCGCGTGGTCGCACTCGTGCCGCAATCGCTACGCGCTCCTGGTGCGTCGCGAGCAGCACGCAAAAAATCGAAGAAAAGCAGCACACGGAAGCAGCGCCAATGAACGCCGACGAAATTTTGGCGGCGTTTCCGCCAGCAGAGCGTACACTTCCGGGAATGCTGGCGCACCAGGCACGGCGCTACGGCAATCTTCCGTTGTTCGTCGCCGGCGATGTCAGCATCAGTTTCGAGGAAGCCGTGCCGCTCGCCGCGCGCTTCGCCGGGACGCTCTTGAGCGCCGGCATCCGGCCGGGCGATCGCGTGGCGCTGATATGCGGCAACCGCGGTGAATTTATCGAGGGCTTTCTCGGCTGTGCCTGGCTGGGCGCAGTCGCAGTGCCGATCAATACCGCGTCGCGCGGGCCTCAGCTCGCGCATTTTTTGCAAAATTCTGGCGCGCGGCTTCTGATCATAGAAGCAGAGCTCTTGGATGCGCTGAGCCATGTCGATCTTGGCGCGACGGCGTTGCAGCGCATTTGGCTCATCGGCGATGCTGTAGCGGCGCAGTTCGAACGTGTCGTTGTTGCGCCGCTGCCGCGGCGTAGCGACGCCATTCGGCCCAGCGCTGCCGATCCGGCGCAGACACTGGCGATCCTTTACACCTCCGGGACGACCGGACCATCGAAGGGCGTCTGTTGCCCACACGCGCAATATTTTTGGTGGGGGCTCAATGGCATCCGCAATCTCGAGCTTCGCGAGGGCGACGTGCTGTCGACCTGCCTGCCGCTGTTCCACACCAACGCGCTTGGCACCTTTCATCAGGCATTGCTGTGCGGCGCGACGCTCGTTGCCGAGCCGCGCTTTTCGGCTTCGCGCTTCTGGCAACGGCTGATCGAGCGCCGGGCCACGGTGACCTATCTGCTCGGCGCCATGGTGCCGATCCTTCTGGCGAAACCGCCGTCGCCGGACGAACGACGCCACATCGTGCGTTGCGCCCTGGCTCCCGGTGTGCCGACCAACCTGCATCGCGCGTTTGCCGAGCGCACCGGGATCGACTTGCTCGACGGTTACGGCTCGACCGAAACCAATTTCGTCATCGGTACGACCGCCGCCGAGCAGCGGCCCGGCTCGATGGGCACGGTGCGCGAAGGATTTGCGGCGCGCGTACTCGATCGTTCGGGCGCCGACGCCATGCCGGGCGAGCCAGGCGAATTGATCGTGCGCGCCGACGAGAAGCTCGCCTTCGCCACCGGCTATTTCGAGATGCCGGACAAGATGGCGGAGGTTTTTCACAACGGCTGGTTTTACACCGGCGATCGCGTCATTCGCGACGCCGACGGCCATTTCCGCTTCGTCGACCGCCTCAAGGACGCCATTCGCCGCCGCGGCGAAAACATTTCGTCGTTCGAGGTGGAGCAGGTGCTGCTCAGCCACCCCGACGTCGGCAATGCCGCGGTGTTTCCGGTGCCCTCCGAATTCGCCGAGGACGAGGTGATGGCCGCTGTGGTGCGCCGGCCGGGCAGCCGGCTCACTGAAAACGCGCTGTGCGACTTTTGCCGCCCGCGCCTGGCCGCTTTCGCGGTGCCGCGCTTCATCGAGTTCGTCGACGCGCTACCCACGACCGAAAGCGGCAAGGTGCAAAAGTACAAGCTTCGCGATCGCGGCGTCAGCGGCCGCACCTGGGATCGCCAAAGGGCCGCCGATGCCAAAGTTTGACGGGACGCGCTCCAGCAGCGGACAGGCGGCAAATTGCCGGTATAATGCCGTGAGCACCGAGGACCATGCGGGGAGAACATCATGGGTCTGAAGCTGAAGCGGCGCGCGTTTTTGCAAATGGCCACGGCCGCGAGTCTCGCGGCGCCATTCGTACGTTCGGCCGCAGCCGCCGGTGACGCCGCCACCATCGGCTGGCCGAACGACGTGCCGTCGTGGGACCCGAACCAGCGCTTCACCCCGGACGCCCAGCCGGTCTTCAAAGCGGTCTACGATCAGCCGCTCGACCAGGATCCGCAACTCAAGCTCATCCCGCATTTGATCAAGAACTGGACGCTGGCTCCGGACGCCACCAGCATGACGGTCGAGTTGCGCGACGATGTGACGTTCCACAACGGCGACAAGATGACCACCGGGGATTTCCGCTACACGTTCCTCGAGCGCATCCGGTCCGGCATAAAGCTCGACACCGCCAATTCGTGGAAGCGGGTCGACGACATCGTCACCGAATCGCCCACCAAGGCGACCATAAAATTCAGCGCGCCGGATCCGACGGCGCCGCAATGGATGGCGTTTCTCGGCAGCTACATCGTGCCGAAGAAATACATCGAGTCCGGCGGCCTCGATAATTTTTTGAAAAAGCCGGTCGGCACCGGACCCTACAAGCTCGCCGAATACGAGTTGAACTCGCGCATTGTGCTCGAGCGCAACGATCAATATTGGGGGGCAAAGCCCAAGGTGGCGCGCGTCACCATCGAGATTATCAAGGACCCTTCGGCGCGCGTCGCCGCGATCCAGTCCGGCCAGGCCGATTTCACGCTCAACGTTCCGGTGCGCGAGGTGCAGCGTTTCCAAAACCAGAGCAGCTTTGCCGCGGAGATCAATCCTATCACCCGCGTCATCCTCTTGCAGGTGCGCGCCGACCTGAATTTCGCCGACCAGAACGTGCGGCTCGCCGCCCACCACGCCATCGACAAGGCCGCGTTGTCGAAGGCGTTTTACGGCGGCGCCGCGGTGCCGCTGTCGGTGGTCGCCACGCCGGGCTCGCCCGGCTACCTGCCCGACTTCACCTTCAAATACGATCCGCAGCTCGCCAAGAAGCTCCTGGCGAAATCGGGTCACGGCCCGGATAATCCAGTGAAGATCGGCCTCGCCGCGACCAACGGCCAATTCCCGAGCGACTACGACATGGCGCGCGCCATCGTGGCGATGTGGCAGAAGGTCGGCATCGTGGCCGACCTGCAGATCATCGAATACGCCAAGTATTTCGAACTCAACCGCGCCAGCAAATTGCCGGAGGCGACGCTGTACAGCTGGGACAACGCCACCGGCGATCCGGAGATTTTCAGCGGCTACCTGCTCAATCCGAAGATGCCGTTCTCGGCTTGGAAGGACGAGGCGGTTGGCGGCCGGGTGCTGAAACTCTTCAACGTCGCCGATTACAACGAGCGGATCGCCGGCTATCACGACGTCGAGCGCTTCGCTGTCGAGCAAGGCGCCACCATTCCGCTGTTGCAAAGCGTGCTCACCGTGGTGCGCAAGAACAAGCTGCACTACACCAAATACGGCAACGGCTGGGTGTTGCCGCAAACCTTGCAATGGAGCTGATGCGGCGCGTCCCTGCAGCGAAGCTATTCATAATTGTCATGCCCCGCGAAAGCGGGGCATCCAGTAACCGCCGACGGTGCCACACGATTGCAGAGCTTATCGATTACTGGATCGCCCGCTTTCGCGGGCGATGACACGGAATGAGATGCGGCGCAGTGCGATGAATGTTGGCTCCGCATAATGCTCGTCATCGTCGCCAAACTCGTCGCACACCGGCTGCTTGCAGCCATTCCGATACTGCTGGTGGTGTCGGCGCTGCTGTTCTGCGTGCTGCGGCTGTTGCCGGTCGATCCGGCGGCGATGTCGCTGCCGACCACGGCGACGATAGCCGAGATCGAAGCCAAGCGCCGCGAAATGGGGCTCGATCGGCCGCTGCCCGAGCAGTACGTGATCTGGCTGTCCGACGCGCTGCACGGCAATTTCGGCCGCTCCATCCAGTTCGGCCGTGAGGCCGGATCGCTGGTCGCCGCCACCTTGCCGGCGACCATCGAGCTTGCCGGCGCCGCTATGGTGCTTGCCGCGATTTTCGGCCTCGGCGGCGGTCTTCTGCTGTTTCATTTGCGCGGCACCTTGTTCGAGGCCGTCGCCGACTTCCTGTCGATCCTATTGCTGTCGGTCCCGGAGTTTTTGTGGGGACTTATTCTGTTGTTCATGTTCGGGGTCGTGCTCCAGGCACTGCCGTTCACTGGCGCGGTATCGCCGAATCTGCCGCAGCCGCACGTCACCGGATTTCTGTTGGTCGATGCGCTTCTGGTCGGCCGCCTCGACGTCTTTGCCAGCGCCTGCCGGCATCTGATCCTGCCGGCTCTGGCGCTCGGGCTTGCCTTCTCGCCCGCGATCATGCGCGTGCTGCGCTCGAGCCTGTTCGACGTCTATCACGAAGACTACATCCAGCAGGTCCGGCTGCGCGGCCTGTCCGAGCGGCAGATCCTGCTCGGCCACGCGCTCAAGAATGCCGCGTTGCCGACCTTGACGCTTGCCGGTGTGCAGTTCGGCATCCTGTTCAGCGGCACGCTGCTGGTCGAGGTGATCTATTCGTATCCCGGCATGGGCAACCTGATGGTCGATGCCGTTCGCAATGCCGACCTGCCGCTCATTCAAGCGATCGGGCTCACTTATTGCGTCGCTGTGCTGTTGATCAATACCGTGGTCGACAGTCTTTACGTCGTGCTCAATCCGAAACTGCGGGTCGGCTGATGGCCGGATCGCTCCTTCGCGCGCTGCGTTCGCCGCGGGTTTTGCTGGCGCTTGCCATGGTACTGATCATCGGCGTCTGCGCGGTATTCGCCGGCTTTCTGGCGCCGCACGATCCGGCTGAGCAGAATTTATTATCGATCCTCACGCCGCCGGCTTGGGCGCCGGATGGCGATCCGAGTTTTCCACTCGGCACCGACAGCCTCGGCCGCGACGTGCTGTCGCGGCTGATCTACGGCGCCCGCACCGCCATGCTGGTCGCCGTCTTCGCTTCGCTCGGCGCCATGATCATCGGCGCGATCCTGGCGCACGTTGCCGGCTATTTCGGCGGCGCCGTCGATTGGATGATCGGCCGCCTGGTCGACGTGTGGATGTCGTTTCCGCCGGTCATCCTGTCGCTCATTCTCATGGTCGGGCTCGGCGTCGGGCTCGATCGCGTCATCCTCGCCATCGTGCTGGTCGACTGGACGCGGTTCTGCCGCGTGCTGCGCAGCGAGGTGCTGATCGTGCGGCGCCACGATTACGTGGCGGCCGCGCGGCTTCTGGGTTTTTCGCATTGGCAGACCATCGTGCGCGAGGTCTTGCCGGCGACGCTGCCGCTGCTGATCACGCTGTTCAGCCTGGAAATGGCGATCGCGGTGGTGGTCGAGGCGATCCTGTCATTCGTCGGGCTAGGCGTCGGGCCCAATCAGGCGGCGTGGGGCCAGATGATCGCCGACGCCCGACAATACGTTTATCAATCGCCGTGGAATCTGCTGCTGCCGATCTTAGCCACCTTCTTCGCCGTTGCCGCGTTCAATCTGCTCGGCGACGGGCTGCGCCGCACGCTCGACGTGCGGCTTGCTGAAACTGGGCATTAGAAGAACGTGTTGGCGCTCGAGGCCCGCGATCTAACGGTCAGCGCCCGCCTCGGCGAGGCGACGGTGCCGGCTATTCGCGCGCTGTCGTTCCAGCTCGCGCCTGGAAAAATTCTAGGCCTGGTCGGCGAATCCGGCGCCGGCAAAACCATGATCGGCCGCGCCATTGCGCAGCTGTTGCCGGCCGGCTTTGCCATAACGGGCGGCGCGCTGCTGTTCGAAGGCGAGAATTTGCTCACCATGGCACCGACGCGGCGGCGCGCGCTGCTCGGCCGCGCCATCGCCTTCATCCCGCAAGCGCCGATGACCGCCCTCAATCCGGTACTGACAATCGGCGCTCAATTCTACGAGCACCTTTCCCGACTCGGATTGAAAACCCGCAAGGCGCGGCGCGACCGCGCCGTCGCGATGCTCACGGCAGCGCGCCTGCCGCACGCCAGCGACCTGTTGACGCAGTATCCGCATCAGCTGTCGGGCGGCATGTGCCAGCGCGTCCTGATCGCGCTCGCCTTCGCCGGCAATCCGCGCCTCGTCGTTGCCGACGAGCCGACCACCGCGCTCGACGTCACCATGCATCCGCCAATTTTGCGGCTGATCGCCGAGATGCAGCGCCAGCACGGCACCGCTGTGATCTTCATCACCCATGACCTGCGGCTCGCCGCGCAGCTGTGCGACGACGTCATCGTGATGTATGCGGGGCGCGCCGTCGAAAGCGGTCCGGCGCGCACCGTGTTCGCCACGCCGGCCCATCCTTACACGCATTGTCTGCAGCTCGCCAATCCCGCGATGAGCGCCGAGCGCCGCACGCTTTATGTGCTGCCCGAACAGATGCCGAGCCTGCTGCAGCTGCAGCACATCGCCGGCTGTCATTTCGCGCTACGCTGTCCGCTGGTGACCGCCGAATGCCGCGGCGAGGAGCCGGCGCAAATGGCCGTCGCGTCGGGCCATACGGCAGCCTGCATTCACGCCGCCGCCACCGCGAGCATTTGTGCGACGGGGAACGCATTCAACGCGCCTGCATCGTCCGCAGCGCCGCTGCTGCGCGTCGAAAACCTGAGCAAGCACTTTGTCATCAGCCGCGGACCATTCAGCCGAGCCCGTAGCGTTGCTGCAGTGCAGGACGTCACCTTCACCATTGCTGAAAACGAATTTGTCGCGCTGGTCGGCGAAAGCGGCAGCGGCAAGAGCACCATCGCCAAGCTTTTGGTCGGCCTCGAGCGGCCATCGAACGGTCGCATCGTTTTCGATGGCGCGGATGTGACCGCGCCGTCGCTGCGACGCCGCGCCTGGCGTGCGGCAAGCCTGCAGATGGTGTTTCAGGATCCGCAATCGGCGCTTAATCCGCGCCGACGGGTCGCCAGCATCGTCACCCAGGCCATGGAGGCCGGCAGCCGTCACGCCAGCATGGAAGAGCGGCTCAAGCGCACCAAGGAGCTGTTGGCCGAAGTCGGCATGCCGGCCGATATCGCGGCGCGGCTGCCCGGACAATTGTCGGGCGGTCAGCGCCAGCGCATCAACATCGCCCGGGCGCTGTGCCGCGCGCCGAAGGTGCTGGTCGCCGACGAGATCGTGTCCGGGCTCGACGTGTCGATCCAGGCGCAGCTGCTCAATCTCTTGGCGCGGCTGCGCCTCGAGCTCGGCTTTGCCATGCTGTTCATCTCGCACGACCTGTCGGTGGTCCGCCACCTATGCAGCCGGGTGCTGGTGATGTATCGCGGCGAGATCGTCGAGCAGGGACCGGTCGAAAAGGTTTTTGGCGACCCGCAACATCCGCATACGCAAGCGCTGCTCTCGTCGGTGCCGCCGGACGAGCCCGAGGCCGCATGGTCGATGCTGCAAGCGCCGGCAAATTAGCGTCTGAATCCATGATCAGGGATCTGCCTCAGCCATGGCTCAGAAATTCGTCAAGCGCTTGGGGCGGCGGCAGGGCAAAGCCTGACTGCGGATGGCGGCTTGCGATTGGAACTCCAAGGTGCTTCAACTTCACCGCCATCTCGGCGGCTTTGATCACCACCGTGACGCCGTTGAGAACAGGCGCGCCGTCGACGTTGGCATCCGGATCGTTGCCGAACAGCATCATCGGAATGCCGCCGGTCGGCACGATGATATCGGCGCCGGCGTCGATCAGGCGTCGCGCCTCCCGCTCGAAGATCCGCCACAGCTCCGCCTTTTTGGCTGGCACGGCGAAAGCTTCCATGTAGTCCGCGATGCTGGCGTTGGTGGCGCGAATACCGGCGATCCGCTGTTGCAGGCCATAGCGATAGATCTGGTCGGCGTGGGTCGGGATGAAGGCGGGATTGATCGCAAGCAAGCCGAGCTTGCGGCCTACCGTGCAGGCGTGCAGCAGGGTCGCTTCGCCGAGGCCAAGGACCGGGATATTCACCGACGCACGCGCATCGTAGAGTCCGACGTCCTGAAAATGGTTCATAAAGAAGACGTCATAATTCTCGCGCTCGGCCTGGATGGCGCCGCGAATCACCGCGCGCGAGAAGCGGTGTTCAGAGAGCGCATGCACCGTTGTGACCGAGGGTGTCATGGTCTTGAATTCGAGCTCGAAATCGGGATCGGCGCAGGCCTTCATGTGCGGCAGCAGCGCCGCCAGGTAATTGCGGTGGCCGACCTGATCGGTGGCTCCCTGCGCCCAGATGCGAAACGTCTTCGTTGTGGTCAATTCGCCCTCCCAACTCTTTGGTGCCCGTGCGGTTTCAAGGCCAATATACAATGTAGCCCGGATTTCGCTGCCGCTTTATTCGAGCTACATAAGACCGATGAGCACCTGTCTCTTTCTGAGCTTTCGCTTTGACACCGAACTTGCCGCCGGCGAGGCGGCGAAGCTCGATCGCCTGCTTCGCTCGACGCCGAAGATTGAGAAGACTTTGGTCCACACCCCGGCAAGCGCCAGCGATCCCTATGTCAAGGACGGCGCCCCGCCCACGCTCGTCTTGCAGCTTTATTTCGCCGAACTGCCCGAGCTGGAAGCGGCCGTGTCGCGCACCGGCCATCTCGGCGTGCTCGCGTCATATGCCGAATTTCCGGGTTTGGCCGCGGCCGAGATCGCCCAGCAGGCGATGCTGGTCCGCAGTTTCGCGGTGCCGGACCCGCACTTCAAGACGCCCCCCGGCGCGCCGCATTGCACGTACCTCGTGTCCTATGAGGGCGAGGCCGAGGATTTGAACGCCTGGCATGCGCATTATCTCGAGCGCCACACCACGCACATGGCGACGTTTCCGGATATCCGCGGATTGGAAGTCTATACCCGGCTCGATTGGGTCAGCATGCAGCCATGGCAGCGGATCAACTTCATGCAACGCAACAAGGTCGTGTTCGACAGCGCCACGGCGCTCGACCGCGCGCTGCATTCGCCGGTGCGCCACGCGCTGCGGGCGGATTTCAACACGTTCCCGAAGTTCAACGGCCCGAACCGGCACTACGCCATGGCGACGCGCGCGTTAGATTTGCAGCACTCATGATGCCTTAAGGATTGCCGGGAGATTGCAATGGCCGAATCGTCCGCCAAAGAAACCGAAAAAGAAAAAAGAATCTGGTACCAGAGCTTCGTTCATCCGGTCGAGCAAAAGCCCTATATCGAGCGCCTGCAGGCGTTTCTCGACCGGGCCGCCGCGCCAGGCAGCCGCTTCGAAGTCCACGGCCTCGATCCGCCGGACCGCCACTTTCATCCGCTGACCGAATTCCGCTGCGCAGCGCAGACGATCCGCAACGCGCTGGAAGCGGAGCGTGCGGGCTACGATGCCTTTGTCATCGGCCATTTCCAGGAGCCGGGACTCCTGCAAATCCGCGGCGCCCTCGACATCCCGGTGATCGGGCTCGGCGAAGCGAGCCTGTTGGCAGCCCTGACGATGGGCGGGCGGCTCGGACTCGTCACCATTGATCCGGCTTTCGTCGATTGGCACGAGCGCCAGATCGCGGCGCATTGCCTGGCTGAGCGCGTGGCCGGCGTGCGCGCGCTGCAGATGGATCTGCCCGGCTTTATGCGCGCATTCACCGACGAAGCGAGCTATGCCCAGGTGCGCGCCGATTTCATCGAACGAGTTCGCCCGCTAGTCGCCGCCGGCGCCGAAGTGATCCTCCCGGCCGGCGGACTGCCGATGCTGTTGTTTGCGCGCGAATGCCCGTTCGTCATCGACGGCGCGCTGGTGCTCAATGGCATCGCGGTGGCGGTCAAGGCCACGGAGATGGCGCTGGCCCTGCGCGAGTTGACGGGAGCCGTGGTCAGCCGCCGCGGCACGTACGCCAAAGCCTCGCCGGCCTGCATCGATGAATATTTGAACGGACGGTGGTGACAGAAGCGAGCCTTTCAGAAATTGTCATCATCCGCGCACGCGGATGATCCAGTAATCGCCGACGGTGCGGTGGTTACTGGATGCTCCGCTTTCGCGGAGCATGACACCCGCGAGTAGGTGATGGCGCGTGAATGACTAGCGCACCTGAAATACGAGCTTGCCGCGGAAATGGCGGCCCTCGCTCAGGCGATGCGCCTCGGCGGCCTGCGGCAACCGATAGAGTTTGATCTCGGGCGGGCGTACCGCGCCGGTCAGATAAAGCTCGGCGACGCGTTCCATGGCTTTGCGCGTGCGCGGCACCGGCGGCCGCAGCGCCTTGACGTCGCTGCGGCTCGGCTCTGGCGCCTGCGCGCCGGAGGCGATGAACGCGGCGCGGCCTCCCGGCTTGAGCACGGCAAAGGATTTTTGCGCCACCTCGCCGCCGACCGTGTCGAACACCGCGTCACAATCCTTCACCACCTTGGTGAAATCCTGCGTGTTGTAGTCGATCACCTGGTCGGCGCCGAGCCCGCGCACGTAGTCGACATTGGCGGCGCTGGTCGTGGTGATGACTCGGGCGCCGAGGTGCTTGGCGAGCTGAATGGCAAAGCCGGCGACGCCGCCAGCGCCGCCCTGGATGAGGATCGTCTCGCCGCGGGCGAGTTGCAACGTATTCTCCAGCGTATCGATGGCAGTTAGCCCGGTGAGCGCCAAAGCGGCAGCATCGACGTGTGACAACCGGTCCGGCTTCTTGCCGACGATCGCGGCCGCAATGGCGAGCTTCTCGCAGTAGGTGCCCTCGCGGCCAGCAGCGATCACGCCGAACACGGCGTCACCGACTTTGAGATCGCTGACGCCGGCTCCGACGCTCGCCACCGCGCCGGAAAAATCGCGGCCGGGAATTTGTGGAAATTTCACCTGAGCGTGGCGCGCGTATTCGCCGCCGCGGAACTTCCAATCAGCAGCATTGACGCTGGCGGCGAACACGTCGACGATAACCTCGTCGGGCGCGCCGACCGGGTCCGGCAGGTCGCCATACTTGAGGACCTCGGGGCCGCCGAATTTCTCTAAATAGGCTGCTTTCATTTGGAGCTCGCTGACGGTTTACAGAAATTTGTTGCGCAGGCGCAGGATCACGAGCGACATCAAGCTCATGAACGCGGTCACGATAATATAAAAGCTCGGCGCCAGTTTCGAGCCGGTCAGATCAATCAGCGATTGAGCGAAGAACGGGGCGAAGCCGCCGAAGATCGTCACCCCGACATTATAGCTGAGCGATAGCCCGCTGACGCGCGTCGCCACCGGAAACACCTTCGCCATGAACGACGGCAGCGCGCCGCTATAGCAGGATTTCAGAAGCCCGATCCAGCACACCATCGCGATCAGAACGGCGAGCGAGGGGTGTGAAGCGAGCAATGCGAACGCCGGGTACGCGGTGATGCAGAACAGCGCGGCCGCGCCCATCATGACGCGGCTCTGGCCCACGCGGTCGACCCACATGCCGACGAACGGCACCACCACCGTCTGCAGCGCCGCGGCCGCGACTGCCGCCGTGTAGCTCAGATATTGCGGCAGATGCAGCTCGCGGATGGCGTAGGTCGGCATGTAGACCAGCATGTATTGTGAGCTGGTGGAGATGATGACCGTGCCGATGACGAGCAGCAGGCGATCCCATTGCAGCACGATCAGGTCGCGCATCGGCGTGCGCGGCGGCGCGGCGGTGCGGAATTCCGGCGTCTCCTCCATGTGGCTGCGGATGTAGTAGCCGATCGGCCCGATCAGGAGGCCGACCGCGAACGGGATGCGCCAGCCCCAGGCCTGCAGATCGGCCGCCGACATGGTGCGGGTTAGGAGCACGCCGAGCCCGGTGGCGACGACCGCAGCCAGACCTTGGCTCGACCATTGCCAGCTGGCGAAGAAGCCGGCGCGGTCCGGACGATGCTCGACCATGAACGTGACGGAACTGGCAAATTCGCCGCCGACGGAAAACCCTTGCAGCAGACGCGCGGCGATGACCAGAATGGGCGACAATAGGCCAAGTGTGTCGTAGCTCGGCATGACGGTCATCAAGCCGGTGCCGATCATCATCAGCGCGATCGACAATGTCAGCGCCGCTTTGCGTCCACGCCGGTCGCCATAATCGCCGAGAAAAAGCGCGCCGAACGGACGCGACAGGAACGACACACCGTAGGTGCCGAGCGTGATCAGGATGGATACGGCCGGATCGGCGGCCGGAAAGAACACCTTCGAAATAATGACGGCGAAATAGCCGTAGACCAGGATCTCGTAGAATTCGAGCGCATTGCCCAACGAGGCGGCCACGATGAGCTTTGTGGCCGATCCAGCGCCGCGCGCCTGGACTGGCCCCGATGCGATTGCGGTCATTCGGCAGAATTCCCCCCGGAAGGCAAACGCGCGGATGTCTCCGCTATGAACCGAGCGTAACGATCGCCCGGCACCCCGTCAAAACGCGATTTGGTCGCAATGCCTCGGAATGACTGGGCGGCGCGCGCCGCCGGCGGCTGGCAGGGCCGTTCCGCCCCTCAGTGCGCGTTCATCGCGCTGGACGGTTCGGCCTCAGGCGCCAAAACGAAACGCGTCGCCTGCAAGACCCCTAGCCCAATCGGCGTCGGTACCGAGACGCGGAACGGCACCAACAGCCGCGTGCCGGCGATCGGAGCGAGCCACATCTCCATGTCACGTTGCGCTTTGAGATACCGGATGCCCGAGCGGCCGATGTCGTAGCCGGCCAGCGGTGAAAAATAGAGCGCGCAGACCACCGCCGGACCCTGATAGCCGGCATTCGCACGCACCTGCTCGATGCGCTTGAACGCAAGCTGCAGATCGTAGCGCATGTGGCCGTCGAACACGGCGATCTTGCGCTCGCAGGCCGCCGGCACGGCCGTGTCGCCATCGCCGGGAACGCGCATCAGCAACGCCGTCATCGGATCGACCACGCCGACCCGATTGGCATCGGTGAGGGGCACGCCGCTCGGATCGGGCCTCGGCGGATGCGTCATCGATTCCTTGGCCTTGCCGCCGCTGAACACGATTTTGATCTCGTCCGAAGCGTTGCCCGATTCGTATTTGACGGCGAAATCGGAGGCGACCGGCTCATTGGCGCCGACGATACCGTGGGCATTGGCGGCGCCGTGGCCATTGGCAAAAATCCGCAACAGCCCGGCCGTGGAACCGGTCGCCGCGGCGGTGTAGCGCTTGTCGCTTACCTCGACGGTCCAGGAAATCTGCCCGAGTGGAATGCCGAGAAGGCTCGCCGTGTAGGCGACATCGAGCTTGACCGGGGCGCGGACCTCGCCGACGCCGGCATCTGCCGGAGCGCCTAAAAGCCCGGCAGCGACACAACCGGCAGCGATGAAATAGCGCGACATCAGGGAACCAGCACCCTCGAACCCCGTTCCTTCGCGTGGCATCGTGGCCCGATCAAGGCATCTGGTCGGGCGCTTTTAAGCAATGCGTTTCAGATTGGCCGCATAGTTCTGCCAGCGTTGGAAGTAGACTTCCGCTGCATGCTCGATGAGCTTGACAGTATCTTCGTCGACGCTGCGGATAACCCGCGCCGGCGCTCCGACGACGACCGAATTGTTCGGAATGGTCTTGCCTTCGGTAATCAGCGCGCCGGCACCGATGAAGCAATTGGCGCCGATCTGCGCGCCATTCATCAGGATCGCACCCATGCCGATCAGACAGTTGCGGCCGATCGTGCAGCCGTGCAGGATCACGTTGTGGCCGACGGTGCAGCCCTCACCCACCGCAAGCGGATAGCCGGGATCGGTGTGCAGCGTGCAGTTCTCCTGAATATTGGTGCGCTTGCCGATTTCGATCCATTCGTTGTCGCCGCGCAGCACCGCGCCGAACCAGATGCCGACGCCGGCTTTGATCCGCACTTTGCCGATGACCACGGCGCTCTCTGCCACATAGCAGGTGCCGGCTGGCGCCATGTCGGGCTCCTGCCCGCGCAAACTGAAAAGAGCCATTCGCAACTCCGTCTCGGCGCACTTTATGTCATTGCGAGGAGCGAAGCGACGAAGCAATCCAAAACAACGACGCCACACTGAATCGCTTCGCTTCGCTCGCAATGACGATTCGTCAAAACACCGGGCTTTCCCGATAAGTTCCCCAGAGCTTCTTCAGTGCGTCAACGATTTCTCCCATCGTCGCACCGGCCTCGACCGCCTCGATGGTCACCGGCATGATGTTCTGCCGGTCGTCCTTGGCGATGGCGACGAGCCGCTCCATCACCGACTGATATTTCGCAGGATCGCGTTCGGCGCGCACGCGGCGCGTGCGCGCGATCTGCCGCTCCGCGGTCTCGGGATCGTAGGGATGGGTCTCGATTCCCTGCGCCTCTTCGTCGTCGACGAAGCGGTTGACGCCGATCACCGGCTTGTCGCCGGTCTGCTTGCGCAGCGCCGTCTCGTAGGCGAAGTCGGCGATCTGCTTCTGGAACCAACCCTGTTCGATCAGCTTGATGGTGCCGCCGTTGCGATCGACGTAGTCGAGGATGTCGAAAATGCGCCGCTCGTACTCGCTGGTCAGATTTTCGACGAAATAGCTGCCGCCGAGCGGATCGACCACATTGGAGACGTTGATCTCCTCGGCGATGATTTGCTGCGTGCGCAGCGCAAGGCGCATGGCGTCTTCGGTCGGAATGGCGAAAGCTTCGTCGTAGCCGTTGGTGTGCAGCGACTGACAGCCGCCGAGCACCGCCGAGAGCGCCTGCAGCGCGGTGCGCACGACATTGATCTGGTATTGCGGCTTGGTGAGCGTGGCGGCCGCCGTCTGGCAATGAAACCGCAGCCGCATGGAATCCTGGCTCTCGGCACCGAAGCGAGTCTTCATGACTTTCGCCCAGACCCGTCGCGTGGCCCGGAATTTGGCAATCTCTTCGAAGAAGTCGCCCTGGCTGACGAAGTAAAACGCAAGGCGCGACGCAAACTTGTCGACGTCCATGCCGGTCTTGAGCACCTCTTCGACATAGACGATGCCGTTGGCGATGGTGAAGGCCGCTTCCTGCAGCGGCGAAGCGCCGGCTTCGGAAATGTGATAACCGGAAATGTTGATCGGGTTGTAGCGCCGCATGTGCTCGGCGCAGTAAGTGATGCAGTCGCGCACGATGCGCACCGACGGCCCGATCGGAAAGCAATATTCCTTCTGCGCCATGTACTCCTTGAGGATGTCGGCCTGGATCGTCCCCGACAATTTGTGCAGATCGAGGCCGCGCTTTTTTGCCATCGCCACGTACATGGCGAGCAAAATCCAGGCCGACGGGTTGATCGTCATCGACACCGAGATGTTTTCCAGATCGATGCCGTCATAGAGCGCTTCGACGTCGGCCAAGGTGTCGACCGCCACGCCCTCGCGGCCGACCTCGCCTTCGCTCATCGGATGATCGGAATCGTAGCCCATCAGCGTCGGCATATCGAAGTCGGTCGAGAGGCCGGTCTGACCCTGCTTGATCAGATATTTGAAACGCTTGTTGGTGTCTTCGCCGGTGCCGAAGCCGGCGATCTGGCGCATGGTCCAGTGCCGGCTGCGGTACATGGTCGGATAAGGACCGCGGGTGAACGGATAGCGGCCCGGCAGGCCGATGTCCTCCAGCGGAATGTCGGCGGTATCGGCGGCGGTGTAGACGCGTTTGACCGGAATATCGCCGGACGTGAAGAACTGTTCGCGGCGCTCGGCTTGCTTGCGCAAGAATACCGCCACCTCGTTCTGCTCCCAGTCGGCGAGCTCCGCGGCAAGTTTCTGCAGCGAGTGCGGGTCGAGCATTTCGTTCATAACGCGCTCCTTAGCGGTTCGCGGTTCAAAAGCGTGTGGGCAAGAAACTCCGCCGCCAGCGAATACGGGTCGCCGTCGCGGCGCATGAGCTTGACGGCCAACGCGGCATCGCTGCTGCCGTCGAAATCGTCAGCGAAACGCTGCAGCAGCATATTCTCCGCGGTCTTGCGCAACCGGAATTGCGCGATGGCGAGGCGACGGTCGCGCCCGGCTGCGCTGTCGGACGCAAGGGCGCGGTGTGCAGCGATGGCGTCGGCGAGTGAGTCAAAGCCTTCGCCGCTCACCGCACTGGTACCGATCACCGGTACCGGCCAGGCCGGCGTTTCCTTGCCCATGCCAAGCATCAGCATGTGTTTGAGATCGACAATGGCGCGGTTGGCGTCGCTGCGGTCGCATTTGGAGACGACGTGAATGTCGGCGATTTCCAGCACGCCGGCCTTGATCGCCTGGATTTCGTCGCCGAGGCCCGGCGGAGTCACGACGACCGTGGTGTGCGAGGCCTTGACGATCTCGACCTCGTCCTGGCCGACGCCGACCGTCTCGATGATGATGGTGTCGAAGCCAGCGACGTCGAGAATATCGACGGCGTCGAGCGTGGCGTGCGCCATGCCGCCGGTTGCGCCGTGCGTCGCCATGGAGCGGATGAACACCCCGGCATCGCCGGCCACCTCGCTCATGCGGATGCGGTCGCCCAAAATGGCGCCGCCTGAGTAGGGACTCGACGGGTCGACGGCGATGACCCCGACCTTGCCGCCCTTGGCGCGGAGTTTTTCGGTCAACTTGCCGACCAGCGTCGACTTGCCGCTGCCCGGCACCCCGGTGATGCCGATGACGTGCGAACGTCCGGCCAGCCGATAGATTCGGCCGAGCGCGTGGCGCGCTTCGGGCTCGCCATGCTCCGAGCGCGAGATCAGCCGCGCCACTGCGGCACGCTCGCCCGCGACGACGCGCTCGACCAGGTCCGACGAGGAGACCTTGCGGCTCACGACCGGATCCTTTCGAGCTGCGCCTGCATGTCGGCGAAAACCTTGCGGTCGTCGATGACGCGGCGCGCCTTGAAATCGGTGCGCGCGATTGAATTGGGTGCGACGATCTCGACAACGGCGCGCAGCGCCAGCACATGGCGCAGCTTGCGCTCCACTTCGGCGCGAAAGCCGGCCAGCGTCTCGGTGCCGGCCGCGAACGTTTCGGCATCGGCCTCGACGCGCAGCAGAAGCTCATCCATCTCCGCGGCCCGGCTGATGATGATGCGATGCTCGCCGCCGTATTGCGCAAGCTCGTTGAGCGCAGCGTCGACCTCGCTCGGATAAACGTTCTCGCCGCGGATCGTGAACACGTCGTCGATGCGGCCAAAAATGCCCTGCGGCAGGCGCGGATAGGTGCGCCCGCAGGGATTTTTCTCATCTGTCCACAGCGATAGATCGCCGGAGAGCAAACGGATCATTGGCTGCGAAGTTCGTTCCAGGTGGGTATAGACCGGCGTGCCGCGCGAACCGTACGGCACGCGGCGCATGGTCTTCGGATCGCAGACTTCCGTGTAGACGATATCCTGCCAGCACAGCATGCCGGACGTCCCGGCCGTACCGGAAAGCCCCATCCATGGCGTCATCTCGGCCATGGAACCGCAATCGACCACGCGGGCGCCGAACAGCTCCTCGATCTTGCCGCGCACCGCGGGAATGGACGCGCCCGGCTCGCCGGAAAAAAACATGATGCGCAGATTGAAATCGCGCGGGTTCAAGCCCTCATCGGACGCCACTTGGGCGAGATGCAGCGCATAGGTTGGAGTGCCATAGAACGCCGTCGGCTTGATCAGATTGAGCCACTGCGCGCAACGCGCCGTCATGCCAGCGACTCCCGCTCCGAACGGGAAGCACCGCAAATGTAATCGTTCGGCACCGACGAGCGCACCCCAGCTGCCAAGGTAGAGCGAGAAGATCGCAGCGATGCAGATGGTGTCGCCGGGCCGCAAGCCCATCGCCCACATCACACGGGCGTGCGCATTGGCGATGGCGCGCCAGTCGTCGCGGCCGATGGCGAACGCGGTCGGCCGGCCGGTGGTGCCGCTGGTGCCGTGGATATGAAAAACCTCCGCCGGGGGCACGCAAAGGTAATCGCCGAACGGCGGCGAGTGCTCCTGAGCAGCGCGCAGATCGCGCTTGTCGATGACGGGCACGCGCGTTTCGAAGTCTTCCAGCGATTTGAGCTGCGAGGGATGAAAGTCCGCTTCATCCCATTTGCGCCGATAGAATGGGGCGTGCTGGTAGGCGTAAGCGCAGATCTCCCTCAGGCGCTGCAGAATGAAGCGGTCGCGTTCGCCGGCCGGCATGGTCTCCCGGCCGGCAAACCAATGGCGGCTCGAAGCGTCTGGAAAATAATCGTCGTCGTAACGCGGCGGAAACGACCAGCATTCCATGTCGTCAGCGCGCTCCACGCTCTTCGACCAGTTCGCGAAGCCGCCGCACGATCGCATCAGGCGCGGTGTCCTGCAGCATCACCTCGCGCACGCCTATTCGCTTCAAGGCCGCAGCGTCCTCGTCGGGCATGACGCCACCGGCAACGACGATGATGTCGTCGGCGCCCTCCTCCTTGAGCCGCGCCAAAATTTTGGGAAACACCGTCATGTGCACGCCGGAGAGCAGGCTGACGCCAAGAATGTCGGCGTCCTCCTCGATGGCGGCGGCAACGACTTCGTCGGGCGTGCGATGCAGCCCGGTATAGATCACGTCCATCCCGGCGTCGCGCAGCGCGCGGGCGACCACCTTGACGCCGCGGTCATGGCCGTCGAGCCCGACCTTGGCCAGCAATACGCGAATTGGCATCGCCATCGCGCTGCCTCCCCGGGGAAACCTATGGCCTTGAATAATACAGCATTTGGTGCGCCACCGCTTCAGGGCCAAAACGCCATCCGGCGAACCTAATCTTCCTACTAGGCTTTCAGCTTCAGCAACGCGTCGGCGTTGCCATGGGTGAGCTTGGCCATGTCGGCGGGGGCAAGCGCGATGCGATTGAGAAAGGCGCGGCCCCAGGCGTCCGGCGAATAGGGATAGTCGACCGAGAACATGATGCGGTCGATGCCGAAGGTGAGCAGCGCCGCGAGGAACGGCGGCTCGCTGAAAATGCCGCTGGTGGTGATCCAGACCTGATCCAGAATGGTGCGGCTGATCGAGCGTTTGAGGTGATCGCTGTCGTGGGCAAAGACCTGGTCGGCGCGCGCCAGCATCATCGGCAGCATTTCGCCCATATGGCCGATGATCAGCTTGAGCCGTGGATGGCGGTCGAGCGCTCCTGAAATGACCAGGCGCAGAACATGAACGGCAGTTTCCGAATGCCAGCCCCAGCCGGCGGTTTCGAGCACACGGCCCGGGCCGGGCGGCAGGTCGGAAAAATAGGCTTGCCGGATCGGCTCGGGCGGAATGTGCGGATGGATGTAGATCGGCACGTCGAGCTGTTCGGCCGCAGCCAAGATACCGTCGTAGCTCGCATGGTCGAGAAAGCGACCCTCGGTCGTGCCGTGCACCATGGCGCCGACAAAACCCAACTCCTTCACGCAGCGGGTGAATTCGACGGCCGCTTCGTCGGGGCTCTGCAGCGGCAGTGCAGCGAAGCCGGCAAAGCGGTCCGGGTGTCCGGCAATCGCTTTGGCCAAGTGATCGTTGGTTTCCCTCGCCATGGCGACGCCGTCGGGACCAGGCACCAGATCCGGTCCGGGGCCGCTGTTCGACAGCACCTGAACAGAGATGCCCGCGTCATCCATCGACTTGAGGCGCCGTTCGCCGATTTCCGGCAGCAGTTCGAGCGGATTGGGCGCGTTCTTCGGCAGCGTTCGCGGCCGATAACCGCGGTGGGCCAGCACGCTCTTGTCGATACGGCTCGCGATGGCAGGGACGGCGAAATGCTCCTCAAGGGCGACGGTACGCATAGGCGGTTTTCCCCTCCGTTTTGCATGGTTTTGCGTGGCGGGCGTTTGTTGCATCGATGACGGGGATCGGCAAGCGCGGCGGAAACGGCATGAGGCCGCGGCGGTCCGAGCAGTTGCGACCGCTTTGACGCGGTCCAGCTGGCGCCCGGAACCTTGAATCCCGGCGGGCGTTGAGCGAACGGCGGGGGCGATTGGGATGCGCGCCTTGCTGCAATTCAACAGACGACGGCTTCTTGGCTCCAGCGCCGTGATGGTGCTGGCGCTGAGTGCGGGCACGGCGCGCGGCGCCATCGTCAAAAGCGGCCTGCCGTGGAAGCCGGGCGCCGCCGACCCTCCGACGCCGGTGACCGGCGAAGGCTGGCACTATTTCACGCCGCAAGAAGGCGCGCTGGTCGAAGCCCTCGTCGACCGCCTCATCCCGCCCGATCAACTCTCACCCGGCGGCAAGGACTGCGGCTGCGCCATCTTCATCGACCGGCAGCTAGCCGGTTCCCAGGGCAGGTTCGAAGGCCTTTACATGAGCGGGCCGTTCCAGAAAGGCACCAAGCAGCAAGGTCCGCAATCGCCGATCACGCCGGCGCAGCAGTACCGCAAGGGTTTGGCCGCGTTCGACGCAAAGTGCCGCGAAAAGTTCAGCGCCAAGTCGTTCACGCAATTGTCCGACGACGAGAAGGATCAGGCCATCAAAGGGCTCGAGGACGGCACGCTGAAGCTCGACGGCGCCGATGCCCAGGAGTTTTTCAAGCTGATCCTCAAGGACACGCAGAACGGCTTTTTGGCCGATCCGATCTACGGCGGCAACAAAGACATGGCGTCGTGGAAGATGATCGGCTTTCCCGGCACGCATTACGACTACCGCGATTGGATCGACCGGCACAATCAGCGCGTCACGCTGCCGGCCGTCGCCATCGCCTCGCATCCAAACTGGGCATCATGAATTTCGCGCCGGCTCGCCGCGGCGCGCCGGCGTAACGAGAGTTATCGATGACGCAAAAGCTGCCGCACAAGGACGCCGTGATTATCGGCCTCGGCTGGACCGGCTCGATCCTGGCGCACGAGCTGACCGATGCCGGGCTCGAGGTGGTCGCCATCGAGCGCGGGCCCTGGCGCGACACCGGCACGGATTTTTCCATCACCTATGCTCAAGACGAGTTGCGCTATCGTATTCAGCACGAGCTGTTCCTGCGCCCGGCGCAAATCACCGTTACGTTCCGCAATAACGCCCAGCAAACCGCGCTGCCGGTGCGCACCTGGGGCGCGTTCATGCTCGGCAACGGCGCCGGCGGCGCCGGCGTCCATTGGAACGCCGAGACTTGGCGCTTTCTGCCGACGGATTTCACGCTGCGCTCGCATTTGACGCAGCGTTATGGCGCCAATTTCCTGCCGTCCGACATGACCATCCAGGATTGGGGCGTCACCTACGACGAGCTCGAGCCGCATTACGATGCATTCGAATATTTGTGCGGCACCTCGGGGCAGGCCGGCAATCTGAAGGGAACGATTCAGCCGGGCGGCAATCCGTTCGAAGGGCCGCGCTCGCGGCCTTATCCGACGCCGCCGATGAAGCAGGGCTACGGCCACGCGCTATTCGCCGACGCGGCGCGGCAGCTCGGCTACAAGCCGTTCCCGCAGCCCGCCGGCAACCTGTCGCAGCCGTACACCAATCCGCTCGGCGTCACGATGGGCCAATGTACCTATTGCGGCTATTGCGAATGGTTCGGCTGCGCCAATTATTCGAAGTCCAGTCCGCAGACCACGATCCTGCCGGTGCTGGTGCGCAAGTCGAATTTCGAGGCGCGCACCGAATGCGAAGTCACCCGCATCAATCTCGACAACACCGGCAAGCGCGCCACCGGCGTCACCTACGTGAACGCCTCCGGCGAGGAATTCGAGCAGCCCGCCGATCTCGTCATCCTGTGCGGCTTTCAGCTATGGAATGTGCAGCTCCTTCTGGTCTCCGGCATCGGCCAAAAGTACGATCCGAGTACCGGCCAGGGCCAGATCGGACGCAACTTCACCCATCAGACCGTTTCGACGGCGCTCGGCTTCTTCGACAAGGACAAATACAACTTCAATCCGTTCGTCTCGGCGGGCTCGATCGGCATGTGCATCGACGAGTTCAACGGTGACAATTTCGATCACGGCCCGCTGGGCTTCGTCGGCGGTGGCTATATGGGCCAGGTGCAGACCAACGGCCGGCCGATCGAGACCACCGCGGTACCGCCTGGTACGCCGGCCTGGGGCGCGAAATGGAAACAGGCGCTGCACGACAATTATCTAAGCACCATCAACGCCGGCACCGGCGTGCACGCCTCGTTCTATGCTTATCGCGACGTCTATCTGGATCTCGATCCCACCTACAAGGACCGCTTCGGCCGGCCGCTCGTCCGCCTCACCATCGATTTTCACGACAACGAATTGAAGATGAGCGCGTTTCTCACCGACAAATACGCCGAGATCATCCAGCGCATGGGCGCCAAGCAGGTGGTAAAACAGCCGCGCAAGGGGCCTTACGACGTCACTCAGTATCAGACCTCACATCTGTGCGGCGGCGCTATCATGGGTAACAATCCGGGCAACAGCGCGCTGAACAAATACTTGCAGAGCTGGGATGTGCCGAACCTGTTCGTGCAGGGCGCGACCGCGTTTCCGCAAAACGCCGGCTACAATCCGACCGGAACGGTGGGGGCGCTCGCCTTCTGGTCGGCCGCGGCAATCCGCTCGCGGTATCTGAAAAATCCAGGACCTTTGGTCCATGCCTGACCGTCGCCACATGGCCGTAATGGCCCTGTCCGTTCTCGTGGCATGCGCCATGCTCGGCCTGGACGGCGCCGCAAGCGCCGCTGGCATCGACAAGCAAGACTTCGATCAGGTCGAGAAAGGCCGCTATCTGACCATCGTCGGCGACTGCGCGGCCTGCCATACCTTGCCCGGCAGCGGCCACGAGCTTGCTGGCGGCCGTCCGATCGAGACGCCGTTCGGTACGCTATTGGCGCCCAACATCACGCCCGATCCGCAAACCGGCATCGGCGCCTGGACCGACGACGAGTTTGTCAATGCGCTGACCAAAGGCACCGGCCGCCAGGGCACGCGGCTCTATCCGGCGATGCCATACACCTATTACACCAGGTTGACGCGCGACGACGCGGTCGCGATACGCGCTTACCTCAATACCGTTCCGGCCGTGCATAACGCGGTGAAGGCGGACCAGCTGCCGTTCCCGCTCAATATGCGATGGACCATGGCAATGTGGGACGAGCTGTTCTTCCGACCGCAAACGTTCACACCCGATCCGCATAAGAGCGCGCAATGGAACCGCGGCGCTTATCTGGCGGAAGGCCTGGCGCATTGCGGGCTGTGCCACACGCCGAAAAATTTCCTCGGTGCCGACAGCAACGGCCAACGTCTGCAAGGCTACAATTTGCAAGGCTGGTTCGCGCCCAATATCACCAACGATACGCGGCGAGGTCTCGGCTCATGGTCCGTGGACGATATCGCCGACTATCTGAAGACCGGCCATAACCAGATGACCACGACGACGGGATTGATGTCCGAGACGCTTAACCTCTCGACTTCGCACATGAGCGATGACGATCTCAAAGCGATCGCTGTTTATCTGAAGGATCAGCCGGGCGAGAAGAGCGAAGCCGACCCCGAGCCGGACCAAGCGGTCATGAAGAAGGGCGCGCAGATTTATGCCGACGAGTGTTCCGGCTGCCATAAGCCGGACGGTAGCGGCATTCCCGCGCTGTTTCCCACGCTCAAAGGCTCTCCCGCCGTGCAGCAGACCGACCCAACCACGCTGTTGCGCGTCGTGTTGCGGGGCGCGGAAGCGGCCGGTACCGACAAAGCGCCGACGGCCGGCGCAATGCCGCAGTTCGGTTGGATTTTGACCGACGACCAGGTCGCCGCCGTCATCACATATATTCGCAACGCCTGGGGCAATTCCGCGCCGCCGGTCAGCGCCGGCGAGGTGCACAAGGCGCGGCAAATGTTGGTCGAACGCAGCGATTAAGCGATCCGCCGGCGGTCCGATCGCAGCGCTGAGAGACGGGAGAGCGGCTCGATCAATTTGCCGGAAGTCGCGCTATATGACGCGCAGACCCGTGGGAGCCGCTCGGGCTGGATAATCTGGAACCGGCGCCGCTTCCGCTGAACCCGCCGACAGCTTGTTGATGTAGCCGTTGAAATGCGCGTGGCACTCGCAGCTGCGCCGCTCGAGTTCATCCTGGTTGACGATCTGCATGTACCCGCGATGGCACTTGAGCACGCCGGCCGCCTCGAGCCGGCCGGCCACTAGCGTCACGGTGGTGCGGCGGACGCCAAGCATTTGCGCCAACGTGCTCTGGGTCAACGGCACCCTGTCGTGCGCACAGCGCCCCTGGATGGCCAAGAGCCAACGGCAGATCCGCGACTCGACCGAATGCGCGGCGTGGCAGAGCGCCGTCTGCTGCAATTGCGCGACCAGGGCGTAGGCATATCGCGCCACGCGCCAGCGGATCGACGGGTTCTCATCGAGAACGTGGCGGAAGGCAGCAGCCGACAGCCGCGACGCCTGTCCGCTTATGTGCACGACCGCGTCCGAGGCTGCCGGCGCGTTGGCCAAGGCCGCAACTGCCCCGACAATGCCGTCGCGCCCAATCAGAGCCGCCGCGGCACCCGGATTGTCGCGCAACGGCAAGGTCATGGCGATCAGTCCCGAGTTCGGGAAAACCACGTCCTCGACCGGATCGCCGAGAGAGTGCAGGCGTTGGCCGACCCGCAGCTCAAAGGGGGGCGCCATATGGCTCCGCAATGCCCCGTATTCGGCTAGCGAAAGCTCTGAAAGGAAAGCGTTTTTATCAGCGATCTGGCCAAGCATGATCCCTTTCCAACCTGCGCCGCGGCAACGACTAATGCGGCCGAGCCCCCTCCCCTAAGACGTGTGACCGGGCTGCGGTTCCATTTCCGACATTAATTTTTTAAATTTTTGCCGCGCTGCCGAGATGGCGGGCACGGCCGGAATCGCCCTCGTCGCCCTCGCGGATGATCGGCCGGCCTCCCTCGGTGGCGAGATATGGTTTGCCCCGCGAGCGGGCGACCAGCGCCCGCGACTCGCGCATGGTGATTCGCGCCGAATTATAGGCCTCACGGAGCCTCCGCGATCGGTTGCACAAGTCCTCGATCTTGCTGCGCCAATGCGGACTCAGGTGACCGAGGGTCTCGTCGAGACGGACAAACGGAATTTCGAATACGCGCCGGTCATGGTCCTCGTAAACGTCGAGCCGCCACGTCCGGGTTTGCTGTTCGCGGGAGCCCATCAACTCACGAACTACTTCATGGGCATAGCAGAGGGCCTGGTCGCGGTCGGCAAGCTTGACGCCGACCGTGTCGGCGATGCCACAGGACCCGTCGCGCAGCTCGAATGTGTAGAGTGGCATGGTTCTCCCTAGGCGATCAGCTACTTGTCTCCGCTTACCAATGTCACCTTTGAAGCAGGGGGCACCGCTCGCGCCGTGTATCGAGGTAACGCGCGAGCCAAGCCAAACGCACCCGAATTATAGTACCATCAGACTTCTATCGCTTATCAGGTTCCATAATGGCGTAGGAAAGCCGCGCCACAAGGTCGCGGCCTCCTCCGATCGCTTCGTCCGTCAAAATCCGCCGCTGCAGCAAAGAGCGGCCGCCAAGGCCGACCCTAACGCGACGCGCTCTTGCCGGATTCGATCTTTTCGGCGGCGGCGAGATGCTTCTTGAGCACCGGCAGCGAGTCGCTGGCATATTGGCCCAACGGATCCTTGGTCTTTTTCGCCTCACGCTGGAATTTCGCGATATCCTGCTTGTGGTCCATGACCATCATCCGGGCGAACTGCCGATCGAAGGCGGCGCCGGAGGCTTTTGAGAGCTTGTCATAAGCGGCTTTCTGCTTCGCGCTTGGCTGCGTCGGCGGCGTGACGCCGAGTTGGTTTGCGAACTCCGTGGCCTTCTGGTTGTTGGCCTGGTGGTCGCTGACCAGCATCTGGCCGAACGACTTCACGGCATCGTTCTGCCCCTTCTGCTGCGCCAATTGTCCCATCTGGATTTCGGCCAGATTGCCCTGGATCGCATCGGTGATGAAGGCTTTATCCGCCTTGCTGGCGGCGGCCATCGCCGCGGCCGGCGCGAGCGACGCCGCGATGATGGCGGCGAATACGAGCTTGTTCATGGGGTCTCCTCGTCACTGGCCCCTCTGGCGAAACAACCCAGCAATTGAGAATGGCGTTCCCGGCGTCTCGAGGGGTATCAGCACGGAGCCCCTCGGGGTCTTATGTCGCAAATAGGACTCTGTATCGTGACCGCGAGAAATCGCGCTCAAAGCCCCGCACGCATTCCGACGTAGGCAGCGAAGGGCACCGAGCACCGCAGTGCCGAGTAGGCCGGTGGCGGGAACCGTGGCGCCCGTCGTCGTGATCAGATTCGACAAGCTGCCGTCGAGATTGGGGAAGCACAACACGCTCGGGTCGGGGCACCCGGTGTTCTGTGCGTCGGTTGTATTGCCGTCGACATGGGCCTGTTGGAAATGGCGATAATAGGCAACGGCCTGATAAGTCAGCGTGTCGGTGGGCCGCCAGCTTGCGCTCGCGGTGACGAACGCGAGCTGATTGTTCGTGGATTGCGGGAACGTGTAGACGCTCGCCCAGTTCTGCTGCAGCATCTGCAGCGGTGTCGCTGCGACCGCGCCGAAATAATTGTCTGCGCCGGTGAACGTCAGATGAAATTCGGTGCCTTCGCCCCGCGCCCCGAGATCGGCATAGAGGCGCCGCAGCCGTGACGGCGAATCTTCGCGCCAGCCGGCATCGTCGAGCGCATCGGCGGTGATGTAGCCGGAGAGGTTTCCTTGCTGGCCGCCGGCCTCGACAGACGTACCGACGCGGCCGTACGAGCCGCCGGTCACCGTGGTCTGCGCGCCGTGATAGGTAATCCATTCTTCATCTCCAGCGCGAGGGCACCGCCGATGGCATTGAGTCCATAAACCGGATTGCTGGGCACAAGCGTCAGCTGATTGATGGCGTCGCGCGGAATGAAGTCCCAATTGACCGTATCGCCGAACACCTCATTGATGCGCACGCCGTTCTGATAGACGGCGAGCCCCTGGGGCGTACCAACCACCGGCGATGCCAGAAAGCCGCGATAATCAATATTGCGCTGAAATTCGTTGCCAGTCTGGTCGCTGAGCGCCAGACCCGGCACGCCGCGCGCCAATGCATCGAGAAACGTCGGCGCCAGATCGGGGGCGAAGTCGGGCGCGGCTAAGGTCTGAACGTTGGCTGGAATTTTGTCGCGCTCGACAGCGCCGGGCTCCACAGGCGCGCCGCTTTGAGTCGCCAAGGCGGGCGCGGCTGTGGCCGGCGGCCGCGTCGTTGGCGCGCGCGATTGTTGCTCGCCGGAACGGCGCAATGCTGCCGCGTGCTTCTCCGGTCGGCGGACCGGCGGCAGCGGCGTGCTGCCTATGACATGAATTTCGGGCAACGTGATGCTGGCCGAACCGGCATTGTTGGCCGAGCCCTCTTGGGCCAGGCCCGCGGCAGGCGCCGCGAGCACCGCGGCTACGATCGATAATGCCAACAAACGGCGCGCCGCTGGCCTACCAGCCAAACCTGCGACCCCGTGACCCGACGCGTCCACGCCGCGCATCCCGACACGCCCTACTCCGATGCGCCAAGATTGCCATCAACGCAAAGCGCACGCCATCGCAGCGTCGTCGGTCAGGAGGGGCCACAGCGCTCGATCGCCGGCGTCGCTTACCATGGTCGCGCTATGTCGTCTCCAGCGCAGCTTGCGGTCATCCGGGCAAGCGCTCTCGCTACCAAACATCGTCAGCGGCAAACGAGACCTATCGCAGCCCAGGAACAGGCAACTGAAACGACGGACCGGCCGTCGTGCCTTCCTTGATGCCCGACGGCGTCTGCATCAGCTGTCGCGCCTGCAGATCGAGCGAATACATCATTCCGATCGACTGATTGAGATATCCGGGCTCGCCATTGAACGTGCGATTGAGCCCCCGCAGCAGCGCCTGATAGGATTGGGCAAACTGCATGGCCAAGATCGACGCTCGCGACCCGGCCGGGTAAAGGACGATGTTCGGATCATCGATCATCGGCCAAACACCGTCGGGGTCGAACGGAATTACCGCGCCGGCAAACTTGAAGCCTTTGTCGACGCGGACCAAGCGTCGCCCGGCAACGATTTCAGCGAATTTGTAATAATGGGCAAGTTCGTGCTCGGGGTCGTCCGGGTCGTCTTGCGAAGTGCCTTCGCCTTGGGACTTGATTTCCTGGATCGCCGCTTTAGCGTCAGCGAGACTGCCGATCACATAAAGCTTGCCTGGTCCGGTCCAGTTGCTCACTTGCTGGTCTTTGTTGCCGAACTTGATAGCGCCGCCGGCGCTTAATACTTCGAGAGCTCGCGTAATTTCGTCGTAAAACCAGCCGATGGTGACCGGGTTATCCATCGCCAGGGCCTGCCGTTTGATCTTCACGATCTTTTCCGGCTCTTCGATGGACATGAAACAATCGCGAATCTGCTCGATCGAGCAGCGCCGCAAGCGAACGATCAGTCCGGTGCGCAATCCGCCGGGCAGCGACCCGGGATATTGCGGCACAAATTTAGCATGTCCGATATTTGGACTGCCGCCAATCGAAATGAAGATGTTAGCGACCTGGGCCATGTGCAGCATCTCTTCGACCACAATGCTGCGAATCAACGCCGCTACTTCAACGTTAACACCCGGCTTGATGCTGTACAGGGCGCACAGATAGGGCGGAATGGTCGAGTGCTCCAGCTCGATCGCCAACTGCAATGCCTGCATGAGGTCTTCTGGCGAATCGAGGTTCATGTAGACGGGATTGTCGAGCCATTTGCGGATCATCGTCCGTTTCGCTTCGGACAGGTCGCGGGTCACCGGCATGTAATTCGGATCGGCGACCGAAGCATTGAAAACGTTTTTAAGGATATTCCACCTCGCGACGACGCTGCCGAAGTTGGCCAGATCGACGATAGGCCGCATGACTGGATACAAGTCCGCATACTGCTGAAAGATCGGACGGACGTGCTCCATCCAGTTCGGCGCGGTCGGAACGTCGTAGCCGGAAAACACCAGGACGCTGAGGAACTGGCTGCCATTTTGTACGGAGCCGATCGGCGGCGGCGTCGGACCGAGTTGGTAGGTCACACCGTAGATTTGGCCGTCGATATAGACGCGCGGGTTGCCCGGATCGCCGGCCTGCAACGTCAACTCCGCCGTGCCGTCCGGCCCTGTGGTAATCGAGGTGACGGGTCCACCCGGTTTGAGCGGATCAAAGAACTGCAGCGCCGATTGCGGGGTGCCGACGTTGGCCGGCCCGGGAAGCGGAGTAAAAGGACCTTGGGTAATAAACCCTTGCATTACACTCGGATCATAGCCCAGACTGATCTGTTGGCCGGCAGACCGCTCGCCGAATGTCGTGGCATAAAGCTTCGTCGTTGCTGACTCGCCGGGGTTGAGACGGAACACGAACTTGTCGGCGCGCAGGAACGCGCCATTGTTCGCCTCCGCGAGCAGCGGCGGCGTAGCCAGGATCGCGGGCTGCTGCAAAATCGACGACTGGGCGACGGCCAGCGGCGCGGCTTGCGCCGCCTGCAACTGACCCGGCGTCAGCCTCAGCTGCACAATGCCGGCGGTTTTGGCGTACCAGTCGCTATTCTGATAACCGATCTCGCCGAGCAACACCGGCGGTGCGTTGGCCGGTAACGCGGCGGCGTACATCTGACCAATGTTGGTCACGATCGGTCCGCCCGCCGATTGCGTAGGGATGGTGTTTCCTAAATCGAGGAACAGTGAATCACCATCGATCAGCGCATAAGCGGTTCCCATCGCCGGCGTGACGCCGGGCGTAGCGGTCAAAGCTCGCGCCGCCACAAAATGGACCGGCTCGCCGGGAAGGTACAGGCCGATCGATCCCACGACACGCCCGAAAGTGAACATAGTCGCCGATGAGTCGTCAGTGTAGCCGTCGACGTTGAACTTGATGCTGAGCTTTCGGTCGTCGAGATTTTTTGGCGAGAGGTGTTCCAGGTCCTGCAAGAAGCGGGATTGACTTTCGTTTTTCCAACACAGGTTCTGCAGTACGCTCTGATAGAAGGTACCAAACCACGAATCCGGGCGCCCTTGCGGGTAACGCGCCCAAAGGTCGCCAAAGGCAGCCACTTCGAAGTCACCGCTGATCAGCAAGCCGCTGCCAGAACCACCCAGCAAGACCCGAAGACCCCAGATTTCCGAGACCATCTGTTGCTCGGGGTCGAGATCGACCAGCTTGCCGTCAGTGCGACCGTCGCCGGTCGTGATCGGCGTGCCGACTATGGGATCGACCGACGGGTCGTCGCACGTCGTACCGTCTGCATAGACGACCTGCCGGACCGCGCACTGGTAGAAGCGCCAGTTGGCGGTGCCGCCCGGATTCCACCAGCCATTTTCTGATTGACCGGTTTGAGGCAATCCATAGTTCGACTGAAACCTGCTGGTATCGTAATGCTCTGGATCATTGTTCACGGTCGATGGATCGGCCTGGAAATAGCCGGAGAAATGCAGCCGAGGTGGATGGAGATAGCTCATGATCGAGGCTCTCGTGCGTTCGCTTTCAGCTTGAGGTAGCCATGGATTGCAGCGTTGCGTCGAGATCGCGCATCGCCCTCAGGCAATCCGCAAATCGCCCATCGTGCGCCGCGGCGCTTCGATGCGCGGCGTCTGGCCGCCGCGCAGCACGCTGTTGCCCTGGAACAGACTGCGCTGATCGATCGGCGCCGGGTCGAGCCAATCGCTCTCCTTCATCGCGCCCGACAGGCCGTAGGCGGCGAGCGCGTTCTCGTAGGTGACCTTGCGGATCGCCGCGGCGGCGATGCCGCGCTCCGCCATCAGCGCCGCGGTCTTCGGCACGGCCAGCGGATCGGAGACGCCCCAGTCGCACGCGGAATCGACGATGATCCGCTCCGGGCCGTAGTGGCGCACGATCTCGGTCATGCGCTCGTTACCCATCTTGGTCTGCGGGTAGATCGAAAAGCCGGCGAAGTAGCCGCGGTCGAGCACCTCGCGCACCGTCTCTTCGGTGTTGTGGTCGATCACGCACCGCCCCGGATCGAAGCGATGCTCGGCCAGCACGTCCATGGTCCGCAACGTGCCGCGGTGTTTGTCGCGGTGCGGCGTGTGGATCATGATCGGCAGCTCGATTTCCTTGGCCAGCTCGATCTGCCGGCGCAGATATTTGTCTTCCTGCGGCGTCTGCTCATCGTAGCCGAGCTCGCCGATGGCAACGACGCCGTCCTTGACGGCGAAGTGCGGCAGCACCTCGAGCACCGCTTCGGCCAACGCTTCGTCGTTGGCTTCCTTCGGATTGAGTCCGATGCAGCAATAATGGCGAATGCCGAACTGACCGGCGCGAAACTTTTCGAAGCCGAGGATGGTCGACAGATAATCGACGTAAGTGCCGAGGCTCGTCCGCGGCTGGCCGAGCCAGAACGACGGCTCGATCACCGCGGCTACCCCGGCGCGCGCCATCGCCTCGTAATCGTCGGTGCTGCGCGAAATCATGTGCGCATGCGGATCGATGAACATAGTGCCGGCGACAGCCGGCAGCTCCCGCCCGCCCGCGTCAGCCTGCAGCACCGTTGCTTGTTTGGTCTTCCTCAAGGTGAGGCGCGAGCCGCAGCATGGGCAGCTCAATTGCTCGCTTTGCGATTCGGAAAAACGATTCTCGGAGCCGTTGCCGTCCGCATTCGTCATCGCGCCCACCCTCTTTATAGTATACGGTGTAACAGACCGGCGGTTGTAAGGCAATGCAGCGCCGTCGCAAGGAAGACGGCCTCAATCAAAAACGTGCCGAAGAATGAGATCCTTGACGGCGGTCGCAGCGACCGGCTCGTCGGGGACGAGGCGCCTTTCGCTCGATAGAAAGACCGGTCCATCGGCGACGGCATCGGTCGGGCGGCCGTGCGAGCCTCTGACCAATGTCGCGTCCAGCGAGACGACGTCCATCAGAGTCGTGAAGCCGAGCGCGCGTCGCGCCAGGCGCCACGCAATGGCAAGCTTGGCAAACCGGATGGCCGGATCGACAAACAGCTCGACCGGATCGTATCCAGGTTTGCGGTGAATCTCGACCAGCCGCGCGAAATCCGGCGCGTGCCGGTCATCGAGCCAATAATAATAGGTGAACCACGCGTCGCGGCGCGCAACGGCCACCAACTCGCCCGAGCGCTCATGATCGAGCGCAACTGTTCTTTGCTCGGCGCGGTCGAGAACGCGCTCCACGCCGGGAAGCGACGCGACAATCCTTTTGACTTCGTCAAGCAGCTCGGGCCGCGCCACGTAAATATGCGCGATCTGATGATCGCTGACCGCAAAAGCTTCGGACTGGCAGGGATCGAGCAGTTCGCCGTCGCCTTCGCGCCGCACGCGCAGCAGCCCGGCCTGCCGCAGCGCGCGATTGACGTGGATCGGCGTCGAAACCGGCGTGATGCCGTATTCGGACAGGATCACCACGCGGGCGCCGTCGCGCGCCGCATCGGCGATCAGTGCGCCGACCACAGAGTCGATCTCGCGCAAGCTTGCGGCGATGCGCGGGTCGTCAGGGCCGCGGCGCTGCAAGTCGTAATCAAGATGCGGAAGATAGACGAGCGTCAGCGTCGGCGAGCGCGTGCGCCGCACGTGCATCGCGGCGTTCGCGATCCAGCGCGAGGACGCAATCGAGGTCGCCGGTCCCCAGAAATTGAACAGTGGAAACGTACCGAACCGCTCGGTCAGCTCCTCGCGCAATTCAAGCGGCTTGGTGTAGCAGTCCGGCAGCTTGCGGCCGTCGGCGCGATAAATCGGCCGTGGCGTGACCCCGATGTCGTGGTCGGCGGCCATGTTGTACCACCAGAACAGATTGGCGCTTGTGAAAGCGCCGTCGCGTTGCCGTCCCGCTTGCCAGATTTTTTCGCCCGCGACCAAGCGGTTCGACTGCCGCCACAGCCAAATCTCCATGAGATCGCGAAACAGCCAGCCGTTGGCGACGATGCCGTGTTGGCGCGGCAGCGCGCCGGTCATGAAACTGGCCTGCACCGTGCAGGTGACCGCCGGCAGCACCGTCGACAGCGGCCGCTGCGCACCGGCGCGGGCGAATGCCTCGATGTGCGGCGTCGCGGCGCCGATGTGCCGCGGCGACAGACCAACCACGAGAATGACCATAGTGGGGCGCATGACGCCGCCGCAAGCTTGCACGAACGCGATGAGTAATCCAGGCGATTGACATCGCGCAACCGCAAATCGAATATCATCATCACCGTGCCGGAAGTGCGGTGCGAGCGCCGCCCCAATCGACCTGGAGAATTCGCCGCGATGACCATGCTGGCGCCGGCTGCCGCACTGCCCGCAATCTTGATGCGGCTCGGGCGGGTTTCAAATCTGCCTACGGTGTGGACCAACGTGTTGGCGGCCGTGGTACTCAGCGGCGGCGATTGGCGGAGCCGGCAGTTCGGCCTTCTCATCGTGTCGATGTCGCTTTGCTACGTCGGCGGCATGTATCTCAACGACTATTTCGACCGCGCCATCGATGCGCGCGAACGGCCTGATCGGCCGATCCCATCCGGCGCCATTTCGGCGTACGCGGTTGGCGCCATCGGATTCGCGCTGCTCGGCTGCGGTTTTTTGCTGATCGCGATGATGGGCGTTGCCGCGGCGAGCGCGGCCGCGGCGCTGCTCGCCGCTGCGATTGTCGCCTATGACCTTCACCATAAGGGCAATCCGTTCGGGCCGGCGATCATGGGGGCATGCCGCGCGCTGGTCTATGTCACGGCCGCAGCGTTCGCGGGCAGCATTTCCGCCTTTATCATCGCGGCCGCCGTGGCGGTCGCGGCCTACGTAGCGGGTCTCACCTATGCGGCGCGTCAGGAGAGCCTCGACAAGGTCGGCAATCTCTGGCCGCTGGCGCTGGTTGCCGCGCCGTTGCTTGCGGCCTTTGGCGTGTTTGAAGTCGGCGCCGGCGCCATCGCAATTTATCTGTTGCTCGCGCTCTGGATGGGCGCCGCGATCTATTTGCTCGCCAAGCGACCCGGCGTCGGCGCAGTCTCGCGCGCGGTCGGCTGGCTGATCGCCGGCATTTCGCTCTGCGACGCGGCGCTGCTCGCGAGCAGCGGTGCGATGACGCCGGCCCTGGCAGCAATCGGCGGCTTCCTTGTCACGCTGGTTGCCCAGAAATACGTTGCCGGAACCTGAGCCAATGCCGCCTGTCGCGCCCGTGCAGACCGGAACCGAGCCCGCCGCGGCTGCTGTCGAACTGCTGCTGAGTTGGCTCAGGCGCCGGCTCAAACCTGAGGCCGCGCAGTGGCTCGAAGCCGAAATCGGTCATCAACGCAACGCTCCCGATGATCGGCGCTTTGGCATCGCGCTCGGGCTTGCCGGCCGACGGATCGGTCGAGACGACCTGTCGCTGGCTGCCGCCGATCTCGCTGTCGCGCAGAAATTACGCCGCCACTGGCGACCGGACACTTGGCGCACCGACGAAGCAGCGCGCGCCGCACTCATCCTGACGACCTGGACCGGCGATGAAGAAGCCTTCGCGGCGCGTGTCGAGGGGCTCTGCCTTACCGGCGAACTGAGCGAGCACGTGGCCTGCCTGAAAGGGTTCGCCGTGTTCCCCGCACCAGCACGATTGTTGCGGCGCGCGCGCGAGGCGACGCGCTCGTCGATGCAACCGCCATTCGAGGCGATCGCCTGCCATAATCCCTACCCTGCGGACTATTTCGACGACGCGGCTTTCAACCAAATGGTCGTCAAATGCGTCTTCTGCGGCGTGCCGATCGGGACCGTGGTCGGATTGGATGAGCGCCGCAACGGCGAACTGGTGCGCATGATGCGCGATCTCGTCTCCGAGCGGCACGCCGCCGGCCGGCCGTTGCCCGATTCGGTGCACCGTTGGATTGCGGGCGCGAACGTGACTGCGAACTAAGCTCCTCTGCTTGCCGTGTTTGCCGACCCAGGGCCGCGCCGCAAAGGCGCGTACAATGGCTCCGAACAAATCAGCGCCAGTGCGACAACTGATGTTTTTTGGCGGAATGACGCTTCGACTCGTCGCGGCCCTCTCGCGAGGACGGCCCTACCAGATAGTACAGAGCTGCCAGACTGCCTCCGGCCACCACGGTGACGCCGCCAATGAAAAAGAAAACGTCCATGGCCATCAACGTTGCGCCGCACGACACCGTTCCGGCTGCAACGGGCGACAATCGCGGCGCGTTGCGGACGCGTAGTTTCGCCATGAGGCGCCGAGCGCGTCCGGAAGCCAAGTGCGAACTATGCGCGAGAATCCGATTCCAATCTTCTCTCGAATTGCGCGACCACCTCCGCGAGAGGCTCGGATAGCGGAATATGCTGCGCATAATCGTAATACGAACGCAGGCGCGCGCCGAGAGCCTCGCGAACGCTGCGGTATGCTGCGCGATCGAGCAATGGTGGATCATCTGCTACCACGGCACCACTCCTCCGCAGAGCGGCCGGGCCGCCGACGCGCATCGGCGAACCGATGCGCGTCGGCTGACCAGACCAAACGGTCTTGAAGCGCCCTAAAACTCCTCAGTCATCGTGGTGGATGATGACCTTCTTCTCTTCCGCGTGCGGAACGGGAAGCACGCGCACCTCCGGTTTCTTCTTGATTATCGTCGTGCTGCTGCCGTTGTCATCGCCGTGGCGAATGACCGTGGTGTCTTCGGCTTTTGCCATGGTGGCTGCGAGCTGAGCGCTCATCAGAAGCGCTGCAGCCGCAGTGAGCGCGAACGCGCGCATTGGACGTCTCCTCTGTTCGGTTCCCTACACGGGTAATGCTTGGGACCGCAGGTGCGTTCCGCAAAGATGGCAAAGTTGGCAGGCGTCAGGTCGCGTGCGACGCAGCGGTGGCGGGGTAATTTGGACGTGGGAAATGCAGACAATGAAACGCTTGGAGTACGCGCGGCGTAGCCTTCGGGCGACGTCGCACGTAACAACTGAAACTTCAAATCTTCTCTTTCACCCGATTCCGGCGGGTCGGGAACTGGGCACGGCGGTGGAGCGGCGCCGAACATAAGGCAGCAATTTCTGCAGGCGCTCCATGTAGTGCCGGTCAATCTCGTCCTTGCTGACACGCCGGGGCGAATCGACGCGATCATGCGCTTCAGCATCGGCGCAGAATTCGCTGCAATAGAAGCGATTGGCGCTGGCCTTCCACGCCGCTTTAGGATCGATCGTGCAATGACAATTCGAGCACTTCATGTTGACTCCTCCGCGGCTTTAACGCCAAACGGGGTTCCCGGTTCCCGCAAGCGCCGAGGACGATGCCTAAGGTTCCCGGTTAGGCAGCGCCATCCTCCAAAAAATGGGCCGAGCAATGCAGAACGTGGTGAACCGCCGCTGGCTTCTCGCTAGTTACCCGAAAGGGATGCCGTCGGCGGAAAACTGGACCATGGATGCCCAGGCGGTGCCCGATCCAGGTCCGGGCCAGATCCTGGTCAAGGCCAGTTGGCTTTCCGTCGATCCGTATATGCGAGGACGCATGAGCCCGGGCGCGAACTACACCAAGGGCGTCGGGCTCGGCGAGGTCATGCAAGGTGGCGGCGTCGGCGAAGTCGTGGCCTCGAATCATCCGGCCTGGAAGACTGGAGATATTGCCGAATCGATGAGCTTCGGTTGGCAGGAATGGTCGGTGCTGACGCCCGACGTGTTCGGCCCTGCAGGTGTCAACAAGATCGATCCAAAACTCGCCCCGATCGAAAGCTCGCTCTCCTGGCTCGGCATGCCGGGCGTCACCGCCTATTTCGGCCTCCTCGAGGTTGGCCGGCCGCGGCCGAGCGAGACTGTGGTGGTTTCCGCCGCATCGGGAGCAGTCGGCCAACTCGTCGGCCAGATCGCCAAACTGGCGGGGTGCCGCGCGATTGCCATCGCCGGCGACGACGACAAACTACAATGGTGCCGCGACATCGGGTTCGACGCGGCCATCAATTATAAAAAGGTCCCCGACCTTGCCGCTGCGGTTAAGGACGCCTGCCCACAGGGCGTCGATGTCTTCTTCGACAACACTGCCGGCCCCATTCATGATGCAGTGATGAAAAATCTGAGTATCGGCGCACGCGTGGTGATTTGTGGCCGTGTGGCGCTTGCGGGTCGGTTCGGCGAGCCCGACATCGGCGAACGATTCATGGGCCAGCTGATCGTCACCCGGGCCAGCATTCATGGTTTTCTGGTTTTTGACTGGTGGCATAGGCGGGACGAGGCATTGAAGCGCTTGGCCGCTTGGCAGCAAGCGGGGAAAATTCGTTACAAAGAAGATGTCCTCGGCGGAATCGAGCGAATGCCCGAAGCATTCCTCCGACTGCTGCAAGGCAAGAATTTCGGCAAGCAGATCGTCAAGATCGATGTCCCGCAGCATTCAGTTTGAGCTGCGGGCATCGCCGCGACCGCGGCCGGCTCGACCACGATACATGTGGACTTGAGCCGGGTTCCTTAATCCCTTCGGGCTGCAAACAGCGTCACACAATTGAGATATGAATTAACGATGGTGCTGTCCCACGATTCGCGGCCGAGAAACGGACACCTCTTTCGGAACAATAAATGCGCGTCCTCATCGCTACCGATGCGTGGTACCCGCAGGTCAATGGCGTCTTTCGAACCTTGATGTCGCTGCAGCGCGCCGCACGCAACCTCGGCGTGACCGTCGAATTCCTCTCGCCGGAAGGCTTTCGCACCGTGCCGGTGCCGACCTATCCGGGCCTCCGCCTGGCCATTCCCCGCCGAAGCCGGATCGCCCGCTGCATAGAACAGGCCCGGCCCGACGCCATCCACATCGCCACCGAAGGGCCGATCGGCCATGCCGTGCGGGCCTATTGCCGCCGTCACGGCCGGCCGTTCACGACCAGCTACACCACCCGATTCCCGGAATACATTGCCGCTCGCGCGCCGGTGCCTGAGCGGTGGATCTACGCGGCGCTGCGGCGCTTTCATGCCGCCGCGACGGTCACGATGGTGGCGACGCCCTCCCTGATGAACGAACTCAACGAACGCGGCTTTAGCAATCTCGGCATGTGGACGCGCGGCGTCGACACCGAACTGTTCAGGCCGGCTCGCGCCGTCGCCCCGGAATTTCCTCGGCCGATTTTCATCTGTGTCGGCCGCGTCGCCGTGGAAAAGAATCTCGACGCCTTCCTGTCGCTCGACCTCCCCGGCACCAAGGTCGTGATCGGCAAAGGACCGATGGAGGCGGAGCTGAAGGCACGTTATCCGAATGCAAAATTTCTCGGCCAGCTCGAAAACGGCACGCTGGCAAGCCATTTGGCGGCGGCCGATGTCTTCGTCTTTCCGAGCCGCACCGATACGTTCGGCATCGTGCAACTCGAGGCGCTGGCGAGCGGCGTGCCGATCGCCGCCTTCCCGGTGACCGGGCCAAAGGACGTCATCGGCGCTCACCCAGTCGGCGTGCTGAGCGAGGATTTGCGCGTAGCTTGCCTCGGAGCGCTGGAACTTTCACGCGAGGCATGCCGAGCCTTCGCGCTGCAATATTCCTGGGAGAACAGCGCCCGGCAATTCATCGGGCATGTCCGCAAGGTCGCCACCGCTGATTTTCCCGTTGTGAATCCGGTCGAGCTGCCCGGTCAAGCGCTCGGCTAACTGAATTGAGAATCGAGAGAACGAAAGGGCATGCCATGACTGACGCGCTGCACGCCGAACTCGACAAGGAAACCGTTGCCAAAGCTTACGGGCGTTGGGCGCCGGTTTATGATGCCGTATTCGGCGCCGTATTCGAGCAAGGCCGCCACGCTGCGATCGCGGCTGCCGAGCGCGTCGGCGGCCGGGTCCTTGAGGTGGGCGTCGGGACCGGAATATCGCTGCCGTATTATTCATCAGATCTGCGCATCTACGGCATCGACATTTCCGAACCAATGCTGCGCAAGGCGCGACAGCGGGTGGCCGAGCATGGGCTCGATAATGTCGAGGCGCTCGCCGTCATGGACGCCGAGCATCTCGAATTTCCGGACGCTTCGTTCGACGTCGTGGTGGCGCAGTATGTCATCACCACCGTGCCCAATCCTGAAGCCACGCTCGACGAGTTTGCCCGCGTGCTGCGACCGGGCGGTGAAATCGTCCTGGTGAGCCGCGTCGGCGCCGAGGCCGGATTGCGGCGGGCGCTGGAGAAGTGGTTTGCGCCGGCGGCGCGCAAGCTCGGCTGGCGTACCGAGTTTTCGTTCCAGCGCTATGCTCAATGGGCGGAAAAAACTCAGGGCGTACAGCTGATCGAGCGCCGCGCCATGCCGCCGTTCGGCCATTTCTCGCTGATCCGCTTCACCAAGGGCGATGGCGCCCTCAAAGGGCAAGACGCGGCAGCGCCGGCACGCGCCGTCGCGTAAGCTGGTCGCGCGGCGGCGCCGCGACGGACGCGATTTCGTTGTGTCTTTTCGCCGCCGAGATTGTTTCAATTCGGGACTGTCACGCGGGATTCATCGAATCGCCATAGCGTTGCCTGACGACCTTAACGTGGAGGGCACATATGGCCGGTTTTCTTGAAACGCTGCGGACCCAGCGCTGGGATGATCATCGCTATTATCATCACAGCAGGATCAACCAATCGCTGCATTTCGTCAGCGCGCTGAGCTTCCTGTTTTCTTATGTGATGCTGTTCAAGGATCCCGCCGTCTCGGCGCTGGCCGGCTGGCTGGTCGCTATGACGACGCGGCAGACCGGCCATTTCTTCTTTGAGCCCAAGGATTACGACGAGGTCAACCAGGCCAGCCACGAATACAAGGAAGAGATCAAGGTCGGCTACAATCTGCGCCGCAAGGTCGTTCTGCTGACGATTTGGGCACTGTCGCCGCTGCCGCTTTACTTCAATCCGACGTTTTTCGGCTTATTCTCGCCCGCCGGCAGCAAAACCGAGCTCGTCCGCCAGGTCGGTATGATCTGGCTCGGCCTCGGCGTCGGCGGCGTCTTGTTCCGCACCGTCCAGCTGTTTCTCATCAAGGACATGCAGACCGGGCTGGTCTGGGCGACCAAGATCCTCACCGACCCGTTCCATGACATCAAGATCTACCACAAGGCGCCGCTGGCGCTCCTTCGCGGCGAGCTGATCGATCCGGCGATCGGCAGCGAGTGGGACGAGGAGACGGCCGAGGAATTGCCGCGGGCGACTTGAGAGCGGCTCATACGCCTTTGCGTTTGCGCCGTTCGGGCAGAAAGTGATGCGCGATCATCTCCTTGAAGATCGCGCGTTTGATCGAACCGTTGGTCATCGCCGGATCGTCCCACCACCAGCCATCTTCGTTCATGGCCTTGGCTGCGGCGACAAATCGATCGGCCACCGCGGCGAAATCGGCATCGGTATAATTGAGGCTGAAAATGAGCCTGCCGGTGCCGATCCAGCTCAGCGCCAAACCCTCGGCGCGCAGGTAATATTGCAGCATCCAATTGTATCGGCTCGGCTGCGTATAACAGACGGTCCAGATCGAGGACATGTTGGCAAGGCGGACCGGCAAGCCCTCCTCTGCCAGCCGTCCGTTGAGCCGCGAACACCTGTGGTTCCAGATCGGATCGAGATCGCGATAAAGTTCGCGCGCCTGCGGGGTCTCGATGTAGCGGAGAAATTCGTTCATCGCCGCCATGACGTAGGGATGCGAGTTGAAGGTGCCGCGGGCAAAGCAGATGTCGGCCGGCCGGTCGTCGCGGAAGCGCTTCATCAGCTCCTTGCGCCCGCAGAGGACGCCGATCGGCAGGCCGCCGCCGACGGTCTTGCCGTAGGTGACGAGGTCGGCAGCAACGCCGAAATAGTCCTGGGCGCCGCCGAGCGCGAGGCGAAACCCGACAAACACTTCGTCAAAAATCAGCACGATGTCTTGTTCGGTGCACACCACGCGCAAGCGCCGCAGCCAATCGGCGTAGGCCTCTCTGTCGAAATCCGCACGGCGGGCGCTGTCGAGCAACGCCGAATCAGTCGGCGGGTTGGCATTGGGATTGAGCGCCTGCGCCGGATTGACCAGAACACACGCGATATCGCGCCGCCGTTTCAGGGTGCGCAGCGTCTTTTCGGAAAGCTCCGCCAATGTGAGTGTGTCGCGCGCCGCCTGCGGGTTGCCGATGCCCGGCTGCACGTCGCCCCACCAGCCGTGATAGGCGCCGGCAAAGCGCACGAGATAGCGCCGCTTGGTGTGGTAGCGCGCCAGCCGCACCGCCTGCATCACCGCCTCGGTGCCGGACATGTGGAACGACACCTCGTCGAGTCCGGAAATCTGCTGCAGCCGCCGCACATTATCGGCGACGATCGGATGGTATGTGCCGAGCACGGGACCAAGCCCTTGCACGCGCTCGACCGCGCGGGCGATCGCTGCCTTGTAGAAATCGTATCCAAGCACGTTGACGCCGTAGGAACCGGTCAAATCGTAGAAGCGATTGCCGTCGATGTCCGCCACGGTGACGCCCGCGGACGATTGCAGAAAAGTCCCGACTCGGAGATGGCGTCGTACAAAGCGGCTGAACTGAAACGGCACGCGATAGGCGGCGGTGAACTGCATATCGGATATGCCGCACTCGGCCTCGGCGCCGAGTGCAGCGGTCTTGGCAAAGCGCGTCTGATAAAGCGAGGCCAGCCGCGTGAAGCCGGCGCGGCGACGAGCCGCAACGTGGGGCGGCGCGTCATCGGCGCAAAAGAAACGGCTTTCGTCATAGTCGTAAAAGCGCACCAGCGAGGCGATGCGCTGCGCCAGGCGAGCATGCCCGATGAGCTGCGGACGCCAGCCGCTGCCGGGCCACGCGCCGCGCTTCAGCGACGCCAACGACGCCGCCACAACGGCCGTGCCGACGCCGCAAGTGGCCAAGGTCAAGCCATGCCAATCCATCGAATCAGCCTATAGCGCGGGGAGTTTACGCCGACATGACAGTCAAGAGCCGCCTGTTGGGAATTTTGCAGCAGGACGACATCAACTTCTTCCTCACCAACCGGCTGCCGCGCCGGTCGTTGAGCCGGTTCGTCGGCTGGTTCAGCCGCATCGAAAACCCGCTGGTCCGCGAGGTGTCGATTGGCTTATGGCGGTATTTTTCCGGCCTGGATTTGAGCGAGGCCGACAGGGCCGAATTCCGCAGCATGCATGATTGCTTCACGCGTCGATTGAGGGCTGGCACCCGGCCGATCGACGCTACGCCCAACATTCTGGTCAGCCCATGCGACGCCATCGTCGGTGCAAACGGGCGGATCTGCGGCACCGAGCTCTACCAGATCAAGGGCAAAAGCTACTCGCTAACGGAGCTCCTCTGCGACCAAAACCTCGTCGAATCGCACCGCGACGGCTGCTATGTGACTCTGCGCCTGACGTCGGCCATGTACCACCGGTTTCACGCCCCTTACGACTGCCGCGTCGAGCGCGTCCGCTACATTGCGGGGGACAGCTGGAACGTCAATTCGGCCGCGCTGCGGCGGGTCGACAAGCTTTATTGCAAGAACGAGCGTGCCGTGCTGCACGCAAGACTCGCGACCGGCGATGCGGTCACTCTGGTGCCGGTCGGCGCCATTCTTGTTTCCGGCATTCGGCTGAATTTCGTCGATCTCGAACGCTTCAAAAACGACGGCAGCGGGATCAGCTTCTGTAATGCCGAATTTCGCAAGGGCGACGAAGTGGGCTGGTTCGAGCACGGCTCGACCATCATCGTGTTTGCGCCCAACGGCTTCTCACTTTGCGACAATGTCGAAAATGGCGCGATGATTCGCCTCGGCCAACCGCTGATGCGGATACCGTGACTAGCCGAAGACTACGCAGTGACGACCAGGCTGCCGCGCGTTTCCCCCACATAGCTGAACGCGTCGCCCTTCGGTCGCTGGCCGGCGATAGCGTGACCTTCGACCATGTAGTGAACCGCCTCGGCGATATTTGTCGTGTGATCGCCGATTCGCTCGATGTTCTTGGCGCAAAACAAAAGGTGAATGGAGACCGAGATCGAACCCGGGTCCTCCATCGTATAGGTCAGCAATTCGCGGAATAGCGATACATAGAGCGCGTCGATGTTCCTGTCGTCTTCCCAAACCTTGAGCGCCTTCAAAGCGCTGCGGCCGACGAAGCTGTCGAGCACCACGCTCAGCTGGGCGACGGCAAGCGTGGTCATGTGGCGCAAGCCGCGCGCCAGAGTCCGCGCCGGATATTCGTCGCCCATGGCAATCGCGCGCTTGCCGATGTTTTTTGCCAAATCGCCGATCCGCTCGAGGTCATTGGCGATCCGCAGGATCGCAACCAATGAGCGCAAGTCGACCGCCATCGGTTGGCGCAACGCAATCGTCTCGACCGCTCTCTGCTCGATCTGCCGCTGGAATTCGTCGACCGTTGCATCCGCGGCAATGACCTGTTGGGCGAGAACCACGTCGCGGCGAACGAGCGCGTCCATGGCATCGACGAGTTGCTTCTGGGCGCAACCGCCCATCTCGGCAACTTTCTGCGTGAGCTTGATCAGGTCGGCGTCGAACACCTTGGTGGTGTGGTCGGACACAATCATGATTTGCCGCACTTTCGGCGTCTGTCGCAACGCATTGATGATTCTAGGCTTTACTGATGACCGGCTGATGACAGCGATGCGGCTGTCCCCTTAATGCACATGTGCGTCCGCTGTCATAAGAGGCACATGGAACAGGCCGATAAGGCGCGATCGCATCGATTCGCTCGATGAAACAGAGCATGCTTGAAACTCCGGCGCTGGTCGATGCCATCGGCACAAGTGCGGCGGTCATGACGACGCTGTGCTGGGTGCCGCAGGCGCTGAAAATCGTTCGCGACCGCGAAGCGCGGGCAATTTCACTTTCGGGTACGCTACTTTGCGTTGCCGGCGTCCTGCTTTGGCTCGTCTATGGCCTGGCCATTGCGGACGTTCCGCTGATCGGTTCAAGCGCCGCGACGTTGGCGATAACGACAGCGATTCTGGCCCTGAAAATCCGCCACGGTTGATGCCGCGTGCGCCTGCGTGCCTTCATCGCGCACTCAGGCCGCCATTCCGCGTTCTTCCTTGAGCCCCGGGCCACGAACTCGCTCAGCCGGGCTGGCGACAGCCCGATCCTCGGTCCACGTAATGATCTCGAAGCGTCCGTCGGCGTGCTCGGCGACGGCGGTGCAGCTTTCGACCCAATCGCCGCAATTGATGTAGCGAATGCCGAATCGATCATGGATGACGGCATGATGGATATGGCCGCAGATCACGCCGTCGACCTGGTGGCGCTGCGCCTCGGCGGCAAGCGTCTGTTCGAACGCGCCGATGTAATTCACCGCGTTCTTGACCTTGTGCTTGGCCCATTGCGATAGCGACCAGTAGGAAAATCCCAGGCGCCGGCGTATCGCATTGAAGTAACGGTTGACCAGCAGGGCAAAGTCGTAGGCCGTGTCGCCGAGCAGCGCGAGCCAGCGCGCGTGCTTGACCACGAGGTCGAACATATCGCCGTGCACGATCAGATAGCGGCGGCCGTCCGCGGAGTGATGAATGGCCGTCTCCATCACTTCGATGCCGCCGAAGTGGGTGCCATAATATTCGCGCAAGAACTCGTCGTGATTGCCCGGAAGATAGATGACGCGGGTGCCCTTGCGGGCCTTGCGCAGCAGCTTCTGCACCACGTCGTTGTGATCCTGCGGCCAATACCAGCCGGAGCGCAACTGCCAGCCGTCGACGATATCGCCGACCAGATAGATAGTGTGGGCGTCGTGATAGCGCAGGAAATCGAGCAGGCGTTCGGCCTGACAGCCGCGCGCACCGAGGTGAACGTCGGAAATGAAAAGCGTACGGAACCCGATCGTGCCGTGCTCAAATTCCACGAATCACGCCTGCGTTGTTGATCCGCACGCTGGGTAATTGCATTCCATTGCAGCACAATGACACCATTGGTTAACGCGCATTATTGATTAACGGCCTCGTCAGCTGCAGCTTTGGTGGCGTCGCGGCCTTTGTCGCGGCGATGACAGACAGCGAGTTTGATTCGCGGCATGAAATGCCGCCTGCGCCTATGGACCCTGGATCAAAACAGGCCCAGACGCAGGATGACCGCCGCGATCCATATCAGAGCGGCAACGCACAGCATGCAGAGCACCGCAGCGGAGCCATAGTCCTTGATCATCCCGATCTCGGGATGCCGGCCCTGGGTCGTATGGTCGGCCAGCTTTTCTATGGCCGTATTCAGCAATTCGACGCTCAGAAGGGCGAGCAGCGCGCCGATCATGGCAACGTACCAAACCCAGGTTGGGGCGATCGGAACGCCAAGCGGCAGGGCGACGGCAAGGGCGATCAGTTCTACCCGCAGGGCAGCTTCGTGGCGTAAGCCATAGCGCAGCCCGCGCAGTGAATTAACGGTCGCCGTATAGAGTCTCTTCACCTGCTCTCCTGTGGCTGCGCCGCGCGGGATCGGAATGCGCGCGGGCCAAGCCGCGCGCCTTTTCCGCCGCCGGCGGTCCCATAATCCTCCGCCATGCATAACGCGACGCAAACGATCGCTGTTTCGAGCGAATTCCTTCAAAAACCTTGCGAAACTCACGCAGACCCAGCAAAAGCACCGCGACGGCAAACGGCAGGACAAAGTAAAGGAGGCGAAAGGTCAGGAGGCAAGCCAATAATTCTTCCTTTTTGAATTGCGGAAGCCCGAGCAGCATCACGGCTTCCATCACGCCTAGACTGCCCGGAGCGTGGCTGGCAACGCCGATCAGCAAGGCGATGGCAAAAATCGTCAGCAGTTGCACAAAGTGGAGCGCCGGCTGTGGCGGCAGCAGCACATGCATCGCCAAAGCGACGAACACGAGGTCGAGGCTGGCGATCGAGATCTGCACGAGCATTGACCACGGGCCGGGGATAACCATTTGCCAATGCGATCTGCCGATGCGGCGCGGACCCGCAAGAAGCCAGAGAAAATAGCCGGCAAGTCCTGCCAGCAGCACCAATCCGATCAGGCGATTGCCCGGCATCGGCAATTGATCAAGGGCGCCAACCGCCTCCGGCGCCACCAACAAACCGAAGCCGAGCACGAAGGCGTTGCCGAGCCAATAAGTGAGGCTGGTAATGACGGCGATTGCCGCAATGTCGCGGATACGCAAGCCCCAGAAGGCATAAATGCGATAACGGATGACGCCTGCGGCAAGAACGGTGGCGCCGAAATTATGTCCGATCGTATAGCTCGTGAAGCTGGCTAAAGCGGCCGCCCAATACGGTATGGCTTTGCGGCCGATCGCGCGCAAAGCAAATACGTCGTAGCACGTCAGCATGAAATAGCTCGCCGCGACAAACCCGCTCGCCAGGAGCAGGGTGTGGGGCGACTGAGCTTTTAGCGCAGCAACGAAGCTTCGAAGGTCGATGCCGTGCAGCAGCTTGTATAGGGCGACCGCCGAAACCGCAACGATTGCCAGGCTGGCGCCGCCGGTAAGGGTACTCCATCCGATCCGTTTGCGGGCCGCCGTCGCGATGGCGCTCAGCACATTCGAGGCGCCCTCCAAGGTGATGCTGCTCCAGCATGCTTAAGTGATTCGCGGCGGCACCTTCCCATCGATCCGCGACAGTTTTGTTACGCAGCTGGCCGCTAATGTTGACTTTTAGGTTAAGCGAAGCACTTGTTGCTCGATGAGCTCAGCGTGTTTTTGACGTTTTTTTGAACGAACTGGCCCGCATTGCCTCAGAGTCACAACGCCGTCACGTGCCGCGAGCTAAAAGCCTGTGCGATGAGAGCAACGATTCGCGCCGCCCCGCTCGGTTGCGCATTGCGGGCCGGTGCCCGGTTGGCGGCGAATTTGTTCTCCTCGACGTTGTTGCGGAACTGACACAGCTCCGGACCAAGCAAGAGGACCCGATCGAATGTGGCGCGATCCCAATAGAGCGCTTCCGCAGAGCGGCCCCTATCTTCGCAGCAGCGACACCGGAATGCGCGTGGCCGTGATTGGCGCCGGATATGTCGGCCTTGTGTCTGGGGTCTGCCTGGCCGCTTTCGGCCATCACGTGACCTGCATCGATAAAGATGGTCGCCGCATCGCAGCTCTTAAGAGAGGGAAAATCCCGATTTTCGAGCCGGGCCTCGACGCGCTTGTTGAGGCGAACGTCCGCCAAGGCCGGCTCACCTTCGCGGCAGATTTGTCCGCTGTTGCCGAGGCGGACGCCGTCTTCATTGCGGTCGGCACGCCAGCCCGACGCGGCGACGGCCACGCCGATCTCAGCTTCGTTTATGACGCGGTCAAAGAGGTCACGCCACTGCTCGCCGAGACGGCGATTCTGGTCACCAAATCCACGGTTCCGGTCGGCACCGGCGACGAGATCGAACGCATTGTTCGCGGGCGACGGCCCAACGCCGACATTGCCGTGGTTTCCAATCCGGAATTTCTCCGCGAGGGCACGGCGATCAACGATTTCAACCACCCCGACCGCGTCGTCATCGGCAGCGATGACGTGCGCGCCCGCGCCGTGCTAGCCGACATCTATCGGCCGCTCCTCGACGCAGCGCCGTTCGTCTATGTCGGTCGGCGCACCGCAGAGCTGATCAAATATGCGGCCAACGCTTTCCTTGCCACCAAAATCAGCTTCATCAACGAAATAGCCGATCTATGCGAGTGCGTCGGTGGCGACGTCGAGGACGTGGCCCGCGGCATCGGCCTTGATGAGCGCATCGGTCCAAAATTCCTGCGCGCCGGTCCAGGTATCGGCGGCTCCTGCCTGCCCAAGGACGGGCTGGCGCTGATCAAGACCGCGCATGATTACGGCATGCAACTGCGCCTGATCGAGACGGTGTGTGCCGTGAATGAAGCGCGCAAGCACGCCATGGCGGGCAAGGTCGCCGCGGCGCTTGACGGCGCGGTCCGCGGTAAGACCATTGGCGTGCTCGGTCTGACCTTCAAGGCGGACACCGACGATACGCGCGATTCGCCGTCGCTCGCGCTGATCGCCGGCCTGCAGGATCTCGGCGCCACGGTGCGCGCTTACGATCCGGCCGGGATGGAGCAGGCGAAGCTCTCACTCGCTGCCGTCGATTATTGCAACGACGCTTACGCCGTGGCCGAAGGCGCCGACGCCCTGGTCATTGCGACCGAATGGCAGCAATTCCGCACGCTCGATCTTCCTCGCCTGAGGAGCGCGATGGCGCAGCCGCTGATCGTCGACCTGCGCAACATTTATGATATCGAGACTATGAAGCGCGCCGACTTCCGGTATGTCGCGCTTGGGCGCCCAGGACCAACCGCCATTCCGGTCCAAGTGCCCCGCCAAAGGCTGCGTGCGATGACCGCTTAGGTGAGGTAAGCACGCGTCGGCCAAGCGAAGGTCACCATCGCATGTTGATGTTCTTGACCTGCGTGTAGCTGACGATCTCGTCGAAGCATTCTTCCTCGCCGATGCCGCTTTGTTTCCAGCCGCCGTACGGTGCGCCGATGTAGCGGCCGCTGGAATTGATCCAGACGTAGCCCGCTTCGATCCGTTCCGCGGTTTCCATCGCTTTGGCAAGATCGTTGGTGACGATGGCCGCGGTCAGGCCGTATTCGACGCCGTTCACCTTCTCCAGCATGTCTTCGTAATCGTCCCAGGTCAGCACCGACATCACCGGGCCGAATATCTCTTCGCGGCCGATTCGCATCGCCGGCGTCACCTGGTCGAACACGGTTGGCGCGATGAACAAGCCTGCCGAAAGCGTCGGGTCGGACGGCTTGCCGCCGCCGGTGAGCAACTGCGCGCCGTCCGTTTTGGCCGATTCGATGAAACCCATGACGCGGTCGAACTGGCGCTGCGAGACAACCGGCCCGACCTCATTCTCCTTGAGCCACGGCAGACCGACCGGGAGTGCGTCCGCCAGCGCCACGAGCTCGGCCACAACCTCGTCGTGCAGCGAGGCGTGCACGAAAACCCGCGAGGTGGAGCTGCACGATTGCCCCTGCCGGTTCATGTTCATGCCCTTGATGGCGGCGGCCGCCGCCTGCTTGGGATCGGCATCAGGGAAAATGACGATTGGATTTTTGCCGCCCAGTTCGAGGCTGACGCGCTTGAGGCCGATTGCCGCCTCCTGGGCGATGGCGCGGCCAGTGGGCACCGAGCCGACGAAGCCGATCCGCCGCACATCGGGATGTCGAACCAGCGCCGAGCCGACCTTGCCGTCGCCGGCGATGATGTTGACCACGCCGGGCGGAAAGATTCCGTCGCACAATTCGCCGAGCCGAAAGCTTGAAAGCGGCGCCTGCTCGGAGCCTTTGATCACGACGGTATTGCCGGCGGCAAGCGGCGCCGCCGCCTTTTCGGCGCAGAACCGAAATGGATGGTTGAACGGATTGATCTTGGCGACGACACCGAACGGCTGGCGCCGCGTCAGATTGAGATGGCGCGCGCTTTGCGAAAACGTCTCGCCCTTGATTTCGGTCACGAGGCCGGCGCAATAGCGCAGCCAGTCGGCGGTCCAGACCATGTCGCCACGCATGCCGACGATGGCATTGCCGGAATCGACCGCGTCGAACAGCGCGAGCTCGTTGGCGTTCTGCTCGATGCGCTCGGCCAAAAGCACAAGGCAGCGGGCGCGTTCCTTGATCGGGACGCGCGACCATTCGGCAAAGCCGGCTTTCGCGGCTTTGACCGCCATATCGACGTCGGCCTCGCCGGCTGACGGAATATCGGCGAGTTTTTCCATGTTTGACGGATTGATCGAGGCGAAGCATCCGCCATCGGACGGCGCGACCCACCGGCCACCGATATAGAGGCCGCGCGGACGGAAATTGAGCGCCGGAGACCGCACGCGCTTATCCTGCGAGCGCGGGAACGATAGCCGCGCGCAACACAGTGCGCTCCGAAGCTCGCTTGAACGCGGCGTCGAGATCCGCCAAGGCAAATTTGGAATCGACGATATCCTTGAATGGAAAGCGCTTGCGGTTCGCCATCACGAAGTCGAGCGCCTGGATGAGATGCCGCGGATGATAGTTGTGAATGCCGCGCATGGTGATCCAGCGCTTGACCAGCGTGTTGGCGTCGATCGTCACGTCGGCGCCCGGATTGACCAGACCGCCAAGCACATAGCGGCCGCCGGTGCGCAGCATCGCCAAGCCCTGCGGGATGACATCCGGCACCCCGCACACTTCGATCACGGCGTCGGCGCCGTCAGGTCGGCAAAGTTTTCGCACTTCATCGACGGCGGCTTGCGCCGGAACGCGCCCGATATCTATGACGTGATCGACGCCGAATTTTTTCGCGATCTCACGGCGGCTCGCGACGGCGTCGAGGCCGATGACGCAGCGCGCGCCGCGGACCTTTGCCATGGCCGCGCCGTACAGGCCGAGAAGGCCTAAACCTTGGATGACGACCGCGTCGCCCAAGGCGATTGCGGCGGCTTCCGTCACCGACGCCATCGTCGCCACGCCGCAATTCAGCGGCGTCGCCTCCTCGTCGCTTAATTCGTCCGGGAGTTTTAGAATCCAGGTGCCCGGAAGGATATAGCAGTACTCGGCAAAGCCGCCGAGGAAATGCGGGTCCTCGTCAGCGAGGTCATGGCCGTATTTGCGCACGCCATGACATTTCTGCGGCATGTCGAGGACTTCGCGGTAATAGCATTGGCCATCGAAGAAATATTCGCTCCAGGTGATGCGGTCGCCAATCTTGAGCGGGTCGCCTCGCATATCGGTCTCGATGGCTTCGCCGATTTCCTCGATGACGCCGATGATCTCGTGGCCGAGAATGCCGGGGCATGGATTGGGCCGCCGTCCCTCATAGGAATGAATGTCCGAGCGGCAGATGGTCGACATGGTGACCCGCACCAGCACTTCACCGCGCCGCGCCGGGCGAACTGGAAACTCCTTGACCACGAACGGCGTATTCGGGGCTTCGTAAACGGCGGCTCGGGCGGTGCGCATCTTGCCGTTTGCTCCGTCTGGCGACGCGCGCGTCTCAAGCGACGCCGTTGAGCGCAAAATCGAAAATGTCGTAGTTGTGCAAGCGTTGTTCGCTTGCGCGCTTGCGATAAGCCGCGTTGAGCGGCCGCGACAGCAGGAACGGAACTTCCTGCTCGCCGAGACCGCCATGCGAGCGCAGGCGATGTCCGGCCAACTGGCTCAAATCATGATCCTCGCGCCGTGCCCCAACGACGGTGTGACGGTCACTGAACACGGCGAAATCTCCCTCGCGGTCGAGCGGCAGATCGAACTGGGTGCAGACTTGTCGCTTGTCGAGGACGAGCTCGATGCCGGCCAGCGTTCGTGTAAACGCCATCATGGCTGCGACGTCCGCTGGCTTGCGCAGATGCACGCGCACGAATGAACCCAGCGCGCCGTGATGCCGCACGAACGGATCGGCGATCGGACAAATGACGCGCACGGTCCCAGCGCCGAAGCGCGCATTCAGCTCTTCCTCGAGATAGATCACGTTGGCCGTGCCGTCGCTCGCCGCCTTGTCGTTCATGCCGTGATCGGCCGTCACCGCGACCGTGGCGCCGAGCGCGATCAGCTCGGCGATGCGGCTGTCGACAGCGTGATGAAACTCATCCGCCTCCGGCTCGCCGGGCGCGTGCTTGTGCTGCACATAGTCGGAAGTCGACAGATACATGAGCTGGGGACGCAAAGACGCCAGGATTTTCACGCCGGCATCCAATACGAACAGCGACAGGTCCGCCGAATACTGGTCGGGTTGGAGCCGGCCGACCAGTTGCTCGACATTATCGATGCCATTGTCCGCGAGCTTGGCCCGACTGGCATATTCGGCCGAGAAGCCGATGCCGGTCATGCCATGCGCCAAAACCTTGAGCAGCTTGTCCTTGGCAGTGACCACCGCGGTTTGCACGCCGGCGCGGCTCAACGCGCCGAGGATGATGTCAGCACGCAACCGGCTCGCGTCGGTGATCATGATCTCTTGCCCGGTGTCGGGATCGAGATAGTAGTTGCCGTTGATGCCATGCACGGCGGGCGGCACGCCAGTCACGATCGACGTGTTGTTGGTATTCGTCGTGCTCGGCATCGAGCAGTCGGCAAGCCCGACGAAGCCGCGCTCGCGGAACGACTGCAGCGTCGGCAGCGTGCCGTTGGCGAAGCCATGGTCGAGATAAGCCGGGTCGAAGCCGTCGACGACAATTACGACAGTCGGACGTTTCGGCGCCGCGTAGGTTCGGCCATTAACCTCGACCATCACGTCCGCCGCAGAATTCGTTTTTACCGCTGACGTGGCCATGACCGAACCTCCGAATGTGAAGCGACCGATCAGCACCCGCTATGATGACACTTTAATGACCGGACCCCCATCGCGTTTCGCCGCACCTGCGCGGCGGGTCGCTTTCACGTCACTGTCACAAGCCAACTCTAGCCTGAAATGACTTTCGGGCGCTGACCCCTCCTTTGCCGCTTGGAAAGCGTCCGGTGGACCACTGCTTCGCGCGCGCACTCGTATCGGGTCGGCGCGGGGTGGTGGGCTTCCGGCTTGTTGCGTTCCCTTAAGCGCGTGGTCGCTGCCACGCCGAAACGACGCGTCGGCGCCTACGAAGGCATCCGATGCCAGCACGATACCCAGAACACGATAACAGGAGCTCGAGCATGAAGTCGCAAATCCTTTCGCGCAACACCGCCGTCATGGCAGCCATTGCACTCGCCGCCATCGTAGCAACCGGTGTGGCGCCTGCCCAGGCTGCCGACTGCCCGGAAGGCGGGATCGTGCGCTTCGGCGTGGAGCCCTATGATACGGCCGCGCGTCTGGTGCCGATCTACGAGAAGATCGGCAAGCTCATCAGCGACAAGATCGGCTGCCCAGTGCAGGTCTACGTCGCGACCGGCTACAATGCCGAGATCGAAGCGATGCGCAACGGCAAGCTCGAACTCGCCGAATTCGGCCCGCTCGGTTACGTGCTCGCACACCAGGTGGCGAAGGCCCAAGCGGTCGCCGCGTTCGGCGGTGCCGACAACAAGCCCGTGACCTATTGGGCCAGTCTCGTCACCTATCCATCCTCCGGCATCAAGACGGTTGCCGACATCCGCGGCCACTCCTTTGCCTTCTCCGATGCCGCTTCGACCTCGGGCCATCTCTTTCCGGCCTACGGCTTGCGCAAGGCCGGACTCGACCCCGACAAGGACATCAAAGCCATCTACGCAGGCAGCCACACCGCGTCATTCGAGGCTATCTATAATCACAAGGTCGATGCCGGCGAGCTCAACAGCGAACAGCTTCAGTCGGCGACCCAGCGCGGCCATTATAAAGACGGCGACCTGGTGTTCCTGTGGAAGTCCGACCCGATCCCGACCGATCCGTTTGCGGTCCGCGGCAATATGCCCGAGGCGTTCAAGAAGAAACTCACCGACGCGGTGCAGCATCTGGACCTGATGAGTCTCGCAGCTGCCGATCGCAAGATCCTGGTCGGCGATGGGATTACCCAGATCGTGCCGCAGGCCGACCAAGCCTATGACCTGATCCGCGACCTGGTGAAGACCCTCAACATCGATCTTAACAAGCTGAGCTGATTGCTCGGAGTACGGGACCGATGCTGCGCGTTCGCGCGCTGTCGCTGCGCTATCCGGACGGCAAGCTCGCTCTGACCGACTTCGAGCTGGAGGTCGAGCGGGGCGAGCTCGTCGTCGTTCTCGGCGGCAATGGCAGCGGCAAGTCCACGCTGTTGCGGTGCATCACCCGAACCTTGAAGCCGACATCCGGAGAGGTCTGGCTCGGCGAGACCAACCTCTGCACGCTCGAAGGTGAAAAGCTGCGGCGGGCGCGGCTCGAGCTTGCCATGGTTTGGCAGCAGGCCAACCTGATCCGACGCAGCAGCGTGCTGAGCAATGTCGCGAGCGGCACGCTCGGCCGTTACTCAACGTTTCGCACCGTGTGCCGCGGCCTGCCCGCCACCGAACTCGACGCGGCGCGCGGCCACCTCGCCGATGTCGGGCTCGCCGCCTTGGCGGAGCAGCGCGCCGGTACGCTGTCGGGCGGTCAGGCCCAGCGCGTGGCGATTGCGCGCGCGCTGGCGCAGCGTCCCCGCGTGCTGTTGGCGGACGAACCTGTTGCCAGCCTCGATCCGGAAGCATCCGAGGAGATCATGCGTCTCTTGCAGCGGCTCGCCCGGTCGGAGCGGCTCGCCGTGCTCTGCGTATTGCACCAGATCGAGCTGGCCTACGCCTACGCTGATCGGGTCGTCGGCATTCGTAACGGTCGCATCGCCTTCAACTTGCCGCGCAGCGAAGTCTCGCGCGATGCGGTGCGCCAGCTCTACATCAGCGAGGCGGCATGAGCGCCGACATTGCGCAGGCGCACTCGAACGGGGCCCGCGGCGCGCGTGGGTGGACCGATGCCGTTCGCCTCGCGACCCGCTTCGTCATTCTCCTGCTTGCGATCGGGGTCGCGGTTCAAACGTTCATCGTCGTCGAGGCGCGGCCGAGCGATCTCATTACCGGCGTCCACGGCATGGCCGACCTCATCTGGCGCGCCGTTCCGCCGGATTTTTCCAAGCTTTCGGCGGCGGCCTGGCCGACGCTGCAAACCATCGATATCGCGCTGTTCGGCACGTTCGTCGGTATCATCCTCGCGGTACCGCTCGCGCTGCTCGCTGCCGCCAACATGACGCCGTCGCGGCTCGCCTATTATGCCGCGCGGGCGGTCATCGGTTTTACGCGCGCGGTGCCGGATCTGGTGTGGGCGCTGTTATTCGTGACCGCGGTCGGGCTCGGGCCGTTTCCCGGCGGTTTGGCGCTCGGCGTTCACTCGGTCGGCATGCTGGGCCGGCTGTTCGCCGAAACCATCGAGCAAATGGACATGGCGCCGATCCAGGCGCTGCAGCTGACCGGCGCGCGGCGCATTCAGGTCTTCAGCCACGGCATCATCCCCAGCATTCTGCCGTCGCTCTTGGGTATCAGCCTCTATCGCCTGGACGAAAACATACGGTCTTCGCTCGTGCTTGGTTTCGTCGGCGCCGGCGGCATCGGCTTCCAGTTGCTCACCGCCATGAACCTCTTTCAATATCAGGAGGTTTCGCTGCTGCTCATCATCATCTTTGTGATCGTGCTCGGCGCGGAGCGAATTTCCGCGGCGCTGCGCGAACGCCTAGCCTGACAGCCGTGGCCGTCGCTTCAGTGCGACAGCGCGTGAGCCGCGTCGATCGAGTAGAAAACGCAGAGCGCAAGGCTCGCCCAGACCGCCGCGCTGAAGTAAAGCGACATCCAGGGAATCTCGTCCTTCCACTGGGCAAGCTCGTGCGTCACGACCCATCGTGTGCTGACGTCGCGCAGCCCCTCGAGAGGCCGCAAGAGCCTGCCGCCATCGGCAAGCTTGGCCCGCCATCGATTGAGGTACATCGGCACGTCGACGGTCAGGAGAAAAGTCAGATAGCCCGCAATGCCGACGATCGCGACGGCGAGGACTACACGAACCGGACCATCGAAATCGGGCAGCAACCGGCACAGCCCAATTCCAATTGCGAAGAAGGCAACGGCCCATAGCGAATTCTCGATGGCATTGCCCAAGTAGTTCGTGGTCAGCACCGCATACCATGAGACACATTCGGCGATGAGAATGAGCGGCGTGACCGCCCACGCGATCTTCAAGGTGGTATCCGCTCCCGTCATACTGCCAAGTTGGTGCAAGACGATGGCCCACTGCAGCGCGAAGCAGATCTCGGCCACGGTGGCCACCGAACGTCCGACCACGACGCTCGACAGCCACGTATCGAACAGGCAGATCCGCTGAACGTCGGCGCGCGGAAGCAGCGATCTGAATGCACAGCCGAAAACATACGCCGCGCAAAGAAAGAGCATGAGCTCGACGCCGGACGTGCTCTCGATACCGCCAGTCGGCCGTTCGCTGAGCTGGTGATACAGCAAGAACCAAATCGCAATGTTCGTGCCGCTGACCAGTGTCAACAGACTCCACCACCGGGTCAGCGGATTTGACCAGGCCAGGGAACCCGACCGGGCCGGCCATTCCAGACTCATGGGCCGCACTCCGCACGTCGCCAAACTGACATTTGGCTGTAGTAATTGTGTCACAAAAATGTGCCCCGGCGCTAGTGGCGAAAGGCCGCTTAGTCGCAGCGTAGCCAACGGCGTCGGTCGGGCAGTAGGGCAGCGCCGCTGCTGCCAAAATGTTATTTTCGCCAGCAACGGCTTGGTCCCCGAGGTCGGAAATGCCCGCCCGAATTATCGGCATGATCGGCGTTGCACCGCCCGTGAGCGACGCCACGTTGCACATCATCGAAGGCGGGCTGTCGGGCGCCTATGTGGCCGAGGCCGCGCGGGCGCACGAAGCCGCCGGCTTCGACATGGTGCTGGTTGGCTATTCGTCCTCGTCAGCCGAGGGCTTTCTCGTGGCGCTGCACGCCGCGGAGCGAACGGAACGCCTCGCGTACCTCGTGGCGCATCGTCCCGGCTTTGTGGCGCCGACGCTGATGGCGCGCAAAATCGCGACGTTCGACCAGCTCACCGGCGGCCGGCTCGCCGTGCACATCATCACCGGCAAGACCGACGACGAACAGGAAGGCGACGGCGACTTCACTCCGAAAGCCGAGCGCTATCGCCGCGCCGCGGAATATCTCGAATTAATGCAGCTTGCGTGGTCGAGCGAGAAGCCGTTCGACTTTGCCGGCGAGTTCTACCGTGTGAAGGGCGCGCACGCGGATGTGCAGCCGCTGCAAAAGCCGCATCCGCCGCTGTTCTTCGGCGGCGCTTCCGAGGGCGCCCTGGCGATGGGCGCGCGGCTTTGCGACGTCTACGCCATCTACGCCGAGCCGCTCGCCTCGACGCGCGAGCGCATGAGTCAATTCCGCGCCCAAGCGGCAGCTTTCGGCCGCACGCCGGGCTTCAACGTTTCGGTGCGTCCGATCATCGCCGCGACCGAGGGCGCCGCCTGGGATAAAGCGCATCGGATTTTGGCCGCGATGACCAGCGGCAAGAAAGGCTGGAGCCGGCAGGAAGCGGCCGCAGGACCGGTCGACAATGCCGGGAAACGGTTGATGCGCTTTGCGATGGAGCGCGATGTCCACGATGAGCGGCTGTGGATGCCAATCGCGCGGGCAACCGGCGCGCTGGGCAACACGTCGTGCCTCGTCGGCACCGCTGAGCAAGTCGCCGACGCGGTGCTGCGCTATTACCGGCTTGGCGTCTCTTCGTTCCTCATGCGCGGCTTCGATCCGCAGAACGACACGGTCGAGTTCGGCCGCGAACTCATTCCGCGCATCAAAGCCGGCGCCGCCGACGTCGATCGGTTGCAGGCGGCGGAATGATTTCCGCCCGCCGGACTCGGGATTGCAACGCCGCGAAGGATCATGATAGCCGATTGACTTCAATGTTCCGAGCCACTTCGGCTCTTCGAGGAACCTGAAGAAACCGCGGCTCCATAAGACATTCATGGTGTTCAACGTCACGGCAAGCGCCGCAGACCGGCCGAGCGAGGCAAGCCTCGATCCGATCACGTTGGAGGTGATCCGCCACGGTCTCATTTCGGCGGCCAACCAGATCGACGCCAACATCACCCGCACGGCGTTCAGCCCGTATATCTACGAGTACAAGGACTATGCGGTCGGTTTGGTCGGCGCCGACGGCAACCTGATCGCGCAGAACAGCGGCGGCATGCCGATCTTCGTCGCCGACGCGGTCGGCACGGCGGTGCGGGACGGGCTTGCCATCTACGGCCGCGAGCGCCTGCACCACGGCGACGTGCTGATCTGCAATCATGCCGCGGTGCAGGGCCAGCATCTCAACAACGTGGTCATGTACACGCCGATTTTCGGCGACGCGAACCAGGCGGTTTTGATCGGATTCTTTGCCATCAACATGCACTGGATCGACATCGGCGGCGCAGTGCCGCGCTCGACCGACATCTTCATGGAGGGGCTGCAGTTCCACTCGATCAAGCTGATGTCGCAAGGCGAGCCAATCGAGGAAGTTTTTCGTATCATCGAGAACAACACGCGCTTTCCCGACGCGCTAAAGGGCGACATCGCGGCGCAGGTCTCCGGCTGCATTGCCGGACGAGACCTCGTTGCCGGCCTCGCGGCGAAATACGGCCATGTCACGTTCCAGCGCGCCGTCGCCGCGATCCTCGACCAGACCGAAGCGCTGATCCGCGCCAGGATCCGCGCCATTCCAGACGGCACCTATGAGTCGTCCGTGACCCTCGACGGCGATGGCGTCAGCGACGAGAGCCTGCCGATCGCGATCAAGATCATCGTCGCCGGCGACGCGATCACCGCCGACTATTCGGGCCTGCCGGCCCAGGTGGCCGGCTGCATCAATGCCGGCGATCATGGTGGCGGACTGACCACCGCGCGCGTGGCGTTCAAATATCTGATCGCGCCGGACGAGCCGGCCAACGAGGGCATGTTTCGCGCGCTCAAACTGGTGTTGCCGCCCGGCACGCTGCTCGGCGCCGATCCGGCGGCACCGATGGGAAACTACAACCGCTGTTTCCCGCTGGTGATCGACGCCTTCATCCGCGCGTTCGAGCGGGCGCTACCGCAACGGGTGACGGGCGGCCACTTCGGCCAATTCGCGGCGCTGCGCTTCATGGGCCAGCGCGCCGATCGCTCGCCGCTCGACTGCATCGATGGCGGCTTCGGCGGCTGGGGCGCCAGTGCCGATCACGACGGGGCCGGACCGTTCCGCACCATGGCGCACGGCGATACGCGCACGATCCCGATCGAACTGCAGGAAACGCTGTACCCGTTCCGTGTCGAAGAGATGTCGCTGTGGCAGGATTCCGGCGGCGCCGGCATCTTTCGCGGCGGACTCGGTATCCGCAAGGTCTATCGCATGCTCGAGGCGTGCAATCTGCGGGTCGATTTCGATCGCCGGCAGTCTCCGCCATGGGGCGTGCAAGGCGGCGAGGCCGCGCCGGGCGGTTGGGTCACCGTGATCAAGCCTTCGGGCGAACGCACGCGGCTCTACAAGACCAAGGCCTACCCGGTCGCTTCCGGCGATCTTGTGATCATGGAGGTGGGCGGCGGCGGCGGATATGGACCACCGCAAGCCCGCCCGCGCGAGGCGGTTTGCAGCGACCTGCGCGCCGGTTACATATCCGCCGGCATGGCTGAGAGCGTGTACGGACTGAAAACCAGCGCCGCGGATTTTTGCCGCGAAAGGACGCAAGCAGGACCGAATGACTAACAAGGCGCTTGCAACAGCGACGCTTGCGGGCGTGCTCGCGTTCGGCGTTGCTGCACCTTCGTCTGCCGATCCGGTTGCCGATTTCTACCGCGGCAAGACGCTGACATTCGTCATCGGCTCCGGCGAAGCTGGCGCCTACGACCTCGGCGCCCGCCTGATGGCGCACTATCTCGCCCGCTACATTCCGGGTCATCCGGCAATCGTACCGCAAAACATGCCGGGCGCGTCGAGCGTGCGCGCGGCCTCGTACCTTTACGGTGTGGCACCCCGCGACGGCACCGCCTTCGGCACGGCGCAGCCGACGATCGTGCTCAACAAGCTGCTCGATCCTGCGGCGGCCTACGAACCGAACAATTACACCTGGATCGGACGTTTGCAGCCGATGACGCTGGTCGGCGTCGCCTGGACGGGCGCGGCCGACCACACCATGGCGGATGCGAGAGAGCGAAAGCTGATCGTCAGTGCGAGCGGCGCGTCGGGCACTTCCGCGATCGTACCCTGGGCGCTCAACCGCCTCGCCGGGACTCACTTTGCGGTCGTGACCGGATACCAGTCGCTGATGCCGCAACTTCTTGCCATGGAGCGCGGCGAGGTGGAGGGCGTCGGCAGCGCCACGCTCAGCGACGTGCTAGCGCGGATCAAAACCGGTAAGGTCAACTTCCTTTACACGATTGCCGCGCAGCGAACGAGCCAATTGCCCGACGTGCCGGCGATCACCGAATTTGCGCACAACGATCTCGACCGCACCGTGCTGCGGTTGCTCGGCAGCGTCACCGACATCGGCTTCACCATCATGGCGCCGCCGGGCGTTCCGGCCGACCGCACTGCGGCCCTGCGCGAAGCCTTCCGCGAGATGGTGCGAGACCCGGACTTCATCGCCGAGGCCCAAAAGATCGGGCTTAATCCCGAACCGCAATCGGGCGAGGCGTTGCAGAACGTCGTCGCCGAGACGCTGGGCGCGACCGGCGAAGCCGTGGCGAAGCTGCGGCAGGTCACGCAGCCGCCCCGCTAGCCCAGAGCGGTGTCCGTTCGGAGTGAACCACTCTTATATTACTCGTCATGCGCGGGCTTGACCCGCGCATCCATGCTGACGTGTCGGTGATTGATGCTGTTCGCAACGGTTCGTAAGTTCAACCGCGGCATGGATTGCCGGGTCAAGCCCGGCAATGACGAATTGAGAATGATTCAATGAAGCGGAAAGCGCTCTAGAATTGCCGGGCATCGCCAGCACTGGGCGAAATCCGGGATAAGATTGATCCGAACCATTGGCTCAAGCAACCGAGACGGGGGGCGCCATGCAGCTCATCGATCTCAATCGCCAGCCGAAGGAAGAATGGCGGCCGGGCGTCATGACGCAGATGGTCGTCTCGGCGCGGAACGGCGCGACCCAGCTTTGCGTGTTCGAGCAATGGTGCGAGCGGGGCCACGGCGCGCCCACGCATCTGCACGCGGTCGAGGAAATTTTGCGCGTGTTCGAAGGCCAAGCCGAGGTGTGGATCGGCGACGCGCGCGTCACGTTCAAAGCCGAGCCAGCTCGTCATCGTGCCGGCCGGCCGCAAGCACGGCTTCGCCAACAGCGGCACGATCGTACTGCGCATCCAATCCACCCTCGCCGAGCCCGTCTTCGAATCCGCCTACGACGACAAGCGTGAAACCCCGCGGCGGTGGCTGCCGCGGTAGGCTCTGCTCGTTCGACTAGCGCCTATTGCAGCTCCTAGGCGGCGTCATGAGCGCAAGTCCCGGATATCGCGGCCCTATCCGGGCTACACTTGCTGACTAACATGTCAGGAATAAATTCTTGCCAATCAACCACTTGCGCGATTCTCGTTTTGCGAGAAACTGTACTCTCTTCACAGCAAGGGGCAGCGAGCCATGATTACGTTTGATGAATTCGAAAGACAATGGCTTGATGAAATTGTTTCGGGAAATCCGAGCACTACAGAACTCGGACATCGTTTTGCTCAAAAATTGCTTCGAGACTGGCATGAAGTGGATTCATCCACTGCGGAAGTAATTTTATGCGACGGAGGTGGTGACGGAGGCATCGACGCGGCAATTTTTTTAAAGGCTGATCTGGATGAGGGCATTGAGGGAGACACTTGGATTCTTGTCCAGAGCAAGTATGGAGCCTCTTACACAGGCTTAGCGACCATTAGTTCTGAAGCCCAGAAACTATTTGCGACACTTGAAGGCAAACGGGAACGGCTTTCATCCCTTTCCGTTGAACTCGTCGAACGCCTTCGGAACTTTCTACGAAATCGGGGAGAAAAGGATCGCCTTGAATACGTGCTCGCAACACAGCGAAATCTATCCCCGGAAGAACAGGAGTACCTTGCCAATATACGCACCTTAGGTCGGGCAAAGTTTGGCGATTGCTTTGATGTGGACTCAATTTCAGTCGAAACGATTTTCAAGAAGCTATCAGAAAGCGAAGACCAATCAATTCACAAACTAACGGTCAACCTCAGGACGATCGTGACAAACTCCGGCGATCTTCTCTTTATCGGCGCCACTAAGCTCAGTGAGCTTTTTGAATTCCTTAAGGCATACAAAGCAAGCACCGGCGACCTTGATTTGTTATACGAGAAGAATGTTCGCAAGTTTTTGGGCAACAAGCGAAAGGTTAACAAGGGTATCGAGAAGACGCTCGAAGAACACCCAGAGCGCTTCGGACTATACAATAATGGAATCACACTCGTTGCCGATCGCGTGCAACGCGTGGCCGAAAACGAAGTCTCGCTCACCAATCCTTACATTGTAAACGGCTGTCAAACAACGCGCTCTATTTGGGCCGTCCTCCAAAGAAAATTGAATTCGGGCGGCAGTTCGCCGACGGACGCTCAGCTTGCTTGGGAAACCGATCTTGATCATGGAGTGGTTGTTACCAAAATCGTAAACGTAGGCTCGGAAGGCGAGGATTTGCTGACTGAGATTACCAGGTTTACTAATTCTCAAAACGCTGTCGGAGAAAAGGATTTCATAGCGCTCGAAAAAGATTTTAGAAATTGGGCTCCAGTGTTCAATTCTCGCTATGGAGTGTTTCTTGAAATTCAAAGAGGTGCCTGGGAGGCTCGAAAAGCGTTTCAACGCCAAAATCCATTAGCAGAGACGCACTATTCTGAAGCGGCAAATGCATTCGAACTACTGAAAGCGTATGCCGCGGGATGGCTAGGGGAAGCCGGGATTGCTTATGGCAAGAATCCGCCCTTCGCACCCGGAGGGACACTCTTCAACAAGATCATCAACGATGACGGATTTGGCGTTGATTCGCTGTACGCAGCCTTTTTGATGCAGTCGATGGCTACGAGCTACGGATTTGGCCGCGGCGCGCAATATGCTACAAGAGGACAAACGAGATATCTCTTCATAATGGTCACCATAGATTTGGTGAAAGATTTTCTGATCAATGCCCACGCTGATTACACTCATAGTGGTATTACTGATGCAACAATTTCCTTGCATAAGGCGGAGTTACTTCGCCAATTTGGTGATGCTGCGGTCCAGCTTATCGACGATTATTTGACTCAAGGAAATGAGGATTGTCTGTTCAATGAACCAGAATTTATGAAGATGCGCGACTTAAATGCGTTCTTAAAGTCTGAAAAGCTAGGTAAAGGAGAAGATTTCTCACCTCACTTAAAAATTCAACTCGCGATGACAAAGAAAATCTTCAGGAGAAGCGCACCGATTTCCGAAATGCGAGCTGCATTGGGCGGGACCGCTCAAGCCGCAGAATAACTTCTTGCCGAGCAATCGCAAGCCGAACAAATTCGAACGATATCGCGCCAAAAGCTATCCTCGGCAAACTTGGCATACTGCGGCCGGGCACCATGGCAGCCGGCATCAGCCCCATCGCGCGATGCATGAAGGACATCGAGGGTCAACACCGATTACTAGGAGAGGGCCTTACCGCGCTCCCCATCCGCTCCCGGATCGCGGTGACGAAGCGTTGCAGCGCTGCGGGCTCGTAGGGGCGCGGCGGGGCGGCGCCTCAGACCGGCTTCGGCCAGAGCGCATCGTGCCGCGTTCGCGCGACGATGTGGATGTGCAGTTGCGGCACGACGTTGCCGATCGCAGCCACGTTCAGCTTGTCGCATCGCGTCTCCTCTTTCAGCGCGCGCGAGACCAGCGCTAGCTCGTTGGCAAGCGCCGCCTGATCGGCACCCGAAAGATCGAACAGCTCGCTCGCGCCCGGCCGCCGCGGCACCAGGATGAGCCAGGGGAAATTGGCGTCGTTCATGGCAAGAAGCCGCGACAGCGGCAGATCGCACACGAACGCCGTGTCGGCGCGCAATTGCGGATGCAGGGACCAGCCGGTTTCGGACGACCGCTCGCATCGCACGTGCGCACGGCTTACGCGCCTTCCGCCTACACGCTCTGCGCTTCGGCGGACTCATACCCGCCGCAGCTCGCTGAGCGAGCGAGGGCGCGGGTCGGCGCTGACCCGTCTTACGTTATTGCGGCCCCGTCGTCGCCTGCTCCATGATCGAGATCATCCGCTCGACCACAGCGTCAGTTTCCGTGCCTGCCGGAAACTCGATCTTCTGATTTGGATCACGCTCCCAATAGCCCTTGGCATTCTTTCGGTACCCGACAATCTGATAAAGGCCTTCCATCTGTTCGATGCTCCAGGTCAACGCACCTCGCGCGAACGCCGACCAAGTTTTTGCGTCAGCGTATTTGAGCAGAACAGGCGGCGGAAAATTGCCGGCCGAATACTGAGGCGCCGGCGGATTGCCACGCTCGATCGTCGCCCGTAACGCCCGCCGCACGCCCTCTGTGTTGGTCAATGGCACAACGGCCACTGGCTCGATTTCTCGATAGACGCCTTCGTCGAGCGCGCCTGTCGTTGGCACGAATACAACTTTGTCCTTAAGATAGACGTGCCAGTCCATGTGTCTAGAACTCCGTAATAACAATGTCGACGGGGCTTGGTAAATTTCTTGCTCGCTCGCGCACCTCATCGAACACGGCTCTCTGCTCTTCCGTCATACTGCCCTTAGGTATCGCGATACTTATTGCGCGGCCGGCAATGGCAGTTTCTTTGACTTCATCGCCGCCCCATTGAGCACCATTAAAGCCTTCCACCTCATCGACCCAATTATTGAGCCGATATCTCAAGGAATTGGGTATTTGATAAGTTGCGGCGTTGAGGTCAATGGATTTTATGCTGGTTGCAATGCCGTCAGATATCTTATCGATCGTCGGAAAATTAGGATGAAGGTTGCGTCCGAGCCGGTTTTCGAAATAACGACCCCTTGCGGCCCAACCCTGCTTCCACGCTTCGGCATCAGCACTTGCCGTACCGCCTACTGTCGCGGCTTCTGCCGGTGCGCCTTCGGCAGTCGCCGCTTCGGCGCCTGCGCGCCCGGCCGCTGAGGCCGGCGGGACACCCGCGATCGCTAGCGCCCCGGCCGTTGTCCAATCGCGGACATGCACCCATTCGGCCGGATCGGCGCGGGTGTAGACGTCC